>Ga0160502_100029_pt1 | contig 236791 bp, 243 predicted proteins | sample DIDnMG_14_FD_108237 | JGI IMG/M metagenome (GOLD analysis project Ga0160502, IMG submission 108237) | Enriched soil microbial communities from UW Madison campus, WI, USA - DID2933_E24_Xylan MG | ecosystem: Environmental > Terrestrial > Soil > Unclassified | place: USA: Madison, Wisconsin... | reverse complement strand
TCCGAACAGAGAAGTTAAGCCCGCCTGCGCAGATGGTACTGCAATCCTGTGGGAGAGTATGTCGCCGCCTTTCTTTTGAAAACCCTATCCAAACGGATAGGGTTTTTTGTTTTATAGTAATAGTAAAAAGGAGTTGTCTTAAGCATTAGACAACTCCTTTTTTTTGCTTCACACCACACCTGACAGGTTTACAAAACCTGTCAGGTGTAGACCGCAAACCATAAAAAAACCGGAGTTTGTTCCGGTTTAGTTATTATTATTTAAATGTGTTATTTGTTTTTATTCCTGTAGGAAGTATTTCGGTTGTTGGTGCCGCCTTTATTTGGACTAAATGATCTCTTTACAGGAGTGGCCGACGGTTGCGTTTTGGACTGCTCTACTTTTGGTTTAGGTAAGCTGGCTTCTTCGGTTTTACTGGAAGGAGCAATCAGCTCGTTAAGGGTTTTGATTTCACCGTCTGTTAGGTCGCGATATCGGCCTACCGGAATATCAAGGGAAATATTAATGATACGGATACGCTTTAAAGCGGTTACTTCATAATCAAGATATTCGCACATTCGTCTAATTTGTCGGTTCAGTCCCTGCGTAAGGATAATACGGAATACAAATTTACTGATTTGTTCCACCTTACATTTTTTAGTAATCGTATCTAAAATAGGAATTCCATTACCCATACGTTGTATAAAACGATCGGTTATGGGTTTGTTTACGGTTACGATATATTCTTTTTCGTGATTGTTACGGGCACGAAGGATTTTATTTACAATATCGCCATCATCGGTCATAAAAATCAAACCTTCACTGGCTTTATCCAGACGTCCGATCGGGAAGATGCGTTTCGGATAATTAATATAATCGACAATGTTATTGCGAACAGATTGGTTGGTCGTACATTCAATACCTACCGGCTTATAAAAAGCCAGATATACCGGTTTTTCAGTCTTTTCACGAACCAATTTACCATCAACTCGTACTTCATCATCAAGAGTGACTTTAGTGCCCATTTCCGGGACTATTCCGTTAATGGTAACTCTTCCTTCTTCGATTAGCCTATCGGCTTCTCTACGGGAGCAAAATCCGGTTTCGGATAAGAATTTGTTAAGTCGTTTTAAATTTTCTTCCATCTGGCAAAAATACGCTAAATAATAAGGAATGACAATTTATAGCCGGCGAATTGATTAATCGGCTTCAAAAAGGAAATGATAAATCCGTTGGTAAAGCTGATCGTCGTGCAGACTGTGTCCCAGTCCTTTTGTTGAAATAAACTCGGCTGTTTTCCAGGTTTCGGCGATCTGTTTTCCTTCGTTATAGGAAACAACAGCATCATCTTCATCGTGAGCAATCAGACCTTTTAAATTAAATCCGGATGCAAAATGGCTACCGGAAAATTCATTCGGATCAATGCCAAAGCGTTCCATAATCTGTTTTTCTAAAAGACGGGATACTTTTTTATTCAGACTCAGTGTTTTTTTATAATTGTTCAGTACGATCATAAACTCACTTGGAGCGCCTAAAATGACCATTTTTTCTAATAACGGATTCTGATAGGTATATTGGTAATAAATACAGGTGGCACCACCCATAGAATGACCAATGATGGACGTCGGGTTGAATTTCTGCATAATGGCGTCCACAAAACGCGCATATTCGGGAATGTTGAATTCGGTTCCGCTGGATAATCCCTGAGCCGGCCCGTCGAGTGCAATAATAGTGCTACCGGATTTTTTAAGCCATCCGATAAAACGTTCCCATCGGGCTGCGTTACTTTCCCAGCCATGGACTAATAAAATACGATGATCATTTCCTTTCCAGGTATAGGTTTGAATTTGATGCTGACCAAAAGCGACCGTTTCCGGATGGGCTTCGGTAAGTATTTTTGGGATTTTAGTAGCGTCGAGTTTTCCGTCCCGGGGTTCCGTAAAAAAACGATACGCCAGTTTTGTGGCTTTCTCGGGGAATAAAAAGCCCATGAGGTTAATATACAATCCAATGGATTTGGTTAGTATAAAATAGGATATTTTGTCAAACAGTTTCATAAAAAAAGCCTCCGGTTGGGAGGCTTTAAGTTACTTATATTTTAGAGAATAATTGTTGCATTTTCTCTTTTTCTTCGTCTGCTAATGCGCTGTCAACTAAGATTCTTCCACTGTGCTCATCGGTGATGATTTTTTTACGGGAAGCAATCTCCATTTGCGTTTGTGGCGGGATCGTAAAGAAAGATCCTGCTGAAGCACCTCTTTCGATAGAAACGACTGCTAAACCATTACGAACACTAACACGGATTCTGTTGTAAGCATTTAATAAACGCTCTTCAATCTGTGCCTGGAATTCAGCTGATTTCTCCGATAAGAAGTTTTCTTCTTTTTCGGTTTCAGACATAATGTCTTCCAATTCTGCTTTTTTGTGTTTTAAGTGCGATTGTCTGCCGTCTAATTTTTCTTTTGTTTGCGAAACCACTTCTTTTTTGTGTTCGATAGACGCTTTCATCTCACGGATGTGTTTTTCCGCTAACTGGATTTCCAACTCCTGAAATTCAACCTCTTTTGTCAAAGAGTTAAATTCTCTGTTGTTACGAACATTCTTTTGTTGTTCGGTATATTTCTTGATCGATTCTTTATGACCGTCGATAGCATTCTTTTTTTCTCTGATTTGCTCTTCGATAGTCTCTAAATCTGCTTTCAATTTCTCTAAACGAGTGCTTAATCCAGCTACTTCATCTTCTAAATCTTCCACTTCAAGAGGTAATTCACCTCTTACATTTCTAATTTCATCAATGCGTGAATCGATTAACTGTAAGTCATAAAGTGCTCGTAACTTCTCTTCTACACTTAGTTCTTTGATGTTTGCCATATTTTAAAAGTACTTAACTGGATTTGTATTTTCTTCCGATAAAATGATTGCAAAATTAGGGATTTTTTTCGTAAGATAATCAACTATATAGTTTTTTGTATACCTTTCACTTTCAAAATGCCCAATATCGGCTAAAAGTAGTTTATTTTCGGCCTCATAAAACTGATGGTATTTCAGATCGGCTGTGATAAAAGCATCTGCCTGAGCCGATATTGCATTCCCAATAGCAAAACTACCCGAACCACCCAATACCGCAACTTTTTGAATTTTTTTGCCGGTAAAGGTACTGTGTCGGATACCGCCGGCCTGCATTTTGTCTTTTACCAGTTGTAGGAATTCGGTTTCATCCATTGGATTTTTGAATTCGCCGGTCATTCCCAATCCGATATTCTGATGCGTATTTTGCAACGCATAAATTTCATAGGCGACTTCTTCGTAAACATGGTTTTGGAATAGGGCTTTTACAATTTTACCCTGAAGGTGTTTTTCGAAGGTTACCTCGATTTTGATTTCGGCTGCTTCTACGAATTCAAAGCGCTCGCCGATTTCCGGGTTGCTGTTTTCGTTGCCCATATAAGATCCTATTCCCTGTGAGGTAAAACTACAGTCTTCGTAGTTTCCAATCTTGCCGGCACCGGCTTCAAAAAGCGCGTTACGGAGTTTTGTCGCATTTTCAGGAATCGTATAGGTAACCAGTTTCTGGATAAAGTTGGGTTTCGGAATCAATACACGGGTATTCGTAAGTCCGAGTGCATCGCAAAAGATTTTATTTACGCCTTGCTGATGGTTGTCCAACGCGGTATGAACGGCATAGATTGCAATATCGTTTTTGATGGCTTTTAAAATGGAACGCTCGACATAATTTTTCCCGGTGATTTTTTTCAGACCCGAAAATAAAATCGGATGGAAGCAAACAATAAGATTGCATTGTCGTTGTATGGCTTCGTCGATTACATTTTCCAGCGCGTCGTGGCAAACGAGTACGCCGGTTGCGTTGGTATTGGCATCGCCAACCAGTAAGCCTACATTGTCAAAATCTTCGGCATAGGCCAGTGGCGCCATTTCTTCCAGTACGTCGAGTATTGCTTTTATTTTCATCAGAACGGTTTTATTTTGTGGATGGAACCGCTAGTTTTAAGCCCAAACAGGCTAAACTTTACGGCAAAAGTTATTTTCAAAGATAAAAAATAGCTACTTTCGTAATATGAATTTTTTGCGAAAAATACTTTTTCCTTTTTCCATCCTTTACGGATGTGTTACCGGGGTTCGTAATTTTTTGTATGACAAAGACATACTAAAATCCAGTTTTTTTACTACACCTGTAATTGCTGTCGGAAACCTTAGTGTTGGCGGAACCGGGAAAACGCCACAAATCGAATACCTGATCCGATTGTTGTCCGATTCCTATAAAGTGGCTACGCTAAGCAGAGGCTATAAACGAAAATCGGAAGGTTTTGTTTTGGCCGATAAAACAGCTACAGCAGCAATACTGGGAGACGAACCGTATCAGTTTTATAAAAAGTTTCCGAATATAAATGTGGCGGTCGATGCCAATCGAACCAACGGAATTACGCAATTACTGACATTGGCAAAACCGGAAGTGATTTTGCTGGACGATGCCTACCAACACCGTAAAGTAAAAGCCGGATTTTATATCTTGCTAACCGCCTATAACGATCTGTATATTGATGATCTGATTCTGCCGGCCGGAAATTTAAGGGAAAGTCGGGAGGGTGTAGCGCGCGCTGCAATTATTGTGGTAACAAAATGTCCGCCATCGCTAACACAGATTCAGCAAAATGAAATAAAGGGACGACTAAAACTAAAGTCCTCCCAACAGTTGTTTTTTACCTATATTAAATACGACGACAGTGTCTATTCAGATAAAACAACATTAAAAGTTACCGATCTGGATCCGGAAAATCTATTCCTGGTAGCCGGAATTGCAAAACCCCAACCATTTTTTGATCACCTGAAAATAAAGGCGTCCAATTGTATGACCTTTCCGGATCATCACCATTTTACGGACAAGGATATTGCTGCGATTCTGGAAAAAGCCGGAACCAAAAAAATTATTACAACAGAAAAAGATTATGTGCGACTGGAAGGGAAATTGCCATCGGAGCAATTGTTTTACCTGCCAATTGTTAGCGCATTTTTAAATAATGAAAACGATTTTGATAAAACTATTTTAGATTATGTGGGAGCAAGTACAAGAAACAGTTAGTTACATTAAAGAAAAAACAAATTTTACTCCGGAATATGGTGTGATTTTAGGTTCTGGCCTGGGAGGATTCACCAATGATATTACAATTGAATTTACCCTACCGTATAATGAGATTCCGAATTTTCCGGTATCGACCGTGCAGGGGCATAAAGGGGCTTTGGTTTTTGGAACCATCGGAACTAAAAAAGTGGTCGCCATGCAAGGGCGTTTTCACTTCTACGAAGGCTATTCGATGAAAGAGGTAACCTTCCCGGTTCGTGTGATGAAATATTTAGGAGTGGAAAAATTAATCGTTTCGAATGCTTCGGGTGGTGTTAATCCGGATTATAAAGTAGGATCGATCGTGATTATTAAAGATCATATCAATATGATGCCGGAACATCCGTTACGCGGAAAAAATGACGAACGTTTCGGGCCGCGTTTTGTGAACATGAGTGAACCGTATAGCCGTAAGATGATCGCCAAAGCAAAAGAACTGGCCGCAACTTTAGACATTGAAGTACAGGACGGTGTGTATCTGGGATTACAGGGACCTACTTTCGAAACACTGGCCGAATATCGTATGGTGAAAACCGTTGGCGGCGATTGTGTTGGAATGTCAACAGTACCGGAAGTGATCGTAGCACGCCACATGGAAATGGAATGTTTCGGAATTTCGGTAATTACTGATATGGGCGACGAACACAGTATCGATACCATTACACACGATGAAGTATTGGAAGCAGCACAGGCGGCAGAACCGCATGTTCGAAATTTAATTCAAAACCTGATAACGGCCTATTAATTGCCGTTTCTTGAAATGATGGTGGTCGCAATAATCTCGTAAAACTTTTCCGGATCGAAGGGTTTTGTGATCACCTCATTCATACCATACGAAAGTAGCATTTCGCGATTTTCGTCCAATGAAATAGCCGTTAAGGCAATGATAGGGGTTTGCATATCGAACTTGCGGATTTCTTCGGTGGCAATCGTTCCGTTAATACCCGGAAGATGGACATCCATTAATACCAGATCGTATTCATTTCGGTGTTTTTCCAAATGTTCAATCGCGTCTTCTCCGTTTTCAATGATCGTACAAACCATTTGTTTGCGCTCAAGCATCTTTTTAGTGATCATCTGATTGATTTTGTTGTCTTCAACCAAAAGTATTTTTCTGTCGATTAGCCATTGTTCATCATAGCCTAATCCGGTTTTCTTTTCCACTTTGATTTCTTCACCGATAGGGAATGCCAGGTCAAAATAAAATTTAGCGCCTTTGTCCAGTTCACTTTCCAGGTGAATTTTACCACCTAATATCTCAACCAGTCGTCTAACAATGGATAGTCCTAATCCGGTTCCACCATATTTACGGTTAATTTCTACCGAACCTTGGGTAAAACTGTCGAAAATAGTTTCCTGTTTTTCTTTTAAAATTCCAATTCCCGTATCGATAACTTCAAAATGAAGATCGACACAGTTGCCATCTTTGCCTCTTTGAAATACATTAATCCACACATCGCCATCTTTGGTGAATTTTAGCGAATTGTTTATAAGGTTGATCAATATTTGTGAAAGCTTGGTCGGATCACCAATCAGGAAGCTCGGAACAGTTTCTTCGATGTTGAGTCGGCAAATGACATTGTTGTTATTGGCGATCTCGACAAACGAATCCATAATGTTCTGGAACAATTCCCGGATGTTAAAATTGATATGTTCTACTTCCAGAGCATTCGATTCTACCCGGTTGATTTCCAGAATGTCATTGATAAAAGTTGACAGGTAGTTTCCGGAAAACTTCAAGGAATTCAGGTACGCCAGCTGACTTTCTTTTGGTTTGTCTTCCAATAGGATATGCGTAATTCCGTTAATCGCGTTCAAGGGTGTGCGCAGCTCATGACTCACCGTGGAAAGGAATTCGGAACGCGCTTTGGAGGCTCGTTCGGCTCGTTCTTTTTCGACTTCCAGTTCCAGATTTTTCTCTTTTAAAAGCTGATTGGTTTTCTTACGGATGATGTTGTTTTTATAAAGCGAAAGACTGAGTAACGATAAAATGGAAATCAACGCAATACTTAGAATACTGATTAACTTGGAAAATTTAATCGATTTTTCCTGTTCTTTATTTTCCTTGTCCATTTTTTCAATGGTCTTAAGCTGTTCGTTGGCAATATAGCGTTCGAATGCGGCTTCGCCTATACTATCGTTATTAATCGCCGAAAGGGAGTCTTTCAGATGGACATAACGTTTCAGGTAATGGAAGGACTGGTTGACACCGTTGGTTTTATTGTAAAGCGTACTGATTTTGCGAATGATTTTCAGCTTTTGGGAAATATTATTATTGCTGGTGAGTACATTGGCTTTTTCCAGATAATCGATGGCTTTTTTGGGATTGTTCCGCTCGTTGATTTCGGCCAGCTGGTAATAGGCTTCGGCTTTTGTTTCGAAAAGATTGTCGATATTGTTTTTGGAAATGATGTTTTTAAACAGGGCCGTGGCCAGGTTGATATTTCCTTTTTTCTTATAAATAATCCCTTTTTGTAGGTTGATCAACTCAATTGCGTCCGGAATTTGGATTTGTTCGTAAATCGAAATGGCTTTGTCAAAATAATTTTCCGCAATCGCAAAACTGTTTTTGTCCAGATAGCACAATCCCAGGTTGTAATAGCAAAATGCAATGTTGGACGACGGTTTTAAATTGTTGTAAATCGCCAAACTTCGGATAAAGTTTTCGATCGCGTCATCCGTCTTTTTTAACTGATAGTAAATGCCACCAATGGCCAGATAGGTGTCGGCCAGACCTTTTTCCAGATTGTTCCGTGTGGCATAATTAACCGCTTTTTTACCAAATTCTAATGCCTTATTATAGGTGTAATTGTTTTTGTGGAAATTAGACAACTCCAAATAATAGGTAATGCTATCGACTTTTATTTTGGCGTTTTTTTCCTGAGAAAAACAGGGAATTCCTATAAAAAATAATAAAAGCAGTATATACTTCATTTCTTTGTTTAAAAAATCCGTATAAATATAGTTAATTATTTGGCATGTGTATGTGTGATCAAATCTATTATTCGGGATGAATAACCAATTTCATTATCATACCAGCCTACTACTTTTACCATTTTATCGATTACCGAAGTTAGTTGTGCATCAAATAAACAAGAGGTTGGATTGCCAATAATATCTACCGAAACGATAGGATCTTCAGTATACGATAACGTTCCTTTTAAAGTGGTTTCGGAGGCTTTACGAAAGGCTTCGTTGATTTCTTCTATGCTAACCTGACGCTTTACGTTAAAGGTGATGTCGGTCAGGGAACCGTCGGGAACCGGTACGCGTATGCCACAACCGCCTATTTTTCCATCCAGTTCCGGGAAAATTTTAGTTAAAGCTTTTGCCGCACCGGTTGTAGTAGGTACGATTGATTGTGCCGCGCCTCTGGCTCTTCGCAAGTCTTTATGTGGTTGGTCGTGCAGACTTTGATCGGTCGTATAGGAGTGTACCGTCGTAATATAGGCCTGTTCAATACCACATAATTCCTGAATTACCTTGATCATCGGTGCTGCGTTGTTGGTCGTGCAACTGGCATTGGAAATAATACGTTCGGTACCGTCCAGAATGGAGTCGTTTACACCCAATACTACGGTTTTGATGGTATCGTCTTCTGCCGGAGCCGAAAGAATTACTTTTTTGGCACCCGATGTAATATGCGCTTCGGCCAACGGATAGGTTTTGAATTTTCCGGTAGCTTCTACCACAATATCCACATGGAGTGGTTTCCAGTTTAATTTGGAAATTTCTTTTTCGTGGAAAAATGGAAAAGCTTTGCCATCGATACTAATGGACGTTTCATCAAACGTAACCGTATTGGGAAGTACCCCGTGAATACTGTCATATTTGATCAAATGTGCCATCGTCCTGTTGTCGGCAATATCGTTAATCGCTACGACTTCTATGGTAGGATGGTTTAACAATAATCGGAACAGGTTGCGCCCGATTCTGCCAAAACCATTAATGGCAATTTTAATTTTTGGATTCATTTCAGTGTCCGTATATTGTGGGTTGACCGTATTTATAAAATGTGTTTTTGTGCATGGTAGGACGAACGTACCAAAGCACCGCTTTCTACATGGCGGAATCCAAGTTCTTTACCGATTGCTTCGTATTTGGCAAATTGTTCCGGCGTGATAAATTCTTTTACCGGTAAATGTTTTTTACTCGGTTGCAGGTATTGTCCGATGGTTACAATGTCTACATTCGCCTCGCGTAAGTCTTTCATCGTCTGAATAACTTCTTCTTCTGTTTCGCCCAAACCTAGCATAATACCCGATTTGGTCCGACGGATGCCCTGATCTTTTAAATATTTCAGTACGGCAAGACTACGATCGTATTTCGCCTGAATCCGAACTTCGCGGGTCAAACGGCGAACGGTTTCCATATTGTGAGATACCACTTCCGGATTGGCTTCTACAATACGATCGATATTGCGTTCCATACCCTGGAAATCCGGGATAAGGGTTTCTAAAGTGGTTTCCGGGTTCATTCTACGGATGGCTTTTACGGTTTCTTTCCAGATAATGGAACCACCATCTTTAATATCGTCACGGTCTACGCTGGTAATTACCGCGTGTTTAATATTCATTAATTTGATCGAACGCGCTACTTTTTCCGGTTCGTCCCAGTCAACCGTTTCCGGACGCCCTGTTTTTACACCGCAAAATCCGCACGAACGCGTACATACATTGCCCAGTATCATAAAGGTTGCTGTTCCTTCTCCCCAACATTCACCCATGTTCGGACAACTTCCTGAGGTACAAATCGTATTTAACTTGTATTTGTCTACCAGGCCTCTTAATTCGGTATATTTTTTTCCGGTCGGTAGCTTTACGCGCAACCATTTCGGTTTTCCGGTCGGAAGGATATTCGTGTCTAAAACAGTTTCCATTACTGATAATTTTGAAGTGCAAAGATACGTAATGTTGTTTATTTGTAATAGTCCGTTTAACGCATTTTTAATAGGCAATACTGTCTTGGGAATTATCTGAAAATGGCTTTGTTTTAAAAATTGTATCTTTGTAATTATTGATAAAAAGCCATTTAATTTATTCTGTGCATAATGAAAACGACCAAATTGTTTACCGAATTCTTTAATAATGAAAAATCTTCCGGGATTGTTCTGATTTTTTGTACCCTGATTTCCCTGATATTGGCTAACTCCAGTTTGCAGGAAGCGTATCAAAGTATCTGGCATTTTGAATTGGGAGCACATTCATTCGAGCACTGGATAAATGATGGTTTGATGACCATCTTCTTTTTTCTGATCGGATTGGAATTGGAGCGGGAAATTTACAAAGGGGAACTTTCAAATATAAAAAATGCAATGCTGCCTATTTTTGCCGCTATTGGCGGAATGTTGGTTCCGGCTGCGATTTATATGATTTTTAATCACGGTACGCCAACACAGGCTGGTGCCGGAATTCCGATGGCTACCGATATAGCTTTTGCATTAGGGGTTTTGTCGTTATTGGGAAGTCGGGTGCCGTTGTCGTTAAAAGTATTTCTGACAGCCTTGGCCGTGATCGACGATTTAGGAGCCATTCTGGTGATCGCTATTTTTTATACCGATCATTTGTCCGTGCTGAATTTAGGAATTGCATTGGGAATCATGGCGGTGCTGTTTGTCTTTAATCGTTTAAAAGTGAATAATCCATTCCCGTATCTTTTAGGCGGGGTGTTGATGTGGTATTTTATGCTCAATTCCGGTATTCACGCCACGATAACGGGGGTATTACTGGCTTTTGTGGTACCTTTTGGGGATGGTGGTAAAAAAACGATTTCCTATAAAATGCAACATGTTTTACACAAACCGGTAGCGTTTTTTATATTGCCATTGTTTGCTTTGGCGAATACGGCGATTGTGATCGGAAACGATTGGGTGGAAGGATTGGTACACGAAAACAGTATCGGGATCTTCCTGGGATTGGTAATTGGGAAACCGCTGGGAATATTTTTATGCAGCTTTGTGGTAGTTGCTGTTGGGATTTGTAAGCTACCAGACGATTTAAAATGGAAACAAATACTGGCAACCGGTTTTCTCGCCGGTATCGGTTTTACGATGTCGATATTTATAACCTTACTGGCTTTTAAATCGCAGACCGAAGATATTACGATTTCCAAAATTGCCATCCTGATTTCGTCACTGGTGGCCGGAATTATCGGATTTGTATTTCTGAAATTTTCACTGGATTCTAAAAAAGAAACCGTATAAAAATATCGTTACCTAAAGTAAAACAATAAAATAAAAGCCTGTCCGATTGATATCCGACAGGCTTTTACATATAGAGTGTTTTCATCTTTCATCTTTTCTCTTTTCTCTTTTCTCTTTTCTCTTCCTTCCTAATTCACATTCACAGTTATCGGAAGATTATATGCGGTTCGTGCCGGCTGACCGTTTCGGTAGCCCGGTGTCCATTTGGTAGTCATGGAATGTAACACCCGAATGGCTTCTTTGCCTAAACCATATCCCGGATCTCGTGTTACCCGAATATTGGATAAGCTGCCGTCTTTTTCGATCACGAAATACACGAGTACTTTAAACGTTTTTAATTCGTCCATTTCGGGCGTTTTAAAACGTTTCCCAACAGTTGCCAAAAAGGCATCAATGCCACCCGGATATTGCGGTAAGGCTTCCAATTCGTAAGTTGAGTTGATGTTGTTAGTGCTTTCTGTTCCGTTTCCGTCGCCATTTCCGGTTGGTTGTGAAGCAACGCTAAGACTCGTAGTGGTTCCGGTTCCTTCGCTGTTTTCGGTACTGATGGCGGCATTTTTCAGTTCTTCGTTGGTGGGAACTTCCTGATTAGCCTGATTTTTAGCTACAGGCGTAAACCCAACATATTTAATTTTTTTTACCGGATCGGTAGGTGTCGTTTCCAGTTTCGGTTCCTCTATTTTTTTGGGTTGTGTCGGCATAAGATCCACAACAACAATGGTATCGTCGAATATTTTTGGAATGTTATCCGCTATATCGTTTCCATTGTTACGTGAATTTACAATAATCGGAACTACAATAGCAGAACTCAATAGTAAAACACCAGCGCATAAAGCTTTTAGTGTTGTTTTTGGATTTTCGGCTCGTAATTGATAGGCGCCGTAATCTTTGTTACGGCCTTCAAAAACCAAATCGATCCATTTGGTTTCGTAGATGTTTAATTTTGACATGATAACGTAGTTTAAGGTTAGAATATAGTGGTATATACCTGTATAACGTTATAGGTTGTAGTAATAGTATTTCAAATGTTAATAAAATAAAAAATACTTGGTTTATTTTTTATTTTACAAATGAATTCGAATATTGTGTAGGTGGGTGTTGCGAAAAATAAAATTATTTTTTTTGCTGAATGATTTCAGCCAGTAGCTTTTTAGCGCGAAGCAATTTGATTTTTACATTATTGAGCGGTTCTTCCAACTCATCGGAAATCTCCTGATAGCTCATCTCCTGAAAATACCGCAATTGAATGACTTCCTGATAAGCGGGTTTTAATTCTTTAATATATTGTAATAACCGCGCCAGATTTTGTTCTTTAATGATTTCATCCTCAATGGTAGGAGTGGAGTCGATCACATTATAGGCCTGTTGGTTTTCTTCGTCGATGGTGCCTAAAAACAAAGCAGATTTCTTTTTGCGCAGCATGTCGATATGTACATTCTTCGCAATGGCAATCAGCCAGGTATTAAAACCGAACTCGGGATTATAGGTGGTAATTTTATCAAAAGCTTTGGCGAACGTTTCGATGGCGATGTCTTCCGTATCGGTTTCATTTTCCGTACGTTTTAGCATAAAACCGTAAATTTCATTCCAGAAAAAATCCAGTAAAAACGTAAAAGCTACCTGATCGCCGGCTTTTGCTTTTTCAATATTCTTTTGAATTATTTCCGAATTTATTTCCAATGTACCGGTTTTGAAAAAGAGTTGGTAAAATACACGTTTAGTTGTGTGAAGATAAGGATTAATTCGATAATCGGAAACCAATACATCACATCTTTTTCCTGTAATTTACCGGAAGCATAACCCAAAGTGATCCAGGTGAAAATATAACGGAAAACGATCAATCCGGCGACAATCATCCATTGGAATTGGAATGCCAGTAATAAAATGGCCAGTATAAAAAAGGTAAGCTGTGAGAAAAAGAAAAGTCCCAGCTGGAATTTATCAAAGCTTTTATAATAGGACGCTGTCGAAACATGACGGCGTTTTTGCTGAAACCAGGTTTTATAACTTTTTTTAGGTTCTGAAATCGTAAAACTCTCCGGACTATAGCAAATGGTGGTGTTCTTACTGTTTGCGGCCTGATTGATAAACAGATCATCATCGCCAGAGCGTACTTTCATATGATCCATAAAACCGTTTACTTTAAAAAATTCTTCTCTTTTATAGGCCAGATTACGGCCTACACCCATATAGGGTTTCCCTGTTTTGGCCCACGAAAAATACTGAACAGCAGTTAAAAGTGTTTCAAAACGGATAATCTTATTTAAAAAGGATCCTTTAATTTTTGCGTAAGCACCGTATCCTAAAATAATGGTTTTATGCAGCGTAAATTGTGAGGTCATCTGGGTGATCCAGTCTTTGGAAGTCGGATAACAGTCGGCATCCGTAAAGAGTAAATATTCTTTTCGGGCTGCTTTAATTCCAAGCGTCAACGCAAATTTTTTATTTCCCCAGAATGCTTCGTTATTCTGAACTTTTACCAGTCGGATATTCGGATATTGTTTTTCAAACGCTTCAAAAATTTCCAATGTATCATCGCTGGAAGCATCGTCAATTAAAACAATCTCGTAGTCGGGATAGTTCTGATCGGCTAAAATCGGGATAAATTTAACTACGTTTTCAGCTTCATTTTTAGCACATACAATTACCGATACCGGTATGCGTTTCGACGTGATTTTTTGCGCCGGTGCAAATGCAAATTTGCCGAAAATAATCAAATAATAGAAAATCTGGATGGCAATAATTCCGATAAAAATATAGAGTAGAATTGTTAACATATGCAATTCGTCATGGGGTTTGTAAAGCGACAAAGGTACGAATCAAATGTTAAATCCCAATTGGAATTTAACAAATTCCTCAAGGCTTATTTCCGGTTTTTTCGCATTTCCCGAGCAATGTGAATCGCATTCGGATCCTTTTGGTTTTCCAGTTTTTCGATAATGGCCGTATGATTCTTGTCGTCCCGGTTTTGTGAGAGTTTGTGAACCGCCTGGATTTCATCGATGCGAATCTCAAATGCCGTAATACCGTTTACCTGACGCATGGTTTTGGCAGAAAGGTTTTCGATTTTTGTTGGATTCTCGGAAGTCGCTTCGTATTTATCGACTAGTTTTTTTAACGAAAATAACAGTTCGTCGCCTTCGATGATCCGGATCGTACCGTAAACATGTACCGCGATATAATTCCACGTAGGTACGTTTTCATGATCATACCAGGAAGAGGAAATATAGGCGTGTGGCCCGTTGAAAATGGCCAGTACGGTAGCACCGTTTTGTAAGGCTGCAGCTTGCGGGTTGGCTTTGGCAATATGACCATAAAGTACTTCGTTACCATCCGGATTGTGTTCAAGTTCCAATGGAATATGCGTGCCCCATGGTTTTCCTTCGGTTTGGTTGATCAGTATCCCAAAACTGTTTTGTCGGATAAAATCGCGGATCGCTTTGGGATCGTTGTTCTGATACTGCTCGTCGATATACATTTTTAGATAATATTGACTTCGGCTTCTATCGCGATGCCAAATTTATCGAAGATGGTTTTTTGGATATTTTGCGAAATGGCCAAAATTTCCGCTCCGGTAGCATTTCCGTAGTTGACCAATACCAACGCCTGGTGTTGGTGTATTCCGGCATTGCCAAATCGTTTGCCTTTAAAACCGGCTTGTTCGATAAGCCAGCCCGCCGGGACTTTTACTTCGGTTTCGGAAACGGTATAATGTGGCATATCCGGGTACTGACGTTGTATTGTATCGTAGGCCGCTTTGCTGATTACCGGGTTTTTAAAAAAACTACCACTGTTTCCAAGTTCTTTCGGATCGGGAAGTTTGCTCTGACGGATGGCAATCACGGCATTGCTCACATCTTTAATAGTCGGATGGGTAATATTGTGACGCGTCAGTTCGGCTTCAATAGCACCATAAGAGGTGTTGATTTTATGATGGTTTCGGGTTAGTTTAAAAGTAACCGACAGGATTACAAAATGATCTTTTTCCTGATTTTTAAAGATACTTTCGCGATAACCAAACTGGCATTGTGTCTTGTCGAAAGTTACAATTTCCTGTGTTGCAATATGCATCGCCCGACAAGAGACAAAAGTGTCTTTGATTTCCACGCCATAAGCACCGATATTCTGAATCGGAGTGGTACCAACATTTCCGGGAATCAACGATAGGTTTTCCAATCCGCCAAGTTGCTGGTCGATACACCAAAGTACGAATTCGTGCCAGTTTTCACCGGCCTTCGCATTTACCAATGCATAGTCATCATTTTCTTCAAGAATGCTTTTCCCCTTTAAATTAACATGGATTACCAGTCGGTCGATATCCTGAGTGAGTAGCATGTTACTGCCGCCGCCCAAAATAAAAGGTTTTTCCGAATGGTGCTTTTGTAAAATAGTGGCCAGTTCAGTTTCGTTAGTAACCGAAACAAAGGATTTGGCCTTAGCATCAATTCCGAATGTATTGTATTTTTGAAGCGAAAAGTCTGAAGAAATGTTCATGAATGAGTATGCTTTTTTGATGGTGTAAAAATAGGTAAACCATTTTGATTTCTGTTTCTTTTCGCTATCAGAATTCGTAAAAAACTAGGATGATCAACTTATAGTTTTTAAAATTTTGCTGTAAAGTTCTTCCTTGTTTACCGGTTTGATAATAACGGTTTCAAACGGAGAATCATCGGATGCTTTTTCCGGTGTCCAATAGTCATCACCGGTTACCGCTATAATCGGTATCGAATGGGTTTTGCGTATTTCCCGGGCGAGTTGAATACCGGAAAGTGTACCCAGCTGTAAATCGGTTATTACCAGATCAACGGTATGATTGTTAAGATGATTTTGTAATCCGGTAGCCGTTGTAAACGTGCTGACCTCGGCATTGGTGTTGCTGATCATCTTTTTAAGACTGGCCAACGTGATGGCGTCATCGTCTACGATGATAATGGCTAGTGGATTTTTATGGTTGATTTCCAATAGTTGCTCCAGACTTGTTTTTACATCGCGGGATTTGTTTAAGAGTAACGAAAAATGAATTTCGGTTCCTTTTTGTAGAACGCTGTTTACAGTAATCGTACCGCCAAAAAGATCGACAATTTCTTTACACAGGTTTAAGCCAAGTCCGGCACCAAGCTTGATCTGCTCGGAATGGAATTTACTCTGATAATGTTGATCAAATATGTTTTCCAGGTCTTCAGGCGGAATACCGGCTCCGGTGTCTTTAATCGTAACTTCCAAAAGGTATTGCGTCTCTTTATCTGATAAACCGGCCGTTACCGTAATACTTCCCTTATCGGTAAACTTGATGGCATTTCCGATAATGTTATAAAAAAGCTGGTGTATTTTTACATTATCTGCCCAGACTATAGTGTCTAGTTTCGGGTCAATCGTATGATTTAATTCGATTTTTTTGATCTCGGCCAACGAACGCAACGATTCCAATACCGATAGGATTTCATTTTTTAAATTAAAGTTGGAATTGTATAGCGATAGTTTGCTGCTTTTATTTTTAAAAAAGTCCAGAATCTGATTGACGGTAATCTGTAGCGAATTGGACGTGAAGATTAGCGAATTAACCGTAGGAAGTGCGGTTTCCGGTAGTGTAGCCGATTTTAGCCGTTTCGAAAAGTTCGAAATAATATGAAGTGGTGCCCGCATTTCATGGCTTAGCATACCAATGATACGGTTTTTAAATTCCAGATTTTTCTCGGCTTCGGTCTTGGCATCCAGCAGGCTCTTTTCGTAGATATACGCAAACTGAGTGTAAAACAGCAGGATTATCGTGATGATAACCATGATCGGAAGTAATGCCAGAATCAGGGTGCGCTGTTTTTCGATGTTTTTGAGTGCCGTGGCGTATTTTAATTTGTCGAGTTCCTGAGCCGAATCCGAATAGACTTGTAATATTTCCTGACTGTTGCGTAGTATGGTCTTGTTGATTTCTAATAATTCCCGATCCTTTTTCCGAAGGTTGTTATAGGTACGGTTTAGTTTTTTAAATTCCTGAGTGTAATATTGATCAATGGTGCTAAAGGTGTTTTTAAGCTGGTCTTCAAATGAACCGACTTTTTCGGTATTACCATATACCATTTTAATACGCACCTGAAGGCGCTCTTTCATAATGTCGTTTTTTCCCGAAATAGCTTTTCCGATCCGGGCAAAAAAACCGTTTTTACGGTCTTTGTCGGACGTAAGTGTCGTATCGTAGCTGATCGAATTCAGCGTTTTGGCATAATTGAATTTCCGAATATTGAAATTAGACGGAAGCGAATCAGTACCCATTAAGGAAATAACACCTTTTCGCATCAGGGAGTCCAGTTGCTTGCGAATATGATAGATTTGTTTTTCGGTTGTTTCTTTGGATTTAATCACATTGAAAAAGTCTTTGTTTACAGCAGTAAGCTGATCAAGACTGTCCAAATAAATAGTCATCTCCCGAATGGAGTGTTCGTATTGGTTTAAAGAGGCTTTTTTATAACTGAGCAGGTAGTCGTTAAACGCATTTTGGGCGTTTAGAAAACTTCGTGTCGCCTGATTGGAGAAATAAACCGCCTCATTGGGTTTGCTGGCATTCTGAACCGATTCGGATAAAGTGTTGTATTCGTTGTTTTGTTGGTACCACATCCAGAAAAAAAGCAATTGGATGATGATAATAGAAATAAAAAGGGCAATATGTACTTTTTTTCGCTTTTGTAAAGGGATCTTCATCAGCTATCTTTTATGAGTCAGTTACTAGGTTTGAACAGCATTAAAAAGAAGGGCAGGTAGTGGTATTTGGGGCTGTAAATTTAGGAAAGTCCTGGTTTTTATTTAATAGATTGGGCATCAAAAAATAAATATCACGAATATTTAATTAAAATCCAAACAAATACGAGGTTTGTTATGAAAAAAGAGGTTGGGGAGTTGTTTTTCGTAAATATAGAAGCGAAAAGCTGCTTTTTTTACAGTTGAAAAAGGGTATAACTCTGTAAAGTCGACTTAACAATGGCTTCGGTACGTTCCGGATGGGTGTCGGAAATAAAGAGCTGTCCGAATGTTTCATCGTTAACCATCTCGACAATTTTATGTACCCGACTTTCGTCCAGTTTGTCGAATATATCGTCAAAAAGGAGTATCGGAGCAGTGCCGTTTAGTTTTTTGATAAATTCAAACTGTGCCAGTTTTAGCGCAATTAAAAAAGATTTCTGTTGTCCCTGAGAACCGAATTTTTTAATCGGAAAATGATCAATCTCAAACGACAGGTCGTCTTTATGAACGCCAACACTGGTGTATTGCAAGGCGCGGTCTTTCGATAAAAATTCGTCAAAAAGAGCTAACATGTCTTTTTCAAAAAGCTGACTTTCGTAGACAATTTGTACCGTTTCGGACGAATTGGTGATCAACTGATGATAACGGTTGAAAATAGGAATGAATTCGTTGATAAAGTACTGGCGCTTTTCGAATACCTGCTGACCAATTACGGCAAGTTGCTCATTATATACGGCAAGGGTTTCTTTGTCGAACGTATGGTTTAGCGCAAAATATTTTAGCAGTGCATTGCGTTGTGCCAGTATACGCTGGTATTGGATCAGTTGTTGTAAATACAAACTGTCTGACTGTGAAATCACGCTGTCGATAAATTTCCGGCGGGTTTCGCTACCTTCTATAATAAGGTCTTGATCCGACGGAGAAATAATAACCAACGGGATAAAACCGATATGATCCGAAAATTTATCATAAGGTTTACCGTTGCGTTTTAATACTTTTTTCTGTCCTTTTTTTAAACTGCAGACAATTTGCTCCGTACGTTGGTCTTTTTCAAACTGACCTTCGATCACAAAAAACTCTTCTCCATGTCGGATATTCTGAACGGCCAGTGGATTAAAATAACTTTTTCCGTAGGCCAAATGGTAGATAGCATCCAGTATATTGGTTTTTCCAATACCGTTTTTGCCGACAAAGCAGTTGATTTTGGCATCAAAATCGTAAGTAGCTTCGGCAATATTCTTATAATTAAACAGTGAAAGCGTCTTTAAATACACGGATAGGAAAGTGGTTAATTCTGATATTTATGTCAGTTTTTTTTAAAAGCGGGTGCAAATTATTGAAAAATATCGATAAAAAGGGCTTTTAAGTTTCAATAAAAAGTATATTTTTGCAGCTCATTAAATTTAAAATAAATGGCAACATATAACAAAAGAGGATACAAAGCCCCGAAACCACAAGAAGAAGCTGTTGAAAACGAATTTGAGCAAGTAGTTATCGACGAAAAAGGAAGTACTACTGCCGGAGTTTTTAATAAATTGGACGAAGGTGCTTCCAGAACGGAAGAATGGGTGGCTAGAAATCAGAAATATATTTTCGGATTTGTAGGTGCTATTGCTATCGCAACGGCAGGTTATCTTTTGTATGATAAATTTGTAGTAGAACCAAAAGAGGACGATGCTGCAAATGAAATGTTCCAGGCGCAACAATATTTCCAACAAGCTGTTGAAGGACAGGCTGCCGATTCACTTTTCGCATTATCATTAAAAGGTGGTGAAGGTAAATTAGGATTCCTTGGAATCACAGAAAACTATTCCGGAACAAAAGCGGCTAATCTGGCACATTATTATGCTGGTATGGCGTACCTGAATACAGCGAAATACAAAGAAGCGGTTCAACAATTGGAGCAGTTTACTTCCGATGATATGATGCTTAAAGCGTTAGCTTTAGGTGGTATCGGAGATGCTTTTTCGGAACTTGACAAAAAAGAAGATGCTTTAACGTACTATAAAAAAGCGGCTGAAGCTAATGATAACGAATATACAACACCACGATTTTTATTTAAAGCCGGACAAGTTTCGTTGGCACTGAATAAAAAAGCGGATGCAGCCAAATTCTTTACACAAATTAAAGAAAAATACGAAGGTTCTGCAGAAGGTGCTAATATCGATGCGTTGATCGCAATGACAGAATAATATGGCGACAGCTAATAAAAATTTATCCAATTACGATAAAAACACAATCCCAAACGCGAAAGATTTTCGGTTTGGGATTGTTGTTTCGGAATGGAACGATAAAGTAACAGAAGGATTGTATTCCGGTGCCGAAGCCGCTTTGCTGGATTGTGGCGCTCTGGAAAGTAATCTGGTTCGTTGGAATGTGCCCGGCAGTTTCGAACTGATTTATGGTGCGAAAAAAATGATTGAAACCCAAAACGTAGATGTGGTTATTGTAATCGGATGCGTAATAAAAGGGGAGACCATGCATTTTGAATTTGTTTGCGAAGGCGTAACTCAGGGAATCAAAGACCTGAACGTGCAAACCGATGTGCCGGTTATTTTCTGTTTGTTAACCGATAATAACGAACAGCAATCCATCGACAGAAGTGGTGGCGTTCATGGAAATAAAGGAACCGAAGCGGCTATCGCAGCCATCAAAATGGCAGATCTTCGGAAAAAAGCATAAAAAAAATCAAGTTATATAATTAGAACCTGTAATGTTTTGCGTTACAGGTTCTTTGTTTTTAGAGGGTTGACCATTAACAAAAAATTGAGAGGCTTCATTCGTTAAATGTCTGTCATTTTCTTTAAATTTGGTGGTTCAGAAGGAAAACCCTTTTTTAATCTAAACAGCTTCAAAACATACGAATGTCGAGTATTATCCAATTACTTCCCGATCATGTTGCCAATCAGATTGCCGCGGGTGAGGTGGTGCAGCGTCCTGCCTCCGTTGTCAAGGAATTGATAGAAAACGCAGTGGATGCCGGTGCAACAGAAATTAAATTAATCGTGAAAGATGCGGGTAAAACACTTATTCAGGTAATCGATAACGGTAAGGGAATGAGTGTTACCGATGCGCGGCTGTGTTTTGAGCGTCATGCGACCTCCAAGATTCGTCATGCGGAAGATTTGTTTTCACTCCACACCAAAGGGTTTCGCGGGGAAGCATTGGCTTCGATTGCGGCAATTGCCCATGTGGAAATGAAAACCAAACAGGATCAGGAAGAACTGGGAACGCATATTGTGATCGAAGGAAGTAAGTTTGTATCACAAGAAGTCGCTGTATTGCCAAAAGGAACGTCCTTTTCGGTAAAAAACCTCTTTTTTAATATTCCGGCGCGCCGTAATTTCCTTAAATCGGATACGGTGGAGTTTCGTCATGTGATTGATGAGTTCGAACGGGTGGCGTTGGCGCATGCCAATATTCATTTTGTACTGTTTCATAACGGAAGCGAAATGTTTAACCTGCCGGCTTCGAATTTCCGACAACGGATCGTAAATGTATTTGGCGGGAAGACCAACGAAAAACTGGTTCCGGTTAAAGAAAGTACCGAGATTGTCGAAATTCAGGGGTTTGTAGGAAAACCGGAGTTTGCTAAAAAGAGCCGCGGTGAACAGTTTTTCTTTGTCAACGATCGGTTTATTAAAAGTCCCTATCTGCATCATGCGGTTATGGCGGCCTATGAGGGTTTGTTAAAAGACGGTTGTCAGCCGAGTTATTTCCTATATCTGGATTTACCGCCACATACGATTGATATCAATATCCATCCGACAAAAACAGAAATTAAATTTGACGACGAACAGGCGCTTTATGCCATTTTGCGTTCGTCTATAAAACATAGCCTCGGACAGTTTAATGTGGCACCGGTACTCGATTTCGAACGGGATGCGACTTTAGATACGCCGTATGATTATACCGGTAAAGATGCAGAAACACCATTGATTCAGGTGGATGCCAATTTTAATCCGTTTTTGGAAGAAGATACGAAACCGGTTACCAATTTTTCGGCTTCTTTTTCAGGAAATATGACTTCCGGGACAAGGTCCGCGGGTTCGAATCCCTCTTTCTCTGCAGGTGGTTATAAAAAAGAAACATCCGGTCAGAATTGGGAAAGCCTGTATGTCGGACTTAAACAGGCGACCGAAGAGGTGGAAATCGGAGAAATCCAGCTGGAAAGCGAGGAAGTAACCGGTTCGCTTTTTGATGAGCATACCATTGATGAGGTATCGAATAACCGAACCTATCAGATTCATAAAAAATATATTGTCAGCCCGATTAAATCCGGGATGTTAATTGTCGATCAGCGACGCGCACACCAACGTATTTTATACGAGCAGTTTCTGACGAATATAACGGTACATCAGGCTTCGAGTCAGCAATTGTTGTTTCCGTTGGAATTGTATTTTTCCAAAGCGGAACTGACGATAATTACCGAGCTAAAACCGTCGCTGGAAAGTACCGGTTTTGTTTTTGAAGCATTTCATGACGATCGGGTAACCATTTCCGGATTACCGGTAAATGTGGCCGAAAGCGAGGTGACGATTTTACTGGAAGAGCTTATCGGAGATTTGCAGGGCGAATTACCGGAAAACAGTTTTAGCCAGTGTGATCGGATTGCTAAATCCATGGCACGAAGTCTGGCGGTAAAAACCGGTACCTATTTAACCGAACACGAACAGGAAACGATCGTGAATACCTTGTTTGCCTGTAAAGAACCAAATGTTTCCCCTTTCCTTAAACCGACTTTCATCACGATGCGGGTGGAAGACATTGATAAACGATTTGCACTATGATGAATATCACCGAAACCGTAAAACAGTTAATTATTATTAACGTTATCTTTTTCCTGGGAACCATGTTCGTTCCGGCAGCTTTTAACTATTTGGCGTTATGGTATTTTGAAAACCCGAATTTCCAAATCTGGCAACCGCTAACACATATGTTTATGCATGGCGGATGGATGCATATTTTCTTTAATATGTTTGCGTTGTATTCGTTCGGGTCGACACTGGAGCATTTCTGGGGCGGTAAAAAATTTCTGTTTTTTTATATTTCCTGTGGCTTGGGTGCGGCTTTACTGCATAGCGGGGTGAATTATTATCTGTACCACGATGGATTAAATATTTTGTTGGAAAATGGAGTGTCCCAATCGGAAGTAGTACAGTTGTTATCGGAAGGGAAAATAAATCCAAACTGGAGTACCGTTTTAGGAGGAATGGATAAAGTTACTGAATTTGGTTCTGCTTTTGCCGCGCCTGCTGTTGGTGCTTCCGGTGCTATTTACGGACTTTTAGTGGCTTTTGCTTTTATGTTCCCGAATGCCGAACTGGCATTGATGTTTATTCCGGTTCCGATTAAAGCGAAATATTTTGTACCTGGCTTGTTATTAATTGACTTGTATTTAGGAATGAGTGGCCGTTCTATTTTTGGCGGAGCAAGTGGTATTGCCCATTTTGCCCATATTGGCGGTGCAATTGTCGGTTTTCTGATGATGTGGTTCTGGAAAAAAAATCAATTCAACAATAATCGCTGGGATCGCTAACGGGTTCCAGAAATAAAGCCTAAATTAGTAGTATAAAAACCACAAAAAAGAAAGAGTCGAATGAATATACTGGATGATTTTAAAATGCAATACCGACTGGGAGGAATCGCACAAAAGCTGATTTTCTGGAACGTGGGAATTGCCATTCCGTTTTTTCTTCTGAAAGCGTTTGCTCCGGATCTTTTTAGTGTGATACTGGACTGGACGAGTTTGTCATCGGATGTGATGACCATGATAACGCGGCCCTGGACTTTATTGACGTATGCTTTTCTGCATGCCGATTTTTTTCATCTGTTGTTTAATATGATCGTGCTGAATTTTGCCAGCCGTTTGTTTACGACTTATTTTACCCAAAAACAACTGTTCGGATTGTACCTTTTAGGCGCGATTTTTGCCGGTTTGTTGTTTGTGGCGACCGATTTTATTTTTCAGAATAATACAATACTGGTGGGTGCTTCCGGTGCTATTATGGCAATTTTGGTCGGTGCGGCAACCTATACGCCATTTTCGGAAGTCCGATTGTTGTTAATCGGAAATGTGAAAATGTGGCACCTGGCACTGGCATTGGTTCTACTGGATCTGATTCAGATCCCGTTAAACAATACTGGTGGTCATATTGCGCATTTGGGCGGTGCTTTTTTCGGTTTTTTATATATCAAAATGCTACAAAACGGTACTGATTTGACCAAAGGTATTTCGACTTTTTTGGATTATATTTTGGGATTATTCCGACCTAAAAAAGCGACACCTTTTAAAACGGTACACCGGAATACCAAAAAACAGCCCCAAACCAGTACTGCAACGGCAGCTGATAAGGATATGACACAAAAACAAATCGACGATATCCTGGATAAAATCAGTAAATCCGGTTATGATAGTCTCACAAAAGAAGAAAAGGAATTCCTGTTTAAAGTAGGGAAATAATCCGGTTTCGAAATAATAAGCGGATAACGGCGAAGTATGAAAAATCTGTCTTGGTTTAATAAAATAGTGTTCTTTTTCAATATAGTACTCACTGTATTGAGCTTTATTGCCTATGTGTTGCCGTTTCTCGCACCAAAATTATTCCCGTTTTTATCAGTGCTCACATTGGTGTTACCGTTGTTGCTTATCCTGAATTTATTATTTCTGTTTTACTGGCTGATCCAGTTTAAAAAACAGGTTTTGCTTTCACTATGCGTATTTCTGATCGGGATTACATTTTTTAATAAATTCTATAAATTCTCTTCCAAAGATCTGATCGCCGAAGAGGATGATTTTGTTGTGATGAGTTATAATGTACGACTGTTCAATGTGTTCGAATGGATTAAGCAGGACAATGTGATCGATAAGATCGAAGCGTTTGTATTGTCGCAAAACCCGGATATTCTGTGTTTACAGGAATATTCGAATACACAGCCGGTACATTTTGAAGGGTATAAACATCAGTTTATTTACATGCAGGGCGATAAGGTAAAAACCGGCCAGGCTATTTTTTCGAAGTTCCCGATTGTAAACGGCGGGAATATTAAATTTCCGAATTCGAATAATAATGTGATTTTTGCCGATATCAAAAAGGGGAGAGATACGCTTCGCGTATATAGTATGCATTTGCAGTCGATCAAGATTAGTCCCGATATTCACGAGAAAATCGATGAGGTGAAGTCTAAAAAGATTTTCAGACGGATCAGTGAGGCCTTTGCGATTCAGCAAATGCAGTCTGAGTTGATCAAACAACATAAAGCGGAATGTCATTTTCCGTTAATTATCTGTGGTGACTTGAATAACAGTGCTTTTTCGTATGTGTACCGCAATATTAAAGGCAATATGAAAGATGCGTTTGAAGAAGCCGGTAAAGGTTTTGGAAAAACCTATGATTATGATTATTATCCGGCGCGCATTGACTATGTTTTTGTAGATAAACGTATCGAGGTAAAAAACTTTGTAAACCACGATAGTTTTATCAATTCTGATCATTTTCCGATCACGACCCGATTGACGTTGCGTGATGAAGCGCCGCAACATCCGGTTACATCCGATACCGAAAAAGCAAAAAAATAGTCGCCTTTTAAAGCGACTGATTTTTGAGGTATTCCATAGCATAACGCCCTTCGTTAAATAACAGGTCGAGGATGCTAAGGTTGTTTATAAAACCGTGTTTTTCTTCAAAAACCTGTGTATAAGGTTCGAAAACAGCCGTGTCTTTTTTTCCGTTAACCAAACTTCGAAAATCCGTTTTGTCGGTTACTTCGTGGAAATATTCGTCCGTTTTAACATATTTAAAATCCATTCCCAAACAGTCTGTTACGATTTCCATGATCTGAAAATTAAGATCCATCATAAACGTATGTTGCTTTTCAAAAACCGGACGGATGTCATCTTCAAAATATTCAAAGAAAGGTGAGGTTCTATAAGCGGCTTCAAGCGATTTAAAGTGCTGTTTCTGCCAGTTAAAGGCATTTTCGATTTTGATATCTTTAAACTTCTGATGCGGTTCTATTGTGTGTTTTACCGGTATGTTTAGCAGTTGTATTCCGTTTGGACTGTAAATATACATTCGGTTACGGTTGGTCTGTTTCTGGAAATTGTCTTCTGTTTCAAAAGTAATCGTATCTGCCTTTGCCATTGCAGCAAAATGGCTAATGGAAGGAAAGTAGGTCGGATGTAGTAAAATGTCCATAGGCTTGTTTTTTTATGACGAAAGAGAAGTAAAGATCAGTGGTTATTGCTAACCGGCTTAATCTTACTTCTCATTTCGGGTGGTTTACGAGGTAAACCGTTTTATCGCGATTTTGAATTACGAATTTCTTTTTGCTTTTCTTTTTCTGTAGAAATCATATCCGAACCAGGCAGCCAATACGATAACAAAGTATTTGAAATACGATACCGGTTCGCCGCTTCCACCCACTGTGGTGAACAAACGTTCCCAACGGATTTTGTCGATGGCCTTAGCCCAAGGTACATTTTGGTCTAAACTCATCCAGATAAATACTGGTTTTCCAACCACGTTTTCAAACGGTACATAACCCCAATAACGGCTATCTTGCGAATTGTGACGGTTGTCACCCATCATCCAGTAATAATCCTGTTGAAAGGTATACGAATTGACAACTTTACCATTGATGCGAATTTCGTCGCCGGTTACTTTTAGATCGTTATGTTCGTACTCGGTAATGATTTGTTTGTAATACGGAAGCGATTGGGTATTTAAAGCAACCGTTTGTCCTGCTCCAGGGATATAAATCGGACCGAAGTTATCGCGGTTCCAGTTTTGATGTCCCGTAAAAATATCGGATTCGCCTTCTTTTGTCAGGTTTTTAGTAACCGATTTTACGATTGGATTGTTGCGTAAACGGTTGGCTGTTTCATCGGTAAGACACTGGAATCTAAATTGATTATCAGATATCGCACCAATTTCATTAGGGTTTAATTTTAAATCATGTATCAGGTAATTATAGTCGAAACGATTGCCATCGGTTACCACATCATACGAAAATTGTAATTTCTGACGATCGTGTAACGCCAACGGTTTGTTATTGATCATAACTACACCGTCTTTAATCGAAAGACTGTCACCCGGAATACCCACACAACGTTTTACATAGTTGGTTTTTTTGTCTACGGGTTTGTAGGTATATTGTCCGGAATTGTCTCCAAACATGGTTTTAACGGTATCTACCGGCCAGTTAAATACTACGATATCATTGCGTTCAATTTTCTGGATACCCGGAAGACGGAATGTAGGAATCTGTGGCCAGTTTAAATAGGATTTGGTTCCGATAAGCGGTATGGAATCGTGTACCATTGGTAAGGCTACTGCTGTTTGTGGCGTACGCGCTCCGTAATGGAATTTACTCACAAAAAGGAAGTCACCAATTAATAGTGATTTTTCCAATGATGATGATGGAATCGTATACGGCTGCATCACATAGGTGTGGACTAATGTGGCCACCACAATGGCAAATAACAACGAACTTAAGGTGTTGTCGGTTTTTATGTGGTTTTTATTTGGGATGTAGGTTACGTCTTGTGTATAGTTAATATAATAAATGTACAAACCTAAAGTTACCACACCTAAAATGGTATCGGTAGTGGATTTTTTTCCAAAGCTGCGAAGCGTTTCCACCCAAATAACCGGGAACATAATCAGGTTGACAATCGGAATAAAAAGAAGGATTGTCCACCAACGCGGTCGGTCGATGATTTTCATCAGCACGATAGCGTTGTAAACCGGAATTGCTGCTTCCCAGGATTTACGTCCGGCTTTTTCATATAATTTCCAGGTTCCTACGTAATGAACGATTTGTATTACAAGGAAAAATATAAACCATTGGATTAGTGTCATATTTGTTTTTTTATATTATTACATCAGGTTTAATACGTTTTTCATCGTGTAAATCCCTTTTTTACCAACGATCCACTCGGCGGCAACTACTGCGCCTAAGGCAAATCCTTCGCGGTTATGGGCCACGTGTTTGATTTCGATAAAATCGACTTCAGAATTATAGGTAACGGTATGCGTACCAGGTACATTTTCGATGCGTTTGGCCTCGATATGTATCTCATTGGCTTTCGCGGTTTCCATTGTCCAATCCGTATAAGCCGAATTTTCGATGATTCCTTTTGCTAATGAAATAGCCGTCCCGCTTGGAGCATCCAGTTTTTGTGTATGGTGGATTTCTTCCATCGTTACGTTATACTCCTTTAGGTTGGCCATCATTTTAGCCAAATAATTATTAAGTTCAAAGAACAGGTTTACGCCCAGGCTGAAATTGGATCCATATAGGAAGGTTCCCTCTTTTTTGCGACATTCTTCAACTACGGCATCATATTGTTCCAGCCACCCCGTGGTCCCGGATACTACCGGTATATTAGTATCAAAACAAGTAGAAATGTTACGTGCAGCACTTGTCGGTACGCTAAAATCAATGGCGACATCGGCGTTTTCAAGACCGTCATAGTTGTCGCTACTGGTTTTGCGAAGCACAATTTCATGTCCGCGTTCCAAAGCGATGCGTTCGATCACTTTTCCCATTTTACCATATCCCAAAAGTGCTATTTTCATTGATCAGTATGCTTTAAAAATGATAATTTAACGTTAGTCCAAGATTTTGTTTGTAGTCTAGATTATTCTGATAAATATCGGGACGGATCGACAGGTTGTCGTTTACGTTAAATTGCATTAAGTGTGCGTCTACGTTGGCATCCACAATATTCAGGATATAAATACCAACCGTTACCAGAATGGAAAGATCCCGGTTTCGCTGATAGAATTTTTGCGCTTCGATCAGTCGGTTGTTATCCAGTCCGCCAAAATACGGATCGTTCGGATCGGCCGTACCGTTCAGACGTTTTTTGTATTCGTTACGAAAGTCGTGGTATTTGTTGTTATTGCTGTTGTAGAAATACAAACCGGTTCCCAGTCCGATATAGACTAAGGGAACCTTCCAGTATTTTTTATTGTAAATCTGACCCAGGCCCGGTACTACTGCCGAATAAAAAGCGGCTTTCGATGGAGCAAGCGGATTGATGCGGACAGCTTTGACCGTATCTTTTACTTTTAAGAAAGTATCGTCTTTTTTATTTTGTGAAAAAACAAACGGACCGATTAAAAGTAAGGTCAGAATTAGTATGGAGGAAAAGCGACGCACTAACCTTCTATTAGCTTAATAATTCGTTTAAAATCTTCTTCGGAATGGAAAGGTATGGTGATTTTTCCTTTACCGTTTCCGGCTACCTTTACATCAATTTTGGCCCCGAAAAATTCGGTAATGGCCTTTTTATTTTCTTCTGCTACCGCAAAAGTGCTTCCTTTTGGTGCTTTTGCAGGCGCTGGTTTTAAGCTTTCGTGATAGGCTTTTACCAAGGCTTCCGTTTCCCGTACCGATAGGTTCTGACTTACGATTTTCTGATAAATATCGGTTTGAACGTCCAGATCTTCTATATTGATGATCGCACGTCCATGTCCCATGGTGATAAAACCATCGCGGATTCCCGTTTGAATAATCGGATCCAGTTTTAACAAACGCAGGTAGTTGGCAATCGTTGATCGTTTTTTACCCACACGATCACTCATCTGTTCCTGTGTTAACTGGATTTCGTCAATCAGACGTTGGTACGATAAGGCAATCTCAATCGGATCCAAGTCATGACGCTGGATGTTTTCTACCAAAGCCATCACCAGTGAATCGTTATCGTTTGCCAAACGAATATAAGCCGGTATTGCTGTTAAACCAACTAATTTGGAGGCACGCAAACGACGTTCTCCGGAAATCAGCTGGTATTTGTTGAATTCCATTTTTCGTACCGTAATCGGTTGGATCAACCCTAATTCACGGATGGAAGTGGCCAATTCCTGTAATGATTCTTCATTGAAATTGGTACGCGGCTGGAATGGGTTTATTTCAATAGCATCTATTTCAAGCTCAATAATATTCCCAACAACCTTATCGGCATTTTTGTCTTCCACGGATTTAATATCGTTTTCCGGGTCTTTTAATAATGCGGATAAGCCTCTTCCTAATGCTTGTTTTTTTATTGCTTTTGTCATAAAAACTAGTTACTGTTTTTTTTGATTATTTCTTCTGCTAAATGGATATAGTTGGTTGCTCCTTTACTGGTCGCGTCATAATTAATGATGCTTTCTCCGAAACTCGGAGCCTCACTTAACTTAACATTACGCTGGATAACCGTTTCGAATACCATATCGTTAAAATGTTTTTGGACTTCTTCTACAACCTGATTCGAAAGACGTAAACGGGAATCGTACATCGTTAGTAACAATCCTTCAATATCCAACTGAGGGTTGTGTATTTTCTGAACACTTTTAATCGTATTCAGTAATTTGCCTAAACCTTCCAACGCAAAATATTCGCATTGGATCGGAATGACTACCGAATCAGCGGCTGTTAGTGCATTAAGCGTTAGCAAACCTAATGACGGTGCGCAATCGATGATGATATAGTCGTACTTTTCCTTAGTGCTTTCCAATGCCTGTTTTAGCATATACTCACGGTTTTCTTTGTCGACTAACTCAATTTCGATCGCTACCAGGTCAATATGAGCCGGAATTAAGGATACATTGGGTGCCGAACACGCCAGGGTGGCTTCATCCGGTGTATTACTATGCTCTAATATCTGGTAGGTTCCTATTTCTACACTTTCAACATCAATACCTAATCCGGAACTGGCATTCGCCTGTGGATCAGCATCAATCAATAAAACTTTTTTTTCCAATACGCCTAATGCGGCAGCTAAATTTACTGAAGTTGTAGTTTTTCCAACGCCTCCCTTTTGATTGGCTATAGCAATGATTTTACCCATCTGTCTCTAAAAATTTTGAACCGTAAAAATACAATTTATTATGGTTTATGAAAATCTTATTTGTTAACAATGTAATAAAGTTCCCGGTGAGGCTGTTGTTCCGTTCGACGGTATTTATCTGACATTTACGGTAGACGTCTTTTGGATTTTTATTTTAAAATTTTGACGTGACTTAGATTGTTGTTTTTTGCTTTAAAGTTAATTTTATAACAATTTGTTTTGTTTGTGTGAATTTTTGTAAATTGTGGGGTCGGATTTCAAATCCTGATAAAATTAGTGAACATGAATGTAAAAATGGATGTCTATGAGAGTACCACTTTTAACAGGGAGCTTATTGCTTTCGTCGTTATTGCTTTCCTGTTCGGGAAGCAAATATTATACGGATGGTCTATCCTATAAAAAGCAGGCTCGCAGCTATGCAGGTGTTTACAGGCAAGTACCGCCCGAGAATCAGGGATTGAAAGCGGTTGATACAACCGATCGTAAAATGTGGGTGGGTACCGTGAATTTTGGAATCCGAAAACCGAACTATGTGGTACTGCATCATACGGCTCAGGACTCGGTTGCACAAACAATCCGGACTTTTTTGTCTTCAAAACGAGACGTCAGTGCGCATTATATTGTTGGACGGGATGGAAGTGTCATACAAATGGCGAATGATTACTTTAGAGCCTATCATGCCGGAGTTGGAAAATGGGGAAATGACACCGATCTGAATTCGTCTTCAATTGGGATTGAATTGGATAATAATGGAACGACTGATCCCTGGCCGGAGGTACAGATTGCCACATTGATTCAGTTATTGGATTATCTGAAAAGCACCTACAATATTCCGCAGGCTAATTTTATTGCACATGCCGATCTGGCGCCTACGCGAAAAGTGGATCCGCACCATTTTCCCTGGAAAAGCATCGCCGATAAAGGATTTGGTTATTGGTTTAATGAGGACCAACTGGTCACACCACCAGTCGGTTTTGAATCAAAAATTGCGCTTAAGGTCATCGGTTATGATGTGACCAACTTTGAGGCAGCCATCAAAGCATTTAAAATTCACTATATTCAGGAAAATGAGGAATCCGCTGAACTAAGCGAGCATGATTTGAGTATTCTCTATGCGATTTACCGGAAGTTTTTATAAATGATAAAGCCGTCCCAAACTATCGGTCGGAACGGCTTTATGTATTTTTATTTGTTGCTTTTTTGTTTGATCATGGCTTCTAGCATGTCCCACATTTCTTTCGGAATCGCTTCCAACAGATTGAATTGTCCGGCGCCTTGTAACCATTCACCACCGTCAATCGTGATCACTTCACCGTTAACATAGGCCGAAAAATCAGATACCAGATAAGCAGCCAGATTGGCCAACTCCTGATGATCACCGACGCGTTTTAAAGGGACTTTTTTGGCAAGGTCGAATTTGTCTTTTAAATCACCGGGTAATAGTCGATCCCAGGCGCCTTTGGTAGGGAATGGTCCCGGTGCGATGGCGTTGGTACGGATGCCGTATTTGGCCCATTCTACAGCAAGACTGCGGGTCATGGCCAATACACCGGCTTTGGCCGTAGCCGACGGTACTACATAGGCCGATCCGGTCCAGGCATAGGTGGTTACAATATTCAAAATGTTGGTGTTGGTTTGTTTGGTGTCGATCCAGTGTTTTCCAAAAGCCAGCGTACAGTTTTTGGATCCTTTTAGTACGATATCGATTATCGTATCGAAGGCATTGGCCGAAAGGCGTTCGGTTGGGGAAATAAAATTCCCGGCAGCATTGTTCAGTAAAACATCCACTTTACCAAATGCTTTTAAAACCTCCTGTAGCATGTTTTCTACCTGCTCATAATGCCGTACATCGCAGGCTACAGCCAGACATTTACCACCGGTTTCCTGTTCCAATTCCGCTGCCGTAGTTTGCAATTTGTCCAGATCACGGGAAGTAATGGCTACTTTGGCGCCCAGTTCCAGAAAATATCGGGTCATGGCTTTTCCAAGACCACTTCCGCCACCGGTAACGACGATTACTTTATCTTCCAGTGCGTTATCGCGAAGCATTTTTGCAGTAAAATTCATAGGTTATGTTTTTGTACTGGTAAATATACTAAAAAATAATATTATGCATGCATAGTAATAGTGTTTCTACAATAGAACAAATTCAATTGGTTCAAAAAGCGGATTACAATTTACAATCCGCTTTTGTTGTTAATACGTCAGAACCAAGCCACCACCCATACCCATGTCACTATCGTAATGGGCCGATAACGACCAATATTTGGTCAAAATATAACGGGAACCAACACTATACTCAAAGTCGGTGTTCCAGGAACCCCATAAGCGGATACGCTCGGTTACCGGGATGTCTTTACGGGTAAATTGTAGTCGGGCTTTCCCTTCGTGATCCAGTCGCATATCGGCATTGACCAGCCACGGAAGTTGGTAGATGATTCCAATACAAGCCACGGCGCGTTGGTCTTGTGTGCTCATTTGTCCGAAAAGATTTTTACTTCGTTCCAGACTGTTGTGATAGCGAAAATCAAATCCGGTATAGACCGATAAATATTGATTTTTGTCCAGATATCGTCCAAAATGGGCTTCGGTTTCATAACCTGATTTTTTGTCCAGCCCCAAACGCCATTCTACATCAAAAAAGTTACGGGTGTTTTCCAGTCGCATTTCTCCGTCACTACCGTTGCTTTCCAAGCCGACTTCCGCAGAAAAATAATAACGACGGTCGTCATTATAAACCATTTTTAAAGCTTTTTTCGGATCGGGTAGTTGCGGATTTGGGGGCGAATTTTCATAGGTGAAGATGCGTCCCATACCGGCCATCATATGGTATAAAATATGACAATGGAAATACCAGTCACCATATTCTTCCGAAGCGTGAAATTCGATCGTATCGGTTTCCATCGGCATGATATCCAGTACGTTTTTTAGCGGTGCATAATCACCCTGTCCGTTTAAAATCCGGAAAAAATGCCCGTGTAAATGCATCGGATGGCGCATCATCGAATTGTTGGTAAGCACGATACGGATGTTTTCTCCTTTCTTGATCAGCACTTTATCGGATTCGGAAATGGTTTTGTTGTTTAAGGTCCAGACATAGCGGTTCATATTACCGGTTAGTTCAAAATGCAGGGTGCGAACCGGGCCATCCGGCAGGTTTGTTTTTACCGGTGATTTTAGCATGGCATAATTCAGCGTGACAATATCCGGATTGGAGTTGCTGTGTTGCCCGTGGTCGTGTTGTGACATATCGGGCATCGCAGTGGACTTTTTAGGTTGTTCTTTTCCGGTTATTTCGGGATACATCACCGCGTTCATATCCATTTGCTGCAGACTCATGTTCATGCCCATGTCTTTCATATTGCCGCCAACCGTCATCATATCGTTCATCATTTTCATACCTTCGAAATACTTTAATTTCGGTAAAGGTTGCTGCAATTGCTTTAAACCACTTCCCAGCCATAACGACGCCTGACCGGTACGATCTTCGGCAGTAGCAACCAGTTCGAAAGCGTTACCTTTTTCGGGAATCGTAACAATAATGTCGTAGGTTTCGGATACGCCCACAATAAAGCGATCCACCGGAACGGGTTGTACATCCATACCATCGCTGGCGACCACGTCTATTTTTCCACCGGCATAATTGATCCAGAAATAGGTCGAAGCACTACCGTTGATCACACGTACGCGTACTTTTTCACCGGGTTTAAATTGTGGAGCATGGTCTTCGGTTTTTCCATTTACAAAAAAGCGTTCGTAATACACATCACTTACATCCATCGCATGCATGCGTTTCCATTCATTGGTCAGTTTGGTCTTAAAATGTCCTTTACCTATGGCTTCGGCATAGTTTTGAGTGGCCCCTTTTTTAATGGCATACCAATCGTTGGCTTTGTGTAAGGAACGTTCAATTTCATGCGGATTGGCATCGGTCCAGTCACTTAACAACATGGTATATTCGGGCATCGGTGCTTCTTCTTTTTTGTGGATGATAAAAGCGCCATACATTCCGTTCTGTTCCTGTAACATCGTATGCGAATGGTACCAATACGTTCCGCTTTGTTTGATCGGAAATTTATACGTATGCGTACTCATTCCTTTAATCGGAGCCGTGGTCAGATACGGAACGCCGTCCTGTTCGTTGGGCAATAGTAAGCCATGCCAGTGAATGGAGGTTTCATGGTGCATTTTGTTGTGTACGCGGATCACCGCGGTGTCGCCTTCGGTAAAGTGTAACGTTGGTGCGGGAATACTGCCGTTTATGGCGATTCCCTTCACTTTTTTACCGGTATAGTTTACGATCGTATCGGAAACATACAGATCGTATTCTTTGATATTTTGCGACCAACTGTTTACCGTAAAGAGTACTATAAAAAGTGATAACAGGTCTTTCATCGGATTACGGTTTTAAGGTTTCAACCGTACTGCCACACGTTAGCATAGCCGAACCGTAATAGGGATTTTTGATGGTGTTTTCCTGACTTAACCAAAAAGCACCTTTTCCGTCGTTATACATTGGACATTTCTGATAGTAAATCGCATTTCCGTTTGTAGCTGATTTTGCTAGTGTGTACAGGCTTTCAGATAAGGAAGCAAAATGATCCCGCTGGTGTTTTACATCGTTGGTTTCGGAAATATGTTCCGCATCTGTTTTAAGATCGTTTAGAATTTTCATCCAGATCGTATGTTGTGCGGGTTTTAATTGGTCCATTGGAACAGCAGTAATGGCTTTAACTAATCCGGCTGCCTGTGTAGCGGCTGTTTTGCCATCAGATTTTATAAGCGCATCTTTAACCGCAAAATAATGGGTATAAACAGCGCTGAAAATAGTATTGTTTTGTGGCATGTCGGCAGTCATATTATGTCCCAGATGTTCGGAATGATTTTCGGACATTGCGATTGCTTTTACAGGTCGGTCGTACTGACAACATTCCGGAAGGTTTTTATAGGCTTCGTCCGGAGCGCGGAAGCTATCGCTGTCGTATCCGGCATAGGCGACCTTTTTTAAAATGGCATCGGTATTGGTTTTCGTCTGATCATACGTAACGGTAAGCATATCGCTGTCAATGTCCCAGTTGGCTTTAACAATGCCTTTTTCGTTGGCCGCTTTTTCGATGGTACGTTTGCACATGCCACAATTACCGTAGACTTTAACGGTTTCGGTTTTCGGATTTTTAATTTGAGCGTCGCATCCGGTAAAAAAGAACGTAGTAACCAGTGCCAGAAATATATTTTGGATCGTTTTCATGGTATTGAATTTTTTGAATTAATGAATTTGGTGTAATGCATGCAACCGGCGCAAATGGGCCGGTACTGTCGGTTAAATTCTAAAAATCAAATTCGCAATACGTTGTTCAGCAGGTAAATATCCTGCTTATAATAAGGTTCCGGTGGATTGTAGAAAGAATGATTCCGGTTTTCGGTACTTTGATAGGTAAAAGCAAGTTCCAGTATAGCAGGAATCGTAAACGGAATGTGAAACGGGTTACTGAATTTTGGTGACAATAATTCGGCTTTCTGCTGGTTATTGTCCATTTTAAATTGCAGTTGTTTGTCTTCACAACAGCTTTTTTTCATCGGTTGTATTCCGCAAAGACATTTGTCCATGTCGGTTACCGAATGACTGATCGAAGCAAGTTCCTGGCCACAAAAATGCGCGGAAAGGTTAACTCCTACAGCAGGAATTAAGTACAGCAGCATTAAAAGGGTTACCAAAAACTTTTTCATCGGGATATAATCTTGTTCAAAATTATTGAATTAATAAGATTGTAGCATTAATAATCTGTTAAAATGATTTAGAATGTTATTTTTTGCAATCGTAATGCGGCCTGTTCCAGTGTGTTGTTGTCTTTGGCGAAACAAAAGCGAACCAGCTTCAGGTCTTTTCCGTTGGCGTAAAAGGTTGAAATTGGGATCGTGGCCACACCGTATCGGGTGATCAATTCTTTACTAAAATCGATATCGCTTTGTTTTGAAAACGAAGCATACGAAGCCACCTGAAAATAGGAACCTTCGCAGGGTAATAATTCAAATGGGGTTTGCGCCATTAATTCCCGGAAATAATCTTTTTTCTGGCGATACATCGTTGCAATTTCGTTAAAATCAACAACGTCGAGGTATTCGCTGATGGCTGCCTGTGACAAGCTATTGACACTAAAAACAAGGAATTGGTGTACTTTTTTGATTTCCCGCATCAGGTATTCCGGAGCGATGGCATAACCGATTTTCCAACCGGTGATGTGTAATGATTTTCCGAATGAAGAAATGATCACACTTTTATCGCGGAGTTTAATTCGGGTGTTAACCGAAATATGTGGTTGCTCGTAGGTGATGTATTCATAAACCTCATCCGAAAGCAAAATGACATCCGGATATAAATCCAGAAGTTTTTCCAACTGTATAAAGTCGGCTTCCGACCAGATTTTCCCTGTTGGGTTATGCGGATTGTTGATGATCAACATTCTGGTTTTGGCGCTCATTCGGGATGCGATGGCTTCCCAGTTGGGCGTATAATCGTCGTTTAAAGCCACACGAACAGGTAGGGCATTACTGAGCAGTATCGGTGCTTCGTAACAATCGTAACTGGGATCCAGAATGATCACTTCTTCATTTTTGTTGACCAATCCCTGAATCGTAGCAAAAATGGCTTCGGTCGCACCGGCAGTCACAACCATATCAGTGGTAGGGTTGAGGTTTCGGTTATAGGATGCCAATGTCAATCGGGTTATTTTGTCCAGTAAGCCCCTATGACCGGCCATAGGAGTGTATTGATGTACATTTTCATTGGCAAGTTTAGCAGTGATAGCAGTTAGTCGTTCGTCAACCGGGAAATTGGGAAAACCTTGCGACAGGTTGATGGCTTGATGTTCATTGGCCATTTGCGACATTACCGTGAAAATACTGGTACCGATATGTGGGAGTTTTGACATAATTGTTGTTGTTATTTTACACCTGACAGGTTTCCAAAACCTGTCAGGTGTTGCGACATTACGAATTAATCCCCCAAATACTATCGATCGGGAGATTTTGATTTTTCAGTTGATGAATATATTTAAAATTTTCAATTCCTCCGAAAAATTCAAGAACCATTTCTCGTTTTAGTTTGGTTTTTTTAGTCGATAAAATGGTTTTGTACGAACTCCAAAGATACGTAGCCGGATGCTCGCATAAATTATGATGAATGGGATTGTTATGTACATACACAATACTATCCAGAAAGTAATCAACTGTGTGGATTTCTTTTCTTTTAAAAGGTCTTTCGAATAAAGCCCCATGTCTGTTTTGGCTTTTGTTATACGCTTTGGTATAAGCATTAAAGAAATTAGAAAATACTTGTGACGGTGTAGCTTGTTTTAAGGATGTGTTTTTTTACTGGTTTTAATCCGTATAATAAAATGAAAATGATTTTGCATTAAACACCAGGCAAAAGTTTCGGCTATCGGATTAATATAATCGGCATATAATTTCAGGAAGTATTCATAATTTTCATATTTCCGAAATAAAGTGCAACTATTGATACCGCGATTGTAAATGTGGTAATATTTGCTGTGTTCAAGTGGAAGTAATGTTTTCATGGCGTAGAAGATTAGACACCTGACAGGTTTCCAAAACCTGTCAGGTGTTTGTGATACTTTGAATATTACTTTAAAAAAGTATGATTAAAATGTGATGCATTATTGGTAGTTATATTTTAATATTGAACTTCTTCCACACCTGACAGGTTTTCAAAACCTGTCAGGTGTAACTACAAGATACAAAAAAAGCCAACCCTAAGGTTGGCTTTGTCTATTTAGGCATCCATCAGAATCTCAAGGATCTTAATGGCGGCTTCGCTGATTTTTGTTCCGGGTCCGAAAACGGCTACGGCACCACTGTCGAATAAATATTGGTAATCCTGTGCCGGGATAACACCACCCACGATCACCATAATATCTTCCCGTCCGTATTTTTTAAGTTCTTCAATAACCTGAGGAACCAGTGTTTTATGACCGGCAGCCAGTGATGATACTCCCAAAATATGAACGTCGTTTTCGACAGCCTGTTTGGCAGCTTCGGCCGGCGTTTGAAATAAAGGTCCAATGTCGACGTCAAAACCAACATCGGCATAACCGGTGGCTACTACTTTGGCACCACGGTCGTGTCCGTCCTGACCCATTTTGGCGATCATAATACGCGGACGACGCCCTTCCTGTTTCGAAAAAGCATCGGCTAATTGCTTGGCTTTTTCAAAACTTTCGTCGTTTTTAATTTCTTTACTGTACACGCCACTAAAGGATTTGATTTGTGCTTTATATCTTCCGAAAACCGATTCGAGTGCATCGCTGATTTCGCCTAAAGTGGCTCTGTTTCGCGCAGCATCTACGGCTAATTCCAATAAGTTTCCCTGTCCGGTTTTGGCACATTCGGTTAGTCTGGCTAAACATTCCTGTACTTTTTCGGTATTACGGGTCGCTTTAATATGATCCAAACGTTCGATCTGTTGTTTTCGTACAGTCTGGTTGTCGACTTCTAAAATATGTAACGGATCTTCTTTTTCAAGTCGGTATTTGTTTACACCCACAATAATATCCTGTCCACTGTCGATACGCGCCTGTTTACGCGCAGCGGCTTCTTCGATACGCAATTTCGGAATTCCGGCTTCGATGGCTTTTGTCATACCGCCCAATTCTTCTACTTCTTCGATTAACGCCCACGCTTTTTGTGCGATTTCATGAGTCAGACTTTCGACATAATAACTACCAGCCCACGGGTCGACCGTTTTGCATATTTTGGTTTCTTCCTGAAGGAAAATCTGTGTGTTACGAGCGATACGTGCCGAGAAATCCGTTGGTAAGGCAATTGCCTCATCCAGCGCATTGGTGTGTAGGGATTGTGTTCCTCCAAAAGCAGCAGCAGCGGCTTCGATCGCCGTACGCGCTACGTTGTTAAACGGATCCTGCTCGGTTAAACTCCACCCGGATGTCTGACAGTGGGTTCGCAAGGCAAGGGATTTATCATCTTTCGGATCGAATTGTTTTAGGAGTTTGGCCCAAAGCATTCGTCCGGCCCGCATTTTGGCGATTTCCATAAAATGGTTCATCCCAATGGCCCAGAAAAAGGATAATCGCGGTGCGAATTCGTCAATTTTCATACCGGCGGCCAATCCGGTACGGATATATTCCAATCCGTCGGCAAGGGTGTAGGCCAACTCGATATCGGCTGTAGCTCCGGCTTCCTGCATATGGTATCCGGAAATGGAAATCGAGTTGAATTTCGGCATCTTTTTACTGGTATAGTCAAAGATGTCGGCTATGATTTTCATCGATGGTGTTGGCGGATAAATATAGGTGTTCCGCACCATGAATTCTTTTAAAATATCGTTCTGAATGGTTCCGGATAATAGTTTTGCTTCAACACCCTGTTCTTCAGCGGCTACGATATAAAAGGCCATAATGGGTAATACGGCACCATTCATCGTCATCGAAACCGACATTTCGTTTAACGGAATCTGATCGAAAAGGATTTTCATATCCTCTACGCTGTCAATTGCTACACCGGCCTTTCCGACATCGCCGACTACACGTTCGTGATCACTGTCGTAACCGCGGTGTGTGGCCAGGTCAAAAGCAACGGAAAGTCCTTTTTGTCCGGCGGCAAGGTTTCGGCGGTAGAAGGCATTACTTTCTTCAGCGGTCGAAAACCCGGCATACTGACGGATCGTCCAGGGGCGGCGTACGTACATGGTCGCATACGGTCCGCGTAGATTGGGAGCAAATCCGGCTCCGAAGTGCAAATGTTCCAGATCCTGAAGATCGGTTTCGGAATAGGTTTGTTTGATTTCAATTCCTTCGGCGTTGATGGAGGTTACCGCATTAACGGTTTCCGCCTGCGTGTTGGAATTGTCTAAAGTTATATGTTGAATATTTTTTCTCATTTCAAAGCTGCTGTTATGATGCTGATGCGCTCGGTAAACGTATTATTTTTCGGTTTCCAATCGTTCCTGTTCCAGTTTTTCGGCCAGTCGTTTTTCGATGATTGGCGTGATTAACGTTTTGCGCGGGTTTACCTTTACAAACGGATACAGTTCCAGATCATGGCTCATACGGTCTTCTTTGTTCGGGTATTTGTTGGTTCCCAATAGGATTTCTTTACCATTGTCGAACAATTCCTGTTCTTTTTTGGCGCTTTCTCCAATTTTTCGTTGAATCGTACCTTCGATCAATTGGGTGATAAAACCACCGTTGGCTTCAATATCCTTAAATAGGGTAAGGGCTTTTTCGGCTAACTGATTCGTAAGGGATTCAATATAATACGCACCGTCCGACGGGTTGTTTACCAGATCAAAATAGCTTTCGTGTTTTAAAACCAGTAATTGATTTCTCGAGATACGGTCGCCAAATTCATTGTCTTTATGATAAATCGCATCATAAGCCAGGTTCGAAACCGAATTGGCGCCACCCAAAATGGCACTCATACATTCGGTGGTGGTTCGAAGCATGTTGACGTTATAATCGTAAAGGGTTTTGTTGCGTTTTGTCGGTACGGCTATAATATGGCACTCGTGTTTGTGGTCGTATTCTTTTGCCAGCGTAGTGAATAACAGGCGAAGCGCTCGTAGTTTGGCAATCTCGAAAAAGTAGTTGGTTCCTACGGCTACCTGAATCGTTACCGGTGAGCCGATAGTGACCATTCGGTTAAAATATTCGTTAACATGCGAAAGCGTATAGGCTAGCTGTTGCACGATATTGGCTCCGGCATTCTGATACAAACTACTGTTGATGCTCAGAAAATTCAGATTAGTACATTTTAACGCAATATCGTTTAACGTATTAAAGTCGGCGTCGAGATTGGTATGCCAGTTTCCATCCTGAGCCAATTGCCCGATTGGATCCACATGCAGGTAAATCGTGGCATTGTGCTTTTTGGCGATACTATTGATCTTCTCGATAAACGGAAGATCCAGAAAATGAAAATTCAGATACACCGGAATGGTTTCCAACGGAAGAGACGTCAATAGTTTTTCGATATCGACTTTTTCATTTTCCAATGTAAAACGCAAACTTTCGGCTCCACGGGATAGGGTTTCCTTGGCGCGGGCTATCGATTTTTCCAGATCGTGTACAAAAATATTCTGTACAATTCTAAATCCGGATACTTCGGTCGGAATAGATAAAGGCTCCGCAGCTTCGTCAATATGGTAAAACGGACGTACTTTAATCCCTTCGGGACTTTCCCAAACCAGGGTTTCGTTGTAATCGGCTCCTTTTAATTCGTATTGAATCTGTGTTTTCCATTGTTTGGACGATACCGCCTCAAAATCCGTAAACAGTTTGTTGCTCATAATGCAAAATTAAAGTGATTTTGTGTCCTCTTCGGGCACATCTTCTTCAAACTCGATGATATAAATATCTTCTTTGTCCCGTTTCATATAATATTTTTCGCGGGCATACTTTTCGATCTGATCCGGATTTTTGAGCTTTTTGATGTTCTCGCTGTCTTTTTTAATCTCGTCCTGATAGTATTTTTTATTGTCTTCGAGTTCGTTTATTTCTTTGTCCAGAACGCGGTGTTCCAGATAAGAGTAGTTGTCCAGAAACAGCATCCAGATCGCAAAAAACAGCGTTACCAATACATAGCGGTTCCCGAATATTTTCAGGAAAGGATACTGGGTAACTATTTTTTCGAATGCTTTTTTCATGGCTTATAAAGGTAACGATAAATTATGATATTCTTTGGTTGATGACCGCACGCACCACGTCGATAGCTACTGTATTGTATTTGTCGTTCGGGATGATAATGTCGGCATAGGCTTTTGATGGCTCGATAAATTGTTCGTGCATCGGTTTTAATGTCGACTGGTAGCGGTTTAATACTTCTTCCATATCACGACCACGTTCAGCGATATCCCGTTTTAAACGACGGATCAAACGCTCGTCAGAGTCGGCATGAACAAAGATTTTTACATCAAATATATCGCGCAACTCCGGATTGGTCAGAATTAAAATTCCTTCTACAATCATTACTTTACGCGGATGTGTTACGATGGTGTCGTCGGTTCGGTTGTGCGTTACAAACGAATATACCGGCTGTTCGATGGTTTTGCCTTCTTTTAAGTCTTTTAGATGGTTTACCAATAATTCAAAGTCAATTGCTCTGGGATGATCAAAGTTGATAAGCGCACGCTCATCAAAGCTCAGGTTGTGGGTGGCCTTATAGTAAGAGTCCTGTGAAATGATCCCTACTTCGGTTTCGGGTAATTCATTCATAATCTGATGGACTACTGTCGTTTTTCCACTGCCAGTTCCTCCGGCAATACCAATTATAAGCATAAATAGTTTTGTTGTTTTTTATCACCGCAAAAATAATAATTAATAGGAAGTAGGGTTTATTTTTTTTAGTTTTATGCAGTTTGAGGATTATTCAGACCCGGTATAAATTGTATCGGACCTAAATAGCTTTGTTTTAAAACTTTAGTAACGACACTAGTATGGCGATAGCAATCCATGATGATGTAACGGCGGCGAAGATGATGCTTTACCTGGCCGAAAAGTATCAACTCGAATTGATTACGGTTGATGCCCGGGTGACTTTACTGGAAGAAGGCGAAAAAGCGCGCCGTATTTATTTTATTAAAGAAGGTTGCCTGCGTTTGTGGATGAACAGCAACGGAAAAGAAATCACGAATCAGTTTTTTTTTGAAGGAAGTCTGGTGGCTTCGCTGGAAAGTGTGCTTACGAATCAGCCGAGTGATTTTTATCTCGAAACCCTGGAAAAAAGTGTACTCTATGTGTTGGAAAAAGAACGTTTTGAGCAATTATGGGAACAGGATGCCGAGTTTAAAGCCTGGTTTGACCACTATATTCTAAAACGTTTTATCTATTATTCGAAACATTTGCTGTCGTTTTTACGGGATAAACCCGAAGAACGGTACCGCAATCTTTTACAAAAGAACCCGGATATTTTCCAGCGGGTTCCGCAACATTATATTGCGACCTATTTGGGAATTACGGCCGTTTCGCTGAGTCGTATCCGGAATAAGGTGGCAAAACTGAAATAACGATCTTAACAATTGTTATCGTTTTCCTACAGTCGGTTGCCGGAATTTTGCCTAAAAATAAAAATATGAAAGCAGCTGTCTTAACACAATTGGGTACGGTTCCGGTTTATGCCGAATTTGCCGATCCACAACCCAAAAACGAAAATGAAATGCTAATCGATGTCAAAGCCGCTTCGGTAAAGAACCTGGACAAACTTCGCGCCAGCGGAAAACATTATGCCAGTTATACGGAATTACCCACGGTGGTTGGTTTTGACGGTGTAGGAACCTTGGCCGATGGAACCCTGGTTTATGCACAGGGAATTACCGGAATGCTGGCTGAAAAAGCATTGATCTCTAAAGGGAAATACCTTGTTCTTCCTCCAAATATTGATGTGGCTACGGCGGCGGCTTTGCCGAATGCGGTAATCGGATCGGCGATGGCTTTAGTGTTTCGCGCTAAAATCCGTCAGGGTGCTGTTGTTTTGATCAACGGTGCGACCGGCGTAACGGGACAAGTAGCGGTGCAGTTGGCGAAACATTATGGGGCATCGAAGGTAATCGCAACCGGAAGAAATGCCGATTCACTGGAAAAATTATTGTCTTTGGGTGCCGACGAAATCGTGTCGTTGCAACATGAGGATGCTGTTATCGTAGAAAAGCTAAAAGCGATTCAGCTACAAAATCCTATCGATATTGTGATTGATTATATCTGGGGACATTCGGTGGAGTTGTTGCTTCAGGCGTTAAAAGGTAAGGGCGGTTATACGCATCCGGTCAAAATCGTGACGGTGGGCAGTATTTCGGGAGAGGAAATTGTATTGCGTTCGGATGTATTGCGCAGTACGGCGATCGAAATTCTGGGATCGGGTATTGGTAGTCTTTCCGAAAGTGAAATGAAATTATATATAGCAGAAGTATTACCGGAAGCGTTTCAACTGGCGGCCAATGGAAAATTAAGGATCGAAACTGTGGTGGCACCATTGTCGGAAGTCAATGATTATTGGGATAAACCGATCGATGCCGGAAAACGACTGGTGATTGCTGTTGGTTAGAAGAAAGAGGAAAGAAGAAAGAAACAAGATGTTTGGTGATATGCATTTTGAAAAAATATCCGATGTTTGTGAAAAAATTAAATAGCAGCATATATGATCACTATAGTAGCCACACTTAGGGCGAAAGCGGAATACCGGGAAACGGTTTTGGCAACATTGCAGGAATTGGTAAAAGCCTCATTACAGGAAGACGGATGTAAAGAATACCGATTGCATGTTTCCGCGAATAATCCGTTGGAGTTTCTTTTTTATGAAACCTGGAAAAGCAAAGAAGCGATCGATGCACATACCCAAACACCCCACTTTTTGGATTTTCAACAAAAAGCAACCGAATGGCTGGAACAAAGCGAAATCAATCTATATCAACCTTTATAATCTAAAATTTCATGATCAATAAATTAAGAGTACTAACCGTATGTTTTATGATTACGGTTGGAACTTTTGCACAAAGTGAAATCAATTACGAAGGCGAAACCATTAACCATATCGATAAAGACGGAAAAAAACAGGGCGTCTGGAAATTGTTTGATACGAAACGGGCGATTATGGTTATTGGCAACATGGAGAATGATGCATTTGTATCCAATATCGAATATTATCAAAATGGAAAACTAGTCGTGTCGCAAAATAAAGATAAAGGCGAGTATATCTTTTATGTCGATTCGAAAGCCATTCGCGCCAAAACAATCGTTGAAAAGGAAGAATCTAAAATCGTAACAGAAAACGGGCAAGCGTTAGAGGAGGGAATACTAGCCAATTTTAATGCGATTGGAAGTCTGGCACCGTTCTTTTATGGAGCGCCCAAAGCCATGCAAAATTTTCTGAACAATGAGATGAACAAAAAGAAATGGAACGATTCTGGAAAGGTGAGATTTAACTTTATCGTTGATAAAAACGGATGGGTTACAGAAGTAAAAGTAGCCGAAAGTGGAAACGAAACCCTTAATGAAGATGCGATCCGAATTGTTGAAAAAATGCCGCGATGGCAACCGGGATTCGATAAAGGCAAATTTTCACTATATCGTTTAAATAGTGCCATAACGTTTGATAGCGGTATGTAATAATGCTGTAAAAATAATTTTATTAAAACCTTGTACAATAATTTTTTATGAAAATAAAACTAAGAATATTGGCTTTAAGCCTTTTGATCACTATTGGAACTTTTGCACAAAGTGAAATCAAATACGAAGGCGAAACGATTAACCGCGTGGATAAGGACGGTAAGAAATATGGTGTCTGGAAATTGTTTGATAAAGACAAAGGAATTAAGATCGTGATGAAAATGGAAAACGATGCCTTCGTGTCCAATGTCGATTATTATCGGAATGAACAACTGATTGTCTCGCAGGATAAAACTGATCCGGGGAACTATAATTTTTATGTGGATTCAAAACCGGTTCCGGTTAAAATTATCGTAGAAAACGATAAAAGAGTAGTGGTACAGGAAAATGGAAAAGCATTGGATGACAAAAGTCAGGAGGCTTTTTTTAGTGTTCTCGAGGTAAAAACGATGTACTATGGAGGTGAATCGGTCTTACGAAGATTTCTGGCTAACGCCAGTAGTGGCGATTGGGATAGTTCAGCGAGTTTACAGCTAAAATGGGATATCAATAAAAACGGAGCCGTTGAAAATATAAAAGTAATCAAAAGCGATAATGAGACCTTTAACGAGAAAGCGATACAGATTATTCAGAAAATGCCACGATGGCAACCCGGTTTTTCAAATGGACGTTTTCTAAAAGGAATGTATAATACCGGAATCCGGTTTATGGCGGGTTAAAGAAGTATATCGACAGCTAATTGACCTTCAACACCTGACAGGTTTTTAAAACCTGTCAGGTGTTAGAGCAACGGAATGTGAAAAATAAAACATAACTTTCGTATTTTAAACCGGTCTAAAAATAAATTCCCTGACAAGGTTAAACCTCGATACTATGATAGAACATTTACCCCAATACATTCCGCTAACGTTTGGTTGTAATACTGTGGTCACAATACTGCTTTTTGGCTGGACGATGCGGTGTTCGGAAGCAACACGTAAAAAGGAAAAATGGATTGTATTGGGTTTATTTCTATGGATGTTCCTTCAGGCTGTTTTGACTCGGTACGATATCTATAATACGGATACCGATTCTTTTCCGCCTAAAATTATGCTGTTTGGGGTCTTTCCGGTACTGTTAACCATAGTGACATTATTTGCCACGGCAAAAGGACGACTATTTGTCGATAGTTTGTCGCTTGAGCGCTTAACCTATTTGAATACGATTCGAATCCCGGTTGAAATTGTTCTATATTGGCTTTTTGTAAACAAAACAATTCCGGAACTCATGACGTTTAGCGGAATAAATTTTGATATTCTGGCCGGGCTTACGGCTCCGATTGTTGGATATTTTGGTTTTACAAAACCAAAAATTAGTCGGCTTATCATTTTGATATGGAATTTTGTTTGCCTGGGACTTTTATTGAATATTGTGATTTGCGCCGTACTTTCTACGCCCTCACCGATACAAAAACTAGCTTTTGATCAACCGAATATCGCGATTTTAAATTTTCCGTTTAGCTGGCTGCCAACCGTAATCGTTCCAATTGTTTTGTTGGGGCATCTAACAGTTATCCGACAGTTGTTAAAAGAAGTTTTTCAGAGAGCATCTAAAAAATATACGATTGAAAACGGTACTGATGCTATTGGAATCCATACGGATTACCTCATCTTCGGGATTTTTAAAAGTGGTGATTACCTTGGTTCCTATACCATTTACAAAGTAACCGATACTCAATTGTGGGCCGATACTCGCGAAGTATGGCATTCGGAACGGTTTAATAAGACCAAAGGGTATGTTTTTAAAGGAGAGGAGCTTCCGTTGGAGAAATGGAATAAAGCCAAAGAATTGATCAATACTGTTCCGCAGGAGTTGCTAACCGATGATTGGGACAGTTTTTACACTACCGGAAATAAATATGAAGATAAACTGGTTCTGGCATTCGGGAATCCGGAATTTCAAAAGACCATTACGATAGACACTTATGTCATCGCAACGGATAAACTCCCGATAGCCGTTCGCGACTTTAGACGTGCCGTTGAAAAACTGGTGAAGGAGTTGTGATAACAATTACAACAAATTAAAAAACAGCCTTAAAGCAATTGACTTTAAGGCTGTTTTTGTATGAGAGTGTTATACTTTTCGAATCGTTTTATAGACTAATCCGGAGCCAAAATAGAATGTCGAAACCAATAAAAAAGTAATGCCTACCATTCCGAAAAATTCTGTAAATCGGAGTAGCATACTTGGTTCTTTTGCATCACCATCCATTAAAAAACCGATTAGTGTGAGTATCGAAGATAAAGCGAGGATGTTTAAAAATTTTCTTTTCATGATAAATATTTAGTGGTTAGGTTATGGTTAGTAAACGGTTTGCAACCGGATTTAGTATGATGAGGTTTGGCATATGGAGCGAGAAAAATGATTTTGCCTGATTTGCTTTTTATGATTTGTTCTGTATCCTTTTTGAACAAACTATAATAGCGGTCTTAATATTGGTTTAAAAATAAACCTCACATACAACCTCCCGTTCCACAGACGTCCATATACACCAACACATCTTCTTTTTTATCGTTATTAAAGTCTGCTACGGATTCGAATTTGTGGCGTAAAATAATAGTAATTAAATATAATTTCTCTTGATTGAGAGAAAAATAAAACACAGCGACAGTGTTTTTATTTGAAGTAGCCGTTAGTTATAAATCCATTTTATGGCGATTGCTAAGACTTCACTATCGGAGCCGGGAATATCGGGGATAATAGCATTACCGTATTTGTTTTTGTTCTTATCAGCAAAGACACTGGTGGCTAAATTGATACGTGATCCATCCGACAAAGGGAACGATTCGCAACCTGTCGAAACGCCAAAAGTCGGAGAACCGAATAATTTTGCCTGCGAATATCCTTTAAAAAGTACCGCAATGGCTTCCCCGGAGCTCGCTGTTTTAGTATTGATTAATACGGCTATTTTATTTTTTCCGTATACCGAAATAGCGTTCTTGTTTTCCGCAAGTAGTACGGTGTCGGAATACGCTTTCCCATTGTTGTAACGCCATTCGGTTGGTTTATCGTTGGCATCCAAAAAGTAGCCTTGTGTTCCCGACTGTAATAAAGAACCGATACCGGCCATCATAGGCCACATATTACCACCAAAATTATCCCGTAAATCGACAATCCATCCTTTAATTTTGGGGTTGTTTTGTGCGGTAATCTTGTCGTTAATTGTTTTAATGTAGGTTGCTGTTTGTGTAGTATCTCCAATACAAAAAGGAATTCGGATATACCCAATGTCGGAAGGTGTAATCTCGTCGGGAAAAACGGGCAATGTTTTTTCTTCCGATTCCTTCGAATCGTTTATCGCGGGATTAAAATAACTGTGATTATCTCCTAGTTTAGTAATAGCATAACGAACGGCCGGATAAACGTCTTTTACAGTCTGACTGTTTCGAGCAAAATGTTGCACATCTGAAGTAAAGGCGTCCCAATCGATTTTGTTTCGATTAACCGATTTTGTTTGTAGTAATTCCAATACTTCGTCTAAATAGGCTTTTGATTCAGCAGACAGATTGTGCGTCGTTTTACCACTATGACAACCCATTATTAGGAAAAGCAATAGGCTTCCCAAAAAGACAACTGATTTTAATGTAGAAGAAATAGACCGCATCGTTTTTTATTACGTTGTTTTGTATAATATACAAGTTCTTAGTTGATCATTGTTTGTTAGTAAAGAATGTTCAAATTCATATTGTTTTATAAGCCCGATTTTTACCATAATGTGTTCCGATTTTACATTGACTTTAGGCGCGATTGAAAAAAGGTTTTCAAGCTTTAGGTCATTTATGGCATAATCAAGACACCTTTTTGCTCCTTCGGTGGCAAAGCCTTTGTTCCATTCACTGCTTTTTATTCGCCAGCCAATAGCAACACAAGGAGTGAAGTCTGCTTGGTACGTTTGTTCTGCAAGTCCTATAAAGCCGATAAATTCATTGTTTTCAAGTTTGTCAACTGCGAAATAGCAAAAACCTTTATTTTGAAACTGATGCATCATTCGCGCAATAAATTCAGCTGTTTGCTCTTTTGATGGAAGACTTGGGAAAAATTGCATCACTTTTTCATCAGAATTTATTTCGTGCATTTTGTCAATGTCATTGATATCCCAGTTTCTAAAGCCAAGCCTTTTAGAGGTAAATAGGTATTTATTACGTTCTTTCATTTTTAAAGATACGTTTCGGTATATCAGCTACTATTTTGAGATTCAATGTTCGGGGAAACACGAAGATCGTATAATTATTGAAATTAGAACTGTAATTTAGAGAAAAATAAAAAAACGCTAACGATAGTTAGCGTTTTTGTCTTGTGTAGCAATGCTCCGTGTTTCTGATTTCTTCCGCCTCAGATTTTTAAGTAATTCGAAAATTTACAATTCAAAACTCGAAATAGTATGAAAACTATCTATTTCGGTGTTTTTTATTCCTTTAAACGTATCATAATTTACAACCAGTAATTTTCCTTTGTAAACAATAGTCTCACAAGGGTTGTCAAGTAGACCGTCTGAACCATCCGCATTTTCATTTTCCCAAATTAAAGAAATGCTATTGGTCGTCAAATTCAATTGATAAACACTATTGTTATCATAATTCGCAATGAATATAGAATTTCTTTTTTCATCATAGAAAAAGCCATCACAGCATCGTATCGCATCCGAATCAAAAACAACTTTTTTCGATTTTAATTTTCCGGTTTTAAAAAACTCCAGTTTAGTAATTACACCATCTCCAAAATTTCCCGCATATAAATTTCCTTTTTTATCGAAAGCGATCCCATCAATACCGATTGAATTTTTGGTAATTTCTGCTTTTAAGGTAAAAGTGCTTATCAAAAAGTTCTTTTTATTGGAAGCATTCAAAACAATATTTTTTTGATTCAATTCCGTTAAAGAAAAACTATAAATACCACTTTCTCTTCTATTTTCAAATAAAGCATCCGTAATATAAACCCTGTTTTTCCACCAACGTACGGCTTCCCCAAAATTGAAACCTTCCACTAAAACTTCTGCTTTAACGGGCTTTCCATTTTGAACCAGAACTCTGATTAATCTCGAAAAGTTCTCTTTTTCAGCAAAAAACTGATTGTCCATTAGATAAAGATTTCCATCGGGTCCGAACTCCATTCCCATCGGATGCACTTTTTTAGTTATCGGATGAAGCGGTAGGTTATCAAACCAAATTACAGGTTTATCATCCTTATCAAAAGTTAGGATTTTACTGCCATGTTTTTCAAAAGTTATTGGATTGGTAATGGCCAAATATAAATTTCCTTTTTTATCCAAAGCCATCCCATCTGGCGTCTGACAAGTTTCACCTAAATCAGCAAATAAAGTTGGTCGGATTAATTTTGAGGTCTTACTAAAAGTTATTTCTTGTTTGCTTTCCTGCGAAAATAAATTCGAAGCAACTAGAAATAAAAAAAATGCGATTCTGGCAGTATTTTTCATGTTATATAGCGTTTATGGTTTCTATTTCTAAGCAAACATAAATGATGTAATTGACCTTGATTTTTGGAGCCTTCAAAAACATTGTTGTAGCATCCGAATAGATGGATTGCCGAACAAAATTATATTCGTGGGCTAAGAGGTGTTTTTTGGTGTCAAAATCATATTATTCATCGATACCATCGGATAGAATGTTACTGTTTTAGTACCTTGCTCTCTAGAAAATATCATATGAATTGGCTAAAAAACATCGATACAAAAAGAGTCTTGCTTCATGTCTCTTTTTGGCTTTTCTTTTTATTATTTTACATCTCAAACAAAAAACAAGAGGTTAGTACTTATGATTATACTTTTGTATACAGTTGGAAAATTTTAGCACAGGCCGCGGCCGGTTATGGATTGATCTATTGGATCATTCCTCAAACGCTTAATAAAAAGAAATACCTGCTTTTTACAGCTTTGACTTTAGGTTGGCTATATGTTGTTTTTGCCAGTTTAATCACTTTTAAGTATTATTATCTCGAACCCAAATTCCCTGGATTTTTCGATGATTGGCCTGGACATAAAATGACAATTCCGGAAAGATTAACGTCTTTAAAATTGATAATCGGAGAGTTTTACTTTATAACCTATCCGATTATTATTATGGGATTTATCAGTTTCAACAGAAAACAACAACGCCTTCTAAGAGTAGAAGAGGAGAAAAAATCAATGGAATTAAAGATGTTAAAGAATCAGCTGAACCCGCATTTTCTTTTCAATACGTTAAATAATTTATACGTTTTAACCTTAAAGAAGGATGATAAAGCACCCGAGGTAATTGAAAAATTATCGGAAATTTTAGACTTTGTATTATACCGCTGTAACGAGGACTATGTTTCGATCGAAAAGGAAATTGCCATGATTGAAAATTATATTTCGTTGGAAAAATTGCGCTACGGCGAAAACAGATTAGCGATTTCTTTCCACAAAGAAATTCAGGAAAGCAATAAAATTTCGCCTTTAATACTGCTAACATTTATCGAAAATGCTTTTAAACACGGTGTCATAAATGAGACTAAAAAAGCGGTAATCAGAATGGATTTGGTGAGTAAAAAGGAACAGATTTTTTTTAACATTAAAAACACGAAATCCCAGGAGGACTTCGAAAGCATTTCGGACAAATCTAAAATCGGCTTGGAAAATATTCGAAAACAACTGAATTTATTATATCCCAATAAACATCAACTACATATTGAAGAAACAACCAACAGCTATAGCGTTCAACTATATCTATTGGTCTGATTCGATTTAAAAAAAACAGTATATTAGATTTTATAAAATTAAAAATAGTTATTCTTTTTTAAATGGGATACAAATGCATTGTCGTTGACGACGAACCTTTGGCGAGAGAACTTATTGCTTCTCATTTAATGAATTTTGAAAATTTTGAATTGATCAATTCTTTCGAAAATGCACTGAAAGCTTATACTTTTTTGGAAACAAATACCGTGGATCTGATTTTTCTGGACATCGAAATGCCATTGTTAAAAGGAAATGATTTCCTAAAAAAACTCAAAAATCCACCAAAAGTAATTTTTACGACAGCATACAGAGAATATGCTATAGAAGGATACGAACTGAATGTCATTGACTATCTTTTAAAACCGATAACGTTCGACCGTTTTTTTGTTTCGATTGAGAAATTCAAGCAATTGCAAACTCCTGTAAAAAAGCAAGAAACGACTTTAGAAAATCATATTTTTGTAGTCAGTGGAAGTAAAAACATCAGAATCGTATTTGATGAGATTGTATTTGTTGAAAGTCTGAAGGATTATATCACAATTCATCTTGAAAATGGAAAATCGCATCATGTCAAGCAAAATATTTCTGTTTTCGAAAAATTATTGGATTCAAATTTTGTTCGAATTCATCGTTCATTTATCATTCATGCCAAAAAGCTAACAGCCTATTCTAAAAATGGTGTAGAAATAAATGCTGTTGAAATCCCTATTGGGAATAGCTATAAAGAAAATTGGTTGCATTATTTAAATGCTACAATTTTAAAATAGCCAGCGCTATAGGGTGAATGCTGTTTTTATAATCCAACCGATTGATCCTTGGATACGTCAACAGGGATCGGATTCTTTTTCGGTCTACAGTATTTTTTTTGGTTATAAAGGAAAAACAAAACAGTACCAATGAGTCCTCCAATGCTGAGATAGCTTAAAAAGCTTTCCTTGTTTTCATATTCGGACTTGGGAATTAAAATGACCTTGTTTCGTTCGAGCTGGAGCAGCGTAACATCGATATTTTTTTTCGGATATAAGTAGCTGTAATAATATACCGTTACGGTATCTCCGATGTTTATTTGCTGAACAAGCGCTTCGTAGTTTCGAAACGTTCTAAATACTGTAAGTCGTTGATTTAAATCGTTAAGTTTAATATAGAATATTTCAGCTGTTTCCCCTTTAATTCCGCGTCCGGAATCAATTCCACGGTCTTCTACAATGCTGGTAATTTTGTCAGCTTCCTTTAAATCGAGGTTTTGTCCTTCAGATCCTATAAAAATGCAAACGGAAAATACTAGTGTAAGTAAGATGAGCTCAACTATAAATTGTGCTTTTCTATATCGTTTTTTTAGCATGGAAGAGTCGTTTCAAGAGGTAGTTATTGTAATTCATTCTTTAAACGTTATATCATTCTTAATTTCTTTACATATATATTCTTTAATGTTTTCTTTATTTAGTAATTCAGATTTTCTCCATATAGTAATATTATAAGCATTATTTAAATATTTCAAGTTTATGTTTCCAAATCTTAAAATTGCTAACTTAATTTTAGATTTTCTTTCTTTTTTTAAGAATGTATATCTATTTAAATTTATAAATATGAGCTCATATTTTGAATATGTAGTTATTAGAAAAACGAATGGAACAAATAAAATGGTAAATAAGGGGGCGAGGAGAAAGGATTTTAAATTTTTAATGGTAAATAACTCTTCGGGAGACTTAAAAAGTTTATAAATGACATAACCAAGAATGCTTAAACCGATATAAGACAAAACTTTATTTAAGAATTTTACAACTTTTATATTTTCCTTGTATTGCGCAACTACAATTAATAAGGAAATTACAGTCGCAAATGGGATTAATATTAATTCCTGTATTAATGAAAAATTATAATTGCTGGCTATAAATTCTAATACAATATTTATAGTAAGGAGTTTTAGAAGAATTTCTTTAAAATCGCTATTGTTTTTTAGCTTGTTAATACTAAATAATATTACAAATCCAGAAGATATAAGCCAAAAAATAAAATCTTTATATAATGAAATTTCCCATAATTTTAATGAAGACAAAATGTATATTATTGATCCCAAATAAAGGAGCATCAAACAATAAATATAAGTTAGTTTTTTTGCGAAGAAAGATTTTATTAGATTTATTGAAGCTGAAATCTTGACAAAAAACATATATGCGAAAATTAATATTGCCCAAAAGAGAATGGCAATCTCTCTATTAGAAAAAGATTCTAAGAATTCTTTCATTGTAGTTATAGTTTTGTCATTAGGGATTTATATTTATGTAGTGGAAAGTTAGATGACCAACAAAATAATTTGTTTCCGATTAAAGATAAAAAAATTATCTACGGAAAAGATATAAAAGGATGTAAGGTGTAAGAATAAGAAAGTTATAAAAAAAGCCCTAACTTTCGTTAGAGCTTTCTGTCGGGGTGCCAGGGTTTGGCTCTGGAAGGCAGGATTTGGCGTAATACAAATTAATAGCAAAGGATTTAATTTGTATTTTTGTAATACTAAGCGTTGGTTATAAACTAAATACGCATTGTGTTTATTTGTTCCTATTGCCAATGCTCAAAAATAACGATAGTAATCAAGATGAAATACAATAAATAAAAAACAAAGTGTATGTTCAGGTATATTGGTTTTCTTTTACATATTTGTAACAGCTTTATATACTAAAGAACCTGAATTTTCTTGTCCTCAAGATTCAAGTATTACTATATCTGCTATTTATTTTCTTAAAGTGTCATCTAGTTGTTTATCCTTATATAGTATGCTATTTATCAGAAGAAAGTAAAAGTACCTTTTAAAATTTCAAAATATTTAATTGTTGTTCAAGATAAAAACAAATTGTTATGCCGTTAAGCCGAGGTAGAAAAGGAAAGAAAAAGAAAAAGCCACAACAAAAAGGAAAAAGCAATTCAAATTACGAAGAGTTCAGTGCTAGCGGGACTAAAGTGTATAGGCAAGGTAAAAATGTTTTTATACGAACAAATAGAACTCCAGAACAACAGCAACAACTTCTTGATGAAATCAAAAAACACCGACCTCAGATACTACAATCGGTTAATGATTCAATTGTCCAAATCGTCGAAATTTTTTCTGAATACGATAATTTTCAATTGCTCGGTGGGCTTGGGTACAATTTATTTGAAAAGCACGACAGCCCTGAGGATGACGGCGCTTCCGAGTTAATGATTGAATACGGATTGAGTTTTGCCACAGCAATAACTGGAAATGGAACAAAAAGTGTGACATCTGAAATCCTCAATGAGCTAATTGATTTACTTTTCGCGACAAGACAATTGTACAATCAGTACGTGATGACTGAGTTTGTGGATGCTAAGTATTCTGAATTGGAAAGTCATTTGAGATTTAAAACCATTTTGGAATCATTGTATATGCGTGGTGACGGATATATGCAACATATTTACCAAACCTTTGAAGAATTATTCTCCGGTCATGATGCGATGTTCCAAAAACATTACGGATTTACCGCGAGCGATTTGCTCGAAGCGATAATTCAATTTGAAGATTCATTTTATTGTAAAACGGTATTACCAAACGGAATGCCACATTGGAAGTCTTTTGAGAGGTTTGAACAATGGCAGAAAACGAAAGGCATACATTCTTTCCGGGCGGATGATCGACAACCCTTGCTAGATTTTCTAAAAGATAATCCTGATATGGCTGATGACGCAGGCGAAAGTGGTGGGCGTAGAATTGATGATATCTCTGAATTTATGGAACTTTATAAAGTTCGTGCGAGAAAACCAGTGCATCAAAAAGTAATTGAAGCACTAGCGATTGAATTTGGTGATAATTCAGAATTTTTGAATCCTAAATTCCCGGGCTTACCGCTAAATGATAGTCTGTCAAATTTGAAGCCTGTAATGTTATTTAACGGTGCGTACTACCTATTTGCCTTCAATCTTTTGACAAGAAATCTATTTTCAATTGCAGAGAAATTAATACTTGATGCTGATAAAGTTTACTACGAAAAAAACTTTTTAGGTAATAAGTTTAGTAAATCGAGAGATAATTATCTGGAGAATAAGACTGCTGATTTATTTAGCGCCTTTATCCCAAACTCAAAGTCATATTTGAACCTGAAATACAAGCCAGGCGAACTAGATGCAGCCGGCAATAAAATAGAAACAGAACTCGATCTTTTGCTCGTATCTGATAATGCCAACTACATAATAGAAATGAAAGCCGGCGGTTTGTCTGCACCATCGAAACGCGGAGCATTAAAAAGCCTTACAGGACAACTTGCTGACACTGTTGGCTATGGTGCATATCAGAGCCACCGTGCGTACAAGTATATTTACGATACTGCTTCGCCAGATTTTTATGACGGTAAAGGAAATTCGGTAAAAATAGACAAAAGCAAAAAACTGTTCAGAATCACCATCACGTTAGAGCATCTTTCTGGCTACATTGCAAATATGCATGAACTCAAAATGCTAGGGGTAGTAGAGAAAGATGTTGAATTTGCTTGGACTTGTAGTCTATTTGACCTAATTATATTTTCTGAAATTATCGAGAATGAAAATGATTTTATCGAGTACTTGGAAAAACGCCTACCACTCTATAATAATCCTCATGTTAACGTAGATGATGAGATTGATTTTCTCGGTTATTTCTTAGATAATGACGAATTGGTAGATAAAAAAGCCCTTAAAAAAGTAAGCGCCTACAAACTAAATAAGACTTCACAAGACATTGACAACTATTTTCAGAAGGGCGGCCCGAAACCCACAAGAAAGAAGTAACCTAATAATTTCCTATGAAAAACTAAAATGAGGACTGGACGCTTTTCTATTACTCATAATCAACGCATAAGCTTCATTGATCCTTACGGTAATCTTAGTGCTGGCTTGTTTCTCATCAGGATTTTCCCGCATTTTTGAAATTTTACTCGATAAATAATTGTTTTTTAGTAATTGAGTTTGTGTTTCTAAAAAAGCGATACTCTTCTATATTATTGAACATTTGTATTTTTTAATGGTTAGAGGAAAGACCTTTGACATATAATTAGATAATTTCTGTTCGGTCGATTATTTATTTTCAACCCATCTAAGATATTTATATTTTTTGGAAAGGATTGTTTTTAAAGCTGCCAGAACCTCTTCTTTTTTATCAAATGTAATTTGTGCGGTGAGATTGTAAATTGCAATCATTGAAAGTTTTGAAGTGAGGTTATAATCTTGCTTGGTTAAAAAATAGTTTCCTTTTAACACGGTAAATTTATATACTAATCCCTGATATATCAGATTACCGCCTTTGTATTTGAAAACCATAAAGACACCCTCGTTTTGGTCTTTTAAAATATCGGGTGAAAGGAATTCTATGTTTTTCGCCATATCCAAAATGTTAAGCCCTTTTTTTAGCCTCATTCTCGTTTTATTGATCTTTACAATATCCTTATACATTTCATTTTTATTGTCAAGATCCGTCAGCCAGCAATTGTTTCTTTTAAGTTTTCCGGGATTAATTTTATGGCTTAACCATATTTCTTTTGTGAGGTATTCCTGCACCATACCAAAATTCATCATTAACCGAAGCAACTTAAAAGTTGAAATTTCGAAAATTGTTGTGTGCTCTCCTGTAAGCTGATTTGTTTTGTGCAAGTCAACGGTTTTCTTCCGACTCCAATAGCGAATGGTGTAGTGCATATCTTTTTCTAATGAATTGAAAGATATTTTTTCTGCACCTGGGTTCTTTTGGATAAATAGAAATAATTTTTCTAATGCTGCGAACGGATTAGTTTTTATTAAGTGTTCGGATAGTTCGGTGTTTTCCATAATTTAAACAATTCTTTTCCAGTTTTTGAAAATGCTGCTATTTCACCTTCAAAACCTGTAACAGCTTAAAATTCAAATACAGTTTTTCTTTGCCCACCTGTTCACTTTTTAAGAAGCCTTCACTTTCGAGTTCCTTTAGATAATTTCCGACCGTTTTTAAATTTCCAAGTCCTGCCTTTTCCAACTGATTTCTTTTTGTATAAGGCAGCCGGAACAATTCTTCCATCAGATCCTTTGAATATATTTTTGGCAGCTTTTGCTGAATGTCTTTTCCCATTTCTGCCATTAACGTTTCGATTTCGGCAATCTGGTGCCGGCCTTTCAGTGCGGTTTGCTCGACCATATCAAGCATGTACATAATCCAATCTTGCCAGTTGCCTTCTTCTGTTACTTTCCTTAGATTGGTGTAGTATTTGTCTTTGTGCTGGATGATATAGTTACTCAGGTATAATGCAGGCAGATCCATTAGTTCTGTCATTTTCAGGTATAGCAAGAGTATTATCCTGCCTGTACGACCATTGCCATCAAAAAATGGGTGTATCGCCTCAAACTGATAATGGATGATTGCCATTTTGACCAATGGATCTATGTTATCTTCGGCATGAATAAAATCTTCGAGGTTTTTTAATTTTTCCCGGATTACATTTTCGCCTTCGGGTGGCGTATAAACTACCGTATTTGTAGCCGGGTTTTTTAACTGTGTTCCCGGAGCATTTCGGATGCCCGATTGGTTTTCTTTAATGATCTGCATCAATGCTATAAATAGATTTGTGGTCAGGATCGGGCGATTGTCTATCTGGCCGACACCATACCAAAGCGCATCTTTGTAATGCATTACTTCTTTTGTAGCCGGATTGTCATTTTTCCTGTCGGCAATGGAAGCCTTAAATAATTCGTCCTGTGTTGTAATTATATTTTCTATGGCTGAACTCGCTTGTGCTTCCTGAAGGTTTATGGTATCGATGAAAAGTGTTGGGTTTGGCAAATTTGTAATTGCTCCTTTCAGTTCGGACAATGCCCGACTTGCCGCGATGGTCTTCTTTAGAATCATGGTATTTTCTATTTCCGTATCGGGTGGCAGTAATGGTAGGGTGTTGTATGGAATTTCGGGATTGTAGCTGTTTTTTGGACTCATTACGGCATTTTTGACACGGGCGCTAAACGCCCTTGATTTATATTCGAGAGTAAATATAGTAAAAAATTACTCTCGTTTGTTATATGAGGGTAATTTTTGCCCTCGTTGGATATATGTCCTGTATTGACTTTTTAAAATAAAAACGTACCCTTTCGACTTCATTTCGGCAACGAATACAAGGTAATGGTAGAGATTGTCCTAAGCCGATATGAAATTTTCATAAGTAAAAGAATCTTGCCACACATAACATCAAATTTATCTGCTTCCGAAATAGAAACACATTACGGCCTGCGAGTCCGAAGCCTGTCTACGCGACGAAACTAATTACAGGCAAAATTAAACTTTCATCATCAAGAACGATAAACTTTAAATAGTTGTAGCAAACGAGCGAAATTTAACAGGTTTGTGTTAAATTTGTTAACCAAAACATGAAAACACAAATTGATTTAATAGGCGATCACCCATCACTTCCAAATATTTTTGCTAAGTGGCTTTCCAGTACAGACAATCCCGTAACTGGAACTAAAAGGCACAGATCACTTTCAGGAATAATTGCTTCCGATGACCCGGACTTAATTGAGTGGTTGGGAAGAAAACTTTTTGACCATCACCACAGTGATTTTCGTGTTGAGCAATTGAAAATTAATTATACCAAGTTAAATTATCCGGGGTACGCGGAAATGCATCGAAAGCTACCTATAGCAGACAGAACCAGAAAAGGGAATGCTACCGAAATTATCCTTACCGAATATATAGAAAGCTGTATTGGAAGGTCAGCGGTAAAAGCATTTAAACTTAAATACAACCCGAATGCTGACCAGGCATTAAAGGGTGATGATACTTTATTGGTAGACATCGTCGATAATGGATCCGGAGAAGTCGTAAAGGTTTATTTAGGTGAGGCAAAATATAGAACAGCACCAACCAAAAAAGTAGTTGGGGACATTTCATCATCCTTGGCAAAAGATAAAAAACCATTATCGTTTTCTTTTCTGGTAGAAGAACTGGCCCGAAATCCAGCAACGTTAGAAATTGCAAAAAAGCTTGATGCTGTAATGATTGATGACATCAAAGGCCGAGGAAATTTAATTTATACTGGATTACTTTTAAGCGATCTTAGAACCGAGGCAAAAGTTGAAGCCACGCTAAACAGTGATAATCCTGATTTTGTAATGATATCGATTGGAATCGAAAATCCAATCGAACTAATTAAGCATGCATTTACAAAAGCAGAATCTTTTGTTACTAATCCTGCTACGATATGAGCATCGAATCAACACGTGAGAGGTTGCGGGCAATAGAACGCGATACACAAATGCAAAATTTTATCGCTCAGGCAAATGCCAGGTATATACTTTTTAATACAGCTGAAAGCAAAGAAAATTTCCCGGAATATACGATAAAAGATGAAAAATTAGAACTTTTAGCCTTGTACTACCTGCGTATTGGATGTGAATTTGCTGAAAACAATGATTTGGAAAGCGCCCGCGATCCATTAGAAAAGGGTGCTGCGGTACTTGAATATGTCCACGGCTCAAACACAAACAAAACCGATCTCAGCAATATTTACGTATTGATTTCCGCACTGGCCTATTATGTAGCCTTCCAATACTCAAAATCATATATTCTTATCAATAAGACTGATTCAGAAAACACTTTGTTGAGCAAGCTGATTAAGCTTTTTTTGCAAAGAGATTTTGCGGGTTTGGAAATAGAAATAAACCAATTGGTTGTTGATGATTCTTACGACGACAGTGTAATTTCTGAAAAGAAAAATCTTGACAAGGGAGCAAATAAAATATATGAGATTACCATCGCTAAATCCCTAAACGGCTTTATTAAATATTTTTATACTGGCAATCGGGATTATCTTAAAAAGGCACAGGACAATCTTGAGATACTGAAAGAAATTGCTGAATTAAGGCGTGAACCGGTAATGTGGTGGATAATTCGGTTACTACTTTTGATTGGCGAAGGCTTCGATGTAGCTTCCCTATGGAATGCATTGGGACAACATTTTGACATAGAAAATGAAGCGGTTAAAAAATACGTTCAGGCATTGGTCTACAACCAACCAAGAGGTATATATGAACTGTTCATCACACAAAGAAAATCCTTAATTAAGGTAATCAATCCTGATGACAATGGATGTATTGTCACGATACCGACAAGCAGCGGAAAAACACGTATTGCCGAAATGGCAATCCTACACAGCATCGTCAGTAATCCACATGACAAAGTACTATATATAGCTCCATTTAGGTCATTGGCTTTCGAGATAGAAAATACCCTCGAAAATATTTTCAGCAAGCTTGATATCCAAATTTCCCATTTGTACGGCGGAGCGTTATACAGCAAAATGGATGAAATGATGATTGACGAATCGTCTATCATTATTGCAACACCTGAAAAAGCCAAAGCGATTTTGCGCGGCAATAAGGAATTTGCAGAATCAATTAAATTTGTAATCATAGATGAAGGCCATTTACTTGGGGCGGACAAAAGGCTCATTGTCAATGAAATTTTTTACGAAGAACTTCGTGTTTTGATGCAACAAAATGAAGGTAAATTTCTTTTACTTTCAGCAGTCCTTCCTAATGCAGAAGATTTAGCTCTGTGGTTGACAAATTCGAAAGAAACAATTTATAGTGATTCTTGGCGACCTTCTGATGAGCGTTTGGGAGTATTAGACTGGAACGGCAAAGAGGTAAGTCTTAACTGGCTTAGTACTGATACTGAGAGGTCATCATTCAATAAAAATTTTATACAATCCCAAAAGCTAGAAAGGGTCAGATACCAACGCGTTGATAAGTTTTTTCCAGGAAATAAAAATGAAGCAGTAGCCGAAACAGCCTTTCGTCTCCGTAATTTTGGTCCTGTATTGATATTCGTTGGCATTAAAAAATCGGTTGGTGTGATGGCTAAAGCTTATCTTAAATGCTTAGAAATTACTCCTGTAGATTTTGAATGGAAAGACAAATCAAATTGGTCAGCTTTTGAATTAGCATGTATTGAGGCTTATGGCGAAGACAGTGAATTGCTTGAGTATGCCAGGCTTGGAATTCTTTGCCATCATGGTGCATTAACTTCAGATGTTCGATTTCCTTTGGAAAGGCTCATGAGAAATGACAAACCATTGGTCATCATATCTACTTCAACACTTGGGCAAGGAGTTAATTTAGGTGTTTCAACAGTTATTTTTTCAACGATAGTACAGAGCGGAAGCTACATTACAGGAAGGGATTTTTGGAATATCGCCGGTCGTGCCGGTCGTGCCTTCGTGGACCATGAAGCTAAAATTTTGGTTGTATGGGATCGTTCTGACAACACGGGCCAAAAGGCCATACGAAAATACAAGTACGCTCACAGGAAAATACTTGAATATTTCGATAAAGCAAATATTGATATCGCTAAAAGCGGTATTTTGATATTGCTACAGACATTGAAAGGATTCGCTGCAGCGCAAGGGATAAATTTTGAGTTTTTACTTGAATTATTGGCAGAAAACCGAATCGAGGAAATCGGCAGAGGAGCAAAAGATATTGACGAGACGCTCGATTGGATTGATGACACGCTTTTGGCATTGCAGGAAATGCACCAACATGGCGCTACTGACAATTATGATTGGATAGAAGACTTTTTCACAAATTCACTTGCCTACATCCAGATAAATTCCCAATCAAATACTTCCAAGGAAGAACTGGTGTCCTTTTTTAAAGCCCGGACTAAGGGAATTGTCAAAAAGGTACAGGATAGTGACGTAAATTGGCAGTCAGTTATTGACAGCGGTATTCCGTTGAACTCCAATCTGTTTTTGGAAGAAAAAATGGTTGATATAGTTGGCGTCATACGGGAATTTAATGTTGATAATTTAGATTTGCAGGACAAAATTGATATTGCTGTCAACATTTTCGAAATTATTAGCGAGATTCCAATTGTGGAAGATGATATAAATTTACTGAAAGCAGATGAATTTAAAAGCATTTTGACTTCTTGGCTCAGTGCTGGGTCTTATTCCGAGATATGCAAAATTGCGGGTGGTGAGAAGACGGTTTTCGGCCTTTTCTCATATAAGTTGCCTTGGATATTAAATGCAATTTCAAAAAAATTACGAAATGCAGAGTTAGAAGATGAAGCGTCTGTAGTCGAGGAACTCTCGGTACTCACAGAAATTGGACTACCTAACCTTGTTTCTGTAAAAATATACCGGGCCGGACTTCGTTCAAGGCTGTATGCTTATGAACTCGGCGAAGAAATTGATGATGCTGTATTCGATATGTCAGTAATGAGATGTCGTTCATATATAATCAGGAATAAGGAAAAACTACGGCTTATTGTATCGCAAAACTGCGGGCAATGGATTGAATTGCTGTCCCATCTCTCACGGACTACATCAATAAGTGTGATGAGAGTTAATTCCTTTAATTTTGATGGTGAAAATACAGACCAATCGATCTTATTTGCAAAATTCATCAACGGAAAACAATACCTAATCAATGAGGATTTTTCATTTGTTCATGATGATTCAAGTGGTAAAATTGATTTTTCTGAGGTAAATCCACATCAGGGAATCTACTTTAAATACAACCAGGAAGACAAAATTTGGGAAATGGTTAATGATAATCCGTACATAAGGGTTACTTCTAACTTCTAATTTAAAACACGCAAAATTGTTAAATGTATGGATGACTTTAAAGCACAATATCTCGCAAATTTATTGAAAGAAGAAAAAGAACAATTAGTTAAAAATCAGGAAGCGATTGAATCTTTCAAATCTTTATTTGCTAATAAAGGTATTCAGCTCACCGATGAAAATTTTAAATATATCCAAACGATTGGCGTTGTTGCCGAATTCCCAAACTTATTAAGCCATTTGGCGTCAGACATTGTAAACGATAAAGAAGGTCTGGTAAAATTTGACACATTAGAAAGTCTTTTTGCAAAACACAGATTTGCTGAAGGATATTTCTATTCAACGAACTTTATCATTATGGCGCATCCATACTTTCGCAGAGGATTTCATGATGTTAACAATTTTGCTCCAAGATTCGTAGAACATTTCTGGAATTTTAATTGTCAAGAAAGCGAAAAGTTTATCGCGCTAGATCTAAATAGAGTAAGAATAAATATTGACACGTCAGTGTGTATGGAACTAGACACCTGGTACGGTGCGAAATTCATTGAAGAAATAGCGCAGATTTCTGACGGTGTAAGCAAACTAAGACCCCCACTTGATATAGATGAATTTGACATTTCTTTCTTTTTCAGGGATGCCTATTCCTTAGACACAAAATGGTACACTAAAGACCATATAAAAAGTTTTCAAGCCGAAGAATTTAAGACCGAAAAAATTAAAATTTTAAAAGATGGTATTGAATACTATCCTGTTAGATATGTTCATGCAGAATTTGACATTAATTTAAACGCCTTTAGACATTTCGACGGTGCAATTCATTTTTATACAAAAGATGAATATTTTGAGCGCCGGGATTCTGATTTTAATTATAATTCCAAAAATTCAAATCATATTAAAACACTTTCGCAAAAGCTATTTAAGATTAATGGAAAAATTTCTGTTGAATCATGGACAAACCTAACCAGCCACTTCTTTGCAGGAAATCCACTAATTATTGAATACTACGAAGGAAAATACCCAGCGCATATTATTGAGTTCTTAAGTAAAGTTAGATCAAATTAAAAAGTAGTACGAATTGTACTTTAACGAAGACATTAAACCCAACTTAGAAGATTGAAAACAGTAGAAAACATTGTTAGTTTATTCGATTCAAACATTGAGGCAGTATACACCAATCGTGGATTTTACTACCAATACCTTGCCGTCGTAAAAAAGTGGATTTCAAATTACATTAGTAACGAAAATACAAGTGTTTTTGTCGAAGTAGAAAACGATATCAAAGAGGTAGGTAATAAGATAGTCTTTACTCAGGTAAAGTGTTATTCATCAACATTTAGTTTTCAATCAGAAGAAGTAATGAAATCAATATTTGACTTTTTTATGCTTTTTTTGAAAAATGACATTATTGATCAGGATGTGAAATTCTGCTTTCTAACCAATACCCAAGTTTCCCCAAGAGAAAAGTTGTTAAAGGCGTGGATCAATGATAAAAACTTACTGGATAGTACGCTGAAAATAAATTGCTCAAAAAAAATAAAAGAAATTTTAATCAGTGAGATAAATAAGAGAAAAAAGAAGAAGTTAAGTAAAAAGTTAACTGAAGAAAATAAAGTAAGTATAAAATTAGCTAGCGAAGATTTTAAAAAACGTCTTGCCAGCGAAGATTTTATAAAATTTGTGGAAAGTATAATCTGGGATTTTGCAGAGAAAAAACCAGTGGAAGCTATAGAGGAGATTTTTACAGAAATCCAATCTCTTCTCAAGAGTGAAGTATTTCAAAATATCTCGGAATCATTAGTTCTTAATGTTTTGCTGTCTGAGGTTTATAGATGTTCTCAAAATGTTGGTCGCGAAAATCGTGAGTTATCAAAAAACAAACTCACAGAACTTCTATTAAAAACTGACCAAGAACTACAGGAATGTGTAAACCATAAGTTTACCCAATTTTTAGGTATCGAGATTCAAATACTTAAATCTGAAATTCAACAAATAAAGTTAACACAAGACTTGCATAGCAATGAAATAGAGACTTTAAAGATTACTAAAACACCAGTGACTTACCCAAAAGACCTGACACTGCTTCCCGATATCATGTATCAGAATTTTGTCGGGAATGATGATATATTAAATCAATTACATTTCATTATTACAGAAAAAAATAGTGTGGCAATTCATGGAATTGGTGGCGTTGGTAAAACTACCTTAGCGAAAAGGTATTTGAAGAAATTTGACAATTATGACCACACAATTTGGATTACAGTAGAAGAATCTTTACTCACAGCTTTTAATTTAAACGACGTTTTGATTTCTAATCTTGGGTTAACGTTTACTTCAACAGATACGACGCAAAAGAGGTTTGAAATAATTTTAAATACCCTCAATCAGATTGACGGTAATAACCTAATTGTTATCGACTTTCAGGACACGGATGTAGACTTATCTTTAGCCACTAGTTTGAAATGGAAAATGCTAGTCATATCGCGCTACCACACAAACAAAATCCCCACATTTAAATTTCCACAATTAAGTTTTGATGAAGCTAAAGAAATTTTCTTTATCCACAATTTTAAAGATCAACCTACAGAGGATTCAACTTTGAAAGTACTCTTTGACTATGTACATTATAATGCATTGGTTATCGAATTAACCGCAAAGACGATTTCTAACAGCTTTGATTTATCGCTAGACACGTTCCTTAGCAAACTTTTAGAGCAGAATTTAAATACAAGTGAATTAGAAATTGATATTAATCTAAGTGAAAACGATACATCCATCAGAATATTCACTTTTTTGATGAAAACTTTCGAAATGAATAATCTGACTTCTGCGGAAAGTGCTTATTTAGAATTTTTGTCACTCCTGCCATCAAATGATATTGTAATAAAGGATCTTATTGATATTTGCGGTCAGGATGATTTTGCAGCAAATAAAGTAATGATAATCAATTGGATTAATTCGTTGGAAAAAAAGGGTTGGCTAGAGACTGATTCCACAAAGACAAAAGTTCAGATTCATAAAATTATACAAGACATTGTTATTTACAAAGAACGTGAATCAAATAGTCCATTTATATCGAATATCTTTTATCTTACATGGTTAAGTGCTCGCTTAAAGGAAGGATATAATGATCCTTCAAAATCCTTTAAATATCTAAAATATGTTGTGTCAATTTTGCATTCAATAAAAGAAGCGTATAGGTCGGCATTATACCAGCATTTAATAATTCTAGAAAACGAATTGCTTTATTGCTATAGATTTTACTTCAATCAGAACGAAACGACGAAGTGGCTAAACCTTTTGCAACGGGCAGAAAAAGGATTTGCTCCTAATGATCCAAATATTGCTGTGATATCAAATAACCTTGGATTATCATATATCGATAGTGGTGATTTACAGAATGCTATAAATTACTTTAAAAAATCTATAGAGATACTTAAATTAGATGAATTGAAATACTTTGATATTTTAATCACCACATTGAATAACTTGTCGCAAATTTATATTGATGCCGGTGATATGGTTAACTCACTAAATTGCTTCAAGGAAATTCAAAAATTACGAAAAAAGTATTCCCGATATGATGATCAACAACTTTCAATTGAATGCAATGTACTCGCAAAATCATACTATTTGGCAGGAGAGACAGATAAAGGCGTGTACTTTTTGAAAGAAGCGATAAGGCTGCACAAAGAATTGGCTTACAATAATCGTAATGATTTTAATCTGGCCAGTTATTATGATCAATTGTCTCTTTTTGTTTTATCAGATGATAATTTTAAAGAAGCCGAAAGATATCAGAAAGTTGCAATTAACCTTTTGAATAGTATGAACTTGCAAAGTAGTGAGCATATACTCTTTATGTATAAGAAACTGCTTAAACTCTACGAGTATACTCAAAATATCAAAAAGGCAGATTTTATAAAAATGAAAATAAAAAATTTTAAAGCTGATAAAATTAAAGTTGTTAGTGAACCCTAATTAGTATATGGTAAATCGATCGCTAAATAAGCAAGCTGAAAATGCAGCTAAAGGCCAAGCTCGGACAGAATCAATTCTATTGGATGGATTTTGGTTGCATTGGCTTTCAGTAGATGTTGAAGGTCGGGATGTATTAGTAGAACCAAAAAAAAACAGCTTGGTTGAAATTCAAGATTCCAAAAAGCGCATTAGAACCTTAGGTATTGTTCAAGCTAAATTTTTTGAAGGTAGCAACGAAGTCAAAATCGCCCGGGAATACGTCGAAGATATTGAAGGTATAAAAACCGATTTCTTTTGTTTATTAAACACCGACGGAAAAAATGGGAAATGGCATAATTATTTTTTTACAGCACTGGAAGTTACCCAGCAATTTCAATTACGTTCAGACGATAAAGGAAAACAGTACTATATATTTAGGTTAACAAGAAACAATTCTTACAGTAAGAATAAGGACATTGTTGTGCCCAAAATCAATCAAATAATTTCCGACCATATATCTAAGACAGATGAATACCGAAACGAGGAGTTTATTAGAAATATTGAGGCCAAATTTTTTGAACCATGTGATAGGTTCCGGCACAATGACCTTGAATTATGGGCAAGCTTTAAAGACAAACATATAGTAGACAAACTCTTTATTGCTTTAAATACTTTTATAGGATTTCGTCATGTATTAGCTTGGCGGCAAACAGAAAAAATATCTTTTCATGATAAAATCAACACACATACCCACTACCAAAACTTTACATTAAAGACAGACAATTCAGAAATAATAAACTTTTTCAAGAATATTCAGATTTCTAAAGAAGTTAAAATTAAATCAAGAACATTTTTTAAAGGAGTAACAAATGCTAAGCAGAAGATTGAAAAAATCATTTTCCTTCTGAATAATAGTAATATAAATGAAGTTGAGTTTGAACGTGAAAAAATAAATATAAGAATTGAAAATGAAAATATTTGTAATTGTGTAATATGCTCTTATGAGAATCTTAATTTTTATAAAGCAAATGAAGCAATAAATCAGGACAACAAAGATTCAGATGGATGGGATAAATTGACTAATGCGTTTGTATATTTTAACTTGGGGAGTTATGAAGCCGCGAAACTATTGCTAAATGGCCAACCCGAGATATTATATAAGAGGAAAGAATTTGTTGCTTCTTTTATCTCACAATTTAATCTTGAAATTTTACGGCAACATATATTTGATCGTGAAACGGTTAATTTATATTTCGAAGTTTTAAAACTACCTGTTAGTGCTGAAAGTAGGGAAATTTTAAAATCTATATCTGAACATACTTTATTGAATAATTATCGACATACAATAGATGAGCATTACCTGAAAATTAAAGATTATAAACAGAGATATATAAATAACTCTACGTTCGACACACTTAATCGTCAACGTGTAAAATTGATTGAATGCTTTAATTTCTTTCGCGAAAACAGGATAATAATGACCGAAGATTTTCATTTGCTTTTTGAAAAGCATGTGGAATGCTGTGCAATTTCATACTCAATGAGAGAAGATTATAGAAATCATCTAGCGGGATTTGATGATTTTATTATTAAGATAATTATTTTATTCTGCGATCCACAAAACTTGATTGGTTATATACAGCGTAATAACATAACCGAGATAAAACACTTAGAAGGGAAGAAATCATATTTTAATACTGCCGTTAATAATTTCTTTTCGGATGAGAATATTAGCTATTTAAAATCTGAAATCTTATACATTGACAATACTACGAAGAATGTTTATTTGAGAAGAAAGTCAATAAAAGTTTTTAGTAATATCTGTCTGCTGCTTTGCTATTTGGAATTTAAAATAAGCAAAACCTTAATGAATAAAATATTACTTTTCATTAAGGAATTAGACTTTAGATTAGACGAATTCTCCTATTTAGCACATCCGATTTTGAGAAAACCAGAATCGTTTTCAACACAGTCGTTATTAAGCCTTATCAAAATCATTATAGCTAAAGGTGATTCAAAAGGTTATCTCTTGACTAATTGTCTTTACGCACTGGAGGAAAGAAAATTTCAATTTAATATCAAAAATCATAAAAATGTATTGGAAGGGATTACATCTTATGCAATTGTCGATCCTGAATATGGAATTTTGCGCCCTTTTTCGAAATTATTAAGCAGTTCTGATTTTTCACTTCTAAATGAAAATATTTCGAATAGCTTAACTAAACACTTCGATGACGATTTGTTTTATGAATCAGTTATTTCAAATTGTATAACTGATCCGAACAGGTTTATTGATCAATACTGTTATGCAATTGATCAATTGTTATCGAAAGAAAGATTCGCGTTTGGTGAAAACTACAGCGCCTATATCGGCGTAAATAATTACGTCCTAAGTAAAATTAACAATTTTGTTGAAATTGTTTATGTGTTAAATGACAACGCTTTAAATTCTAGTGAAACTATACGACTGGTGGAAAACTATAATCAATATTTTAAATTTCTTCTCAATATTGAAGATTTTAAAACAACAGATATCTTTAATATAAATTGGTTGCTCGAAATAACTTCTCAGGAAATATTTAATAAATTAAAATCCAACACAAGATTTGTTGATTTTCTAAAAAGTGAAATAAAAACTACCAACAACAAAAATCTTCAAAAGCTTTATTTTACTTACTTTATTAATTAAGAAAAGTAATTTATTTAATTGCCTTTTCGAATATTACCCAAGTGTCAATATCCTTTGTTGGATAAATAAAATCTTTTGTTATTCCTTCATTGTCAAGTTGTTGTAAAATATAACTTGCTAGTTTCTTATTAATATTCAAGCATTCAGAAAATCTATAATCATCACTATTAAGTCCGTTTTGCTCTTCTAGATAAATTTCTGCACCGACAACTTCTAGAGGCTTAAAAGAACTTGCATTCCATGTAAAAACACCCTTTTGATTCAGTATATTTTTACTGTTATTAAGTGAAAATATAAAACCAGTAACAGCATCTTTATCGCTGAAAAAGCTTATTGGAAAACCCATCATACTACTGATTCTAGTTACATATTCAATAAGACCTGATCCCGGAATTCTGTCTTTATCAAAAATCTTCCTGCCCTTAAAGTGTTCTTCCATTTCTTTTCGCTGCTCTTTATTTTTAGCAACTTCAGCTATTACTTCAGCAGAATGTACTGCATCTAGTTGGTCGAGGCTGGCATCCATAACTTGCCGCATTCCGCCACCTTCCATATCTTCCTGCTTAATATAATAAACACTAAAATAATCTTCAATTTCCAATGGACCTTCATTTTCACCTAACCCATCTAAGCCAAAGTATAATGCATTTTGAAATTTATATGTCCAGTCTAACAATGGTGTAGGACATCCATGATGTTGCAGAAAACCTAATATCGCAATATCATTAATCACATCGATGTGGTGAACTTCTAGTAATTCTAGAATTTTATCCTTAAAATTTTCAAGTCCATCTTTAACTAAAGCTTCTAAAAATTCTTGATAGGTTTTCCCACCTTTAGACAATTCTTTTAATATCCAAGTTCTTTGGAGATTACTGTAAAGACGCCATTTTGCTTCCCTCTGACCACGATAGAGTACTTCTGTGGAATTTTTAAATTGATCGTATACCTTATCAAATTCTTCTTCGGTATTGATCGTTATTTGATCAAAACAATATGACTTTTGGATTAATGACTTATATTCTGAAATTGCATTCTCCGAAAAATAAGGTGCTCGCATGTGTGAATGCAAGGTTAGATTCATAAAAGCCCTCATTCTACCTGTAATTGTTTCAGGAATATCCTTATTAAAATTAATTATATCTTCTAGTAGCGCAGGGTCTGGAATTTTTTGTATTCCGCCAGTCCTCAAATATTCATTAGTTAATTGAATCTTCAATTCGAAATTAGGATCATCCACCATATTAGTTTGTTTATTTGATTGGGTAAAAGTACAATTGAAGAGCTATAAAGAGCATCTTATAATATTCATTTAAAATAGTAGAATTATACGTGCAATCAATCTGTCTCTATCCTTCTTCGCCATAGTTCCGCCACGCTGCTCCAGTCAGTCGTGCCTCCTTCCGTTCCGCAGTATACACTAAAAAAGACAAATGCAAAAAACTTTAAAAAGAAGCATTTTCCATTTGTCTTTTTTCGTAGTGGTCTCCACACGGCTCACCGCGTCGTTTGTCGCGACTCTACATCCACAACACCACAACTTCCGCAAGCTACGGTTGCCGTGTTAGTGTCTGCCGTCGCTTGTTAATTTGGCGGTTGCTGCCTTGCGTGCGCTATTTTCATTTCATACCTACTAAATGCTTGCTTATAATACTAACCGTAAACATTTTAGCCGATTATATTATATCTTATGACAGTAAAATAACTACAAATCCTCAAAGAATAAGACTATTTTAAACTCTCGAAGAATGTTAAAAAAGGCAGTAGGTGTTCGACTTTAGTCCTTGACGGGCGATGAGGGGTTCGAACTCTCAAAAATACTTTACCTTATTCGACCTTATGTAATTACTTAATATTGTTCACACCATTCATCAGTTTTTGAATATCCTCGTATCTGTAGTACATAAGCCCGCCAATTTTATTATAGGGCAGAGTGCCGTTTATCCTAAGATTCTGCAGAGTCCCTGCTGAGATACTTAGAAGTTTACGAACCTCATAACTTTTCAGCCATATGCGCTCTTCCTGACCTTGCTTACGAGGATATTGCTGAAATTTACGAATTTCTTCTAACAGTTCTTTTTTAAATTTTTCAAGATCATCCCTTGTAATAATATCTACATTCATAAATTCTCACTTTTAAATTAACAATACCACCCGACGCGTAGTTTTAGTGGTCTCAATATATCAGAACAAAATAAAGGTATGATAGTACTAAAAAGTTTGTTTATAATAAATGCTTTAACCAGAATAATAGAAATTAGGTCTGTTATGACCAAATCATACTTGATTTAGCCAATAAAAAAGGCGGTCATTATGAACTAACTGCCTTTTAAATCGAAATTTCTATGTTTTCAAATACCTTGTACATCTGCAGACATCCGCTGTTCAAGATTGCGCATATCCTCGCTGAGTTTATGTTCAACAACTTTAGCATAGATTTGTGTAGTACGAATACTAGTATGTCCAAGCATCTTTGATACGCTTTCAATCGGAACACCATTACTCAAGGTGACTGTCGTTGCGAATGTATGCCGTGCTATATGAAATGTCAAAGTTTTCGTAATCCCACAAACGTCAGCGATTTCTTTTAGGTATCTGTTCATTCGCTGGTTTGAAATTACGGGGAATACTGTGCCGTTATTCAGCGCCCTTGGATCATCACGGTATTTTTCCATCAAATCCGTCGCTACAGGCAGTAAAGGTACGCGTACTCTCGTGTCTGTCTTTGCCCTGCTTGTAGATATCCATAGACCGCGGTCTATACCTGTGACAATCTTGTTTGGAGTCAGTTCAGCGAGTTCAATATACGAAAGACCCGTATAGCAGCTGAAAAGAAACATATCCCGAACATGCCTCAGGCGTTCAATAGACAGTTCTTTGTCTGCCAATATAGCAAGCTCCTCGCTGTTCAATGACTCGCGTTCTACTTTATCGAAACGTTTTTTAAAGCTGGCAAAAGGGTCTTTGGCAAGCCAATCCAGCTTGACAGCCATATTTATCATTTTGCGCAGCCTCTCAATATGCTTCATTATGCCGTTGTTGTTAATTGGCTTCTGGTGATCTTTGGGAACATAATTAAAAAGGAAGCGTTCAAATTCCAAAATGAACTTGTAATTAAGCTGTGAAAGGAAAATATCAGTTCTCTTGAACTTCTCCATGAGAAAGCTTTTTACATACCGCTGGGTGGTATGGTAGTTCTTCATGGTTCCGGGAGCAAGTTTATGTAATTGCTGCTCATTATGATATTCCATCAACAGCACTAATGTTGGGGCAAGGCGGTCCGTGCCCATTACTTTATCACGGATTGTAGGCCCATCAATCGGTTCATCATTGAGGAGCATATTCTGATAGGTATTTATGATCTTTGCCTTGAATTGTGTAAGGAACAGGTTGAGTTCAGTGATTTCCTTACGGTTTCCCTTGGCCATGCCTTTCATTTCATTCCACTCGTTTACATTCAGCGAACGTTTCACTGAAATCTCGGTCCGCTTTCCGTTTACTGTAACCTTGGCACAGATGGGAGTCTTTCCCTGCAGGGAGGTCTTTTGTTTCTTTAGGTAAAATAGTACCCCGAATGTTGTAGTAGCTCGTTTCATATTTCGAAAATTTAATGTTCAGACCAACTGCACATTTAAAATGGTCTCAATGCAGCCGAACTGTCAACTAAAAAACGTAGTTATTGAGAAATAATAAATGTTAAAATAAAACATCAATTGACTGATTATTAATGAACTAAATCGAATTTTGGGACCCTAAATATAAAAAAAGAAAATGGGTAGCCTATGGGGTATCATATCCTTTGCTACAACTTGAATATTTTGGAGTTGAATAAAAAGAAAAACCCCTTAAATCCAATGATTTAAGGGGTTTTGACTGACTTTGAAAGTCTTAAAAGTCGGGGTGGCAGGATTCGAACCTGCGACCTCCTGGTCCCAAACCAGGCGCGATGACCGGGCTACGCTACACCCCGTGCGGTCTGTTATTGTGGGTGCAAATATAGAACTTAATTTTAAAATGCAAAACGTTTTTGAAAAATAAATCATATTTATTTTGGCATAGTTAAAACTAATCCATTTTGTATACATCTTTTTTAATTAAGGCTTACATTTGCTATCGCTAAAAAAATAAAAACAGATTATGTCAGATACCATTGAAAAAGTAAAATGTTTGATTATTGGTTCGGGACCTGCCGGATATACCGCGGCGATCTATGCAGCCAGAGCAAACATGAATCCGGTGCTATACCAGGGAACACAACCGGGCGGACAATTAACAACAACAAACGAAGTGGAAAACTTTCCGGGTTATCCGGATGGTGTAACCGGACCGGAAATGATGGTACAGTTACAAGAGCAAGCCAAACGTTTTGGTACCGATGTTAGAGACGGATGGGCTACAAAAGTGGACTTTTCCGGACCGGTACATAAAGTTTGGATCAACGATACAAAAGAAATCCATTGTGAGACGGTAATTATCAGTACCGGTGCTTCTGCTAAATATTTAGGATTACCATCCGAACAAAAATACCTGCAATTAGGAGGTGGTGTTTCGGCTTGTGCCGTTTGTGACGGATTTTTCTACCGCAATCAGGATGTGATTATCGTAGGAGCGGGTGATAGTGCCTGTGAAGAAGCACACTACTTGTCTAAATTGTGTCGTAAAGTGACAATGTTAGTGCGTAGCGAAAAATTCCGTGCATCCCGTATCATGGAAGAGCGTGTTCGTAAAACCGAAAACATCGAAATCCTGTTAAATACCGAAACCGATGAGGTAATTGGCGACGGACAGGTGGTTACGGCAGTACGCGTGAAAAAGAGAACTACCGGAGAGCTAAAAGAAATTCCGGTTACCGGATTTTTCGTAGCGATTGGACACCAACCGAATACCGATATTTTTAAAGAATATATCAAACTGGATGAAACCGGATATATCATCAACGAACCGGGAACATCCAAAACCAACGTACCGGGTGTTTTTGTAGCTGGTGATGCAGCCGATCATGTATACCGTCAGGCGATTACAGCCGCCGGAACTGGATGTATGGCAGCCTTGGATGCTGAAAGATATTTGGCTTCAAAAGAGTAAGTGAATAACTTTTCGATATAAAAAAAGCTCCTCGTTAGAGGAGCTTTTTTATTTATTGTAGTTTCTTATATAAGGTCGCGTTATCGGCAAAATTCTTCATGTCGACTTTTGGAGCTCCGAATAACTGAATTTCGGATTTTCCGGTGGCAAAGATGCTAATCGTTTTAAGTGCATTTACTGTACACGTGGTATACGATTCGGTGATCAGTTCCATATCGGTTACCGAAAATTTCTTAGCGTTTAAGGTCGCGTTGTTATCCAATCGGATTTTAGAAATTCCGGAATCCCCTTCAATGGTAGCGGTGGATTTCTGATACAAGTCAATTTTGGACTCTGCGGTGGCAACTAAAACTTTTAAATCGGCATTTTTACTCAATTCAAAAGCGGCAAACTCGGCTTTTACATTTAATTCGGCTTTGCTTTTGTCATTTAGCAGAATCGTAAAAGATGATGATTTTACATTTAAAAAGGACTTCGAATAATCGAAATTCTTTACCGTGATATTATCCAGTTGTAAATCGGCTAAGGCGTTTAGTTTGGTTTCGTTTTTAGCCGAAATCATTTTTAAATCGTTGGTATAGGTAACGCGAACGCTTAGTTTTTTAGCATTCGAAATATCTTTATCGGTGTAAACGCGTAGGGTACTACCGTACATTTCGGCTTTGATGGATTCGTGAAGGTTGTCATCGGCTTCAATTTCCAGGGCTTGTTTGTCTCCTTTTACCAGGAATACTTCAAGATTGTCTTCAAATTCCAGGCTTTCAAATTTTTCAACATCTTTCTGAGTAACGGTTACAATTTTAGAACCTTTTAGTTTTTCTTTTTTCTGAGCAAATGTAAGCGTTGCTGTGAGTAATAGGGCAAATAATAAAATCGTTTTTTTCATGAACTATTTGAATTTGAAACGCAAATTTAGGTAAAAAATAACTGCGCGCCGGCTATTTTCGCGGTTGATTACCTTAAATTAATCCTAAAAAAAAGCACCGCTATTGCGATGCTTCCGATTTGTTAGTACGGTGATACACTGCCACCGGATGAGACTTTCTTTTTTAGAAGGCTCGGGCTTCCAATATAGGAAACCGAACTGCCACTGCTTGCTTCGGCAGTAAGGCTCTGCGTAGCATTGAGTACAATACTGCTTCCGCTTGAGGCATCTGCGGTCGCATCTTTTACCGTAAGATCGCGTGCAACGATGCTACTTCCACTGGAAGAATCCGTTTCCAGACGGTTGGCTTTTCCGGTAATTTTTATTTCGCTGCCACTGCTGCTTTCACAACTAACGGTTTCGGCGTTTACTTTTACAGTGATGTTGCTACCGCTACTGGATGAAAAAGCAATGGTGTTGTTGTGTAACATATTGGTACTGCTCACACTTACGCCGCTTGACGCCTGAAAAGAATCCAGTTTGGGAAGTGCTACATATACGGTTTTCGATTCCGCATTTCGGATATTGACATCGGACGTAATTTGCAATTCGCCTTCGACTACTTCCGTTTTGATATGGCCTTGTAAATTACTATCGGCTTTAACGGTTACTTTGGTTTCCGGAGCTTGTACCAGAACGATTTCCAATCCGCGGGAAGCTGAAATAGAGGTAAAGTTTGAGGCGATATTTCGCGTTTGAGTGGTTACATTGCCGTCACCGTCAACTTTTTGAAAGTTAGGCATGTTGATGTTGTTACAGGAACCGAATAGTAATGCTGCTGTCGCTGCAATTACTATTTTTGCAAAATGAATAGCTAGTTTGATCATAATATTCGTTTTTTGAGGGTTGGTGGTGGTTAAACCGGATGGGACTGTCGGTTTTTAAAACGGTAAAGTCGACTTTCGAATCGGCCAACTTTACCGCAATTCATTTATTTGGTGTTGATAATGATTTTATCTTTTCGCAATTCAACACCTTCAACACTTTTGGTTATTTCTTTTTTAGAATTTTCTTTAATCTGAACGCCTTTTCCGTTAATGGTTACGGTTGTCGTAGTATTGGTGCTGTCGGCGTCATCTTCATTCCACTCTCCATTTTCGTCTATCGGGCAGTCCAGACATTTTAATTCTTCTTTTTCAACACGGTAGTGGTATTGATCATTACCACCTTGCAGGTAATAATTCGAATAATTGTTTTCCAGATAATCGTCTACATTTTCACCCGGATGAATAATAAGGCCTTCCGGAAGATATAGGTATACTCTAACTTTTTGGTTACGGTATTTATTTGCGATACCGGTCAGTAAATAGTTGTCTAAGAATAAGGTATTGTCTTTAATTTCAAAGTTATATTTGATTTTTTCTGCTCTTTTGCGCGCATCGGATAACGAATGTCCTCCGGCTACTTTTTCGATTTGAACATAAGGTGCTTCCGACGTTCTTAATATATGTACTTCAATATTGTTGGAATAAATTACCTCGTTTTGTGCCGAATCCTGTGCAAATCGGAATTCCGTGTCGCTATCGGCTGTTTTGGAGAAATAATCGTTAAAACGCATCTTGACATGTAAGGTATCATTAACGGTTAAATCGATATTCTTTTTTTCGACTACTTTGCCTTCAAAACCAACTTCTGTCGCCTGGCGGATTCCTAAATAGATCAACATGATCAATGAAATAATCCAGATTCCCAATAAGGTGAATTTCGCTACATTCCCGATAGAACGCAGGTTGTTTACCAGAATTTTCAATCCCAACAGGAAGAAGAAAAATAACGGAATTCCAATGCTTAAAAAGGTTAGCAGACCCAATAACCACATCGGCATATCGGTATAGTTAAACGCATTCATAAAGTCAAAGAAAGGGGAGTTGGGTATCGCTGCGGTAAAGATCATCATAAAGGAGGTTACCACAATTCCGATTAATCCCATTAGCGAAAAGATCACGATTATAGCGCCGATTACTTTGGCAAATACTTTAAAAATTACCAGGAAAACATCCTCTATAGTTGTAGCAACTTTTGTAGCACCACTTTTGGCTTCATCGGCTATTTTTTGATGATCAAGATTGTTGATCTTGTCGGTGATTTCCCCAAAGCCTTCACGAACCTTCTTTTCGATATTCGATATCGTAATCGCTTCTCCGGTCATTTCCAGCTTTTCTGCCGTAGATTTTGCCTCCGGAACCAGAATCCATAAAATGATATAGGCTACAATTCCGGCTCCGAATCCGGCCAGTGTTAATAAGATCAGAATGATTCGTAACCAAAGCGGATCCAGTCCGATATAGTGTCCAAAACCGGCCGCTACACCACCCAGCATTCCTTTTTCTTTGTCACGGTATAGTTTTTTGGAACCGTTGGATGAATGGGTGGTATAAGTCTGTTTCGGAGTATCGGTGTCGTCTTCCAGTCGGTAATCTTCCGGTTGACCCATTACGGCGATAACCTGATCAATCTCGTTTAGACTTACTACTTGTTTGTCGCTCGAAAGTTTCTCCGACAAAAGTTCTGCAATTCTACTTTCGATGTCATTCATGATTTCGTCCCGGCCATCAGGGGATAAGGAGCGCTTGATTGCATCGAAGTATCGGTTCAATTTCTGAAAGGCGTCTTCATCTATATGAAAGAAAAAACCTCCTAAATTTATACTTACTGTTTTGTTCATGGCTATTGGTTTTGGCTGGTTATAATGGTTACTGCATCAGATAGTTCTGTCCAGGTACTATTTAATTCTTTTAAAAATTCGTGTCCTTCTTCGGTTAGGCTGTAGTATTTTCTCGGTGGCCCGGAGGTCGATTCTTCCCAACGGTAATTTAATAATCCGTCGTTTTTTAACCGGGTCAACAAAGGGTATACGGTGCCTTCCACAACGAGTAGTTTTGCGTTTTTTAGGGTGTCCAGAATTTCGGATGTATACGCATCTTTTTCCTTGATTACGGAGAGGATGCAGAATTCCAGAATTCCTTTGCGCATCTGAGCTTTAGTGTTCTCAATGTTCATAGAATTTCTTTTTTGAGATTAAACTGTTCATTTTTTGATTGATGATTGATGATGTGATTGATGATTGATTTTTTTTATCTTAAAAAGTTGATACTTAATGGATAATGGTATTTTTGTCCGTTACTGCTTTTTACCGCGGCATAAATAACCAGGAAAAATTCCATTACTTTTAAAAAGCAGAATAACAGTGCGGCAATTGCGGCTACAATTACGATTCCTGAAATATTGGCTGTCGACATTTCGCGGATAATCAGGTCGCCACCGTCAAAATTGCTGAATGAAATGTTTTTAAAAATCGTATACAGCAATATCGGTACCGATATTAATAATAGGATTAGAGAGTATAACAACATGCTTAATTGGAAATTAAGGGTTTGCTTTCCGTTGTAATCCACAAAATCCGATTTGTCTTTTTTAAAAGCCCAGATTAATATCGGGAAGAAATAATTCCCGAATGGAATAAAATACTGACTTAAGGTGCTTAGATGCATGATCGTCGCAGTGTTCTTTTCGTTAGTTGTTGTGTTCATAATACTATTGTTTTTTGATTGATGATTGATTCTCGTTTCTATAATACTATTGATTAGCTATTATTTTCTTATACAAATATATGGCTAAAGAATGGTATCTTGTATTACATAGTACATTGATTTAACTTTTTTTTAACATTTTAAATTAAAGGAGTTGTGTAGGATTGTGGGTTATGGTATTGTAAATTAGCTGTTTATGTCTTAAAAGGAGAGTGCGTGGTATAATAAGACAAAAATGAAACAGCCGCATTATTTTGTGAAAACACGTTTTATGTTTTCAAAACAACATTGAAATCTGGGTTAGTAGCTTGAATATAATTGCGTTTAAAGCGAATATTTTTGCCGGCTTGGAACCATTATGGAACAGCGAGTTTGAAAATCTAAAGGATTTTTAAGTGGAGTAATTTAGGAATAACAGTGTAAAACCACCTTTAGCAGCAGTTTTTAGTAATGGATAAAATCGAAATCGGACATTTCCAGATTCTTAGTATCCTTAATTTTTTGTTTTTTAATAAGATAGAAATAGCCTTCAAAACGAGATTCTTTTTCGGGTACCATTTCAGGATGCTCTTCATCGACTAGGTGTTTTTCGATTATATCATTTCCATCGACAAATACAGACGAATAGCGTATGATCCTGTCTTTTGTTTGCCATTCATAGACAAAATAATTGCTTGCCGATTTTCCCTTGTATTTTTTGTATTGACCATAGTTGGCCTTCAGTTTTTTAATGAAGTCATTTTGCTCCTCTTGGGTAATGATCATCGCAACGGCACAAACAACATAAATCTGTTTATTCTGATCAAGCACAAAATTGACGCGATTAAAGGTTTGGTTTTTAAATACGGCTGCTGTATTCCTGTTGGAGGAAACCGTTTGGTAAAATTCAGTTCTGATAATTCCCTTTTCAGGATTGTTTTCGTCTATAAAGATGGGGTTTTTTGTAAAGGAATTTGGGGAACCATTTCGAGACGAAAACTGGTAAGATTCGTAATCGGTAACCCTTTCATCTCTGTATTTTTCGGGAACAAGAACTTCGATTTTTGTATTAAAATTAAAGTTTTCCAAATTAATGGGTTCCTCAGCAAGTGATTTCGTTTGTCCATGACATAAAACACTCGTGAAAAGTAAACTGAAAAGACATAATGTTCTTAACTGTAGTATCATTTTGTTCTTGTTGATTAGAATTTCTGCCAACCTTTATTGTAGTAGAGAATTTTACTACAAGTATGCCAAAAAAATGATCCAGAATGATAGAGTCATTACAATTTTTTTCAGACTGCTTATTGAAAACGGTGTTGGGCGGTAGTCGTTTCTTATTTACAGATCGTGTCAATAATATGATGCATTTTGGTGTCAATTAAAGTTAATTGCTCCGCTGATTTTGAGATAGTATAGGTGTTTTTAAGTGGTTCTAAATTTTTGTAACACACCCAAACCTTTTTTTGGTCGTCTTCAACTAATAGTATTTTTAACGGAAGTTCAATCGCTATAAGCGGATCTTCCAACATTAACGGTGTTCCAGCTTTTGCATTACCAATGATAAATACTTTAGATGGTTTCATGTTGATAGTAACAGCTGAAGCGTTTTTGGAATGGTCAGTTTCCGAAAAAATGACAATATGTTGTAATTCCAGTTCTTTTTTCAGGTTGCGTTCCGTTGTTTTAAAATCGAAATTGCTCTGCTTTTGATATAAGGTATCCATTGAAGTTGTATTTTGAGTTACTATAATAGTTAAGCTTATTAAAGCGATGTGTATAAAATTGGTTGTAAGATTGCTCATGTTGTTTGGATTATAGTAGGGTTAATGTAAAGTTAGTAGGTTAATAGTAGGGGGAAATGGACAAAAATCTATTTCAAATGGACTATTCTGAATAATGAAATAGTTCTGTTGTACTGATTGTGGATTAATTTAACTTTTTAAATTTTATATGAACGCATAGTATTTTTTGTATTTTTATAGAAAAATAGGGGCTTATGAAATTTACACCTTCAAAACTAAACACCTTCTTATTCTTTAAGTTACCGTCTGCTTTTTGGAGTGGCGTACGTGTTCGGAAAATATCGGAGACTTCGTGTGAAGTAACGGTTAAGCACCGTTGGTTGAATCAGAATCCGTTTAATTCGATGTATTTTGCCGTTCAGGCCATGGCAGCCGAATTGACGACCGGTGCTTTGGTGATGTACCAGATTCAGCTTAGCGGAAAAAAGATTTCGATGCTTGTAGCGAATAATAAAGGTAATTTTTCAAAAAAAGCACGAGGCCGAATTACGTTTGTTTGCAATGACGGTCATCTGATTGAAGAAGCAATTAAAAATACCATCGCTACCGGTGAAGGGCAAACGTTCTGGATGAAGTCGATCGGAAAAGATGAAAAAGGTGATCAGGTATCGGAAATGGAATTCGAATGGAGTGTACGGATTAAGTAATCTTTTAAGACTGATTTTACTACGTTAAACCTAACTTAAATAACTTTTATATTCCCGATATAGCGTTTAAATTTGTAATAAAATGCTGAAAATGAAAAGAGTGTAAGCCTTGTTGTTAACAGTGTTTTTGAAAAAGAAAGGGTGTATGAAAGTATTAATTACAGGGGCTACCGGTTTAGTAGGGAAGGAATTGGTTGCGTTGTTGTTGCAAAATGGTATCGCCATTCATTATCTTACTACTTCCCGGAAGAAAATTGAAAAAGAATCCTGTTATCACGGGTTTTTCTGGAATCCGGAACAGGGTATTATTGATGAAAACTGTTTGTTGGGAGTGGATGTAATCGTACATCTGGCGGGTGCTTCCATTACAAAACGATGGACTTCGGCCTATAAAGAAGAAATTATAGAAAGCCGGATTTTGTCGTCCAATCTTTTGTATAAAGTACTCAAAGAAAACCCAAATCAGGTCCGACAAATTATCAGTGCTTCAGCTATCGGAATTTATCCGGATAGTCAGACGGTGTTGTATAGTGAAGAATCCAAAGAGGTAAGTGATACGTTTCTTGGAAATGTAGTATTCAAATGGGAGGACGCTGTCGATCAATTCCGTCGACTCCATATAAATGTATGCAAACTCCGTTTTGGATTGGTATTGTCTAATCAGGGTGGTGTTTTAATGGAAATGCTCAAGCCAATTAAAAAGGGAATGGCAGCCGGTTTTGGTTCCGGTAAACAATTTCAGTCCTGGATTCATATTCACGATCTGGCCGATATGATTTATTTTGCGATGGATAACAATTGGACGGGTGTTTATAACGCCGTTGCGCCCAATCCGGTAACGAGTCAGGAAATGATAAAAGCAATCGCCGACGCGGTAAATAAAGAAGTAATCCTGCCGAATGCACCTCGTTTTATGATGAAACTCATTTTGGGCGATATGCATATATTGCTGTTCGAAAGTCAGAAGGTGAGTGCGCAAAAAGCGCTCGATAATGGATTTCAGTTTAAATACAAATTCCTCGATAAAGCATTGGACAATCTGTTACGACCATAAAAAAAGTGCTGAAAATATTCAGCACTCCGTAGCATAATTGTAAGATGAAGTAATAATTATTTTGTTGCTTTTACGCTAACTTTTAATTCGATATCGTCATTGATAAATTTGTCTCCTAAATTGTCAAATACAGATTTAGAACCATAATTTACATTCCATAACGTTCTGTTTATTGTAAAAGGCTCGCTTTCGATACTGATACCATTGGCATCGGCAGTAATAGTAGCCGGGAATTTCACGCTTTTTGTGATGTCTTTTAACGTCAGGTTACCTTCAACCATTTTCTTTCCGGCTTCTTCGGTTACTTTGGTAATTTCAAATACCGCTTCCGGATATTTTTTGGTGTTAAAGAAATGATCTACATCGCTTTCTTTTCCAAGACCTTTTAAGTGACCTTCCAACGACGTTTTTTCGTCACCTTTTAAATCGGTTACCGCGATTGATGTCATATCAATAAAAACCTTTCCGGTTTCAATAACACCATCTTTGGCATATAGTTCACCATTTTTAATGTTGATCGTTCCGGTGTGTTTTCCGGTTGGTTTGCTACCTACCCAGTTAATGGAAGATGCTTTGGCATCGACATTAAACTTTGCTGCTTCGTTCGACGTAACAGGAGCTTCTACCGTTTCTTTGATCTCCGCCTCATTGGTCGTTTCTTTTTTACAGGAAGCCAGTGATAAAGTCGCTAAAACAAATAAACTTAAAATGCCTTTTTTCATAAAAATAAATTTTTAGTTTCCACAAATCTATCGAAACGAATCGAATAAATTCTTAAAATTATATTAAATTTCGATTATGAATCGCATTAAAAAGCCATTTTTATTGTGCTTCTTTTGGAAGGGAATGACCTGGGAATGGCCGGTAAAACCTTGTCTTTTTTACAGTTAATAACGGTTTTAAAAAAATAGTTGGGTGACAAATTGACATTTTTAAATATTTGGCAATACTTTTGCAATCCAGATTAGCGATACAAACTGAAAAATGTTCAAGAAAATATTTAAAAATATGAGCCAGGACAATACTGAAAACATAGAAAAACAAACAACACAAGGTGATAATGCAGCAGAAAATCAGGGGATTCCACAACCGGAACTTACTGTTGAAGAACAATTGCAGGAAGAAATAGCGAAAGAAAAAGACAAATTCCTACGATTGTTTGCGGAGTTTGAAAACTATAAAAAACGAACTTCGAAAGAACGATTGGATCTGTTTAAAACGGCCAATCAGGAAGTTTTACAGGCCCTATTGCCGGTAGTGGACGATTTTGACAGGGCTTTGCCGGAAATCGCTAAAAACCTGGGTGACGAAAACCTGACAAAAGGAGTGACGTTGATTTATGATAAATTAAAATCGACATTAGTGTCGAAAGGCCTTGAAGAAGTAGAACTTAAAGCAGGTGATGCTTTTGATGCGGATTTTGCCGAAGCCATTACCCTTATTCCGGCGCCGTCGGAAGAATTAAAAGGGAAAATTGTGGACGTAATCGAAAAAGGATACAAACTTGGCGACAAAATTATCCGTTTCCCAAAAGTAGTGGTAGGACAATAAAGCTTAAAAAATAGAAACTCCGGAGGCCTTAATTTTAGAGACTCCGGAGTATTTCAATTGGAATAATTTGGTTTATGAAAAAAGATTTTTACGAAATATTAGGTATTGAGAAAGGCGCTTCGCCGGAGCAAATTAAAAAAGCATACCGAAAAAAAGCGATTGAATATCATCCTGATAAAAACCCGGGCGATAAAGAAGCGGAAGAGAAATTTAAACTCGCTGCTGAGGCGTATGAAATACTAAGCGATCCTGACAAAAAAGCACGATATGATCAATATGGTCACGCAGCCTTTGACGGAGCCGGTGGATTTGGTGGTGGTGGACATATGAATATGGACGACATCTTTAGCCAGTTCGGGGATATTTTCGGAAGTGCTTTCGGTGGCGGATTCGGCGGTTTTAGCGGCGGATTCGGTGGCGGTGGCGGACAACGTCGTATGAAAGGTAGTAACCTGCGTATCAAAGTGAAATTAACACTGGAGGAAATCGCAAACGGCGTTGAGAAAAAAGTCAAAGTGAAACGGAAAGTTCAGGCACAAGGCGTAACCTATAAAACCTGTCCAACCTGTAACGGTTCGGGTCAGGTGACTAAAGTGACCAATACGATTCTGGGCCGAATGCAAACCTCTTCGCCGTGTCATACTTGTAGTGGTAGCGGACAAATTATCGATAGTAAACCGTCCAATGCCGATGCACAGGGAATGATCATGGAAGACGAAACAGTATCGATCAAAATTCCGGCCGGAGTGGTAGACGGTATGCAGTTAAAAGTTGCCGGAAAAGGAAACGATGCGCCAGGTGGAAACAGCGTTCCGGGCGATTTGATCGTAGCGATCGAAGAGGTGGAACATGAAAAATTAAAGCGTGAAGGCGAAAACCTGCATTACGATTTGTATATCAGTTTTCCGGAAGCCGCTTTGGGAACCTCAAAAGATATCGATACGGTAAACGGAAAAGTACGTATCAAACTGGAAGAAGGAATACAATCCGGAAAAATCCTGCGTTTAAAAGGTAAAGGAATTCCAAGTCTGAACAGTTACGGTAGTGGTGATTTACTGGTACACGTTAATGTATGGACACCGAAAACACTGAACAAAGAACAGAAGCAGTTTTTTGAGAAAATGTTGGAAGACGAAAACTTTGTCCCGAAACCGGAAAAATCGGATAAATCATTTTTTGAAAAAGTTAAGGACATGTTTTCATAATGATTATAAAAGTTATACTTTTGAAATTCACTAGCTAAGGCTGGTGAATTTCTTTTTCATAGCAATTTTTCCCATCCTTGCGAAAATCAGGGGTGGGTTTTTTTATAAGAATTAATCCTATTTGGTAACTATTTTTTACTTTTACAGAAATCTATAGTCAATCAAATGAGTTCAATCTTAGAGGTTAAAAACGTTGTCAAGCAATATGGTGATTACACGGCTTTAAACAACGTTTCTTTAAAAGTTCCTAAAGGAAGTATATATGGACTGTTAGGTCCAAATGGTGCCGGAAAAACATCCCTGATCCGTATTATCAATCAGATTACCATGCCCGATAGCGGTGAAGTAATTCTTGATGGTGAAAAATTAGCACCACACCACGTACAACATATCGGCTATATGCCCGAAGAAAGAGGCTTGTATAAAACCATGAAAGTGGGCGAACAGGCTTTGTATCTGGCACAATTAAAAGGACTTTCGAAAGAGGAAGCCAAAAAGCAACTGCAATATTGGTTTGAAAAACTGGAAATCCAGGGGTGGTGGAACAAAAAAATCCAGGAACTTTCCAAAGGAATGGCGCAAAAAATTCAGTTTGTGGTAACGGTATTACACCAACCGAAATTGTTGATTTTTGATGAACCTTTTTCTGGTTTTGACCCGGTTAATGCCAATATCATCAAAGATGAAATCCTTGAATTAAAGAAAAAAGGAGCTACAATTATTTTTTCGACACATCGTATGGAAAGTGTGGAAGAGATGTGTGACGATATTGCACTGATTCATAAATCAAACAAACTGATCGAAGGAAAATTGATCGATGTGAAAAAAGAACACCGTACCAATGCTTTCGAAGTAGGAATTTTGTCGGATAATATCGAACGCCTGATGTACGAACTGACACAACAATTTACGCTGGAGCAAACTAATTTTAAATCGCTTAACGACGAGTTAAAACTGGAAGTGCAACTTGGAAACGGAACTCCGAATGCGTTGTTAAACATTTTAACCCAAAATGGACAGGTTACCCATTTCGTGGAAAAAATACCAAGTGTAAACGATATTTTTATTCAAACTGTAAGCCGTAAATAATGAGCGTTTTATCCCTAATCATAAAAAGAGAATTTATCGCCAAGGTGCGTAATAAATCATTTATCGTGATGACGTTCCTGAGCCCGTTGTTAATCGTGGGTATGTCATTCCTGATTGGCTATCTGGTCAATATGAACAATGCAGAAGTCAAAAAAGTAGCGATACATGACGAATCCGGAATTTTTAAAAACGATTTCAAAAACACCAAAAAAACCGTATATGTGGATTTGTCGGCCATGCCGTTGCAAATAGCTAAAGATACGGCTAGCAAAAACTACGAAGGAATGATCTACATTCCGAAAGTAACGGATCCAAAAGAATTACTAACAAAAGTAGAATATATCTCTGATGACAGTCCAAGTATGGATTTTATCATGAGTATGGAAGAAGTAATTGATCATCAGTTAACACAGAGCAATCTGAAAACGCTGGGATTTGATTATGATAAAATCGAAAAAGCCAAAACGAATGCCAATATTCACCTGACAAAATTTTCGGGTGAGGATAGCATTAAAGGACTTAACGAGATCAAAATCGTAATTGGTTCGGCCTTTGGCTACCTGATCATGATGTTTATCATTATTTATGGTAACTTTGTAATGCGTAGTGTAATCGAAGAAAAAACCAACCGTATTATCGAAATTATCATTTCGTCGGTAAAACCTTTCCAGTTGATGCTCGGTAAGATTATCGGAAACTCATTGGCGGGACTTCTACAGTTTACGATTTGGGCAATAGTAGGTATCACATTATTGATTGGAGTTGCTTCCTTTTTTGGGGTGCAAACCGGAGCACAGGCTTCGATTGATCCGGAAATGATTAATGCGGCGCAACAGGAAATGGGTGGAACCATGCAATCCTATATCAAAGAAATACTAAACCTGCCTTTGGGAACATTGGTGAGTTGTTTTATCATCTATTTTATCGGTGGATACTTTTTATATAGCTCGCTATATGCGGCTATCGGTGCTGCAGTTGACAGTGAAACAGATTCGCAGCAGTTCCTTTTACCGATTATCATGCCGATGATGTTAGGGGTTTATGTAGGGTTCTTTACGGTGATGAACGATCCGCATGGAACCGTGGCAACCGTCTTTTCGATTATACCGTTAACCTCGCCAATCGTAATGCTAATGCGTATTCCGTTTGGAGTGCCATGGTGGCAATTGGTGATTTCTATTGCCTTATTATTCGGAACGTTTTTACTGGTAGTTTGGTTTGCTTCCAAAATTTACAGAGTAGGTATCCTGATGTACGGTAAAAAACCAACCTGGAAAGAATTATATAAATGGCTTAAATATTAGCAAATACAATGCTGGAACATATAAAGAACATATTGGGATTTAGGCTGATCGACACCAAAAGCATCGATTTTTCGGTGTTCGATCTGCTGATTCTGATTTTTGCTTTTATGTTCACTGGCGTAGTCCTGCGAATTATTTTTAGGATCATAATTAAAAAAATACCGGATCAGGATAAAAATAAATTTGTAGGTGTATTTCAGTTTTTTAAATACATAGCCTACATCTTTGTGGTGATGTTCACCTTACATGCTTCCGGTGTGAATATGAACGTCTTCCTAACGGCTTCCGCAGCATTGTTTGTTGGGATTGGTCTGGCGTTACAAACTTTTTTTCAGGATATCATTTCCGGAGTTTTGATGATACTGGATCAGTCACTACATGTGGGGGATGTTATTGAAGTGGATGGAAAAGTCGGAAAAGTAACCGAAATCCGTTTGCGTACCACTCGGGCTGTAACCCGAAACGACAGGGTTATGATTATTCCGAACCATCAGTTTATGAGCGAAACGCTTTTTAACTGGACACAAAACAACAGTACCAATCGCGAACAGGTAACCGTTGGCGTGGCCTATGGCAGCGATGTGCAACTGGTACGGAAATTACTGGAAGAATGTGTCCGGGAAACGGAAGGTGTGGTTGTCGAAGAGGGAATCACCGTGCTGTTTCAGGATTTTGGCGCTTCGTCCCTGGATTTTGCCGTGACCTTTTCGGTAAGCGATGGCATGAAAAGTCCGAAGATACAAAGTGAGATCCGTTTTAAAATTGATGCGGTTTTCCGGCAACATAATATCAGTATACCATTCCCGCAACGGGAAATTACAATCCTGAACCGCTAAATTGTTTTTCAGGATAGGAGTTTAGCATAAACTTCACAAACTTTGTTTTGCTTTTTGTTATTTTAGCAAACGATAACTTTCAAATACGGTCGATAATGCCCAAAATACTAATCATAGAAGACGAAGCAGCCATCAGAAGAGTCTTGTCCAAAATACTTTCGGAAGAAAACGACACCTACAAAGTAGAAGAAGCGGAAGATGGATTACAAGGATTGGAAAAAATCAAAAATGAAGATTACGATCTGGTACTGTGCGATATCAAAATGCCGAAAATGGATGGAGAAGAAGTACTGGAAGCCGTAAAAAAAATAAAACCCGAAATCCCGATGGTGATGATCTCCGGTCATGGCGATTTGGAAACGGCTGTAAATACTATGCGTCTGGGCGCTTTCGATTATATATCCAAACCACCCGATTTAAACCGTTTGCTAAACACGGTTCGCAATGCTTTAGACCGTAAAAAACTCGTGATCGAAAATAAAATACTGAAGAAAAAAGTCAGTAAAAATTATGAAATGATAGGTGATAGTGATGCAATCAATCAGATTAAAGACATGATTGATAAAGTCGCACCAACCGAAGCCAGAGTATTAATCACCGGACCAAACGGAACCGGGAAGGAACTTGTGGCGCATCAGTTACACGAAAAAAGCGAGCGTTCAACAGCACCGCTAATCGAAGTGAATTGTGCCGCCATTCCGTCGGAGTTGATCGAAAGTGAATTGTTCGGTCATGTTAAAGGTGCTTTTACGTCGGCGGTTAAAGATCGTGCCGGAAAATTTGAAGCCGCGGATAAAGGAACAATTTTCCTGGATGAAATCGGAGACATGAGTCTGTCGGCTCAGGCCAAAGTATTACGGGCGTTACAGGAAAATATGATCACAAGAGTTGGTGCCGATAAGGATATCAAAGTGGATGTACGTGTTGTGGCCGCTACCAATAAAGATCTGAAAAAGGAAATTGAAGAAGGACGTTTCCGTGAAGATTTATACCATCGTTTGGCTGTTATTTTGATCAAAGTACCGGCATTAAACGATCGACGTGAAGATATTCCGTTATTGGTGACCCATTTCGCCGAAAAAATAGCCTCCGAACAGGGAAGTACCTGTAAAAAGTTTTCGGCTCAGGCGATTAAACTATTACAGGAATACGACTGGACCGGGAATATCCGGGAACTTCGAAATGTAATCGAGCGATTGATCATATTGGGAGGCGCTGAGATTTCTGAAAATGACGTAAAAATGTTTGCAAGTAAATAATATAAAAGACAGGGAAACCGGTTCTTTTTTAGGGATTATCATATGAAATTAAAAAAAATAGACGAAAAACTGGCGCAGGCTTTGGTGGAAAACGGTATTACCGAGCCTAACGAAATCCAGAAGGAGTGTTTCGGAACGTTGAAAAGTGGTGCCGATGCAGTGGTGATCATGCCGGATAACGGTGGGAAATCCACAACAATTGTATATACCGTAATTCAGAAACTCGAAAAAGCAGAAGGCGAATCGACACGGGCGATGGTTATCGTGAAAGACAAAGAAGAAGTGTTGGAAATGGTCGATTTGTTCCGTAAACTAGGAAATTACCATAACCTTCGTGTTTTTGGAGCGCACGACAAAGGGGATATCGATTACGATAAAAACCAGATCTCATTGGGCGTGGATATTTTGGTTGGAACACCAAATAAAATAAACGCGATGTTTTCTTCGGCCGGATTCAACATTAACACGGTAAAATTATTTATCGTAGATGATGCCGACGAAATATTCCGTTTGCGTCAGGATGCTGTGATTCTGCGATTGTCAAATAGTATCGAAAAAACGCAACGCGTGTTCTTTGCGCATGCCTTGACGGAACGCGTCGAAGCATTGGCCGATAAGACCATGATCGAACCGTATTTATTCGGGTTGGAGGAATACGGAGAAGAAGCCGAAGACGAAAATCTATATATCTAAAACACATAAAAAGCCGGTAACTACCGGCTTTTTTATTTCCAAAACTTACGGTAAATTCCACTGTAACTGTCTAATAAAAAACTATCTTTGCGCCTTAAAAATTAAAAGGCATACAACCATACCATGATTACAGTTAACGATATTTCGGTGCAGTTTGGAGGTACAACATTATTTAGTGATGTGACTTTCGCCATCAATGAAAATGATAAAATCGCCTTAATGGGGAAAAACGGAGCGGGTAAATCGACTTTGTTAAAGATTATTGCAGGGGAAAATAAACCGTCTACGGGAGCGATATCGGCACCAAAAGAAGCCATTATTGCCTATTTGCCACAGCATTTGCTAACAAAGGATGACGCCACTGTTTTTGAAGAAACCTCAAAGGCATTTGCTGCGATTTTTGCAATGAAAACCGAAATCGATAATCTGAATGAGCAACTGACTGTTCGTACCGATTACGAAAGTGACGACTATATGAAACTGATCGAAAGGGTTTCGGAATTAAGCGAGAAATTTTATTCGATCGAAGAAGTTAATTACGAAGCGGAAGTTGAAAAAGTATTAAAAGGACTGGGGTTTGTTCGCGAAGATTTTAACCGCCCAACATCCGAATTTAGTGGTGGATGGCGTATGCGAATTGAACTAGCCAAAATATTATTACAAAAACCGGATTTAATTCTGTTGGATGAGCCAACCAACCACATGGATATCGAAAGTATTCAATGGTTGGAAGATTTCTTGATCAATTCGGCTAAAGCGGTAATGGTAATTTCCCACGACCGTGCTTTTGTCGACAATATCACCAATCGTACAATCGAAGTGACGATGGGACGTATTTACGATTACAAAGCCAAATATTCCGATTATCTGGAGTTGCGTAAAGACCGACGTGTTCACCAGCAAAAAGCCTACGATGAGCAACAAAAAATGATTGCCGAAACGCAGGAGTTTATCGATCGTTTTAAAGGAACCTATTCCAAAACTTTACAGGTGCAGTCGCGGGTAAAAATGCTTGAAAAACTGGAACTGGTTGAAGTGGATGAAGTAGATACTTCGGCACTACGTCTGAAATTCCCACCGTCGCCACGTTCGGGTCAATATCCGGTTGTAGTGGAAGAGCTTACAAAAGCGTATGGTGATCATGTGGTATTTAAAAATGCCGGTATGGTGATCGAACGCGGAGAAAAAGTAGCGTTTGTCGGAAAGAACGGAGAAGGAAAATCGACGATGATCAAAGCGATTATGAAGGAGATTGATTTTGAAGGAAAACTGGAAGTAGGACACAATGTAAAAGTGGGGTATTTCGCTCAGAATCAGGCGTCGTTATTGGATGAGAATCTAACGATTTTTGAAACAATCGACCATATCGCGGTAGGAGACATCCGTACCAAAATCAAAGATTTATTAGGTGCTTTTATGTTTAGCGGTGATAATACCACCAAAAAAGTAAAAGTATTATCCGGAGGAGAAAAAACACGTTTGGCGATGATCAAGTTGTTATTGGAGCCGGTTAACGTATTGATTCTGGATGAGCCAACAAACCATCTGGATATGAAAACCAAAGATATCATTAAGGATGCCCTAAAAGATTTCGACGGTACGTTGATTCTGGTGTCGCACGACAGGGACTTTTTGGACGGATTGGCGACCAAAGTATTTGAGTTCGGAAACAAACGCGTTCGCGAGCATTTCGAGGATATCAAAGGATTCCTGGAGTTTAAGAAAATGGAAAACCTTAGGGAAATTGAAAAATAAAAAAAGAGCGGTAGATACCGCTCTTTTTTGTTTTATGTTGCCACACCTGACAGGTTTTTAAAAACCTGTCAGGTGTTTTGTTATAACAATGGTTGTCAAGACCTGTCAGGTGTTTTACCGGGGACTCATTTTATTCATCCCGAAGTACGGCTTTGCGTTTAAAATACAGTGCCACATAGGAAGCAATGCCACAGATTACGGCTATTAGTACCATGTTCCGGATCGCGCTTACCGTTTGGGATAAATCACCGTTTTCGATGATCAGAATACGAAAAGCTTTTAGGAAATGCGTTAGCGGAATGACATCGGCAACACATTGTACCCAAAATGGCATCTGACTTAACGGCCAGGTAAAGCCACTCAAAATAAAACTTGGTGTGGCAATGACCATTAGGATTTCGGTGGCTTTAAGCTGGTTTGGAATCAGGATGCTGACCAAAATACCGATAAAGCAAACCGCGATCACAAAAATACCGGCTACAAAAGTCAGTGGTCCTAAATTATCGAAAAACGGAATACGGAACCATAGGGTAAACAGCCAGTATAAAATCCATAAACCAAAACTCATAATCAGGTACGGAACGATTTTTATAGTGATCAGTTTTAATAACGATGGGCATTTTTGTACCAGTTCTTTAAATGTTCCGTTTTCATATTCCGACGCAAACGATAAGGCCAGTCCCAATAATAAAACCTGTTGTAAAACCGTAGCCAAAACGCCCGGCCACAAGAAATACATATAGTTGGTACTGCGGTTGTATTTTTTGATAAACGTGGTTCGGAACGGCTCGTATTGCGTCATCACCAGACTTTCCGGTGTACCTTGTTTGCGCAGCGTTTCGATTTGTACGCCGGCTTTCAGGGTTCCGAGGCAAACCTGTAAGGCGGTTGAGGCATAATTGGCCGTTAGGACGTTGGAAGTATTGACAATCGTGACGATTTCGGGATACTTTTTGGTGAGTACCATTTTTTCGAAACCTTTGGGAATCAATACCACACAGGTGGCTTCTTTATCGATCGCAATCTGAGATAAATTGTTCTGATCATATAAGGTGGCAGCGATGTTGAGTACTTCGTTATCCTGAAACATCTGGATCGCCTTGGCGCTCATTTCACTGCGATCTTCGTCTACAACCACAATGGGTAAATCAGTTACTTTTCCTTTGCCGTATACATAGCCCAGCAAGATACCATAGAGTAATGGTGCTCCGATAAATAATAAGCGGAGGACTTTGTTCTGCCAGAAAAAGCGAAATTCTCTTTTTATCAATGATCCGAAATTTTCCATAGGCTTATAGTACTAAAGTGACTGTGGTTTTGGTAATCAGGTCTTTGGATGCATTCGTGTCGATTGGCGTGATTTTAATCTCAAACAAACTTTCCTGCATTTCATAATCCGGGTAGGCGGTTGCAATGTTTCCGTAGGCACCCAATTGTTTGATCGTGGTCACCTTGCCTTTAAAATCCTGTTTTTTATACGGAACATAAACGGATAACTCCTGTCCTTTTTTGACTTTATCCAGCTGACTTTCCGGTAGTGTAAAACGGAAATACAACGAATTGTCTACATAACCGTTAAACAAGGTATAACCGGGTAACGCCAATTCACCTACGCTCAGCGTAATCGTTTCGATACTCATATCCTGTGGAGCGATTACATAGCGTTCTTTGTCGGCGGTTTCCACTTCTTTGAGTGCGCCCAAAGCACGGTCCTGTTGTCCTAAAGCCATGGTTTGTTGTTCGATTCGCGCACCTTTTTTGGCATCGTCCAGTTCGGCTTGTACGGCTATGTATTGGGATTGTGCACCCTGGTATTTGGCAAAAGCTTCGTCATAAGTTTGTTGGGAAACCAGAGAGTCTTTTAGCATATTGCTCAATCTGCGGATGGATTTTTGAGCAAAATCATATTGTTCTTTTAAGGCTTTTTGTTTGGCTTCCAATTGTTTGATCTGGTTATCCGTGGCGCCTTTAACCGCCATATTATATTGTGCTTTGGCAGAAATAACGGCACCTTCGGCCTGACTTTTTTTGGCATCAACTTCCGGAATGTCCAATATGGCTAACGTATCGCCTTTATGAACGAGATCGCCTTCTTTGACCAAAATTTTGACAAGCTTACCCGGAACTTTGCTTACCACGGCAATCTGTTCTTTTTCGACTTTCCCTTGTATCTTTTTGTCGTTTTCGGGCTTATTACATCCAATAAGTAAGGAAACTGAGGCTAGTAGAGTAAGTGTATGTTTCATAATGCTGGTTTTATTTGGATAAATAATTGGTAAGTTCGCCGGTTGCGATCACGGTTTCGATAGCCGACAGGCGTTGTTCGATTAACGTACTAACTTTGTTTAATGACGCCTTGTACATATCGTTTTCGGCTTCCAGACGTTCGGAAATATTAATCAATCCTTCTTTATATTGTTTAATTGCCAACGTCAGGTTGTTTCGGGCTACTTTTTCCTGTTGTTCGGCAATTTCCGTTTTCTGATTCAATACGGTATAATTGGCATAATTGTTTTCCAGTAACAATTGTAGCTTTTCTTTGGTATCGTCAATCTGATTTTGAACCTGTTCAATGTTGATTTTGGCTTCGTGAACCTTGTGTTTCCGTTCGAAACCACTAAAAATTTCCCACTTTAAAGCCGCACCAATAATCCAGTTCTGACTAATGGTAAGTTCGTTTAAACCTAAATTTAGCGGTTGACCGAATATCGGAAGCGGCGGTGTGGTCGCATTCGCATCAAATAAACTGGAATAGGTAACGCCTCCAAAAGCACCCAAGGTAGGAAGGTAGGTTCCTTTTTCTTTTTTCAAAGCATATTGATAAGCCGATTTAAACGATTCGAGTGCCTTGATTTCCTGCTTGTTGTCAGTTGTTAGATTTTGACTGATCAGATATGGAGCCAGTTGGTATTGTACGTTTTTGATTTCTTCGTTTGAGTAACCGGTCAGGTAACTTATTTTTTTAAATACCACCTTGCGTTTTCCTTCCATTTCGATTCTTTTGGACGAAAGTTCCAGTGTGGCCAGTTTTATTTTATCCCGGTCATACGGGATGGCCAATCCTTGTTCTATAGCTTTGGTTACGCGTAATGTCTCGGCATTTAAACGTTTCTCACTGTCGTTGATCAGGCGTTCGACTTCAGCCAGAAGTGCAAGCTGATCAAAGGTATTGATAACGTCTTTTACGATTCCGTCTTTTTCCGATTCGGTTAAGTAGGCGGTTCCGATCGCTTTTTGTTCGATCGCTTTCGCACCGTTTGGAATCTGAAGTCCGCTAAAGAGTACTGTTTTGGCCATAACACCTCCATGGAAAATATTCCCGTAGTTGTCAAAGGAAGTTTTACCATCCAGTAACGGATAATTAAGTATCGTAACCGTTGGCAAATCTATCGTCATCCGATTGTCGAAATACATATACATGGCCGTAGCTTCCACCGTTGGGATGTATTTATTCCAGATGCTCTTTTTTTGCAGATTTAGTTTTTCGATTTCCAGTTCTTTGTTTTTTACCGAACTGCTCTTTGCTAATGCTTTTTGTATCGCATCGTCCAGTGAAGCCGAAACCGCTATCTGCGAATAGCCTTCCGCCAGACAAAAGAGTGAAATCAAAGTGAGTAGTACGTGTCTTTTCATTTTATTTTTTTGTTTCCAGGTTATTGTAAATCCGAATAAAAGTGTCTCTTACCAATTGAATAACTTCCGGATCGATATCGCGTACGGCAGTAGAAACGGTCTGATCGACCACTTTCATGGCGCCCTCTTCCAGTGATTTGCCTTGTTCGGTCAGGTAAATAAGATTCAAACGACGATCTTTTTTATCCGGACGACGTTCGGCTAAGCCTTCTTTTTCCAAATGATCGATTAAACGGGTGATACTGGGTTTGTCGCGATAGGTTTCGTCGGCCAGTACTTGTTGGGAACAACCGTCTTTTTTCCATAGAACGGCCAAAATAGACCATTGTTCTTTGGTTAAGTTGATGCCATTGGCTTTAAACTGGTTTAATAAAGCGCGATTGAAGGCCGACGGAATGCGACCCGATAGTAAGTTATATAAATTTTCCGTAGTAAAAATAGTTTCCATAGCAATGGTTGTTTAAACAACTACAAAAATAAGAACTCCAATGCGGATGACCCTGCTTTTTGTTGAGATTAACAAATTTTTATCAGAAAGAGTTCCTTATAAATGTAAGAATTATTTTTGTAAATAGCTGTATTCCAAGATTAATTTTTGTTTATACTGCTAGCAGATTATAAAAAAAATATCCGCTGGCAACAACGGATAGTGGTATAGTGTAACGATTTAAGTAACGAAAAATGTTTATTTTTTTAAGTGCAAACGATAGATATCGGCTTGGAGTTTTTCGGTATCATTGTCTTCGCATAACAAAAAGGAGATTTCCGTTTCAGAATCGGAATACAAGGTCAGTCCTTCAAATTTATGAGTGTCTGTTATCGTTCGGGTAAAATCAATTTTCATTTTTTCGATATCAATTCGTCCGATTACACTTCCCAAAACCGCTCCGTCGTTATAGGTCGAATTGGTGTCTTCGGCCGCGGCCAAAAAATAAAGTTTGTCCTGAACTAACGTGGCATCGGTAAAACCGGTACGCACACCTTTGATTTTCGGTAGTTTTAATTCGCTGTAAATGATATTGAAATCATCAACAAGGTTTTTGCCTTCAATGGTGAAAACGATATTTTTCCCGGTTGTACCATTACCACGGTTAAAAAAGTACCAGCTTTTGCCGTTATAGGCCACACCTTCGATATTGAAATTCTCCGGACTAAGCTCGGCAAAGGTTTGCATGGCTGTATACAGGTCGGAAATATCGACAACCGAAACGACTTCTTTGGTTTTCGCGTTTACTTTGATCATTTTGTTTCGGTTTGCCGTAGACCCGGATCCGAAAAGATATAAGGTGTCGGCATACGAAGTAATCGCTTCAAAATCGGGTTTGATTTTTTTGGCGATGTTTTCAGTCGGATTTTCCAGTAACGGATGGCGTTTTAGTTGTGCGGATTTGGTTTCGTATTCGTATAAATAGGAGCTGTTGTCACTGATTATATTCAAAACGGAATGGTCGAAAATAAGCCCGGAAGCCGATCCGACACCGATGATCTGAAATAATAATTCCAAAGTAAATCGATTCATGATGATGCGCTTAATTAGTACTATCAAAGTACCGCATTATTTTTGAAAGTTGCGGAAAAAGCAACGGAAAATTCTTCCGAATACGTCTAAATATTCTTATTTTTATAGAAACATCTAATTCCCCAGGCGTATGAAAACTATTAAGTGCGATGATTTTAGAGTGGACGGTACCATTAAATTATCCGATTTGTCTACTGCTTTAAATATAGATACTTCCGAAAAAAAGAAATCGAAAGCATTGGAAAAAACCAGAGAAAAACTGAGTAAACTTCAGGATATAATGTATGCGCACAATCGCTATGGCGTACTGATTTGTTTGCAGGGAATGGATACCGCCGGAAAAGACAGTCTGATTCGGGAAGTTTTTAAGGAATTTAATTCCCGTGGCGTAGTGGTGCATAGTTTTAAAACACCCAATTCGTCCGAACTGGAACACGATTATTTATGGCGGCATTATATGGCGTTGCCGGAAAAAGGAAAGTTTTCCGTTTTTAACCGTACGCAATACGAGAATGTATTAGTCACTCGTGTACATCCGGAATATATTCTGAATGAAAACTTACCCGAAATCGAATCGGTAGCCGATATTCCGGCCGATTTCTGGCAAAAGCGGTACGAGCAGATCAATAATTTTGAAAAACATATCGCCCAAAACGGTACCATTGTTTTAAAGTTTTTTCTGCATTTGAGTAAGGAAGAGCAGCGTCAGCGTTTGCTACGACGTCTGGACAAAGAGGAACACAACTGGAAGTTTTCACCCGGAGATTTAAAAGAGCGGGCACGATGGGACGAATACCAGCAGTATTATGAAGAAGCTATTAATAATACGTCTAAAAAACATGCACCCTGGTATGTGGTTCCAGCCGATAATAAAGAGACGTGCCGTTATATTGTAGCGAAGACTATTTTGGATGAACTGGAAAAATATACGGACATTAAGGAACCGGAATTGGATCCGGAAATTAAAAAACATATCGCATCCTATCGCGATGAGTTACAAAAGGAGTAAGTACAAAAAAAACGCCCGGAGGCGTTTTTTTTATTTTACAGCTTCAAATTTTGCCAGTGGCGCCATTCGGGCTTTATTCAGTTGCAACGTTTTACCGTTATGGTTGTAATTATCCACGGTGTTTAGAACCTTTAAAAAAGCTGTTTCGGTATCCAGATCCGGACAAGCCATTAGGGTACCCATCAATTGTGAAAGTTCGATACGGCTTCCTTCTTTAAGGGTATAGGTGCCGCCAAAACCATTACAACCACTAAACCCTGAAATGCGATGGTCTTTGGTGTCCAGTTGCAGGTAAACATCCTTACCCATTTGGGTTTGTGAAACCGGTTTTCCATTTAATTCGACCAATTTCCATTTGGTTCCTTCCAATGAAGCGGTTGCGGTTGTTTTTTTAGCAGTGTTACACCCTATGGAAACGAAAGCCAGGATTAGTAATGATAAAGTTACTTTTTTCATATTCATTTAATTTTCTGGGGCATTCATTTCCTTGTTTAATACATATTTCTTTGCAAGTGCCCCGGTTATTTTTTTTCCTTCCATATCCAGCATGGTTAACTGATTGGCACCTACCAAAAACTGACTTGGGCCGTCTTTGATATTGTCCAGTTTGACCGTACTGCCATCATCACTCCAACTGAAGGATCCTGTTACCTGGAGGATGTCGTTCCCTTTGCCCTGATATTTGGTCGTCATCACATAGGTTTTATCCCGATTAAGGGTAAGGGTGGTTTCGATACCTTCACAGTCGGCACAAGGGGTTACACCTTTATAAGTTCCGTCCCAATCCAATACATTTTCACTACTTTTTGCCAATGACGTGCTGCTTTTTTCAGTGTTTGCTCCGTCACTATCGGCTTTGTTTTCTTTTTTACATGAAGTCATCGCAAAAGCGATACAAGCTACAGCTAGAATTACTTTTTTCATAAGAAGTGATTTATAAGTTGTTGATTATCCAGAGAATTCACTTATAAAGATAGTGATATTTTCCTAACATTTTTGGAATTAATGCTAAAAAAATATCACCATTTTCCTATTATAATTTAAAGCCGTATGCCAGGCGGAGCGACACCTGTCCGGTATTAAAATGGTTGTAATCTTCATAGCGCAGGCTAATGTCGATATTTTTGGTTGCAATACCAATTCCGGGTGCCCAAAGGAACGAAGTTCCCATACCGTCTTTGACACCAATACCGGCACCGACTTCACCCAAAACATAAATCTGGTTTCCTAAAAAGGATTTAAAACCCAGTTTGGCCGGAATAAAACCACCGTCTGCTTCCTTGCTGAACAAATGGGTGTATCCTGTTGTTGCGGCCAATGACGTTTTTTGCGTTAAATCGTATTGCAATCGCGCATCTGCTCCTAAACTGAAGTCGTACGAACTGTTTATCGGAATCCCTCCGTTTAGTCCGAACCCTACACGCCATCCTTTTTCATATCCCTGCGTCTGAGCCTGGGAATCTGTCGAGAAGAATAGTGCTGAAGCTATCGCAGTCAGTCCTAAAAGCTTTTTAACATTTTTCATATTTAATACGTTTTATGTTTAACAATATGGATTTTAACAACAATCAGGCCATTTTGTTATTTTTTAAAACCTAATTTTATGTTAATTTAATATAAAATATCGTATTAAAATGTTGTAAAATATTGATTTTTAGTTATTTGTGTTCGTGTTTGGACAGGTTGAAAATTACCATTTTTAATGATACTATGGCGTAGCAAGTTCTTACCTTTGCCGAAAAATGGAGTAAAATGAGATTGTCGGTATACACAAAAGAGTTTGGTTATAACCTGCGATTGGCTTACCCGATTATTTTGGGAATGCTGGGGCATACCATGGTGGCTATCGTGGATAATATTATGGTAGGGAAACTTGGGCCAACCGAATTGGCGGCCGTTTCGCTGGGTAATAGCTTTGTATTTATTGCCATGTCGCTGGGCGTAGGGTTTTCTACGGCCATAACGCCATTGATTGCGGAAGCGGACGGTGAAAAAAGCATGGAAAAGGGGAGAAGTGTTTTTCATCACGGATTGGTATTGTGTACGATATTGGGAATTTCATTGTTTACGCTAATCTATTTTTCAAAACCAATTATCCGTTTTATGGGACAACCGGAAGAAGTGGTGGAAATGGCGCGACCGTTTTTGGATATTGTTGCTTTTTCGTTGATTCCGCTTATTATTTTCCAGGGCTATAAACAGTTTGCCGATGGGAAATCGGAAACCAAATATGCCATGTGGGCTACGGTGATTTGTAATGTGGTTCACCTGATCATTAATTATTTTCTGATTTACGGAATCTGGATTTTCCCCAAAATGGGAATTGTCGGAGCGGCTATCGGTACCGTATCGTCCCGTTTTGTAATGCTGATCTATATGCATTATGCCCTAAAAACGAAAGAAAAGTTTAAACCGTATTTTGAAGGATTCAGTTTAGCTTCGATCAAAAAATCGATGAGTAAAAAAATTATCGCGTTGGGTTTGCCGTCTTCGATGCAGATGTTTTTCGAAGTAGCTTTGTTTACCGGAGCTGTATGGCTTTCCGGCCGATTGGGGACAACCAGTCAGGCGGCCAATCAGATCGCGTTGAGTATGGCTTCGTTTACCTTTATGTTTGCCTCTGGATTAAGCGTGGCCGGAATGGTACGCGTTGGAAATTACAAAGGGATGCAGGATTATAAAAAATTGCAGGTAGTGGCGCGTTCCATTTTCCTGTTGGCGATTATCATTGAAACGATTTTTGCCTTACTGTTTGTAGGTTTACACCAGATATTACCGGCACTTTTTGTCAATGCAAATAGTGCAGCCCATATAGCCGATACCGCCGAAGTAATCCATATTGCATCCCGTTTGTTAATCGTAGCGGCAGTTTTCCAGATTTCGGATGGTGTACAGGTAGCGGTTTTAGGTGCTTTACGCGGCATTCAGGATGTGAAAATCCCGATGTATATTACTTTTGTTGCGTATTGGGTAATCGGATTTCCTATTTCGATTTATCTGGGCTTGTATACAAAATTGGGAGGCGAAGGAATCTGGATCGGATTATTAGCCGGATTAACCACCGCAGCAATATTTTTGTATATTCGCTTTAGCCGTCTGACACGAAAATTGCTTCTGGATGATGCAAAAACAGTTACCGAAATTATAAAATAAGAGAATTAAATAAGAACCATATGGAATTACCAAAATTTGTACTGGCCGATAACACCGATTTTCCGGATGATATTTTTATTATCCACCTGGAATACCCTCGTTTTTTGATCAACCTTAAAGATGACTCGATTGAGTTTCTGGAAGAACTGGACGATGAGGATGAGGAAGATATGGAGGCCGAAATGGAAAAATTAATCCAGCTTGCCGGTGAGTTTTACGACCGTGAGATGGAGCGTTACGAAGAGTAAGCCTATTTAAAATAGTTGTCAAGTAATAATTTAGCGGCTGCAAACGGTGAAATTTCATTGTTTTGCACCGCTTTTTTGTTTTCCTCCAGTAAGATCTGAATGTCGGGATGGTTATAGAAGTGTTGTTTTAACTGCTCATTAATCGTTTCCAATAACCAGTATTGGTTTTGTTCTTTTCGTTTCTGATGAAAATAACCGTTTTCACGAGTGAGTTTAAAATAGTCTTCAATCGTATTCCAAACGTCCGGAATGCCTTCCTGAGTTAAAGCACTACAGGTGGTTACTTTTGGTGACCATCCGGAGTTTTTCATCGGAAATAAATGTAAGGCCCGGTTGTATTCGGTTTTCGCCAGTCGGGCGCGTTTGATGTTGTCTCCGTCCGCTTTGTTGATCACAATCGCATCGGCCATTTCCATAATCCCGCGTTTAATCCCTTGTAATTCATCTCCGGCACCGGCCAGGTTTAACAACAAAAAGAAATCGACCATGCTGTGAACCGCGGTTTCACTCTGACCTACGCCAACGGTTTCGATTAGGATGGTGTCAAATCCACAAGCTTCACAAAGGATAATCGTTTCCCGGGTTTTGCGCGCTACGCCGCCAAGGCTTTCTCCGGATGCCGACGGTCGGATATAGGCATTTTCGTCTTTTACCAATTCTTCCATTCGGGTTTTATCACCCAGAATACTGCCATGGGAAATCGAACTACTCGGGTCGACAGCCAATACGGCTACTTTTTTACCCAATCCGGTCAGGTATTTACCAAAGGCTTCGATAAACGTACTTTTTCCGACACCCGGTACACCGGTAATCCCAACACGTACCGATTTATTGGCATGCGGCAAACAGGCTTTGATAATGGCATTGGCCTTTTCCAGATGCGCGGTACTCGTACTTTCAATCAGTGTGATAGCACGACTCAACGCAATTTTATCCCCACTCAAAATCCCGGCAATCAGTTGTTCCGATGTCGGTTGTTGCCGGCGGTATTGCCGGATCTGGGCTACTGAAGCCGAACTGACAATTTCCGGTTGTTCGATACCGTCTTTTTCATGTAAAGCCGTAGGATGGGATTTCTTTTGTGCCACTGGGATAATTTTGAACTGTAAAATTAAAGAAAAAGTGCACAATCTTCAAGTCGAATTGAATATTGTGCACCCTGGGTTACATTTGAAGGAAAATTAGTAAGCGGCTGTAAAGCGTACCTGATGGTGTTTTGGATTTTCGGTTTCATCGGCAATAACTACGGCCAAATCCTGAACCGATAGGATACTACGCTGGTTGTCATCAAATACCGGGTTGTCCAGACCTAAACGATAGTTACCGGTTCTTCCGGTGGTAATACCCGGATGCATTTCGAATGCCGGACTAAAAAAGGCCCAATCCAGTTCTTTTTCGTCTTTTAAAAAGTTCAGGTAATCGCGTGCGGCAGTAGCTCCGGCATGGTATTCTTTTGGAAAATCCGGTGTGTCTACGGCTTGTAAACCAGTAGCAACAAATAAACTTCCGGCTCCACCAATCACAATGTAGCGTTTTACGCCCGATTGTTTTACGGCTTCCTGGATGGCTTTTGAACCGTTGATAAAATCATCGTAAATATTCGGATTGGTCCATCCGGAATTATAAGCGCTGATCACTACGTCATGGCCGGTTAATACTGTAGCAAGTTCCGATACATTAAAAATATCAGCTTTTACCCAGTTTACGTTGGTATGAGTTGTTGTTTTTGGATTTCGCGCAATGGCGGTAACCTGATGGTTGCGGTTGCTGATTTCGTCTAAAAGGGTAGAACCTACAAATCCTGTGGCTCCGATAATGGCTATTTTCATGTTTTTATATATAATAAAATTTGTTACAGTTTTGGGTAAAAAAATATCAGAACCGCTCACTGAATTCTTCAAGCGAGATGGACTTCAATTTGTTGACAATCGCGATGTTGATGTCGTCATATAAAGCAGTTAGATTACTGTTGATTTGTTTGCCAACCGGACATTCCGGGTTCGGATCGTTTTTCGAAAAACCAAAGCTCATCTTTTCGAAAGTCATGTTAAACACTTCTTCCATTGAGATTGTCGCCGCCGGTTTGATCAGTTTCGTTCCGCCATTTTTTCCCTCTTTGCTTTCTACCAGATGGTGCTTTTTAAGGTTGGCAATTTCTTTGCGAACCAACACCGGATGAATGTTCAGACTGCCGGCGATATAGTCGGAAGCCATGTATTCGTCTGGGAATTTTGCTAAGAGCGTTAGTATATGTGTAGTGATGGCAAACTTACCGGTAATCATAACTGTAATAAAATATGTTGCAAATTTATATCGCTTCTTCGAAAGAAAAAATATTTTGGCTTTTTTTTAAGAAAAATTATTGCCGCGGATTGTCGAAATTTGCACCTTGATACTGCGAATATAATGACGTTTAAACAAAAATACACCCTTCTTTTTATCCTTGCAGGTTTATCGGCTCTGGCTCCTTTCAGCATCGATATGTACCTGCCTGCATTCCCGGCCATAGCCGAAGGACTGCATACGGATATCGCACAGGTTACCCTGTCTCTTACCAGTTATTTTATTGGAATTAGCATCGGTCAGCTTTTCTACGGACCGATTATCGATAAATTCGGACGAAAGAAACCTTTATTATTTGGGTTGTTACTGTTTATCGCAGCTTCGATCGGCTGTGCGTTTTCCCCTTCTATTTATTGGTTGATCACCATGCGGGTTGTCCTGGCACTAGGCGGATGTGTCGGTATGGTTGTGAGTAGGGCTGTGGTGCGCGATTTGTTTCCGGTTTCGGAAATTGCCAAAATCTTTTCCATCCTGATGCTAATCGTAGGCGTGGCTCCGATTCTGGCGCCCTCTATCGGTGGTTGGGTGGTATCGGTTTCCGACTGGCGGTCTATTTTTTATGTGTTGGCAATAATCGGATTATTGTTGACCCTGGCGGTCTATTTTTATCTGCCGGAAAGTATAAAAGAAAGGACTACGGAACCGCTTAATTTTAACAACAGTATCCGTGACTATAAAGCTGTGTTTTTTGAAAAGACCTTCCTATTCTACGCTTTTGCCGGTAGTGCGGCCATGGCGGGTATGTTTGCCTATATCAGCGGATCACCGTTTGCGTTTATGAAGTATTTCGGATTAACGGAAGCGCAGTACGGCTGGGTTTTCGGAATCAATGCGATGGGGTTTATCGCTGGAAGCCAGCTAAACCGTTTGTTGTTAAAACGATTCACGTCGTTGCAAATTGTTACCCTGTCCGGAGGAACTTTACTTATTGTGGCTTTATCATTGATCACATTATTACAACTGCAATTATTTACACCCGTAATCCTGATTCTGCACTTGTTTACCTTCTTGTTTTGTCTCGGAATATTGGTGCCGAACAGTACGGCGATGGCCTTGGCACCGTTTTCGGAAAATGCAGGTAGTGCTTCGGCATTGATCGGATTTTTGCAGATGGTTTGCGGTGCGATTTTGTCGGCGGTGGTAAGTGCCTTACACGACGAAACCTTGTTTCCAATGGTTGGCGGAATGGCTACTGCCGGGATAGTGGCTTTTGTCATTATTCTGCGTTTGAATATCAATACTAAAAAAGGAAAAATTAACCCGGAACCTATACCGGTACCGGTTGCGACTAAAAAGTTATAGAATATCATGAAAACCAATGAAATTGCTTTAGAAGCAAACCAGTCACAGGAACTGTTACAAAAAACCGCGTATTCGATCCTGTTTTCGATCAGTTTTGCGCATTTATTAAACGATTTATTACAGGCGGTTATTCCGGCTGTTTATCCTATATTAAAAGATAATTTTCAGTTGTCGTTTACGCAGATCGGATTGATCACTTTTTCGTATCAGATGGCGGCTTCCATTTTACAACCGTTTGTTGGATTTTATACCGATAAACATCCAAAACCCTTTTCGCAATTATACGGAATGGTGTTTACGTCTGTTGGGATTATTGCCCTTTCGTATGCAACCAGTTTTTATATGATCTTGTTAGCTGTGATTTTGGTTGGAATCGGATCGTCAATTTTTCATCCGGAATCGTCCAGGGTTTCGTATCTGGCTTCGGGCGGTAAACGAGGATTGGCACAATCCATTTTCCAGATCGGCGGAAATGCCGGAACTGCCATCGGGCCTTTATTAGTAGCATTGTTTGTAGTGCCAAATTCACAACAGTATATTTTGTGGTTCCTGATTTTTGCTATCGTAGCGATGATGGTATTGAGTAGAATTGCATTTTGGTATCGCGATCACCTGAGCTTGCGAAAATCAAAAAAGACAGAACCGGAAATCCTGCATAACCTTTCAAAAGGAAAAGTAAATCTTTCGATCGCAATCCTGTTGTTGCTGATCTTTTCAAAGTTTTTCTATACGGCGAGTATGTCGAGTTATTTCACATTTTACCTGATGGACAAATTCCATGTATCGGTTCAGGATGCGCAGTTTCACTTGTTTTTGTTCCTGATGTCGGTGGCGGCCGGAACACTTTTAGGCGGACCGTTAGGGGATAAGTTCGGACGTAAATATGTGATTTGGTTTTCGGTTTTGGGTGTGGCACCGTTTACGTTGTTATTGCCTTATGCCGATTTATTCTGGACGGGTGTATTATCAATGATCATAGGTGTAATACTATCGTCGGCTTTCCCGGCCATCTTAGTATATGCGCAGGAGTTGTTACCTAAAAAGCTGGGAATGGTTTCCGGATTATTCTATGGTTTTGCCTTTGGAATGGGTGGTTTGGGATCGGCGCTGTTGGGTTATCTGGCCGATCATACGAGTATCACGTTTGTGTATCATATTTGCGCTTTTCTACCTTTGATCGGACTTATTGCGTATTTCCTTCCAAATATTAAGAAGAAATAGTAATTTCACTGTAAAATTAGAAATATGAATCCGGAAATTATAGCGAAGCTTCAGGGAATTGTAGGTGTTTCTTATGTTTTTACCGACGAAGAAACCCGGAATAGTTATGGACATGATGAAACGGAAGATCTGGTATTTCCGCCTCAGGTGGTGGTAAAACCGGCTTCGGCTGCTGAAATTTCGGCTATAGTTATAGTAGCGAATGAATATACGATTCCGGTAGTTCCCATTGGTGGACGTACGGGTTTAAGTGGTGGCGCTTTAAGTATCCACGGCGGTATCGCACTTTCGACCGAACGACTGAACCGGATTTTGGAAATTGATGAAAAAAATCTACAGGTGATCACCGAACCGGCTGTTATTACACAGATCTTGCAAGATACGGTGCTGGAAAAAGGTTTGTTTTATCCGGTCGATCCAAGTAGTCGCGGCAGTTGTTTTATCGGTGGAAATGTTGCCGAAAATGCCGGTGGCGCCCGTGCCGTAAAATATGGGGTGACCAAAGATTATGTTCTGAATCTGGAAGTGGTGTTGCCAACCGGCGAGATTATCTGGACGGGAGCGAATACGCTGAAAAATTCCACGGGATATAACCTGACACAATTGATGGTTGGGAGCGAAGGTACGTTGGGAATCATTACTAAAATAGTATTAAAATTATTGCCGAAAAACCATCATAATGTATTGATGCTCGTACCGTTTTTTAAAGCGGGTGAAGCCTGTGAAGCGGTATCGGCAATTTTCCGCGCAGGAATCGTACCGAGTGCATTGGAGTTTATGGAACGCGATGCAATTGACTGGACGTTGCGGTTTATCGATGGAATCAATGTTCCGGTAAAAGAGGCTATTCAGGCGCATCTACTAATTGAAGTGGATGGAAATTATCCGGATGTTTTGTTTGCCGAAGCAGAAAAAATCATGCAGGTGTTGGAAGCCTTTGCCATCGATGAAATTCTTTTTGCCGATACAGACGATCAGAAAAATGCATTGTGGAAAATGAGAAGAGGCGTAGCCGAAGCGGTAAAAGCGAATTCAGTTTACAAAGAAGAAGATACCGTTGTACCGCGTTATGAATTACCACGACTTTTGGAGGGAATCAAAATAATTGGAGCGAAATATGGTTTTCAGTCGGTTTGTTATGGTCATGCCGGTGATGGAAATTTACATGTGAATATCATCAAAGGCGCTATGACCGACGAAAATTGGAAAACGGAAGTGCCAAAAGGAATCCGTGAAATTTTTGAGCTGACGGTTGCTTTAAAAGGAACACTTTCCGGAGAACACGGCATTGGTTACGTACAGAAAAACTATATGGATATTGCTTTTAGTGCAAAACAGCTTCAGTTGATGCAGGGAATCAAAACGATATTTGATCCGAATAACATACTTAACCCTGGGAAAATTTTACCGGATACTTTAAAATAAGAAATATAATAGGGGATTTTAAAATCCCCTTTTTTTATTTTTTGATGATTTTTCTTTGAATCTGTGTGCCATCCGAATTATGGATATCGACATAATAAATACCACCGGGATAATTTGTCAGATCAAATGTAGTTGAGGACGTTTTTAAAATAGATCGGCCATATTGATCCAGTATTTGAATTTCGGAAATAGAATCGTTAGGAGTGATGGTAAACACACCGTCGGAAGGATTCGGATAGAGGTTTATTGTTTTTTGATTTTGAAAGCCATCTTCTATGGATAATTGCTTTGGGACTGTAAAAGTGCCCAGTGACCACCATTTATGTTGTTCTGATTTTGAACCTTTTACTAATAGGATTTTATAATTACCTTCTTTGTTAATAGTGCATGTAAAAACACCCTCTTTATAAATATAGCTGGTTGATTTGATGCTATTTTTCTTATCCGAAAAATCAGAATCAGTATACGTTTCTTTGGATGGCATAATTATAAACCAAAAGTGAGCTTTTTTTGCCTGGGAGGGAAAACCTTTATAGTATAAATTGATACTGGTGTCGGTTTGAATTGATTTTTCAACAGGCTCAAAATTGATTTTACCATCCTCATAGTTGATATATATTTTTACTTGTGCTGTTGACGAATAGCCGATTAAAAGAAAAAATAAAAATAAAAATTGTTTCATACTGATTGAAATAAGAATTGTGTTATAAATTTAACGTATAAGATTATAACTGTGATTTTTAAATTCTTTTTTGTCTGTTTATTTAGATGAATTGTCTTGTCCTTATAAAAAAGGCTGCTTTGATGATCAAAGCAGCCTTTTTTAAACCTGTCAGTGTAGTATATTACGCTTCTTTGGGCAATACTTTGTTGGCCAGTTTCCCGATGCTTAAACCTTGTACGACAATCGAAAATACCACCACAAAATAGGTAATCGCAAGAATCATTTGTTTGTGCGGACCTTCTTCGATTGATAGTGCCAAAGCAATTGAAACACCACCACGTAAACCACCCCAAACGAGTATCTTAATCGTTCCGCGGTTGAATTTTTCTTTAAATGGAATCACCAGTGTCGGAATCCAGATCGAAAGGAAACGGGAGAATAATACCAGTAGTATACAGATTAAACCGATTTGCCAGTAGCCTAAAATATTCGGAATCAAAAGCAATTCAAATCCGATAAACAGGAACAGAATGGCGTTCATAATCTCATCGATCAGTTCCCAGAATTTGTTTAGATAATCTTTGGTAATGGGAGACATGGCGGTTTTTTTACCATAGTTTCCAATAATAAGACCGGCAGCTACCATCGTTAACGGACCGGAAATATGCATCGCATGAGCGATCAGATAACCACCCATAACCACCGATAATGTAATTAATACAGACACCTTATAATCATCGATTTTACGCATCGCTTTCGACGCGGTTACACCCAGTGCCATTCCTAACAGGAAACCGCCTAGTGCTTCTTTGATGATCAACCAGGAAATATGGCTAAAGGATAAATCGATGTTGCGACCTTGCGCCAATTGCAGGATTACGGCAAAAACCACTACCGCCACACCGTCGTTAAACAACGATTCACCGGCAACTTTGGTTTCGAGTGATTTGGGTACATTGGCATTTTTCAGGATTCCCAATACGGCAATCGGATCGGTTGGCGAGATAAGTGCCCCAAACAACAAACAGTAAATAAACGGAATCTCGAGTGATAGTACTATCAGGATATTATAAAGCAGTACGCCAACAAGAAAGGTGGATAAAATAACACTTAATGTTGAAAAGACGATAATCGGCCAGCGTTGTTCTTTCAGATCCAACATGTTAATATGGATCGCTCCGGCAAAAAGCAGGAAGTTTAACATGGCGCCCATCAGGACTTCGGTAAAGTCAAATTCGGCGATGAGTTTGGAAAACCGGGTTAGGGTATCCGGGAAGATGTGTCCGAAAACAACCAGGATAATCGAAGTGATCATTGCGATGATCATTACTCCAATAGTCGAGGGGAGTTTTAGGAAACGAAGGTTTAAATAGGCGAAAAATGAGGCTAAAACGAGTAAAATAGAAAAAGAATAGTATAACTCCATACTAATAATTTAAAGGATTAGAAATAATTTTTATATCGGAAAAAAGATAAGAAAAAAATAGAAAAAAGATGTTAAGCCTATTATAAAAATAAAAATCCCCCTGTAAAACAGCGGGATTTCTTAGTATTTGTGAGGATTAATGTTATTCGTTAACGATAACCCATTCGCCTGATGCTAATAATGCTTCGGCTTTTTTAAACTTCATTGTTTCGGATTTACCGGACATTACGTGTTTGATGGTCACGTTGTCGTTACGGTTAATCTTCGGAGCATCGCGAACGATGGTTTCCGTTACCGGTTGCTGTTGCGCTTGTTGTTGCATCGCAGCCTGGTGGTTACGCTCGGCAATTTCTTCCGAGTTTAGAACCTCTTCTTTTGAAATGGTGTAGTCTTCCTGTAGTACCGGAACTTCCTCCGCTTCGTGGATGTTGTTCGGGTTTTGTGATGGAAGATCCCCTTTAAATAAGAATGAAATTACTTCTTTATTTACGTTATCCAACATGTTTTTAAACAGGTTGAATGCTTCGAATTTATAGATAAGCAACGGATCTTTTTGTTCGTGTACGGCTAATTGAACGGATTGTTTTAACTCGTCCATTTTGCGTAAGTGTTTTTTCCAGGCTTCGTCTACAATTGCTAACGTGATGTTCTTTTCGAAATCAGTCAGTAAGGATTTTCCTTCTGTTTCGTAGGCTTTTTGTAAGTCGGTGAAAACATTTAACGATTTGATACCATCTGTAAACGGAACAACGATACGCTCAAATTGTCCGTTGTTGTTTTCGAATACGTTTTTGATTACCGGGAAAGCTTCTTTTGCACTTCTTTCGGATTTTTCCGTGTAGTGTTGTAATACGGCTTTGTATAATTTTCCAACAAGTTCACGATCGGATAAACGGGTGAAATCACTTTCTGAAATCGCACCATTGATAGCGAAATAACGGATCAATTCGAATTCGAAGTTTTTAAAATCTCCGGTTGGTTTGTTGTGTTCCACTACCAATTCGCAAACGTCATACATCATATTGGCTAAATCCACTTTTAGACGTTCTCCGTGTAGCGCGTGTTTTCTACGTTTGTATACTACCTCACGTTGTGCGTTCATTACGTCGTCATATTCCAACAAACGTTTACGAACACCAAAGTTGTTCTCTTCTACTTTTTTCTGTGCTCTTTCGATCGATTTGGTCATCATCGAGTGTTGGATCACTTCGCCTTCTTTTAGTCCCATACGGTCCATAATTTTGGCAACTCGTTCCGATCCGAACAAACGCATCAGGTTGTCTTCCAACGATACATAGAACTGGGAACTTCCCGGATCTCCCTGACGTCCGGCACGACCTCTTAACTGACGGTCAACACGACGCGAATCGTGACGCTCGGTACCGATGATCGCTAAACCTCCGGCGGCTTTTACTTCGTCTGTTAATTTAATGTCGGTACCACGACCGGCCATGTTGGTTGCGATGGTTACCACGCCCGGTTTACCGGCTTCAGCAACGATTTGTGCTTCTTGTTTGTGTAATTTCGCGTTCAATACGTTGTGATTTACACCACGCATTTTCAACATTCGGCTTAATAACTCGGAGATTTCTACCGATGTTGTACCGATCAATACCGGTCTTCCGGATTCGGATAACTGAACAACATCTTCGATCACGGCGTTGAATTTTTCACGTACCGTTCTGTAGATTAAATCTTCTTTATCTTTTCGGGCAATTCCTCTGTTGGTTGGAATTTCCACTACGTCCAATTTGTAGATTTCCCATAACTCACCCGCTTCTGTAACCGCAGTACCGGTCATACCCGATAATTTGCTGTACATTCTGAAGTAGTTCTGTAGCGTAATTGTAGCAAACGTTTGTGTAGCCGCTTCAATTTTTACGTTTTCTTTCGCTTCGATCGCCTGATGTAAACCGTCGGAATAACGACGTCCGTCCATGATACGACCGGTTTGCTCGTCGACGATAAGGATTTTGTTATCCATGATAACGTATTCCGTATCTTTTTCGAACAAAGTATAGGCTTTTAAAAGCTGCGTTAAGGTGTGAATACGCTCGCTTTTTACTCCGAAGTCTTGGAATAGTCTTTCTTTGGCTTCAGCTTCGTCTTCTTTTGAAAGGTGTTGTTTTTCAATTGCAGCGATTTCGGTTCCGATATCCGGTAAGATAAAGAACGTGTCATCTGTATCTTTTGATAGGAATTTGATACCGTTATCGGTTAATTCCACCTGATTGTTTTTTTCTTCGATTACAAAGTACAAGGCTTCGTCCACTTTTGGCATCTCACGGTTGTTGTCAGCCATATAGTGGTTTTCCGTTTTCTGAAGAATTTGTTTTACGCCTTCTTCACTCAGGAATTTGATTAATGCTTTGTTTCTTGGTAACGCACGGTGCGCTCGTAATAATTGGAATCCACCGTCTTTGGTATTTCCTTCTTTTAACAAACGCTTGGCTTCGGTCAAGAATCCGTTTGCCAATTGACGTTGAAGGGTATATAGGTTTTCTACTTTTGGTTTTAATTCGTTGAATTCGTGACGGTCACCTTGTGGGACCGGACCGGAAATGATCAATGGCGTACGGGCGTCATCCACTAAAACGGAATCCACCTCATCGACAATCGCATAATTGTGTTTGCGTTGTACCAATTCTGCTGGCGAATGCGCCATATTATCTCTTAGGTAGTCAAAACCAAATTCGTTATTCGTACCGTAGGTAATATCGGCTTCGTATGCTTTTCTACGTCCTTCGGTATTGGGCTGGTGATTGTCGATACAGTCAACCGTTAATCCGTGGAATTCGAATAAAGGCGCTTTCCACGAGCTATCACGTTTGGCAAGGTAGTCGTTCACCGTTACTAAGTGTACTCCGTTTCCGGTTAAGGCATTTAGATAGATTGGTAAGGTTGCTACCAAGGTTTTACCTTCACCCGTTTGCATTTCGGCAATTTTACCCTGGTGTAATACCACACCACCAATCAACTGTACGTCGTAGTGGATCATATCCCAGGTAATTTCTTTTCCGGCAGCATTCCAGGAATTGGCCCAAACGGAATTATCGCCTTCAATTGCGATATACGGTTTGGAAGCCGATAACTCGCGATCTTTTGGCGTAGCGGTTACCGTGATATGGGTGTTCTCTTTAAAACGACGTGCGGTTTCTTTTACAACAGCAAAGGCTTCCGGTAGAATATCCAATAAGGCTTTCTCAGTAAGGTCGTAAGCTTCTTTTTCTATAGCATCAATCGAAGCGTATAGATCTTCTCTTTTATCAATATCTTCCGTTTGTTCAACTTCCTGTTTTAAAGCCTCAATTTTCGCGTCTTTTTCAGCGCGGGCTTTTTTGATGATGTCTTTAAAATAGACTGTTTTCTCCCGTAGCTCATCATTTGTTAATGCCGCTAGTGGCCCTTCAAATGACTTGATTTTATTGATAAGGGGTTGAATTGCTTTTACGTCTTTTTGAGACTTGTCTCCTACAAAAGCTTTTAATATGCTGTTTATGAAACTCATAATTTTTAGTTTTCTAATAAAAGTGTGCAAATTTAAGCAAAAAAAAAGCCTCATAAGGAGACTTTTCATTGCTTTTTATTTTTTAGTATTCATCCTCGTTCCAAAGATAATCTTCGTCGGTTGGATAATCGGGCCAAATCTCTTCCATGGATTCATAAATCTCTCCTTCGTCTTCTATAGATTGCAGGTTCTCTACCACTTCCAATGGCGCACCAGTTCTAATAGCGTAGTCGATAAGTTCGTCTTTTGTGGCTGGCCACGGCGCATCGCTCAAATAGGATGCTAATTCTAATGTCCAATACATCTTGTTATCGATTTATAGTTTTATGCAAAAATAAATTTTCTACTGAAATAGTCAAGTAAAATTTTGTTTATTTTAAAAAAATTAAGAACGTATGTCTGAAATCGGGTCAAATAAGCTGCTTTTGCCGGATTTCCGGAGCTATTCGCGGGTACTATTCCAAACGACCAATTTAGGATTTCCGTGGAATCCACTTTACTTCATCGGCTTGAAGGTCAAATGACAACTTTCGTGCCAAGACAAAAAGGTAGTCAGAAAGTCGGTTCAAATAGGTTAAAACCAAGGGATCGATAGGTTCCAGTTCATGTAAATGTGTCGCTAAACGCTCCGCACGACGACAAACACAGCGTGCGATATGACAATATGACACAGTAGTGTGACCGCCCGGTAATACGAAATGTGTCATAGGCGGTAAGGCCGTATCCATCTGATCGATCTCATTTTCGAGATACGCAATGTCTTCCGGCGAAATCCGATTGATGTTTAGTCGCTGCTGACCGTTTTTTAAAACTTCTTTCTCCGGTGGCGTTGCCAGGATGGCGCCTAATGTAAACAGCCGATCCTGTACTTCAATCAACACGTTTTTATATAAGGTATTCATTTCCTGATCGCGGATTAGTCCGATATGCGAGTTTAATTCGTCTACGGTTCCGTAGCTTTCAATACGGATATGGTGTTTCGGTACACGGGTTCCGCCAAAAAGGGCAGTGGTTCCTTTGTCTCCGGTTTTGGTATATACTTTCATGATATTGTAATTATTCGCTCACTGTTGTGAAGCAGGATTGGGATTATTTGTTTCTATTGTCGCTTTCGATAACACCATCGCGTAAACGGATGATACGGTGTGCATGTTCGGCGATATCTTCTTCGTGCGTTACCAGAATAACGGTATTTCCATTGGCGTGGATCTCGTTAAAAAGATTCATAATTTCTATGGAAGTCTTACTGTCGAGGTTACCAGTAGGTTCATCGGCAAGAATAATGGAAGGGTGATTAACCAGGGCGCGGGCTACGGCTACACGTTGGCGTTGTCCACCCGATAGCTGGTTTGGTTTGTGATCCATACGATCGCCAAGGCCTACCTGGTTGAGTACTTCGGTGGCACGTTCGATACGTTCGCTTTTGGAATAACCAGCATAGACCATAGGAAGGGCAACATTGTCTAATGCGGTGGTACGCGGTAACAGGTTAAACGTCTGGAAAACGAATCCGATTTCTTTGTTTCGGATTCCGGCCAGCTCGTCGTCGTCCATTTTGCTAACGTCTTTTCCGTTTAGGATATATTCGCCGGCAGTAGGTGTGTCCAGACAGCCCAGAATGTTCATCAGGGTGGATTTTCCGGAACCGGATGGTCCCATTAAGGCTACATATTCCCCTTTGTTGATCGTTAAATCGATTCCTTTTAATACGTATACGGTTTCGTTACCCAAAGGGAAGTCTCTCGTAATTTCTTTAATTTCTATGATTGGTTTAGCCATTGCCTTTATATCGATGGTTGATTTTCGCTTTTAAAAATACTAAAAAGGTTTTTTTAATACCCTATAAGTGCACTAAACTTTAGAAATGTTACAGGAAATGATCAAACGCGTATGGTGAAATGTTCTTTTTCCTGTTCCCGTCGGAAAAAAACAAATCCCCATTGAAAGGTGTCGATCGTAACGGTTACCTGCGGATGTTCTTTGATTTTTTGCCAGGCTTCTTCCATATCGGCCGACCAATGGATGTCGTCGAATATCCAAAGCGTGTCATTGGTTATCGTGGGAAGCAAGGTGTTGAAATACCGTAGTGTAGCTTCTTTTTGATGGTTGCCATCAAAATAAATCAGATCGTAGGTGGTATTTGTATTGCTAATACGATCCAAATACGCTTGAAATTCCGAAACAACCGAATGGATGTTGTGATAACCGAATGTAGTCATGTTTTCGCGGGCGATACGAGCCGTTTCCGGACAACCTTCTATAGTGGTTATGTTGGCTTTGGAGTTTCCTGAAGCCAGCGAAGCGGTGGCCAATCCGAGCGAGGTACCAATCTCTAAAATGTTTTCCGGTTGGAAATAACGGACTAATCGGAACAACAAACGGGCTCTTTTTTTTGAAATCCCGGCATTTTTCGCAATACGGGCAACAGATCGGTTGTTGGATTTAAAAACCCGGGAACCGGCTCCAAAGTCGGTTACCGAAATCGTGGTATTATTTTGTAAAAGTGCGTTTCTGTAATTTCCTAATGTGGCATATTCCGGCTTACTTTTTTTATCGTAAAAACATTTGGTAACCAGACTAAATACAAAAGGCGAATGTACACCATGTTGGTTTTTGGAATGCCAAAGGAATTTTAGGTAGGCTTTAAATGGATGTAGGGTCATGGCTTTCGGATTACGCTTCCATTTTAGCACTTAGTTCAAACCACCGTTCTTCTTTTTCCTCCAATTGCGTGATGATTTGCTGTAATTCGTTGGCTTTAGCCGAAATAGCATCGTCGGCGACTTTACCGTCGGTAAAAAGTTTTTCGATCTCAACTTTTTTGAATTCCAGATCTTTGATTTCACGTTCTATTTTCTGAAATTCTTTTTGTTCGTTAAACGTAAGACCTTGTTTTACCTTGTTTTGTTTCCAATTGACTTTCTCTTTGGCTTCTTCTTTTTCCGGTTCGGCACTATCTTCGTACGATCTGAAATCAGAATAGTTTCCAGGGAAATCTTCGATCACACCCTGACCGCGGAATACAAACAAGTGATCCACGATTTTATCCATAAAGTAACGGTCGTGCGAAACCACCAGTAAACAACCCGGATAATCCAACAGGAAGTTTTCGAGTACATTTAAGGTTACGATATCCAAATCGTTCGTAGGCTCATCCAGAATCAGGAAGTTCGGGTTTTGGATTAAAACGGTACATAAGTACAAACGTTTTAGTTCGCCACCACTTAGTTTTTCAACATAATCGTGTTGTTTTTTACGGTCAAACAGGAAACGTTCCAATAATTGTCCGGCCGAAATGGTACGTCCTTTGGTTAGTGGAATGTATTCGCCGTATTCTTTAATAATGTCGATAACCTTTTGTTCCGGTTTCGGATTGATACCGCTTTGGGTGTAATAGCCCAGTTTTATCGTTTCGCCAATAACCACTTTTCCATTATCCGGTTGGATGGTTTGGGTTAATATATTTAAAAAAGTCGATTTACCGGTTCCGTTTTTTCCGATAATTCCAATGCGTTCCCCACGATTAAACGTATAGTCGTAACTATCCAGAATTACGCGATCGTTGAATTTTTTGGAAACTTTATGGAGTTCGATGATTTTGCTTCCCATTCGTTCCATATTGATTTCCAGTTCGACCTGGTTTTCCTTACGGCGACTTTGGGCTTTTTCTTTGATCACGTAAAAATCGTCGATTCTCGATTTGGATTTGGTAGTCCGCGCTTTTGGTTGACGACGCATCCAGTCGAGTTCTTTTACAAAAAGATTTTGTGCTTTGTCAATACTGGCATTTTCGGAGGCAATACGTTCCTCTTTTTTACCCAGATAATAGGAATAGTTACCTTTATATTGGTATAGTTTTCCGTTGTCCAGTTCGATGATTTCGTTACAAACGCGTTCCAAAAAGAAACGGTCGTGCGTTACCATAAACAGGGTTATGTTTTCTTTTGCAAAATAATTTTCAAGCCATTCGATCATTTCCAGATCCAAATGGTTGGTTGGCTCATCCAGAATTAATAAATCAGGTTTATTGATCAGAATAATAGCCAGTGCCAGTCGCTTTTTCTGTCCACCGGAAAGGTTTTTGACTTTAAGTTTCAGGTCCTCCAGTTTTAGTTTAAACAGAATTTGCTTGTACTGGGTTTCAAAATCCCAGGCATTGTGCAGATCCATTTTTTCGAAAGCTTTCTGGTAGAATTCCTCGTCTTCCGGGTTTTCAAGTGCCTTTTCGTATTGTTCGATTACCTTTAGTATTTCATTGTCGGAAGCGAAAATACTTTCTTCAATCGTTAGTTCCTGTTGTAAACTTGGTTCCTGTGATAAGAAAGCCATTTTGATTTCTTTCCGCATCACAATCTGACCGCTGTCGGGCGTGTCTTCTCCGGTAATGATTTTTAAGATCGAAGTCTTTCCGGTTCCGTTTTTGGCCACAAAAGCAATTTTCTGGTCTTTGTTGATTCCAAAGGAAAGGTTTTCAAATAAAACGCGTTCTCCAAACGACTTGGAAATATTTTCTACTGATAGGTAATTCACGACGGTACTTTTTTGCAAAAGTAAGCTTTATTTATAATTTTCGTTTTGTGAAATTTTTTAGAATAGTAAAATAGGAAAAATGCTACTTTTGGGCTCGTTTTAAAGAAAAGAATAATGAAGTTGAAATTGATAAAAGTTTTTGCGATTGTAAGTGGATCGCTATTACTACATTCCTGTAGTTATGGAACCTATGTACATGAGACTTTTACGCCATTAACAGAGACAATTGAGGTTTGTTCAACACCACCGGAACAAGTAGATTTGTTTTTTGAGGGTGAAAAAATCGATTTTGATTATGTGAAAATCGGACTCATTCAGGTGGAAGGAGCTAAAGATACACCGTAGAAAGAATTGATCACAAAATTAAAAAAAGGCGCGCAAAATAAGTGTGCCGACGCAATTATCGGAATTAAAAAAGTATATCAAACCAGAGAAGAGGGGTTGTTGTTTACCGATGTAAAACCGACAGCTTATTCCTCGGAAGTTTTTTATGGAGTGGCCGTACGCAAACGTTAAAAAATATTCCAGGGGAAACATCTCTGGTCATTTTGAACTTTTACTGTTTATATTTGTAGCATGCAGTTATCGGTTATTATTCTGAATTACAACGTCCGCTATTTTTTGGAACAATGCGTTTTGAGTGTGCAAAAGGCATTGCAAAATATTGAGGCTGAAATTATTGTCGTGGATAATGCTTCCGCGGATGATAGTTGTGCAATGATGCGCGAACGTTTTCCGGAGGTTATGCTTATTGCAAACCAGGATAATCTGGGATTTCCCAAAGGGAATAATATAGGTGTAGCTCAGGCAAAAGGAGAATATGTTTGTATCCTTAATCCGGATACGGTAGTGGCAGAAGATACGTTTGAAAAAGTGCTTGCTTTTGCACAAAAACAAACCGATTCGGGGATCATCGGTTGTAAATTGATTGATGGTACCGGGAATTTTCTGCCGGAATCCAAAAGAGGCGTGCCAACACCCTGGGTGGCTTTTACCAAAATTACAAGTCTGTATAAATTTTTCCCGAAAACACGATTGTTTAATCAATACTATGCACAGGATCTAAATGAAAATCAGACCGGAAAGGTAGCGATTCTTGTGGGGGCTTTTATGGTGCTGAAACGGGAGCTTTATCTCGAAGTTGGCGGATTTGATGAAAATTGTTTTATGTATTCCGATGATATTGATTTGTCGTATATGGTAGTGAAAACAGGGAAATCCAATTACTATTTTAACGAAACTACGGTGATCCATTATAAAGGAGAGAGTACTGTAAAAGATGGTACCTATATGAAGCGTTTCCGTGAAGCCATGCAGTTTTTTTACCGGAAACATTTTAAAGCCTCGCTTTTCTTTACCATGTTTATGGAAATCGGAACGTTTGCTTTTGCATTGTTTAAAAAAAAGCAGACCGGTGCTAAAAAACCGATGGAAACAGAAGCCTATTGCTTATTTTCCAACGATGTGGAGCTAAAGGAAAAAATAGCAAAGCAGTTGCAAAAAAAGCTTTATTGGAATAAAAATATTAATGAAAATGCGTTATTTTCGCAATCGGATTTAAAAGGGAAGCAAATTGAAGTCCTATTGGATAATAACAGTTTTAGTTTCCGTGAGATCATCGCTTTTTTAGAGCGTAATAAAGACACAAAGTTTCGCTATAGAATCATCCCGGAAGGTAGTGCATTCTGGATCGGAAGTGACAGTAGTAACGATCGGGGTGAGGTCGTAAAAATTAAATAATAATTGCGTTTTGTGAAATAATAAATCGAAATAAATATTAATTTTGCAAAGCAAATAAAGAAAAACAACTTTAGTTTAAAGATATGGCAAGGTTTGAATTAAAACTGCCCAAAATGGGAGAAAGTGTTGCTGAGGCAACAATAACCAACTGGTTGAAAAACGTAGGTGAGACTATCGAAGCGGATGAAGCGGTTTTGGAAATCGCTACCGATAAAGTAGATAGTGAAGTGCCATCGGAGGTTTCCGGTACATTAACGGAAATCCTTTTTAATGTAGACGATGTGGTAAAAGTTGGTCAGACAATAGCCATTATCGAAACAGAAGGTGGTGCGGTAGCCGCTCCAAAAGCGGAAGCGGCTCCTGCTGTTGTGGCTGAAGTAGCCAAAACGGTTGAAGTAGCAGCTGCAGTTTCGGCTCCTGCTGATTTTTCCGGATCGGATAAATTTTTCTCGCCATTAGTGAAAAATATCGCTAAAGAAGAAGGGGTGTCGGTTGCTGAATTGGAAGCAATTAACGGTACCGGAAAAGACGGACGCGTTACGAAAAATGATATCCTGGAATATGTTAAAAACAGAGGTAGTCAGCCAGTTGCGGCACCTGCAGCGGTAGAAGCGCCTAAAGCAGCGGCTCCACAACCGACAGCAACAGCTACAAAAGCGGTTCCGGTTTCGGTTAACGGTGGCGATGAAATCGTTGAAATGGACAGAATGCGTAAGCTGATCTCCGGTTATATGGTACAGTCCAAACAAACTTCGGCTCACGTACAATCATTTATCGAAGTGGATGTAACCAATATCGTAAAATGGAGAGATAAAGTTAAAAATGCTTTCGAAAAACGCGAAGGTGAAAAATTAACGTTTACGCCAATCTTTATGGAAGCGGTAGCGAAAGCGTTACGTGACTTCCCGGGAATGAACATTTCGGTAGAGGGTGACTATATCATCAAAAAGAAAAATATTAACTTAGGTATGGCAGCAGCCTTGCCAAATGGAAACCTTATTGTTCCGGTTATCAAAAATGCTGATCAGTTAAATCTGGTTGGAATGGCGAAAGCGGTAAACGATTTAGGAAACCGTGCAAAAGCAGGAAAATTAAAACCGGACGATACACAAGGTGGGACCTATACGGTAACGAATGTGGGAACTTTTGGAAGTGTTTTCGGAACACCAATCATTAACCAGCCGCAGGTAGGTATCTTAGCGTTGGGTGCGATCCGAAAAGTACCGGCGGTTATCGAAACTCCGGCAGGTGATTTTATCGGAATCCGTCAGAAAATGTTCTTGTCACACAGTTATGATCACCGTGTAGTAGATGGTGCGTTAGGAGGAAGCTTCGTAAAACGCGTTGCCGATTACCTGGAAGCATGGGATATCAATAGAGATATTTAATAAAAACGATTATATTAGAAAGCCCCGAAATTTTTTCGGGGCTTTTTTTATGGCTTTTAGTGCGAACTTTTTAAAAAATTAAAGTTGTTTCGGTTGTGAAAGTATGGTGGACGGAGTGGTTTGACGAATAAAAATAAGTGCATCAAAATCCGATCCGATAGTAAGCGGGATCGAACGATTGGCTTTCCATACGGAGTAAATATTCGTGATAGTGTTGGTTGCTCCCAATGCGGTTGCGGTTTCCGCATTTAGCGGAAGAAAAAAGGTGGTGTATTTTGCCTTTGCGAATAATGCCGAAAAGGAGTAATCTGTTTGAAAGGCATGACTTATGATTTTAGTATTCTCCAGAACATTTACAGCACCTTTATAAGTGTCAAAAGCGATCGCATAATACCCCTTACCATAGGTTTCTTTTAGATGATGACCAATGGCATGTGCGCCTGGAAGCAGGTCTTTGGCAATATGAATATTGTGCGCCCACACAATGGTTTTCTGACGGTAACTTTTTTGCGTTGTAATGATGTTTGCCGCCATATGTTCTTCACGAGCAAAAATATCATTCATAAATTCCTGACGATCATAGCCGAAAAGCGTCACTTTTTCTGAAGCCGATCGTGTTTTGTTATAGGTTTTGATCCACTCAAAAAGATCGTAAATTTCCCGTGTATTATACAGGTATAAACCTTGCATCAGGTTTTTTAAATCACCGGCCCCGTTTTGGACGTAGCGGTTGATGGGAGCCATATAGGTACTGTCCATTTCAATTCCGAAAAGTTTGTAATCCAAATGAGTGATCAAATGTTTAATGATTTCACTTTTTTGCTGGTAAAATTCTTTCGTACCATGGGAAGCTTCTCCCAATCCGAGAACGATGTTGTCTTTTAATGTCGTTGACAAAAACAAAAGATCTTTGTTGGTGTTTTTAGAAGTAAGCGGAATAGCATTCGTATTCAGCCATTGAATTGTGTCGTTTTGCGCCAGGTTTAAAAGGGGCATACAAAAAACAAAAACAAACAGCGCGTAGCATTTTTTCATAAACTAGTAGATTGGTGTAGTACAATAACGAAAAGAAAATAGAAAATAGTGTTGGATCACATATTCATCGGTAAAAGTGATAAAAAAAGAGAAATTAGTGCGCCGTTCAGATGATTTTAATCTGTTTTATGTCGAATTTTGTGTCAGATATTTCAGCAATTTTAGCGACCTAATTTTAGTATTTATGAAACCATTTTATTTACTTTTTTTATTGAGTGTTACGACCGTCTTTTCTCAGAATACTAAGAAGAACGAGTTGTTGTTACCGTATCGGGATGGCAATCTTTGGGGACTTTGCGATACCTTGGGTAAGGTGAAAGTAAAACCCTTTACAACCGGTATGGTGGATTTTATGACAACGCCACCAAACTTTAAAGGGAAATATGTTATTAAGAAAAACGGAAAAATTTCAATTATTGATCAGCATAAGAGAGCGTTGTTGGCAGAAATGAATTTGGATTCGGTCAAAATGTTCCTTCTTTCAAAGGACATTTTTGCATATAAAAATAATAAAATGGGGGTGATCCGGAATTTTAAAATGCTTATTCCGGTTCAATATGATAAAATTTCGTTTGATGCCAATGAAAGTTATGTGGTGGAAAAAGGAGGGAAACAAGGATTGATCAACTCTAAAGGAAAGTGGATTATACCGATTGCATATACTACTATATATGAATCCTGGAAAAAAAATAGAGAAGGAAATCGTGACAAATTTTACTGGGTAGCCAGAGATGAAAAAAGCGATGGGACGGAAAATGAAGTTGGTTTTACCGACAGTATTGTTTTGGGTGAGGAAACGCCGGAATGGTACAATCCGCCTATTGCAGGAATGAAAATACAGATAACAGAGGAAGAAGAAAATAGAAGTAAAAGAATAGAGGAAAAATACGGTGAGGTGGTTTCTTATTCGATCAATACTAATACGGCCAGTATCGATATGTATATTGTAAAAATGAGCACAGGGTATGGCGTATATAGTGTGGATCAGGATAAAATCATTTTAAAGAGCGACACTAGTATCGAGGTTTGCGGCTTGAATAATGGATATACTACGTTTCTGATGAAAAAGAATGGACAAATGGGATTGATAGACGAAACCGGAAAGGTGTTGCTGGATTTTGAATATGATACTATTGAAAAGGAATGGGGGGGAATTTGTATGCTTAAAAAGGAGAATAAAAAAGGACTATTTGTTTTAAATTCAATTTATAAAGGCGTTAAACCAAAATATAAGGAAATAAAAATCTTAGACACTATTCCGGTGAGTGAGACATGGCAGTTCGGTTTGTTTGAGGTGACAACGATGAATGGTAAAAAAGGTTTATTGGGTGAAAATGGAGTGGAGTATTTTAAAAATTAACCAAAAAGCGGACGACGAAGAAGTCAACTTTTAGAACGATATAACCTAAAGCAAAAGCCCTGAAATTTATTTTTAGGGCTTTTTTATTGTTTTAATCCGGGTTTTGATAATTGAAAAGTATTTGGATACTAAAGGGCGTTGTGTAAAATAAGGTTCGGTTCTGATATGGATTGAAAAAAGGTGTTTGAATTATTTTAAAATCATATTTTATGTCAGATATTTCAGTAGTTTTGCCGACCTGATTTTAGTATTTATGAAAGCATTTTATTTACTTTTTTTATTGAGTGTCACGTCTGTCTTTTCTCAGAAGACTAAAAAGAACGAGTTGTTGGTGCCGTATCGGGATGGCAATCTTTGGGGGCTTTGCGATACTTTGGGTACAGTAAAAGTAAAACCCTTTACTACCGGTATGGTCGATTTTGTAACAACACCACCAAACTTTAATGGGAAATATGTGATTGCGAAAAATGGAAAAATTTCTATTATTGATCAACATAGGAAAAAGCTGCTTGCGGAAATGAGTTTGGATTCGGTAAGAATGTCCCTGTTTTCAAATGATATTTTTGCGTATAAGAATAATAAAATGGGTGTCATCAAGGATTTTAAAGTTTTTATTCCTGTTCAATATGATGAGGTATCCTCTGTTTCTAATGAAAGTTATCAGGTGAGAAAAGGGAGTAAAAAAGGATTGATCAACTCGAAAGGAAAATGGGTTATACCAATTGAATATAGTGCTATAGATTGGTCCTGGGAACAAAATAAAGATGAAAATAGCGACAAATTTTACTGGATAGCCAAAGATAGAAAAAGCTATTGGGAGGGAAAAGGTGTTGGTTTTACGGATGACAGGGTTGCGGCGGAAGAGTTGCCGGAATGGTACCAGATGACTGGTGTTAGTGAGCTTCGAACGACCGAAAGTGAGCGAGAGGCAAAGCAAAATAATTATAATAGAATAAAAAGAGAATATGGTGAAATAGTTTCGATTTCCGATAATCTAGTCATCGTAAAAATGAACGAGGGGTATGGAATATATGCCATGGATAAAGACAAAATTATTTTTAAAAGTGATAATAAAATTGAATTTTTCCGATCGAATCATGGATATGCTACGTTTTCGACGAAAAAGAATGGTCAAATGGGATTACTAGACGAAACGGGCAAAGTGCTGTTGGAGTATGAATATGATGTTATAAAAGAACGATGGGATGGTATTTGTATTCTTGAAAAGGATACTAAAAAAGGACTATTTGTTTTAAATTCAATTTATAAGCCTGTTAAACCAAAATATAAGGAGATTAAAATCTTAAATGCCATTCCGGTAAATAATCATTGGCAGTTTGGCTTGTTTGAAGTGACTACAGAAGCCGGTAAAAAAGGATTGCTGGGTGAAAATGGAGTGGAGTATTTCAAAAATTAACGGCAAAATAGAGGGGTTAAATTTACACCTAAACGGGTCAGAATGACCAAATCGCCTAATAATAAAACGTAAAATAAAAGACCGGCAAAATTTATTTGGAGCCGGTCTTTTTTGTTATAATACTTTTGGTGTTTTTCCAAAACCGTTATATTTGTAGCTATTCAAATCAATAAAATGGAACTTAAATTAAACAGACCTATTTGCTTTTTTGACCTTGAAACGACTGGAATTGATGTGGCAAAAGACCGAATAGTGGAAATATCGATTTTTAAAGTATATCCGAACGGAAATAAAGAAAGTAAAACCTGGCTGGTAAATCCGGAAATGCCTATCCCGCCACATTCAACTGCGATTCATGGGATTTCGGATGAAAAAGTAGCTAATGAGCCGACTTTTAAACAGTTGTCGACTCAGATTTACAATATGATCAAAGATTCTGATCTGGCTGGATTTAATTCCGATCGTTTTGATATTCCGTTATTGGCAGAAGAATTGCTTCGTGCCGAAGTGGATTTTGATATGAAAAACAGAGTGTCAGTCGACGTACAAACGATTTTTCATAAAATGGAAGAACGTACGTTAAGTGCGGCCTATAAATTCTATTGCGGTCAGACATTGGACAATGCGCATAGTGCAGAAGCCGATACAATGGCAACATACGAGATCTTAAAAGCCCAATTGGATCGTTATCCGGAATTGGAAAACGATATGAAAACGCTTTCGGAATTTACAACCCGTAAAAAATCAGTGGATTTCGCCGGTTTTATCGCATTAAATGCAGACGGACAGGAAATCTTTACTTTTGGAAAACACAAAGGAGTGTTGGTAGATGAGGTATTCGATAAAGAACCGGGCTATTTCGGCTGGATTCAAAATGCCGATTTTCCGTTGTATACCAAAAAAGTACTGACCGGGATTAAATTGAGAAAACTCAATAATAAATTAAGTTAAACCTACGCAGCGCTACTTATGAAGATTATCTGTATTGGCAGAAATTATACCGAGCACATCGCAGAATTGCAAAATGAACGCCCGGACGAACCGGTGATTTTCCTAAAACCGGATACCGCCATTTTACCAAAACAATTCCCGTTTGTAATTCCTGAGTTTTCAAATGATGTGCATCACGAAGTGGAAATTCTTGTAAAAATCAATAAAGTCGGAAAGTATATCGAACCCAAATTTGCACATAAATATTATGAGGAAATCGGACTTGGAATTGACTTTACGGCTCGTGATCTGCAATCCCGGTTAAAAGAAAAAGGACTGCCGTGGGAAAAAGCGAAAGCATTCGATGGCTCGGCAGTGATAGGTGAATTTTTACCAAAAAGGGAATTTAATTCACTGGAAAATATTACATTTGAATTAACCAGTAACGGTCAGACGGTGCAAAACGGAAACACAAGTCATATGCTATGGAAAATCGATGAATTGATTGCTTATGTATCCCAATATTTTACACTTAAAAAAGGCGATATTATTTTTACAGGTACGCCGGCCGGTGTAGCGAAGGTGAGCCCGGATGACGTGCTGGAAGGATTTATAGAAGGAAAACAATTGTTTAGAATACAGGTAAAATAATGGCAATACATTATAACTTATCTAAAGTTTACGAGATTTCGGATAATGATGCCGAGTTTGCGCAACAGATTATCCAGTTGTTTGTGTCGGAAATTCCAAATGAAATACGACTCATCAAAGAAGGAATCGAAGAAAAAGACTTTGACAAAACCTACAGTGCTTCCCATAAGATAAAGCCAACGCTGGATCTGATGGGAATGGATCTGGCTTATGACGAAAACCTCCATATCATGGAGTGGACCAAATCACAAGGAAAAAAGAAAGAAATAAAAGAAGTGTTCAAAAGTTTAAAAGAACACGTTGAGAATACTTTAAAAGAAATTAAAAAAGATTATAATCTATAGGCATCGCCCGGAAAAAGGCAAACCAGTACAAAATGGTTTGCCTTTGTTCTTTTACAGCAAAAAAAATGAAAGCTAGCATTATTACCATCGGAGACGAAATCCTTATCGGTCAGATAGTAGATACCAATTCGTCCTTTATCGCCAAAACTCTGGAAAAAATCGGAATTAAAGTGCATGAAATGCAATCGGTTTCCGATGATCGACAACATATTCTGGATACGCTTTCGGAACAGGAAAGTAAAGTCGATGTAGTGATCATTACAGGCGGTTTAGGACCAACCAAAGACGATATTACCAAAAAGACACTTTGCGACTATTTTGGCGACGAATTGGTGGTCAATGAAGCTGTGTTAGCTCATGTGGTGGAAATAATCGAAAAAGCGTTTAACCGACCGGCTTCACAGATCAATAAAGATCAGGCGTTGGTGCCGTCCAAAAGTACCGTGCTTTTTAATAAAGTCGGAACCGCGCCGGGAATGTGGATGGAACGTAACGGAACCGTGTTTGTGTCACTACCGGGGGTTCCGTATGAAATGAAATACCTGATGGAAAACGAAGTGATTCCAAGATTGATTAATCGTTTCGACAGACCGTATATCGTTCATAAAACAATTCTTACCTATGGTGTTGGGGAGAGTCTTCTGGCCGAGCGAATCGAAAACTGGGAAAATGCACTTCCGGAATTTATCAAACTGGCCTATCTGCCAAGTCCGGGACGGGTTCGCCTGCGGCTTTCGGCTATGGGAATCGATGAGTTTGTCTTGCATCAGGAAATTAAAATTCAGGTGGAAAAACTGGAAGTTATCATTAAAAATGATATCGTTGGTTATGACGATGAGGAAACGTTGGAGGTGATGCTGGGACAAATATTAACGGAAAAAAAATTAACCATTGGAACAGCCGAGAGTTGTACCGGTGGAAGTGTAGCGGCAACGATTACATCGGTTCCGGGTTCGTCGGCCTATTTTAAAGGTAGTATTGTAAGTTATGCAACCGAAACCAAAATAAACCTGCTGGGAATTCCGCCGGAGATTATCGAAAAGCACTCGGTTGTAAGCGCCGAAGTGGCCGAAGAAATGGTATCACGTGTGCAAAAAATACTCGGTGTGGATTATGCGATTGCAACTACAGGAAATGCCGGGCCGGCCAAAGGAGATTCCGATGCCGATGTCGGTACGGTTTTTATCGCGATTGCTACTCCTGAAGGGATTTATAGTGAAGAATTTAACTTTGGTCAACCGCGCGAAAAGGTTGTAGACAGGGCGGTAAACAAAGCTTTGGAAAAGATTTATAAAGAAATTTTAAAAAACTAATCAAAATAGTTTGTGAAATAGGTTTCTTTTTTGTTACTTTGCACCCTGATTTTGAATAACGAATATAAAGATAAGTATAATGTCAAGAGTTTGTGAACTTACAGGTAAGAGAGCGATGGTAGGAAACAATGTTTCTCACGCTATGAATAAAACCAAAAGAAAATTTAGCGTTAACTTAGTTAAGAAACGTTTCTACATTCCTGAAGAAGACAGATGGGTTACTTTACGAGTATCTACTGCTGCTTTAAAAACAATTAATAAAAATGGTATTGCTGCGGTTTTGAAACAAGCCAAAGCTAACGGATTTGTAAAATAATCCCACCAAAATAATATAGATCAAGATGGCAAAGAAAGGTAACAGAATTCAGGTAATTTTAGAATGTACTGAACATAAGACTTCTGGTGTTCCAGGAACTTCAAGATACATTACTACCAAAAACAAAAAAAATACTCCAGACAGATTAGAGATTAAAAAATTCAATCCAATTTTGAAGCGAGTAACTGTTCATAAAGAAATTAAATAATCGTAAGTCATGGCAAAGAAAACCGTAGCAACTTTACAGACAGCTTCAAAAAGATTAACTAAGGCTATCAAAATGGTAAAATCACCTAAATCTGGTGCTTATACTTTCGTTGAGTCTGTAATGTCTCCTGAAGAAGTGGATGAATTCTTAAAAAAGAAATAATTCCAGTATACAATTTATAGAAAAGCTACTTTCGTATGGAAGTAGCTTTTTTATTTTTATATTTGTCGTAAGAATTGTAAGAAGGATCGTTTTTTTTGGAACGATCAGATTTACGTTTCTAAATCGTAATTTAATTGTAAAATAACCGAATGAATTTCTTTAAAAAAATATTTTCATCAGAGAAAAAAGAAACCCTGGATAAAGGATTGGAAAAAACGAAAACGTCGTTCTTTTCAAAGCTGACCAAAGCCGTAGCCGGAAAATCAAAAGTAGATGATGAGGTTTTGGATAACCTGGAAGAAATCCTGGTTTCGTCTGATGTTGGTGTGAATACAACGCTTAAGATCATCGAAAGAATCGAAGCTCGCGTATCGCGCGACAAATACCTTGGAACGGACGAATTAAATGGCATTCTGCGCGAAGAAATCGCAGGACTGTTATCGGAAACCAATTCCGGAGAAGCCAGTGAATTTGAAATCCCGACCAACAAAAAGCCGTATGTGATTATGGTGGTGGGCGTAAATGGCGTTGGTAAAACAACAACTATCGGAAAACTGGCCTATCAGTTTAAAAAAGCCGGACATAAAGTAGTGTTGGGCGCGGCAGATACCTTCCGTGCGGCTGCCATCGACCAGCTTCAAATCTGGGCCGACCGAGTAGGAGTGCCTATCGTTAGACAACAAATGGGAAGTGATCCGGCATCGGTAGCTTTTGATACCTTACAATCGGCGGTTTCTCAAGGTGCTGACGTAGTGATCATCGATACAGCGGGGCGTTTGCACAATAAAGTTGGTTTAATGAATGAGCTGACAAAAGTAAAACGCGTCATGCAAAAAGTACAGGATGATGCACCACACGATGTATTATTGGTGTTGGATGGTTCGACCGGACAAAATGCATTCGAGCAAGCCAAACAATTTACAGCAGCCACAGAAGTTTCCTGCCTGGCAGTAACCAAACTCGACGGTACGGCTAAAGGTGGTGTGGTGATTGGAATTTCCGACCAGTTCCAGATTCCGGTAAAATATATCGGAGTAGGAGAAGGAATCGAAGATCTTCAGGTCTTCAATAAATTTGAATTTGTAGATTCATTTTTCAAATAAAAGCTAATGAACAACGTAATCGCTTTTTTTAAAAATCTGTCGCCTGTAAAACTGGTGCTGATTAGCGTGCTACTGGGAGGAATAGCAGTTTTTATCGAAAAACCACTCCCAAATATTTTTCTGGCATTGCGATTAACAAGTTTTGTATTGCTGATTGTAGCAATTATTCGATACTTCAATAAAAAATAAAAATAAAGGCGTTATTCATATAACGCCTTTATTTTTTGCCAGAGTACTTCGTCAAAATCCGATAAGGCCATATTGCTGCCATCGGCGGCATCACCCATACGAATAATGACCATTTTCTTACTCGGTATAATATAGATTTTCTGATCATTCTTACCCAGTGCCATATACATATCCGATGGTGCCGAAGGGATAATACTACCGGAAAATTGATACTGACTTTGTGGTAAATGATAACTCGACTTTCCGTTTAACCACCACAAGTAACCATACGCCAGATTGATATTCTGCGAAGGGGTTGTGGCTTCATTCCAATAACTTTCGTTTAGAATCTGCTGGTTATCCCATTTTCCTTTGTTTAGGATTAACAACCCAAAACGCGCCATACTTCTGGAATTGCTGGAATAAACACTTAAACCATCGGAGGTATTGGTCCATATACCATTCATTCCGATTTTATCCCGTAGCCGACTATTAAAATAATTAGAGAATGATGTTTGTGCTACAGTAGCCACAACATCCTGAAGCTTTACATAAACATTATCGTAAGCCCAACGGGTACCGGAATCAGCGAGATAGGTCAAACAGGCTGGTGTTACACAATCGCCATTACTGGCATCGTCCAGACCGGAAGTCATTGTCAACAGGTTTTTACACTTGATCAAATTTTCTTTGGCTAAAGGTGTACTTGTCCATCCGTTCCCAAGATAATCGGAAACCTTGTTGTTGATGTTGAGTAAGCCTTCCTGTTGTGCAATCCCGGTTATGGTCGAAGTTAACGTTTTTCCGGCACTGGCCCAATACCAATAACTGTTGGCGGTATGTCCGTTAAAATAATTTTCCATGACAATCCTTCCGTTTACCAGGACGATAAAGGACTTACTGTGCTTTTGTTCCAGATAATCCAATAGAGGTTGTACGGCATTGGCATGCCATCCCAAATCGGAAATACTACGCGTTTCCCAGGTAGTATTCCCGGAACTGATTGGTGGGAAATACATACTTTCCGTAGGTGTTATGGGAGTGGAACCGCCGGAAGTTTCGCTTTCGGAACTGCAACTGGCTATTGTTAAAAGGGTTATTGCCGACAGGAATATTCGTTTCATAAGGGATCGTATTTCTATTTGGACTATAGCTTTATTAAATGGTTTAAAGCTACTGGTTTTTTTGTTCTAAAGTTTCGTTTGTGCCGTTTTAAAAGGTAAATTTGTAAAAATGTTTGTGCCATGAAAAAAATAATTGCGGTTGTACTGTTTAGCCTTACTTTTACGGCTTGTCATAAAAAAATTGATGATGCGGCGCTAGCCAAAATCAACGGATATTGGGAAATTGAAAAGGCCATTATGCCAGACGGAAGTAGTAAGGAGTATTCGATCAATCCGACTATCGATTATTTTGAGATCAAAGACAACAAAGGATTTCGTAAAAAAGTAATGCCACAACTGGATGGAACCTATCTGGTGAGTGAACTGGACGAAAAAGTTGCCGTGATCAAACAAGACGACCATGTCTACCTGAAGTATACTACGGCCTACGCCAAATGGAAGGAAGAGTTGATCAAAGTGACCGATGAAGAACTGGTGCTTAAAAACGAGCATGATATGGAATACCATTACAAAAAAGCAACTTCATTTTCTATAAAATAAAACAATGGCAAAACGGTTTGAAGAATCCCCGATATCGGACGTATTAAAACAATTTATCCAGGATAATAAATTACAGGGTGGCATGGATAAAATTGATGTGCGGGATGCCTGGAAAAACCTGATGGGTAACGGTGTGAATAATTATACAACGGAGATCATGCTAAAAGGAACAACGCTTTATGTGGCTTTGTCTTCTGCTGTATTGCGCGAAGAATTAAGCTACGGAAAGGAAAAGATCGTTAAGATGATCAACGAAGAATTGCGACGGGATCTGGTAAAAGATGTTGTGTTGCGGTAATTTTTTTACTTTAACAGAGTTGCTGTAAAGTAGCCCAATTAAAGATTTTTTGACTTATGATGGTAAGCTATTGACCAATACATTCTAGGGATAAAGTTTGTATATTTAGGGTTAGAGAGAATTCTGTTTTATATTTTAAAATTGATGATGATGGCAACAACGATTAACATTACTCCGGTAGTAGAAGGTAAAGAGTCTAAAAGATTTAATAGGGTTATAGCTGAAAGTAAAGTAAATAAAATTTCGGAAACGAAAAAAGCCAGAATAGTTGATTTGGTACGTAAGGTAATGGTCAACAAAGTGTAAGTAATGGATTTGCCTGATTTTACCTTTTCATTGTTAACTAATGAGGAGTTGTTAGATAATTTTGATTGTAACGATACGGAAATAAATATTTTTTTTCAGGAGGATTCTAAAAAATTCCAAAACGAAAAAATAACAAATACCTACATATTTAAAGAGGCTAATCATATAGCCGCTTTTTTTTCTTTATCCAATGATTGTCTAAATGATTTAGGGTATGAAAATTCTATTTGGAATAAACTACATAGAAAAATAAAACTCCCAAATACAAAGAGAATTCGTCAATATCCGGCAGTTAAAATTACAAGATTAGGAATTGATCAAAAATATCAGGGGTGTGGATTGGCACACCAACTATTGGATTTTATTAAGGGATGGACGTTTATTGAACATAAACCAGCTTGCAGATTATTGATTTTGGATGCTTATAACAAACCACAACAGTTGGCATTATACGAAAAAAATGATTTTATATTTCTTTTAGAATCCGATAAAGAGAAAAAACACCGATTCATGTATTTTGATCTGATGCGATTGGATTAAAATACATAAAACATAAAAAGCAGGACATTCGTCCTGCTTTTCTACTTTTTAAAATGTTATACCGTTTCGGGAACGACAATATCCGTGTTTTGATATACTTTTACGCCACCTTTCCAGGTTTCCAGAACCGGAACCTTACGCAGTTCTTTATAGTACGTTTTCATCGTTAGCGGATCCTGTTCCAGAATCACGAAATCGGCGAAATAGCCATCCTGTAACGAACCCGTCCACTGCTCGGCATGACATTGCCACGCCGCGTCATAGGTTACTGAAAGTAGCGCCTGTTCCGGAGTAAGGCATTCTTTTTCGTTTAATACTTTGTTCGGATAATCGTCCGGTGCGGCTTCCATCATACGGGTAATAGCTTGTTCCATCATACGCAATGGCCCGATCGGGCTTACAGAATAATCGGTATGTAATGAGATACGTAATCCGGCGTCAAGTGATGAACGACACAGATCTAGTTTTTCTACCTTTTCTTCAAAGATGGCTTCCTTAAACGGATAACCGTAATAGCCCACATGCCCGATCAAAAAGCTTGGTACTATGCCAAGATCTTTCATTTGTTGGATCTGAGACTGTTCCAAAATAGAGCAGTGTTCAATACGATGGCGACGGTCTGCTACTTTTTTCGCTTTAAAAGCGGCATCGTAAACGTCGATCGCAAATTTTACAGCCATATCTCCATTAGCGTGGATCATTAAAGGCCATTCTTTTTCTGCAACAACCATTTTTACAATGTCGAGATAGGTTTGCGTCGGCTCGTCCGGATGCGGATGCTCTTTGTCTTCCGGGAAATTAAACACCCCAAGATTATCGGCCGGATAGCAACAATAAGGTTTCGACTGGTAGCCGGTTAATCCCTGATTCGAACCGTCGGAAATAATTTTAACACTACCCGAATACAGGTCTTTGTACTCTTTAATCGGAGTAAAAGTCGGTAGTTTTTTAGCATCTTCCAATGTTAAACAGGTTTGTGCTACACCAATACGAACTTTTTTCTGATGAAAATCCAAATATAATTTTAAGATAAGTTCTTGTACGGATGTCATTCCGGCATCATACATAAAAGTAACGCCACGTTGAACAGCGGTATCAAACAATTCTCCCAAATGTTTAAATGAACCGAGAGCAAATTCAGCTACCTGACGAATCGGCATACATTTTAAGGCCGGACCGATTTGCTCGGTTTCCTGTAATTGTCCGTTGGTGGTTTGCTGATAATTTTCGAACGTTTTGTATTGATCACGTATACTTTTATTAAGGTCGAAAATAATACGGAGTGTCAACGAGTTTACATAGGCTGTATGCATCGAGGCACTCATGATAAATACCGGATAATCGGGTACAATGTTATCCAGAAATTGATAATCGAACGTAACCAATTTGTTTAATGTTCCCGGCGTGTGACTTTTTTCAAAAGGCATAAAGGCCGGATCAAGATTGCAACCTAAAATCCAATAATTATTTTGATCCAGTTTTTCTTTGTTTTTAGAGTCTTTTTGATAGTCGTCCAGTTGTTTTTTTAACCATTGGGTATTGTAGCCGTCCTTTAAAAACTGACCGTCATAAGGGCTCAAATCCAACCAGCTTCCCAATATAGCAGAAGGCACCAGGTGAACGTGTGGTTCGATCAGTCCCGGAAGTAAGGTGTGACCCTTGTCCAGTTTTCGGGTTTTAAAAAGATGCCCCGTTTTGATCATGGCCTCTGTTACGTGTAACATGGAACCGGAAGCAACGACTTTCCCTTTGTGGAAGCCGATAGCTTCTACCGTATGCGTTTTTCCGTCAATTAAAGGACGGATTATACCACCATGAAACAATACCGATTCTTCCGTATGAGCGGTAAATGGTGTTTTATTCTCCGATAATTTTGTGATAATCTCTGAAGAAGAAAGTTCTTTTTCCAGAATCTTTAAAACCGGATTGTTACAACCACAATGGGTACATCCGTGGTGAATATGCTCGTGATCATGTATCATAGTATAGCGATTTAGGGATTACTATATGATTATTTATTAGCGTTGATGTTGCTCTGAATTGACCAGGCAAAATCTAATAATGTCTGATTACGGAAACGACTCATGTCTTTCATGTCGATATATTGATCAGCAGTGTAGACGCTTCCCGTAACCGATGCCAGAGCGTGACAACTCATACAGTTGGTTTGCACACCAAATTGATAATTTGGATTTAACTGGTTGTTGCTGCCTTCGAATACGTTAGGACCAAAAGAACCTTCCAGATAAGGATTAAACGAGATGATACTTCGTACACCTTTGTTGGTTCCACCGGTAATAGGCTGGTTGGGCCATACCATCGCATAAGAGGTCGAAACAGCATAGTTAGCGGCCGCTCCTTTGATGATACTTGGACGTAATTTAGCATTGAACGCAGAGCTTGGAAAAAACGGGTTGTCACGGTTATAGCTCCAGAAATAGGTTTGCCAGGTCCAGTTGCTGATTTCTTTGGTGCCTACGTGCATGGCTACCAGTAGAATATAGTCACCGGCTTTGTATTTGCGTTTGCTGCTTTTTTGGTTTGTATTCAGATAGGTGGCCATTCGGGCATCGATCTGATCGTTTATAAATTCGTTCAGGTTACAAGTGGCTGCTGCAATTTGAGCCGGTGTCGGATTGGAACCGGTAACCGGTACGATGGTTTTGTTTTTGGGTTGTTTGTTGTTGGTGTCCACATAAACGTAGGTTTGCCAGTCTTTATAACCAAATGCCTTGGCTGGTTTTGGATCGCCCGGCCAAATCGGAACGCGGATCAAACCGTTCGCATCAACACCACCGGCAAAATAAGTAGGTTTGGTGGTAATACCGGCTGATGGAAATGGCGGAATGTTACCGATACCATCTTTAACCTGATATTTATTGAGTGTCGATTGGTTGAAAATAAGATTTTGTGTCGAATAACAGGCTGCTGCCGGATTGTAGGAAACTGTTTCGAAAACATTAGAAACCGTATCAAGCACCGCATTTCGTTTACCAAACAATTGGCCGTGGATTAACTGTTTGGGTACTTCCAGAGCACTACGTTCTTTTTTGATCTGAAAGCATCCGCCTTCTTTGTTCCCGTCGGCTGCCATTTGCGCGAGTTCTTTTACGCTCATCCAGGTTTCAAATACTAATAGTGAGTCACCGTTAAAAACCTGTCCGGATTTGGCAGTCAGACCGGCCCAGATGCCCCAGGCATGTTGCGTAATACTGGCCGAATCCTGTTTGTTAAGCCAACCGTAAATCGCGGTAGAATCTTGCGGGAATTTAAAGCCAGGAAGGTTTAAGTCGTCCGGAAATTCCTGTGGTTTAATGATCGGAGCGGCACCTAATAATCCGGCGTCCGGTGTGGTGTTCTTCTTGCAGGAAATGGCCAGACTGGTAGCCGTTAGCGCAACCAGAATACCAAACGAAATGGTCTTAAGGGGGAGTAGTCGTTTCATGTTTGTTGTAGATTTGGTTTGTATTTATATGCTGTTTTTGTTTGATTACCTTATTCTATATTAGTACCGAATTGCAATTTTTTTCTGACTTTAAATTTGCAATTTGTATTAAATTGGATTTGTGTTTAAGGCGTTTTGTAAAGTTAGCAGCTTGGTAAAACCTATAATAGCGTATAATTACGCGTTTTTAAAACCAGATAGAAATACCGAAAAAGGAAAGATACGGGCACAAAAAAAGCCGTTCCTTTTGGAACGGCTTTTCGAAAATAATATAGTATGGTATTAGAATTCTTCTCTTCCTGCGAAGTGGAAAGCGCTTTCGATTGCAGCATTCTCATCACTGTCAGATCCGTGAACAGCATTCTCCCCAATAGAAGTTGCATATTTTTTACGGATAGTTCCTTCTGCAGCATCAGCAGGGTTTGTAGCTCCGATTAAAGTACGGAAAGCTTCTACAGCGTTATCTTTTTCAAGAATTGCAGCTACGATAGGACCTCTTGACATGAATTCTACTAATTCTCCATAGAATGGTCTTTCACTGTGAACAGCGTAGAATTTTTGAGCATCCGCTACTGTTAATTGTGTTAATTTCATTGATACGATTCTGAAACCAGCTTCAGTAATCATGTTAATAATTCCTCCGATGTGTCCTTTTTCAACAGCATCAGGCTTAATCATAGTGAATGTTCTATTCGTTGCCATCTTGTTTTGTTTAAATTTTTCGCAAAAGTACTATTTTTAAGCTAAATAATGCGCTATCTTTTTTATTGAAATTTCGCTTGTATCGAATAATTGTTATTTTTTTATACAATCAATACCGGAAAATCCTGCTCTAATGGCTTTAACCGGCGGTATAATTCGGTTAGCAAATGAGAACCGTGTTCCAGATAAAATTCCGAAAAATTTGCCGTCCGCTCCTGAAGACTCAGGTTGGGAAACAATTCATTTTGCAATGCCGTGATACGACTCAATTGCTCCTGATGGTTGCGTTTTTCGGCTTTTAACAATCGTTTTTCAAGATTATCCAATCCTTTTAACTGTTTCTTTTCCTGAGCTGCTACGGCACCAATAAAAGAAGCATCGGTTTTGGTGGCCATTTCCCGTAATTTGGAAAATTGCTGTTCCAAATGTGCTTTCTGTTCTGAAAAATCAAGCGTAAAGGCCGAAAGTGATTTGGTTTTAGCATCGATCAGATCGTGTTGCTTTTGAAACAAATCGGCCCAGGTTAGTCCTAATTGGTCTGCTTTGTGCGCCTGTTTTGGTGTCGCAAGTACTACCGAATTTCGTAATACCAACATGGGAAAAGGAACATTGGAAGCGTCGAAAAAGGATTTTAATTCCAGCCAATACGCCAATTCACCACCACCACCAATATAGGCCAGATTGGGTAAAATCACTTCCTGATATAAAGGACGCATGATCACATTAGGACTGAATTTTTCGGGGTAACGTTCCAGTTCATCCAGAATTTCTTCGGTGGTAAACCGGCGCGAAGTTCCGTTAACGATATACCCTCCGTTTTCAAAAACGATGCGTTCCCGCAATCCGTCCTCAATATAAAAAAGGTTGATTTCCCTAGGGTTAACCTGTATGTTGTAGGTTTTTAATAAAACCGACGTTTCCGTTACTTTCTGAAAAGCGACTTGTTCGAGTAATTCCCGTTTTACATACGGAATAAATTCCCGTTTTAACGCTTCAGAATCACCGTCGATAATCACCAATCCTTGCTCTCTAAACAATTCATTGGCCAGAAAACGGGTCGCATCGGCCAGGTTCGAATGTTTCAAATAGGCATTTTTAAATAACTCTCGTAAATATTCGGCGTTATGGCCAATTCCGAGTTCTTTCGAAAAAACATCAAAAACACTATCCAGTCCTTCGGTCGAAAGGCGGCCTACCGGACCCGAACTGTTTCGGTTCCATTTTATTTTTTTGTTTCTGAAATTAAAATAATTGATCTCTTCAAAATCATGGTCTTCTGTAGCCATCCAATATACCGGTACAAAATGACGTGTCGGATACGCAGCTTTTAGTTCTTTAGCCAGATTGATGGCCGATACAATTTTATATAAAAAATATAAAGGTCCTGTAAAAAGATTCAACTGATGTCCGGTGGTTACGGTAAAAGTGTTCTCGTTTTTTAACAGGGCGATATTTTGAAGTGTCGCTTCCGAAGCAGTTGTCGAGGCATATTGCTTTTCCAAAACGGTTGCCAGCGTATTTCTGTGGGCCGTACTAAAATGTGCCGCTTTTTCGTCAATTTGACTTCCGAAATTTTCCAGAGTGGGAAAACGATGGTATAAGGACTGTGTTTCTGTTTTTTTATCTAAATAATCGACAATTAACCGGGAAAAATAATTGGATTCTTGATAGCTGATACAGTCAGTAGGCATAATAGGATATAATTATATAAGTATGTTTTTTTGAAAAATAAAGGTAGATATAATCGCATTCGAATCTCCTAAGTTATTGTTAATTTTTTTTAGTGCCAACCGATGGAGGCTTTGCTAATGGTTTGTTGTGGGTGATTTGCATCCGAAAAACAGGATTATTGTTTTGATAATGAGTGTTTTTGGAGTTTAAATTAAAAAATAGCGTGAAATATTAGGAAATGTCAAAAACATTTTACAAACTTTGCAATGTGAAAAAATAATAACCCTTTAAAAACGAAGAAAAATGTTTGTATTACAATCATCTGCTATCAGTCTGACACCAAAATGTGGTGTAGCTGCTCTTCGTGGTTTTGTTCAGTCCTAGAAAATTACTTTCCAAGATAACAAGGCCCGAAGACTACAAGTTTCGGGCTTTTTTGTATACTTTTTACTTTAAAGTTCCCGGTTTAGCCCTTTAATTTATCCGAATACGGATAAAATGTTTCGCAAAACAAAACAGCATCCGAATTGGATTACTGAACCTATTGTTTTGCGTTCCAAAAAAAATCAAAGATTCAAACAATGGGAAATAAATTATCCGGGAAAGACCTGATCAAATTAGGCTTTCCTAAAAATAACAGCATCAATATTGCCTTGGGGCAAATTAACAGATATAGAAAAAGAGAGAAAAAAGAAGGCATTTTAACGGAGGCAAAAGAAGTATTGCTGTTTCCTGAAAAATTCAAAAATCACGGTACCTGGGGGAAAGTGGCCGAAGGATTGATCAATCCGGTTCAGGTGCGAATGCAACAACTCAACACCACTCGCGCACCATTCTCGATTTTTGGTGAAAACGAAATCGATCAGCAGGCAAAATTCCAGTTGTACGATGCGCTAAAACTACCGGTTTCCATAGCGGGGGCTTTGATGCCGGATGCGCATTCCGGTTATGGTTTGCCGATTGGTGGTGTATTGGCAACCGAAAACGCGGTGATTCCATATGGTGTAGGCGTTGATATTGGTTGTCGGATGAGTTTGTCGATTTTCGATTTACCGGCTTCTTTTTTAAAAGGAAGAGCGCAACAACTGGAAGCAATCCTGGCAGAGCATACCAAATTCGGAATGTATGAAACGCATCAGATCAAAGCGGATCATGAAATTTTTTACCGACCGGAATTTCGGGATATTCCATTTGTAAAAGGCCTGCTGGACAAAGCCTATAAACAATTGGGAACCTCCGGTGGTGGGAACCATTTTGTGGAATTTGGAATTGTAAAAATTGATACGCCGTTACCGGAATGGAAAATTGCACCCGGTGATTATTTTGCGGTGCTATCGCATAGCGGATCCCGTGGGTTAGGTGCCAATATTGCGAAACAATATACCTATCTGGCGAACAAACAATGTCCGTTGCCTAAAAATGTACAACATCTGGCCTGGCTGGATCTGAATACGCACGACGGACAGGAGTATTGGATGGCCATGAATCTTGCCGGCGATTATGCTAAAGCCTGTCATGATGAAATTCACAGGCGGATTGCGAAACTACTGGGGAAAAAGGTAGTCGTAACCATAGAGAACCATCACAATTTTGCATGGAAAGAAATGCATAACGATAAGGAGTGTATTGTACATCGCAAAGGGGCTACGCCGGCAGCCGAAGGACAATTGGGAATTATTCCCGGTTCGATGACTGCTCCGGGTTATATTGTGATGGGGAAAGGAAATCCGGCGAGCCTTAATTCGGCGTCACATGGTGCCGGAAGGGTATTTTCGAGAGCCAAATGTAAAACGATGTTTACGCAGAGTGATATCAAAAAAGAATTAAAAAAGCACGAAGTAAGCCTTATTGGCGGCAATATTGATGAAGCGCCAATGGCCTATAAGGATATCACTAAAGTGATGGGAAATCAACAGGAGTTGGTTACCGTTTTAGGGACGTTTACGCCTAAAATCGTGCGAATGGATAGATAAAAATGGAAAAAATCATACAAATAACATCCGGAAGAGGTCCGGAAGAATGCAGCTGGGTAGTGGCTCAGGTGCTTAAAAAAATAATGGATGAGGCGCGATCCGAAGGACTGGAAGTGCAGCTACTACATAGGGAACCGGGACAGGAAAACGGAACGGTGGCTACGGCAACCCTGATCGTTAAAGGAAAGGATAGCGCTGTTTTTGTCGACTCCTGGATCGGAACCATACAATGGATTGGAACCAGTCAGTTTCGAAAAATGCACAAACGGAAAAACTGGTTTATCGGAATTTTTGAAATAGAACAATCTGCCGTACCGAAAATTTCGTATGTAGCTATAAAGTATCAGGCGATGCGAAGTTCCGGAGCCGGCGGACAAAATGTAAATAAAGTCAGCTCGGCCGTTCGGGCTACGCATATTCCAACAGGAATCAGTGTGGTAGCGATGGATAGTCGTTCGCAGCATCAGAATAAAAAAACAGCAACCGAACGCCTTGTCCAGAAACTGGAAGCAGCAGCATTAGAATTGCTAAAAAAGGAGGTCGATAAAAAATGGGAAAACCAACTGAATATTGTAAGAGGGAATCCCAAACGCGTGTTCACCGGAACCGATTTTAAAAAACAAAACGTGGAGAAAAATTATAAATCCACACGACAACAACTAAAGAATAACTTGAAAAACTACATCGAATGAAAACAGATAAATTAGATAAGTTTTTGTTTCAGGCTATGGATGCCTATCCGTCTTATCTGGAAGAAACCGTGGAATCATTGGGATACGCTTTGTCGTATGACGCCAAAAATACCATGGCACTCTGCCTTTTAGGAAGACTTCATGCCGAGCAACTTTACGATTACGAAGGGGCGAAAACCTATTTTGAACAGGCATTGGCCGAAAACCTGCATGCTTTGGAAGTGTATCCGTATTTTATCGATACGCTGTTGCAAAATGAAGATTTTGATCAGGCTGAAAAATTAATCGATTTCGCACTAACCATTAAAGGCTGTAATAAAGCTGAAATTCTTTTGAAAAAAGTGAGTCTGTTGGAGCGTAAAAGCGCTTTTAAAGATGCGAAAGAAGTGCTGAAAGAGGTAAAATTAAATGCCTATAATTCGGATTTACATTATTATATTTCGGATACGGAAAAACGATTAAAAGAAAAAATCGAACTGTCTGAAGGTAAAAAAGAAAAGAAATCGAAATCGAAAAAGAAGAAAAAGTAATTGTAAAAAAGCTCCCAGAAAGGGAGCTTTTTTTATGGTTTCCGTTGGGAATTTATTTTAGCGTGCAGTCAAAGCTGACGGCTACGTTTTTAGAAACTTTTTTGCTCACTACACTCGGAATGGCAATAGCAAAATCGTCTACTGTAACATTAAAATCAGCGTGAATGGCAATATCGTCGCCCACTTTTTTGATTTTAGCCGGAATAACGACATCTTTTGTTTTGCCATGTACTTCGAGTTTACCGCGTATGGTATAGTCTTTGGCTACTTCGGTTAGGGAGCCGACTTTAAAATCGTCTATTTTTCCTTTAAAAGTCGCTTTTGGATAACGATCACTTTCGATGTAATTTTCATTGAAATGTTCTTCCATTAAGGCAATTTTAAAACGAAAACTTTTAACGAGCACCAAGCTGGCGATTTCGCCCGAATCGGTATTCAGTACAAATGTGGCATTACGACTTTTGGCCTTTACTTCTTCAAAAGCGGGAACCGATGCTTCAAAGCTGATTTCTCCGGTTTTAGTGACCTTTTTATTTTGTGCCTGCAGGCCTGTAAAAGTACAGAGCATGGCGAGAAGGTATAGGATACGTTTCATGATTCAGGGGTTTATTATTCGACAAGACCGTTTGTGTTCCATTCGATTATTTTGTTGATTGTGCTTTGCGGTAAACGCGTGCCGCCCAATGGCATCATGCCGTCTGCTCCCTGTGACCGGGATATTCTGTCAATCAGTCCTCGGTTTAAAACCGCGTTTTTTACATCGGCGTGGGTGGTTAACGACATTGGTGCTCCGTTGGATGGTACCGTTCCGTGGCACGAGATACAGTTGTTGGTGATAATGCTTTTCACCGTGTTGGTATAGGTAACCGGTTCGGTATTGTTGCTGTTGTCGATAAGGTCGGAATCAGTATCGTTTGTACAACCGGTCAGTACTAATAAACCGAGTGAAAGGGTGAATAGGTAGCTTTTTTTCATTTTACTTTATTATACGGTTAAAGTTATGATTAAAATTTAATTTATAAAATGAATTATCGTTAATTTTACATTTATTAAATTAAAAATTTATGAAAAGAAAACGAATAGTGTTAATTTTGATTGCACTGGTATTATTGGGCTTTGCCGGTTATTCCTATCTGTACAAAGGGCATCGCGATATTGCCTCCGAAAAAGAGAGTTATCTCGTAACGGCCAATTCTATTTTTGATGAATTTAAAGTCGATGAAGCCAAAGCCAATCAGAAATATCTCGATAAAACAATAGAAGTCTACGGTAAAATCAGTAGTGTTGATCTGGAAGCCAATTCGGTTATCATCGATGAAAAATTATTTGCTGTGTTAAAAGATAAAATCAAAAACGGAGAGTTGATGGTTTTGTCCAACATCAAAGTGAAAGGTCGGTTTATTGGTTATGACGATTTACTGGGCGAACTTAAAATGGACCAATGTACCATAGTGAAATAAGGGTAACCGATTTCCAATGACGCTATTCAATTCAATTCAATAACGCATCCAATTAAACACCTTATATGAAAAAAAGTTTACTCTCTTTACTCTTGCTTCCTTTTTGCGCGTCGGCTCAAAATGACCTGTTGTCGGAAATCGACACGGTAAAAACAGATAACCGGGTGGAATCGGTATTTAAGTCCTTAAAAATCGTGAACCTCGAATCGACAAAACTCGCCGCGAAAGGAGATTTCTATTTTATAGTGGCACACCGTTTTGGATATGTCAAACATGGTTTTGAAGATTTTTTCGGAATGGATGATGCCAATACGCAAATTAAGTTTGCCTACGGGGTGACCAATTGGCTTACGGCTCATGTTTCCCGTAGCGGTTTTCAGAAAACCTATGAAATGGCGCTGAAATATCGGTTAATGTCCCAGGAAAAAGAAGGATTCCCGGTAACGCTGGTCGGTTTTAACAGTTTGGCAATCAATACCGAAATGAAAAAAGAGGATTTTCCAAACCTGAAATTTGATAACCGATTGAGCTATGTGACGCAATTATTGATTTCCAGAAAGTTTACCGAACGGCTTTCGCTGGAATTAGCACCAACCTATTTTCATGAAAATACGATCCGGGATATATTGGATGAAAATAATAATGTGATCACGCCAAATCCGCAATCGAACGATCAGTTTGCTTTGGGGATGGGAGGGCGTTATAAGTTAACCAAACGTTGGTCGGTTAATATGGATTATGCCGCACATCTTAACCGGGCTAAAAATTCCGTGTTTACGAATCCGCTATCCATTGGTGTGGATCTGGAAACCGGTGGACACGTTTTTCAAATGCATTTTACCAATTCCAGAGCGATGAATGAAGCGGGCTTTCTCGGGCAAACTACCGGCGATTGGGGTAAAGGCGAGATATCTTTCGGATTTAACCTGGTTCGGGTGTTTTAAAAATAAAAAAACCTGTCGGATTACCAGACAGGTTTGTGTTATATAAGAGCGGTCTTTATTTTAAGACCGCTCTTTTTATTTAATTTTTGATAAACTTCGTACTCCGTTTTTCTCCGGCACTGTTTTCAATATTCAAGATGTAAGTTCCTTTTGCTAAAGTACGTACATCAATCGTGTCTGCTTCAATTGTAGTTGTTAAAGCAATACGACCAGCAACATCATAGAATACCGCTTTGCTGGCACTCATATTGCTGTCGTTAAATTGTATTTTGATATAATCACGCGATGGATTCGGATATATGGCAAACTGATCTTTGTTGTGATCGGTTGTGCTTAATGAAGCTCCTTCAATAATATGTAGCGTTTGATTTGGACTTACATTGTTGTAAATGTCTACAATTCCCGAAGGCCATTTTACAACAACCTGTGTAATGGTTGTAGCAGCCCCAATTCCGAAATGAACATTTAATGAACTCATGTTTCGGAAACCGTCACCGCTTCGTACATCGCGGATTTGTTTGCCCCATGGACCACTGATTTCTACACGGGCACCAATACCATTGCGATTACTCTGAATTCCTTTTAAGGTGATTTTTAACCATTTATTGCTATTGGTGTTATTCAGGTAAATATTGTCGCCGTTCTGGATATCCAGGAAGCCGTCGTTGTTTAAATCACCGATTGGCCCGTTAGTGATACCTCCTAAAGATTGCGGGGTAAAGGTCATGTTACCGTTGTTAAACATAATCGTGTTTCCAGGACCAAAAACATCAATAAAACCGTCGTTGTTAAAGTCGTGCGCTACGTTTTCCTGACCTAAGCTGGTTAGGAACGGAAATCCGGAACCAACGGTTATATCGGTAAATGTTCCGTTTCCGTTGTTTCGCATCAGTTTGTGCATTCCATTTGTATTGGAGCTCGCACCTACAAAAACGTCCATATCGCCGTCATTGTCGAAATCACCCCAGGCAGACGACCAGGTCTGAATCGGATCGGATAAACCGGCTTGTACACTCACATTGGTAAAAACACCATTGCCGTCGTTGCGGTGTAATTCGTTAAGACTGGCCGAAATATTTCCACCGCGACATTTGGCAATAAATAAATCCTGATCACCGTCATTATCATAATCAACCCAGATGGAACCGTAGTTTCCGCCTTGTGGATGATCACCCATTCCGCCCTGGTGGTACGTCAGGTTACTGTTACCGTCGTTCATAAAGTATACGTTGGGATTGACGTCGTGGCACACAAAAATATCAAGGTTTCCATCGTTATTAATGTCTATAAAATTTGTACGCTGACAGAAGATGTACTGTGAAAAGGATTGGGCGGTATAGGCTGTTCCGGTTGCATTCGCTTTTAAAAACGTAGCTCCGCTACCACCTCCGAGGATCAGGTCGTTGTATCCGTTTTTATCCAGATCTCCGGCAGCAATACTCCAGGATGGAAGGTTGCTTACGCCAGATAACGGATAAACAACACTGTTAAATCCGGTTGGTGTCTGGTATAAAACACGAAGCTGGCTGTTGTTTACACCAACAATGTCGTCCAGATAATCCCCATTCATGTCAACGACACAGTTTTTATAGGACGAACCTGTAACAGGTTGTGATTGCATTGTGAAGCCTATAAGTGGCGCTACGTAGTTTTGTTGGGAAAGGAAGAAATCAAAACCAATGCTATCCCATTTATTGTCGAATACAATATAATAGGTATTCCCTGGAAAAGCATCGAAAGTCGCAACAGAAGTGTTTCCGCTACCGCTATCGTCATCTCCGGTTACGCAAACCATCGATCCGCAGCTACCTTTATAAATGTGAATACGGGTATCGCGTCCGGTACTGCCCGGCAGATCGGTCGATACGGTTACTCTGTAATCACCGGTTGGTGTATACGAATACCATTCGAAGGCTGCGCCTAGTGGATTGTTTCCTGGAATACAGGTTTGTGGTGGTACTCCGGTACCGTCAATAAATGAAACCGTGTATTGTCCGACTCCAATTGCAGGAGCGGTACTACACGTGTTCTGGGCATACAGGTTGATAAAGCCCAGCGTGAAAAGTAATAAGGTAATTTTTTTCATGTCGTTGTAGTTTTTGGTTATAATTGAGATTTGGATTTATGGACACGACGGTCCCAGTGTACTGATCCATTGTTCGATCATTTGCACAGCTTCTTCGTGTACGATGGTTCTGCCTAATAAAGGCATACGGTTGGCTTCGTCAGTGGATTGTAATCGGAAATGTAACATAGAACGGTCGTATCGGCCACGGCTAACAATGTGGGTAAGCGCATTGTCGACAAATTCCTGTGGTTGTACACAGATTCCCAGATTTGCAGGATTGCTGGTTTCGCTAAAAGCAAAACGCATCGGGCGGTAGTCACAATGACTGTTTTCAGAATGACAGTGTGCGCAATTGATATCGAGATAGGAACGTACGCGTAGTTCCAGTGGCTTCGAGGTGTCCTGCCAGTTTATGGTACTGGTAATATTCGATGGGTAACCACTTTGTAACATCCCGCGTTCCATCCATTTGGTTAACTGATTTTTGGCGCCATCGGTATAATTGTAAACAAAGTTGAGGTTTTGTGGTTTGGGCCCTATAGGAATTGCTTTTTCGTCTTTTTTATGACAGGTAAGGCATTCAACTGATGATGGAATTCGGTAATTGGTTGACTTGGTCTGACCGTTTTCCGTCCAGGTTAGCGAACGGTAACTGCCGTTCATGTCAAGGACGGCTTCTGTTTGTGAATCGTTCCAGATATAATTGGCGAAAACCCATTGGTCGACACCTTCACTGTCGACACCTTTTTTGATCATTAATCGGGTTTCAATAATCTGTGTTTTGTTTTCGGGTTGCACATTGTCGTAATAAAAAGTTTTGATCAAAACAGCCCCAATCGGAAAGGTTACTACTTTTCCATCGCCGTTATATACAGCTTTGGTGTTTTCCGGCATCCATACAAAACGTTTTTTATGAGCATAATCGGTAAAGAGTCCGCTGGCAATTTCATACGGTAATACCCGATCGTTAGGGGTGTTGTTTTTTAGGTTACCGGTAAAAAAATGGTAGTCCGAAAGTTTTGGATAGGGAATCTGAGCCAGGTTAACCGAAACAGGTGTGCCGGTTGGAGTGGGTGGGGTAACTTCTGTGTATTCGCTGTTATCGGATTGACAGGAAAGTAGTACAAAAGGTGCTAGTGATAGTAGTAGTGTGCGTAAAAAGTAGTTTTTTTTCATGTGATTGTTACTCAAATGTTTATGTTTTGTATAACAAATATAATAGAATTAACTACTTAATCTTTAATTAACATTAATTTTAAAAAATCTTTATTTTTTTGTTAAAAATATTTTTTATTAAGCTATTGTTTTGATTTGTTTATGGGATGTTTCTTTTTTGTCCGGTTTGTTCAGATTGGCTCAAATAGCGTTATGGAATACTAATATGACCTAAAGGAGTATTCGCTTTTTGTCCATTATTTTTAGCAATGATAAAATAGAGTCATTTGTCTGTTTTGCATGTTGAATTGTCTTCGCCGTTGATACTAAGTTTGTGTAATTTAGTTGATGAACGATTTAAATATTTTGGATATGAGAAGAGTAATGATAATAAAAGGATATTTAGTACTGCTGTGTTGTTGTTTGCAGGTTATTTGTGGTTATGGACAGGAAGTGTTGTTTTCAACGTTGGATGCGGTTAGAAAACCTGTGCCTCTCGAACCAAACCTTTCAACAATTACGAATACAAGGGAATTGATTATAATGGATGATTTTAAATTGTCAAAAAAGAGTCAGATCACCCAGTTTACTTTTATCGGACAACTCGGGAAACCAACGCCCGAAAACATAGCATTAATTAAAGGAGTACGTTTGTATATTCTTAGAGGATTTACAACCAATCACCCGTTATCTGAAGCAACCAGTTTGAGTTATTTTGAGTTGATACGGGAATATACTCCGGGATTAAAAATAACGCAACAAGGGGATCAGATTACTATTGGTGTCGATATAAAATCGCTTGGATTTGATATGATACTTGAAGCGGGAACATATGGAATTGCCTTTGCGCCGATAATTGCTACAGAGGAGATGCCGCCCGATAAAGTATGGTATTGGTATCAGGGAACCGATTACGGAGCCGAAGCAGTAGTATGGAATGGTAGTTGGTCGGCACCCGGTTCTGGATCCGTAGCTTTTAGTATTGAAGGTAAAAAGGTAAAAAAAACACTGCATACACAAGAAATAGCCCCAGCAGTTGTGGCAAAGGTGTGTCCGAATCCTTCGTATGATGTTTTTAAAATTAGTACACCAAAAGAGATTGTTTCTGTTGTGGTGTATAATGGAAACGGGCAGTTGGTGTTACAAAACAAATCGGAGACTATTGATCTGTCTGCTTTTCCAAAAGGGATTTATTGGATAACAGTGATCTGTAACGATGGGGGGCAACTTCGTGAAAAATTAATTAAAACATAAAGTAAAATGAAAATAAAAAAAGTGAAAAATTGGGTAGTACTTTGTTGTAGTTTGTTTGTGGTAAATTTATTAAGTGCTCAGGAAGAGGTACTCTTTTCAAGATTAGGTGATGTGAGAAAATTAGATGATTTTGCCGCCAGTATCTCAACAATTAGTAATACCCAAAAAAGAATACTGGCGGATAATTTTGGTATTAAACATAAAAGTAAAATCACCCGATTTAATTTTGTAGGACAAATTGGTTTAATTGCTCCAGGGGATAAGTCGCAGATTAAAGGGGTACATGTATTTATTTTTAAGGATATATTTAGGAAGGTCGATGGGAAGAAATATGAAGAAATACCGTTTTCAGGAACTTCTTTGGCACATTTTTATTTGGATAATGCCAACGCAGGTTTATTAAAAAAAGTTGAAGATGGGAAAATTGTTATTTCAGCTGATTTGGATCTGGCTGGAAAAGAACTGATTTTGGAATCAGGTTCTTATTGGATAGCGTTTGCTCCGGTTATAGCTACCGATGGTTTGCCTGCTGATAGCGTCTGGTATTGGTATGAAGGAGATGGTGTTCTTCGTTATGCTAGAAAATGGAATAATGGTGATACAAAATGGGGTCCTATTAGAGGTGGTAGCCCGAGGTCGATGGCCTTTAGTATCGAAGGTAAAGAAGTGGTATTAGGAATTTCTGAATTAGATATGCAAACAGCTGTAATAACGGTATATCCCAATCCGTCTTGCGATATCTTTGAAATTAGTACACCAAAAGAGATTGTTTCTGTTGTGGTGTATAATGGAAATGGACAATTGGTGTTGCAGAACCGGTCGGAAACTGTTGATTTGTCGGCTTCTCCTAAAGGGGTTTATTTATTGACTGTGACTTGTAATGATGGTACACAGGTTCGTGAAAAACTAATTAAAGATTAAAAAATATAAGGAATCGGCAGTGATTCTGTTTAATACAGACTCATTATTGGGTTGTCTTGTATAATGCTAAAAAAATATAAAACATGATAAAAAAAATATTAGTACTGACCATTTTATTACCACTATTTTCATTTGCACAACAGTTGCAATTATCGAAGTTTACCTATAAAGTTAACGAAGAAATCATACTACACTATAAAGATTTTCCAGAACCGGGAACGGATTGGATTGTATTATTTAAAAAAGAAAAAACGGGGGAGGGGTTAAGAATAAGAACCAGCGAGATTCTGACGGGAAATGGAACGTGGCCCAATAGTATCGGTGAACCTGGAAATTATTATTTTGGAGTGCAAAAAATTAAGGATGGTTCCCCTAGCCTGCAGGAAATATATGATTTTGTTGTTGTAGCGGATTCCTCAGCCGAAGAAACGATAATGTTTCAACGGAATGTAGATCCTGGTGATATTTCGACAGGGTTTAAAGCAAGTATAACAAAGAGTGATCATGATAGTGTTTTTACGGACAGTTTTCTGGCTTCAGAATCTTTTGATTTGTCGAGTATTACCTTTTATGGATTTCAAGTGCAAGATTTTTCATTTAATTCCGGTTTAGGGGTATCTATATATAAAGACAAAGATGGATCCCCTTCTGGGAAACCAACGGTGGAAGGTGAGGATGTAGTCATGGATCTTTTGCTTCATGAGGATTCTAAAGCTATTTACCAACATCTGACTTTAATAAGTGATGAACCTGACAATCGTAAAGAACTTAATGATTATACTGTCGATGTGAAACGTGCACTTGAGTTGGATGGAGCACCGGCAGTGACTTTGGAAAAAAATGTAAGATACTGGGTGTCTTTTGCGCCGTTATTTTCAGATGGTTTGTCAGCAGAATGGTTTTGGAGATCATTAAAAACCGAATCCGGTCCGTATGCAAAAAAATTTGATTTTGGATTAGACGATTGGGTTGCTTTAAAGGCTGTTAATTTCGCCTTTACGGTAAGAGGTGTTAAAAGTAAAAAACTTAAAAACGAAGATTTTGTCTTAAGTCAGATAAGAGAAATTAAGATATTACCGAATCCGTCCGAAGGTTTATTTACGGTATTGTCAGATCAAAATATACGCTCGTTAAAAGGGTATGATGTAATGGGAAGGTTAATTACCCGGTCGGAGACAAATCGGGTAGATCTTACTCCGAATGAAAAAGGAATGTATCTGCTAATTATCGAAGACGACGAAGGAATGCAAACAACGAAAAAAATTATAAAAAAATAAGACAGACATATAGTAGGCTTAAAACATACGATTTAAAATATAAATATAGACTGCACTCAAAAATAGTGTCTGACTTTTGGGTGCAGTTTATTCCTAAATCTCATTTATCTTTTTAGTGCCAGTGTAACGCCATAATCAGAAAGTCTGTCTAATGCTTCCTGGCTTGTGTGGTCAAAATTATTGGTGTGTTCAGCGTGTTCTTTTTTGGTCTTTATTCGTCGAAGGGAATCATAAAAACGACGCACTTCGTCCAAAGTGGATAATATCGGTTTGGGTACGGCAATACTATTGCCATTATCATCTTGGGCTACCATCGTAAAATAAGAGGAATTGCTGTGTTTTATTTTTCCGGTCTGGATGTTTTGTGAAACAACCCGAATACCAACAACCATTGAGCTTCTCCCTACATAATTGACACAGGCTTTTAAAGTTACCAGTTCGCCTACTTCAATCGGATTTAGGAAATCGACTGTATCAACCGATGCGGTTACACAATAGCGACCCGAATATTTCGAAGCACAGGCAAACGCAATCTGATCCATTAACGAGAGGAGATAACCACCGTGTATTTTTCCACTAAAATTGGAATGCGAAGGCAGCATCAGTTCGGAAATACTGATCCGCGAAGAGCTGATTTTCTTAGGTTCGGTACTCATTTTTATTCGGTTAGTTCGTTGTTATTAGCACGGTTTAGGATGCTTTCGGGTAATGCCTTTTTGGCTTTGGCACCCATTTTTTTTAATTTTTCTACACTGGTGATCAAGTTTCCTTTTCCGTCAACCAGTTTGTTCATGGCACCCTGGTATTCGGTTTTGGCTTCGTCCATCTTTTTACCAATCTTGATCAGATCGTTTACAAAGCCTTCGAATTTGTCGTATAAAGCACCGGCCTGACGGGCAATTTCATAAGCGTTTTCCTGTTGTTTCTGATTGGTCCACATACTGTCAATGGTACGTAAAGTCGCCAATAAGGTCGACGGAGTAACAATCACAATATTTTTTTCAAAAGCCTTATTGTATAAAGTAGCATCTTCATTTAAAGCAATCGCAAAAGCAGGTTCCATTGGAATAAATAGCAATACAAAATCCGGGCTTTCCATCTGATACAGATCGTGATAGTTTTTATCACCCAGTTGCTCAACATGACGTTTTATCGAGTTAACGTGCTCTTTCAGATACTGAGTTTGGGTTGTTTCGTCATCTTCGTTTACATAACGTTCGTAAGCCGTAAGGGATACTTTGGAATCCACAATCATTTTTTTACCGTCCGGTAAGTTGATCACTACGTCTGGTTGTACACGATTGCCTTCTTCAGTTACAAAACTTTGCTGTACTTCATATTCGCGCCCTTTTTCCAATCCTGATTTTTCCAGTACTTTTTCCAAAATCAATTCGCCCCAGTTTCCTTGCATTTTGCTGTCGCCTTTCAACGCTTTGGTTAGGTTGAGCGTTTCTTTGCTCATCTGTTCGTTTGTTTCCCGCAGATTTAGAATTTGCTGACGTAAAGCAGCGTGATAGTCGATACTCTCTTTATGAGTGTCTTCAACTTTCTTTTCAAATAAGTGAATACGCTCTTGTAATGGTGATAGTATATTTTTTAAGTTTTCCTTATTTTGTTCGGTAAACTTATTGGTTTTTTCCTCAAGGATCTTATTGGCCAGATTTTCGAATTCTTTGGTGAATTTTTCCTGTAATTGGTTGACTTCCTCTTTTTGTTCTTTGTTGCGTTCCCAAAGGTTTTCAAAGTCAACTTCTTTTTTGGAAAGCTGTATGGCTAATGCTTCTTTTTCGTTGCGGATGTTTTCCTTTTCAGTCTGAACCAATGCCAACTGTCGCTCAAACTGACTGCGTTCCTGTAAAAATTGCTGTTTGAGTTGTTCCTGTTGTGCTAACAGACCGTTAATGCGCTCTTCCAATCCCGATTTTTCCGATTGTGAACGCGCGCTGAATAAGGCTTTTCCAAGATAGATCCCGATAGCCAGTGCTAAAATAAATGCGGCGAGTAAAACTAGTGTTTGTAACATCGTTTGTTTTGTTATGTAATGGTTCTGTAAAAATAGCTATTTGTTTTTTAGGAATGCAAAAAAAGAAGTCCCGTCGAAACGGGATAAAATTGATCAAAATAAGATAAGATACCGGTATGGAAATCCGTATAAAAAAGGAAAGTGTTTTTAAGATATTGGGAGAGAGCAATAAGAATCCAATAAAAGTAACCTGTTACGGTAGTAGTTTTTTGGTTTCCAGTCCGTGTTTTAATAAAGCAATCAGTTCGTCTTTTTCCTGCAGGCGTTTTTCGTATTGTTCGATTAGCTTTTGGTACACTTCGTCCAGAGCGATTAGCGTATCCTGCAGTTGTAGCTTATTTTTTTGTTTTTTAACGGGAGAACTCTCTTTTTGTTTGGATAAAAAACTTTTGGGCTTTACATCAAAGATCGTACTTAGTTGTTCAATATGCGAAGCCCACGATTGACTTTCTCCGTTTTCGATACGGGCATAAGCCGATTGGGAGATATTAAGTTTTTCGGCAACTTCTTCCTGTGAATAACCGCGTGTTTTTCTCAAATGGCGAATTTTTGCCCCTACAGTCCGATTCATCTAATTACTCTTTTTTAGGTCTTAAAAATATAAAAAATAAATATTATCCTATAAAAAACGGGTAAAATTACCCTTAAAACGAATAAGAACCTGTTTTTTAACTTCTTAAATTTGAAAAAAACAAGATTTTTGATGATGTTAAATGCGAACCGTTTATTTTTTTTATGGTTCAAAATGCATTGTTTTTTTAGGTTTTTGCTAAACGGAAAATAACGTTTTTAAAAAGGTAAATACCATTTCACATACCGCAACCAATCAAATTTATTATATAATGAAACGATTAAATTTAAAAAAGAAAGTAGTTTCCGTTTTAACGGATAAGGAAAAAGCAAACATCCAGGGTGGTGGAACAAACGAAACATGTGCAAGTTTCGCAACGGAAGTGAAATGGACCGATCCACAGCCTTGTGGCGTAAAATTAACAAGAGTGGACTGTGTAAGCATACAAATCGAATGTGTGACACATCACTATTGTCCGACCTATACTTGGGAAGAGATGTAAAAAGAGCATCGTAGCATAAATAGCGATTGCACACCATCGCATTTATAATTGTATAAATGCATTGTAATATGCAATAGTGTAAAATTGTGCTATTTAAACCGTTGGAGAATACCGGTTCTTCAACGGTTTTGCATTTAATAATGACCTTGAACCTACTTTTATTTATGAATTTTGATAGTTATAAGGAACTGAATACAATAGCGGCGTATCTGCAAAACGAAACATTGCTTTTTCGTGATAATAAAGTCGCCCAAATCGCATTACATACCGGATTACCCGGGATCATTCTCACACTGACAGCTATCCGGAAACAATTTCCGGAACTCGTAGATCCTGTCATTCTCAGAAAATATATTGATAAAGTATATACTATACTTTCGGAAACGGAAGCTTTTTATCCGTCTTTTAGCGGTGGTCTGGCTGGTTATGCGTTCCTGTTGTACCAGTTAGCAGCAGAGGAACATATCGATATTGTCGATTATAAAGAAATTATCGAAGAAATTGACGAAATTATCGCAGAGCATCTGGATGATAATCTCGATGAAGATCATGTGGATATCCTGCATGGTGCGATGGGAATGGCACTTTATTTTATTGAAAAAGGACAGGCGGAATATGCCGAAAAAGTCATCGACCGTCTGAATATCACCGCCAAAAGAGAAGATAATCGCTGTTATTGGAGTACGTTCGATTTTTTTAAAACCAAAGCCTATAAAATTGATTTCGGATTGGCACACGGTAATGCCGGAATCCAATACTTTTTAGGTAAATGTATCAAACACAATATCCAAACGGGCATCTGTAGAAAATTGCTGGAAGAAAGTCTGAATTTTTACCGCCACAATACCCAGGAATTAGGAACGATAAAATCGTATTATCCGACGATGTTGTTGGAAGAGGATTATCGAAACGGGACGACAAAACCAGAAACATCAAGAATAGCCTGGTGTTACGGTGATCTTGGGATTTTATATACGCATTTATTATTGGCGGATGTCTTACAGGATGAGGCTTTACAGGCGGAAACGATAACAAAATTAAAACAGGTAGCCGGTCGGAGGTTGATTGCGGAAACGATGCACCACGACGCCGGGTTGTGTCACGGAACGGCCGGATTGGCATTGCTGTTTAAAAACAGTTACGATCGTACCGGCGAAATAACGTTCCGGGAAACTGCGGACTATTGGTTGCAAAAAACATACGATTATAAAACAGGAACCGATTCCGAAATAGGATATTGCCTTTATGATGGAGGCGAACGTAAGGAAAACGACAGCTCGTTGCTCGAAGGGCTTTCGGGAGTCGCAACGGCCTATCTGGCGACACTTTCTCCAATGGGAGCGCCTTTGGTCGACAAAGCGGTATTCCTTAGTTTGTAACGATTCAACACAATGTACATGGAACAAAAATCGCCCTATATAAACTTTGATAATTACGTCTTAAGAACACCTTTACTTCCAGTTGATCATTTTCTAAAACTGACTTCCGGAAAAGAGGTATCGGACGAAAACATAAAAAAACAATTTGAAAACCCGGTTGTAAAAGAAGCCGTTTTTCTGGCTTCGCCGGTTTTATACCGCGAAATAGAAAAGTGGGTTTCCGGAAATAGTAAGGATCCAAAAGAGATCCAAAAAATTCGTCTCTCTTTCCTAAAATACCTGACGCGAATGACTTCCCGATCGACTCCTTTTGGGCTTTTTGCCGGTTGTGGTTTGGGAACTTTTGCAGAGGAAAGCGGTATTCGAAATACCGATTATACGCAAAATAAAAGGCATACCCGTCTGGATATGAATTTTGTAGGAGCCTTAAATCAGTCGTTTACAACCAATCCGTCGATCCGGGAACAACTACGCTATTATCCGAATTCCAGTTTGTATTTTATTGGTGATCATATCCGCTATGTGGAATGCTTGTATAAAAATGGAAATCGTATCCATCATCTGATCGAGATTGAAGGCTCGGATTATATTCAGGATTGCCTGAAACAGGCACAAACGGGTGTTTTAAAAGCGACGCTGGCTCAAGCGTTAGTTTCGGATGAGATTACCGAAACGGAAGCCACGGAATTTATCGACGAACTAATCGATAATCAGATATTGGTTAGCGAAATGGAGCTTTCGGTTTCGGGCACGGAATTTATCGGACAAACGCTTAACATTCTTAAAAAAATAAAAGGAGCGGAAGCACAGGTGGCGTTATTGGAAGAAGTTGCCGCAAAAATAGACGCACTTGATCATGCTTTGGGGAATGATCCGGAACGCTATCATGATCTGATTGAAACACTCCGCCGGTTTGAAATCCCTTTTGATGAAAAGTTTATTTTTCAAACGGATATGTTCCTGAACGCCAGTCGGAATGTATTAGCGCAGGAAGTGACAGTTCCGCTACAAAAGGCGATAACCGTATTAAATCGGATAACGTCCAAAAACGAAAATCCGCAATTACAGCAATTTATCGAAAAGTTCCGTCAACGTTACGAAGACCGGGAGGTTCCGTTATCGCTGGTATTGGATAATGAATTGGGCATTGGTTATCCGGTCAATAATTACAAAGGAGGAATCAATACACTGCTGCATAATATCCATGTGCCGAATGTCGGAACGCAAAAACGAAAAGAAGTGCGCTGGACGGCACTCGATAGTATTTTATACCGGAAAATGCAGGAAGCACGGGAAAATAAAAGTGCCGTGATCCGGATTGAAGAAACCGATTTAAAAGGAACCGAAGCAGGTTGGGATGACCTTCCGGATACCTTTTCGATCGTTGCTGAGGTTGTAAAAGGGGAAACCTCGGAGCAGTTGGTGATCCGGTCTGTAGGTGGATCGGGCGCAGCCAATCTGATGGGACGTTTTTGTCTGGGGGATCCGGAAATGGACAAACATGCACGCACTATTATCCGGGCGGAAGAAGAATTGAATCCGGATAAATTGGTATCGGAAATCATTCACCTACCCGAAAATAGAGTAGGGAATGTACTGATGCGACCGGATTTCAGACAATTTGAGATTCCGTATCTGGCGACATCGGGAAAACCTGCGGAAAATCAGATCCCGATAACCGATTTAAGCATTTCGGTAAAAGGCGGCCGTATCGTATTGCGTTCCCGTAAACACAATAAAGAGGTTTTGCCCCGACTCACAAACGCACATAATTATAGTTATAATGCTTTGCCAGTCTATCATTTCCTATGTGACTTACAGGCACAGGGTAAAAGAGGTGGTTTGTATTTTAACTGGGGTGTTCACCGTGACGAATCGAATTTTCTGCCACGAGTGGAATATGATACCATTATTCTGTCGAAAGCCAAATGGAAAGTAGTAGGAAAAGAATTTGAAAAACTAAAAGAAATCAATACCATCTCCGGTCTGGCGGAAGTTACCCAATGGCGACACGAACGAAAGATACCGCAATATGTCGTTTTGGTTGAAGGGGATAATAAGTTGTTATTAAATCTGGAAAACCTGACGTCCTTTCAGATGTTGGTTTCGGCTGTTGCGAAAAAAAGCGTATTCGAGCTGGAAGAATTTCTGGGAACCGATGCGACGCTGGTAGGTGGAAACGAAACGGAGTATTTCGCCAATGAGTTTATTTTTTCTTTTTTTAAAACCCGATCTTAAAAAGGAACCAAATGGAAAACAATGTCAAAGCGTCTTTTCTTATAGGGGAAGAATGGCTGTATTATAAGATTTATACCGGTTTTGCGACAACCGATTCGGTTTTGTACAACCATTTATACACGGTTGTGACTGGTTTGTTACACGACGGATTAATCGATAAGTGGTTTTTTATCCGCTATGCCGATCCGGAACATCACCTGCGACTGCGATTGCATCTCACGCAACCGGAACATATCGGAATGGTGATTCTCGCTTTTCGGGATACCTTTCGTCGTTTATCGGATCAGCATACGATCTGGAAAATCCAAACCGAGACCTACGAACGGGAATTGAGTCGTTACGGAGAAATGGTAATGGAAGAAACGGAAACGCTGTTTTTTTACGATAGCGAATGCATTGTGAAACTGCTTACGGTATTGGAGCTTACCGATAATGATAATGAAAGATGGATGGTCGGAATGGCTGCCATCGATTCGTTTCTGGACGTGTTCGGTTATGACAGGGAAGCACGGAAAAACCTGGTCGAACATCTTAGAGCAGGATTTTTTAAGGAATTCCAGGTAAATGCGGCGACCAAAAAAGACCTGAGTACCAAATACCGGAATCATAAAAATGAAATCGATCGTTTTATGAAAAGCGATCCCGGTTCAAACGACCTAAAAGCATTGCTTCGGGAAAGAGATCACACGATTTTGGCTGCGGCGAATAGAATACGGGAAGCATTGGAACCGGAGCGTTTGGGTGATGTGTTGGGTAGTCATATTCATATGACGATGAACCGTCTGTTTGATTCCAACAACCGTCAGTGTGAAATGATATTATACGATCTGTTGTGCAGTTATTACACCTCGGTATTAGCACGCGAAAAGAAAGCGCAGTTAACGATTTCCGACTAATCGATACGATTAAAAAAGTGTATTTTTGCCGCAAATACCACTGTTATGGCACACCATCATTTCCTGATCCACAAACCGCATGGCTATCTGAGTCAGTTTATTTATGAAAAGAAACGACATAAAAAACTGCTGGGCGAACTCCATGCTTTTCCGGAAGGAACGATGGCTATCGGCCGACTGGATGAAGATTCGGAGGGCTTATTGCTCCTCACAACCGATGGTATGATGAGTGAACGGGTGCGTAGCAAAACCGTAGCCAAAGAATACTATGCTCAGGTAGACGGAATCATCACGCCCGAAGCCGTTGAAGCCTTACAAAACGGTGTTGAAATCGGGGTAAAAGGAACGCGGTACACTACAAAAAACTGCGAAGCGAGGCTTATAATCGAATTACCGGATTATATAGGTGTTGGACGAAGAATTCGTGACGAACGACACGGACCAACCAGTTGGGTTTCGATAACGCTTACCGAAGGGAAATTCCGTCAGGTACGAAAAATGACAGCGGCTGTCGGTTTTCCAACGTTACGATTGGTTCGCGTGCGAATTGGAAATCTGACGCTACAAGATCTTGAAGCCGGAGCAGTACGCGAAGTAGATCATTTTGAACTGCCGGAAACACTATAATAGCGTGCTTTTTAGTAAAAAAGTATAGCCTGATCACCCTAAAAAATAACGAACAGTTTACGTGTCGGATTTGAATATTGGCTACATTTGAGGTTCCAAACAAAAAACAAACAAAATTATGGCAAATGTAAATCCTTATCTAACATTCAACGGTACCTGTGAGGCGGCGTTTGATTTTTACCAATCGGTATTTGGTGGTGAATTCCAATACAAAGGGAAGTTTAAAGATATGCCTTCCGAACAACCTATTCCGGAATCGGAACAAGAAAAAATCATGCACGTAAGTCTTCCAATTGGCGGAACGGTTTTAATGGGGAGCGATACGTCCGAAGGTTGCGGCGGACATGCTGTTACAGCCGGGGATAATATTTCGATCTCAATCAATGCTGATTCGGAAGCGGATGCAAAACGTATTTTCGAAGGACTTTCAGCCGGAGGAAAAGTAACCATGCCTTTGGAAAAAACATTCTGGGGTGCTTTATTCGGAATGTTTACCGATAAATTCGGAATCCACTGGATGGTGAACTACGATTACGAACAAAAAGGATAATAACACCTTGATCATTCTATAGAATACAACCTGTCCGGTTTTCAAAACCGGACAGGTTTTTTTGTACTTTATTTAAAAATCTCATCAAAAAAGTCAAGCATGGCTTTCCACGAACGTTTGGCCGCTTTTTCGTTATAAGCTACACCTTTGCTGTTGTCGCTTCCGGCATCTTTATGCGTAAAACCGTGAACCGAATTGGCATAATACACCATCTGCCAGTCGGCTTTGGCATCGCGCATTTCCTGTTGAAAATTTTTAATGTCGCTTTCCGGTACATACGGATCATCGGCACCATGAAGGATCAGTACTTTTGGTTGGATCAATCCGGTTTTTTCACCCGGTTCTTTCCCTAATCCACCGTGAAAAGATACAATACCTTTTACCGGGAAATTTGCCCGTGCAGCTTCAATGGCTCCGGTTCCACCAAAACAATACCCTATTACGGCCAGTTCTTTCGGATTGGCACCTTGTTTTACCAGTTCGTCCATGGCCAATCGGATGCGTTTTTGATATTCCGACGGATTCTTTTTGTAAAAACCGGCGCGTTCTCCGGCCTGTTTTGGATTTTCCGGTTTGTTGCCCACACCATAAATATCGGCTACAAAAGCATAGTAGCCCAGTTTTTCCAATTCCTGAGCGCTTTCTTTAGCATTGGTATCAATGCCCATCCAGGCAGGTAAAATCAGGACACCCGGTTTATTGGCTTTTGCTTTTTTTGGAGTGGCCATCAAACCCTGAAGGGCTTGTTTACCATCGGAATAATCGATTGTTTTGAGTTGCGCCTGAGCAATACTGCTGGTTAGCATTAATATCAGAGCAGTGGTTGGGGTTTTCCAGTTCATGATAATTTTTTTTGTTCGGTTAAAATTACAAAACCGAATTGGATTTAGCGAATGATAAACTTCCCTTTTTCGCTGTCGAATATAATGTTTTCGTCTTTGAAAAGTTGATCAAATATCTGATTCGCAATTAGGTTACACGGCGTATCCTGTAAAACGGTTCCTGGTAACATCACAATCATTTCATCGCTAAGTTGTATGGCCAGGTCGATATCGTGAGTGGAAAACAAAATACATTTTCCGGTTTCGTGTGCCAGTCGTTTTAATAACTGAAATAGGGTTACTTTGTGTAAAAGATCCAGATGCGTGGTGGGTTCATCCAGAATAATTAGCGGCGTATCCTGAGCCAACGCACGGGCTACGAGTACTTTCTGTAATTGTCCGTCGCTAATCTCATAATGTCTTTTATCGGACAGATGTGTGATCTGAGTGAGTTCCAAAGCTTTTTTAACCTGAACGATGTCGTCATCAGTAAGGGTGCCGAGCCAGTTGGTATAGGGTTGCCGACCCAGAGCTACCAATTCGAAAACGCTAAGGTTACTCGGTGGTAGTTTTTCGGTAAGTACCAGGCTTAGATGTTGCGCCAGTTCAAGCGGATCGTAAGCGCTAATATTTTTATCGTTAAGTAAAACGGTGCCTTCTAACGGTTTCTGAATCCCGGTAAGGGTGCGTAATAAGGTCGATTTTCCAATACCATTACTACCGATTAGCGTAATGAGTTTACCTAATGGTACTTCCAGTTGCAGTTGTTCGGCGATAACGGTGGTCGCTTTTTTGGTTTTGTAACCAATGGTCAAACCCGAAGTTGTCAATATGTTGTGGTGTGTTGTCGCCATTAGTTGATCATTTTGCGTTTTCGGAGTAATAACCAGATCACCACCGGAGCACCGATCAGCGAGGTGATGGCGTTAATCGGTAAGGTCATTTCACTACCCGGCATTTGTGAAAGCGTATCGCATAAAAGCATAATCGCTGCGCCCAATACTAAAGTCGCCCAGAATAATATGGCATGATTGCTGGTTTGGAACAACAATTTGGCCATATGCGGAACGGCTAGTCCGACAAAGGCTATCGGTCCGGCAAAAGCAGTGATGCTTCCGGCCAGTAAACTCGTAGCGATGATAATGATAAAACGGATTCTTCCAAAGTTGATGCCAAGGCTACGGGCATAATTTTCACCTAAAAGCAAGGCATTTAAGGGTTTGATACTGATAAGGCTTAACAGCATACCGATAAACACGGTGGTAAAAAGTATCGTGATCGAAGTCCACGACAGGTTACCGAGGCTTCCCAACGACCAGAATGTGAATTTTTGTAATTGTTCGGCTGTGCTGAAATAGGTTAGTACGCCTACAATGGCTGAGGCAAAGTTTCCAAACATCAAACCGACGATCAGTATTGCCATCGTATCCCGTAATTGACGCGATACAAACAGAACGGCCATTAAAACCAAAAAGCTACCCAATGTGGAAGCGATTACGATGCCGTAGGAAGAAACCAGCAAATCGCGTAAAAATACCGGTAAAATTCCGGCGCCTAATATTACAAAAGCAACACCCAGACTCGCTCCCGAACTTAATCCGAGAACATACGGTCCGGCCAGCGGATTGCGGAATAAGGTCTGCATTAACAAACCGCTAATCGATAAACCCATTCCGGCCAATATAGCGGTAAAGGCTTTAGGTAGACGGTAATTCAGGATAATATATTCCCACGATTTTTTACTGACTTCATTACCGGTGAGGCTGTTTAGGATTTCCTTTAAAGGTACGGAAACAGAACCCGTTCCGATATTGATCAGAAAAAGTACGATCAGGGTAATTCCCAGTAATCCGAATAACAGTTTATGGCGGTTGGTAGCGGTCAAATTAGTTTAATTTTTGGAAAAAATACAGTTGGTAATCCGGTAGTAATTCCGGATGTACAATGCGGATCATGTCTTTTAAAACCAGATCCGGACGGGTTGGTGCCAGTTCAAAATACATAAAACCGCCTTTCGGACCTCTTTTTAAAGCAAATGAATAGACTTGTTTGTTTTTCAGTGCGTTGAATTGTGCATAATGCGGATTGGCATCCAATAATTCTTTAATCGATGAATAATCGCCCGGCGCAATCCAGAAATCGGCATTCTGTGCCTTGTCAAAAACGGCTTCAAACGAAACGGAAGCACTTCCGGTCCCTTTGGTGTCGCTCCATAAATAATTGGCATTGGCATCTTTTAGGAAAACGGCCGCCCAACTGTCGCCTTGCGGTAAATACCAGGTGTCCTGATACATCGCACCGCTAAATACAGTGGGTTGTTTTGTAGCGTTTTTGGCAATGGCCTGTGCTTCGGTATAGTCTTTTTTGATGTTGTTAAACAGGGTTTCGGCTTCTTTGTTTTTTCCGAATAAAGCACCGAATAATTTGATCCATTCGGCTTTTCCCAATGGGGTTTGTTCGGTCCAGTCGCCGTTATATACTACTTTTAAACCGGCTTTTTCCAGTGCGGAATACGTTTTATTATTACTGTCGATACTAAAACCAACGACAACACCCGGATCGAGGTCGATCATCACTTCGGTATTCAGACTTTCGTTTTTACCGACTTCTTTTACTTTTTTGGCATCGATACGCGCCCGTGTTTTTTCGGACGAAATATAATCCGTATTCGGGAAACCAACCAGTTTGTCTTCCACGCCTAATAATTCCAATGCCGGAATATGGGTGGTTGAGGTTACCACAACCGATTGTACCGGTACCGATATAGTGGTGTATTTTAGAAGGCTGTCCGGAACAATTCCGCCTTTTTCCTGTAAAATATAGGTAAAACCTTCTTTTGCATCCGGCCATGGATTGGTCACTTTTACCACGCTGTATCCCTCGTAATGATGAAGAGAAAGTCCTTTGGCATATTGAATACTGTTGGTTCCGGTAACAACTGCTTTTTCGGAAGTTTGTGTGTCTTTTTTACAACTGGTAGCGGTTAGTAATCCAAGAGAAAGTAAAGCTAAAAGCGCTATTTTTTTCATAATTATGACGGTTGCGGTTTCTGCAAAAATAAATTTATTTTCGATGTATTTTTGTGAGATGTGCAAAAAAAAGGTTTGAGGATTAGATAATTTCAATCTTACGACTATCTTTGCAATGTATTATGGTTATACTTAAGCCTTTCGCTGAGTATATTAAAAGGGAATCAAGTGTCGTCCGAATATAAAAGATGTAATCTTGAGCTGTACCCGCAACTGTGAGCTTTGTTCTTCCGAAAAAACGGAGAATGCCTGTTGTTATGCTTCGACCACTGTAACGTATCGTTACGGGAAGGTGAACCACAGGACGCAAGCCAGGAGACCTGCCTTAGTAAATAATAATTAAAAGCTTTCGGGAAAAAAGGCTTGTTAAGACTATGAGATTAAAACTACTTTTCGCATTGCTGTTTTTGAGCCAGTTGCTATTGGCCCAGAACGATACTATTAACCTGAACGAAGTGATAGTGTCGGACGTTCAATTGCGCGATAATAACGTGTCGCAAACGGTTTTAAAACTGAACGATTCGATTATACAACAAAATCAACCGGCTTTAACCTCGCTTTTAAATTATAATTCCGTGATCTATTTTAAAGAAAACGGATACGGAATGGTGTCGTCGGCCTCTTTTAGAGGAACTACAGCGCAACAAACCGCCGTGTTGTGGAATGGAATCAATATCAATTCCCAACTTTTAGGGCAAACGGATTTTAATACGGTAACCACGCGCGATTTTAACTCCATTTCGGTAAAATCAGGTGGTGGAAGTGTGGTCTACGGAAGTGGTGCCATCGGAGGAACGGTTCACTTAAATACCGACTTCCGATTTCGCGAAGCGTTCCAGAATGAATTGTATCTGGGTTATGGTAGTTTTAATACGATCAATACACAGTACCGTCTGAATGCCGGAACTAAAAAATGGAATACGCAAATCAGTTTTAGTCGGAACAGTTCGGATAACGATTATCCTTTTGTCGGATCGGACGAAAAAAATACCAATGGTGAATACTATAATGCGACGGTCAATGCCAACATCGGTTATAAGATCAACGATAAAAATATCTTGAAATTATACAGTCAGTTTTACGAAGACGAACGACATTTTTCCATTACTTCCGAAAATGCGATCCGAACCAAATACCGCAATGCCAACAGTCGGAATTTGTTGATGTGGACCAATAGCGCAGGACAATTTACCTCGAATGTAAAAGCGGCTTTTCTAAAAGAACGCTATCAATATTACGACAATATCCAAAGTGATAACTTTTCGTTTGGGGAAGTGCAGACTTTTATCGCGAAATACGATGTGGTATATGCCATCACTGAAAACATAAAACTAAACGCCATTATCGATTATACGATCAACGATGGAGAAGGTGAAGGTATTGGTGAAGCCAAACGCAAAATTGGTTCCGGAGTATTGTTGTTTAAGCACAAGGTATCCGATGCGTTTACCTACGAAGTAAGCGGACGAAAAGAAATTACCGATGCGTATCAAAGTCCGTTTTTGTTTTCGGCCGGAGCTACTTATGCCGTTACCAATTGGTATAAAGTAAAACTAAACGGTTCGCATAATTTCCGTATTCCGACCTTTAATGACCTATACTGGAAACCGGGAGGAAACCTGAATCTTCGACCGGAAAGTGCCTATCAGGCCGACTTCGGACAGGAGTTTACCTTTGGCGGATTACAATTGACAGCCACAGCCTATTATATGAAAATTAAAGACATGTTGCGTTGGCTGCCAACCAGCGAAGGCTACTGGGCACCGGTAAATACCGACAGAGTACAATCCTACGGAGCAGAAGTTTTATTGGATTACACTCATAAACTCGGATCACACGAATTGGGGTTAAAAGGAACCTATGCTTATACGGTTTCGGAAGATGAAAATACGAATAAGCAGCTTATTTATGTACCCTATCATAAACTGACCGGAGCGGTATCGTATGCCTTTAAAAATTTTGGAGCCTATTATCAGGCATTATATAATGGAGAGGTATTTACCTTATCGGACAACGATCCGAAATATATGGTAAAAGACTATCTGGTGTCCAATTTTGGGATTGATTACCGTATCGGAAAGAAAAACACCTACCGTCTTGGTGCGCAGGTTCGAAACCTTACTAATGAAAAATATGAAAGTGTTGCCAGTCGTTTAATGCCTGGCAGAAACTATAATGTAACCCTAACTTTAATTTTTTAAAACAAATGAAAATCAACAAATTACTTGGTTTAGGCCTTTTGACAGCTGTATTTTTTGCCTCTTGTACCGATGAGGAAATCGTTTACAAAGAAGCACCGGCTGCCATAACTAAAGGAGCCTACGAAAAAGGTGTCCTGGTAGTGAACGAAGGAAATTTCGGTTCCCCGAATGCAGAGGTAAGCTATATCTCTTCTGAATTCCCGACCTTATTCCAGAATAGTATTTTCAATACCGTTAACCCAACAAAAGTTTTGGGCAATACAGCACAGAGCATTGGATTTAACGGTGATCTGGCTTATATCGTTTTAAACGGAAGCAACAAAATTGAGGTGGTGAACCGTTATACTTTCGAAAGTGTGGCAACCATCCAAACCGGATTACAAAACCCAAGATATATCGCTTTTGCCAATGGAAAAGGATATGTAACCAACTGGGGTGATGCCGGAGTAGCTACCGATGATTATGTGGCAATCCTAAACCTTACAACCAATCAGATTACAGGAAATATTGCTGTAGTGGAAGGACCGGAGCAAATTGTAGCCTATAATAACTCTTTATATGTAGCACATAAAGGAGGCTATAGTTTTAATGATAAAATTTCGTTGATCAATAGTTCTGATGTAGTGCAGACTACGATTACCGTAGGCGATGTGCCGTCTGTTATGGAAATAAACAATAACGAATTATATGTATTATGTTCCGGAAAACCGGCTTGGTCGGGTACCGAAACAAGTGCAAAACTGGTAACAGTAAACCTGGCGACCAATGCTTTGGCGCAGTCGCTTACTTTTGCTGCGGGTGAGCATCCAGCTCTTATGGATATCGAAGCAGGTAGTATTTACTTTATGAAAGGTAAAGGAGTGTATAAAAAAGATCTAGGTGCTGCGGCTTTACCAACAACACCGGTTTTCACAGCAACTGCAACGACCGTTTATGGCTTTGCAGCACAAAATAGTAAATTCTATGTAGGTGATGCTATCGATTATGTGGCAAACGGAAAAGTAACCGTTTACGACGTAGCCGGAACACTTCAGAGAACGTATACCGTAGGGGTAATGCCAAATGGTTTCTATTTCAATAATTAATAGCGATTCGTATGAAATGGAATAGCATAAAATGGAGCAGCGTACTAACACTGCTCCTTTTATATTTCACATTTGCTTCCTGTAGTAAAAGTGAAGATATCGTTATAGAGACACCTTTAGAAGCTTATGATAATGGTGTTTTTATGTTGAACGAAGGTAACTTTATGACACCAAATGCTTCGGTATCGTTCCTGTCGAATGACTTCCAGGATTTTCAGGCGAGTATTTTTCCAGCGGTTAATCCGGGTAAAATTTTAGGAGATGTAGCGCAGAGCATGACACTTTATGGTGATAAGGCTTTTATTGTGATCAACAATTCAAATAAAATTGAAGTGGTAAACCGTCATACGTTTGCTTCTTTGGGATCTATTACCGACGGATTGAGTCAGCCGCGTTATGGCGCTGCTGTAAACGGAAAACTCTATGTGACCAATGCTGTTTCGAAAAATGTTACAGTATACGATACGGAAACGTTTGCAAAATTAGCTACAATCCCGGTAAATAAAACGGTTGAAAAAATAGTGGCTGTTAACGGAAAAGTATACCTTCAAAACGCTGCTTTTGGATCCGGAAATGAAATTAGCGTCATCGATGCTACCACGAATACCATTAGCACCACGTTAACAGTCGTTGATGGTCTGAATTCGATCGAAGCCAAAGGAACGCAATTATATGCGTTATGCGGAAATACCACCGAAACCAAACTATACGCAATTAATACGACGAATAATCAGATTGTTGGAACCAGTACGTTTCCGGCTTCTCTGGCAAATGCCCGTAATATGGATATCGATGGGGAAGTGGTCTATTTTACCAAAGGCAATGGCGTGTACCGCTTAGGATTGAATGAAACGACAGTAAGTGAAACGCCAATTTTTACCGTGGCGGATAACGACTTTTCGACATTCTATGGTTTTGCAGCAATTAACGGACGAATTTATGTTTCGGACGCCAAAGGTTTTGTAGCCAGAAGTCAGGTTACTGTTTTTAGTACTACTGGAACGATATTAGTGAAAAAAGAGACGGGAATAGGGACAAATGGTTTCTATCTCAATAATTAAAACTGAAATTATAAAAAGTAGGCTACCCTTTATGGGTAGCTTATTTTTTAGATGTATTGCATCGAAATACTAAAATAAATACGAAATAATGAAAAGAATACTACTTATCGCCTCACTGGGGTTAACAACAATTAGTAATGCACAATCCTATGCGCCACCAGCAGGACAACAAGGATCTACGGCAATTGCGGCCAGTAGTTCTCAGTTTGTGGCATGGGCTACTGCAGCTACAGTGGTTCGCGGACCACAAAATATTACGAATCCAAACGGACCTTTGGCCAATATAGGTTCCGCAGAATTGGCTACTGGCGCTGCAGACGGAAGTGGTATCGTAAGTTTGGGTGATGGTGGTAACGCAATATTGACATTTGCGCAGCCAATTGCCAACGGAGCAGGCTTTGATTTCGCCGTTTTTGAAAATAGTTTTTCCGATACTTTTTTAGAATTGGCTTTTGTGGAAGTGAGTTCAGATGGTGTTAATTTCTTCCGTTTCCCGGCGCATAGCGAAACACAAACGACTACACAGGTTGACGGTTTCGGAAATATCGACTGTCGTTATATCAATAACCTGGCCGGAAAATACAGAGCCAATTTTGGTACGCCGTTCGATTTGTCGGATATCCCGGATAATCCGTTGTTAAATAAAGACCGAATCACACATGTTAAGGTTATTGACGTAGTGGGAACAATCGATCCGCAGTATGCTACCCGTGACAGCTTCGGAAATATAGTGAACGATCCGTACCCGACACCGTTTGGTTCCGGTGGTTTCGACCTGGATGCAGTTGGAGTGATTAACCAGGCAACACTGGTCGCCAAAGATTTTACTTCGGAATTCTTTTCTGTTTATCCGAATCCAACTAGCGGAATCGTAAACATTCGTTCCGAAAAAGAAACAACAATTGTAGTATACGATATATACGGACGTATGGTAAAACAACTACAAAAAGGAGATCATAAACAAATTTCCGTATCCGATTTAACTCCGGGGACGTATATGATCACTCTAGAAGCCGAGGCACTGAAAGAGGTTAAAAAGCTGATTGTACGCTAGTAATACTATTTTTTGATAAAAAAAGCAGGTTGAAAATATCCTTTTTCTTCCTGCTTTTTTTATTTTTTTTATAAATTTAAAAAACGGTTGTAACAAAATAAGTAACCGTTCGTCTTCATTATATAAACCAAAACTAACCAACCCTAAATTATGAATCAACAGGAGTTTATCAAAGTAATTTCTCCTTTTAAAGACAAACTGTTCCGGATGGCGAAACGTTTGCTTGTGAGTACTGAAGAAGCCGAAGACGCGACTCAGGAAGTTTTGGTGAAATTATGGAAAAATAACCACGTACTGTCGAATTATAATAGTGTAGAGGCTTTTGCAATGACAATGACCAAAAATTATTGTCTGGATCAGTTAAAATCGAAAAGAGCATCCAATTTGCAAATTGTCCACAATAACTATTCCGATGGTACAGCAAGTGCTCAGAAGCAACTGGAAGATAAAGATAGCTGGAATTGGGTCGAAAAAATGATGGAAGGCCTCCCGGAACAACAACGGTTAATTCTCCAGTTACGAGATGTGGAAGAATATGAATTCTCGGAAATCGCTAAAATTATGGACATGAACGAAACAGCAGTCCGGGTAGCATTATCGAGAGCAAGAAAAATAATAAGAGAACAATTGGTTAAAAAACACAATTATGGAATTCAATTCAATGGATAGGTTAATCGAAAAATACTTTTCAGGTGAAACCAGTATTGCCGAAGAAAAAGAGTTGAAAAACTACTTTATGCAACCGGATGTGGCGCCACATCACGAGCAGTATCGCGCAATGTTTGGCTATTTCGCCCAGGCAAAAGACGAACAGTTTACCAAAACAGTTCCACTAAAACCCAGAAAACGTAAGTATGTAGCGTGGATTTCTGTAGCAGCAAGCGTCGCCCTTTTGTTTGGACTTTTCACCTTCCTGGACCAAAAACCTCAGGAACAGGACCTCGGATCATTCGAAAACCCGGAAGTCGCGTATAAGGAAACCCAAAAAGCACTCGAAATGGTGTCGCAAAATGTTAATCTCGGCGTAAAAGGTATGGGGTACATGAAAGAATACGAAAAAACCACCAAAACAATTTTTAAATAAAAACAAAAAATAACAAAAAACAGTATGAAAACAATAGTTAAAAAAATAGTAGTAGCGATCGTTTTAATAATCATGCCAAGTATGGTATTCGCACAATCGCCTTTTGAAAAGTTTGCCGATCAGGACGATGTTACGTCTGTAGTGGTAAATAAGAAAATGTTCGAAATGATGAGTAAAGTGAAAATGGATGCCTCCGACAAACAAACGCAGGTGTACATTAACTTACTAAAAAAACTGGACAACCTGAAAGTGTATACAACGACTAGTGCCAAACCCGCTTCGGAAATGAAAAGCAGTGTAGCAGCCTATCTGAAAGCAAATCCGTTGGAAGAATTAATGCGGGTAAACGACAATGGCAAAAACGTAAGAATTTACGTGAAATCAGGAGCCACCAGTAGTCAGATTAAAGAGTTGTTAATGTATATCGAAGGCGGAAGTGGAAAAGGAAATGAAACCGTATTGATGTCGTTAACCGGTAATTTCGACTTGGATGAAATTTCAGCCTTAACCGAAAAAATGAAACTTCCGGGTGGTGAGTCATTAAAAAAAGCATCACAGAAATAATATAAATCAGAATTCCTGTTCATCTTTGGTGAACAGGTTTTTTTAACATTAATACGAATATTATGAAAAGAATAGGAGCCTTATTGGTCGTACTTTCATTAGCACTGACCGGTTGTGAAACCAAACCGAGTTTACAGAAATATTTTGTAGAAAATACGGATAATAAAGAATTTTTAGCGGTTGATATTTCTCCGAGCATTATCAATGTGGATAAAGTGGCACTTTCGACAGAAGAGAAAAAAGCGCTGGAATCCTTTAAAAAAATGAATGTACTGGCCTTTAAGGCCGATGGTAAAAACCAACAGGAATTTGATGTGGAGCGCAGTAAAGTAAAGGAAATTTTAAAAGATCCGACGTATCAGGAATTGGTAAAAGCCGGAAATGGAAAAGATGGTGCTGCGATTTATTTTGTTGGTGATACCGATCATATCAGCGAATTTGTATTGTACGGTTGTAAAAGCGAAAACGGATTTGCCGTAGCGCGCATCATCGGCGACAATATGAATCCAAACGATGTAATGGCCTTGTTCGGATTGATGAAAAAAGGAAACATCGATCTGGAGCAGCTCAAACCGTTACAACAGTTAATGGGGAAACCCTAAAAATAAAAAAAGCCCGTCAGGGCTTTTTTTATTTCTTTTTAAAATTTCGTCCATACCAGATTAAAAATCCGGTTACCGGAAGCATTCCACAAATAAAACAGGCTATAAAAGCCAGTATTTTTCCGGGAATTCCTAAAATCGCCCCTACGTGAATATCATAGTTGGCGGTGATCAGTTTCTCTCCAAAATTTTTAGCACTGTGATCCCGTTGTAATAACAGTTTACCGGTATACTGATCAACTTGTAAATTGTGATTGATATAATACGCACCGTCTACTTGTTGTACATATACGTTGATCACATCTGTTGCACCGGCTGGTTTTCCATAATTATAGGCGCTTGCCGAGGGGTATTTTTCCCGACAGATAACCAGTGTTGTATCCAATGCTGAAATCGTTCCCGGTTTTGTTACGACCGATTTTTCGGTTTTAACATCAGGTGGTGCCGTTGTTCCCGAACCTGCAACATAAACGATCGCCTGAAACCAGGTAAAAGCCCATACCATTCCGGTAAACGCAATTATAATCGCGATCGAAGCAATATAAAAACCCAGAATATTGTGCAGATCATAATTTTTACGTTTCCATTGTGTGGTGGCTTTCCATTGAAACCAAACCCGCTGTTTACGAGCGGCTTTGTTTTTGGGCCACCATAGAATGATACCGGTAATCAGCATGATTACAAAAGTAAAAGTACCCCAACCGATAATGGGTTGTCCGATTTCCGTTTCCAACAGTAAGCTCCAGTGGAGCATTTTTACAATATTGAAAAAGTCGGTGGTTTCATCATAAACACCCAAAACCTTCCCGGTATACGGATTCACATAAACCGTCTGGTAATATTCGATATTCCCGAAATGAAAAATCGAATCGGGCTTGTCTTTTCGTTTATAACTGCGAAAGGTCCAGGCTTTATCCGGATCGTTATATACAACAATCGATGCGTCTTTAATGCGGGCTCCAAGTTGCTGTTGGGTCGTTTCCCATAGCTGACTAACCGGAAGTGTCTTTTCGGCTTTTTCGGTTACATATAGTACATCTTTCCGAAGCCAATTGGAAATTTCTTCGTTAAATACAAAAATGCAGCCGGTTACGGAAAGAAAAAGTACAATGATGCCAGAAGCCAGTCCCAACCACAAATGCATTTTTCCAATCCAATATTTAAAGTCTCTTTTCTTCTTTTTAGCCATCCTGGAAAACGTTTTTTAGCAATTAGTTTGGTAAGGTATAAACAGCACTATGCCAGATAAACTGATAGTCTTTGCCATCATAATTTCCGGGTGTTTCTTCTTTTTGAGTAGCTTCCACCACATATTGCGTTTTATACGGCGTTTTAAACGTTAGCGTTCCGTTTTTGTCGGTTTTGATTTTTCGGGACCATTGATCCGGGATAAACAAATCAATTTCCCTTTCGGCAAACGGTTCGTTTTTATAAGTGATTTTTAGCGTTACTTCCCCTGCTTTTTTAGAAATGTCGGCTATCGATAAACCCGATGGATTTTGAGAAACACTATCCGTAAAACCGTTTCCTACGGTTGTTTTGGCTGTAGCATGATAATGGGTTTTAAAAATTCCGAAATTGTATTTGGTAAAATCAATAACCTCGATTTTATCGTTATCCAGAATAAAAGTATAGGTTCCGTTTGTTTTAGGCGTAAAGGAAGCCTTGTAGAAAAGATCGGATGGTGTTACGTCCAGTTTTGTTTTTTCACCGTTTGGCGCGATTGCCCAAAGTGTGAAACGTTTCATTTTATTAAAAGTATCACTGCCTACTTTTTCGCGGACATCATGTCCGTATTCGCCAAAATAAACCCGCACTTCCTGTGGCGTATTGATTTTTCCTTTTGCGGTGGTTTCGATCCACATAAAATGGGCAAAGCTTTTGGTCGCACCCAGAATAAAAAGTGTAAAAATTAAAAACAGATTTCTCATAACATACGAGTTTAACGGTTAAAATAGAAAGGAGCCGACTCAAAGGAGTAGCTCTTTTTATGGGAAACCTGCCAAATCAGAAATCTGGCAGGTTATAGGATATGGCATTTTAAAAACGCCCTGTATAACTAACTAAAATCAATTAGAATTTATAGGTTAACCCAGCCGTAATCGAACGCAATGTTTGTGGACTAACGGTAGACCATCCCGAATAATATTTTTCATTCGAAATATTATTCATCTTCAAAATGATATTGAATCGGTCGGCAGTATAGGATAAAGCCGTGTTAATTACCGTATAGCTCGGAAGAACAAAAGTTCCGATGTCCGCACGGTTTAATGTTTTTTGATCACTGGCATAATTTCCACCAAAACCAAAACCAAATCCTTTAATGCTACCTTCGGTAAACGTATAATTAGCCCAAAGGTTTACCAGTGTTTCCGGACCGGCACTTTCCGGGCGCAATCCTAAATATCCTGATGTTTCAAGGTCTTTTGTTACTTCGGCATTGTTGGTGCTAAAACCGGCAATAATGTTTAATCCTTCTACCGGATTGGCCACTACGCTCACTTCAAGACCTTTACTTTTGATTTCGCCTCCTTGTGTATAGGTTGCCGGACCATTACCTACATTCATTACGATATTACTTACCGTAATGTTGTAATAACTCACCGTTGCACTTAGTTTATTGTTGAAAAAGTTGGATTTAACACCAAACTCATACTGGTTTGCTTTTTCCGGATCGAAAGTACGGTAGCCTTCGCGTTCATTGGTTACCGAGTTGGTAATAGCTTGAGGTAATACGTTTTTAAATCCGTTCATATAATTAGCAAAAACGGATAATTTGTCCTGAATCGGTTGGTATAATAAACCGAATTTTGGTGAAAAAGCGGTTTGTCCTTTCTTTTCGTCTCCTACTTCTCCTATAAAATGATCCACGCGCAAACTTCCCATAGCTGATAATGCAGGTGTAATATTGATCACATCCGAAATATAAGCGGCATAGGTTTCGGTTTCGGCATTCGATCGTGTAAAGTCGGTAGTTGTTAATGCGGTATCGGCAGCCAATTGTGTCAGGTTTCCGGTGTCTTGGCTATTGGATAAGGTTACCACACCCAAAGCGGCCCATCCGGCACCGTTGTCTTTTTGAATACCATTATAATAATCCAAACCTACGACCATACGGTTGCGTAAACCGGCAATTTTAAAATCACCAATAAAGTTTTGTTGGATATCGGTACTATTGGTTTGTGCGTTTGCTTTGGTAATATAGCGGGTAAACGAATCGTCTGTTCCACTGCTATATAAATAGGAGTAATAACCGTCAGATTTGGCTGTACTTCTGGAAATAGCCGTTTGTGAAGTCCATGAATCCGATAGTTTATATAGCATTTGCGCTTGTAAACTAAAACTTGGATTGCTAATGGATAGTGCGTTTGACGTAAATGAATTTTTATAATTTTTGTCAAACAGTTTAATGTCGGTAAACGGAAGTGGTGAATTTCTATTTAGAAACAACATCGGTGCATACGATCCTTCCGAATTTAAAAATTCTGTATTGATCATAAATGTTAAGCGATCCGACGCTTTATAGGTTAGCGATGGTGCGATAAACAACGATTTGCTATAACCGGAATCCTGGAAAGAGTCTCCGTTTTGGTAAGCGGCATTAACACGTAAAAAGACATCGTTGTTTTTACCCAGTGGGGTATTTACATCTGCGGTTACACGGTTAAGTCCGTAGGTTCCGGCCTGATAGGACAATTCGCCTCCAAAGGTTTCGTATGGTTTTTTGGTTACAACATTGATCAAACCACCATAGGAAATCAGACTGCTTCCGTATAAAGTTCCGGATGGTCCTTTGATCACTTCAATACTTTCGATATTTGAAAAATCAATTTTACCATTGTTGATATACGGTAAACCGTTTAACATGGTTGGTTGTACCGAAAAACCACGCATGGAAAAATATTCGGCACCGTCGCCACCACGCCCGGTCGATTCCCATAAACGGGTGATACCGGTTGCGTTTTTTAGCGCATCGTTAAAGTTGGTCACAACCTGTTCTTTTAATAATTCTGCCGGAATGGACACATAAACCTGCGGGTTTTCGATATCTTTTAACGGCATTTTCGATACGGTTGTACTGCTTCGTTTCGTGAATTTGTTTGTTTTTTTCTCGTTGATCACAACATCGTCCAATTCGTTTACAGCTTCTTTTAAAATGATGTTGGGTAGTGAGGTTTGTGCTGCGTTTAGGGTAACTTTTGTTTCAGTTCTTTTATAGCCTACCATAGTTACGCGTAGGGTATAGGTTCCGTAATTCAGATTGGAAATGGTGTACTGACCTTCGTAATTGGTCGACGTTCCGATGGAGGTTTTCAGTACGCTTATACTGGCATTTGGAAGTGCTACTCCGGATTCATTTTGAACAACCCCTTTTATAGTTCCTTTGTTTTGAGCAAATGTTACTAGAGAAAATAGACTCCATAATAACACTAGGATTTGTCTGTTCATCCGACTGTTTATTTAGATTGATTAAGTTTTACCGCAAAATTAAAAGGCAAGCTCGGAATAGGCAAATTAATTCAGAATAAATAAAATATATTGTGTAAATTATTGTTTATTAATCATTTGGATTTTATTTTGAGTGTGTTTTTGTGAAAAATTATAAGATTTTTTTTCTAAAAATTGTAATGCGAGTTTTTGAAGTTGTGACGACAGTCTTCTTTTTTGTCGAGTGATGTTACTTTATTGGATTTATTAGGGTAGGAAAAAACTTTAAAAATAATTTGTTTTATAGGGTAGTTGTTTTTATATCACTTACTTGTGAAATAATTTTAAACTTTCAGTTTTGATATGAATGCTAAAAAATAACATCTTTATAAACGATAATTTCCTTCTTTTTTTAGGGTGTTTACTTTATTTTCGGATATCAATCGGGAACGTAATAAATAAAATTGTAATTCATAAAAAAAATATACATTTGTAAAAAATAAATACTTAATAACTCAAATATATTTCAATGATAAATGAAGATTTGAATTTCTTACTTAACATGGCTAAAGTGCAATCGATCGTATCCCGAAAATTCGATTCGCTGAGTGTTCATGGTATCGGGTTTAGCGATTTTATGATACTCTATGTGCTATATAATGCACCCGGACAACGGATGCGCCGAATTGACCTGGCCGAAAGAATCGGATTAACAGCTTCCGGTGTAACCCGTTTGCTTGCTCCGCTGGAAAAAATCGGACTGGTGGGACGGGAAGTCAACGAACGGGATGCGCGGGTGAGTTATGTCGTGATTACCGAAAATGGTGAAAAGCTATTCGAAGAAGCAAAAGTAACCGCCGAACAAATTGCCAATTCTTTACTACCAGCTAAAAAAGGGAAATCCATACAATTGATGGCGGAGTTGCTGGCCGAACTGGGAGGGAATCTGTAATCGGGTTTTAGCAAAAAAATAAAATGATAGAAAAGTTTATACTAATATGCATACAATTTCAATACATAATGTCGAATTGTGTTACACCGTTTTAGGTGAAAATAATCCGGAAAGTATCGTGTTAATTCCCGGTCTGGGTAGTCAGTTAATTCGTTGGGACGAGGCTTTTTGCCAGTTATTGGTTCAAAAGGGGTTTCAGGTAATCCGTTTGGATAACCGGGATTCGGGCGCTTCCGTTTATAAACCCGATTCTAAAAATGATTATGACGGTGATCTTGAAAAAGCGTTTGAAAAAGTGAAAAGGGAAGGGCCTCCGTATTCGTTAAACGATATGGCAGCCGATGTGATTGCCTTATTGGATCATCTGAAAATTGGTAAAGCACATATAGCAGGACGCTCGATGGGCGGCATTATCGGGCAATTGCTGGGAGCCAATTATCCGGAAAGACTACAGTCGCTAACGATCATTATGTCAACATCTTTAAATCCGAATTTACCACCGGTCGCACCGGATGTTATGGCTATGATGACAAAACCGGCGGTCGATGCATCTGTAGATCGCGAAGCCTACATTACGCACGCACTGACTTTTGCAAAGCGTATTGCAGGCACTGCTTTTCCATTGGATGAAGAACAGGAACGCAAGATGATTGAAGTCGAATTAAAACGCTCCAAACCCGGGAATAGTGTTTTAAGGCAATTGCAGGCCATGGGTTCCTGGAGTTATCAGGAAGCGATTTTAAACAAAATAAGGATACCCACACAAATTATTCACGGTACGGAAGATCCGATTTTTCATCCGGAATGTGCAAGGGATTTAGCCCGTTCTATTCCGGATGCCAAACTTGAGTTGATAGAAGGAATGGGACATGCTATTCCACCGGGATGCTATACTGTTGTGACTGAATTAATTGTTGCGAATACTAAACGCCAAAAGCAATAGTCGTCTAAAACAAACGGCTGTAGATTATCTGTGTCTATAAAAATAAGTTTTTCTGTATCTGTAACTATTGGTGGTGCCTTTATAGCTTTGTCTTAGTAAATCAAATGTTATGAACCGTATCGTTACCGACAAAGCAGCGTGGAGTATAGCGGAAGTATATGCCACGGATATAAGACAATTAAAAGATTCCTTTAATGAATGGAATGGCCGGCCACAGGATACGTCGGTTGGAACGTCGATCGGAATTCCGTTTTTGCAACTGAAAAATAAAACGAAACGCATCGGTTTTGCCTGCCTGATCGTAAATGAAAATGGAGAAATAGGGTATAAAATATATCAGAATTCTTCCGAAAATCCGGAAATACAAACAGAATGGGAGCAGCAGGTTGCCATGGAATTTCTGGAAAAAAGAGCTGCTTTTAAAGATGCCGCTTCGTTACAATCGGGCATTTTATGCCTTTTAAACTGGCTGGATTATAGCTGTAATTAAAGAGTTTAACAATACATTTGTGAAAAGTAGTCCGATGAAAACAGAAGCGTTGTACCAAAAAATAGCGAGAACCATAGCCGAACAGATTCAAAGTGAAACCTTACAACAAGGTGATAAATTACCGTCGATCCGAAGTGCGCAAAAGCTGTATAATGTGAGCATTAATACGGTTAAACTGGCCTATTTGGAGTTGGAAAGTCATTCATTGATCGAACCAAGACCCAAATCGGGCTACTTTGTGAGTCAGACGGCACAGCGAAAACTGGCGTTGCCCAGTGTTACCCGAATTAAAGCTACGGAAAAGAAAGAAACCGCTCAGGATTTAGTCGACAAAGTTTTCGGAACGATAGCCAATGAAGATGTGACGCAGTTTGCTTTGGGGATTCCGGGAAAGAATTTCCTTCCGCTGGCCAAGTTAAACAAGGCTATTATCAAAGCCGTAAAAGACAGGGATGATAGCGCAACATCCTACGAACCCGTTCAGGGAAGCGAACATTTGCGCCGGGAAATTGCAAAATGGGCATTGGTATTGGAAGGCAAAATTACCGAAGATGATCTGGTGATTACTTCCGGTGCGATCAACGCGATTTATAACGGACTGATGGCGGTTACCAAACCAGGCGATGCCGTGGCGATCGAAACGCCGGCCTATTTTGGAGTGCTTCGTGCGATTCAGCTTTTGGGCTTACGGGCGATCGAAGTACCAACACATCCGGTTTTGGGGGTCGATCTCGATGCGTTAAAAGAAATCCTGCCACAGGTAGCTGCCTGTTGTTTTGTGACCAATTTTAATAATCCGATGGGGTTTCAGATGCCGGATGAAAATAAAAAAGAACTGGTTCGATTGATCACACATTATAATGTGCCGTTGATTGAGGATGATATCTATGGCAATCTTTTTTTCGGAGCGGAACGTCCCAAGCCGTGTAAATACTACGACGAAGCCGGATTGGTGATGTGGTGTGGTTCGGTTTCCAAGTCGATGGCACCGGGTTATCGGGTCGGATGGGTAGCACCCGGACAGTTTAAAGATAAAATTATCCGCCAGAAAATCGGACAAACGGTTTGTTCTCCTTCATTGTTTCCGGATGTGATCGCGCATTTTTTGGAACACGGAAGATATGATCATCATTTGCGAACCTTCCGACAAAAATTATATGCCAATTATCTGCAGATTCAGCGTGCGGTTGAAACATATTTTCCGGATAACACCAAAATTTCGCAGCCAAAAGGCGGTTTTATGCTTTGGTTGGAACTGGACAAACGGATTTGTACGGAAGATTTGTACGAACAGGCTTTAAAGCAAAAAATGAATTTTGCACCGGGAAGAATGTTTTCACAATACAATCAGTATAACAACTGTATGCGTTTGAATTATGCGATGGAATGGACCGATCGCGTTGAAAATGATTTAAAAAAACTGGGCACTATGGTTAAAAACAGTATTTAATGGCGGTGTCTTAGTTTCGTAAAATCTTTTCCATTGCTTTCCCTTTGGCGAGTTCGTCGATCAGTTTGTCGAGATAGCGGATTTTCTGCATCAGCGGATCTTCAATAGTTTCGACCCGGTAACCACAGATCACACCGGTAATTTTGAAAACATTCGGATTTAAAAGCGGTGCCTGTGCAAAGAAGGTTTCAAAATCGGTTTTGTTGTCGAGAAGCTGTTGTAAACTTTGCAGATCATATCCGGTAAGCCAGAATATAATTGTATCGACTTCGTCTTTTGTACGCCCTTTTTTCTCCGCTTTCTGGATATAATGCGGATAAACACTCGCAAATGCCATTTTGTATACTCTTGAATTATCCATTGTTGTTTATATCGTTTTCAGAGAAATTGATTTGTCAATCAGACAAATTTAAATAAACGGATTGGATTAGGGAATTTGTTGTTTGTCAAAAAGAATAACAGGACAAATTCTGTTATTAAGATATGTCCTGCTTTTACTTTTCTAAATATTAATGACTATTAAATAGTTCCAACATAGTGGTTAATGCTTTATCGGAATGCATTCGCTCGCCATTTTCAAGAGATTCCTGAGCGGCTTTGGCGGCTCTTTTTCGCATATTGGTTTCATAGGCGGCTATCGCTTCCTGTATGCTGTTGTATTCATTTGAAGTCAGGCATTCGCTTAATTCCAGTGCATCAAGCATCGCCATATTGGCACCTTCACCGGCAAATGGCGGCATGACATGAGCCGCATCGCCAAGAAGCGTCAGATTGGATTGGGCTTCCCAGGTCTGATCCAAAGGCATACAATAAATAGGACGCGGGATAACCGTAGCAGGATTTTCAAACAGTTCGTTCCATTTGGAGTCCCATCCGATATATTCCGTTTGAAACCATTCCTGTAATTGTGCCGTATCGGAATAATCCAAACCATTGGTGGTCGCCCAGTTTTCCGGAACTTTAAGACTGGCGTAAAAGGTTAATTCACCATTGCCTTTCATCCCCATTAGCAGGCATTTTTCTTTTCCAAAAGCCATGATTTTGCCATCATTTAGTAAAGTATGTATAGTCGGAACCGCTTTTTCGGCATTTGGAATCGTAAATTCCACCATGGTAATACCGGAGTAAAAAGCCTTGATATCCGTAAGGTACGGACGTATTTTCGAATTGGCACCATCGCCGGCAACAACAAGATCGGCATAGGCAGTCGCACCATTGTTAAAATACAATAGCCAGCCTTCGCGTTGTTTTTCCATTCGGATAAAATGACGATCCCAGATCACGGTTCCCGGTTGTAACGAATCCAAAAGCATGTTGCGCAGCGGACCGCGGTCGATCTCTGGTCGGAAATGGGCATGACCAAAGTTTTCTTCCGGTTTGGCATCGTGATCACTATAGGCGATTTCGGACTTTTCGTTCATGATCAGCTTTTTGTCGGCTCCTGGGCGGAAATTTTGCTTAAAGGCCTCGAATAAACCGGTTTTGTATACGGCCGCTAGACCCGATCCTTCGTGTAAATCTAAAGGAGACCCCTGTAACCGGGCTTCCGAGTTATAATCGCGTTCGTATACGGTTACACTTGCGCCCTGAAGTTGTAACAGTCGGGCTAATGTTAGTCCTCCGGGACCACCACCTATGATGGCGATTTGTTTATGTGCTAGTTTCATATCCTACATTTAATGTGGATACAAAGCTATCGCTGTTTTAAAACGGATAATAGTATAAATCGGTCGTTTTGATTTTTGGACAGCTCACTTGGAACAACGCCCGAAAATTTTTTGATTTCCTTTATAAAATGATTCTGATCGGTAAAGTTTAATTCCGGAAATAATTTGCCCTGAGCGATATGTTCCAGAGAGGCTCGAAAGCGTAAAATAGTACAGTAAGCTTTTAGCGAAAGTCCGAATTGCCGGTTAAAATAACGGTTAATCTGCCGACTGTTCCATGCGGTTTTTTCCGAAAGTTCCGCGACACTCATTTCACCTTTGGAAGTATAGATTAGCTCAAAAAGCTGGCGTTTTCGGTCATCTGTTTTTGAAGGTAAATGCGCGGTTAATTTCTGAATCGCTTTTTTATGGAACGTTTCAAAATCGAGTAAGTCATCGGTGTCGAAATCCCAAAAATCATCCGGAAGACTTGTAGCGGTGTTCAGTAATGATGCGATAGATTGCTGTAGGATATATTCAACACCCAAAGGCTTAAAGCTAATTACAAAAGTACGGGTTTGTGGCGGAACGCTTCTTTGTTCGGGATAAGTTTCCAGTCCGAGGAGTAACGTCTGGATGGTTTCGGTTCCTGTTTGCGAAAAAAACAGATCAACCCGGCCATCGGGCATTACAACGACCTCTTTTTCCTGATCGGATGGATTGGAAAACATCCCGATGCTTTCGATATAATCGGTGAGAGCAGGCTCCGGTTCTCGGAATTGATACTGGAAATCCTTGTCCATGGCTTTTGTTCGGTGTTAGGATACAGGTTTAAAAATAGCAAATTATCAATTATAATAAATCGCCCGAACAAAATTTGATCAAATGAAAATACGTCGATGATAAAAAAATGACCTTGGAACGTTTCGTCTTGTACAAGGAGTAAGCACCTTATTTTTAGTAGCATGATCTATTTTTGTAATAATAAAAAGGGAGGAAATGAAATTAGAAAAACTAAACAGGGTCGTACTTAGTGATTTGGAAATGAAAAGTATAGAAGGAGGCCGAATACCCTGGGGTAAACTGTATAAATGGGCAGAAAGAGCCGGTGTTTTTATAGCGCTTGCAGATGCTGCAGATCGGTTCGTTGAGGGGTGGAATGCAGTTGAATGTGATTGTAAATAAAAAAAGCGCGCTATTTATTGCGATTTTTTGCATTCATGTTTCCTTTATTGTCGTTATAGAATTGGCTATACGTTATTTTAATATTGATTGTGTCCAGTCAGATCGTCTTACGGCTTATTTGGAATCGCCATTGGAATTACTGTTTGTAGTAACTGTTTTGGCTCCCATAGTAGAGGAAATCGCTTTTCGATATGCGTTAGTAAAAAGTAACTATTCTAATTTAGGACTCCTATTTGGAGTTGTTTTTGCCTTTGTCGCGAATTTTAATTCGTATTTACTCGTTTTGATGATTCTGTTAAATGTTTTGGCTTTTATTGTATTTCGTTTTTTAAATAAGAAAATACTCCCTAAAATTTTTCTTGTGGGTTATGTTTTAGTTTTTGGATTCTCACATAGCTCTAATTATACGGTTACCTCGCTCCAAGAACTTCCCCTATATGCATTCGTAATTCAGTTTCTGCCTCAAATGATACTGGGAACGGTATTAACCTATGTTCGGTTGTCTTCAAAAATATTTTTAAATGTAATTGTTTATCATGCATTATATAATCTGGTTTTTGTTGGGTTAGCGCTAATGCAGCTTTAAAAAAATAGAAATGGAAAATTTTAAGGAGTTGTCAATACGGGATTTATGTATTATTAGAGAACGGAACTGGATCAGGGGTTTTGGATAGTTAGGAAGATGCGAGGTGGATAAAGGTGTTTTTATACTGCTTTAAGATTTTTTAAAGGGTTAAGTTCAATAATTTTTTTAAAATAGTAATGAAAAGTTAACATGAATTTAAAATAATAGTGTAAAATATATTTTTATAAGAAAATTTAACATTTTTATGAAATTTTATTTTGTAGTAAAATTTTGGCATGAATTTTAATACTCTATTTTTGGCACACTTTTAAAAACAACAATGAATAGGTTCATCCCTTTACTTTTATTTTTCTCCGGATGCGTTTTTTCGCAATCGGATTCACTATCAATACTTAACAAACGTTTTGAAAATAGAAAAACGCAAACCTATACCATCGATGCGAATACCGAGAGAATTTACTACCAACCCAAATGGCACGAACCAATAACCAATCTCTGGCACGATTTTAAAGATACCAATAGGGATTTTATTGCCGATGATCATGCTTGGTATTTAGGTGGCGCTTTGGCGGCTACAGCAGTTATGGTTCCATTTGATCAGGATATTATCGATGAATCCCGAAGATTTGCGGATCAATTGGGATTATCGCCCGATAATAAATACGGGAGTTTGGGACCGCTGAGTAATATTCCTCAGAATACCGGTGCGGCATTTTATCTGGTGGGTAACGGAACTACGGTATTGTTGCTGTCGGCCGGTTTTATGACGCATGCGCTTTTTACAAACGATTACCGTGCTTATGCCACTGCTTCGGGGATGCTCGAGAGTATGGCACTATCGGGATTTTATATTCAGGTGCTTAAACGGACTACCGGAAGGGAAAGTCCTTTTATCGCTCGTGAAAACGGTAATCCGGGTGGCGATTGGAATCCGTTTCCTTCCTTTTCGGCATATGGTGAAAATACGCCTACTTACGATGCTTTTCCGTCCGGTCACTTGGCTACTATTATGTCGGCATTTACAGTGATTACCACAAATTATCCCGAGGTGAAATGGCTAAAACCGGTTGGTTATTCGGCCATTGGACTTTTGAGTTTTCAAATGGTTCAGAGTGAAGTACACTGGATTTCCGACTATCCTTTAGCTTTAATAATCGGATATTTTAGCGGTAAAAATATTGCCCGAAACCGTTTTGTCGACCGCAAAAAAAACGGACAGGCGAACCTCCAAAAAAAATACGATCTCCGCGTTACCGGAAATTACCACCGCTATGGCTTTCAAACCTTAGGCCTTAAAATGACATTTTAATGATAAAAATCCACAATTTACTGTACTGCATTATAGCAGTACTGTGCCTTCCTGTTTCGGGCTTTTCGCAAACAGTATCCGACACTTTGACAAAATCCACAATGTTGATAAAATCAGATACCTTGGTAAAACAAGACTGTTTTTCATATAAAAAGCTTATCATCCCGTCGGCACTTATTATAGGCGGTACGTTATTGCGACATTCTGCGGTTAACAACAATGTAAAGGAGTTTAGAGACCGAAATTTCGGATCGTTTCAAACCTCGTTCGACGATTATTTCCAGTACAGCTCGGTTGCATTGATGTTTGGTGGAAATTATATGGGATTCAAATCAGAGCATAGCAATGCCCGTATGCTTTCGAATCTGTTGGTTTCGAAATTACTGCTAACTGCGATTACTTTGCCGTTAAAAAATAATATTGGCGATTTGCGACCGGATAATTCGGCGTGTAATGCTTTTCCGTCTGGTCATACCGCAGCCGCTTTTACCTGTGCTACTTTACATTTTTTAGAATATAGAAATAGTAATATATGGTTTGCCAGCACCGGATTTATGATTGCAACCACCACCGGAGCGCTACGGGTAATGAATAATCGTCATTGGGTGAGCGATATAACCGCTGGCGCCGGAATCGGGATGACTACGGCTATTTTAACCTATTATTTTAATCCGCTGACGTTTGAGGTGAAAAAGGACAACAGAGTGTGTTTTAGTCCGACGTATATCGATAATAAAGCCGGATTGGCATTGAACTACAGTTTTAAATAAATTTCCCACCACAATTCCAATCAAAAAAAACTACAGTCCGGAAATAAAAACCGGATTTGTAGCAAATACTCTTGTTTCGTGAAATTTTAGTCAAGATTTGTGCTATTTTAATACACCCTCTTTGCCGTACATTTGCTATGTCGAAAATAGATTCATTTCGTTAATACGTAGTTTATAGATGGTTAGGCTGTTGTTTTTTGTACTCATTTTTATTTTGGCTCCTTTTGCTCAGGCAAAGGCCAATATCGATGTACAGAATTGTACTGTTTTTAGTGCGCAGTCAAATCCACAAAAAACGAAAGGAAATGTAAGCGTTTTTATATCCGATACAAAGTCGGATTTAATTGTTTTTATACAGGCGGATGGTGATAATGATGCCGATACGACCAACGATAAAAATGCTTCTTTCCCGCTCTTTTTCAAAACAAACGCCTGGTACGAGGCATTATGGGCTGCCAGGATCAAGGAGCAGCAAAAGCAGGACATTTTTTCTTCGGATAGTCCTGTCGTACTTCCATTTAGGTACTTGTTGTACCACCAGTTGAAAATTCCTTTTTCAACATTGTAACAGCTGTTTTTAGCTTTTTAATTTCTTATTCCTATTCGGATTTTCTGATCAGAAAATGTCCCGAAAGAATTTTTACGGACTTTAATTACCTTTTTTAAGACTATGCATGAATTAAGTATAGTGAAGGATATTTTTGATACGTTGGAAGCACATTATAATACCCGGATTGAGGAGATTTCCAAAATTCAGGTAACGGCCGGACTGTTGTCCAATGTACAGCCGGTGCTTATTCAGAACGCATTCGATGCCTTCATTGCCGATACCGTATCCTATAGCGATATGGAACTGGAAGTCGTTGTAAACGATATCGTGGCACACTGCGAACGTTGCAATACGGATTTTCCCGTCCGGTACCACCGGTTTGTCTGTTCCTGCGGACAACCCTCAACTACGATAGTTCAGGGAAATGAACTGTTTATTTCTAAAGTAACCTTTAAATAAAATCAAAGAATATGTCAAATGCACCTGCAACCCCTAAAAGTGCGGGCAACCGTGTCGGTTCCGTACAATGTGACAACACGACTTTACATCTGTTAAAAGCCAACGATTATGTAGCAAAAGCGATTCGTGAAAAGCTAAAAGATATCTGTGTGATTAATGTGTGTTCCTCTCCCGGATCGGGAAAAACAACCCTGATGCAGGAAACGGGAAAACGACTGGCGAATGAACTAAATATTTCGGTTTTGGTTGGCGATCCGGAAACCGAACGTGATGCGGTTCGTATGCGCGAAGCCGGTCTTAATGCGCTTCAGATCGTAACCGGCGGAATGTGTCATATCGAAGCACAAATGATTTTACAGGCATTGGAGCATATCAATCTGGAAGGTACCGACTTGCTTTTTATCGAAAATGTTGGAAACCTGTTATGCCCGTCTGCATTCGATTTAGGAGAAGATTACCGGGTAACACTTTTAGCAGCAACCGAAGGCGATGATAAACCGAAAAAATACCCGCGTATGTTCCTGACCAGCGAATTGATGTTGGTTTCCAAAGCAGATTTATTACCATATGTGCCGTTTTCGGTAGAAGCGGTGACAAAAGATGCCCGCGAGGTAAATCCGGAATTGGAAGTAATAACCATCAGTACATTAAATGGTGACGGATTGGATGAATGGACCGAATGGTTAAAACAAAAAGTTGCCCAAAAAAGAAAATCAGCCGAAACAAAATAATGGAACAACCCGTTGTGATTGATGATCTGGCTCCGGTTACTGATACCGTTTTCGCATTAAGCGATGTTTTGGAACTGGAATGGTTTGAAACACGCAAACGGCGATTTACAAGGGCAACATTGGCAGGTGTCGCATTGGTTTTACAATTAAAAGATCAAAACGAATGGTATCATGGTGAAGGCTTGTTTTTCGAAGGAGAATTAATAGCCGTGATCCGAATTAAAACATGCCTGACGATTCAGTTTACGCCGTTATCCATTACAGAAACTGCCGATTTCTGCTACTATATCGGAAATCGCCATTTGCCGGTTTACCTCGGAAAAGACAAGACTACATTTATCGCGCCCTATGATGGAAAACTTTTCGAACAGTTGGAATATCGTTATCCCAACCGTATCCGACTGCTAAACGATCGGTTGGTAGCCGAAAATACCATCCGTAACGAAATTAAGAATATAACAAGATGAAAAACCGAATTCAAATTATAAAAATCCTTGGGCTATTCGCTTTTTTGATACTGATGGGGTGTAATTCCCGTCAGCAATCCGATCCGAAAACCGAGGTGGTCGCTACCGATGGACGGGGAAAAGAAATCCGGTTACCGTATATAGCACAACGTATTGTGGTATTGTATCCGTCATTGGTCGATGAAGTATATATGCTCCAGGCTGGTGACCGTCTGGTGGGAATTCCGCAACAGGTTTACGAAATGGAAGATACCTGGCAGTTTCTTTCCGAATTGGATGACCGAATCAAAAACAAAAGCATTCCCACGCCAACCTATGGCGGGCAATCCGGTAACGTAGAAAGTATTGTTGGTTTAAAACCCGATTTGGTGCTAACGTTTAATACCGATGAAGATGCCACCGGTCAATTGGAAAATCTCGGAATTCCGGTATTTACATTTTCGTCCCGGGATGAGAAAAGTATTCTGGAGGAACTGACGAATATTGCCCGATTGCTGGGCAAAGAAGAACGGGCTGAAGTAATTACAAAATACGTAAAACAGGAAGCCGATGCGATGCGGAATGCTAAAATTCAATCGCCTAAAAAAGCCTACTATGCCTGGTCAAAAGGCAGAGTAATGTCGACTTCCGGTAAAGGAAGCCTGATCGATATGGCGATACAGCTTTCGGGAGCGCAAAATGCATGTCCGCTACCGATGGAAAACCCGAATATCAGTGCCGAAACTTTATATAAATGGAATCCGGACTTGATGGTATTGTGGAATTCAAAAGTAACAGATGTATACCGTCTGAAAGAATTGGAGGCTTTACCCGCCGTTAAAAACAAACAGGTTTTTGTAATGGCGCCGTCGTTTCCTTTCGATCCGCATACGGTTAAATTTTTACTGTTCGCAAAACAAATCCGTCATTGGGCGGTACCCGAATATACCCAGGAACAACTGAACCAGGATATCGCAAAAGCATTTGAAGTATTGTACGCTAAAAAAGGCATGTTGTGATCAAAAAGAATTTAAAAATCGCCCTGTTATTAATTGTCTTACCCCTGGTTCTGGCTGTGATTTCATTGTGTATGGGTACCACAGGATCTATCGGGTTGGGCGAATTGTCACAACGGATGATTCGGACTTTAAACGATTCGGATATGGCCGATAGTCTGGATACTATTCTGTGGCAGATCCGCTTACCCAGAATCATACTGACGTTTCTGGTTGGTGCTTCACTGGCCTCATCCGGAGGTGTTTTACAATCTATTTTCCGAAATCCGATTGTAGATCCGTTTACCTTGGGTATTTCGTCCGGATCCGCTTTTGGTGCGGCATTGGCGATGCTGTTTCCATTTATGGCGGTAAACCTGTCGGCTTTTATTTTTGGTGTGTTGGCAGTAGGAATTACCTGGTTTGTGTCGTATACCGGAACCAGAACATCTATTGTAGGGATGGTTTTAGCGGGTATGATTGTCTCCGGAGTATTTGTAGCCTTGCTAACGGTGTTACAATATCTAAGCGATCCGTATAAATTACAGGCAATTGTACAATGGACGATGGGAAACTTGCATACCGCATCCTGGCAAAAAGTACGGGTTACCATTTTTCCGGTGCTTATCGGACTCATGGTAATTGTATTGTTCCGATGGAAACTCAACCTGTTGGCATTGGGCGATCACGAAGCAATGGCGGTTGGTGTAAATCCAACCGTTTTAAAGTTAGTATTGATGGGGGTTGCGACTATGATTACAGCCGCATCGGTGGCTGCTGTTGGAATCATTAGTTTGTTTGGACTAATCGTTCCACATATCAGTCGGATGGTTTTCGGTCCGGACAATCAGATTGTCGTTTGGGCAAATATTAGTATTGGCGGAACATTCTTACTAATAATAGACGATTTTTCCAGAACACTGATGCCGTTTGAATTACCGGTAGGGGTTTTTACAATGATCATCGGAGCTCCCGTTTTTATGTACCTGATGCGCAGAAACGCGATAAACTGGAATGCATGAAAAAGACCGTAAAAATTGAAAACCTTTCGTTTGATTACGGACGGCAACCTGTTCTGAAAGACGTAAATGTAACATTTCCCGAAGGACAACTTTCAGTGATCATGGGACGAAACGGAAGTGGGAAATCGACCTTGTTTAATGTGATTGCCGGACTGGAAAAAAAATACTACGGAAGGGTATGGATTGGAAACGAGGAACGAAAAAATTGCAAATCGGGAAAATCGGAATTGCGGGTGGGATTTCTAAACCAGTTTCACCAGACAACTTTTCCGTTTACCGTTTTTGATGTGGTACTCACTGGTAGGGCTTCGTTTTCTCGTCTGATACCTAAAAAATGCGATCGCGATGCCGTTGCACAAATTCTGGATCGTTTTCAGCTTTCCCATCTGAAAGAGAAAGCCTATACCGAACTTTCTGGTGGAGAACGACAATTGGTACTGCTTTGCCGCATATTGGTACAGCAACCGGATATTCTGATGCTGGACGAACCAACTAATCATCTCGATTTGCATTATCAGGTGGCGGTTCTGGAATGTTTGCAGCAATTGGTAAAAGAAGGAACTACGGTTTTGTGTGTCATGCACGACCCGAATCTGGCTTTTATGTATGGCGATCGGTTTTATCTGATGCAGGATTACGAATTACGGGACCTGCATACACAGGATCCGTCGCAAATAAAACACGCACTCGAAACAACATATCGGTTGCCACTGGCAACATTGGAACATCAGGGGAAAAAACTATTTGTTCCGAAACTGAAATAAGGTAAAATAATGGAAAAAATCACAATTCATCAGGTAAAAACAGATGATGCAGCGATAATATTGCCCTATGTGATCGGATGCCGGAAGCTTTTGTTTCCGATGTTGGATCATGGAAAACGTCCGAAAGACCTGGCTTTTTTTGTGGAAAATTATTTGGAAAGTGCCACCGGAGTTTTTTTGCAGGCACGGACTTCCGACGGGAAATTGGCCGGAGTTATCGGAATGATGCCGTATGATTACCGCTTTCCGCATTTGGAAATGGATACGCTGACTACCGTGGAAGTAGCGCGGCTTTTTGTCGAACCCGAGTTCCGCAGAAGTGGATTGGGGACACAACTTTTTGAGGCTTTAAAAATAGTCGCCGCAGAAAAAAAGATACAACGATTCTATTTGCATACCCATCCTTTTTTGGCGGGAGCCTATGAGTTCTGGCTTGATCAGGGGTTTACATTACTGGATTATCGGACGGAAACCGGCGTCCCAACGTTACATATGGAATTAACGATAAAGACGGATAAAAAAGAGAATACACAAATATTTTTAATTGACAATGAGAACGAAACATAGTAGCGTAATCGTAATGCTGATGGCATTTTTTGTGATGTCAGTAGCGGCACACGCACAGGAAACGGCTCGGATTTTTGGAAAAATAACCGATCCGAAAGGAAAAGTAATTTCAAATGCGACGGTAGTCCTAAGCAACGGAGAACTAATACCAACAAATGAAAACGGAAGTTTCGATTTTGCGCAAACCGTAGTGTTTCCGGTAGTACTATCAGTACATGCTACGGGGTATAAAGACCTGAATGTGGCCTACGATCGCATTTCGTGGAATACGGATTCAGGAATGGTACTGATTTTAAATCCCGAATCCAAAGCGTTGGATGAAGTATTGATCACCGTTAGAAGAAATAATTCCTACCTCACCAACGAACTGGAAATGGGAGGAAAGTATTCCGGAAAATTAAAAGACCTGCCACAGTCGGTGGCAGTGGTGAGCCGTGAGTTTATGGAAGATAAGCAAGCCTATACGACCCGGGATGTAGTTCAGGATCTGGCCGGTGTAACAACCGCTTCGTCCTATGACGATCTGGTGATCCGCGGTTTTAAAAGCGGTTACGAAACCGGAATCCGACTGGTAAATGGATTGCGCTCCGGCTACAGTTACGGAAATAGTTATTACCGTTCGCCTTTAACGCTAAATCTCGAAAGTATTGCCGTTTTAAAAGGTCCCGGGGCATCTTTGTTTGGCGATGTAACACCGGGTGGAACGATCAATATGGTGACCAAAAAACCGTTGGAGTTTCAAAAAACAACCGTGAATTTTTCAGCGGGAAGTTTTGGAACCTTGCGTACCAGTATCGATATGGGAGGGCCGTTGGATAAGGATAAAAAAGTCCTGTATCGCTTTAATGCGGGATATGAATACAGTCAGACTTTTCGCGATGTAAACCAGCAACAGAATTTTATGTTGGCGCCTTCACTAACGTTTAAGCCTGTCGAAGGAACACAGGTCGATGTGGATATTGTTTACGATCAGTTTCATGGTTTTCTGGACCGCGGAATGGGAATTAAAGGAAACGATTTTTATGCTCTACCGCGTTCGTTCAATTTTAGTCAGCCATCTGATTTTTACAATACGCAGACGATGTCGTTTAGCGGACGATTGATGCAGCGTTTAACGCAACATCTTTCCCTGAATCTGAATTATATGAAAACAATGTATCAGGAAGATGTAAATGAGCATCGTACGTTAAACACTTTTGCAGACGCACCGACTAATACGATTATGAATCTTCGCTTTTTCGACCGACATGGGAAAGATTATACCGATAATGCTGTGGCCTATTTTAAATGGGATATCCCGGGCGAAAAGATCGAGCATCATATTGTAGCCGGAGTGGATTTTGCTCAATATCGCGGCGATAAAAGTAATAGTTTGCGGGAAGCACGTCAGCAAATGGTTAACGGACAACCGGTACCATTGACGTTTGATATGAACAATCCAACCCATACGATCCGCGATATCTCGAATTATATCTGGCGCGATAACGTAAGTTATCCGTTTTTAAGTCCGTATAAAACGACCGGAATCTATGTTCAGGATCAGGTTTCGGTAGCCGGGCGATTAAAAATCATTTTAGGACTTCGGCATGAAAATTACAATTCCGAAACAATCGACGGGAAAAACGTGTCCAGTGCGACACAAAATGCCTGGTTACCGCGCGTAGGGTTGACATATGCGATCAACGAACGAATTAATTATTTCGCCAGTTATGCACAAGGATTTGCTCCGGTTGGAGCCAATTTTATCGAAAATTATAAAGAGTATGGTGCTGACAAACCGTTTGCGTCGGAAACGAGCTATCAGATTGAAACCGGATTTAAAACCGGATTTTTTAAAGATCAGTTGCAAATGGATTTGTCCTTATTTCAGATCCAACGCAACAATATGCTGATTACAACCGGCGAAATATCCGATAAAGGATTACCGGTTTACCGACAATCGGGTGAGGCAGTTTCCAAAGGAATCGAACTGGATGTCCGCGGACAATTGACAAAAGAATTTCAGCTAACGGGCAATTATTCGTTTAACGATACCGAGGTAAAAGTATCATCCATAGCCTCCGAAGTGGGGCAAAAATTACCCGGAGCACCTAAAAATATGGCAAGTCTGTGGATGAAGTATGTGTTTTCGACTACGGCTCTTAAAGGTTTGGGATTTGGAACCGGTCTGACTTATGTCGATAGTCGTAGAATGGACAACAGTGTGGGTAAAGATAGTGACGGAAATGCACTTTGGGCCGAATGGCCTTCGTATACCACGGTAAATGCGGCCGCCTATTACCACATCGGGGCAATGAAACTCGCCGTAAACGTAAACAACATCTTCGACAACTATTATTTCCTTGGAGGTTTCGATTATACCAGAGCGTTCCCGGGCGCACCGCGGAATGTGATGGTTTCATTAGGCTATACTTTCTAAATAAAAAACAATAAATACGAATAAAAACCAATATTAAATATGCATTTAGTACCCAGAGAAACAGAAAAACTTTTGCTGCACCTGGCTGGCGAACTGGCCAAAAAGCGCAAGAATCGTGGGCTTAAATTAAACTATCCGGAAACCATTGCCTATATCAGCAGTGAGTTATTGGAAGCCGCCCGCGACGGTAAATCGGTAGCCGAACTGATGCAGTACGGCGCAACACTTTTAACCCGTGAGGATGTGATGGAAGGGATTCCGGAAATGATTCACGATGTACAGATTGAAGCGACGTTCCCCGACGGAACGAAGCTGGTTACGGTCCATAATCCGGTGCGATAATTTAAAAAGAATAACATGATTCCAGGAGAATTTTTTATCAAAGAAGGTGACATCATTTGCAACGAAGGCAGAGAAGTAACCACGATAACGGTAGTGAATACAGGAGACCGGCCGATTCAGGTTGGATCGCACTACCATTTTTTTGAAGTGAATAAGATGATGCTGTTCGACAGAGCGCAAACCTTTGGCAAACGACTAAACATTATCGCCAGTACAGCCGTTCGTTTTGAACCGGGTGAAGCCAAAATAGTGGAACTGGTCCCGTATGCCGGTGGACGAAAAATATACGGGCATAACGATCTGGCGAATGGCGATACCGAAACCGAATCATCGAAAGAGGACGCTTTAAAGCGAATGGAGAAAAAGCATTTTAAAAACAAAGTATCATGAGTTTAAAAGTTAGCCGATTAAATTATGCGGCCATTTTTGGCCCGACAACAGGCGATAAGGTACGCTTGGGGGATACCGATATCATTATCGAAGTAGAAAAAGATTTTGCGAGCTATGGCGATGAAGCCAAGTTTGGAGGCGGAAAAACGGTTCGCGACGGAATGTGTCAGTCGTCAACGTTATTGCGGGACGAAGGAACGCTGGATATGGTAATCACCGGAGTTATTATCCTGGATCACTGGGGTATTGTAAAAGGCGATATCGGGATCAAAGACGGAAAAATTGTTGGGGTAGGTCGTGCCGGAAATCCGGATACGATGGACAATATCACACCGAATATGGTCATTGGAGCTTCAACGGAAGTACATGGTGGACACGGTTATATCATCACGCCGGGTGGTATCGATACGCATATCCATTATATTAGCCCGACTCAGGTGGAAACAGCTTTATTTAGTGGGGTTACTACGATGATTGGTGGCGGAACGGGACCGGCCGACGGTACTAATGCGACAACCGTAACACCCGGAAAACACAATATGAAACGGATGATGCAGGCGGTTGAAAATATGCCGATGAATTTTGGCTTTTTCGGTAAAGGAAATGTCGGCACCGAGCAACCCATTATCGAACAGATCGAAGCTGGTGCGTTGGGTGTTAAGATTCACGAAGATTGGGGCGCTACGCCGGCAACAATCGACAGAGCTTTAGCGGTAGCCGATCAGTATGATGTGCAAGTTGCGATCCATACTGATACCTTAAATGAAGGTGGTTTTTTGGAAGATACGATGCAGGCCATTAACGGTCGGGTGATTCATACGTTCCATACCGAAGGCGCTGGTGGAGGACATGCACCGGACATTATCAAATCGGCCATGTATCCGAATGTATTACCGGCATCAACCAATCCGACGCGTCCGTTTACTAAAAATACGATCGATGAACATTTGGATATGTTGATGGTTTGTCATCATTTGAGTAAAGATATCCCGGAAGATGTGGCTTTTGCCGATTCCCGTATCCGACCGGAGACGATTGCTGCGGAAGATATTTTACAGGATAGAGGTGTATTTAGTATGATGAGTTCCGATTCACAGGCTATGGGACGTGTGGGTGAAGTGGTGACCCGAACCTGGCAGACTGCCGATAAAATGAAAAAACAATTGGGCGTATTGCCACAGGATACAGGAAAGGATAACGACAATTACCGCGCACGACGTTATGTGGCCAAGTATACCATTAACCCGGCCATTGCCCATGGTGTGTCCCAGTATATCGGATCGATTGAACCGGGTAAAATTGCCGATATGGTACTCTGGAAACCGGCTCTGTTTGGTACTAAACCGGAAATGATCATTAAAGGAGGAAGTATCATTGCTGCCAAAATGGGGGATGCCAATGCATCCATTCCAACGCCACAGCCAATTATCATCCGAACGATGTTTGGAGGTTACGGAAAAGCAGTTACCGAAACCTGTTTTAATTTTGTATCGAAAATTTCATTGGAAAAAGGAATTAAAAAAGAATACGGTTTACAACGAACCTTGCTTCCGGTGGAAAATTGCCGTTCGATTTCCAAAAAAGATATGATTCATAATGATGCCACTCCGGAAATTATTGTAAATCCGGAAAATTATGAAGTGAGTATCGATGGGGAAGTTTTAAAATGCGAGCCAATTGATACCGTTTCTCTGGGACAGCGCTATTTCCTTTTCTAAATAAAAAATAATAGGACAACAGAAACTATAAATTAGTTGCTGTTGTCCTTTAAGTACTGGTACTATTATGTTGATCACCGAAATTACCCGCAATCTGAAAGCAGAATCTACAACGAAACGACAAGATTGCTTACAAATCGAATGGTACGAAAGTACAAAACGGATTCAGCGTCTCAAAACGGACGAAGGGATGGAGATTGCAATTCGGTTGTTGGGTACAAATGGCAGGCTTCAGGAGGGTGATATTTTGTATGAAAATGACGATAAAATTGTAGTTGTAGTAATCAAACCATGTGAGGTGATCGTAATTCAGATACCGGATATACCTACTATTGGTTTTATTTCCTGTGAAATCGGAAACAAACATTTGCCACTTTTTATAGAAGACAATACCCTTTTATTGCCTTTTGAACGACCGATGTTTCATTGGTTGGAATCGAATGGATTTGATCCGCAACGGGCCGAACGAAAACTGAAAAACAGCCTGAATGCCAACGTCGATCCGTCTCATCATAAAAGTATGCGTGCGGCAACTCAAAAAATTAAGGTACTTATAAAAGTGTAAAATATGAAAAAATCATTTCTGGGAAAACTGTTGCATTTGTCCGATCCGACACTACCAATTGGCGGTTATACGCATTCGAACGGATTGGAAACCTATGTGCAAAACCGATGGGTACACGATAAAAAAAGTACCGATGAGTATGTACGGCATAACCTGTGGCATAATCTGAAATACAACGATGCGGCTTTGATGAAACTGGCCTATGAAGCCACAGTACAAAAGGATTTGGATCTGTTGATTGCGCTCGATGCGGAATGTACGGCACTGAAAAGTCCGAAGGAAATCCGTCAGGCCAGTCAAAAACTGGGATTGCGGCTTTTTAAAATTTTCGGGCGCTATACGGAAGCTGTTTTGGTTTCGGAATGGGAAAAGCGGATCAAAGCGAAAAGTGTCGACAGTCACTATTGCATTCTATTTGGGATGTTTGCCTGTTTGCTGGATATCCCGTTGGCGGAAGCGCTGCACGGTTACTATTATAATGCCGCAATAGGAATGGTGACCAATGCCGTAAAACTCGTTCCGCTGGGACAACTGGACGGACAGGATATATTGTTCGAACTGCACGACGATCTGGAGGTCCTTTGTGAAGAAACATTCCAGGTAGAACGCAGTCTTATCGGACTTTGTAATATCGGTTTTGATATCCGATGCATGCAGCACGAACGTCTGTACACCCGGATTTATATCTCTTAAAAATCAAAAAAAATGGAAAACAGAAAATATGTAAAAATAGGTGTCGGCGGCCCGGTTGGATCGGGAAAAACAGCGCTTTTGGAGCGTTTGAGCCGACGATTGTTAAACGAACTTGACCTGGCGGTTATCACCAACGATGTGTATACGAAGGAAGATGCGGAATATATGGCTAAAAATAGCCTGTTGCCAAGAGAACGAATCATTGGAGTGGAAACCGGCGGTTGTCCGCATACTGCTATACGTGAAGATGCCAGTATGAATCTGGAAGCAGTGGACGAACTGGCGAGTCGTTTTCCGAAACTGGAACTGATCCTGATTGAAAGTGGAGGCGATAATCTTTCGTCTACTTACAGTCCCGATTTGGCCGATATTACCATTTTTGTGATCGATGTGGCCGAAGGGGAAAAAATGCCGCGAAAAGGAGGGCCGGCGATAACCCGTTCCGATCTGTTGCTGATCAATAAAAAAGACCTTGCACCCTATGTAGGTGCCAGTCTGGAGGTAATGGAACACGATGCCCGAAAAATGCGAAAAGGCGCACCGTTTTTGTTTTCAAACCTAAAAACCGGCGACGGACTGGAAGAAATCGTGGGTTGGATTAAAAAATATGCCCTTTTACAAGATGTGGAAGAGCCTGATTTATTGCGATAGATGATTAGTGCTTTAACAATACTGGTTGCCCAGCGAGAAGGAAAATCGTATCTGAAGGATGCTTATTTTACGCAGCCGTTCCGCATTGTGCCGGTGGGGCATTATCGGAAAGATCGGGCGGCATACCTGATGATCATGAGTTCTTCGCCAGGCTTGCTGGATGGTGATGAACATCAGATTCAGATCACTATTGCCGATGACGCCCGATTGCAGTTGCAAACACAGGCTTATCAAAGGTTGTTTCATATGAAAGGACATTCGTCGCAGACTACTCAGGTACGTCTTGGGAAAAATGCCGCGTTTTCGTTTGTACCGCATCCTGTTGTTCCACAGAATTCATCCCGCTTTTTGAGCCATAATCGCATCGATATGGAAGAAGGGTGTCATGTATTGCTGAGTGATATTGTGACCTGTGGACGTAAAATGTCAGGGGAAGTTTTCGAATACCATCATTTTCAAAATCGTACCGACTGTTATGTCAATGGCAAACTGGTTTTAAAAGACAATGTGTTGTTACAACCCGACCGAATGCCGATCCACGGTTTGGGAATTCTGGAAGGTTATACGCATCAGGGAACTTTATTTTACCTGAATACGGCTGGTATTGACGTAAAGCATTGGATCGAGACGTTTTATGAAGCGTATGGCGAAACAGAAGATATCGCTTTTGGGATTAGTGAATTGCAAGGCGATGGTTTTATGATTCGGATTCTGGGACATGGTGCCGAACAGTTGTTCGCGATTTTTCAGGAAATACAGCAACAGTTATGGAATACACTTTTTTTGAATGATCATAGCAAAGTGGACGCCTTTCCAAATAAAGAAAATATGGCTTCCGTTGCTACAGTAGCAATGAAGCAGTAAATAAATAACAATGTAGTACAATGAAAATTAAAATAATGACTTTTATCCGGGCATTTTTTAAAGGATACGGACAGATCATGTTACAGGGACATACCTGGACCGGTGTTTTGTTTCTGGGTGCCATCTTTTACGATTCGACGCTAATGGGTATGGCTGCGGTGGTGGCCAACGTAACGGGAATGCTTACCGCTCAAGTATTAAAATATGACAAAGCACTGATCCAAAATGGACTTTTTGGTTTTAATGCAAGTCTTTTCGGAATAGCGTTAATGTTTTATTTTGATCAGAATATCTGGGTTTGGATAACCTTACTTCTCGGTTCGGCTTTAACAACGCTTTTGATGGGAGTGGCACTAAAAAAGAATTTTCCGGCCTTTACCTTTCCGTTTATCGCAGTGACCTGGTTGGCGTTGTATATTCTTAGCATACCGGAATTGGCTTTTCGAACTGTTCCGGAACATTTTGTTGATATACAGCAAATGGATGATTTCCTTATTGAAGGTCATGCTTTTGGACAGGTCATTTTTCAGGGGAGTCTGGTTGCCGGTCTGATTTTCTTTATCGGGGTTTTTATCAGTAAGCCGATGGATGCACTCTATGGTTTTGCTGCGGTGATTATCAGCATTTATATTTCACACCACGGCCATGAATCGAACGAAATGACCAACAACGGAATATATAGTTTTAATGCTGTTTTATGCGGGATAGCGTTGAGTGGACCACGGGTTCGGGATGGTGTTTATGTATTGACGGCGGTTATTGTGGCAACCTATTTTGACCTTTTTATGGTGCATTATGGGTGGACGACGTTAACCTTTCCGTTTGTTTTTGCCATGTGGATAATGACGCCTTTTCAGAAACTTGATCGTTGGATGGTTCAAAAAATACAAACATTGGGGTGGAATTGCTAAAGAAGTTGCTTTTGGGTAGTGCATTCCAGAATCACTACAGTTTTGGATCGTAGTATTGCCGCTGTAACGAATACACCTCAAATTTCAAATTCTGATATAATGAGCATACAAACAAAAACACTTTTCCTGATTCTTTTCCTAAACATAGGTTCGCTTCATACAATCCGGGCACAATTAAGCCCGCCGGGATTAGGAAAAACAAAAACAGCCTTTTGGTCGGCGGTTGGTGTAAAACGCAAACTGGATTCCGTCGGAAAAAAAGAAACGATGACTTATTTCGGACTGGGACGAAAGAGCGATCCTGATAATTCCAGATTACTCGAAAATCAGGCGATCTTGGTTTTAAACCACGAAGTATACCGCAATTTTGCCCCAAATCAGCAGTATAGTTATGCGTTGAGTTATCGCCGACAGGATAATTACGAAACGAAAGCACCTTATCGTTTTGAAGGTATCGAACAGGAATTCCGGGTATACGGGCGTTATGCCTATACGTTGCATTTGGGCGATCGGTTGAAATGGAAAAATACCGCCCGCCAGGAATTCCGGAAGTTTTATACGGCCGATTTTAGTAAGGCCGATGAAAACTTTCAGTTCCGAACCAGACTCAAAACGCAGTTAACCTATATTTTGCCTACCAAAACAAAGCAGGCGTTGGCTTTAAGTGCCGAAGGTCTTTTTGCAGTAAGCCGCTATAACGGAAGCGATAAAAATTGGTCAAAGTTTGCTTATAAAGAAGCACGACTGGGCTTGTATTATCTGTTTCAGATTCCCAAAACACCACTTGCTATGGATATCGGTTATGTGAATAACCTGATTAAAGGATATCGTACGGCGAAATCCGGTGTGCATTATTTGGCGGTCGATCTGATCTGGACGATTCCATACCGGCGTTAGTCTTCCATAAATTTGTGTTTCCGGTAATCTTTAGGCGAATAGCCCGTGATTTTCTTAAATAGCCGTGTAAAATACGATGGGGAATGGTATTTCAGTTCGTAAGCAATTCCGGCAATATCGCGGGTAGCGTCCTGGAGCAAAATCTGACTGTGCAAAATACTGATCTCGTTGATCCATTGTTTGGGTGGTTTGTTGGTGGATTCCTTAACGCATTTGTTTAGGTAGTTTTCCGAAATATGTAACAGGTTGGCATAAAACAGTACATTTTTATGATCAATATGGAATTGCTGCACCAGTTCCCGGAATCGGAAAGCGATATCGAGTTGCCGGCTCATGGGGGCTTTGGTTTCGATATCCGTTTTAATGATTTTTAGAAGCGCACTTTGGATGAGCGAAATACAGATTTCCATCACTTTTACTTCGGTAAAGAGTTCTTCTTCCAATAAAATCAGAATCCGTTTTAACCAGTCGGCAACATGCGGTTGTAGTGTCGCAAACGGATTGGAATTAAAAAATTTGATATCGTTTTTGCCGAGTTCAATATCGGTGACAATATCATTTTCATAGATTACAAAAAAACCTTCCACATCTTCCGATAGCGATAGCGTAGCGGTAATGTTACCCTGCTTGATATTGATCACTTGATTTTCGGTTAACGTATAGGCCGCATTTTCCAAATGTTGCGTCAGCGATCCTTTGGTTACAAAAATCAAAAAGTTAAAGGTCGTCCGATACGGAATTACAGGCATCAGGATGCTTTTTAAGTAATTCTCAATACGGTATACCTGTATTTTGCTTTCGTTGGAAAGGTTGTTGTCACTGATGTCCGGCAAAAAGAGTTTTTTATACTCTTTGTTGCTGACCATTTTTATGGATGATTTCATCGGGTTGGATCCTTTTCTTTTGGGATAAAAAGAGACGTATTAAAGATAAGGCAATTTTTTTACCCGCGGAGAGTAATTTTTATCGTAAAATTTTAATCTTCAATCGTACTAAATACTATTGTGAAAAGAGTTGTTTTTTTATATAGATTTGTTGTTTAGAGTAGTATATTTAATTCTTTTTAACAACAGTTATAATGAAAAAAGCAAAAATAATAGCCTTTTCTCTTCTTGTTATTGTGATTCTAATCACGTCGTATTTTGTTTTTATCAAAACGGATTTTTACATGCCAAAATCAAAACAAATCGAAAATGAAAAAGGATTAACAGCGTCTATCATAAAGGAAGTGGCGAAAATGACTACCACTAAAGACACCCTTTTTTTGATTGTTTATAATCCTTCTCTTATTTGCGGAAGCGAAGTACATACTAAATCACCATTTACTGAGAAAATGGATGCTTTAAAATATGCGATCAAAACAGAATATTATTTTGATCAAACGACAAGTTTTCCGCCCGTTTATAAAAACAACGATGTAACAATTGTAACCGGAAGAAGCTCAAAGGGGGGCGAAGGTTGTGGCTGTTTTAGATCGGACATTGTCAATTTTGAGCATGAAAAGATGAGTGAAAAAAATGTGTATGAAGTTCAATACAATGCGATGGGTAAAGATGAAGTCGAAATTACAATAACTAATTTTAATACCGGAGAGGAACTAAAAGTAATGGACTTTGTTCTGAATGCTAACAATTGGATTTTAAAATAAGATGTCGAAAATTATAACAGGTATTATCGTATTACTACTGTACCAGTTTTCTTTTGGTCAGCAAACCTATACCGTTACCGAAGGTCAATTGTACTGCATCCATCCGGGGAAAGGAATTGTGATCAAAAATGGAGCGAATTATTACAGCCTACAAATAGAAGTTCGTTTTGAAGGAAAGCAACAGATAATAAAATCGGTTTTAAACCCTATCAAAAAAGAGGAAGCGGAGGGATTATCCAAACAGGTAAATGCTATTTCATATGATCAAATAGACGGTCGTTATAATTTTAAAAAACTTCAGGAAATACAATTCACCTATACGGATGATGACACTGATAAGGAGGAATATGAGATCCGTAAATTGTGCCAATTCATCCCGAATTATTTTGCAATTTTTTCCGATAAGCATCAGAATGATGGCGTATACACAAGTATAGAAGAATGGTTGCCCTATATTTTTATTCAATTTGATCAAAAACGAATACTATATACGTACGATAACGAACGGTTATATCTGATTCCAACTCCGAATAAAATCCAACTCTTCGGACTTTTTGATACCTATGTTCCCGAATTAAAAGTTGAAAAAAAGGTTTTGACGGAACGTGAGATTTATATGTTTACTGCCCATGCTTTTGCTGAATTGGAAGAAAACTATTTTAGAATAGATACGTTGCCTAATAAAAAGGTGCAGTTAAAAAATCGTTTTAACGAAATATTGATTCCTAAAAGTTATGATGCGATTACTTTAGGTAAGATGATAATCGGGCATACCGGAAAAACGATGGATTTATATAATTTAACCTTTAAAAAGCTAAACCGGGATAAACTCAAAATGATCAAGTTCAATCCTGGGAATATACAGATCATCGAAAAAAACACGCTTAAATCGATCGACTGGGCCGGACAGGAGCTAAAAACAAAAGGTAATTATATCGTTGATCGTATTTATGAGCCCACGCCAAAGGATTACTTTTATGAATTAGCCATAACTAAAAGAAATGATGTTTTTGTGCTTACCATGCGCAATCTGAATGATTTCGGTTTCGAAGATCAATACACGGTTTCAGACAGTATTTCGTTACAAAATACGAGTGAAATTCAGGAAATCTATTTGAGAAATGCTGCCAGGGATACGATAAAAAGCAGTATCGATTTTAGTAGCTATACCATGTTTGATAAAAAAGAAAGGATTAGTAAGCATGTACCATTCGACAGTGTTATTGTTACTTTTTTAAGAAAAGACGGGACATTTGGAATGCATTACCTTCATTATTTTTTGAAACCGGAAAATAAAAATGCGTATTTTGAAGATAACGAGCAATTTGCCGCGTATCAAAATGTACAATCCATAGTGTATAAAGCACCGTTCTACCAAATAAAAAAGAACAATTTGTTGCTGCTTTATCCCTTACAAAAGAAATTTCGATATAAGAAAGTGGAGGACTTTCAGGCTTATTTTGCCCGTTTTGAACTCGCAAACGGACAAAAAGGCTGGCTGGATTTAAAAGGGAATGAATATAGTGATGATTAAAAAACTTGAAAATGTATAACGATATAGCAATATCAAAATGAGACTATTTATCCACAACACAAAATCCGAGCATCTTCCGTATGACGAGATCCGGGAGGCATTTAAAGCGTTTCTTTTTACGCAAAACGAATACCTGGGGATTGGGAATTGTATTAAATTGACCGCCGAAAAGTATGCGGTAGTCCATATCCGGATGGTAAAAGAGTCGGGTACTTTTGTCTGGGATGTTCCGGAAAACAAAATCCCGATTGAATATACAGATGTTATTTTATCGACAATAAAAAACATCATAAACATTCCAATGGGAATGGCTCCGTTTAGCAGCTATGGTTTTAGTTATCAGATTGTTGATGGTTCCTGGCATCCGAGCGATTCGAGTGCCAAGACGTTTGAAGTTGCGACTTTTATGGCTATTGCCAATATCATTGGATTTGAACATGAAAAGATACGGGTTTACCAACGGGATAAATCCTAAAAAAATGATCCTAAAAATGGATTGTTTGATTTCTTAAAAAAAAAGACATTCGAATTGGAACCCGGATTAAAAGAGGATGCCAAACAAGTTCCGTTTCTTCAGAATTTAGTGACCAACAACGCATTTATTACCCTTATGCAATCATAGCGAGAATCTGTTTATTTTTGTCCCGGATAGCACTTGTATTAATTTTGAATCCTTTTTATACCATGAAAAAAATTATTGTTTCCGCCCTGATCACTTCAATACTCACATCGTGCTCGCCTAAAGTACCTGCTGTTTTTGTCGATAAAGAAGCCGAAGTCTATAGGAGACTCGAAAGCGTTCCAGATAGTGTCAGAGTAGGAGAAATAACCATTTTGAATCTTTTTAAAAATCAGATTTTAGCCCATCGAAATGTCCCATACGACAGTGTAAGGATTGTCGAAAAGGTGTATCAACCGCATCAAGCGTTATGGGATGATTGTTATGGGGCAATTTTTGGAGACGAAAATGCGTCAAAATTTAATACGCCAGCAGGTATGATCCAATGGAACAAAACCTTGTATAGGGACAATAAAGCCTTTATGGACCATCGGGTTTCGGAAATCCTGAAGATTACTCTGGATAAAACACTTCGGGACAATTTAGTAAAGTTTGAACAAATGGTTCCATATAGACCCAAAGCACGAATCAGTATTCTTTTTACGCCTATAACAGGCATTGGTTTCGGTGGTTGTAATGCAGAGCAATTTGCTTTTGAATTGAACAATAAAATACTAGATGTACAGTATGCTGTCGAAAAAGGATTGCCTCACGAATTAAATCATTTGGTTTATGAAAAATTTAGAAGGAATGATGCTGAGGGAACCACGGCTTTAAGTCAGGCGATAGACGAAGGTTTTGCCTGTTATTTTACCTATGTTTTTTTCGATAAAAAAATAACTGAATATGAGGCGGTCGAAAATATGACCCAAGCTGATTGGGATTGGTTTTTAAAGCACGAAAAAGAAATCTTTACCAAAGTAAAACTGTATTTTTCCGATACCTCAGGAAATAATCCACTGTTGCGAAACGATAAATTAAAATTATTTCCCGACGCGCCCAAAACGCTGAATTATTGGTTGGGATTCCGGATTGTTTCAAAATATGTGGAAAAACACGGTGCCAATTCCTGGCGCGATATTTATACCTTAAAAGCAACGGAAGTTCTCGAAAGAAGCGGCTACGAAAGTTATATTCAAAAAATATAAAGGGGCTGACTCCCTTTTGAGACAGCCCCTTTTTGTCTGTGAAGAGGAAGGAAATTAGGTTGTCCGTTCTATTTGGGCTTTACGCTCCAGATAGTTCCGCGTCAGTATCATCGTAAAGGCCAATAAACCGAATACTAATGTCAACCACGGGGTGTATTGAACGCCTTTGGTGGCGATCATCCATCCGCCTATGGTGGTGCCCACTGTAATACCCATATTACCAAAGGAAGTCGCAAGACTGTTGGCAAATTCCAACGATTCCGGCGCTGACGAGATCATATAAGTAGAAGCATTTAGAAAACTCGGCGAATATAAAAATCCCCAAAGGACTATTACTAAAAACACAGCGATGGGATGGGTACCTGAAAAATGCAATAATACCGGAATCAGAATGGTTCCCGACAAAAATAAGGCGGTAGTATTCGCAACATTTTGGTTTAGCATTTTTCCCGAAACGCGATTGGCTATAATTCCGATAATCCCAAAAACAAACAACATATAACTTACCTTAGTGCTATCCATACCTTTGGCTTTGTTGAGGTATTCCGCAAAGTAACTATAGGTGGAAAACCATCCGGCGATCATAAAAAAATTCATCGCGGTACTCACGATAAAAACAGGTTGGGTCAGTATTTTTAACTGACTCCCATAGGACTTTTTCTCCGCAACAGGCAGGTTGGGCAGTACGTAATAGATCGCCAACAACGCAATAGTACTTACAATAGTTTGGATAATAAACGAATATTCCCAGGAGAATTTACTCGCCAACCAGGTGGCAAACGGAACGGTAGAAACCATGGCAATGGCTACACCACTAAACACGATGCTCATCAATTCGTTCTCCTGTTTTTTATCACCTTTTGAAACGGCTACAGACAAGGCGGTGGCAATATAAACCGGTTGTAGAAATGCCGGAAGTATCCGAACCAGCATCAACAGCCAGAAAGGAGGTGAAAATGAAGATACGATTCCCGTAAACAGAAAAATAAGGATAGCGGTAGCCATGACTTTTTTGCGGTCAAAGCCGGAGGTTAATAAGGTCATAAAAGGACCGGTCAATGCGATGACTAATGCAAAAGCACTAAGTAACATACCTGCTTTGTCGATACTGATGTTGTAATGTGTGGCTATTTGTGGCAATATGCCGATAACGCCAAATTCGGTAGTGATGACGGCGATAAACCCTAAGCAGCCTATATATGCGTATTTTTTCATTTGGAAACATTATATCGGTTTGTGAAATCAGCTACATCCTGCATGAGCACTTTGGCATCTTTAATGAATCCGCCCATTTGGAAGAAACCGTGGGTGGTTCCTTCGTACTGTTTTAGCGTTGTCGTTACGCCTTTGGCTTTTAGTTTTTCGGCATAGCGGATGGCTTCATCTTTTAAGGGGTCATATTCGGCAACGGCGATAAATGTTGGCGGTACTGCTTCCAGATCCTCGGCTAACAGTGGAACCGCATCGGGGTTATTTTGGTCGTTGACATTTGGTAAATACCATCATGCCTGAATGCCGCCTTTTAAATCCAATAGCGGGCCATTTTGAAATTCTATCCAGGAAGCTGTGTTCAGACGGTTATCGGTTACCGGATAAATGAGTAGCTGTGCCATAACTTTTTCCCGGAATTTTCGTGTAACGGTTGCCGCCAAAGCCCCTCCGGCACTATCACCGGCTATGATTATCCTGTTGGGGTTGATATGGAGTAATGCGGCATTGTCAATGATCCATTTTGTGGCTAATTCGCAATCGTTTAAACCCGCTGGAAATGGATGTTCCGGTGCCAGTCGATAGGCGACACTAATAATCGTGGATTGTGTTAAATTCGTTAGCTGACGTAAAGGGGTATCGTGGGTTTCCAGACTTCCGGCATTAAACCAGCCTCCGTGAAAATAAATCATAACGGGTTGTTGGTCGCTATGGTTCGGACGGTAAATCCGCAAGCGAATGGAATCATTGTCTTTTACTGCTACTTGTTCTTCGATTTGAAAAACGGCTTCTTTTTCTCCGGCTAAAGGGATAAACTTTTCATAAAAAGCCCTACCGGTTTCCCAGGGAGTTTGATTTTCGGACACTTCTATATTTTGAATATAGGCCAGTGCTTTTTCGGTTTGTTCTGATACGATCATAGTACTTTCTTTTAGAATTGTTCCCAAAATTATTAGCTAATACTTAAATTTGTAGGGTACACATCCAATTGTATGGTACAAACAAATTTGTAAGTAATGGGGAAAAGAAAGGAAAATTCAACCAATATGTTGAATGAGAATTATATAGTGGAAAGCTGTAATCTGACGTATGCCGTATGTAAAATAGGAGGTCGGTGGAAGTTGTTAATCCTTTGTCGACTGGAAAATGGGAAATTGCGTTTTAGTGAATTGCGCAATCAAATTGTAGGGATTACAGAGCGTATGCTTACGTTACAACTCCGTGAATTGGAAAAAGAAGGCCTGGTCAAAAGAACCGTTCATGCCCAGGTTCCACCACGGGTAGATTATGAGTTGACCGATATTGCTCAGGAATTGGTTCCAATATGGAATCAATTGAGTCAATGGGGCGCTAAGCATAAAGATTTAATTCTTGAAAAGGAGTTTGATCACGAGATTTAATGCGTTCCGATTCTAGGATAAGACTTTGGTAAGTACCTGATCGCGACGTTTTGATAGGGAGCCGCTTACTGTAATGACGTCTATTCCAAAATCTTGAATCCAATCAAGGAGTAGCGCATTAACCGAGGCTCTGAGTTTCGGAAAATCGGTTTGAGAACCCGGTATCCGATCCGGTTTTTCGATAGGAACAAATACAAAAAGATCTATCTCATCGCTTATGGATTGCGCGATTTTATAGAGGGATTGGATATTTTTGCGCGGTTCCAAAACATGAATATAGGCCAGGATATCAATAACGCATCTGTCAAATAGCACCTCGTCTTCACTTTTTGGAATCCGTTTAGCCGAATAATGAAACTGTTCTATAAAATCTTCGGCAGTGGGCTTTTCTGAAAATTCATACCCTGATAATTCCAGTTGACGGTAAGGCTCGGGTTCCAAGGTATAACCGGAAAGATGCGCCAGAAGTTCTTCTGCCAATGCCGTTTTTCCCACGTTGTGGGCACCTAATATCGCAATTCTCATAGTGTCTGTTATTGGATTCCATCTTAGTTCAGTAACAGTGTTACATAACTGGAGTGGCGTGTTTTTAATATTTGTTTATCGCTATATGATTTTTACTTTATAAAACGCATATTCTTTTTGGTATTCTTTTTCATCTACAAACAGCTTGAAGTAAAGCGTAGTATCATCTACCCAGAATTCTTTTTCTATAACGCAAAGCCATTTTCCGGTTTTATTTTCAAAAAGTTTATTTAAGTCGGCTATTTTTTGAAATTTACCTTTTTGCTTTTTCTGGATAAAATGTTCATAACATTCTTGTCCTTCAGTTATCTTGTTCAACCGGTATTTGCTGTTAGGCGATTCTGTTGCCAGCTCAGGGTTGCCAGCATCTTCCGTTTCCTGACCCGTTCCTAAATCAAAACTTGCATCCGACATATGACCGCCTTCTAATAAAAGAATGTCATCGGTAGGAAAATAGGCGACGAAGGAGCAATAGCTGCACTCTCCATCGTTTTCGAGTATGGTGCCGTTTCTAAAGTGGATCTTGTTGATATACAATGTGCTGTCTCCTTCTTTGCGAAAATCAACAATGCCGGATAATTGCTTTTGTACAATATTGATATCCGTGATCTTTTCTGCCGGTTTACTTACTTTCGCATACCGCGTTGCGGAATAGAACTGATCACTACTTATTTGTTCGATTGCTATACTAATGGCGTCTGGATCATGTTTGACAACGGTTTCCGCTTCTTTTGTGCTGGATTCGGTGATTACTGTTGTTGGATTACCTGGATTGCTTTTCTGTTTCTGATCACAAGAAACCAGACCTATTAAGGAGAGTACTACTAAAAGCGGGAGTTTTCTAAAAAATGATATTTTCATTTTCGGTGGAATATTCTTTGTTGCAATTCTACTATTTAGGTTTAAGTTGTGGGAATATACAACAATATATAACAAAATAAAACAAAAGACAGGACTAATGTCGTTACGTTTGTATCAAAGTAACGTAATGTATATATTTGGTAGCCAGACAGCATTCCATAAATAATAATAACCCGATCATGAATTTGAAAATAATAGTTCCGTTTTTATTTTTTGCAACCCATTTCAGTTGTGGACAACATGATCCATTACTGGATAAAAAGTTAAAAAGAGATAGTATTGCTGCAGAATTTACGCAGCTATATAACCTGACCAATACGATTCATCCCGGACAGTTTATGTTTTGTTCGAAAAAAGAATTTGATCAAACCTATTTTGAGTTGAAAAATTCCATCCAGGGCGATCTTTCTATTGTAGCGTATTACAGACTCACCGCTACACTAATGGCAAAAATAAAAGATGGACATACTACTGTTGATAGAGGGCAAATTACGACATTATTAAAAGAAAAACCCGTTTTTCCATTTCGTATTTATCAGATTGGAGCTAATTATTATTTTGATCGTTCTGTAAAGGAAAACAAAAGTTATACCGGCTTGCAAATTCTTTCGATAAACGGAAAAGCTATTCATTCCATCGTAAAGGATGTCAAAAAATATATTCATCTTGAAGGTCGTAATGAAACCGGATTAAATACGAAATTTAAAAATTTCCCTTTTTATTATTTTATCTACGACCCAAGTGAAAAATTTGAAGTGACATTTTTAAACAAGGATAACCAAAAGCAGCAAGTTGTATTCAATGGAATTCCTTTGGATCGTTTCACCCAAAGTACCATCGAAACGATTCCGCCTTTGACCACTGAAATTAGAACCGATAAAATTGCGGTTCTCCGATTTCGTTCCTTTGAAAATGGGTATAATGAATCCGATAGAAAGATTGCACAAAAGCAATTGGATGTTTTTTTTGCCAAACTCGACAGTCTGAAGACTAAAAATCTAATCCTTGATTTACGCGATAACGGTGGTGGCGCTGCGGAAATAGCCAATTATTTGTTTTCTTATTTAGTTGATCAACCCTATTACTATTTTGATTATGTGGGTGCCAAGTACAATAGTGTGAAAAACTGGAAGCATTATGCGCAATATCCTGAAAGTATTGAAGAAATAAATGTAGCGGAAACAACACCAATAAACGGACTAAATTGCACCACAGCAACTGGTAGTGCAGATGATGATTGGTGGTTTAAAAAACAGCAAAATAAATCGAATTTTTACAAAGGACAGATTAGTGTTTTGATCAATGGTGGTTGTTTTTCCACGACGGGACATTTATTGGCCTTACTTCGGGAATATAAAATTGGAAAATTTTATGGCGAATATTCACAAGGAAGTAATTATAGTAATGCCGGTGGTCGGGCATTTGTTTTGCCTTATTCCAAAACACTGGTATGGATACCTACTTTTCAGTACAAAATGAAAACTCCAAATTTTAAAAATGACCCCAAAGGTATAAAGCCTGACGTCGAAATACCGCTTCTGGCAGATGATTTAAAAACAGGCTTTGACAGACAAATGGATTTTGTAATACGAAAAATTGAAACGGAAAAATAAAGAAATGCTTAACATCACATTGTAAACCAACAAAATAAAAGTCGTCTATAAGGGGTCTTTATTTTTCTGTTAAAAGTAGAAGTTTATTTTTGTTTCGAATAATCCGTTAGCCCCAACTTATTACCAAAGGGATCGTTAAACTCAACTGCGAGACCCGTCATGATCGCAAAGGGTTCGCTTAAAAATAGGACACCTTTCTCTTTAAGGGTCACGTAAGCCTGTAGTACATTATCTACGGTAAACCAGATAGTAGGTTTCACATTTTCCCTATTGCTTAGAATAATAGCCGGTTCGTTAGTGCCAACTTTAAAAGCAACCATACCTTTGTCTGGAAAATCAAACTTTGTTGAAAGTCCAAGAGTGGCGCCATAAAATAGCTTTGCCTTTTCGAGATCTGCGGCCGGTAGAAAAAAATTGTCGTAATTATCCAGGTTAATCATCGTATCAAGGGGTTATTTGTGATAAGTCAATGCCGATTTTTTCGAATTCAATGATCCCTTTTTCGGTAACATAAAAGTTCTTGTCTTCGGGTGTCTCCTTGGCCAGCCAACCATGAGCAACAAATTGTTTTAGGAGTAGGCTTCCAAGTTTACCTCCGACATGTTCATAGCATAATTTAGCCGGTATCTTATCTGTTTTTCCTTTCATGATGAGGCTTTTTAAATGTACTAAATCAAATGTAGTGAAAGCTCGCGAGCAGCGATGTGATTTTCGTCATGTTTTTTCATCTTCCTTCACTTTTAAGTTTTTTGTGATAATGCCAAAAACAAATGGAGTTTTTCTAAACATCACCTTAGGAAAGTTTAAAAAATGGGTAACCATTTTTTACGGATCTGTTGAGTTTACTTTTATCAGGGAAGACCTGTGTTCAGGTGGGTATAAAAGAAAAAAGTCAAACTAATGTTTGACTTTTTTGTGACCCGGCTGGGATTCGAACCCAGGACCCCATCATTAAAAGTGATGTGCTCTACCAGCTGAGCTACCGAGTCTATTGTGTAATATCTGTTTTGTTTCTTTTTTGATCAGTGAAACAGGAAAAATTTCCTACTGAATTGCAACGTCCGATAGCTTGTGAAAAAGTAGCTGTCTTTTGTTGTTTTAACGGGTGCAAAGAAAGGGATTTTTATTTGGATGAACTAATAAAACCGGCTTTTTTTGACGTTAATTTTTGAAAAAAATAACGGGTGCTAACTTAATTGTTTCAATATGAAAGAACTACTGGTGTTTGGGGATGCAGTATTTTTTTGACATTTATCAACTCCTATACTTTTAAAGCATGAAAAAGTATTTAGAAGCACTAAAAATGCACTTTATTTTGGTTGGTCGGATCAAAAATAATCCAACGAATTCCTGTTTTCGGATTGTTTTGTCCATATATTACTGTAAAATAAACCGGATTGGAATTTGAGAAACTATGTTAAAGACCATTTAGAATCCGTTTTTATTTGTCTGTTTCTTTCTCAGAAGTCCGAAAATTAAAACGATAGCGTAAGCAAACATAAGCCAGGAAGCAAACGTTTTACTGTAGATTTCGGGCATATTAGGGAATAGTTTTTCAAAAAACTGTACGCAAACAGTATCCAGTAGCATACCCGGTAAAACCATAATGGCGGCTGATTTTATACTTTCGAGCTGGTCTAATTTGCATATATTAAAAACCGTGGTTGCAACGAAGCCTAATGCAGGTATCAGAATGATATACAAAATGATCATAACTAAAGTATTGTCAACTATAAAGAAATGCTGTCCGGCAATCCGAAACAACAGCGTAGCTACTAGCCAAACTAAAAAGCCAATAATAAAACTAAGCAACGGGTAATTCTCTTTGAGTGTTTTCATTGTAAATTAATGGGGATCTTTATGTTGTTTTAAAATAAACGCCAGGCTGTAGTGGTTTAGCTGTCCTGATTCCTTGAGTATAAATATAAGAATTTTCCGGCTGTAAATTCAGTTATTCGATGATTATTGTCAGTGTCTGCTAGGGTAATAAAAGAAAGGGCTGTATTTTATTTACCTTGAAAAAGTCACGTTTGACGGTTTTGCTTTTCGAATCACCAGGGTAAATGAAGTTTTGAGTCTTGTGTTGTTGATCAACAAAGAATTAAGAAATAAAAAAAATGGTACAGATGTAGCTGATCCACATTTGTACCATTTGGTGACCACGATGGGATTCGAACCCATACGTTTTGCAACACCACCCCCTCAAGATGGCGAGTCTACCAATTTCTCCACGTGGCCATAAAAGAAAAAAGTCAAACTAATGTTTGACTTTCTTTTTGTGACCCGGCTGGGATTCGAACCCAGGACCCCATCATTAAAAGTGATGTGCTCTACCAGCTGAGCTACCGAGTCTGTGCTTTCAAGAAATAAATTTAGGTCATTTTGTGACCCGGCTGGGATTCGAACCCAGGACCCCATCATTAAAAGTGATGTGCTCTACCAGCTGAGCTACCGAGTCTGTAATCATTTCCTGATTGCGGGTGCAAATATAAGGCCTATTTTTTATTATACAAGACTTTTTTGGTTTAAATTTGTGTTTTTTTTAAAGCCAATTTTTAAGTTTCTGTTAACGAGACATTTATTAGTATGTATAAAATTATTCTTATAGGTTATATGGGATCGGGAAAGTCTACAATTGGGAAATTATTGTCCCAAATGACTTCCATTCCGACTTTCGATCTGGATCAAATTATTGAAGAAGCCACCCAAAAAACCATTCCGGAGTTGTTTTCCGAATTCGGAGAAATTAAATTCCGTAAACTGGAACACGAAAAACTCAAATCGTTTATCGCCGAAAACGATAATTATATACTGAGTCTTGGCGGTGGCGCTCCCTGCTATGCCAACAACCACGAATTTCTAAAATTGGAAGGTATTACTTCTGTTTACCTGAAAGCGTCTATAAAAGAGCTGCTAATGCGTCTGGAAAATGAACGCTACAACCGACCGTTATTGGCTGGATTAAAAGATGAGGAAGTGGAGGAGTTTGTAGCAAAACACCTGTTCGACAGGAGTTATTTTTACCATCAGGCCAAACACGTGGTGTCGGTCGATGGTAAAAATCCTGAGGCTATTGCAGATGAGATTATCAGGCTCTTAGCTTAAATAGGCATATTCTTCCGACTCTTCGAAAACGACTTGTATGTGTTCCAATAGGGAAGTAGATAAGGATAATCCTTTAAAATCGGCTTTTACCGGGTATTTTTTGTGATTTCGGTCGACCAGTACCGCAGTTTTGAATTTCTTTAACGGTACGTCAAGGAAATGCTTTACACCGTAGATCAAAGTGGTGCCGGAGTTTAATACATCGTCGATCAGTACCAGGTTTTTGTTGGTATATTCTTCCGGAGTTAACGAAGTTTGTATGGTTTCCTGCGGTTGTGTTTTGTTAATTTTAACCTCACACAGTACAATGTTAAGATCGGAAATCTGCTTTAGTTCGCGGGCTATTTTCTGAGCGAAAATATAACCGTTGGCGGCAATTCCGGCCAAAACCACCTCTTGTTCGTCGGCAAAGGTTTCGTAGATCTGATAGGCGATTCGCTTGGTTTTATGATTAATTTCCTGTTGTGTCAGAATGATATTCTTCATGGTTGTTGTGTTGTTGTTGTGTTATTTTTTTTCAAAGATAAAAAACAGTTCCCGATCCTGTCTCGGTTTTATCGAATTGTGTGCTCTTTCCAGTGTTTTAATCGTAAAAGTATCCGAAAACAGGTTGCGGTATTCGGTTTCGCTTCCGCCAAATGGAGGTCCGACTTCGGTTAGTGGAAAATCAAATAATAATCCGGCTATTTTGCCTCCCGGATTTAGAATTTCGTGCATTTTTGCGGCATATTGAGGACGTAATTCCGGCGACAACGCGCAGAAAAAAGTTTGCTCTAATACGAGGTCAAAAGTGTGCTCTAGCTCAAAAAAATTACCTTGAATTAATTGCGTATCCGGGAAATCCGGATTTCGTAATTTGATGTTCTCCAAAGGTGTTGGCGCAAGATCGATCACATATACATTGTGAAAGCCCTGCGAAAAAAGATAATCAAGCTCATGGGCATTGCCTGCACCTGGAATTAATATCGTAAGGTTTTTGTTTTTGATTTGATCAATATATGCCTTCATCGGTGCGGTCACCGCACCGGTATCCCATGGTGCTTCGTCGTTCTGGTAACGGTTTTCCCAGTAGTCTTTATTGAATAGTGTCATCTTCGAAATCAATGGTTGGTTCGTCGGTATAATCGTCAATGTCCCGGCGGTCTTTTTTGGTAGGCCTTCCGGTACCTTTGGCTCTGTAGTGTTCTTTGGAGAGGCGTAGTAATTCCAGATGCTCAAACGCTTCCGCAGGCGTCTCGTCTTTCCGGTAAATATCGACCAATTTGGCGCCAACCCGGTTATCCGGAATGTCCAAAACGGTTAAAATATAGTTGATCTGGTCTCTGCGTAAGGTGATTTTATCGGTAGGGAAAACTTCCCGTGAAGGTTTGGCTGCCTGCCCATTTACGGTGATATGTCCTTTTTTACATGCCTCTGTAGCAATGTTTCTCGTCTTGTAGTAGCGGACACACCACAAATATTTATCCACTCTCATATGAAAATTCAAAATTCAATGTTAATATTAAAACAAAAATAAAGGAAAATTGTATCTTGCACCGTTAAATTTTACTAATAATGAATAGATTCTTTAAGATAGTGGGAAGCGCATTACTAATGGCAACTCTTTTTGCCTGTGATGATAAAGGTGGTTCTACTGTTGAAGTCCGGGATTACGGTCAACAATTTGCTTCAGATATCGTAGCTATTGAAAATTATTTGAAAACACATTATATTGAGGTAACTCATAATACGAATGGTGATGTGAATGAAACAACTATCACGGCTATCCCTGACGGCGGTTCACAGGTTTCTATCTGGGATCAGACAACCTATCCGTTGCAAACTAAAATTGTAAAACTGCACAATATAGAATATAAGGTATATTATTTGAAACTTGCTGCTGGTACAGGAGATGCTCCTTGTGGTATTGATAAAATATATACGTCTTACCGTGGATTGTTATTAAATGATGGCCAGTTTGACTATGCACCAAATGCAACGGAGATTAATCTTTTAGGAGCTATTAAAGGATGGGAATATATCTTCCCGGAATTTAAAAGAGGGACGTCTGTAGAAAATCCGGATGGAACCTTGGGTTACAAAGATTACGGAGCCGGTGTGGTATTCCTGCCTTCCGGTTTAGGATATTATGCCAGTTATGTGGGAAGTATTCCGGAATATTCGCCATTAGTGTTTACGTTTAAGTTGTTCGATATCCAGTTCCTGGATCAGGATGGTGATGGTGTTTTATCGCGTTACGAATATGGTTTTGATGCCAATGGAGCGTTAATCGATACGGATGGTGATGGCGTAGCTGATGTTTTTGATATCGATGATGATAATGACGGTGTTTTAACAAAAGACGAAATCCGTATTCCGGGATCAACAACTGGAGCACAGTATTCGTTTGATCAGATTCCGCTTTGCACATCCGGTAGTAATAAAAAGCTGCACTTGGATCCGGGATGTAAAGGTCCTCAGAATAATTAGAAAGTTAAAAAGTCATAAAAAAAACCTCCGTATTTACGGAGGTTTTTTTATACTTGATAGGTATTATTATTTTCGCTTTACAACTTTTTCAGCGGCCGCTGTGATCGCTTCGTTGTTTAGCTTGTATTTTTCCATTAACTGATCTGGTGTTCCGCTTTCGCCAAAACTATCCTGAACAGCAACATATTCCTGTGGCGCAGGGTTGTGTAACGATAGGGTACGGGCAACGCTTTCGCCTAAACCACCAAGCATGTTATGCTCTTCGGCTGTTACGACACATCCGGTTTTAGCAACCGATTTCAGAATTGCTTCTTCATCCAGTGGTTTAATCGTGTGGATATTGATTACTTCAGCACTGATACCTTTTGCTTCCAAAGCTTCGGCAGCAACCAACGCTTCCCATACTAAATGTCCGGTGGCGATAATGGTTACATCGGTACCTTCGTTTAATAAAACGGCTTTTCCAATTTCGAAAGTTCCGTTTTCAGGGGTGAAGTTTGGAACCGACGGACGGCCAAAACGCAAATATACCGGACCATGGTGATCGGCAATAGCTAAAGTGGCTGCTTTGGTCTGGTTGTAATCGCAAGTGTTGATTACCGTCATTCCCGGTAACATTTTCATCAAACCGATGTCTTCCAGAATTTGGTGTGTGGCACCGTCTTCTCCTAACGTTAAACCAGCGTGCGAAGCACAGATTTTTACGTTTTTATCCGAATAGGCAACCGATTGACGAATCTGATCGTAAACGCGTCCGGTAGAGAAATTGGCAAATGTTCCGGTAAATGGAATTTTACCCCCAATAGTCATTCCTGCTGCAATTCCAATCATGTTTGCTTCAGCAATTCCGATCTGGAAGAAACGCTCCGGATGGTTCTTTTTAAAATCATCCATCTTTAACGATCCGATCAAATCGGCACAAAGGGCAACTACATTTTCATTCTTTTGTCCTAATTCGGTTAATCCAGCTCCGAAACCGGAACGGGTATCTTTATTTCCTGTATTGGTATATTTTTTCATTGTCGACTTTAAATTAAATAAGGTTGTAACGGAACGGCGGCTTAATAATCGCCTAAAGTTTCAGGGTTTTGTGCCAGGGCGCTTTCCAATTGTGCATCGTTAGGCGCTTTTCCGTGCCATGCGTGCGTATGCATCATAAAATCAACACCATTACCCATTTCGGTGTGTAGTAATACGCAAACCGGTTTTCCTTTTCCTGTTCTCGATTTGGCCTCTGTCATTCCCGAAATGATCGCTTCGATGTTGTTTCCTTCTTTAATTTCCAAAACATCCCATCCAAATGCTGTGAATTTAGCATTCAAATCACCCAATGATAAAACTTCTTCGGTAGTACCATCAATTTGTTTTCCGTTAAGGTCAACTGTAGCAATATAGTTGTCTACTTTTTTAGCGGAAGCATACATTGCAGCTTCCCAGATCTGACCTTCCTGTAATTCACCGTCACCGTGTAAACTGTAAACGATATGATTGTCTCCGTTTAATTTTTTGGTTAAGGCAGTACCAATAGCTACCGACATTCCCTGTCCTAATGATCCGGATGCTACGCGAATGCCCGGCAATCCTTCATGTGTCGTTGGGTGTCCCTGTAAACGGGAATTAATAAGACGGAAAGTAGCCAATTCTGATACCGGAAAATAACCGCTTCGCGCTAGTACGCTGTAAAATACCGGTGAAATATGTCCGTTAGATAGGAAGAATAGATCTTCTCCGATACCATCCATATCAAAACCTTCTTTGCGGTCCATCAGGTGCTGGTATAAGGTTACTAGGAATTCTGTACATCCAAGTGAACCTCCCGGGTGGCCTGAATTTACAGCATGAACCATACGAAGGATATCTCTTCTAACCTGAATTGTTAAGTCGTTTAATTGTTGAGTGTTAGGCTTCATTTTTTATGTAAAAGTTATACTAGCACAAAAATAGCTTTATTTTAAAGATGTACCAAACTCTTTTTCTCTTTATAAATGTAGACTAATAATAAATAGGGAATAGTGATGCACAGTCTGATCGAAATGTAGTACTTTTAGTAACTCTTTATAATATTCTATTTCCTGTCAACAAAATGAAACGATTTTTAACGATCTATCTGGATTCGTACCGGGGATTGTCGCGTCCGGCATGGATGCTGGCTTTGGTGATTTTTATCAACAGAAGTGGTGCCATGGTACTCCCTTTTTTGGGGATCTATATGACGCAGGCCTTGCATTTTTCAATGAAAGAAGCCGGAACGGTGTTGAGTTGTTTCGGATTAGGAGCTGTCACCGGATCGTGGTTGGGTGGTTGGCTTACAGATAAAATCGGACATTTTAAAGTGCAGACAACCAGTTTGTTGTTGTCGGTTCCAATGTTTTGTATATTGCCTTTTTTTAAAACAGTGGAAACCTTGGCGGTTGGAATTTTTATTCTGAGTGTGATTACTGATTCCTTCCGTCCGGCTAACTCCGTTTCAGTGGCCTATTATGCCAAACCGGAAAATATTACCCGTGCTTTTTCGTTAAACCGGATGGCGATTAATCTGGGATTTTCCATTGGACCGGCATTGGGCGGTTTGCTGGCACTTATTTCTTATGACTGGCTTTTCTACGGAAATGCTGTCGGTGCAATTGTAGCCGGAATCTTGTTTTTCTTCTATTTCCGAAACCGAAAAGGAAATGAAAACGTACTCAAAAAAGAGGCACATGATACCGAAAAGGAGATTTCGCCTTATAAAGACAAACAATTTATTTTGTTTAATATACTCACGGCCTTATATGCGATTTGTTTCTTTCAGCTGCTCAGTACGTTGCCGTTGTTTTATAAAGAAATCCACAAATTAACGGAGGCCGATATCGGAATGTTACTGGCCTATAGTGGTATCGTGGTTTTTGCATTGGAAATGTTATTGGTGCATCTCGCCGAACGAAAAATGACATCAGCTCAGGTGATCATCATGGGGACGCTTTTATGTGGATTGTCTTTTTCGATGTTGGTTTTGCCGGGTAAATTCATGTTGTTGTATGCTTCCATGTTTGTTTTGTGTATCTCAGAAATATTGGTGATGCCTTTTGTGGCTACCGTAACCGTACAACGTTCCGGAACCTCAAACCGCGGTGCGTATATGGGATTCGGAGCATTGGCTTATGCCGTAGCGCATATCGTTTCGCCCTATTGCGGGACACGTCTGGCGTCGGCGCATGGATTCGATACGCTTTGGCTGGTAACCGGAGGAATAACGATTCTTACAGCTGTTGGCTTTTATGTCGTGATGAAAAAAATGGAATAATACGATAGTGTCGCACTGGATTGCAGATGAAATAATCGTTAATATTTTCTAAGTAACCTCCTGTTCAATTGTCGAATTCGATTATCTTTGCCGATTGTAAAAAGTAATTATGAAGTTCGATTTAGTACACAAAGACCCGTTGTCCAAAGCAAGAGCGGGAAGTATAACTACCGATCACGGTGTCATTGAAACACCAATATTTATGCCAGTAGGAACGGTGGCTTCCGTAAAAGGAGTACACCAGCGTGAATTGAAAAACGATATTAATCCCGATATTATTTTAGGAAATACCTATCATTTATACCTGCGTCCGCAAACGGAGATTCTTGAAAAGGCCGGCGGTTTGCATAAATTCATGAACTGGGATCGTAATATTCTTACGGATAGTGGCGGTTATCAGGTGTATTCACTTTCTTCAAATCGTAAAATTAAAGAAGAAGGGGTGAAGTTTAAATCGCATATCGATGGTTCGTATCACTTCTTTTCACCCGAAAATGTAATGGAAATCCAACGTACGATTGGTGCCGATATCATCATGGCTTTTGATGAGTGTACACCGTATCCGTGTGATTACCGTTATGCCAAACGTTCGATGCATATGACCCACCGTTGGTTGGATCGTTGTATCGCACATTTGGATAAATTACCGTTTAAATACGGCTACGAACAAACATTTTTCCCGATTGTTCAGGGAAGTACTTATAAAGATTTACGCCAACAGTCGGCTGAATATATCGCAAGTGTTGGCGCACAAGGAAATGCCATCGGTGGACTTTCTGTAGGAGAACCGGCAGAAGAAATGTATGCGATGACTGAAGTCGTAACGGCTATTTTACCGGAAGATAAACCACGTTACCTGATGGGAGTGGGAACTCCGATTAATATTCTGGAAAACATTGCATTGGGAATCGATATGTTCGACTGTGTAATGCCAACCCGTAATGCCCGTAACGGAATGTTGTTTACGGCCAACGGTTCCATCAATATCAAAAATAAAAAATGGGAAGCTGATTTCTCTCCTATCGATGAAATGGGGATTACCTTTGTAGATACAGAATATTCAAAAGCCTATTTACGCCATTTGTTTGCGGCCAACGAATACCTGGGGAAACAAATTGCGACGATTCACAACCTTGGTTTCTATATGTGGTTGGTTCGCGAAGCCAGAGAACGTATCATAGCTGGTGATTTCTATCAATGGAAAGAAAAAATGGTAAAACAAATGAGCCAACGTTTATAATCCGAACGACAACTTTAATTTTCGATAACCCGGATGAAAATAATTGACAAATATATTTTAAAACGTTATCTGGTAACATTTTCGGTAATGTTATTGATGTTTATCCCGATCGGGATCGTAATCGACGTTTCCGAAAAGATCAATAAAATGTTAGCCAACAAAGTTCCGTTGGTTGCTATTTTAAAATACTATTACGACTTTACAATATATTTTGCCAACCTGCTCTTTCCGATATTCCTGTTTTTATCGGTAATCTGGTTTACGTCCAAACTGGCCAATAATACTGAAATTATAGCCATTTTAAGTTCCGGAATTTCGTTTAGTCGCTTTTTACGACCGTATATCATCGGAGCAACCCTGGTATCGTTATTTTCGCTGATTATGGGCTTCTTTCTGGTACCTAAAGCCAGTCAGGGGTTTAATGATTTTCGGTATAATTACCTCTCGAATAATCCTACCGTCAGGGAAAATCAGGACGTTTACCGGCAGATCAGTAAGGATGAATTTATCTACGTAAGTAATTTTAATTACGAATCTAAGATGGCTTTTAATTTTACTTACGAAAAGTTCAAAGGGGATCAGTTGGAATATAAAATTAATGCCAGTCGGATTAGATGGAACCCTCAGGATAGTACCTATACCTTATATAATTACTCCAAGCGAACTATCGGGGAATTGGATGATAAATTGGTAAAATACGACCAGAGAAAAATGAAAATGGACTTCGATCTGGAGGATCTTACTCCGGTTGTATATGTGGCCGAAACCATGAATCTAGGCGAATTAAACCGCTTTATCGAAAAAGAAAAACAACGGGGTTCTCCAAATATCAATACCTATCTGGTAGTGAAATATAAAAAATTCAGTATCCCGGTTTCAGCTTTTATCCTTACGATCATTGCGGTTTCTGTTTCCTCCATGAAAAGAAGAGGGGGAATGGGCGTAAACCTGGCATTGGGTATCGCGATTGCCTTTACCTTTATTTTCTTTGATAAGATCTTTGCGACTCTCGCCGAAAAATCCAGCGTACCGCCGTTGGTAGCCGTATGGTTTTCCAATGTCGTATTCGGAATCTTAGCTATTTATCTCCTCAGAAATGCCAAACGATAATATTAAAAGTTACCTACATCTCCATTTAATTGTTTTTATCTGGGGATTCACGGCTATTTTAGGCGGACTGATTTCATTGGATGCGTTGCCATTGGTATGGTATCGGATGATGATCGCTTTGCTGCTGATTTTCCTGTTTTTGCTGGTTCGGAAAAGACCCATCGGAGCCTCAGGAAAAATATTGGCGGGTTTTCTGCTCGGCGGACTTGTGATTGCCTTGCATTGGCTTACGTTTTTTATGGCGATTAAAGTCTCTAATATCTCTGTAACACTGGCCTGTTTGTCTACAGGTGCCTTTTTTGCCTCATTTCTGGAACCAATTTTCTACGGTCGGAAAATGATCTGGTATGAGGTGTTGTTCGGTCTTATCGTAATTGTTGGACTGGGGATTATTTTTAATGTGGAAGGTGATCATGTGGAAGGGATTATTTTGGCGCTGACATCTGCTTTTTTATCGGCATTATTTTCTGTCATCAACGGAAAATTTGCCCAAAAACACGAAGCTTCCGTGATTACATTTTACGAATTGTTAGGCGGTGTTGGGTTTTTAACCCTCTATATGTTGTTTAGCGGTTATTTTACGCCATCGTTTTTTTCGTTATCAATGTCGGATTGCATCTGGCTTTTGGTGTTGGGATCGATTTGTACGGCTTATGCCTTCCTGGCTTCGGTAAAAGTAATGAAATACCTGAGCCCGTATACCGTGATGCTAACCATTAATCTGGAACCGATTTACGGGATAATTCTGGCAGTTCTGGTCTTCCGGGATAAAGAAAAAATGAGCCCGTCGTTTTATGTCGGAGCAGCTATAATCCTGCTTACGGTAATCCTGAACGGCGTGGCTAAGAACTATAAAAAAATAAAAACAAATTAATAAATTGTTACTACAATATAAAATGATAATTTATCTTTGTAGGCAAACTAAACCCAAAAAGGTATAAAAAAATGGAATATTTAGATTTTGAACTTCCTATTAAAGAACTTGAAGATCAACTGGATAAATGCCAGATCATCGGCCTTGAATCGGATGTTGACGTATCAAATACTTGCAAGCAAATCGAGAAAAAATTAGAAGAAACCAAAAGGAATATCTATAAAAATCTAACGGCATGGCAACGCGTTCAGTTGTCCAGACATCCAAGCAGACCTTATACTATGGATCACGTTAGAGCCCTTTGCGGGGACACTTTTCTGGAACTTTTCGGAGACAGAGGTGTAAAAGACGATAAAGCGATGATCGGTGGTTTGGGTAAAATCGGTGGTCAGTCGTTTATGATTGTCGGACAACAAAAAGGATACAATACCAAAACAAGACAATACCGTAACTTCGGTATGGCCAATCCGGAAGGCTATCGTAAAGCACTTCGTTTGATGAAAATGGCCGAGAAGTTCGGAATCCCTGTGGTTACCTTAGTGGATACTCCGGGTGCTTACCCTGGATTAGAAGCAGAAGAAAGAGGACAAGGAGAAGCCATTGCCAGAAATATTTTCGAAATGATCCGTCTTAAAGTGCCAATCATCACCGTTATTGTTGGTGAAGGAGCTTCCGGTGGTGCTTTGGGAATTGGTGTTGGTGATAAAGTATACATGTTGGAAAATACCTGGTACTCGGTTATTTCTCCTGAATCCTGTTCGTCTATCCTATGGAGAAGCTGGGAATACAAAGAGCAGGCGGCCGAAGCTTTAAAACTGACATCGTATGATATGAAAAAACAAAAACTTATCGACGATATTATCCCGGAACCGCTTGGCGGCGCACATTACGACCGTGATACAACTTTCAAAACCGTTGAACAATATATCATGAAAGGATATAATGAGTTAAAAGACTTATCAACAGAGGAATTGATTGAACAGCGTATGGATAAATACAGCAAAATGGGTGAGTTCAAAGAATAAATTCAATTACTTACAAATACAATCATCCGAAGTCTTACAACTTCGGATTTTTTTTTGGCTTATCAACATTTTTAGATGGGTTATAAACATTCATTGCTCACAATTCAAATTCGTATTACCTAAAAAATGGCTACCTTAGCAGTATGGAAAACCTCAAAAATATAAACCCTATTCGTGTAGATAAAACGACCATCATTAACCTTGAAAAAGGGAAATTACCGCCTCAGGCATTAGACCTGGAAGAAGCGGTTTTGGGCGCGATGATGATCGATAAAAAAGGTGTGGACGAGGTTATTGATATTTTACAACCCGATGCTTTTTATAAAGACGCACACAAGTATATTTTCGAAGCCATCGTGGAACTTTTTAACGATACGCAACCAATCGATTTATTAACGGTATCGGCTCAGTTAAAGAAAAACGCAAAACTGGAATTGTCCGGTGGTGATTTCTACCTGATTCAGTTAACCCAGAAAATTTCGTCTTCGGCACACATCGAATTTCACTCGCGTATTATTCTGCAAAAATATATCCAGCGAAGTCTGATCAAAATCTCAAATGAGATTATCGAAGAAAGCTACGATGAAACAACCGATGTATTCGATTTGCTGGACAAAGCCGAGTCCAAACTGTATGAAGTAACACAGGGAAACATCAAACGTAGTTCCGAAACGGCGCAGAGTTTGGTAATTCAGGCAAAAAAACGAATCGAGGAAATCTCAAACAAAGAAGGATTAAGTGGAATCCCGACCGGATTTCACGATCTGGATAAATTAACATCCGGTTGGCAGCCTTCGGATTTGATCATTATTGCGGCACGTCCGGGTATGGGTAAAACAGCTTTCGTACTTTCGATGGCTCGTAATATGGCTATCGATGCCGGTGCACCTGTAGCTTTATTCTCTCTGGAGATGTCATCCGTACAGTTGATCACCCGTTTGATCTCGTCCGAAACCGGTTTGTCGTCCGAAAAACTGCGTACCGGTAAACTTGAAAAACATGAATGGGAACAGCTTTCCATCAAGGTAAAAGACCTCGAAAAAGCACCCTTATATATCGACGATACTCCGTCACTTTCCATTTTCGACCTTCGGGCCAAGGCTAGACGTCTGGCTTCGCAATATGGTATCCGAATGATCGTTATCGATTATCTTCAGTTAATGACTGCCGGAGGTGGTGGTAAAGGTGGTGGAAACAGGGAGCAGGAAATCTCGACTATTTCCCGAAACTTAAAGGCTCTGGCAAAAGAGTTAAACGTTCCGGTAATCGCCCTGTCGCAGTTATCGCGTGCCGTGGAAACCCGTGGAGCCAGTAAACGACCGTTACTTTCCGACTTAAGGGAGTCCGGAGCGATCGAGCAGGATGCCGATATCGTATCGTTTATTTACCGTCCGGAGTATTATAAAATTGACGAGTGGGACGATGAAGAGCGCTCGCCAACACAAGGTCAGGCTGAGTTTATTGTTGCAAAACACCGTAACGGTGGATTGGATAATATCCGTCTGAAATTTATCGGAAATCTCGGTAAATTCGACAACCTGGATGACTTTAGTTCGCCTTTCGACGAATTACCTTCCCGTATGAATACGGACGAAACGGCATTCATCACCAAAAATCTGCCATCGGCCAACGAAGCATTTGGTAGTAATATGAATAATTTCGACGACGACAGTGATGTGCCGTTCTAAAAATAGTATAAGGTCTGCCGCTGGCAGGCCTTTTTTTATATTTTTATGTTTTTGAAATAGTTTATCTTTGAAAATAAAAAAACAGGAATGCGTCTTCGAAATACCTTATATATCATTCTGATTCTATTGGTTTCCTTTTCGGCAAAAGCAGCTTTTATTTTATTGCCAATGGAAGCCGAAGGACAGCAAAACCATCTTAAAGCCTACGGAATTACCTATTGGGCATTGGACAAACACTATAAAGTAAGCTGGTTGCTCAACTATCGCGGCGGTTCGTTTTTGTTGCCGGATGCGTCGGAAATCCGAAAAGAATGCCAGATCCGAGGGGTTACTTTTGAAGTGCTTTCCGACGGACAAACCAATGGTATTTTGGAAGATATCAGTTCGCCCTCTCAGAATATGGAAACCGTGGTTCTCGAAAAAGCACCCAAAATAGCGGTGTATACCCCAAAAGGAAAACAACCCTGGGATGATGCCGTGACCTTGGTGCTGACCTATGCCGAGATTCCGTTTACCGCCATTTATGACGAAGAAGTACTGAGTGATGCCTTATTGTTATACGATTGGCTTCACTTGCACCACGAGGACTTTACCGGACAATACGGTAAGTTTTTTGGTGCCTATCGCAACGCACCCTGGTATATCGAACAGAAAAGAGATGCCGAAGCATTGGCTAAAAAACTCGGTTTTAGCAAAGTTTCACAGGAAAAACTCGCCGTAGCTAATAAAATCCGTGATTTTGTGATTGGTGGTGGTTTTATGTTTGCAATGTGTTCGGCGACGGATAGTTTCGATATCGCATTGTCGGCCGAAGGTGTGGATATTTGTGAACCAATGTTTGACGGTGACGATAGTGACGCGAATTATCAATCGCGAATCGATTATAATAAAAGTTTTGCCTTTAAAGATTTTATACTGGAAAGAAATCCGATGATTTATGAATTTTCGGATATCGATATGTCGCGTAAACGAAAAGTACTACCGGATAATGATTATTTTTCACTGATGGAATATTCGGCCAAATGGGATCCGATTCCAAGTATGCTGTGCCAGAATCATACTCAGTTGATCAAAGGTTTTATGGGGCAAACGACCGCTTTCGATAGCGAACGAATCAAATCGAGCGTCTTGGTGATGGGCGAAAACAAAGCCAATGGCGAAGCGCGTTATATTCATGGGACCAGAGGTAAAGGAATGTTTACATTTTACGGAGGTCACGATCCGGAAGATTATGAACACCGTGTGGGTGATGCGCCTACGGTTTTGGATTTGCATCCAAATTCTCCGGGTTATCGTCTGATTTTAAATAATGTATTGTTTCCGGCAGCCAGAAAGAAAAAATTAAAAACCTAGCTTTTGCTACTTTCGCTTTTAGCGTATAATGATAAAAAGTCTTCCTTGTTAGGAGGGCTTTTTTTTGTGCAATTTGTATAACATTTTTCCCTTAATTGTTTTAATATTTACTATTTATTTATGATATGACTACTTTTGTGTAACAAAGTGTGATAAATTGCGATTATTTTTAACGGAATCATTGAAAATAAAAATTAATAGTATTATTTTTACATGGAACTTAATCACTAGTATATGGCTAAAAATACAATTACTTTGGACACTGCTCAGGAGTGGGCCGAGAGATGGAAGAAAAAAAAGGGAGATTACGTGGGACACCATAAATTAAAGGGGTTTTTGATCCCGGGAATTGATTTTACACAGGTAATGAGCGAATGTGGCGTCACCAATGTAAGAGTCTATCTTGGAGTCGATGAAGACCATGTGGAAAAACTAATGATTGTCGGCGTAGATGCCGATGGCAATGATATGATCGATGAAAGCAAAGGTTTTTATATTTATGATTTCTCAGAACCTTGCCCAAGTATGTGTAATAAAAAAGCTCCCTTTATCAGTGGAGAATAAAAACGCTGCTTTTGATTAATTATATCATTTATTTGGGGTATCTGTTTTCGGGAATCAATCTGCTGTTGTATTTGAAAAATTACCGGAAGGAAGAAAAAGCCTATAAAATAGTTACCCTTTATTTGTTGGTTATCGCAATAATCCAGTTTTTTACCAGCTTGCTTAAAAACAATGGAATCCATAATCTGTTCCTATCGCATTTCTATTTTATATTGCAAATGGTGTTTTTAAGTTTTTTTTATCTGGAAATCCTGGAAATGAAAGTACAAAGACGAATCGTACGAACTTGTTTAATGACGTGTTTATGCGTTCTCGGAATACAATATCTCACCGATAAAGCGTTGTTTTTTCGCTTTAATCTGTTTGAAATTTTTATCACGTCGTATTTGATCATTATCTATTCAATGTTTCATTTTTATAACCTGTTGAATAAGGAAAAACGCTATTACTATATCAATACCGGTATATTGGTGTATTTGTTCGGAAGTACGGTCTTGTTTCTTTCCGGAAATCTGATCAATACCTTACAACTCGAATCCCGAAATGTGGTCTGGTTGTTAAATGCAACCCTTGTGGTGATCTACCAACTGTTTATCTTTATCGAATGGCGAAAACGTTCCTTAAAAAAAGACGAAGACTATGAATAATCTCAATCCAAAAGACATAGAAATAATCAGTGCGGTACTCTATACGTTTGCCGCGTTTGTTTTGATGATTATCGCCGTATTGTTTTTTGTGTATTATTCCCGGAAAAAGATCATCCAGAAGGAGCTCGAAAAAAAAGATCTTGAAATCGATTATCAGAAAAAACTGTTGCAGGCTACAATTCTTACACAGGAGAAAGAGCGGGAACGCATCGCTCAGGATTTACACGACGATATCAGTTCCAAGCTTAACATCATTGCATTAAACAGTCACCTGCTAACTGCAGCAGATTTATCGCCTGTCGAAGTACAGGAAATAACCGGAAATATCATTACAACTACGGGTATCGTATTGGAAAGTTCCCGTACGATAGCTCATAATTTATTACCGCCAATATTAGATAAATTCGGTTTGCATGCGGCCATCGATGAGCTTTGTCAGCAAAGTAGTAGCGGCGCTATCAAAATTGAATATAACAATGAGATAAAACAGCGGACTTTTGATAGGATTCCGGTTGAACAGCATTTGCATATTTTCCGAATTTTACAAGAATTGATCAACAATTCGCTGCGACATGGAAAAGCAACCCGGATTACGATTGTTTTTACTAAAGATAATAACGGTTGTTATTGCAGCTATACGGATAATGGTAGCGGTTTTGATACCAAGAATACTAAAAAAATGGCCGGATTGGGAATGAAAAACATCGAAAGCCGGGTAGCAATGTTAGAAGGAAAATTACGCGTAGAAAGCGAAATTAATAAGGGAATTCATGTCACAATAAATTTTTAGCACCTATGATCAAAATTATTTTAGTCGACGATGAAGCCTTATTCCGAAAAGGAATAGCTTTTATCCTGCAACGGGAAAAAAACTTCGAAATACTTTTTGAAGCATCCAATGGCGGGGAACTGATTGATTACCTGAATCTGAACGAGCAACGTTTGCCGGATATTATTTTGATGGATCTTAAAATGCCTATGGTAAACGGTGTCGAAGCGACCAAACTCATTCATCGCCGGTATCCGCAAATCAAAATTATTGCACTCACCAGTTATGATTCCAAACCGTTTATTGCCAATATGGTTCAGGTTGGCGCGGCGTCTTATCTGGTTAAAAATGCGTCACCAATCGAAATGCTGTTTACCATTAATGAGGTGATGGATAAAGGTTTTTACTACAACGATTTTGTGATGCAGGTAGTGAATGAGAACATGATTCTTGAACAGAAGAAATCCAAAACCAATCTGGATGAAGATTATTTGACGAATCGGGAAATCGAAATCCTACGTCTCATCTGTGGTCAGATGAATACCAATGAGATTGCCGAAAAATTGTTTATCAGTCCAAGAACCGTTGAAGGGCATCGTAATAATCTATTATTGAAAACCGATTCTAAAAATGTAGCCGGATTGGTGGTTTATGCGATCCAAAACAAGATTGTCAGTCTTGATAGTTTGTCGTTTCAATAATGGCAGTTTTTCCGAAAAAGCATATTTTTGTGGTTCAATTAAAGCGACCGCATGAATTATACTGCCATTCTTCAGGAAATATACCAACAAATAAAGCGATTACCGGTAACCGGAAATGTTACGGGAACCATTCCCGAACTGGCTAAAATTGATCCCGATAAGTTTGGCATGCACCTTACAACACTTAACGGTGAGGATTTTGGTATTGGAAACAGTGACGAAAAATTCTCCATTCAGAGTATTTCCAAAACACTAACGGTTGCGATGGCGTTTTCGCTATTGGGCGAACGGATGTGGGAACGGGTAGGAGTTGAACCTTCCGGGAATCCGTTTAATTCGCTCGTTCAGTTGGAATACGAAAAAGGAATACCGCGCAATCCGTTTATTAATGCCGGTGCGATTGTGGTAGCCGATATGCTGGTGTCGCAATTAAAAGATCCTAAAAATGAATTTCTGAATTTTGTCCGAACCTTGTCCGGAAGTCCCGATATTGACTTTAATCGCAGTGTGGCCGAATCGGAAAAGCAAACCGGATTCCGGAATGTGGCTTTGGCCAATTTTATCAAATCGTTTGGTAATATTGAAAACGATGTGGATACCGTTCTGGATTTTTACTTTTTTCAGTGTTCTATTGAAATGAGTTGTAAAGAACTGGCACATGCTTTTTTCTTTTTTGCCAATGGCGGAATTACTAAAAGTGGTCAGCAGGTGCTAACGCAAAGTCAGGCAAAACGATTAAACGCACTGATGCAAATGTGTGGTTTTTACGACGAATCCGGAGAGTTTACTTATAAAGTGGGATTACCGGGTAAAAGCGGAATCGGTGGTGGTATCGCGGCTTTATATCCTAAAAATTTTACCGTAACAACCTGGAGTCCGAGATTAAACGAAAAAGGAAATTCGGAATTGGGAATGAATGCGCTTGAATTGCTCACAACCAAAACCGGAATGTCTATATTTTAAAATCGGATTATACTTCTATTTCGAATTACGGAATCGATCGGTACTCCAATTTTTTTGGCGGTTCTCATCCTGAAAGGACCAGACCAGGATACGCGTTACCTTATTTCCCTGTTCCATAGTAACAGTTTTTACCGTTACGGCTTTGACTTTCTTTAAAACGGAATAAAAAGCTTTTAGGTTTTCATTTTTCGAGACTAAAGTCGAAAACCACAGGCATTGCGATTGGAAGTGTACGCTTTCATAAATCATATTCGTGATAAAGGCGCGTTCGCCACCTTCACACCATAATTCGTTATTTTGACCACTAAAGTTAAGTACCGGTTTTCCATCTGTATTTTTACCAAGGTTTTTTAGCTTTCGCTCTGTTCCTTTGGTAGCCGCTTCTTTTGAATCATGGAACGGCGGATTACAAATGGTAAAATCGAATTGTTCCGTTTCTCCAATGATATTTTTAAAAACCTGACGCTTGCTCGATTGTAAACGAAGGCGAATCTCATTTTTAAGATTCGGATTTTTTAAAACGATCGTTTCGGCTGTAGTCTTAGCGGGTTTGTCAACTTCTGTTCCAATAAAAGACCATCCATATTCCTGATGACCAATGATCGGATAAATACAACTGGCACCGGTTCCGATATCGAGGATACGCACCGTATTCCCGGTTGGGATTTTTCCGGAATTGTTTTCGGCCAGAATATCTGCGATATAATGGATATAATCGGCACGTCCCGGGATAGGAGGGCAAAGGTTGGTTTTGGGAAGTTCCCAGTAATCGATCGCGTAATACGCCTTTAAAAGACTTTTATTAAGCATTCTAACGGCATCGGGATTGGCAAAATCAATACTTGTGTCACCAAAAGGGGTAGAGGTGGTATAGGCTTCCAGTTCCGGATAGACCGAAATCAGGAAATCAAAATCGTAACGACTGTTGTGTTGGTTACGCGGATGTAAGGTTTTGGCGGTGCCGGAAGAAATATCTTTTTTCATTTGAATACAATAGGCGACAAAGGTAGTACAATTATAAAGAAACCGAAACATTTCTGTCTTTCAGAAAAACAAAAAACCCATTCTTGCGAATGGGCTTTGTAATAAGTAAGATAAATATGTTTAACAAACGTTTTTATTTAATTTTAGTTACGATAGCTGCGAAAGCTTCTGGGTGGTTCATCGCTAAATCGGCAAGAACTTTACGGTTCAATTCGATATTGTTAGCTTTGATTTTACCCATGAATTGAGAATAACTCATTCCATGTAAACGTGCACCAGCGTTAATACGCATAATCCATAATGCACGGAAATTTCTCTTTTTTTGCTTTCTTCCACGGTAAGCATATTGCATTGCTTTTTCAACCGCGTTTTTCGCTACTGTCCAAACGTTTTTACGTCTTCCAAAGAATCCTTTGGCTTGCTTCAATACTCTTTTTCTTCTAGCTCTTGAAGCAACTGAATTTACTGATCTTGGCATAATTCTTAAATTGTTTTTGTAGCAGGCGACCTTTTCAGGTTCTTGATAAATATTATTCTTTGCACTGCTCCAGGGTTATTAAATTGTTGTAACCGAAAGAACGATTAGATAATTCGTAATTGTTCTTTTACACTCTTCACGTCAGATGGGTGAACCAAAGCTGCGTGAGTTAAAGCTAATTTACGCTTTTTAGATTTTTTAGTCAAAATGTGACTTTTAAAAGCGTGCTTTCTCTTGATTTTTCCAGAGCCAGTAACTTTAAAACGTTTCTTAGCACTAGATTTAGTTTTCATTTTAGGCATTTTCTTCCTAGGTATTAGATTTATCTTACTTATTATTTTGATTACAATCTGAAAAACAAACTGCAATATTATATCAGGGACTCTAAAAGCCCGTTGATTAAAATGGTAAAAAGAAGTAGCTTATTGCTTTTTCTTTTTAGGTGCAATGAACATAATCATACGCTTACCTTCAAGTACCGGAAGTGCTTCCACTTTTCCGAATTCTTCAAGATCCTGAGCTAGACGTAATAATAAAATTTGTCCTTGCTCTTTATAGATGATCGAACGTCCTTTAAAGAATACGAATGCTTTTAATTTCGATCCTTCTTTCAGGAATTTTTCAGCATTCTTTTTCTTGAACTCATAATCGTGTTCATCTGTCTGAGGTCCAAAGCGAATCTCTTTTACAACAATTTGCGAAGATTTAGCTTTTAGCATTTTATCCCGCTTCTTTTGTTCGTAAAGAAACTTTTTGTAATCCATGATTTTACAAACCGGAGGAGCGGCATTGGGAGAGATTTCAACCAAATCCAATTCTTGCTCTTCTGCCATTTGTAAGGCCTGAGATGTTTTGTAAACACCTGGCTCAATGTTCTCTCCTACAAGGCGAACCTCAGGAACACGGATAGCATTGTTTGTTCTGTGCGGATCCTTTTTTTCTACTCTGGGCTGGTAGCCCCTGTTGTTTCTAATTGCTATGGCTCTAAAAATTTAAGTTAAACTTAGAATGATTTTAATGTCTTATTGATTTCTTCTTGTACTAAAGAAGCAAATTGTTCAATGGTCATGTTCTGATTTGATTTTCCGGAATCGCCGTGACGACGTACCGAAATCGTACCGTTCTTTTCTTCTTCTTCTCCAACAATCAGCATAAACGGTAATTTCTGAACTTCAGCTTCCCGGATTTTCTTGCCAATCGTTTCGTTACGATTATCAATTAGGGCGCGAATTTCGTGATTTTCTAGCAAATCTAAAACTTTTTTGGCATAATTTTCATATTTCTCGCTCAAAGACAGGATTATAGCCTGCTCCGGCATTAACCAAAGTGGGAAATTTCCTCCAGTATGTTCCAGTAAAATCGCGATAAAACGCTCCATCGATCCGAATGGCGCACGGTGAATCATTACCGGGCGATGTAGCTCATTATCAGATCCTTTATAGGTCAAATCGAAACGCTCCGGCAGGTTGTAATCCACCTGAATAGTTCCTAATTGCCAGCTTCTTCCCAAAGCATCTTTTACCATAAAGTCTAATTTCGGACCGTAGAAGGCGGCTTCTCCGTATTCTACTGTCGTATTCAGTCCTTTTTCTTTGGCGGCATTGATAATTGCGTTCTCGGCTTTATCCCAATTGTCATCCGATCCGATATATTTTTCCGGTTTTTCCGGGTCACGTAATGAAATCTGAGCGGTAAAGTTTTCAAAACCTAAAGAGCCAAATACGTATAGTACCAGGTCAATTACGTTTTTAAACTCGGCATCCAATTGTTCCGGCGTACAGAAAATGTGTGCGTCATCCTGAGTAAATCCGCGAACACGGGTTAATCCATGTAATTCACCACTTTGTTCGTAACGGTATACGGTTCCGAATTCAGCATAACGCTTCGGAAGGTCTTTATAGCTCCACGGTTTTGCATTATAGATTTCACAGTGGTGCGGACAGTTCATCGGTTTTAATAAAAATTCCTCTCCTTCAGCCGGTGTATGAATCGGCTGGAAACTGTCGGCTCCATATTTTGCATAGTGTCCGGAAGTCACGTAAAGTTCTTTTTGTCCGATATGCGGCGAAACAACTTGTTCGTATCCGGCTTTTTTCTGTGCTTTTTTAAGGAATTGCTCCAAACGATCGCGTAAAGCGGCTCCTTTTGGTAACCATAACGGTAGTCCTTGTCCTACACGTTGGGAGAAATGGAATAATTCCAGTTCTTTTCCAAGTTTTCTGTGGTCACGACGTTTGGCTTCTTCCAGTAATTCCAGATAATCGGTTAGATCTTTTTGTTTCGGGAATGAAATACCGTAAACACGGGTTAACTGTTTGTTTTTTTCATCACCTCTCCAATACGCTCCGGCAACCGATAATATTTTCATGGCTTTGATGATTCCGGTATTCGGAATATGACCACCACGACATAAGTCGGTAAAAGTAGCATGATCACAGAAAGTAATCGTTCCGTCTTCCAGGTTCTCGATTAATTCTGTTTTATACGGATTGTTTTCTTTTGCGTAAAATTCCAATGCTTCTGCTTTTGTAGCAGAACGCATTTTAAATTCGTGTTTTTCTTTTGAAATAGCAAGAACACGATCTTCAATAGCTTTAAAGTCGGCATCGGTAATTCTTTGATCACCAAAATCGACGTCATAGTAAAAACCATTGTCAATTGCCGGACCAATTGTTAGTTTAACACCCGGATACATTTCCTGTAAAGCTTGCGCCATTACGTGTGAAGTGGAATGCCAGAACGCTTTTTTACCTTCTTTATCATTCCAGGTATACAATACAAGAGCACCGTCCGTGGTTAATTCGGTCGTGGTTTCAACTGTTGTACCATTAAAAGAAGCCGAAATAACATTTCGAGCCAATCCTTCACTAATGCTTTTGGCAACATCCATCGGAGATACACCTTGTGCAAACTCCTTTACCGAACCATCGGGTAATGTAATCTTTATCATATATTGAATTTATAAAGCGCAAATATAAAAGTTTAGAGAAAGACATACAATATATATAGGTAGTATAATTCAAATATTTTACATTGATTTAAATTAGGCTTTTTTGATGATATTTCCATTTAACAAGTTTTTAGAGTTTAAAGATTGCCGGAATTATACTATATATAGGTATGCTTTTACTAATTTCGTTCCACCTGACAGGTTTTTGGAACCTGTCAGGTGTTTTTTTTACACAGTATATATAGTATAAAAATGAATAAACCCGCTTAATCCGCGGGATTGGGTGGGTAATAGAAAGAAAGTGTAAAAAAACCTGCTGATGTTAAGTCT
>Ga0160502_100027_pt1 | contig 241599 bp, 200 predicted proteins | sample DIDnMG_14_FD_108237 | JGI IMG/M metagenome (GOLD analysis project Ga0160502, IMG submission 108237) | Enriched soil microbial communities from UW Madison campus, WI, USA - DID2933_E24_Xylan MG | ecosystem: Environmental > Terrestrial > Soil > Unclassified | place: USA: Madison, Wisconsin... | reverse complement strand
TCCAGTTTTCAGTGTGCAAGACATACTGACCGTTTGGTGGCAATGGCGGAAGGGAACCACGCGTACCCATCTCGAACACGACCGTTAAGCCTTCCAGCGCCGATGGTACTTGGACCGCAGGGTTCTGGGAGAGTAGGACGTCGCCAAGCACATGAGAGCCTGTCGCATTTTGCGGCAGGCTTTTTTGTGTTTTCTTCTGTTCATACATTACTAGATGTCACATTATGACCTTGCTCCTTCGTAGAAGAGAGTAAGCACCAACAAAACAAGATGGAGGAAGGGAAGATCAGACATGAAGCATAAAATAAAATTATTAGTCGTCGCCGGGCTGCTGTTGGCCGTTTCCTCGGCCTTAGGAGCACCGCAGTTCTTATCTCTGAAGAACAGCAAGGGAGAGATTGTATATCAGGAGAAGTCTAATAAGGAAATCCACCCTAGAAAGTCTTCGGAGGATGAGCTGAAGCAACTGAAGATTGTTAATTATGTGTGGGATCATGAGATTAAAAGCGGGGAAGCTGCTGTTATCTATGTGACGAAGAATAATCCGGAGCAACAACTGCATATTCGGGCCAACAATGAGACGTTGACGAAAATTGATGAGGTGCGGAATAAGCTTAAGTCTTCTGGCGTATCTGTGCCGAGCAAGTTGCCGGGAAATTTCAAGTTCAGCCATGCGGAGATACTCATGAGCAATACGGCTTACGATAAGCCCTATACAGATAAGGAAAAAATAGAGCTGGCTCAGAAGCTACAGAAGCAGGCGGCTGCTGCCAAGAAGGAATATGCAGTCATGCCGATTAAAACTACGGATCGGCTAATGAATGCTCGCATGTTCTACAAGCTAGGGAAAAAAGAGTTGGTCCTAGATGTGTACAATGCAGGCAAAGGGATTGTGACATCTTACGTAGAGGAGAATAATGCGGTGTCTAAAACCGTCATCTCCATCAATATGGCCGAGGTTCTGGTCACTAGTGATAAGGAAGCGGGAACCGCTGATCTCACATGGGTGGTAGAGCAGCCCAAGACCGGTGAGAAGCTGCAATACAAGTTGTCTTCATGGAGTAATGTGAAGGATGCGAAGGATAGAGTCAGCGATAAGGAACTGAAAAGTATAGCTAAGGAACTAATTAAGAAGTGATAGCGGCAAAATGTCACATTCGAGGAGGGCCGGTTCGTAGTAAAGGTATAAGGAGGGAGACAAATTGACGGATACAGAATGGCAGCAGGTGATTGCTAGCGTATTGCAAGGAGATCGTGAGGCCTTTAGCCAAGTGGTGCGGGGCTATCAGAAACCGATCTACTATTACTGCTATCATATGCTGCAACATGCTGCGGAGGCTGAAGACTGTGCGCAGGAGACGTTTCTGAAGCTCTACCGCAGCTTGGAGAGGTATAACAACCGCCAGTCAGCAGAGGCTTGGTTGTACAAGATTGCTTATCATCAGTGCATTGACTTGCTGCGCAAACGAAAGCTTGCAAGGTATCTCCCATTCTTTTATCAAAGGGACAAGGATCATCGGCATGTGGATCAACAGATCGATGCCACCTACTTTGATGAGGAGGTGCACAGAGCGATGAGCAAACTTACTGGTGAAGAGAGGAACCTGTTGATTTTGCGTTGTGTGGAGGATATGAGCTATGACAAAATGGCAGTCATCTTGCAGACAAGGCCTGCCACACTGCGCAAAAGGTATGAGCGAACCGCAGCAAAATTTCGCAATTATTTTCGTGAGGTGAAAGGGGAGACCAGCTATGACCATCGAGCAAAGGGATCAGGAGCTGAAGCGGCTCTTGCAAAGAAAGCAGCCACCTGAACCAGAGTTGACCGCAGTTGTAATGCAACAAATATCCCATCAACAGATCGAGAAAGGAAGATTCTATATGAAGCATAAAGTTAAACTATTAGTCATGGCTGGCATGCTGCTGGCCGTATCATCTGCCTTTGGCTCCACAACATTCTTATATCTGAAGGATCGGACAGGCGATGTCGTACATGAAGAGGGGACTTTTAAGCAACATTCGATGACGGAGGATGAGCTTGCGGATATACCACGTCGGAGCAGGATGAATCAGATCTGGGATACGATGGGGGACGGGGAAGCAGCTTTCATCTATGTTGTCCCGGATAATCCCCATCATCTATTTGAACTGAAGCTTACTCCCCATACATTCACAGATGAAAAGGAGCTCTTCGCCAAGCTGGATCGTCCTCAGTTGGAGCTGCCTGGTGAACTAGCGATCGGTTATACATTTAAGAGTGGCACTATTATTTTTGAGCCGTCGAGGAGAGAGGGGAATCTGTCGGAAAAGGAGAGACAGGAGGTCGTACAGGAATTGCAGGAGATAGCGAGGCAATCCGGTCAGGATTATGCTGTGCTGCCGGTAGCGTTCAACAAGGAGTTCTGGGCTTTTACGATGGATTACGTAAAGGGTGAGGAAGAAGTATCGTTACGGGTAACGAATCTGTTCCAGCATGGGAGTAAGGGGTACGCGGAGGAACATATTCAAATGGAGAAAACGATGTTGGAGGAGAACGGGAAGGAAGCGATTATGACCCGTGATGAGGGTGGGCAGAGCGTAGAACTGACGTGGATCGTGGAGAATCAGGAGGAGAGTAGACATCATTATTTATATTCACTCCGAGCTCACGGAAACTCGGCTGAGGAGAAACTGAAACAAATCTGGCGGCAGATCGTTCAGTAGAAGCGTGGTTATGCTATCCTCTATCCGCGATGATGTTGGTTTGTCGGTCGGAGGCCAGGCCCATAAACAAGCAGCGGAGGAGGATTGTTGAAAACAGAATGAAAGCTTGCGGTTCAATCCTTGACAGCCCCTAACCCCTCTGATAATATTGCAATAATATCTGGACCTGCGGTCCAATTTTCATCATATTGCATTTCAAGGAGGAACACCGTTGTGTGGCAAAACAAATTCGTCAAGGAAGGCTTAACGTTTGACGATGTATTACTGATCCCTCGCAAATCAGAGGTGCTGCCGCGCGAAGTTAATTTGTCCGTGCAGCTTGGCCCTAAGGTGAAACTGAATATTCCTGTCATCAGCGCAGGAATGGATACTGTCACCGAATCCGCATTGGCAATCGCTATGGCTAGAGAAGGTGGTATCGGCGTTATTCATAAAAATATGTCGATTGCTGAGCAGGCGCAGGAGGTAGATCGCGTCAAGAGGTCGGAAAGTGGCGTGATTACGAATCCGTTCTCGCTCACTCCGAGCCACCATGTCTATGATGCTGAGGAACTGATGGGCAAATACCGGATCTCAGGTGTTCCGATTGTAGATAATGATAACCGGCTTGTAGGCATTATTACGAACCGCGATCTGCGCTTTGTACATGATTATTCGATGAAGATTAGCGATGTGATGACACATGAAGAGCTGGTAACGGCTCCTGTCGGCACGACGTTAGAGGAAGCGGAGGTTCTGCTGCAGAAGCATAAGATCGAGAAGCTTCCGCTCGTTGATGAGGACAAGCGCTTGAAGGGTCTTATTACGATTAAGGACATCGAGAAGGCGATCCAGTTCCCGAATGCGGCTAAGGATGAGCACGGTCGGCTGCTGTGCGGCGCTGCTGTCGGCATCGCTAAGGATACGCCTGAGCGTGCGCAGGCGCTCGTACAGGCTGGTGTAGATGTGCTTGTGGTGGATACGGCGCATGGTCATCAGCGCAATGTTATCGAGATGGTAAAAAGGCTGCGTGCGAGCTACCCTGATCTGACCATCATCGCAGGCAATGTGGCAACGGGAGAAGCGACTCGCGATCTGATCGAGGCTGGCGCATCGGTTGTCAAGGTGGGCATTGGGCCGGGCTCAATCTGTACGACCCGTGTTATCGCCGGGATTGGTGTGCCTCAGATTACAGCTATCTATGATTGCGCATCGGTTGCTCGTGAGTATAACATCCCGATCATTGCCGATGGCGGCATCAAATATTCAGGTGATATTACGAAGGCGATTGCTGCCGGGGCGAGCGCAATTATGGTCGGCAGCCTGTTGGCGGGTACGGAGGAGAGCCCAGGCGAATCGGAGATCTATCAAGGGCGCCGATTCAAGGTGTACCGCGGCATGGGCTCGCTGGGAGCGATGAAGGAAGGCAGCAAGGATCGTTACTTTCAGGAGAACGAGAACAAGCTTGTTCCTGAAGGCATCGAGGGTCGTGTGCCGTACAAGGGGCCGCTCGCTGATACGGTGCATCAACTGATGGGCGGGCTGCGCTCCGGTATGGGCTACTGCGGCACGCAGAGCATTGAGGAGCTGCGCAATGATACGCAATTTGTGCGTATAACAGGCGCGGGATTGCGTGAGAGCCATCCGCATGATGTTCAGATTACGAAGGAAGCGCCGAACTACTCCCTGTAAGGAATCATGCGCCATAGGTAAGAACTGGACGGGCTGGAGATAGGAGCAGATGTAACACATGCTGCTCATCTCTGGCCTGTCTTCGTTATGTGAAGTTTCTAATCTGGGGAGGCACATATTCTGTCAAACCTGGCGTTGATGGTTAGCCCATGTCAGTTTATTTGTGTTACAATATGAGAATGTAAATAACGGATGAAGGAGAGGGACGATTTGAGACGTAGCCGTTCGGTAAGGCTATGGCAGCCGGCTATTGCAGTAATGATGGTTGTGTGCATGCTTCTGATGGGCGTAGCCTCCCCTGCCCAGGCAGCAGAGAAGCGAAAGTATGTAGAGAATGAGTTGGGACTGAATGTCAGCTCCGCGATCTTGATGGATGCAGCGACAGGCCAGATTCTGTTCTCCGTGAATGCGGATGAAGCGCTGCCGCCTGCAAGCATGTCGAAGATGATGACCGAGTATATTGTAATGGAAGAGATCAAGGCCGGTAATCTGAATTGGGATGATGTTGTAACTGTGGGCAAGAATGCCGCAACGACGACGCGCGCAGGCTCTCATGTCTTCCTCGCAGAGAACGATAAGCATACGGTCAAGGAATTATTCATTGCGATGGCCGTCGGTTCGGCCAATGATGCGTCGATCGCTCTGGCTGAGCGCATATCTGGGACAGAGGAAGCGTTCGCGCAGCGGATGAATGCGACGGCGCAGGAGCTGGGGCTGGAGAGTGCGCATTTTATTAATGCGACGGGTCTAGACCGAAAGGATCTAAAGCCCGAGTATCAGCCGCAGTCGATCAGCGGCGAGACGGTCATGTCCGCCAAGGATTCTGCGTTGCTCGCATATCACATACTGAAGGAACACCCCGAGTTTCTGGAGTATTCCAGTATCCCATCTTACAAATTCCGCGAGCGGGATGATAAGGATCTGATTAATTACAACTGGATGCTCGAGGCCAACAAGAACAACGCCAGCCTTAAGCAATTTGCCTATCAGGGCGTAGACGGAATGAAGACAGGCCATACGACGCTAGCTGGCCACTGCTTTACAGGAACTGCACAGCGTAACGGCATGCGCCTGATCAGTGTCGTCATGGGCACAGGCTCCCAGTACGACCGCTTCCGCGAGACGGCCAAGCTGCTGGATTATGGCTTCGATAATTTCCAGGTGAAGACGATGGTTGCGCCCAAGACGGCTGTAGCAACGCTTGAGACTGTACCGGTGAAGAAGGGTGTACAGACTGAGGTGCCGGTAGTCGCTCAACAGGACATCAGCTTCGTCGTGAAGAAGGGTGCGGAGCCCAAAATTGAACTGCTGTCTAGCAATATTAAGGCGCCTGAGGAGCTTGTTGCTCCGATCCCGGCGAACACAGTTGTTGGAACGGTAACGTACCAATACACGGATGCCAGCGGCAAGACCACAGATAAGACGGTCAACCTGATTACGAATGAAGAAGTGGAAAAAGGAAGCTGGTGGAGGCTGATGTTCCGCGGAATTAAAGATTTCTTCGTCAGCATCTTCCAAGGGATCGTGAATCTGTTTTAATCTTGTCGATTCGTCTGGGTTGCGGTAAAATTAATGGCTAGAGATATGACGGAAATTGAACCTACTTAGGAGGCAAAGAGAAAGATGGAAACCGGCACTTCGCGCGTAAAACGCGGTATGGCAGAAATGCAAAAAGGCGGCGTCATCATGGACGTCATGAACGCAGAGCAGGCAAAGGTTGCGGAAGCAGCAGGCGCAACAGCAGTAATGGCTCTGGAGCGTGTTCCTTCCGACATTCGTGCGGCTGGCGGCGTAGCTCGTATGGCTGATCCGACAATCGTCGAGGAAGTGATGAAGGTCGTATCGATTCCAGTTATGGCCAAGGCCAGAATCGGGCATTATGTAGAGGCCAAGGTGCTTGAGTCGATGGGCGTGGATTATATCGATGAGAGCGAAGTGCTGACGCCTGCGGACGAGGTCTTCCATATCGACAAGCATGAGTTCACCATTCCGTTCGTATGTGGGGCGAAGGACCTGGGCGAGGCGCTGCGCCGTATCCAGGAGGGCGCGTCCATGCTGCGCACGAAGGGCGAGCCGGGAACCGGCAACATCGTTGAGGCTGTTCGCCATCTTCGCCTGATTAATGGTCAGATCCGTAAGGTGCAGAATCTGTCCAAGGACGAGCTGTACCATGAGGCGAAGACGCTGGGTGTCGCCTATGAGCTGCTGCTGGGCGTGCATGAGACAGGCAAGCTGCCTGTTGTCAACTTCGCTGCCGGCGGCGTGGCTACTCCTGCGGATGCGGCGTTGATGATGCATCTGGGCGCTGACGGCGTATTCGTCGGCTCCGGAATCTTCAAGTCGGACAGCCCGGAGAAATTCGCGCGCGCGATCGTGGAAGCAACAACCCATTACCAGGATTACAAGCTGATTGCCGAAGTGTCCAAGAACCTGGGCACACCGATGAAAGGCATTGAAATCTCCAAGCTGAATGCAGCGGAGCGCATGCAAGATCGCGGTCTGTAATGGCTAAGGAAAGAAGGCAAGCATCATGAAAATTGGGGTTCTTGCGTTGCAGGGAGCTGTAGCCGAGCATATGAGAAGCATCGAGGCGGCAGGTGGACAAGCCGTTGCTGTCAAGACAATCGATCAGCTTGCCGAGCTGGACGGGATCATCATTCCTGGCGGGGAGAGCACGACGATTGGCAAGCTGATGCGCAAATACGGCTTTGTAGAAGCGCTCCAGCAATTTTCGGCGCAGGGGAAGCCGCTGTTCGGCACCTGCGCAGGACTGATCGTGCTGGCCGAGCGTATAGCGGGGGATGAGGAGGCTCACCTCAAGCTGATGGATATTACGGTCGCCCGTAATGCATTTGGCCGCCAGCGTGAGAGCTTTGAGACCGATCTGACCGTGGAAGGCATCGAAGAGTCAGTGCGTGCGGTATTCATTCGTGCGCCGTTAATCGTCGATGTTGGTTCTGCTGTACAGGTACTTTCGACCTATAAGGGAGAGATCGTGACGGCTCGCCAAGGCCACCTGCTGGGCTGCTCCTACCATCCAGAGCTAACGGATGATTATCGGCTCCATGCATACTTCCTGGAGATGGCGCGGGAAGCGGCAGTCCAAGTTAACTAAACCCTGCAGAGAGGGGCCTGTATTGTTGTGTTAGATATAAGATTGCTGAGAAATGACTTTGCGAAGGTTCAAGAGGCGCTGCACAAGCGCGGAGCCTCGGCGAATGCGATCGAACAATTTCCAGCGCTCGACGGCAAGCGCCGCGAGCTGCAGCAAGAGAGCGAGCAACTGAAGAGCCGGAGGAACACGGTGTCCCAGGAGGTCGCGAAGCTAAAGAAAGCTGGACAGGACGCTGAGGCGCTCATTGTAGAAATGCGTGAGGTAGGCGACCGAATCAAGGAGCTGGATGAGGAAGTGCGGGAGCTGGAGGTTCAGCTTGATGAGCTGCTGCTGTCCATTCCGAATGTCCCGCATGAAAGTGTGCCGGTCGGAGCATCGGAGGAGGATAATGTGGAGATTCGCCGAGTAGGCGAGCCTACAGCATTTTCCTTCCAGCCCAAGGCGCATTGGGATGTCGCGCAGGATTTGGGACTGCTGGACTTTGAAGCGGCTGCCAAGGTGACAGGCTCTCGCTTCGTCTTCTACAAGGGGCTTGGCGCCAGGCTGGAGCGTGCGCTTATCAACTTTATGATGGATGTGCACAGCGACCAGCATGGCTATGAAGAGGTGCTGCCGCCGTATATCGTCAACCGTGATAGTCTAGTTGGCACAGGCCAACTGCCGAAGTTTGGAGAAGATGTGTTCAAGATTGCGGACACGGATTATTTCCTGATCCCGACAGCAGAGGTTCCAGTAACGAACCTGCATCGCGAGGAGATTCTTGCGGCAGAGGATCTGCCGAAGTATTTCGTAGCCTATTCCGCTTGCTTCCGCTCGGAGGCCGGATCGGCGGGCAGAGATACGCGCGGTCTGATTCGTCAGCACCAGTTCAACAAGGTGGAGATGGTGAAGCTGGTCAAGCCGGAGGACTCCTACGATGAGCTGGAGACGCTGACAGCCAACGCTGAGAAAATCCTGCAACTGCTCGGGTTGCCCTACAGGGTAGTTACACTGTGTTCAGGCGATATTGGATTCACATCGGCAAAAACCTATGACCTTGAGGTGTGGTTGCCGGAGAGCGGCATGTATCGCGAGATTTCATCCTGCTCGAACTTTGAGGATTTCCAGGCGCGCCGCGCGGGTATCCGGTATCGTCCTGAGCCAAAGAGCAAGCCAGAGTTCGTCCATACGCTCAATGGCTCCGGTCTGGCTGTCGGTCGGACGGTGGCCGCCATTCTGGAGAACTATCAGCAAGAGGATGGATCGGTGATCATTCCCGAAGCACTGCGTCCGTATATGGGCAATGTGGAGCGGATTACACCGAAGAAGTAACCTGCATTACAGGACAGGCCGAGTAGAGTGGGGTATGCTCGCTTCACTCAGCCTGTCATTTTCAGTTGCATCTTTCAATTCGACTGTGATATAATCTTATTTGTGGCGATTCAATAATTCTATGGAGAGATACCGAAGCGGTCATAACGGGGCGGTCTTGAAAACCGTTAGGGTGCAAGCCCACGTGGGTTCGAATCCCACTCTCTCCGCCATAACTTAACGATTCAGCCTGCCGGCTTGCGGCAGGTTTTTTTTGTCTTTAGGAGCCATGTATTGATCCTGCCCGCTTGATGCATCTTAATAGATGATGGAGGTGGAACAATCATGAAGAAGGATTCATTGCAGATTGAACAGCAGGCGTTGGCAGATGCGTGGCAGCGTACATTGCCTACAATGCTCGAGCCTGGCGATGCGATCGAGGTTCGGGTGGATGAAGCGCAGCATAATGCATTGCACATATCTATTCATGTAGCGGGACGGCAAGACTACTCGCTTGATTTCAAGGTAGAGTACGTGGATAGCCGCGAAATCAAGGCACAATTCATCGATGTGGAGAAGGATGGACGCAATATCGATGAGCGTACTCCGATGCTGCAGGAGCTAATTCAGGACTATACCCGCCATCTTAACGAGTGCGCACAAGCGTTGCAGCAGCTCACCCATGCATAGGAGGCAGGACAAATGACGCAAGCAAAGGGACATGTGGATAAAAACCTGCAAGGCGTAGCCAAGGATCTGGCAGAGCAGACAGTGAACAGCCATCACGCGCAGCAGCTCCAGCAGGATAAGAATGACCGCAGGCATCAGGACGCGCTCAATCACGACGAGCCTGTTGATCTGGAGCAGCCTTAGGCGAGCTGAGGCAGTATATTATTTTCAAGCAAGGGGGTTTAAAGATGGGTAAGCCCAAGAGTCAGCCTGTTCCCGGAGCAACTGACGAGCAGCACGCAAGCAATCGCGGTGAAGGCCAGCAAGAGCCGTCATCCGGCTCGAAGAAGGTAAAGCAGGCCAACCATACACGGCATAACAATGCCGAAGGCTAGGGAGTTTGCATGCATCCCCTAAGAAGGGCAACGTGTTACGTATACATCTGTCGAATATTAGCCTCTCGTTTGGATCGATATAGATCTGAACGGGAGGTTTTTTGTCGAAATTTACGACTATCTTTAATATAATTTTAGAATTCTACTCTAAAAATTCCTTTCCGTTCCATCCAATTTATATTACAATAAGGGATGACTTGCGAATAGGAGGGAACAACATTGAATCGTAAGATGGGATTGAAATGGGTGCTCATGATGGCTGCCCTTCTGATCTTCGTGGCAGGCTGCGGGCTGCGGGCAACACCACAGGAGACCATACAGGGCGCGCTTGAGAAGACGATGGGATTGAAATCATACACATTTTCTACATCAGTTAATTTGGACGAACTGACACTGCCCGAGGCTTTCTTGGAGAACGAAGGCCCTGAGGGCGCTATGGTGCTTGGTTTGCTGCAAAATCTGAAGATTGATATGAACGGCACCTATCAGGCGGAGCCGATGCGCATGGAGGTTACAGCGGATATTGCGCTGTCTGGCGATCTTTCCTTCAATCTGACTGTGCCGATGGTATTCACGAAGGAGAAGTTCTGGATTAAGGTTCCGAAAATCCCGATGGTGCCTATGGGCGAAGTGGCTGGAAAGTTCGTGGAGATTGATCTCGAGGAGCTAGCCAAGCAAGAGGAAATGAAGGTTCCGGCATACAATCCCGAGCTGCAGCAGAAGCTTGTCCAGGATGTGACGTCTATTGTACTCAAGCATCTGGATAGCAAGCAGTATTTCCAGCAGCTTAGCAAGGAAGAGCTGAAGGCGCTGCCTGAGGGGCTAGAGCTGAATAAGGCGATCAAGGTATCTGTGAATCAGAGTAACTTTGAGTCGGCGGTGCTGACATTTATGGAGAAGTCGTTGCCTGAGATTCTTGATATGCTGGCTGGCAATGAGAGCTATATGAAGATTCTCGATGTTACGAAGGAAGATATTGAGTCGTCGAAGAAAGAGCTTTCCGGGGAAGATGCAGAGGTATGGAAGAAGGGTCTGGAGGAGATGAAGAAGGAGCTGACCATTAATGAGTTTTCCTTGGTTGGCGGAATCCATAAGAACTACCTGACATACCAGGATGTCAAAGCAGATATGAGCTTTATGGTTGACGGTGATCCGGCCAAGCTGGTGCTGAGCATGGTGAACAGCTATGCCAACCTGAATGAAGCGGTGGAATTCAAAATCGAGGTGCCGGAGGACCAGATCATTACGATGGATGAATTGAGAAATCAGGGCAGCCAGTAACAGTACTAGAGCCTGATAAGAATTCTATTCTATAGAGCATGTTACCAAGCCTGACGGTGAAGCCGTCAGGCTGGCTCTAGTTGCCGATACAAAAAATTTCTCTTTCGATAGCAACTTTTGCCTGTGCCGCAGCGTCTACTCATCAAAGTCCTTTATTAGTAAATGGATAGTAGGCAACATGGAAATAAACTGAATTTTGGAGGCTGTTGAGATGAAAAGGATCGCATCCGCTTTACTTGGTGTATCGCTGTTATGGGCTGCAGTGCACCCGTCAGCACCGGTACATGCGGCTAGCTCACAGATTAAAATCTATATTGACGGTTCGGAGCTTCAGACTGATCAAGGGCCAGCGGTCATCAATTATCGGACATTGGTGCCATTGCGCGCGATCTTCGAGGCTCTGGATGCCAAGGTAACCTGGAACAGTAAAACGGAGACCATCGTAGCACAGAAGGGCGGCACGACCATCAAGCTGACATTGGGGTCGAAGGCCGCCACGATTAATAACACGACGGTCTATATGGATGTGCCTGCGCGCACATTGAATAACCGGACACTGGTGCCTGTTCGTTTCGTAAGTGAAGCACTCGGCGAGGATGTCCGCTGGGATGAAGCCGCACAGAGCGTGTATATTAAGACCTCATCCAAGGTCTATGCGCCGTCGTCTGTCTCTGCTTCCATCATCGGCCAGCAAGGCGATGGCCGGGATATTGAGGTGCGCTTCACCAAGTCGCAGCAGGAAGCCAATATTAATCATTACCGAGTCTATGTAGTGAAGTCATCCAATGCTTCCTCCTTCAACGTGAACCGGGCGCTGTCACTGTCGAGCAACATCTACACACAAGTATCCAAGGATGGTGGGGATAAACGTCTGACGCTCTCGGCAGATACGAGAGATACAGACGGCAGCTATATTACGAGCGGCCAGTCCTATGTGTTGTATGTGCTGGCAGTAAGCAATCTCAATAACCAATCCGCCTTGTCCTCGGCATCCTCGACAGTGGCGGTCGCGGCGAATGCTTCGCCTGCGGCAGCTAGCAATGTCAAAGTGGGCATCAATTCTAGCTACGGGGATGGCCGGGACATATCCGTTAGCTTTAATCGTGCGATAAATGAGACCTATGTATCCGGCTATCGTGTATTTGTCGTTAAATCGCAGAACGCAGGCAGCTTCAATGCAACAGTAGCAGCCAATGTATCCAGCTCCAACTACACGTCGCTGGGCAAGACGTCTACATCGGTGGTGAGCACTTCGCTGTCGTCCAGCTCGCGTGATACCTCGGGCGATCTCATCCGCGCAGGCGTGTCCTACCGCGTATATGTATACTCTGTCACCTCTAACACAGCCCAGCAGGCAGGCCAACTGTCTGCCGGATCGGACGTGTTCAGCATTGGCTCATCCAGCCTGGCGCCGACAGCTCCGGTGATTACAGGTGTGGACAATGCCTACAGCTACGGGGACAGCCGTGACCTGGTCGTCAAATTCAATCGCTCCAATGATGAATCCAAGGTGAGCGCCTACCGTGTGTTTGCGGTGCCAAGCAGCAAAGTCAGCAGCTTTACGCTCGCAACGGCCAATGGAGTGAGCAGCAACAATTATACGACGGTCAGCAAGACGGGCTATAACTTAAGTGTAGCGCTTGGCTCAGGCATGAGAGATATACAGGGCAATGTATTGAAACGCAACGAGTCGTACCGATTCTTCGTTATGGCAGTCGGCAATGCCAACACCAGCTTCTCGAATTCGTTGTCGTCGAGCTCGTCGCTGGTCACCCTGTCGGTGCTATCATCCGTACCGAGCGCAACAAGCGTAAGAGTTAGCGATGTAAGCGACTATGGGGACGGACGGGATCTATCGGTGAGCTTCACGAAGGCATCCAACGAATCCAATATTGCCCATTATCGTATCATTGTTGTGAAGGCGCAGGACGCCAGCGGCTTTAATGTCGCTATGGCGAATAATGTCAACTCATCCAACTACACGTTAGTGAATAAGACGGGAGCGAGCACACTATCAACGATACTGCCGTCAGATGCCCGCGATACCTCAGGAGAATATATTCGTAGCGGCGTATCGTACCGCGTCTTCGTCTTGGCGGTGAGCGACAACGCATCTCGAGCATCGAACAGTCTGTCGTCCAGCTCTTCGGCGATTACTCTGAAGGAGAGCACAACCATTACAGCTCCTTCGGTCTCCAAGGTGGAGGACATTAGTGACTATGGAGACGGTCGGGATATTCGGGTGGCGTTCAAACGCTCCTCGGATGAGTCCAAGGTGCAGTTCTATCGTATCTTCGTTCACAATCTGAGCCGCAGCTCGTCGACATTTAATTTGAATACAGCGAATAATGTCGCTTACGGCAATTATTATGAAGTGAGCAAATCCGGTTCCGATCAGACGCTGGTTCTGCCATCGAGCATGCGGGATACACAGGGTAATCTGATTACGACCGGGCAGCAGTACCGCATCTACGTACTGGCGATTGGCAATGATCGGGCTAATTATCAGAACGCGCTATCGTCCGCTTCTTCGACTCTTACTCTGACCAATAATATGGGCAGCAGCGCGGTCACGAATGTTAATGTGAGCGATGTGAGCGATAATGGAGATGGGCGTGATCTGCTCGTTAACTTCAACAAAGCGAGCGACGAATCGAGAATTAATCATTACCGGGTGCTCGTCGTCAAAGCCGCCAGCGCTGATCGCTTCAACCTGAACAGCGCGAATAATGTGTCCTACTCGGATTCGACTGTTGTAAGCAAGACGGGCAGCAACCTGAGTGTGACACTGGGAGCGGATGCGAGGGATGTAGACGGTTCCGCGATTCGTAATGGCGTCAGCTATAAAGTGTTCGTGCTGTCTGTGAATGACAGCTCACTGGCGGGCAGTAATGCCTTGTCGAATGCTTCGGCCGCCATCACATTAACGTCGAATTCGGTCTCCGCGGCGGTGAATGTATCGGCGTCCTCGGCGAACACCTATGGGGATACACGCGACCTGGAGGTTACGTATACGAAGCCGTCCAATGAGGCTAATATTGTGGAGTACAGAATTATGGTGGTACGCGCAGATCAGGCGAGTTCATTCAATCTGGTGTCAGCCAACAGTGTCAGCTCCAGCAATTATACGATTGCCTCCAAGCAAGGCAATAGTCCCAAGACATCGCTTGCCACCACGGCTCGCGACGTGCAGGGCAATCTGATCACGCAGAAGACGCCATACCGGGTGTTCGTACTGGCAGTAGGGGACAGCCGTATTAGCGCCGGCAATGCGCTATCATCCATGTCCAATGAGATCATACTGACAGAAATATCAGCGCCATCCGTATGGATCACCAATGTACAGGACGCTGGTAATGATGGCAACGGACCAAGCCTGAGTGTGAGCTTCAATCGCGCCAGCAATGAGAGCAATATTGCCTACTATGCTGTCATGGTAGTTCCTTCCTGGCGTTCTGACAGCTTCTCCTTGTCTCAGGCCAATGCCTTGTCTGCTTCCCGTTATACCCAGGTCAACAAGACGGGAGGCGACCCGAGCGTGCTGTTGCCTTCTTCCACCCTGGATGTGGACGGAAACGTGCTGCGCAGCGGTGTAGCCTACAAGGTGCTGGTGCTGTCTATTGCGGACGGACGCACAGTGACTGCGAATGCTTTATCCGCGCCTTCGACCGAGATTACACTCAATTAATCGTTTATCTTAATCTGACGGGTAACAGCCTTGCTGCTGAAGCCCGTCAGATTTTTTTGTGGAATTCAAATGACTGGTAAAACAAACCATTGAAATCAACCCATTTTGTCGGTATGATCGAATTAGAAACCAATTTCTTTCAAATTAAGTTCTTTTTCTCAGTTATTTGAGAATGTAAATCCTAATTTCTGGTGACAAAAGGGTAGAAGAGTGACTATAATATTGGATTCCCTCCCAATGCAAACGCTTTCTTTTGATTGTGACAAGAGTGCCTCATTTACGTTCAATTAGATTACATAAGCGATCTATAATATCTGTCGTGCATCGTGTCATAACAACCGCCGCATGCAGCCCATATTCGCCAGGATGCAGCCTATCGTTAAACATGCGGTTGGCAAAAAGGGGGACGAAGCGTGTCAAGTCCAGGGGTATTGATAGTTAATGCCGAGCTGAAGCTGAGCCGGATGATTGCTGACGGCATCAAAGAGGAGGATTGTGTGGTCTATGAAGCCCATAATGGCCACTCTGCGCTACGTATGCTGCAATATCATTCCATTGATGTCATGCTACTCAATGATCACCTGCTAGATATGAGCGGTCTTGAGTTATTGGCGCAGGCCAAGGAGCATTCACCTAGAACCGTCGTATTCCTGCTAATCGAGCATGGTGATTCTGACCTGGCACGACAAGCCGTAAGGCTGGGAGCAACGAATTGCTTCCACAAGCCAGGAAACGAGAAGGTGGTGCTGCAGGCGATTCGGGATGCATTCCAACTGCTTGAGGAGAATCGGACGGGTATTATTTTTCGCAGTGAGGCCATGCATCAGGTATGGCATATGCTGGGTCAGGTGGCGGATACGCGGATGAGCGTGCTGTTGTATGGGGAGAGCGGGGTTGGCAAGAGTATGCTGGCCAGGTGGATTCATCGTAATAGTCGACGGAGACAGCATCCCTTCATATCGGCTAACTGTTCCGATTTGCCGGAGAGCCTGCTTGATCAGGAACTCTTCGGGCGTGCGGGCAAATTTGCGCTGGCCCACCTCGGGACGTTGTTCCTTGGGGATGTCTGTGAGCTGAGTCCGAAGCTTCAGGGAAAGCTGAACAATGTCCTCCAGGACGGACGAGTCTATCTTGAAGAGGAGCAACGATATATTGAGGCGGATGTAAGGGTGATAGCCACATCATGCCGGAGCCTGAGGCCGATGGTGGGGACGAAGCAATTTGATATTCATCTCTACGAGCGGCTAAATCTGGTAGAGGTTCAGATCCCCCCGCTGAGGGAGCGGAGAGAGGATATTCAGCCACTGCTGCATGCACGTCTAGCGGAGCTGAATATACGTTACGGCAAGCCACTTACACTGTCAAGAGAACTGCTTCATATGCTCTGCGAGATGCCATGGCATGGCAACATCCGAGAGCTGTACACGATGATTGAACGAATCTATCTGCTTAATATCGAGTCCCCCTCTGGCACATGGCAGCTTCCGGATTGGCTTACCGTCCAGCAGAAGCAGCCAGACAAGAGCGGCTGTTATCCCACGGATACCAGTCTATCCTCAAGATGGAACACAGATCGGAGATACGGCGGCTGCTAGTGAGAAGGTCTTCTCATAGACATGGAGCGTCCATAGTCAATCGCATCAGGCTCGAGGACTATGGACACTCCGCATGATCATCGGATTACAAGAAGAAAGACAATGCAATGAGCAGTACAGTCGTAATGACAGTAAACACAGTGATTGGCTTCAGCTCGCGCAGTACACGCGCTTGCATTGCATCGTCGGATTCAGTCCGGCTACGTACCTCGGTCATTTGCTTCCCCTCCTTACGCTGTGATTATACGGGGGAGAAGCAGGAGCCCACGAAGGTGGACCTGAACTTATTGGGTCGCAATAGCAGCCGCAATAACAGCTTGTAGATGTCTTGATGAAGCGGAAGCCGTAACCGAATATAACGCAAGCCAAATACCAACGCGAGCATCAAGCGTGCCAGCATATTGTCTGCTTGCGCTGGCTGGTGCATAATGTATAGGAAGCGCACTGCATGATGTTGGGCGACAGTGACCAGCTTCGACTGGTCATGAATAAGAGCGGGCCCCTCTTGTATGAGCTGCGTATGAGGCACTTGAACGGAATGCAGCAGTAAAGACACAAGGAGCAATGTCATGACAAGCGAATAGAAGGGCAGTCTACGCCGACTGAAGGTCTCCTCAGAAGGACTCAAAGGCGTCGCAGGCTGTCGGGCATCGTCGAATCGGTCAGTTCTGTCAGCACTAAAACCAACAGCCGTATGACGGGTAATGGACGTATAGAGGCGCAGCATAGGAATGAATGAATCTTTCAGCATCGGCTCACCTTCGCTTTCTCCGCCAGCTTGGGCATCCCTGCACGAACTTTATCTCCTAAAAATAAAACCCCCTTCAACAATTAAAGGAGGTTGCGTAGCCAATGCGTAGGCATGAACATAAGTTTAAGGATGGCGCGCCCGATACGATTCGAACGTACGACCTGCAGTTTAGGAAACTGTCGCTCTATCCTGCTGAGCTACGGGCGCGTACCATTAATTAGTATAGCAAACATAGCGGAAGAGATGCAACAGCGACGATATAAAAATCTCTTTACTGTCAGGCTCATTGCAAAGACATGAGCGTAAAAGCTCATTTTTTAGTAGAAAAAAGAGAAAAATCAATCGAAAAATGTCGATAAATAAGAGAAATAAGGAGTAATTTGTCGACATAAATTTACAAAAATTTTTCATAATAAAGGATATAATAGAAAGATTAAAAGTAACAGTAAGAGGGCGACCGTATGGGGGCTACCATGGATAAATTAGGACTCTATCTTGAGCTTCAGAAGCTCCGCCGCAAGCTGCATGAGATTGCTGAAGCACGAGGCAGCCTGACGGATCCGGAAGTGATTGCCATCAGCGAGGCTGCTGACAAGCTGATATTGGCGATCCAGCGGATTCAGAAGAACGAGCAGAGCGTCAGACACCATAATGAATAGACTAGCTAAGAGGCGATGGCTTCTTGTGGCGAAGCCGCCTGAAGAATTGAGTGAGCATTGCGCTGCATTCCTCCTGCAGGACCCCGCTTACTACCTCTGCCTCGTGGTTAAACCGCGGCTCCTGCAGCAAATTCATTAATGTCCCTGCACACCCTGCCTTCGGGTCAGGAGTACCATATACGACACGACCAATTCGTGATTGTACGATCGCACCCGCACACATCGGGCACGGCTCCAAGGTGACGTACAGCGTGCAATCTAGCAGTCGCCAGGCTTGAAGCTGCTGGCTGGCCTGTACGATGGCAACCATCTCGGCATGGGAGGCCGGATTGCAGGTCGTCTCCCTCAAATTATGGCCTCGACCGATAATTTCCCCGTTTTTCACAATCACAGCCCCGATGGGCACTTCCCGAATCGCTTCTGCTTTATACGCCTCTGCTATCGCTTCCTTCATCCATTTGATGTCCTCTGTTTCCGTGGAATGGCTCATGCTAAACAACTCCTTGCGATGTAATAATTGATCCCAGCCTATGCTTAATGAAGTATCCCGAACACACATTCTTGTTAACAGCATGTGTATAAATCTGTGTATAACCCAAATATAAGCTTAGTTATTATTCACATACCAACATGAATTTTGTGAATAAGTAGAATAACATGTGGATAAGTTCGCTAAATAGTTTGTTTTTTCTGAAATTCAAGGCGAAATAGATGTTTTTCGCCGAATTATGGTATGATTCCATTATTGGCCTGCATTCATTCTACTACGGAACAGGGATGCAAAGATAGCATCTGGCGTTCAACAGGCTAGGCTTGTATGAGGATGCGAGTTAAAGGAGTTATGATCCATGAGAATCAACAAGTTTATTAGCGAGACTGGCTTCTGCTCCAGACGCGAGGCGGATAAGCTGGTAGAGGGTGGGCGTGTCACGATTAACGGTGTAACAGCCGAGCTGGGTAGCCAGGCGGAGCATGGTGATGATGTCCGGGTAGATGGAACGCGCATCGGCGCCCATAAGCAGCATGTATATATCGCATTGAATAAGCCTGTCGGGATTGTGAGCACGACAGAGATGCATGTAAAAGAAAATATCGTCGATTTTGTGAGGCACCAGGAGCGTATCTTCCCGATCGGCCGTCTGGACAAGGACTCAGAGGGTCTTATTCTGCTCACGAATGACGGTGATATTGTGAACAGAATCCTGCGAGCCGAGGGCAAGCATGACAAGGAATATATCGTGACGGTAGACAAGCCGGTCACCCCCTCATTTGTGAAGGGGATGAGCGAAGGGGTGCGCGTGCTTGGAAGCATGACACTTCCATGCCAAGTGACACGTATCGGGGAGCGGACTTTCCGCATCATACTGAATGAAGGCCGCAATCGCCAGATCAGGCGGATGTGCTCTGCCTTTGGCTACCAGGTGCGGAGGCTGAAGCGTGTACGAATTATGAACATCGAGCTGGGTACGCTGCCTTCGGGCAAATGGCGCGATCTGACAGCAGAGGAGCGGGATCAGCTTTTCGAGACGCTTAATTATAGTCCCCAGTAGGCATACGCCTGACATGGTACACGAATAGGCCCCCCGGTTATCGTACCGGGGGGCCTATTCGCTAATGAGGTTCATCCGACCGCCGTCATGCAGCATTGCACTTCGCGCTGGAAGCTTCGCAAGAGGAGAGAAATGGGCTGCTCCAATCGGTCGTAACGTGTGAACCGGCTGGATCAGCACAGCGCCGCTGCCAGGCATATTCCGCTTCTAAGGCTGTACCGTAATTTCCTCTGTGTTTTCCAGATCGACATAATTTCTCATAATGGACACCTCAACCCGCCGATTTTTGGCGCGTCCTTGAACGGTATCATTCGTATCCACCGGCTGATACTCGCCGTAGGCAATAGCGCTGAAGCGCTGGCGGTCAAGTCCGGGATTGGATAGAACGATATTCATAAACTGGAGAGCGCGCTTGGAGCTCAGCTCCCAGTTCGACTCAAATTCTGCATTAGAGATCGGTTGATTATCCGTATGCCCGGCAACAATAATATTATAGTCCGGGTACTGCTGCAGCATATTGCCGATGGACACGGCAAGCTTCCGCGACTCTGGCTTCACCGTAGCGCTGCCGGAGGAGAACAGCGCATTATCGCTGATCGTAATCATCAGTTGCGCTTGATTCAGCTTGGTCTCAAGCTCGGAGGACAGGCCGTTGCCTTCAATATACTGATCAAGCTGCTTTTTGAGCTTCTCCAGATCCTCCTGCTCCTTCTTCACTAGCTGCTCCCGGGTCATATTCTGCTCTTGTTGCTGTTGTTGCTGGCCTTCCTTCATGTTCCGTGTCTTGTTCATGTCGGTCATCTGCTGTCCGTTGGAGATGACTGCATTGTTCTGCAGCACGCCATTGCCGGAGCTAAATGCGATGTTGAACGCCTGGCTCATATCCTGCAGCTTCTTCGCATCGACGGAGCTGGAGGCGTATAGTACGATGAACAACGCAACCAGCAAGGTCATTAAGTCAGAATAAGGCAAGAGCCAGGATTCGTCGGCATGCTCCTCATGATCGTCATGCTTGCGTTTTTTACTCACCGGCTGCACCTTCCCTCTCAACGAGCTTTTGCCGCTCAGTAGGGGTCAGGTAGACAGATAGCTTCTGATTGATCGCGATCGTCGATACACCGGACTGAATAGAGAGCAGCCCTTCTACCATCATCAAGCGAATCTCCATCTCGCGCTTAGACATACGCTTGAGCTTGTTGGCGATTGGATGCCAGAGCACGTATCCGGTGAAGATACCAAGCAGTGTCGCGACGAATGCTGCTGCAATCGCCATCGCCAGCTTGTTCATATCCGACATATCGCCCAGCGCGGCGATCAGGCCGATAACGGCACCGAGCACCCCGAGGGTCGGAGCGTACATGCCCGCCTGGGTAAAGATGAGTGCACCTGCCTTATGGCGTTCCTCGGTGGCTGATATATCTTCAAGCAGTACATCGCGAACGAAGTCCTGATCATTACCGTCAATAATCATGCGCATTCCGCTCTTGAGGAACGGATCGGTGATCTCCTCTACCTTGGTCTCAAGCGCCAGCAGGCCTTCACGGCGAGTGATGGACGCCCAGTCCATGAACAAGCGGATCAATTCTTGCCGGGAGATGAGCTGAGGGCTGGTAAAGGTCAGCTTCAGCAGCTTCGGAAATTTGGCGATCTCCGCCATCGGGAAGGCCATGAAGAGCGACGCAGCGGTTCCCACAAAGATAATAACGAATGCGGCCGGATTCACCAGGCTGGAGAGCGGCGCATGCTTCAGCACCATGCCGAGCAGTACAGCAGTCAGACCAAGTATGATACCAATAATCGTAGATTTTTCCATGTGACACCCCGTCTAAATATTGAATTATAGCTCAAGCGACTTGTAGTAGAAAATCTTTTATATTTATATATCGACAAAACTTGCGATTACATTAGAGCAAAAGTCGGTCGAAATGCGTCTAAAATCGAAAAACTGGCGTATTTTCAGCGAATTATGCGGTATATATTATTTTGAAGGCGTCCTGGCACTCCCCTGCTGTTCAAACACATCTTGCGCTTACAGACGGATGAAGCGGGTGCATGCAGGTGTAGAATAGTATAATGGTGTATATAACGGAGAGAAAGAGGGATGACATATGGGTGTAAAGCATGCGCGCGAGTACAAGGAAATATTGAGTGATCTGACCGAGGCGCTAGGGGCGATCAGCAATAGCTATGAGTTCTTCGAGATGACGGGCGAGGAATGGGAGGCGCTTGCAGAACGGGAGCGAGGCGAGGTCATCGAGGCGTTGGCGGACGATGTGTTCTATGGGCTCGGGGTAGAGCCTGAGATTGCGGTTGGAGAGGGCATGGTGACGTATCATTCGAAGTTCCATGTTATTGAGGTGGCTGTTGACGGGAAGGAAGTGAGGATTGTTCGGCTGATCTGACAATGGCACCTCGCGCTTCCAGGTGGCGGTTGTCGAGCGTTGTGAGCCGCCACGGCTCGCCGCGACAGGACGGCAGACCTTCATGCTTTCAGTGAGATGAAAAAGCTTTACATTCCGCAAGTGCTCCCTTAAAATCGAAGAAGAATGGAAATGTCACCTTTTCTTACACCATTCTTATAACATCTGAGAGGTTCTAAGGGAGAGCGCTGATGGATAAATACTCTGCTGCATGTCCGATACCCAAGACTCCAGAGGATACAGAGGTAATGGCGTTCTTTCAGCCTGTACTGGCTATGGATACCCGGCAGATTATGGGGTATGAAGTGCTGGGCAGGCGTCAGACCGACAGTGGCTACGAGTCGCTTGGCCCGTTCTTCACGGATGCGCGTGTGTCGCTGGAGGAGCAACTGCGTATCGATCGGCTGGTGCGCGAGCAAGCGCTTGCGGCATTGGCAGGCTGCGCGGATCAGACACGTCTGTTCATTAATCTCAAGCCGTCATGGATGTACCGTTCATACCAGGAGACAGGAGAGCTGCTTACCTTGCAGTTGCTCAACAAATATAAGATTGACCCCTCCCGAATCATCGTGGAGGTAACGGAGGAAGCATTCCGCGGTTCTATGGAATCGCTGCGTGCTGTGATCGATGTATACCGTCAGCATGGGTGCCAGATTGCAATCGATGACATCGGGACCGGCTTCAGCAGTGCGGATCGAATCGCGCAGCTTGGTCCCAGCTTATTGAAGGTGGACATCCACATGATGAAGCAGAGCGCCAGCCACCGGGGCTACTTCGGCGTGCTGCGCTCCTTCTCGACGCTAGCGGAGCAGATCGGTGCTTCGCTGCTCATCGAAGGCGTCGAGACGCGAGCCGATCTGCAGCGTGCCATTGAGATCGGCGCCCGCTATGTGCAGGGCTACCTGTTCTCGCAGGCAGAGCCTGCCTTTCGAGCGGCGGATGCGTATCTGCCGCTAGTGGAGCAGGAGCTGGAGGCACATCGAGTGAGGCGGATCGATGAGGAGCGTCAATGGCGAGCACTGGCAGACGAGCAATCGGCGGTGCTGGCGGAGACAGGACGCAAGCTGGAGGATGCTATCTTGCCAGAGCAGGTGGACAGCGGTATTGCGTCCATATTGCACCTGCTTCATGAGCGGTGCATTCGTGTGTATGTATGTGAGGAGAATGGTCGGCAATTGTCCTCCAACCATGTCAGGCTGTACCCAAGCGAGGGTGGTCATGACCTGTCGCCGTCCGAGAGCGCAGGTGACTCCGCGGCCAGATGCCCTGCTCAACCAGGGGGCTGGGAGATGCAGACGGAATACCGCGAATCGAACTGGAGCTGGCGGCCATACTTCGTGTCCAATCTCTTGAGCATGGAGGATTGCAGCGGCAGCCGCATCTCCCGCACCTACACCGATCTGGAGACGCAGCAGCGTATTCGCACCTTGTCCATTCGCGCCCCACGCAATCGGGTGCTGTTCCTTGATCTCGTTGACCCGCTGGACTGGGTCTAGAACGTTACACAGCCTGGGAGCATCAGCCTTGCCTGCGAGGCCAGAAGGTGCGACACACGATTATGGGCGCTGATGCACGATGACGCCGAGATAGATCCATCTTCTGCAGCCCCCGGAAGAGTGAGGGAGCTCTTGCAGGGGGAGAGGACATATTCTAGCCGGGAGGGAAGCCCAGGCTAGTTTTTTTATATCTGCGCGCGGCGAAGCTTTGCCTGTCAAGGGAGGGACGACGAACAGAGGAACCCGAGGAGCATAGACGTCCCTCCGCCTGCCCGCATATTAGTCGGTCTTGGCATCTTCGAGCACCATGCAGTATACGTGCTGCCATTGCGAGCCGATCTTGAGAGGGTAGCTGTCCGAGATGACGAAGCCGGCCCGTTGGTAGGTCTTGATGGCGCGAGCATTCCATTGCGGCACCTCCAGGTCGATATGTTGCCCCGGCGCACGGCGGCGCGCCTCCTGAATCAGCCGTTGCATTAACTCCGCCCCCATACCCTGGCCACATAGGTCAGGGCGCAGCCCGATGCCCAGCCGCATCGTCCCCACCAGTGGGAACAGTTGGACGAAGCCGCATAGCTGACCAGAGCGGTCGATGATGGATAGGTATTGGGCTGATCGGGTTACGGAGTCGCCCAGATCAACCTCCGCCGCTTCAAGCTGCTGCCAGGAGGTGCGATTGAAGATGTCATAGGGCGGAGGGTAGCGCCAGTTGCATATAGCCTGCGCATGAGCCTGTGTCAGCGGCGCGAACTCCAGCTCCCCCACTGAGGGCTGCCGTCCCCGATTGCTTGCATGCTGCTCGTCCATTCTGATGTTCCTCCTGTGTCGTGTGGCCTGCGTGTAAAATCATTATAGCAAAATCGGGTCGACATGATATGATAAGCAGTGGTGGCCTTGTTCTGATACTACAATTGTTCACGCATAAAGGAGCTAGAGATGAAAAAGTTGATATGGATGAGCAGCTTATCCTATCTTGTTATCGGGATGGCGCATGTCGTGGCTGGAGCGATTCTGGAGCCGTTGCTCGCGCAGTATGGGCTGGATTATCAATCCGGCGGGCAATTTATTATGAACCAGTTCCTTGGATTTCTAGGCGGGGTGCTATTGACGCCGTGGCTGTCCTCGAAGCTTGGTCGGCGCAATACGCTGCTGCTGGCGCTGGGCAGCTTGACCGTCGCGGAAGGGCTGTACAGCCTGTTCCTGCCGTGGGGCTGGATGCTTGCGATTGCGCCGGTGGCGGGCTTTGGCTTCGGGATGACCGAAGCAATTATTGGAGCGATGATTATAGAGTACGTCGAGGAGAAAAAAGCGTCCGCCATGACGTTCATCGAGACGTTCTTTGGCGTGGGGGCGCTAATGATGCCGATCATCGCCGCCCTGTTGATCAAGAACGGGGTCTGGGAGCTGAGCTTCCCCATTGTCGCGGCTGTCTCGGGGGTTGCCTTTCTGTTATGGGCGTTCATGTCCTTCGGCCATGTCGATCAACTGATGGCGCGCAGGCCGCAAGCGGATTCCAGTATAGCACAGCCTGTGATTCGGCAGCGTTATCCACGCTGGGCCCTGCCGATTCTCGTGCTGGGAGTGCTGTATTTTGCCTTATACGTGGGTATGGAGATGAGCTTCTCCAACTATCTTCCTTCTATTATGATCGAGCGGCTCGGCTTGAATGAAGCGGAGGCGGCGTCCACGATCAGTATGTTCTGGGGGTTGATGGTCGTCGGTCGTCTGCTTGCTGGACGAGTGGCGGAATGGAGCGGGTACGGCCGGTTTCTGCTGATCATGACGGGCGCCGGCATGCTGTCGCTGATCGTACTGAGCTTCGTCAGCCAGGCGGGCTGGAGCCTGTTCGTCATCGGTCTGAGTGGTCTGGTATGGGCAGGGGTATTTGCAATCGGACTGGTGTACATCAATCAACTGCTGCCTGGCTACACTGAACGGACGACGAGTCTGCTCGTCGCCGCCGGAGGGCTCGGGGGCGCGCTGTTCCCGAAGCTGACGGGCTGGCTGATGGACACCTATAATGCAAGCTGGACGATGGCGATGCTGTCTGGATTGACCCTTGTGATGCTGGTGATTATGATCGTTCTGCTCCTGGTGGAACGGGTTCGGATTCGTCAGATAAGGTCAGAAAGTCAAATAAGGTCAAATTAAGCGAGCGAGGCAGCTATTTTAGCTTCATGGAGTTAAATGAGCGAAAATCGCGTTTTTCGGTGGAGGATCGGCTTTGAGGGCTTTGGTGACCGCAGTATATAATAAGAACTGTGAACACCACCAATCCACAAAGGAGCTGATTTTGATGTTTGATCTGATTCCATTCCGCAAACGCCAGGAGGATATGCTCGGACACATGATGAAGTCCTTCCACGATCTGGTGGAGGATCATTGGGCCGCTCCATTCACGGGCTCGGGCACCTTCCGCACGGACATTCGTGAGGAGAAGGATCGCTATCTGATCGAGGCGGAGCTGCCGGGCATCGCCAGGGAGGATATTAGCGTCGAAGTGGAGCAGCAATATGTGACGATCCGCGCCAAGCGCAATGAGTATACAGAGCAAAAGGACGACGCGAATCGTGTGCTGCGCCAGGAGCGCCGTTCTGGCGAGTTTGCCCGCCGCTTCTACGTCGGGCAGATCGACGAGGACGGCATCAAGGCCAAGCTGGAGCAGGGTGTGCTGAGACTGGAGCTGCCGAAGCGTCTGGATACTGAGCACCGTAAGCAGATTCGCATTGACTAAGCAGGGCAGTTTGAACAAGGTACAGTCAGGCACCGTGCGCCATGGGATGGCGTGCGGTGCCTTTTTGATGATTGAGGCGAAGGATGTGACGATTCGCTTCCTGCTTTATCATACGAAGGGTTATCCGGTATAATAGGACGCATGTATGGATACAGGAAGGCGGATGAAGAAATGAACAATATCGTATCGTTAAAATGGCTGCTCGCCCGCATGTACGAGCCGGATGTCGTCATCGTTGATTGCCGATTTGTGATGGGCATGCCGGACGCAGGCCGCGAGCTGTATGAGGCTTCGCATATACCCGGAGCCGTCTACCTCGATCTGGAGAAGGATTTATCGGCTCCACTCGACGAAGAGGGGCATGGCGGTCGTCATCCGCTGCCGGATATATTCGATCTTACGGTCGCGTTGAGCCGCGTCGGCATTAGTAACGAATCCCGCGTCGTTGCCTACGACGACCAAGGCGGGGCTATGGCTTCGAGACTGTGGTGGCTTATGAAATATCTGGGCCACGAGCAGGTATTCGTGCTGGATGAAGGCTTCACGGCATGGACGAATGCGGGCTTCCCGGTATCGTCCGAGCAGAAGGTACTCATTCCTGCGAAGTTCTTCGCAACGGTACAGCATACGATGCTGGTGGAGATGGACGAGGTGAAGGAGCTGCTCGGCAACGAGCGCGTCACGCTGATTGATTCCCGCGAGGCTCCACGTTATCGCGGCGAGGTCGAGCCGCTGGACAAGGTGGCCGGCCATATACCGGGCGCGATCAACCGCTTCTGGAAGGACGGCATCACAGAGTCCGGTGCATGGAAGGATGCCGCCGCGCAAGCTGATCGGTTCGCCGATCTGGATCGCGAACGCGAGCTGATCGTCTATTGCGGCTCCGGCGTCACCGCAACACCGAACGTTATCGCGCTGAAGGAGGCGGGATTTACGAAGGTGCGGCTGTATGCCGGGAGCTGGAGCGATTGGATCTCGTACAAGAATAATCCGATTGCGAGGGGAGAAGAGTAAGGACGGAGAGGCCGCGTTGGACGCGGGTTTGGGGGCTGTGACAGGTTGCCGGTGGGCGGGCTGTTGCGGCCCTCTTTGGGCTGTACTGTCAACAGCTTGCAAACAAGAAGTCGAGGAAAGTGGTTGCAGGAAGCCCGGAGCCAGCCACAGTCCGGCGGTCGGAACAGGTGGTTGGAATGTTCGTGACCCCTGCTTCCGTCCATCCACAACCCTCGTGACGAGTTCTTACGTGCGGAGCAAGAGTCCAGCCGCGATTTAGAAAGCATTGATAATCCAAAACTCTAACCATTTACGAACGAGCAGGACATTATTATCATTCCACGAATACATCAAGTACGGCGAATTTACGAAGTTCAAATTTATGTCAGTAATTAAACTACCATGTGAGCCATGAGGGATAGAGATAGGACTGAATATATATTGGGAGGTTGGATATGGACTTTATTTACGAAGATGAAACGCTGGCAGTAACCATTGTCAAAGCGATCCACACTGGCGATATTCCATCTTTGAAGCGACTGCTCGTCGAGAATCCAGGGTTGGCAAGGGCAAGAATTATCGGAAGAGACAATTGTAACGAAGGCGACAGCTATAGGATGTCCCGAACACTGTTGCATGTGGTGACCGACTGGCCCGGTCACTTTCCAAACGGATCGGCTACCGTGGGAGTGTTAGTCGAGTTCGGTGCGGAGGTGAACGCTCGTTTCACGGGTTCGAACTCCGAGACACCGCTGCATTGGGCTGCGAGTTCCGATGACATTGAAGTTCTTGACGCGCTTCTTGATGCTGGCGCCGACATCGAAGCGCCAGGTGCAGTGATTGCCGATGGCACGCCACTGGACGATGCAGTAGCATTTGCACAATGGCATGCAGCCCGTAGATTGGTTGAACGCGGAGCGACGATTGCACTCTGGCATGCGGCTGCGCTTGGACAGATGGACGTAATAAAAGCCTATTTCGCCGGGAAAACGCTTTCTGAGAGATATCCTTGGGGAGCAAATAGCGCTTTTCCTCCGAACAAGGTTACCGTTGCCTTCTGGTGCGCTTGCCACGGAGGTCAGTTGCAGTCTGCAGCATACCTCCTCGAACAAGGTGCTGAACTGAACTGGATATCCGTCTGGGATGGATTAACTCCACTGGACACAGCGCATCGTAGTTCTGCTACCGATCTTGTTCATTGGCTACAGAGTCAAGGCGCCAAATCTGCCGGCGAATTGTTGACTTGACAGCTCTCAAAGAGCACGTAGGAAATCTTCCCCCGTTTTGTTAAGCGTCTATGATAAAGCTATGAGGAGCAATCTAAAATGAAAAGACGGATGCTATATGCTCTGCTCGCCGGTATTGTGATTATAGCTGTTGTTGCAGGAGTGCAGTTACTGGATGGTCAAAAGAACACTATTGATATTACTATCATGGAAGGTCAAGACCATTTGGATCAGAACGTGACACAGTGGATCGAATCAACAACATCCAACAAGGGCATCCATCTATTCTATGTTCTACAGGAAGATGGAACGTACAACTATTGGCTCTATTTCAACAAGAACAGCGGCGAGAACCTTTATTACAAAACCAGAATGAACGTGTCAGAGGAAACAGGGAAGCTAAAAATATGGATTGTCGAAGACAATGCGAGTAATGTTAGTGAGGTGAAGGATCACATCATCGCAAAATTTGGGCTTCAGAAGAAACCGGATGAGATTGACGTGTATTACAATGGTGCCCCCCATCAATTTGATGTGGTAGCGGGTTCGGGTTCTAGTTAGCTGCTGATGTCCCTTAGCAGCACAGCGTGCCCGGAGCGGGCACGCTGTATTAACGAATCAGTCCAAAAAAGCTGCAGTGAGCTCAGCCAATTGCTTTGAGTGGGTATGGTGTAGATAGTGTTCGCCCTCTATGATGTGGATAGCTGATTTTTGACTATTTTGGATCATGTCTTGATGAATCTTCAACCATTTATCGTTAGTATCCGTGCTTTCAGTAGCCAAAAAATATAAAACGGGCAGGTTCTTAGGATACTGTAGATCAATCGTTTTATTAAAATTATCTACCATGGATTCGCCTTCATTCATCGTTGCTTCCGAACCTATATTTTTAAGGGATAAATATCTATACTGCTCGCCAAGTTCATCTCCAACTTCTGGAATTTTTAACATGTCTACGTTCATATTGGAGAGTAATCGATATAGTCCCGACTTACTTAACAATTGAATGGCTTCCGAATTATGTTCATCAGCGCCTCCTTGGGAGGGAAGGCTGCTATCGATGCCTATGAAGGCTTCAACTTCATGAGGGTATTTATTAATATAGGCCAGAGAATATACCCCTGAGATGGAATGCCCCATCATTGTGTACTTGTTAATCCCTTGATGAGCCAGGAGCTCATGTAGTTCCTCATTTAAATTCTCAACAGATCTTTCCTTGTCCGTATCATCGCTTAAACCATACCCGAAGGGTTCTACTGCAATCACTCGATATTTTTTCTCTAATTCATTAATCAGTAGCTTGAAATCAATGATGGGCGAAGCCGTCATATAACCAGGTAATAGAACGATTGTCTTTTCGCCTTCGCCTGAGATCTGGAACCTCATGTTTTTTCCATCGATCACAGCGGTTTGACCGTAAGAAACGATCTTCTTGCCTTCACGATTCAATTGAATTTTATTGTTAATAAAAACTCCTGAAAAAAACAGTGCAATAATGAGTAGCATAGATAGCGAAACGATCCCAAAAATTTTCAAGGGTTTCTTCATACGTCTTCCTCCCTTAATCATGGTGTAGCCCTCGTAAGTTTTTGACGATAGTTGAAAAGACCTCATCACTTAGCACATTTACTCCACTTTTTTGTAGCACATATTGAGCGGCTTTTAATTTCTCAAAAAACAATTCAATTGTATTTGGAAATAGGGCCTCAATGAACCAGGTGCCTGTTAATAAAATAATGAGCTCTGCCATCTGTTCGGGTTGCGGTACGGTGATCGAGCCGTCCTCATTGCCGGCCTTCAGATACTTGATTAGAATTGGGGTCATCACTTGGCACATTTGAGTGTTATAGATCGAAGCAAAGGTCGGGTCCCTGACTAAGGACAACGAAATGGCTGTCGATTTCGAGATATTCTCATTAAACATCGTTTCCAGTAATATTGTCTGAATCTTGTCCAAGCCACTCCAATCATCTCGTTCATCAATAGCATCGAATACATCCTGTTCGGGTATAAACCTTTGTGCGATTCCTACAATAATCTGATATTTCGATTCGAAATGATGGTAAATCGCCCCCCGAGTAAGCCCATCCAATCCAGCAACAATATCACTAATAGAAGTATGCTCATACCCTTTCTCAATAAATAAAACTGAAGCCGTATCCAGTATTAAGTTTCTGACTTCCTTCGCTGTATATTTCTTTTTCAAGCTGCCCTCCTGAAAACATTCAATCGGTATGTTTTTTTGTAAGTATAAAATAGACAGGCATAAATATCAATCGTTTTTCATGAGAAAATGCTGGAATATGGAGTGGTAGCTGGTTCTGATTAGCAGATGTGGCCTCTAATAGTAAAGCGTGCCCGATCCGGGCACGCTTTATTTACCTGCTTGACGGTGGTTGCTGCCAGGCGAAGCCTGACCGTTAAGCTACTGCGGAGCATAAGCGGGGTCGAGTACAACGTGACGGGCGGTGATTGTGCCCTGGTCATCCCGGTGAAATAGAACGACTATATATCGATGACCATCGCCGCTCATTGGGAAATTATTGGTGGAAAATCCTGTCTGTCCCTCTTCAAATACCGTTTCAAGCGGTACTGTGGAGCGTATCCCATCATACTCAAACGTTATATTCCCGGATTCATCGTAGTCAACCTCTTGAACCGAGCCCTCCACGGTCTCCCCGATCGAATCGCCATTGCGAATCGCCTCGCGAATCTTGGCGACCGAGGCAGCGTACTTGTCGATGTCGCCTGTCTGTTCTGTGGCTCTCTTATTCCGCTCCGATTGAGGATTAAGCAAATCTTCGAGGTAATTCTGGGCTTGCTTCGGATCAGCCTTGGAGGCATCCAGAGGAAGATCGAACAGCAATGAGGCTCCAGCGTAGTCGGCTCTGGCATGGACCTCCCCTGTGGCCGCATCATATTCAAAGGCCGCGGTGCTGTAAAAGGGCGATCCGCTGCTGATAGCCAGATAAATCCCCCGGTCTGCAAAAATTTCCACCTGATCGCAAGCGATCAGCCTGTACATAATACCGTCGATCACGATGTCATGGTAACCGCCGTTCATGGAGGCAATATTGACACGCCATGGCTCTTGTCCTTTAATCAGCGGAGATATAAAGAACGGGTCCTGTCCATATTCGGGGTCGCTCGTGTCGGGCATGGGCACGCCATCCTGGCGGCTAATGGAGACAACGGCGTAAGTTCGGCTCGGATACAGCTCTTCTGAAGAGTGAGGGAGCCCGCTCAGACTCGCCCCGCTCACCAGACCATGGAGTGTAAACACATACTCCCCGGAAGAGGCCGTCTGATTCATGGGTACAGCTTCCTTGCTTTGGAAGGCTTCGGCCAATAATGTATTGCCTATATGCGTAGCGACCTGATCGGGACGTAGAAATTGCACCGCCGCATAAGCTGAGATAGACAGCGTGAGCAGCAAAGCGGCGACGAATAGCCCGACCGTATATTTTTTGCGAATGACCTTCTTCTCTCGGCTATCTTGCATGTGTCTGGTAACCTGCTGATTTAATGGTTCTCCGGGCTCTGGCGCGGATGACAGTGCATGATGCAGCAGTCGCTCCAGATCATCGTCTTTCATAGAGAGTGCACCTCCAATGCTTTTCTTAAGGTTTGACGTGCCTTGTGCAGCCTGCTTTTGATCGTTCCTTCAGGAAGTTTCAAGGCCGCTGCGATCTCCTCGATCGTCATGCCTGCGGTGTAGTGCATGTAGAGCGGCAGCCTGTGCTTATCGTTGAGCTGATGTGCCGCATGCTGTATCAGGGTCTGTCGCTCTATCGCCAATACGGCATCCTCTGGTGTGCAAGCCGTTCCGCTCGGATCAGACAGCTCCATTGCGTCCAGCTTGGCAGTCGGAGCAAGTCTCAGCCTGCGCGCGAGCTTGCGGCAAATATTCCGATGCACTTGTATGGCGATCGTCGCCAGGAAGGCTCTTGGGTTGCGAGCCGTGTCAATTCGGGAACGCATCTCTACAGCTCTCAGGAACGTTTCCTGATAGAGGTCGTCTGCATCCGCCTTGTTCCCTTCGAGTCTGTAGCAGAAGGCATAGATAGATGTTCCGTGCTGCTTCACCAGCTCGGTCAACTCATCGGTATTCAATTCGCAGCTCCTTTCTGAATGGCCATTCACCTATATATTGTCGTCAGAGCGGGATGGGTTCACTAGATAGATAAGGATATAAGGATTTATAAGTGGAGCAGCTCATACCTGACTTCTATATTTACGGCTACACGAAGCTTAGCGGGTCAGGGAAGTCGGCAGCCATTTACGCTTGTGGTGGATGAGAATGTTCGGATGAAAGAGGGCTGAAATGATAGGGCTGTGAGGCAGGAAGTGGCAGGTGCTCGGAGAGGAAAAGCGTCCAGGGCCCGGCACCATGAATGGCGTGGCCCTGTTTCGTGGAGGATAGAATAGGAAATCTAATGTCTCAACGCAAAGCGATGTTATGCAATGCAATGTAGTGCATTAGTCGTATAGGGTCGTGCGGCCCGCGCTTATACCTGCTCCGCAACAAGCTCTCTGCAACGGACAGTCAGCTCAGTCATACCCTTGCCGCCGCTTAGCAGCACATGCAGCTCATAGCCTTCTTCATGGCGGTACAGCTCCTCATAGAGCCAGCAGCTGTTCTCGATTTCTCCCGTCTGATGAATAATCTCGGCTGCGACAAGTGTCAGGCGATTCAGATTCGTGAAGCCCCCATCCGTGTTCAGGCGAATAACAAGCTCCGGATCTGCACCGCCTGTTGCCTGCATCGAGACCACCCGGCAATCGTGGAATCGGCATCCGTTGCGAATCTCCTGGGGAATCGGCTCGGCCTCCTGCGCCAGCGCGTACTCGCCCAGGATGCGATGCACCTCATGCTTATTCTTCTTGCTTTGCGCAGCCGCCTGGCGCTTGACCTCCTTGGTGCAGTAGCCGAGCGCATAGACACGCAGATCGGCAATCTCCGCGCGCAGCTCGGGCGGGAGTGTATGCTGCACCTCCGTGACCTGATACGCATGAATGCCCCGAAATTCTTGTCGGCTGTTCTCCTCGTCGAACGGAGGACGGGCATCGAACGCCTCTATTAACTGCTCGATATGCGCCTTCTGTTCAGGCGGCATCTCGTAGACCATCATATCTTCCTGAGCGGGAGCCTCTTCGCTCAGGAACGCATCCAGCCGCACCATAGTCGCTCCGTCCTGCTCCAGCATAAAGCGGGGATCGGTATCATAGAGCTCACGCCGAATTGTAATATGTTCTTTTTCTTTCCGCTTATAGAGACGGGCATACAGCCCCTCGTCAAGCCGATCCGCACCGCGATGAACCCTCAAGCGAGTATGCAGATCGATCTTCCGGCATAGGTCATACCATTCTGCTGTCAAATACCTCATAGGCGATATCTCCTTTACTCTACCTACTGAATACTATCAGTTCCATCTAAATTAAAGCAGATATGAATATATTTTTCCAGTGTAGAATTATAAGATGGAGTCTGCGACCGGCTCTCCCATCCGTCTGCGGCTGACGATGACTAGTGCGGCAGCCCCGACGGATAAGAACGTACATACGTCGAACATGACAGGGTAGGAGCTGGGCTGACGACAGGCCCATAGCCAGGCTGCCCAGCGAGAAGCCAAGATCATAAGATGAAGGTGCCCATTAGCACATGATGATGGATGAGAGAAGGCTGTCCAGAACGCCCATTGGCATGAATAGCACGCCAAAAAAATACACCTCAGGAATGCGGATAAACTCGGCATGTTGAGGTGTGCTTCTTCTTTCATTGTCGGATTCGATTCACATTCTTGAGAGACGGAGGGATGCGTGAAAATTCAGCTGTTGATCCAATTGGCAACCTGGCGGGCCACAGTGGGGTGATTGAGATAGCCGAACAGATTATGCGGGTTGCACCGCCCCCGCTGATCCCGCCATAGATTGTAGATCGGAGATTCATCGATTACCTCCCGTACCAGTCCTCGGTCAAGCATCGGACGAAAATCATCGGCGATCGTCTGGTCGTGAGCAATATAGTCATCTACCGCGTTGATGTTGACCCATTGTTCCACATTGGTGGGATACCTTCCGTCCTCCGGTTCATTGGAGTCATACAGACCCTTCATTACAGACGGCTCCCCCAGAGGATTGCCGATGGTCAGCCACACCTTCAGCTTCTGGTTCCATAGCTGCTTATATTCACTCATTCGCGAGAATTTCCATAGCACATCATAGGACACCATGCAGCCCATGCTGTGCGAGATCAGCATGACATCCTCGCTGCCGCCCAGCGCCTTGCCTAGAGGGGCCTGCAGCCGTTCACGAATCTCGGAGCCAACCCTCCGGCTGTCCAGATACGCCCCAAGATCAGGCAACAGCTTGCGAATCGCCCGATAGCTCATATCGAACAGGGAGAGGAAGGGGCTGATCGCTCCGGCCAGCTCATCGCGGAAGGTGATCCATGGCTGGTCGCGCACTAGCTCGCTGTAGGCCTTTTGGTTCAGCTCCGCCGTAGGACGCGCGATCAGCCGCTCCAGATCCTCATGGTAATAACATGCTCTTACATACCATTTGCCATTCTGCTCGAACCAGTAATCCTCCTGCGACATCCCCACCTGCTTCTCCAGCAACAGCCGATTGTTAATGTCGCCGTAATAGACAAAGGAGAGCTTCACCGCTTCCTCCTCCAGCAGGTGTGCGGCACGCTCGTCGACTCGGCGCAGGCCTGCTGTCAACGACAAGCGGACGAATCTCTCCATCTCCTCACAGACGGGCTTCTTGTCGCGCCCATGGATGATGATCAGATGCTTGCTGCCCATGGTGTGTCATCCTCCTCTACAGGATATGAAATTACATCATGTAGCATCCCATAATATGGAGGCAACTATTCACAGGAAGAGGAATGCCGCTACCCACCTGAGTTGTTCAGGTGTAGCTGCGCGCAGGTTACAGCCTCCTCAAGCTACCGTAAGAGGTCGATGAGCGGGGCAGACAGAGTCTACTCTATGGAGCAGGAGCCATCCTGACAATTCGCCGCATCATCCTTCGTGCCGGGCTGCTCGCTGCCTAGCACTTGCAATGGACGCGAAGATTCACTCCATGCTTTCTGCACCGCCTGAAGGAACGTATCTGTCGACTGTGCCCCGGATACTGCGTATTTGCGATCGATGACGAAGAATGGAACACTCGTGATGCCGAGCTGCCGTGCTTCATCCTCATCTGTGCGTACCTGGGTGGCGAAGTCATCACCCTCCAGCATCTTGGCCGTGGCCTGGCGGTCTAGACCGATCCGCTCCGCAAGGTCAAGCAAGGTATCGTGATCCCCCAGATGCTGCGAATCTGTGAAATAGGCGCGGAACAGCTCCTCCGCAATCTTGTCCATCTTCCCTTGCTGCGCGGCATACTGTGTCAGTCTGTGCGCATCGAAGGTATTCGTCAGCTTCATGGTGTCAAATTGGAAGGTAAGTCCTGTATCCTCAGCTTGACGTGCGAGGTTGCGATTCATCTGAATGGCCTGCTCCCGGCTCATGCCGTACTTGGCGGACAGCATATCATGAACATCATGGTCAACCTCCCGTGGAGCCTGAGGGTCCAGCTCGAAGCTCTTGTAGACGACCTCAATATCCTGACGGTGTTCGAACTGTTCCAGAGCAGTACCTAACCGCTCCTTCCCGATGTAGCAGAAGGGACATGCATAGTCGGACCATACCTCTATTTTCATATTGAACTTCCCCTTTCGTTGTGTAGTATTCCAATACTTAACAAATCCTACTCCGCGGGTTGGATGACTACTACCAGGTGCCTTGCGTGTCACCGTGGGGGGGCTGTGGGCGGCTGTGGGCAAGCACACAGCTAGTATTCAATCGACGTTAGCCGCGGGGCTTGAATGTACTCATATATGAACTGTAACTATTATAGTTACAAATAACCTCTCATGTCAAGCGCTGTCTTCAGGAAGCCACATGCCAGTCTCCCGAGCGGCAAGCAGTAGCAGTAGGACAACCGAGCTCAGGCTCCAAACTTGTAATTGACAGAATGATGTGCCAATTCTATACTATATTTAAAACCGACTAAATTAATAAGAATTGTTTGAAATTGCTGGTAGCAAAGGCATTTTATTATAGATACAGAGGAGCGATTGTAATGTCGACTGTACGTACATTTAAAGCGACGGCTGAACTGCAAGACGGAGTGAAAGTACTGACCAAGGCTAGACAATTTGAGCTCGTCATTGACGAACCGCCAGCACTGGGCGGAACCGATACGGGGATGAATCCTGTAGAAGCATTGCTGGCCTCACTGGGAGCCTGCCAATCGATTGTGGCGAGAGTGTACGCGCCCAAGTTTAATGTGAAGCTGGACGGATTCCGCGTCGAGGTTGAGGGAGATCTGGATCTGGATGGGTTCTTCGATCGTGCGCCTGTGCGTCCAGGGTACTCGGATATTCGCTATACGTTCTACGTTCAGACCGATTCACCGAAGGAGGATGTGGAGGCATTCGTTCGCTTCCTGGAGAGCAAGTGCCCGGTCGGTGACACGATTGCAAACCCTGTCAATGCGAAGCTGGATCGCATCGTTATTGAAGATTCTTCGTCGGCACAGTCATAATTGAATGCGTCTATACACTACCGCAGCATCTGCAGACCGCAGTTGCTGCGGTTTTTTTGATAGTGCCATCTACTTCGCGGCCAACAGTTTCGTTGAACCGTTCCGAGTGGTAAGGTAATAGTATCATTAACAGCCGTCTAATCGCGGCTTGAGGAGTGGAACTACAATGACGAAGCGACACCATGCGCCCATCCTATCTTCTATCTTCTATGCGTTGCTGGACATCCGTCCTCTAGGCGGCCCAGATGACGGCAGGCGTAACCGCCCCCACCACGCACTGCTCTATATACAGGGCGGAAGCGGTGAGCTGAAGCCGGAAGGGGAAGCTCCCATCCTGCTGAATCGCGGCAGATGTATCGTGCTGGCGCCCGGTACGCGCTACCAGCTTCGGAGCGATCAGAGGCAGAAGCTGCAAGGTGTGGAGCTGCTGTTCGACGGGATACGGCTGACGAATGCGGCCCAAGCGCATGGTGTTCGTCATGAGTCCGCCCTGTTCCCCTATACAGGAGAGATCGCCTATGACGAGAGTGGCTCCATCGGCGCAAGAATAGACCGCTTGCTCGAGCTGCATGTTGAGACGGATGAACGCGTGCAGCTGCAGTGCCAGCGGGAATTTCTTGAGCTGCTGGACGAGATGTGGGACGATGCGGCCCAGCGCTGCAAGCCGCGGATCGATGACCGCGAGGGGGCGATTCAGCGGACGATGGCTTACATGGAGCAGGCATATGACCAGGAGATTACAAGGGAGCTGCTGGCAGGAATCGCCGGCATGAGCCCCGGTTATTATTCCTCCGTATTTCGCAAGGAGATGGGGCGCAGTCCGATGGATATGCTGGCGGAGATTCGGATGGAGCATGCCAAGCGGCTGCTGCTTACGTCGGACTATCCGTTGCGCCAGATTGCACAGGCGGTGGGCTATAGCAGCGAGTTTTATTTTAGCAGCCGCTTCAAGCAGGTGACCGGCCTCTCCCCCTCTTCCTATGTCCAGCGCAACCGCGGCCGCAAGCTGGCCAGCTCGGAGGCGTATACGACCCATTTGCGTGCTGCGCCTCCCACTGCTGATCGTGAGGCGATTCGTCCACAGCGAATTGTCGGGCTGTTTCTGGAGGATCATCTAACGGTACTGGGCGTGAAGCCGCTCATGCAGTATTCATGGTCAGACTACTACCAGAGATATCTCAGTCCTTATCTGGAGGGGGTCGAGAAGCTGGATATGGGTCGACCTGACTTCGAGCAGCTTCGGCGCGCCCGGCCGGATGTGATCTTGCTTGGCTTTGCTTCCTTTGCAGGGGATGGGCGATATGACCGCTTCGCGGAGATTGCGCCGACCTATGTCTTTCAACAGGCGATGGGCGATTGGCGCGAGACGCTGCACAGTTTAGGGAGCCTGATCGGACGGGAAGCAGAGGCGAAGCAGGCGGTGGCTCGCTATGAGGTTAAGGTGCAGGAAGCGCGCGAACTGCTGTCGCGGAAGATCGGCCGCGAGACGGTGGCCGTGCTGCGCCTTCATTTCAAGGATGGATTGTGCCTGTACGGCGGCTCTGGCGGATATACCGCGCCCGTGCTGTATGAGGATCTGGGGCTAGCGATGCCGCAGATGCTATGCGATTGGCGGACTCAGGACATGCCCGGTGTGATGCCGGTCAAGCTGGAGACCGTATCCGCGCTGAACGCGGATCATCTGTTTCTAATCGTAGATGAAGGGCAGGAGGAACAAGCCGCGCAGCTCATGCGCGACCCAAGCTGGAGCAGCCTGTCTGCTGTGGGCGGCGGTCGCGTCTATGTGGAGACAACGGATGTCTGGATGACATTCGGGATCATTGCTCATGAGCGCAAGATTGAGCATGTGCTGAATGCACTGCTAGGCGTAGATCGGGGATATGGAGCGGCGGACATCCTGGAGTAGGCGCCATATACTGCAAGCGCATCTGACAATTTTATAAAGATTTTCGGCTAATTCCGTATGGTTGCAGTCCAAGAGGCGTGTTACAATCATTTTCGTGATAATGAGAATCTTTATCAAATAAGGGGATGCAACAATGAAAGTAATGCGTATCGTTCGAATGTTCAGCATGATAGCGGCACTGGGTGTGATGTTGGCCGCTTGCGGTGAATCGGCAGTGACGGAGCAGCCTTCAGGCACAAGTCAGAATGCCGCAGAGAATACAGGTGCCAAGCAGAATGGCGGCGATCAGTCTGATGGGGTACAGAAGGAGCAGGAGGCGGGTCAGCCGGTGGGAGAGAGCGGGTGGCCGCGTACATTTGAGCATGAATTTGGCAGTATGACCTTGCCTGAGGAGCCCAAGCGCATCATCGGCCTGTATTTGGAGGACTATCTCGTCGCTCTGGGCATTAAGCCCGTTACTCAGACGGTCATCGGATCGTTCTCGCTGCAGTATCTGCAGCCGCATATTGGCGATCTGCCCACGCTCGACTCGAGCGCTGTGAGCTTCGAGGCGGCGCTGACCGCTCAGCCTGATCTGATATTGCTGGCTTTTCCAGGCTATGCGAGCGAGGGCAAGTACGACAAGTATGACAAGATTGCCCCAACCTATGTGTTGCCCGCCGATGCGCCGGATAACTGGCGGGAGACGCTGCGCACGGTTGGCAAGCTGACTGGCAAGGAGGACGAGGCGGAGAAGGTGTTGGCTGACTATGAGGCCAAAATCCAGGATGCGAAGGTGAAGCTGGCAGCCGAGCTTGGGGATGAGACGGTCGCCTTGATCCGTGTTCGCAGCAATAAGGAGCTGCGGTTGTATGGTGGCCCCGGCGGTTATGTGGGCAATGTGCTGTATACTGACCTGGGTCTCAATCCGCCGAGCATTGTGAAGCAGCTCGCTTGGGGCGATGAGAGCATGAAGGTCGTCTCTACAGAGATTCTCCCGGATCTGGATGCCGATCGTCTGTTCATCACATATGATGAGGGCGGCAAGGAGCTGGCACAGGAAATTATGGACAGCAGCTTCTGGAAAGCGCTGCCTGCGGTTCAGAGCGGGAAGGTCTACGAGGTAAGTATGGATCACTGGATGACGTTCGGGCCGATCGCCTATAACCAGAAGGTGGACGATGTGCTGAAGGCGTTAGTAACGGATTAGAGGGGGAGGATGGACATGGAAAGCTACGCAGCGATTGAGAAGACGATTCGCGAGCGCCGCACGGTCAATCAGTTCTCCAGCAAGCCAGTGCCAACCGAGCTGGTGCTGGAGCTGCTGGATGCGGCGGTCTGGGCACCGTTCCACTCGCGGAAGGAGCCATGGCGGTTCATTCTGTTTGCAGGGGAGGGCCGCAGGCAGTTCTCAGATGCGGTGCTGTCGACCTACCCGGATGATAAGCGGGAGCAACTGGGCGATAAGGTGGCGCATATCTATTGCAACGAGGTGCCTGTGCATCTGGTGGTCTTGATTGATGAGGAGCCGCGGTGGAAGGAATGGGAGGAGGCGCTGTGTGCCGCCAGCGCTCTGATCCAGAATTTGCAGCTATTGGCCTGGGAACGGGACATCGGGGTAGTATGGAAGACGAATGACTATAACTGGAATCCGCGATACCGCGAGGGCATCGGCGTCAAGCCAGGGCAGAAGGTAGTGGGTACGCTGCACATGGGGTACTTCGACCACGAGAAGGTGCGTCGCGCCAGACCACGAACACCGGTGAGCGAGCTGCTCACCTTGGTGGAGTAGGGCAGCATTAGCATAGGAGCAGGGAAGTTGTCCAGATGGCTTCGTCCAGGATCAAGGATCAGAAGCTGTCTATAAGGTGAAGCAGGGAGCCGTGAGGCTCCCTTGCTGCGTATGTGGCTTTGCTTAGGAATAGTTGAAGCATTGGCTATCGTATGGTCGGCTGACTGACGAAGCTGCTCGTTGCTGTTAACGGAGCGGTACCGCTTCCGCCTGCTGCGATGGAGCGGCCTCCGATTTAGCCACAGGCGCATGAGGCGCTTGCCGTGCGGCTCCGGCCCAGAAGGCCGCGAGGAAGCCTAGCGCCGCAGCCCCGACGAGGAACCAGAAGCCGTATTGCACCGCGTCACCGAGCAACTGGCGCAGCAGTGCAAGCTGATTGGCCGGGAGGTCGGTGCTGGAGCTTAGCAGGGCTAACGGGTCTGTGACAGTGCCCGGTGCTGTGGCAAGACCTGTCAGCTCGGAGCGATGCTCCGCCAATAGCCTCGACAGATGTGAATGAACCAATACCGTGAGGACTGCCGTCCCGAGCACTCCGCCGATCGAACGAAAGAAGCTGACGGAGGAGGTGGCAGCACCGCGCACGGATTCGTCAACGCCCATGCTGACGGCCGTCTGTCCAACCATCATCATCATGCCGATGCCCAGTCCAATCAGCACCATGACAAGACAGAGGACGATGAAGCTGACGTTGATCGGCAGGAAGATGAGCAGCACGATGCCGGAGCCAGAGAGCAGCATGGCGGTGCTGATCGTGAATCTCCATGTGGTGCGCGGGATGAGCGCGCCACATAAGGTTGCGCCCAGCATCACGCACAGCATGAGCGGTGTCAGCGCTCCGCCTGTTCCCGCTACACCGCCGCCCAGGCTGCCCTGTACAAACAGCGGAATATAGACGAGCGAGCCATACATAATGATCCCTTGCATGAAGGTCGCCATATAGGTGCTGGCGATGACGCGGTCACGGAACAGAGGCATCGGAATGATCGGCTCCTTCTCCCTCAGTTGCTGTAGGACGAACCATGCACCCAGCCCGATGCCTGCTGCCAGCAGTCCGATGATCTCGACCGAGCTCCAGGCAAACTGGACGCCGCCCAGCTTCAATGCCAGCAGCAGCGACAGGGTACCTGTAATCAGCAGCGCCGGGCTGAGATAGCCGATCGAGGCGCCTCGATGCGATGGCGATGGATCATGTGGCAGTAGCCGAAGAAAGATCACGAGAATCAGCAAGCCGAACGGCAGGTTGATGAAGAAGATATAGCGCCAGTCCAAAAGCGAGGTGATGAGCGCGCCGATCGCTGGGCCGATGACCGAGGACAAGGCGAAGATGCTCATATACAGTGTCTGGTAGATGCTGTTGCCGGTTCTTGGCATCAGACTGAAGACCACGGTATAGGTAATCGGCATCAGGAAGCCGGCCCCGATTCCCTTAATCCCCCGGAAAATAATGAGCTGCAGCATCGTATCCGCCATGCCGCACAGGACGGAGCCAATGACGAAGATCGTCAGCCCCAGTATAAGAAACAACTTGCGGCCATATAGATCCGACAGCTTGCCCGCAATCGGGGTGATCGCCGTTGAAGTCAGCATATATATGGTGAATACCCAGGACATCTGGGCAAAGCCTTCTAATTGCGTCGCAATCGTCGGCAGCGCGGTCGACACGATCGTCTGGTCTAGCTGGGTTAACAGGATGCTCAGCAGCAGCCCTGCAAACAGCCAATTGTACTGCGTGCTGCTCCATCCCTTGAACTTCGTCTCCATACCATCACCTGCTCCATGTACACAAGGTTCTCTTAAATACCGGTCATTTTCGCGCAGCGGTTGAGATAGCCGTGCACGGTATGCGCCGCAATTCGCGAGATGGCAAAGCCTCCAAAACGGTTAATCGTCTCCTCCAGAAGCTGTTGTACCGCATCCGATGCTGGCCCCCGTCGTTTCGTCCAGATCGCCACGAAGCGGTCGGCAACAATAGAGGAGTTGGCCTCCAGCTCCTGCAGCAGCTTCACAGTAGAGGCGGATAGCTCGCCATATGTACTGGAGGTGACGAGGAAGAGCAGGTCCTTGCCGCGAGGCGTCTCCTGCCTCCATGCCTCTACACTCCGGCACAGCCGCACCGTGCAGCCCTGCCAGCTCTGTATCATCTCCAGTATGCCCGACACATCCTCATCCTGTGGCGGATTCTCCATCTGGTCGACTGCATTCGTGTCGCTGCAGGCTTGCCGCCCGGCCGCTCTCTCCGAGGAGGACTCTGGAATGTTCCTGGCTCCCGTCCCGAGTGCCGACTCATCATAGAACAGATGAATGACACGCGGCTCTACAGAGGAGGTGGCGAGTGGCTCGGCTGTTTTGAGACTGTGCGCCAGCAAGCCGTGCTGTGCCAGTGCGACCATCTGGTTGGCAATCTCGTCTTGCAGTCGTTCGATGGAGCCGGAGTGCCCGGTAATCATGGCGAGCGCCTCTTCGTCGCGGTAGTAGAACTGGTTCATCATCCCCCATAGGCAGAAGAGCACAACCTGCTCATTGACCTGCGGATTGATAATGCCTGCTTGCTTCCATTCGGTGAACATGCGGCTTTTGTCGAGGAAATCCTGAAACCATTTTGCCGAGGCATACTGATCGAACAGCTTGCTGCCCTCCAGTGCTTCCTTGTGAAAAATTTTGTATAAGTTCGGAATTTTACATTTAATCTCAAAATGCGACTTCACATACTGTCTCAGCACTTGCTCGGGGTGGACATTCTCCCAGGACTGCTGCTCAAGATAGCTCTCCCACTGGCGAAACAATCGTTCCAGCACAGCCTGATACAGCTTCTCCTTCGTGTCGAAGTAGTAGTGCACCATCGCCTGATTCACCCCGGCCTTAGCCGCTATATCGCTGATACGCGTCGCCGAATAACTGCTGCTGGCGAACAGTTCCTCTGCGCCATTGAGTATTCGTTCCTGTACATTTGTTTTGTGCTCGTCCGTCTTCATGATTGGAGCCATGATCGAATCCACCTTTCTGCATGGGGCAAATATTCGGGTTAGCCGCTTGCCGCCGCCACGAATATTTCTCCGCCGCAGCTTACAGCAGAGCCTTCATGACAGCTTCTTGGGCTGTTGCCCATTCGGAGAGAACGTCCTGGCGCTGGTCCAACTGCGAGTCCAGTACGTATAGCCCCCGCGCTGGGCAGAGCGCGCCCAGCTCCGACAGGAGCGGCCGCAGATGCAGCTCAACCGCCAGTTGATGCTGATAGCCTGCCCCGACCATAATCGGGAAGGCCAGCTTGCCCGCCAGGGCATTCATCGGCAGCACATCGAGAAACAGCTTGAGCAGTCCGGTGTACGTTGCCTTGTAGGTCGGACTGGCGATGACCAGGCATGAGGACGCCTCGATACGGGCCAGCAGTGTGCTTATGATGCTCTGATCCCATGTAGCCAGTGCGACGGCGTAGTCGGCCAGGTCGATCACCTCATGCTCAATCTCCTCCGATGTTTGTTTCTCTAGTATAGCATGAAGCTGTGAAGCCGCTTCCTCTGCGATCGTCCGGGTTTTGGATCTGGCCTTTGGATTGCCTATAATCGTCGTCATTAACATCGGTTACACTCCTGCGGGTTCCAGCTTGGCATAGCTGCCCTGGTAGAATAGAAGCGGCTCCGCCTGTGACGCCGCTTCTGATGGATGAATGCGGATGCCGCGCCCGAGCAGAATCAGATGATCTCCGCCCTCCAGCACATCGCTGATCTCACATTCAATGCTAGTCAGGCAGCCCTGGAGTACAGGCAGGTCAAGCTCGCCGCGCTTGTAGGCGATGCCCTGGAACTTCTCACTGCCGCCCTTCCTGGCGAAGCTACCGGATAGAGCCTGCTGTGAGGCCCCGAGCACATTGACACAATATTTGCCCGCTGCAATCAGCTTTGGCAGCGTGGAGCTGCCGCGATCGACGCAGATCAGCGCCATCGGCGGCTCCAGCGACAGGGAAGTGAACGCATTGGCTGTCATGCCAAGCGGCTGCCCGTCCTCATCTATCGTCGTAATAATGGTTACCCCTGTTGCGAATTGTCCCATCGTGGATCTCCATGTCCTTGCATCCATTCCAGACGCCTCCTAGCCTCGTTTTTTCATTGCACAGTCGTGCGGTTGCATAGCTTCCAGGCCGTAAAGGCATAGATCGCCGCCGCATCCACCATATCCTCTAATGTGGGCTGAAACCGGGAAGGCCCGAAGGTGGCAGCCGGGATGCGATACATGTTGAATATATTATGATCCCGCCACATGCTCGCATAAGCTTCATGCGCCAGTGTCAGCGGGCCGCGCTCCGCCGCCTGGCGCCCTGTATCGATCGCCTGAGCCAGCGGTGTCACCGCCTGCTCATCCGCCTCATAGCCCTGGCGGAAAATAAGCGGCAGCACACGTCCTTGCAGACCTGCGTCATGCAGCAGCAGCTCCAACTGACGCTGAATCGGGGCAATCGACTGCCTGGCGGTCAGATTGACCTCAATGTAGATCGAGCACACCTCGCTGCCCGCGCCCATAATATGCGGGTCGCCGCCACGAATCGCTGACAACTGCACCTTGGGGATGGACAGTCCGCCGCTCCCCTCATACGTATGCTCCCGCTCGTAACGGATTGCCCACTGCTGGAGTAGGGGAATGAGCACCGCGGACTGCACGAGCGGATTCGGATGCGCAGCCAGCTCGAGCGGGTGCTCCAGAATCGGGGTGAACAGCTCCTCGCCATACAGATCGATTCGGAACAGTACATGTCCGCAGGACATCCAGGTGATGCCGAAGTCGGTGCCCTCTGCCGCAATCGCATAATCGGGCGCTACACCGCCATGTGTCAGTAGATACTGCGCGCCAACCTCCTTGCCGAGATACTCCTGCCCCTGGAACTCCTCCACCTGCTCCGGCCCGATCTCGCCCGGACAAGCCGTAATGTACAGCTTGCCCTTGAGTGTCAGGCCCGCCTGCTTGAGCGCCTTGGCGGCCATCAGCGTGCAGGTCATCGGGCCGCGGTCATTCTCAACGGGTCGGCCGGAGAAGACGCCATGCTCGTAGCGCGCCTCCAGCCATTCCGACCGCTCGACCGTGCCTGGCTTGTAGCGCCATTCATCGCGGTGGTTATACTGTGGCGCCTCCGTATCCAGGTGGCTGGTCAGGAGCAGATTGCTCCCCTCGCCCGGCGACTCTCCACCCAGTGTACCGATGACATTGAAGCGGCTGGCGAACATGCCGGCCTTGCGCGGGGCGAAGCCCTCCTGTTGCAGCCAGTTGTAGACATACTCGCCGGCTTCCTGCTCGAAGCCAGGGAGGCTGCGGATATTACCCAGCTCCAGCAGCAGTTGCACCAGCTCATCCGGGTCGATATGCTGGCGGATACGCTGCATGACCTCCCGGTCCTCCTCAGACAGCGGCTGCTTCTCCCACAAGCTCATGGGCGGTCACGCTCCTTCCAATAGGAGAGCAGTTGAGCTGTTGTCAGAACGGTTGCAAAGTTCATCTCCAATATGCGTATGGACATCGCATGTACCTCCTGCTCGTAGGCGGCACATGCATCCTCGACGACGTAGACTTCATAATCCTTCATCGCGCCATCGCGGATCGTAGAGTCGACGCAGCATTCGGTGGTCACGCCAGTCACAACCAGTCTTCGGATGCCGAGTCCCTGCAGCAGCAGCTCCAGGTTCGTTCCGACAAAGGCGCTGTATCGCTGCTTGCTGACGCTATAATCGTGTGCGGCGGGGGCTATCCGGTAATAATCTGCGCCGGGTGTTCCCCGTCTGCATACGGCAACAGCCTCTTCAGGATCATATCCCTGGCGCGTGTACCACGCCTTCATACCTGGGGAATCGGTAGCCGGATCGGTCACGAGCTGGATGAAGATGACCGGGATGTGCCGGTCATGCGCACCCTGCAGCAGCCGTTCAATCTGGTCGACAGCGGGATCGATGGCGGACAGGTCGGCGCCGTATTGCGCCATTTTGCCATCTGCTCCGCAGAAGTCCTGCTGTACATCGACAACCAGCAATGCGGTGCGGGTGGTCAGCTCCTGCATCATCTGCATCCCTCCTACTTCAGCACAGCGTTGCCGCGGAGCTGTGTCAGCACATCTCGCCCGAAGATGGTCAGATCCTCGACATAATCCGGGAAGGTGAGCATCATGCCATCGATCTTCGTGACCTCGATAATCTCCTTGATCCGGCTCGTGATCGTATCCACACTGCCCGCGATCGTCTCCGTCATAAATGCGCTCTTGGCCCGATGCACCATCGAGTTCTCGCGTCCATCAGGCTCCAGGCCGTAGCTTCTCAGCATCCCCTTAATCGCAGCGATGTCTGCGCCCTCCTGATACGTCTTGATCCGTTGCTCGGCTTCCTCATCCGTTGCGCCCGGTACGATCGTGAACATGGCATAGGTCTTGATCGTCTTGTTACGCTCGGCTGCCATGTCCTTGGCTCGCTTGCTGACGGCTGCCAGATCCTCCAGGTCACGCCCGCCGATGAAGCAGGCATCTCCCTCATCGATCGTGAAGCCCATGCCCTTCTCGGATTGCCCGGCACAGATAATCTCCGGCCGTGGCGATTGCAGCGGCTTCGGCAGCGACTCGCAGTCCTCCAGTGTGAAGTATTCGCCCTGGTGGCTCACCGTCTCTTCGCTCCACAGCCGCTTCACGAGCTGCATCCATTCTCTCGCCAGATCATAGCGTTGGTCGTGGTCGAGATGCTCCGGCCACATGCCCATCTGTCTGAACTCGCCTGCGTAGGAGCCGGACACGACATTCATGCCGACCCGTCCGCCGCTGATCTGATCGAGGGTGGCGAACATCTTGGCAGCGACAGCGGGGTGATACAGCAGGGTGTGCACGGTGGCATATATTTTCACCCGAGAGGTAGCCTCGGCCAGTCCGGCCATCATCGTCATCGATTCCAGGGAGATGCCCCAATGGTTGGTTGTACCGCCGTAGCCCTTCCATTTCGCCATCGACATGATGAAGTCCAATCCCAGCTCCTCGGCAATCATCGCGGCCTTGCGGTTGATGGCATAGCTGCCGTCCAGTGTCGGTGCGGTCTCGGAGATGATCCAGCCGCCGTTCGTGATGGGGAGAAAGACGCCAAAGTCTACGTTATTGTAATCGGTGCTCATGAATAATCGCTCCTTAGTGGTTATATGAGAGAGGGACGCGGAATCGTAAAGTAAACTGCAACTGCAATCTGTACGTGGTCAACTGTTCTCTGTTATTGGAACTGCTGAACCGTATTCGAGCTCCAGGCATGTGTCTGAGAGAAGGGGGCTACCGCTCTGGCCAGATCAGAGCTTCGCCATTGTAGATGGAATTAATAAACGCGTTGTTCATCACCTTGTCCACGGGAAGCTTCTCCTTGATGACGCCTGCGTCGGAGAGCATCTCGATCTCTCGCGTCCATTGCTCATCCGATTGCCAGGCGATGCCGTGACCGGGAAGCTTGGCCTGCTCGACCAATCCGCTCTCGACCGTCCAGCGGTTCGTCTCGGTCGGCAGATCATAGAGGGAGTCGGATAGCGAAGCCAGCACCTTCAGCGAGGCATCGATATGGCTTGCCGCGTAGCTATGCGCCTTGGATACCGCGCGTAGGAAGTCCTCCACCGCTGTCGGATTCGCCTCAGCGAAGGCGTTGTTGACTGCCAGCACACCGAAGGATGTCTCTGCGCCGAATTGGCCGGGGTCGATCAGCGATACATCAAGTCCCATTTTCTTCATCATATACGGCTCGTTGGACTTGTATACCGTCAGTGCATCCACCTTGCCCGAGCTGAGCACTGTCGGATCATAGCCGACGGATACGCCCTTAACCGAAGTGGGATCGATATTGGAATTCTTGAGCATCGCCTGTATGTTGGCCGGGAGTGCGCCGTGATAGCCTATCGTCTTCCCGACCAGATCCTTCGGCTCCTTCATGCCGGAATCGCTCATGACCATCAGCGCGCTGACGCCAGTCGCAGCGAAGGTAGCGACGCCCTTGATCGCTGCGCCATTGGCCACCGATTGAATGACGAGGCTTGGCGTGCCTGCGCTGGCGATCTGGGCTTGTCCGGCGGCCAGGAACTTCATCCCTTCCGAATCGAGTCCGGGCATAATATGCACATCCAGCCCCATTTCCTCGAAGTAGCCCAGCTCCTTGGCCATGATGACCTGAATATCTGGCGGGGAGGCAGCGTAGTAATAGCCAGTAATGTAGGTGATCTGTCCCGCTGCTGCGTTGAGTTTTTTGCGGGCTGCCCAATCGATCGAGGACTCATCAGGAGTCGCAGTGTTCCCGCCCGCCTGGGCACCGGACTCTGACCCGCCCGTCGTAGTAGCTGATGTGTTGCTGGAGCCCGCGCCGGAGCTAGAGCTAGAGCCGCATGCGGACAGTGCCATGGCACTGCACAGCATCATAATGAGCAGTAGGGTATACCGTTTGTTTTTTCTCTCCATCTCCCATTACCTCCATGATGATCAATGTGATTGACAAGCTATGCTATATAACCAGCGAAGCTTCAGGTGCGGTCGCTGCTGGATACATGCCAGTATAATACCTTGCGCTCTAGCAGACGGACGATATTGGTCAGCAGGATGCCCATCATCGCCAGGATGAAGATCGCCGAGAACATGCGCTCGGTCTGCATGTAGTTGCTGGACATCATAATGACATTGCCCAGCCCTTGGGTAGAGCCACTCCATTCTCCGACTACAGCGCCCATCACACTCAGGCTGACACAGGTGCGGGCAGCAGAGAACAGATAGGGCAGGCTATTGGGCACACGCAGCTTGAAGAAGATTTCACGTTTGCTGGCGTGCAGTGATTTCATGTATTCAAGATGGTTATCATCAATAGAGCGGAAGCCGGTAATGGAGTTGACGAGCATGGGGAAGAAGGTGATGATAGCGGCGATTAAAATTTTCGGCAAGGCGTCAAATCCGAACCACAGGATGAAAAGCGGGGCAATCGCCATAATCGGAGTAACGTTGGCAAGCACAGCGATCGGGAGCAGCGTGCGCTCCAGCAACGGGGAGTGCGCCATGTAGATGCCTCCGATAATTGCCACCGTCATGCCGAGGAAAAATCCGGCCAGTGCCTCATACAGCGTCACCCAGGCATGTGGCAGATAAAATGTAAGGGAGGAGACAAACTCATACAGAACCGACGAGGGGGCAGGCAGTGTAACGGGTTGAATATGGAACAGTCGTACAGCCAGTTCCCACAGTAGGAACAGAACAACAAAAGCCGTCACAGGCGGCACATAGGCGGAGGTAGTGAACCAGGCTTTGGCTTTGCTCAGCATGGAGCCCCCCTTTCTGTCCAGCTTGGGGGAAACGATCAGTGCGGCTTCTCTAACGGCGCTTCTCATAGTAATCCTTCCTTTCCCTGACTTGATATAGTAGCATGAACAGCCTCGCTCTCCATGATGCGCGCAGCGACCAGATGAGTACTGATGGAGACGTGATCCGCGCTTATTGCCATTTATCTCGCAAGTATCCTCTAATCTCAGCGACATAGTGGTGAAATGCGTCTGTGTCTTCTATAGAAGCATCACGCGGTCGGGGCAGGTTTATGTCGATAATCTTTGTAATCTGACCGGGCCGGGCAGACATGACAACAACCTTGTCTGAGAGCAGCACGGCTTCCCTCAGACTATGTGTGACGAACAGTACAGTCTTTTGATGGGATTCCCAGATGTTGAGCAACTGGTAGCTGATCATCTCTCTCGTAATCTCATCAAGTGCCGAGAAGGGCTCGTCCATCAGCAGGATCGGAGCTCCTGAGCCGAAGGCGCGCGCAATGCCTACTCGCTGCTGCATGCCCCCCGACAGCTCCTTGGCATAGGCATGGACGAAGTCTCCAAGCCCCACAGACTGCAACAGTTGTACCGGGTCTTCACGCTCCTGTACCTGGAGGCTATGTCCTCGGGTATTGACCTCGAAGGGAAGATTCATATTCTCCAGAACCGTGCGCCATGGGAAGAGCGCTGGCGATTGCGGGACGAACCCGAATTGCTTTTCGCTCTGTGCGTCGAGAGGGCTTAGTCCACCCACGGTCACCTCACCCTGCTCCACACTGGCCAAGCCGCCAACGATGCGCAGGAGCGTGGACTTGCCGCAGCCGCTGGGACCGATCAGGCTAACGAAGGTGCCTTGCTCCAGCTCCAGATTAATATCCCGCAGCGCTTCTGTCACTTGGCCTCGACGCTTGAAAAACTTGCTCACTTGATTCACCTTGATGTACGCCAATTCCCATCACCACACTTGTTTAAATGTTTAGTTAATTTTTATTAACTAACTGTTTAACTGATTATTCACATCGTATCACCACTTCACTTTAATGTCAATATACATTACATTAATTTCGGAATTCGAAGTGAATTAGCGTAATGTTTATATATTTATGTAATATAAAATATCATTAAATATATAAACATTACAATTTAAGAGTTGTTTTTGTGAATTATATTACATGGATATAACATTAAAATTCTGGGCGCATATAAAAAAAACCAGACCAAAACGGAAAGTGACAGCTTCCGGTTTGGTCTGGCCTGGTTAAACTTGAAGATCCTTGTTGTTCGTATTTACAGCGACAGCTTGCGGGTGATTACCACAAGAAATTGAACGATAATATACGGTCTGCGTCTCAAGGTTGCCTTGCGTGCGACTGTTGCAGGAACGGCAAGACACTGGATGATGGATGAACAACTTACTGCACATATAATCTCAGGCTTGCTTTTGGGGAGTCTGTATAAGGCTGCTCATCTGGCAGGTTCTTGAACGGCTGCGGCAGCATGATGGCTAGGAACACGCCTTTTTCTGTGGTGGGAAGCGTACCGGATATTCTCCGATCTTGTTTGGGCGGTATGGTGTCGTAGATGGAGGGTCTGCTCTCACTGATGGGAACCTGAACCCAGTTATACAGAGCGACGATATAACCGTCTAGCTCGTAACTGCCTTGATTTCCATAAATAATATCGTATGGAAGATGAGATTGTTCGGTGAGATAGGCTGCATTAGACCATATATTGTATTCAGTATCTCCTCTGCGCCCTACAAAGACGCCGTCTATGCGTCCAGGCTGTATAATATCCGGGTTGAATAGTGGAGGAGGCGCTACATCGATAGATTCCGTATTATACAACAGATTGATTCGAATATTCATGACGCGGGACAGGTGGTCCAGCTCTCTAATATCTCCATCTTCGATCATCAGATCAGGACTGCGAAAGAGAATGAGGTTGACGGAGTGAAAACCCGGATGATCCATTTTCAACGAGACGGGTATACTCGTGTACTGTTGAGCAGGAGCTTCAAAGAAATAATGGGTATAGGAGCGTCCGTCAATGTGAAGGTCTATTTGCTGGTCATGATTAAAGGCAAGGAGTACAAATCTTTCGGGCTGGGGGGTTTTGTTTCCTAGCACGATTCGCCTGTCGAACGTTCCTTGATGAATATGAAAGGTGCGCGCGGCTTCAATATCTTGTTCTGTACTATACAGTCCGAGTGTGAAGCCCTGCCCTGTCTTGGCGATTGGCAGCTCATCATGGGAATAATCGTATTCATTCTTTGTGGAGCAACTGAGTAGTACCAATACGAAAAGGAGCAGCCCTACTATTTTGAATGGTCGCATGTGTACCTCCTAAATATCGCTCAAGGTCAACGGGTAGCTCGCATCAAGCAGCTCGAAGCGATTGCCTTCGATGCGGATGAGCCCGTCATGCGCCATCCGTTGCAGCTCGCGGGACAAGGCACTGCGGTCAACTGTCAAGTAGTCGGCCAGATCGCTGCGGGAGAACGGGATGGTGAAGCAAGTGGCGTTGTTCTTTTTGGCTTGCAGGCTCAAGTAGTGCAGGACGCGATCCCGCAGCGACTTATGGGAGACCAGATCAAGCTTGCGGTAGATCGAGCGATTATTGACCAGCAGCAGCGCCAGCATGTTCTCGATCATACGCGCACGTAGCTGGCAGGTCTGTTGCCCAGGGCGGACGATATTCATCATCTGAATAAATAGCAGCTCGCAGTCCGACCCGGCAACGGCCTCGTAGCCGCTAGGCTCTTGCGGCAGGCGCAGTGCCGTCTCGCCGATCATATCGCCAGCCTCCAGCTCCGAGAATATATACCGCATGCCGGAGAGGTTCTCCCCGCACAGCAGCACATGGCCGCGCAGCACCAGGCCGACAGAATCGAGCAGATCGTCTCTTCTGAAGATCCGTTCCTTGCGCGCGAAGGAGTGGACGGTGCCCTGCAGACAATCTAGTGCGGCCTTCACCTCGTCCTCAGTGAAGCCTCTAAATAGCGCGGTATTGCCGATTAACTCGTCATAGTCGCCGTACTTGCCATAGTCATTCACTTTTCTCGCCTCCTGTTGCCATGGCAACAGAGCTAAGCCGCTATCTCTGTTACACTGTAGTTAAGTGAGAAGTATTCTCAATGTTATGTATAGTATATCAGAACCGTGCAAGGCGTGCACAGGAGAAATGCGGGCTGCTGGTCATACCGCCCATCCAGCCAGGAGCATGCCAAGGCGGGCTATGGAGGGGAAGGCATGAGAATTACGGAGGACGTATTGCGGCTAGCCGAGCGCATTCAGGTGGCGAAGCACCAGATCCGCAGCCGGTCTCTGGAGCCGAGTGACGCGCGAGCGCTATTGCAACTGGAGAGCGAGCCGGAAGAATGTGTCGTGTATGCGTTAGACCAGGGAGAGACGATCAGTGCCGAGATTTTGCCAGGTCATAAGTGGATTGCCATGCTGGAGGGGTGCCTGCGGGTGAGAGTCGAAGGGGAAGATCATCTGTTGTCTCCCGGCATAACCCTGTTCATTGCGAAGCAGAGCTGGCATGAGCTGGAGGCGCTGGACAGCAGCAAGTATATACACATCATAACTTGAATCGAGGAGGGCTTGAATATGGAACAGGAAATGTATATTAAACGACTGCCGCATGCAGAGGTGCTTGATCTGAGAACGATCGTGCCCGTAGCGGAGCAGCAAATCTGCAGTCTGGCGATGGTGCAGCGCCCGAGTCTGAATGTGACCCTATTCTCGCTGGATCAGGGGCAGACGATTGGCGGACACGCTTCGCCGGGTGATGCTATGGTGCAGTTGCTGTCCGGCCAGGCACGGATAACCATCGGAGAGCAGGACTATATCGTCCGTGCAGGAGAGAGCATCATCATGCCGGCTCGGGTCACGCATGCGCTGTATGCGGAAGAGGCGTTCCAGATGCTGCTCATGGTTGTGAAGCCTGAGCGCGAGCGCTGAGAGGGGGAAGCGGCATGAAAAAGGAAGTGGGCCATAACTTTCTAGCGAAGCTGGGCAAGAAACGGCTGCGTCCTGGCGGCACCGCGGCTACAGATTGGCTGATTCGTCAGGTGCACCTTGGACAGGATACCCAGGTGCTGGAGGTAGCGTGCAACATGTGCACGACGGCGATCCAACTGGCGAGTCAGTATCGATGCCGAATTACCGGGGTAGATATGGACGCGCGGGCGCTGGATAAGGCGCGCCAGCGGATCGAAGCGGCCGGGCTGGCGGATTATATTACGGTTCAGCAGGCGAATGCGCTCAAGCTGCCATTTGCTGATGAGAGCTTCGATCTGGTAATTAATGAAGCGATGCTGACGATGCTGAACCAGAATGCGAAGGAGAAGGCGGTTGCCGAATACTGCCGTGTATTGAAGCCGGGAGGGATCTTGCTTACGCATGATATTACCTATGTCAAGGCAGACCTGGCCGAGCAGCTCGAGGAGCTGCGCCGTACCATTCATGTGCAGGTTGAACCGCTGCAGGTGCAGCGCTGGGAGTCACTGTTCCACCATGCCGGGTTTGCACAGGTAACGCATCACGCAGGGCCGATGTCGTTGATGAGCATTAGGGGGATGATTCGAGACGAAGGGTTGCTGGGTGCGCTGCGAATTATACGCAATGGACTGCGGTCGGAGAACCGTCAGCAGTTCCAGCAGATGTTTCGGTTCTTCAACGGGCCAGGACGCGATCTGAGTTACATCGCCGTATGCAGCAGGAAGCAGAAGGCGGGGGCGTCTTAATGTGTTGCAAGTGCTGCAATTCCAGGGATGATGGGCGAGACTTGCTTCAGGGGGCGATATGAAGATAGCAGTGCTTTAGCTTCAGAACTCGTAAGGTGCTATAAAGGGTTCGTAGCTCTGCTCTATTCGTTCTAATATGGTAAAATGCTTATAGCTCATGACGAGTTTTCTTTGTAGAGGTGGTGTTGTAACTTCATTCTAAAATGGAGAGGACGAGATGAGTAAAGAAAAGTGGATTCTACTGATCAATGTCTTACTTGTTTGCGCAATGATAATTCACGTTGGAATAAGAATGTATATTCATAGTCAACATCCAGAATATAGTTCTCCTGTATATGTAGAATTAATCTATGCTGTATATTATTTAATTCCTTTAATTGTAGTCAATGTATTAAAAGTTATTATGAGAAAATAACACTCTCCTATAGAGACGTTACTAGCTGAAAAATGAAGAACTACATAAAGAAGTACATCGTTCACACGGCGATGTACTTCTTTACGTTGGGCTAAGCTACGCCATTTGACCTTAAAACGGTCGCATGAAGCTCCGTACTTAGCTATATGTGCCTGCTTCGAGACATCTCCAGCTTAAAATACTTTGGTCGTCCACGATTCACAGTTCCAGGTCTCGGTCACGACATCGCGGTAAAATTCCGGTTCGTGCGAGATGAGCAGAATGCTGCCCTTGTATTCCTTGAGCGCACGCTTCAGCTCGTCCTTGGCATCGACATCGAGATGGTTGGTCGGCTCGTCCAGCACGAGCAGGTTCGTCTCGTTGTTGATCAGCTTGCACAGCCGCACCTTGGCCTTCTCACCGCCGCTCAGCACTGTAATCTTGCTCTCGATATGCTTGGTCGTCAAGCCGCAGCGAGCGAGCGCGGCGCGCACCTCGAACTGGGTGAAGGAGGGGAATTCGCTCCAGATTTCCTCGATGCACGTATTATAATTGTCGGATTTCGACTCCTGCTCGAAGTAACCGATCTGCAGGTTCTCCCCCCGCTGCACCGAGCCGGACAACGCTGGAATCTCCCCGAGAATACTGCGCAGCAGCGTCGTCTTACCGATTCCGTTGGAGCCGACCAGCGCAATCTTCTGCCCGCGCTCCATGCGCAGATCCAGCGGACGAGACAACGGGCTATCATAGCCGATGACCAGTTGCGTGGTCTCGAAGATCAGCTTGCCGGAGGTACGTCCCACCTTGAAATTGAACTGCGGCTTCGGCTTCTCGCGCGCCAGCTCGATCACTTCCATCTTGTCGAGCTTCTTCTGCCGCGACATCGCCATATTGCGCGTAGCCACGCTGGCCTTGTTGCGGGCGACGAAGTCCTTCAGATCAGCAATCTCTTGCTGCTGGCGCTTGTAGGCTGACTCGAGCTGCTGCTTCTTCATCTCATAGACCTGCTGGAAATGGTCGTAGTCGCCAGCATAGCGATTCAGCTCCTGATTTTCCATGTGGTAGATCAGGTTGATGACGCTATTGAGGAACGGAATGTCATGGGAGATGAGGATGAAGGCATTCTCATACTCCTGAAGGTAACGCCTCAGCCATTCGATATGCTGTTCATCGAGATAGTTGGTCGGCTCGTCAAGCAGCAGAATATCTGGCTTTTCCAGCAGCAGCTTGGCTAGCAGTACCTTCGTCCGCTGTCCACCGCTCAAGTCGGTTACGTCCTTGTCCAGGCCGATGTCCGTCAGGCCAAGACCACGCGCCGTCTCCTCCACCTTGGAGTCGATCAGGTAGAAGTCCTGGTTCGTCAGTGTGTCCTGAATCGTCCCGACCTCCTCCAGCAGTTGCTCCAGCTCCTCAGGCGTTACATCGCCCATGCGCCCGTACATGTCGTTCATCTCCTGCTCCATATCGAACAGGTACTGGAACGCGCTCTTGAGCACATCGCGGATCGTCATTCCCTTGGTCAGCACAGCGTGCTGATCGAGATAACCGACGCGCACCCGCTTCGACCACTCCACCTTGCCGTCATCGGGCTGCAGCTTCCCGGTTATAATATTCATGAAGGTTGACTTGCCCTCGCCGTTCGCACCGATCAGGCCGATATGCTCGCCCTTCAGCAGGCGGAAGGACACGTCATTAAAGATCGCCCGGTCACCGAAGCCGTGGCTCAAACGCTCTACATTCAATATGCTCATCTATGACACCTTTTCTATAGGATAATTAATGGCCTGGATTGGATTCAGTTGAACCTTAGCTGTGTATGCCATCGCCAATTTACTTGTTCTATTATAAACGTTAGGGCTACCCAAGCTCAATGCATTGGCGGATATTTCAAAGGATAATGTAGTGGGCCAGTGTGGAAACGAAGCTTTGTCTGCGCAACGGGCTTGACGCCCCACCGGGCCTGGATGCACATGCGAATAGAAGACCTCGCTTATAGACGTGGGCGGGGTCTTGAAGGGAAAGTGATAGGCAGCGCGCGTATCGTGGTTGGTGTAATCATGAGATGTGGTTATGAAGGGGAATAACAGGCGGAGATACAAGGGAGCCATGGAGCAAGTACAGCAATCGTCCCTTAAGGCGCAGACTACGAGTAGCGGGCGAGCTGTTGTACCCGGAGCTCTGCTGTCAGTATGCCAGTGCTTCTTCTGTAATCTGTTTAATATTCACTTTCGACATCGATCCCTCGTTGACCATATCCGGCAGGATGGAAGTAAGGAAATAATCGACACAGTGCAGCTTGATCTGCTTGATTTTGATCAGAGCCTGACGGTACATCGTGACAAACTCCTTCTCCATATTGCCGCGTTGCAGCTCGGCGAAAGCCTCGTACACCTGGTCCATCTTGTCGGCAACCTCCAGAATCAGTCCTTCGACAGAGCCGTCCTTCCCTTCCCGCAGTTGCCTGCGGAAGATACCCTTGAATTCTTCAGGGATATGCTCCTCGATAAAATGCTCGATCATCCCTTCCTCCACCTGCTGAATGAGCTGTCTCAGCTCAATGGACGAATGCTTGACCGGCGTCTTGATGTCTCCGATAAATATCTCGCCGTAGTCATGGCTGCTCGTAATCTCATAGAGCTTCTTCCAATCTACAGCCACACCGTGCGTCTCTTCGATGTCCGCCAGCGTCTTGGCGTATTGCACAACCTTCCAGGAATGAGCGGAGACGCTGTGCTCCTCGAATTTGAATTTGCCTGGACAACGAATGATTCTCTCCAGCTCGTTCAATGACCGAAAGTACGCATGAATTCCCATAAGCAGCCATCCTTTGAAATGAAATGTTAGATTACGGGTTCATTATAACCTTGGACTGTTAAATGGGGATTAACGTAAGGAGTGAAATTGTAGAAAAGTGTTGAGACGGCTGCGTGCAGGGTAGTAGACCAGCCGGAGGCTTGACAGACTATATAGATTATTTTATATTAGTATCACTTAGTTAATATCATAATGATAATAACTAAGTATAGAGAATAGCAAAGCAAGCTCCATAAGAACAGTGGAGCGTCAGCCTATCCATCAGTTCGTGCATGATGCTGCAAGTATATAGATATTTCCCCGAGACAGAAACAGGAAGGAAGAGACGTATGACACTTAGGGATCGGAGCGGGTTAACGGAGGAGGAGTTTTTGCAGCAGTATGATGCCGGAGATTATGAGCGCCCATCCGTCGCGGCAGATATGGTGATTTTTACGGTGCTTGACAGCGAGGTGAGCAACTATCGCAAGCTGCCGGAGAAGGGGCTGAAGCTGTTGCTCATTCGCCGGGGTGGACACCCGTACTTGGGAGGCTGGGCGCTCCCCGGCGGCTTTGTCCGGCCTTACGAGACGACGGAGCAGGCGGCCAGGCGGGAGCTGCGCGAGGAGACGGGGCTGGATCAGGTCTATATGGAGCAGTTGTACACGTTCAGCGAGCCCGGGCGTGATCCGCGGACGTGGGTCATGAGCTGCTCGTATATGGCCTTGATCGACGGCAGCAAGGTGGAGGTGCAGGCCGGGGATGATGCTGATCAGGCAGCCTGGTTCGATGTCTCCTATAAGCTACAGTTGGAGCAGAAGGAGCTGCTGGAGGATGGCATTCGGCGCACCTGGCAATATGAGCTGCTGCTCCAGCAGGGACGGCACACCCTGCGGGCGGTGGTGGAGAAGCAGACCACCTTCACAAGCGCCTCGACGCGGACCGAGTATACGATTGTGAGCAATGATGGGCTGGCCTTTGACCATGCCAAGCTGATCGCATGTGCCATCGAGCGGCTGAGGGGCAAGCTGGAGACGACGAGTATCGCGCTCCATCTCATGCCAGAGCTATTCACACTAACACAGCTTCAGCAGGTGTACGAGGTCATCGCCGGGAGAGAGCTGCTGAAGGCAGCCTTTCGCCGGAAGGTGGCTCATCTGGTGGAGGAAACCGATCATTACACGGAGCCTGCAGGTCATCGGCCTTCACGGCTATTCCGTAGAAATTGGGAGAATATCACATGATATATGAATGGGAAGCATTATGCCGCGCCTATGAGGCGGGAGAACGGTTCAAGTATTTATTTTTCTGGGGGCATACGCCACCGGCGGACGGAATCGTCAATCAGAGCTGCCTGAGCCAATGGTGGCCATGCCGCTTCGAGGTGGATGGTGTTACGTATAGCTGCACCGAGCAATACATGATGGCGGAGAAGGCGCGTCTGTTCGGGGATGAGGCGATGCTGGCGTCGATTATGGTAGCGCCCATCCGAAGGAGATGAAGGCCTTCGGCCGCGCGATCTCCCCATTCGACGAGCAGCTATGGAATGCAAGCAGCTATGAGATCGTCAGGCGGGGCAACGCCGCCAAGTTCACGCAGAACGAGGAGCTACGCCATTATCTGGTCGGCACGGGCAGGCGCATCCTGGTCGAGGCGAGTCCGCGCGATCGCATCTGGGGAATCGGGCTAGGCAAGAGCAACCCGGATGCGGAGCATCCACCCAAGTGGCGGGGGAGGAATAAGCTTGGTTTTGCACTGACGCAGGTGCGTGACGAACTGCTGAGCTGCGGAGCCAACAACCAAGAATAGACTAGGGTGTGTCCTCGAACTGCGGGAGAGCAGATGTAGACACGACCCGCTTGCGACAAGAACAGGCAGGGGGAGAGAAGATGAATAGAGAGAGACGAGAGGCTCAAGAGAGGCATAGCACGGAAGGTGGACGCCAGAGCCGCAAGCAGATTGCAGAGCAGACGGTACAGATCATTCGTCAAGGATATTACGAACGGGAGAGAAGGCGCATCGAGATCGCCGCACTGCAGCAGCGGTCGGAAGCGGGTAGCTTCCTGCTTCGTCCGCAGGATGGAGAGCGGCTGCTGGAGCAGGTACGCAGCAGCTTGTCCGGGCGCGCGCAGGTGAAGCAGCGAGTGACCAATGAGGCGACAGTGACGGCGATTCTGTCCTGTGCGCCAGAGGAACGTCAGACGCTGGGCGTGCTTAACTTCGCCAGTGCCAAAAATCCAGGCGGCGGCTTCCTAGGCGGAGCCATGGCACAGGAGGAGAGTCTGGCAGCCTCCAGCGGTCTGTATGCTTCGCTGCTGCTGCATGAGGAATATTATACGTACAATCGCGCCCGCCGCACGATGATGTACAGCCACCATGCGATCGTATCGCCGGACGTGGTGTTCTTCCGAGATGAACAGTATCGGCTGCTTGCCGAGCCAGTGACAGCAACTGTGCTGACCATGCCTGCCGTCAACTACGGTCAAGTGGTGGTGAAGGGAGAGGATACAGAGCAGGCCGAGTGCGTCATGAAGGAGCGGATGGAGCTGGTGCTGGCGATATTCGCCAAGCAAGGGTTGCGGAAGCTAGTGCTTGGTGCATATGGCTGCGGCGTATTCCGCAATGATCCGGCCAAGGTAGCAAGCTGGTGGAGAGAGCTGCTGGAGGATAAGGGGTATGGAGCCTTATTCGATGAAGTGGTCTACGCCGTGCTGGATAGCAGCAAAAACAGGGCGTGTCTGGCGGCATTTGAGCAGATATTCAGATCTTCCATACATTAGCCTACATTAAGGCGTGTCTGGAACTCGCCCAGGGGCAATGTTGACCATTTTTCGTTCCCTGCTGCCTGCGCTTCCTTGACTTCCCCCGGTAAGCTTGCGTAAAGCGCCTGGCATGGAACGATGATGTAGCCCAATTCGCTCCTTGCGAAGTTTTCAGACACATTTCAGAAAGGCAGAGAAGGTTCATGAAGAACAATGAAGATAATCATCAAAAGAATTATCAAGATACTAAGATGGGAAGATTTCTAAGTCTGGTGCTGCGTCATCAGCCGCAGGCGGCAGGCATCACACTGGATCAGAACGGCTGGGCGTCTGTGGATGAGCTGATCCGCGGGGTGAACCGTACCGGGCGAAGGCTCGATCGGGCGGCTCTGGACCGGATTGTGGCGGAAAACAGCAAGCAACGGTACAGCTTCAATGAGGATCGCACCCGCATTCGCGCCAACCAGGGACACTCGCTGACAGTGGATGTAGAGCTGAAGCAGCAGATGCCGCCAGCCGTGCTCTATCATGGAACAGCTCAGCACTATGTGCAGTCCATCTTGCAGCAGGGCATCCGCCGTGGCACACGTCAGCATGTGCATCTAACAGAGGATCAGAAGCTGGCAGCCAAGGTTGGCTCCCGGCACGGACAACCCGCCGTGCTGGCAGTCGACGCGGCGGACATGCATCAGGCGGGTTATCTATTCTACCGTTCAGAGAACGATGTCTGGCTGTGTGAGCATGTGCCTGCTATCTATATGCGCGTGGAGATGCACTGAGCGGGGGACTGACAGCTCCGTGCATCTTGTGGCCCACCACTTTCCCCTAAGCGATAAACTCCGCCATAATCCGCTCCGTATCCCATGGCGTAATGCCAAGCTCCGGCGAGAAGATCGTCTCTGCTTCCTGTGCGTGTCCGACCAGATGTCCACGCGCTGTGGCGTGAAGCAGGAACAGCTCATACAGATCCGGCTTGCTCAGCGTCGTCATCGCCTGCCCCATCATCGCCATGCTGGACAGGTGACCCTCCACATTATTATGATAGGCCGGGTGCCGTGTCAGCGCCAGATCACACCAGATGACGGTTCGCTCGACGAGATCGAGAATGACCGGAATGGCAATCTGTGTGTTGGCGGTCACATCGACCTTATCGATAACCGCAGACGGCTCGAAGACTTCCCCGGAGCCCGGCTTGCGACGCATCATCCATCCACCAAAGCATTCCGGCAGCTCGCAATACGGCTGACTGGTGAACGAGTTCAGGGAGGCCATCACATACCGGCCGCCATATTCCAGGATCGAGTCGATATCCAGATCGATGAATTCACAGGCTCCATTCGGCGCGGAGACGATGTCTCCGCTATGGGCAGCCTTGTATTTGGCAGAGCGTAGATTGGTGTAAGAAATATGCTCCATATATTGCCAACCACCATCAAATAGAATTGCGGACAGATCAATATCAACGCGGCCGGTTGGCGTGCCGTTCACGATACCCTCCTTCCACCACAGGAAGAAGCGGATCGTATCGCCTGGAGGCATGGGGATACGGCTGCCGCGCGTCAGTGTCCGCAGCGACCTGCTAGCGGATCGTTGAGCGAGAGGCACCATGTAACGCCGCAATTGCTCGTCAACGAACACCTTGCCAAGCGGTGGCAACTGTGCAAATCGCTGCCGCAGTGTGTCCCTGCATAGATCGGCTGCGGCTGCGCATACCGTGGCGTCTAGCGGCGGCAATGAGCCGGGGATCGTAAACGCCTTGGCGACATTGCCCTTGGGAAAGAAGGTGCGCCAGCGTCTGCCATCGTGACGACGAGTGAAATGGGCGATGAGTTGCAGCAGCACGGGTGTAGCGACCTGGTCGCTCACACTGCGGAACAAGGCGAGCACCTGCTGCGGCTCGTCATGAATACGCAGCACATGGTCAAGCCTGCGGGCGAACTCGCCCGGACGCTCGGCGAGCAGCAGCGCCGCCGAATCGGCCTGGTACCAGCGCAGCGCCAGCTCCACCTGCCCGGCGAATGTGTCCAGCGGACGATCGTTACGCAGCATATCGAAGGCCGCCCAGCAGCGTGGATAGCGCGCCTTGTATTCGCCTGGATGGAGAATCTCGCCCAGCCTGATCCACCGCTGCTTATAGCGCCTCATATCCTCGGCGAGGTTCCCGCACTGCTCCAGCAGTTGGAGCAGCAGTCGGCGCTCGGCTCGCTTGAGCCTGCGGAAGCGGGTGCTCTCCGCCAGGCTGACATCCCCCTCCGACAGTGCGACGGCAAGCCGCAGTACATCGGTGGCTGTATGGAAGTAGCGAGCGATCCGTTCTGTGTGCGCCTTCCCGTGACGGAGCAGCGCAGCGGTGACGAAGCCGACATTTTCCTTGAGTGGAATCTGCTCGGGCAACAGTGTAGAGAGATCGCTCTCCAGCCGAAGAGCCGTATCGATGTCCTCCTTGTCCGTCTGCGAGATGGAGCTACTGGCTTGAATCATCTGGCGGATCATCTGACGGAATTCGTCCATGCTGCCCAGTTCAATGGTTTGAAGCGCTCTCTTCTCGGGTGCTGGATGATCTGAAGCGGTTCTTGAAGCGGCGGAGACTCCAGAAGCTGTGGGGAGCGCCAGGGTAACGTAATGGAAGAAGGCATTCAGGTACAGCTCCGCATCGCCTTCAGCCATCACCTGGTCAGGGAAGCCGGGATACATCGGCGTGTATACGACATGAGCGCCGACGAGCAGCCTCAGTTGTTCGATCAACTGTTGGTATTCTATAGCGAAGGCCTCCGGGGACAGGCTGGAGAGCGCCTGTGCCAGCGGCTTCGACAGGGTGAAGCCAAGACTCTCCATGTTTTTCATGGCAGTTGCTATATAGGCATAAGGGAGAGCGCAGTCTCCCGGGTTGACGATCCATTTCCGTTGTCGTCGCAGCATGATTGCATTGATCATATGTCATCCGCTGCACCCACACGAGCTGATTCCACGCGGAATCTGGCGCCGAGCGGGGAGCTGCGGCTGCCTCCTCTCATCGATTAGATTCAGGGTCAGGGGATTCGCAACTCTAATCGAAGCCGTAATATCGGTTAGAAGGAAGAATTGCGATAGCCTGATCCGTCGTGCTTCAGGAGAGCTGCCGCCCTAAGATCCAAGTTGTGTAGAAGGAAGGACGGCAATAGCCTGAAGGCGGAGGACGGCGGTACGTCTGGCTTACAGCTTGCACTGCATGCGGCTCGTGCTGCTGTCCTCTTGGTATTCATTGTGCCACACCATAGAGGAGGCGAACATGGCGGAAGTATTACAATAGGGAAAAAATAGCTGGAGCCGCTTCGCAATCCGAGCCGGAGCTGCCCCGGCCAAGCGCTGTTATGATCCCGCAGGGACAGCCAGCTCCATGATGTAATCATCCATGACGAAGCCGCCTCCGATGTCTGCGACCTGAGTGCGGAGCTTGCGGAAGCCCTTCTGCTCATACACGGCGATCGCTGTACGGTTGTGGCGGTTCACCGTCAGCCAGATGGCATGCAGCCCACGCTCCTGGCAGAGCCGGGTGAGCCATGCCATCGCTTTGCTGGCATAGCCATGGCCGCGATACTGCTGGCGAATATAGAACTTGCTCAAGAACAGTCGGTTCTCCTCCTGCTTGATGCTGAGGTAGCCGATGCGTTCCCCTTCAAGCAGCATCTCATAGTATTCATAGCCCTGCGCTTCGATCTGCTCCGTCATGGCAGGAATGGACTGGAACTTCTCAAGCATATAGTGAATCTGTTCCACAGAGATCATCTGCTGGTAATGCGAGAGCCAGATGTCCTCGGCAAGAGCAGCGATGGCAGCAATCTGCTGCGGTGTCTGGACGTATTCCATCGTGAGCTTCATCTTCAGGCTTCAATCCTCTCGTGTATCGTTATGTGCAAAATGTGTAGAAGAGATGTGCGGTCTCCCCCTCCTTTGCTTCCTTTTCATTATACCTGTGTCTCCTCCTGGGTGTAAGGGCTCTCCCTCCGTTGCAAGCCTGTGATACAATAAATACAAACGTAGGAAGCTGCTGGTCGCGGCGTCTTGCGAGCCAAGCGTCGCCTGACGACCCAGGCGGACTTGACGAGCGATCCTCAGGTTGGGAAGACAGGAGGGGACACATCATGTATAAAGTGCTCTTGGTGGACGATGAGTGGTTAATCCTTGATGGCATCTCTAGTGTAGTGGATTGGTCACGGCTGGGAACGGAGCTAGTGGGAACCGCTCAGAATGGATTGGAAGCGCTTGCTATATTGGAGGGTCATTGCCCTGACATTGTGATCACAGATATTCGAATGCCTGGAATGGACGGCCTGCAACTGGTAGAGGCTGTTGCTGCACAGTATCCGTGGGTCTCCTTCATTATGCTGACGGGCTTCTCTGAATTTGAATACGCCAAGACAGCGATGCAGCATGGGGTGAAGCATTACCTGCTGAAGCCTTGCAGTGAGGAAAGCTTGGTGCAGGCAATTGAGGAGATCGTCAGTGAGAAACGCGAGCAGGCTGATCAAGAACGATTCGTGCAATCAATCAAGTATAATCTGGAGCGTGTGCTGCCGCATGCCAAGGAATATTTCCTGAAGGAGCTGGTGACGAATAAAACCTATGGGGTGAAGGAATGGCAATATTTCGACGAGCTGTTCGGCGTCCAGTTCCAGAGCCAGCGCGTGCGGCTGCTGCTGGTGGAGATTGAGGGAGAGCACGAGTACCTTCATCTGTTCGCCGTCAAAAATATCGCGGAGGACATCGTCCACAATCCCATCCTCAGCTCGACAGTCGGTCGTCATGTGCTGCTGCTCATGGAGGATAAGCCTAGCACGGAGCAGTTGTTCGGCATGATCGAGACGATCCGCACAACCTTCGCCAAGTACTATCGGTTTGACCTGACCGTTGCGCTAAGTGAGTCGGGAGAATTAACCCATGCCCGCCAGCTCTACACACAGACCCTTGTCTATCTGAATCATCGCTTCTATCTGGGCGAGGGCAGTCTGATTATGGAGCGCGACATTGCGCCGCAGGTTGAGCCGGGACTGCCTGAGTTCGAGTATGATCAGGAACGGCTGATGGCCGCTCTGAAGGCGGGGTATTGGCAGGATGCCGAGGCGGAGCTGGGAAGAATGTTTCGACTGCTGTCGGAGCTGCGTGATGACATCTCCAAGACCAAGTCCTATCTGATTCAGATCTTTGTGGAGGTCATTCGGCTGAGTGGGCCAGTGGAGATGCAGGGCTACATGAATCGTCTGCCGCAGATGATCGAGACGAGCACTCTCCAGTCCTTCCAGCAGTTTGTACTTGCTATAGCCAAGGAGATCGCGCTGAGCCGCTATGAGCAGAACCGCTCCCGACAGTCGCAGATGGTGCTCCAGATGAAGCAATGGGTGGAGCGTCATTACAGGGAGGAGTCGTTGACACTGCAGGCTGTCGCGAACGACATCTATATGAACCCCGATTATATTAGCAAGATGTTCAAGAAGGAAACCGGGGAGAAGTTCACGAACTACGTCATGCGTTACCGCATCCAGAAGGCGATGGAGCTGCTAGAGCAGGATGGGCACTGCACCGTGTCGGCTCTGGCGGAGCAGACTGGCTTCGGCTCGAATTGGCCGTATTTCAGCAAGATGTTCAAGAAATTGACCGGCTATTCGCCGTCGGAGTATAAGCGTCCGCCGATGGTGTAGCCAGTGGGGACGATAAGAGGGGAGAGCCTGTTTTCCGAGTGGTCGGAGAACGGGTTTTTCACTGTTCCAGGTTAGCTTCTAGGTTTACTCTTCTTCATAACGATCTCATTGGTAATGAGTACCGCTAATATAACAATGGAAACCACATCATGTGCTGTGAACTGCCCATCGAATAAAAAATTTGCTGTAAAGTAGACGAGCCCGCCAAACAATAGAGCCCTTAATAGGATTGATCCCATTCCCTTCCTCCGTTCTTAGAACATGTATATAATGACTCCCATTGTAGTTTATCTCCTATTATATTGTAAACGAAAACCAATTGAGATTTCCCGTAAATTTCTGCAAAATCCCGCAAATCTATTGCGTTGTGCACATCCCTCCATTTTTAATTTGCGTCAAGCCTGGCTCCCTATCCCCCTCGGTTTTGAACATACATTGACCGGAAATGAGCATGGGAACCCCATTTGGAAAGCGTTATCATTTTACATATCCACTATGGAATGGCGTTCAGAATGGAGGCAGAAGGATGAAGCTAGAGCCGAGGCCGACGGCCAAGACGAGTACAGGGAGAGGGGCAGGGACAGGGATAGGGAGTGCCAGGCCGCCAGGCCGATTGCGATTGCTCAGGAAGGAATGGATGCGGAACCGATACGTCTACATGATGCTGATCCCCGTCGTCGCTTACTATCTCATCTTCAGCTACGGGCCGATGTATGGGCTGATGATGGCGTTCCAGAAGTCGTATAGCCCGGTGAAGGGAATCTGGGCGGGCACCTGGGTTGGGTTGGACAATTTCACGATGTTCTTCAACAGCTACTACTTCTGGCGGCTAATCAAGAACACGCTCATCTTGAGCATGTACAGCATCCTGTTCGGCTTCCCCGCCCCGATTATTTTGGCGCTGCTGCTGAACGAGGTGCGTAAGAGATGGTTCAAATCGGCGGTGCAGACAATCAGCTACATGCCGCATTTTATCTCAGTGGTGGTCGTGGTTGGGATGTTGAAGACGTTCTCCGCACTGGATGGCGGGCTGTTCAATATTATTCGCAGCTTCTTCGACCTGCAGCCGGTGATGTTCCTGGCGGAGAAGGATATGTTCCGGCCGATGTACATTCTCTCGAACATATGGCAGGGAGCCGGCTGGGCATCGATTATCTTCCTGGCGGCACTGAGCAACATCGATCCACAGCTCTATGAGGCGTCCAAGATCGATGGGGCGGGGCGATGGCGGCAGTTGCTGCACATTACGATACCGGGCATCATGCCGACTGTCGTCATTATGCTGATTCTGCGGCTGGGCGCTGTGATGAATGCGGATTTTCAGAAAATATTGCTGATGCAGACCGCGCCAACCTATGAAACCTCTGATGTCATCTCGACCTTCGTCTATCGCTCGGGGATTTTGGAGGGCAACTACACGTATTCGACAGCGATCGGGCTGTTCAATGCGATTATCAATTTCTCGCTGCTGCTCATTGCCAACGGCATCAGCAGGCGTCTCAACTCAACGAGTCTATGGTAATGAGGGGGTGAAGCGGTGAGACGCACCGCAGGTGAACATCTATTTGACGCATTTAATACCGTGTTGCTCTGTCTTGTGATGATGATCTCATTTTACCCGATGCTCTATGTGCTCCATTCCTCGATCAGCGACCCCGATCAGATGCTGCGTTCCCGCTCGCTGATGCTGCTGCCTGAGGGCTTTCAACTGGAGGCCTACAAGTATGTATTCCGTAATCCGAAGATTTACTCGGGCTACATGAACACGCTGTTCTATGTGGCCGTGGGCACTGCGGTCAACCTGCTCATGACGTCGCTAGCGGCCTATGCGCTGTCGCGCATGGATCTGCTCGGACGGAAGACGCTGATGAAGCTGATTACGTTCACGATGTTCTTCGGCGGGGGGATGATTCCGACCTTCCTGCTCATTCAAAATCTGGGGATGGTGGATACGCGGCTGGCGATGATCATTCCCGGCGCCATCAGCACCTTTTATTTCCTCATTATGAAGACCAGCTTCGAGGGCATCCCGATCAGTCTGATCGAGTCCGCCAAGCTGGATGGGGCACATGATTTCCTGATTCTGTTCCGCATCGTGCTGCCGCTGTCCAAGTCCATATTGGCGGTGATGATGCTCTATTATGCTGTGGATCATTGGAATGATTATGTCGGCCCGATGCTGTATCTGCGGAGCCAGGAGCTGTATCCGATTCAGATTGTCATGCGCGACATCCTGATCAGCAGCAGCACAGAATCGATGGGGGCGGGTGTTGATACCGGCTTTGCGATTGGAGAGAACATCAAGTACGCCACGATCATCATCTCGACACTGCCGATTATGCTGGTCTACCCGTTCATTCAGCGTTATTTTGTCCAGGGCGCTCTCATCGGCGCTGTGAAACAATAATATCATCTAACGATGGAGGCGATGTTTGTTGAACAAGAAACTGGGATCTATCTTACTGTCTTCGGCAATGCTGATGAGCTTGCTGGCGGCCTGCTCACAGGGTAATAATGCGCCTGCAACTACTTCTCCAAGCAACACATCAACCACGACCGGAGAGACGCCCGCTCCCGAGGCTGCGGCGCTAAGCGAAATTCCATTGCCGATAACCACCGAGCGCTTCACGATGAACTATTGGCGGGCCAATGATGCCAAGCTGACGGCTTCGCTGGACAACTTTGGCGACATGGCCGCCTATAAGAAGAAGGCGGAGCTGACAGGGATCGATGTCAAATTTACGCATCCGCCGCTCGGGCAGCAGCGGGATCAGTTCAACCTGCTGATCTCGACCAATGAGCTGCCCGATGTCATCTATTACAACTGGGCCGATGCAGTTGGCGGGCCAGAGAAGATGATCGAGGATGGGCGAATTATACGGCTTAATGAGCTGATCGATCAGTATGCGCCTAATCTCAAGAAGATTATCGCCTCCGACCCCGATGTCAAAAAGCAGATCGCACTGGATGACGGCACCATCTACATGTTCCCGCTGCTCAAGCTGGATGCGCTCAAGCTCAATGCCACCTCCGGCTTGATCATTCGCAAGGACTGGCTGGATAATCTGGGGCTGCAGACGCCGACAACGATCGACGAATGGTACACCGTGCTGAAGGCATTCAAGGAGAAGGACCCGAACGGCAATGGCAAGCCGGATGAGCTGCCGTTCACGGGCAACTGGGGACCGGGCAATCTGACGAAGCTGCATGATTTTGCACCGGCCTTCGGGGTGATCGGCGGCTTCCAGATGAACGGAGATAAGGTAGAGTTCGGGCCGATCCAGCCGGGCTACCGTGATTTCCTGGAGACGATGGCTACATGGTATAAGGAAGGGCTGATCGACCCCGAGATTATGACCAATGACGGCAAGGCATTCGACTACAAGATCACCAATAATCTGGCTGGAGCTTACCAAGGCGGCGTGTTCAGTGGCATGGGCAAATATTTCAACCTGATGCGTGATACCGATCCGAACTTCAATGTTACGGGAGCACCATGGCCGGTATCCCCGGATGGCACCGCCTACGCGACATTCAACATGGAGAATAAGGTGCTGCCGTTCGGTGAAGCCATTACATCCTCGGCGGACAAGGACAAATTGAAATATATCGTACAGTGGATGGACTTCAACTATAGCCCGGAGGGCAGCGATCTGTTCAACTTCGGTATTGAGCATGAAAGCTATGTCAAGGACGGGAACGGCGTCAAATTTACAGACACGATCGTGAACAATCCGAACGGGTTGACCTATGATCAGGCGCTTGCCACCTATGCGCTGTCGATTATGGATGGGCCGATTAATCAGGATACGCGCTATCTGGATGCGCTGCTGTTCGATGATGGGCAGCGGGCGGCCAATGCGGAGTGGATGAAGGCGAGCTCGGCGCTTACGCTGCCGACGATTCGGATGACGACCGATGAAGCCAGTGCGAGCACCTCGATTATGAGTCAGGTGAATACGTATCTGAATGAGACGATGACAGCGATCATTAGCGGGCAGAAGCCGATCAGCGAATTCGACAAGATGGCAGAGACGATCAAGAGCATGGGTATCGATCAGGCGATAGCGATCCATCAGGCGGCTTACGACCGTTATAAGGCTAAATAAGTTAAGGTTCGGCTTTGAAAATGCCGACGCCCCTAGCAAGTCGCGGGGCGTCGGCAATCCATGAGCGGCAAGTAGACCCCGCCTATTGACAAAGCAGCATACAACAGACGACGCACATAACTGCGCTAGCATCTGTTGCCCGATTCACACTACCAATGTTTCAATTCGGCAGTACAATCCGGGACTGAGCCTTGTCCTTGTAGTATCCTGTTGGAACCGCGGGGTATTTTGCCTCATTCCACTTCCGTTGCCCCTCGGTTCTCATATGCTCATCCGATGTAAGCAAAAAGCGGTTTGGGCGAAGATTGTCGTTCCAGGTGGTATCCACATGATAATATTTGCCGTTAATCTGCACCAGGTTCCAGGTATGCAGCTCCCAGCCCTGGCGATCGCTGCCGACAGAGCCGGTAATCTTTTTATTTTCTACTCCGGCCATATCCAGCAAAAGCTTGGTCGCAACGGTATAGCCTTGACAAACAGCGATTCCTAATCCGAAAACGCCGTATTCGCTGTAAGAAGTATAGGGAACCTGGTCAACAAGCTTGCTGTAATTTTCATCATCGTACTCCGTTTGCTCGATGATATATTCATTAATGGCAAGCAGCTTGTCCAAATCGCTCATGTCTGGCTTGATTATGCGTCGAATGACAAGCTGTGCTTCTTTCTTCACGAGATCGTATTGTTCACGGGTCATCAAGGTGCCCTCGACAAAGTCCAAGGTAGTCGGCGGTACTTGATACGTGCCGTCCAGCTTTAAAATACCGAATGAGTTCCATGATCCTTCCGGCTTTACGGCAGCCAAGCCATTGCTGAACGATTCGGCAAGTATGAACCGCGGATTGCTCATCCAGGTGCCATCCTTCTTCAGATACCCGTATCGGATCGTTCTGTCCAGTAAAGATTCGTCTTCTTTCAAGCCGACAAGTGCAACGCCTTCATTGAAATCTTCCCCTCGATGAAACGCTTGAGCGATAATCGGCTCCAACTGATCGTTATAGTACACTTGCCATGCCCTGTCGTTTTTTTGTATTGTCGCTCTACTGATGCCTTCAGCGAAGTTAATGCCTACTATTGGATACGAGCGACCGCCCTCCTCGTAAGCGGAAACCAGCTTGCCTGTTGCAAAATGATAAAGACCGAAATGTGGAGTCTTCGAGTCGGATGGAATGGTGACCTGAGCCACATCGCCTTCCAGCATTTTTATTCCGGTAAAGGTCAGGTTATATTTGCGGTACTGCTGATCCAGTAAATAATAACTTAGATTGCCCTCGATCATTTCCTGCAAGTACGGTCTGCTATTAGCTTGCTGCACCATCTGATAAGATGCGGGATACGTTTGGAGTACTTTACCTTGTCGGTCAATCAACGCCAGCTTCAAATTATCCGACAACTGATGTGCCAATGCTTTGCCACCCTGAAAGTTGGAACTAAGACCGAATTGAGTTGCAAAGGCAGGCTTGCCGTCTGTCGTAATGTATCCCCGATAGGTGCCGTCTTCCAGCACAACATAAGCGAGTCCCTCGCTGAAGGGTTGCGCGGCGCTATAACGCGGCTGGATGATCCAGGCATTATGGCTGTCTGCATAACCGTATAAACCGGATTCGACGTCATAACGCAGCTTTGGTGAACTGTTTAGCTTGTTTGGGATGGCTCCATCAGCAAGCAGCTTGTCTTGCAAAGTTATCGTCTGCCCCTTCAAGCGAGCATCCAATGCCAGTCGGGACATACGCACCATATTTCCGCGCAGGAAGCCGCTCTGTGCAATCTTTGTTTCCTCCGCAGCATCGATCAGACCCAGCTCGTTTCCTTTGCGAATCGCTGCAGACCAGGTGAAATCTCCTTTGGTATCGTCATAACCCAGAGAACGTAACGCAAAGGTAGTATAGCTGTTTGCATCCAGTTGATCGTTGGCCCCGAACAAGGTTGGAGAGACGCCTTGTGTCAATCCGTGTTTGTACATGTAACCGATATGAGGAGAGGCCCAGTCTGGTATATCTTTAAAGGGATGGGCATACGAATGACGTTGCGCTTGCTTCTCTTGTCCCAGTAGGCGCACCAGCATGACGGCACCCATCACGCGAGTGGGCACGGCACCGAGATCATAGCCCTTATCCGTACCCTGCAAGAGTCCAATGGAATGCAGGTCATCGGCATATGCGTTGTAGTCTGTTTGCGCTTGGGCAACAGGCAACTGCAAGAGTCCAGAACCAAGCAGAGCTGTGCACAGCAAAAGTGAAACCAAACGTTTCATTCCTGTTCCTCCTATTTCCAGATGATCTTGCCTTCCGGCGTAATCTCAGCTTCCTTGTCGTCCAGCAAGTAGCCGTACTTATCGCCGCCGTAGGACACAATCATATCAAACTGCGGCTTGACCAACCATGTACCATCGCGCTTCAATACACCGTATAAATAACGGTTCTTATCCGGCACAAGAACCTGAGCCGGGGCAATTCCGTTGCTGAAAGCAAAGCCGCGCGGCATCTTCATGTCTTCACCAAGTACAGGCTGGCCATCATGATCAATATACGAGCCGAAGGTACCCTGGCTGACGAATGCGACACCGTCTCCATAGGAGCTGGCGGTTTTGTATTCCGGACTAACCTTTTTTCCGCTCGTATCGATAAAATAGTACTTCCCGTGCTCCTTGGCAACGAGCGCCTTGCCTTCGTTGAATGCTTCGGCGTAGACGTAGGAATCGGAATTGAGATAGGTGTTGTCCGCTGTGCGATAGCGATAGCTGTTGTTGATCTGCCCTACGGCAATACGGTCGCCCACATTCGGCGGAGAATCAAATGCCGGTGCAAATTCAGTGCCGTCCAAGAGAACCATGCCCCATTTCGTACCGTTTTTTATCGTGAAATAGGAGGATGCCTTGCCGTCATGATCCGACAAATAGGCGCTGTCATAGATTGGTCTAACAATATAGGCGTAATGGGTATCCACATACCCAACCTTGCCGTTCTTTTCCACACGGGCAATCCCATTCTCAAACGGACCTATCGTGTCAAAGTCGCCGAGTGCGCTGGAGCCTCCTGGGGTATACGGCTTGAAATTCATTTGGTAAAATTCGTCGCGACCGTCGCGATGCGCCCTAATCAACGGTGTGCCGTCTGCGGCTTGATCGTTGAAATTAATGTAATCGTATCGCGGCGGGAATATTTCCTTGCCGGTACGATCTATGAGGCCTTGTTTTCCAGCAAGGGTAACAATCGCCACGCCGTCTGCACTAAAATTATAAAAGTTATCGTATCGTGGCGTTATGAGGTAGCGGCCGTCTTGCTGCAGCAATCCCACCTTGCCGTTGGACTTCACAAGCAGCAGATGCCGCCAGTTGTAAGCGGAAACGGAATCATATTGGTCGCGAATAAGCAGCGTCCCGTTGGTTTTATAAATCGACCACTTGCCATTCAATTCTGCTAGCAGGAAGTCGCCTTCTACGGGTTTAATCTGCGTGAACACAAATTCCAGCTTAGTATGACCTTGCATATCCCACATACCGAGCTTGCCATCCATCGTGCCGATCAATCCCACATAGCGAAGGGTAAAGGCAACCCCGTCTGCATCATAGGTACTCTCTGAGATCAGATCGACTGTTCCCTCTATAGGGAACATTTCTTTACCACTGGAGATAAAATAGAGACCCTGCTGTTGCCCTCGAGTAAATGTGACGAAATCCAGGTTGCGATTCAAGGGTTGATCGTATTCGGCCTCAAACAACTTATTGCCCTCCGGTACATAGAGGCCATGTTTGCCGTCACGTTGTAGGCTAATAGCCACCTTCGAGGTGTCTTTATCGGTATAGATGGAAACCGCATCATAAACAGGAGGCAGTATCTCCTTTCCATTGTGATCAAGGAGTCCTTGCCGTGCTTGGGAAGCGCTTCCGATGCCTACAACAGCATACCCGCTTTCAAAGTCGCTCGCGGAAGTATAACGAATGGAGGTCAGCGATGTGCCGTCCTTCCGAATATACCCGTAGGTCATGGGTGATTTGTAATCCGTCCGAGTCCCTACTACAGCTAGCCCGTCATGGAAGGGGCCGGCATAATTCCATTGCGGATCGATCATCCATTTTCCTGTCTGATCGACATAACCGTAAGTCCACTCCTTATTCCAGACGCCTGCGACAACATATCCTTCGCTGAATCCATGCATTCTCTCGATGAAACGTTGCTCTCTATCCGCTTGCGCAGATGCTGAGATGCTTGTCGACAGAACCAGAGCGGCAATCAGCACAACACCAAGCCGCTGCTTCCAGTTGCTCATTTGAACACTCCATTCCTAGTTCTTCATTCCTATCAGTCTACCTGATTTATAGAATAGGTGCAATAATGTCCAATAATCTCTGAATTTAGAAGTTTCCTATCGTTGCAGGTGGGTCTTTCGGCCTGTATGTCTTGATGGATAGCTGGTGCACGCATGCGCCGCTCATTTGAGGGATTCGATAGCACAAGCTGCATGGGAGCGGTATGATGGGTCGATTCCGGTAACACAGCTCCGGGTATGAAGGACTTGCCTATAAGGACAGGTGAAATGAATATGACACTTGCGAATGGAGAGCGTGGCGAGTCTCTTAAAATGTGGTATACAAGAGGTATTACACCAGGACAAAGGAGCGCTCTTGTCATGACAGCCTATCGCAAATTAAGCATTAAGATGAAGATGTTCCTCATGATTATGCTCATGATGGGCCTGGTTATCACCCTCGCGTTCAGTTCTCTCTACTACACTTATTCGATCTATGACAAGCAGTTGTATGACCAATCCTCCCGACTGCTCAACCTCTCCTCGACAACCGTAGATATGGAATTGAAGCGGCTGGAGGCCATGTCGCTCAACATTCTGTCAGACTTCGAGATTCAGCAGAGCCTCAAGGCGCTGCTGCGGGATGACACGGAGTACTCCGATTACATCGCACGCAAAAAAATTACGGATCGGCTATGGGAGCATATTAGCGGCGCGGCGCGGTATGTTCAGTCCGTCCATCTGGTCGATTCACAGGGGAGAGTGAGTAAATACGGGGAGGCGCTGTCCTTCTCGGAGGAGAAATATGCGCGTATGATCCGTGCCGCAGTCGAGGGTAAAGGGGCTGTGCAATGGCTGTACCCAGACGATAGCGACCCGATGCTCATTATGGTGCGGGAGGTGCGTGTCTACGAGCCGCTGACGCTGGAGCCGATCGGTATTCTGTTCCTGCGGATCAATATCGAGCGTCTCGTGGAGGAATATGGAGGAATCGTCAGCCAGAGCAGTGACATTGTGCTGAAGGCGGGGAGCGAGGTCGTCTACCCGTATCGCCAACTGTCCAAGGGGGTGGCGGACGAGCTTCAGCCGCTGCCGGGAGGCTTTGGCTATGAGATTCTTCAGATGGACGGCGGGGCGGTCTTCCTGTCGCAGAGGCAGTCTGCCTATACGGGCTGGGTGTACTACAATATGGCGTCCTATCATGAGATATTCGAGCGTATTGTGTGGCTGAAGAACTTGCTTATTGCCGTCTACCTGGTTGCGATCGTCATCGTATTGGCGCTGGGCATGGCCTTTGCCCGCAGCCTGACACGTCCGATTCGCCAACTGATCGGACAGATGAAGGAGGTGCAGTATGGCGATCTCGACAGTATGGATGCCAGCTTGGCTGTGCCCATCAAGCAGCACATGGATGAGGTCGGGCTGCTGCAGCGCACCTATCGGATGATGATTATGCGGATTAATACGCTGATCAAGGAGAATTATGCCAACCAGCTCATCATTAAGGAGACGGAATTCAAGGCGTTGCAGGCGCAGATTAATCCGCACTTTCTATACAATGCACTGGATTCGGTCCACTGGCTAGCCAAGAAAAATCAGCAGGAGCAGATCTCCAGCATGGTTGTCTCGCTCGGCTATCTGTTGCGCGCCTCGATCAGCCTCAAGCAGAATGTCATTGCGATGGCCGAGGAGCTGGAGATTGTGAAGCATTACATTACGATTCAGACCTACCGCTTTCGGCATCGGCTCGATTTCCATCTTGATGTGCCGGAGATGTATTACAACGCTCTCATTCCGAAGCTGACCTTGCAGCCATTGCTCGAAAATGCGATTCAGTATGGGCTGGAGCCGCAGGTGGAGCCATGTCTGATTCGCATCTATGCGACGCCGCTAGAGGGCAAACTTGCGGTAGTTGTGGAGGATCACGGTCAAGGGATGGAGGAGGAGACGGTGCGCCGGGTGCTGAGCGGAGAGGTGAAGACACGCGGAACGGGCATCGGCCTGCTCAATATCCGTGATCGGATCAGGTTAGCCTTTGGCGAGGAGTATGGGATACGGATGGAGAGCAAGGCAGGGAGCGGGACGAAGGTCACTGTGCTGCTGCCGCTGTCAGAGGAGGGGCAACGATGAGGAGGAAGCAGTGGATGTTCGGCAGACGATATAGACGATATATGGGTCTCTTCCTGACTCTTGTGTGGATGATCCCCTTGCTTGGCTGTGCTGCGAGGCTAGCTGACGGGGTAGATAAAGCTGCGGTGGAGCCGATTACGCTGCGTATCGCCTGGTGGGGCGGGGACTTCCGCAATAATGCGACGATCGCTGTAATCGATCGGTATGAACGCTTATATCCCCATGTGCGTATCGAATTCGAATATAGCAGCTTCTACGAATATTGGAAGCGGCTTGCGCCTTATGCTGCGGGCAATGCACTGCCTGATATTATCCAGATGGACATCTCCTATCTATCGCAGTACAGCTCGCTGGAGCTATTGGAGGATCTGACCCCGTATATGGAGAGCGGGGCGATCGATGTCACGGACATTAGCCGCCAGCAGTTGGATGGGGGGCGGATCGGCGGCGGCATCTATGGTCTCAGTCTGGGAACCAATGCGCTGCTGACGATGTATGACCCGCAGATATTGAAGGCACATGGCATACAGCCGCCCACTCCATCCTGGACGTGGGAGGATTTCGATCAGATGGGGGAGCAGCTTCTGGACAAGGGGGTTTACCTCGGCACCTCGTTCACCCCGGAGCAGTTCTTTGCTTACTATCTGAGGCAGCACGGCGCAGCATTGTATGCTGCTGATGATGCGGGGCTTGGCTACAAGGATGACCAACTGTTCATCGACTATTTTGGCCGAATGCAGCGGCTGGCTCGCAACAAGCTCATCTTCGCGCCGGACATCTGGACATCAGACATTGGCAAGGCGGATGCTGATCCGTTCTATACGGGCGATGCTTTATTCAGCGTAGGGTATTCGAACCAATTCATCAGCACGGTGCAGCGCTATGGCAAGCCGCTGGCGATTGCCCCGATGCCGGGGCCCGGCAGCAAGGCCGGATTATTCATGAAGCCGGGCATGTTCTTCTCGATTGCGGGCAATTCCAAGCATAAGGAGGAGGCGGCGAGATTTATCAGCTTCTTCGTGAACGACCTGGAGGCCAATGTGCTGCTCAAGGGCGAGCGAGGCGTGCCGGTATCCTCCCGGATCAAGGAGGAGATGATGCCGTATATCGAGCCAGAGCTGGCTCAAGTGTTCGACTACATGAACTGGGTAGAGCGCAACAGCAGCCCGATGGACCCGCCAGACCCGGTAGGCGCATCAGAGGCGGCAGCCGTGCTCCGCGATCTGTACGATCTGCTGCTGTTCGGCAGGATGACGCCGCAGGAGGCAGCGAAGCAGTTCCGGGAGCAAGCGGAGCAGATTTTGGCTCGTAATGCACGCTGAGTATTCGTTGCCAGGACGCCGTATACATTCCACGCGCGGGATGCGCGCATTTACAAGCACAATTTTAGCGAGGGTCAGATTAGCCGTGAGGACATAGCCTGCGGAATTGAAAAACGACTTGGCAGAGACATGTCATCACGCCTCTGCCAAGTCGGTCACTCATCTTTCGGGATAGTCCTGCAAGTCCAGGAGGCGTTCCAGCCGCCTTATGTTGTCTACGCCAACTGAGCGGCAATCTGCGGGTCCTTGATCTTATGATCCTCTGCCAGCAGCGTCACCTTGGACATAATCTCGGCTGTGCGCGGGTCTTCATCAAGGAACGGCAGCAGGATGCGCCCGCGGTGTTGGCTATGAACCGGTACGATATGCAGCGCCCCGGCGGCTTGCTTGAAGGCATTGCCGCTGCCCAGGTGCACCGCATACTCTCCTAGACTGCCAGCAATATGCGCATAGTTGCCGTCCAGCCGTACATTATCCAGCTTGAGCAGACGCAGCGCCTCGCTTAGTATGACGCGGCGCATCTCCACCGTCGTCAGACTCGCTTCCGGATCGACGCCGCCGACATGGGCGATGCTGACCACCAGATCCATGTCACGCATGACCTCCGAGAAGAAGAGCGGCGGCACCTCCTTCAAGGGAACCGGCTTATACGTCTTGCGGTCGTAGAACTGAATGGCCTCCAGCGTCGGTGCCTCTGTATCGGCCGGGGAGAACCAATCCGCCATCGCATAGAGACTGGCGATCAGATTATGCTCATAGCTTACCTTCTGCAAGCCTTCCTCGTAGCTTACCGTCCATTGGCGTTCCCGCAGCAGCGCGACCGTCTTTTTCGGTTGTACCTGATGACCGGCGTAGCGCCGGGAGACGGTGCCGCTCTCCAGCTCATCCGCATTGGGCAAGTATAGCTCGCGGAATAATTGCTTGAACGGCTGCTTGCCAGGCAATGTCTGCTGTCCCTGCTCCTCCTGCAATTGAGCCTCCATAGCCTCACGCTGATACAGAAGCCAGTTGCCGCTCTCGTACAGATGCAGCGGGTGAGCGATCTGCAGTGTGTCGGTCTCCTTCAGCACGCGCTCCACCGTCGTGGCTCCCGCTTCACCCGGCTGCAGACAGCGCAGGCTGCGTTGCTCGGCATTCAGATAGCCGAGCGCATCGCCGCAACGGAAGATGAGGGAACGAAGCAGCGGCGCCAGCACTGGATTAGGTGTCAGTCGAATGATCTCTTCGGCGGTAAACGCTGTACCTGTCACCATACATCGCTCCAGCTCCTGACGAGCACGGCGATACTGCTCGGTCAGCTCGGTCTTCAGCTCCTTCAGCTTGACGACATGCTCATGCTTGTTCAGGCGTGATGGCAGCGACTTGAGCGGCTTGTCATTTTTGATGGCAACAATGCTGCTCTGGCCTTCTTGGTCAATCTCCAGCCGCACCTTCAGACCGCTCTCCAGCTCCATATCCTCCAGATAAGGAGCAAGCTCATCCAGCTTGTCGGCCTCCAGATTCCACATCATCCGCGTAATATCTGCATATCCGGCGTTGCGCGCCAGATTGCCGAGTGCAATCTGGGCGGCTACGCTCTCGCTCGCCCGGCGTTGTGCGCCATATTGCTTGCTCTGCAGCAGAAACTTCTGAATGAAGGCATACCGCTCCCGCAGGTCGCGATCTGCATCGGCTGTCAACGGAATCAGGCCGTAGGTGAGCAGATGATCCTTGTTCCGCTTGGCTTCAACGGACTGGCGCAGCTCCTCCAGCTCCAGCTTGCCGAGTACGGCGTCTGCAAATAGCTGCGAACGGCGGTGGTTGGCTCCGCCGGATATATATTTGGCGCAGTCATAGAGCAGATGGAACCGCTCCTCGCCCACAGCTCGATATGCTTCCTCGAACCAGGCGATGTCGAAGGCCCCGTCATTGAACTCCTGCGGCGAGATCGGGGAATAGTGCGCCACGATGGTCTCCTTCTCCGCCGAGAAGCTTTCATTGATATGAGCATGGAAATACCATGCTGCGCTGCGCAGCCCTGGCCAGCCCAGATGCTTCGCTACGATCTCCAGCCATTGCGGCGCATACATCGCCGCCTCCAGCAGCTTCTTCTCCGTTACGGGATAGTGCTCCAGCAGTTGGCTGAGCAGTTGCTCATCCTCCCCGGGTGCCGGATGGCAGTTCTTGATCAAGTAGCTGAACGTCTCCTTGCGTGTCGTCTGCCCGCCATAGCTGTAGATATAGCCACGAACGAAGGTATCCTGATCCATGGCGGACACGAGATGAACCCAATGCTCCATGCCCTCGATCTGCTGCAGCTTCATCGCCAGTGGGCTGACCTCAGTCGGCAGCTCGCCGCGTCCACGCTCGATCTCCACGATCCGGCTGGCAACCGTATTGCGAAGCTGAAGCAGCTCGGCATCCTCAGCAATGCCTTCCGTGCGCGGCGAGGTCAGATCGCGGAGCAGCATGAAGCGGTCTCTGCCCAGCATCACCTGGTAATAGATCTCCTGCGCATCGATCTGGCGCAGCTTATACGCGCGCAGGTAATCCTGCATTCTCAGCAGAGGCGAGTGATCCTCGTCTCGGAACAGAGCACTGTATTGATAGGCCGACTGGAAAAAGCGCCTGAAGCTGTCGTCATCATGCACCCGGCTCTCCGCCATCGAGATCCATTGCTTCGCAAGGAGCTGCAGCAGCCCGGCATCGCTCTCCAGCCGATCGGCAGGCATCGCAGCGACGACAGCACCCCATACGCGCTCGGCGATGGCAAAGGTGTCGGCCTTAGGCGTGTCCATATAGGCCGCAGTGAGCAGCTCCTGTACCTGATTGCTGTAGCGTAGCTGCTCGATCCGCTCCTTCAGCTCCCCGATATATTCCAGCGGGTAGAGCTGCGCGATGAATTGCTTGCGCCAGCCCTCCATCAGCGGCGTCTTGCGTAGCTGCTCGTAATCATACTGCTGGCGATACAGGCCGAAGAAATGATCCAGCGTCATGCTCAGATTCGGCAGTTGTATGATGGAGTGAAGCTGCAGCAGCTCCATGCTGTCCAGCCCGCTCTGCTGAAAGTACGCTTGCCATAGGTCATGCAGTGGATATTGCGCCAGCATCGGCATGTCATGGCGCTGCGCGTAAGGAACGGTCTGGGCGAGCCGTGTGCCGATCAGCAGCGTATCCGAGTAGCCGCTGTAATACTCCACTTTGTATTCCACATCGCGATGCTCGTGTACCAGCGCATCCAGCTCGCTCAGGATGCGAGCCGCCTTGTCCAGCGGGAGCGTAAAGACATCCTGTGGCGCAAAGCCTGCCAGGTCGCGCTCCTCCGCAAGCAGGGGGCTGGTTCGGGATGGATCGAACAGGCCAAAGCCGTTGGCCCCTGTGTAGGCATGATCCACCTGCGTCAGCTTCTCCAGCAGTTGCCTCTCCTTGGCTGTCGGCGTTGCGATCCGTCCTGCCAGCGGCTTGAGCAGCGCATACTGCTCGCTGCGCTCCGGGTCGGAGGCGATCTCGGTCAGCAGCTCCAGCGCACCCAGCCGCTGCAGCTCGCTCTTGGCACGCAGCAGCTTCTCCAGCGATCCGCCCAGCAGCTCGGTTGGCTGGGTCAGCAGGACTTGAATGACCTTCTGTCTCAGCGAGCCGGTCTTCAGCTTCAGCAGTGACTCCAACTGCTCCAGCTCATCGCTTGTGAGCGCCAGCGCCGAAGCCTTGGTCAGCGCCAGCTCGCGCACTGGTATGCTCTTGTCGGACAGGCTATCGAGGATGAACTGGCGCTGTGTGGGCTCGCTCGGCTGCTGCGCGAACTGGGCGAGCAGCTCTCCCCGCAGCTCGGAGCTGAGCCATTGCTTGAGCCCGATGATCTCAGCGATCCAGGCGGTATCCATGTCGTATGCGGCGAGATAGAGCATCTTCCGTACAATATCGTCGTGTCCGATCTGATAATGTACGAAGTCCAGCACTCGCGATGCGCCCCCGGCCCCGCCTGCGGGGATATGCTGCAGCATGTTGCGGAACAAGTCAAAATCACGCCGCCGCTCCGCCTTGTCCACAAGCTCTGTCAGCGGGATGACCTGTAGCTGCTTCTCATGCTCGCCGTCGACAAATGTCCAATTCCAACTGTAACTCGCGTCATAGTTCCGCACGATCCAGTGAAGAAGTTCGGCATCGGCCGCATCCAGATGGCCACGGGCGATATTCAGTCGCAGCGAGCTGTTCTGGCTGCTTGCCAGCACATATTGCGCTACAATCTTCTGATAGGCTGCTCCTTCATTCATGATGCGTACTATTGGCTCTGCCATATGCTGTTCTTCCTCTACAGCCGTTGCCCACAGGCTCAGAAACAGCTTGTTCGCGTTGTCCTCCTGCAGCCAGGAGGCGCGAGCTTGCCGATTCGTCAGCGCCTCGTGAGCCTGCTCGATGAGCTGCGCGGTGACGCGCTGCTGTGCCGATTCAATCCCGAGCCCTGTCCATACAGCCAATCCCCTGACGACGGAGCTGAATCGGATCAGGTTGTGATCGATAATGACACGCAGCATATAAATGAAGGCCCCGATCGTTCCTTCATCCATACGCTCCACGATGCTCTGGCGCAGACCCTCCTGCAGCCTTGCTGCAACGAGCAGCTCGCCGATCATCTGATAAGCATCCTCGCGGTCGCTCATCAGCATCCCCTTAATCATCTCGTTTCCGAGCAGCGCGGTCTGGTTGTCACCATAGATAATCTCTCTCAATGCAGCCATCGTCTGCTCATCGCCGCTGTCCAGCGCATAGGCGATGCAATCGGGGATAACGCCGCGAATCTCGTACATATAATCACGGCCTGTCTCTCTGTCCTGCAGATAGTCGAGGAGGACGAACTGATGCAGCTCCATGCGGAACAGCTCCACCAGCTTGCGCACTACCCGCGGGATATGCGGCTCCACTGCTGCGGTGCGGTAAGGCCTACGAGCGTAAGAGACGCTGTGGGGGAAGCGTGCTGCCCGCTGGACGATGTAGCGGAAGCGGTCACCCAGCAGTTCACTGCCTAACTGCTCCGCAGCCTCCTGCAGCGGCTTGAAGTAGGCCGGGAAAGTCGCATTCTCCTGTGCTTGCTCGGATAGCAGACTCACGATGCCCTGGAAGGGCTTCTCCTGCTCGCCGAAGTGCCGCAGCTCTAATAACTCGCTAATATATTGTGCAAGCAACTGCTGCTCTTGAGACAGCTCACTGCCCCTCTGGCGCAGCCGATCTGTATAGTGTTGAACCTTCTCTATAGAATTCATTAGATGTCCTCCTCCTGCGGTCTACCACATGCGTCCAGCCAGCATGGTGAACCGGATAAATACCAGCTCAGCCCCGTCATTCAGCGCCAGAGGCGCGTCCAATTCGCGAATGTCCTCGTCGTCGACAAATACCTTATATAGCCCATCCTCATAGGCGGTCGTAGCGGTCTCCAGCGCCCGTTCCAGATTGGGCAGCTCCTGATTATAGAGCGCTCCGAAGCTGACTCTGCCCGCCGCGGCCTGGGCATCCAGCTCATCTGGCATCAGGCAGGCCAGCAGCTCCTGCTCGCCTTGCCGCTCCTCCAGCGATGTGAGCTGCGAAGCGACCATATATCTGATCAGCTCTCTAAGCGTGCCGGGCACATCGGGCAGTGCAACAGGATGCTTGGCTAGCGACGGCTTGCGTTTGCCTAGGCTTTTGACGGTTACCCATACGTTCATAGCGTGGCCTCCTCCATTGCTTGCAGGGCATACGTAAAGAATCTAAAAGCTGCCCAGACTGGTTAACGTTCGACATAATACGTACATATGTGCCCATTAATTCTATCTTAAACGATATGCTACTTGTAAACATGGGTCTTTTTACATGTTTTTTGCAGTCCAAAGCAGTCATAGACGACGGGAAGTCTCATAGGAACTAAGGGAAGAGCCGTCCGGGGCAAAAAAGTATAAGTCCTGCAAAGGAATCCAAGCCCCGCAGGCCGCGTCTGGTGTGCCGGATGTCAGTCTGTGCAAGAAAGTCACATTGTCGGTAAAATGAATGCCCTCTACAATAGTTGCCAAGCAGTGGGCGTCTAAGCAGCATATAGACAAATTCAAATGAAGTGTAAGGGGTGTGAGGCAACATGGACAGGATCGACATGGGCAAATTCCAATCGCCAGCTATGCAATACCGTATCCATCCGTTCTGGTTCTGGAACGGTGAGATGGACGATGAGCAGATTCGCCAGCAGATAGAGGAGATGAAGGATAAAGGGGTGGGCGGCTTCTTCCTGTGCGCCCGTCAGGGGCTGACGATCCCGTATTTGTCACAAGCCTGGTTCGATAAGGTGCGGCTGGCGGTAGAGTATGCTGCTGCCAGGGAAATGCATGTCTGGCTATACGATGAGTACCCGTATCCGAGCGGCATCGCAGGCGGGGAGGTCATCCTGGAGCACCCGGATGCGAAGCATATGACGCTGGAGCATCGTCTCGTGCGGGCGAGGGAGGGGGAGCGTATCGATCTGGAGCTGCCCTGGGGACGAATTCTATACGCCAAGGCTGCTCCGGTGCGGGCGGATGGAACCATCGACTGGGAGCTTGCTTGCGATGTCAGGCACTGCATCGGCAACCATCAGGCCGATCCGTTATTCCAGAAGACCGGACTGACGACCTACACGCAAAAGCGCTTTTTCACCTATCGCACCGTATACCGGCTGCAATGGGAGGCGCCTGCCGGGGAGTGGGCGCTGCTGGTATTTCAGGAGCAAGAGCTGGACGACTTCAAATATTACGGCACCTTCGTTGACCCGTGCAACCGCGAGGCGATGAGTACATTCATTCGGCTGACGCATGACAAATATGTGCCCGCCGTCGGAGATTATTTTGGAGCAACGGTGAAAGGGATGTTCACGGATGAGATTGCGCTGCTTGGGCGCATGCCGTGGTCGCGGCACATCGCAGCCTTCTTCCGCGAACGCTGCGGCTATCCGCTCACTGATCGGCTGCATGCGCTTGTCGACCGTACAGCAGCGGATGCGGCCAAGGTTCGTTACGACTACTATCAGACTATTCATCTGCTGCTGCGCAGCTCGTATCATCAGCAGGTTCATGACTGGTGCGAGGGTCAGGGGCTGGAGTATGTGGCGGAGGTACCCGTTGTGCGCATGGCTACCCAAACCTATAGCCATGTGCCGGGAGGCGACTCGGCACATGAGAAGCTGGGACGGTCGCTGGACTGGAGCCTGCGCCGCTATTTCACCTCGATGCGGGAGAATCCGAAGATGATCAGCTCGCTATCCCGGCAGCTTGGACGCGAGCGTAATCTGGTGGAGTGCTTCCATAGTGTAGGCTGGTCGATGACGCTGCAGGATGCACGCTGGATGATCGACCGACTGGCTGCGCTGGGGACGAATTTTTATAATTTTCACGCCTTCTACTATACGATGGACGCGCTGGCCAAGCATGATGCCCCGCCGTCGCAGTTCGTTCAGAATCCATATTGGGCGCACTTCCGCACGCTGGCCGACTATACGGGACGACTAAGCTATATCATGTCGCAGGGGCGCGCCCACATTCGCATCGCCTACCTTGATCCGACAACCACGCTCTGGAGCTTCATGGCGAACCCGTTCCAGGGATTCCGGTTCGGCGGGGTCGATGGGCCGGATGAGCATAGGCTGCAGCAGCTCCGTGATGACTGGATGAATATTGGCATACAGTTGCTGCGCAGTCGCCTGGATTACGACCACCTTGACCCGGAGCTGTTGGCGGATGCCCAACCGCAGGATGGGCTGCTTCGCATCGGGCAAGCTGAGTATTCTGTCATTGTGCTGCCGCCGCTAACGAATCTGGAGGGGGCGGCATGGCGGATGCTCCAGCGCTTCAAGGCGTGCGGGGGCACCATCATCGCTCTCGGCCTGCTGCCTCATGAGTCGCTGGGGGACGGCAGCCCGTGCGGTGAGGAGGCGCTCCAGTTGTTCGGCGCGCCATCGTCTGCACAGCTAGACTACTGGAGCGGGCAAGGGAACCCGGAAGCGTCCGGCGGTGCGGCTGACGCGGTGGTGGAGCAGCCGCTCTATCAGAGCGGCAGCGCATACTATCTGCCGTATGCGGCCGGGGATACTGCGAGGCTATGGCCGCATCTGGAGCGGCTGCTGGAACGGGTGTCGCCGCCTGCGGTACGGCTGCGGTTGGCAGATGATCCGCAGTCGCTGCTGATGCAGACACGTGTGCTGCATGCCAGTGAAGCGGCTGTGTTTGTGACGAATCAAGAGGGCGGGGCGCAGGACGGGCTGTTGGAGCTGGAGCTGGCGCAGCTTCTGGACATCAGCGAAGCTGCTGCGGCGCAGGCACAGGTGCTGGAGCTGTGCCTGGAGACGGGCAGCGCATGGCTGCTGCCCGAGGCGGCGCAGGTCGCTGGCGCAGCGTGCTGGCGCGTGCCGCTGCGGCTGGAGCCTTACGCGGCGCGGCTGCTGCTGGTGCGGCTGCCCGAGGCGCCGCCGGAGGGCGCAGCGCCGCCGCTCGGGGGCTCGCGCGCCATCGCCGCTGGCGGCGACACGCCTGCGGCACAGGCTTCGCCCGCGGCACCCGCTTCGCCAGCCGCACTCGTAGCTGCCGCCCCGCACAGCTTCGCCCGCGGCCGCTCGCCCGCTCCGCAGTCGCTCGCGAGCACAGCCGCGACTCAGCCCGCGCCAGCCGCTCAGCCGCTCGCGCTTGCGGCTACTGCGCCCGCCACTGCGCTGTCCCGCTCCGCAGGCGCGGCATTGCCGCTTGCCGCGCCCGCGGCTGAGCGGCTGCGCTTGTCGGCGCAGGGCAACTGGGCGCTTGCCCCGCGGCAGGGCAACATCCTGCGGCTCGGCGAGTTCGAGCTGCAATGGCGCACGCCGCAGGGTCTCGTCGGCCCATGGAGGGTGCCAGCGAAGACCTTCATCGACCAGTGCTCCGACCTGGAGGCGCAGTTCCCTGCGGTCTTCAGCCAAACCTTCGGCACACCGATGAAGATGGGGCTGCGTTACCCGCTTGAGTGCATCTATACCGTGTCCTTCGAGATCACGCAGCTACCTGAAGCGTGTATGCTCGTTATGGATCGGCAGGCGATCGCCGGGGAGGGCGTCATCTACATTAATGGTCACGCCATTCTTGACGAGCAGCTCCAGCCGCATCGTGTCTATGACTACCGCAACATGGGGTGTCCGATCGGTCAATATCTGGTACTCGGGAGCAATGAGCTGCGGGTGGAGATGACGATCCGTCAGGACTTCGAAGGGGTCATTGACCCGCTCTATCTGCAAGGCGAGTTCGGTGTGGAGCTGACGCCGGGGGGAAGCCCCAGACTGACGGACTCGCCCAGTACTGCCGATGGCCTGCGCGGTGGCGTAGTGGCGGGCTACCCGTACTACGCGGGAAGTCTCTCCTATAGCCGCGGCCTCCATCTGGAGCACCTGCCCGAGACGGCAAGGTTCGAGCTGGAGTTCAGCGGCTGGGATGCTCATTTCCATGAGTGCTGCGAGGTCATCGTCAATGGACACTCGCTCGGCGTTCGGCCCTGGACGCCATACCGTTGGCAAGGCGAGACAGCATGGCTCCGTGCCGGAGACAATGAGCTGGAGGTGGTCGTCACCGGCACGTTGGCTGCTATGCTTGACGGCAATGTGTTCGATTATGCCAGCCATAGCGTGCAGCCTGTCCGAGGCTAGGTGCACAAGCAATTTCACCGCAGGATAAATCATGCAACAAAGTGCAAGCCGCCTTTCCACAGCCCAGGAGAGGCGGTGCTTTCGGGCAACAGCCTTGTTTGCCGGGCGGATGCTGCCCCTGTGCAAAAATGTCTAATTGCCGGGAAACCGGGCGTCCTCTAAGGTGAATAGCAAGAGCTGCTACTGGCGAAGGTCAGGGCGCAATGATGACAGGCGACAGCGAGTGTTGCTCGCAGGAGGGCAGGAGGGAACGCGCGGAGCCTCTTGCCCAAGGCATCGTTGCAGGCTGGCGAGGGTGCACCATCGTCCAGCCAAGAGCCAGAGGTCACGCCTTGCTACGACAGCTAGCAGCCCTATTCATACTATGTGAGCATGTTGCCCTCACCATCTGCTCCCGTCGGAGCTGGCATACACATCCTAGTGAGAGGGCTGCAGCATGCTCATGATGAGAAAGGAGAGCTGCGCATGGCACAAGCCGACCAATCTTCCCATCGGCTGCCCGTCCCGGACAATGTGGGCGCAGGGCGGACGCGGACAGGCAGCCGCTCTGCCCTCCGGGCTGAGCTAAGCCGCAATAAGTATCTGTATCTGCTGGCTTTGCCCGGCCTGATCTTTTTTATCCTGTTCAAATATGTTCCAATGTGGGGCGTCATCATCGCGTTTCAGAACTTCTCGCCGTACATGGGGGTCTTCAACAGTGAATGGGTCGGCTTCGAGCACTTTGCCGCCTTCTTCGCTCACCCGGACTTTTGGCTGCTGTTTCGCAATACGATGGCGATCAATCTGATGAGTCTGGTGTTGTTCTTCCCCCTCCCTATTGTGCTGTCGCTCATGCTCAATGAGGTACGCATTCAGTCCTATAAGCGTATCGTGCAGTCCATTGTGTATATGCCGCACTTCTTGTCATGGGTCGTAATTGCAGGTCTAACCTTCCTGCTGTTCGCTACAGGGGAGGGACTGTTCAACAAGATGCTAGCCGCGGTCGGACTGGAGCGGATCGACTTTCTGACCAATCCGAACGGGTTCTGGCTGATGCTGACGGCCCAATCGATATGGAAGGAGGCGGGCTGGGGAACGATCCTGTTCCTGGCGGCCATAGCAGGCATCGACCCGCAGCAGTATGAGGCGGCACGGATGGACGGTGCGAGCCGGCTGCGCCAGATGTGGCATGTCACGCTACCGGGCATTCGCAATGTGGTGCTTATCCTGCTCATTTTGCGATTGGGGCAGATGATGGATGTCGGGTTCGAGCAGGTGTTTCTGATGTATAACGGCGCCGTATCCCATGTGGCTGAGGTATTTGATACGTATGTCTATCGTGTCGGCATCCAGCAGGGACAGTTCAGCTTCAGCACAGCCGTCGGCTTGTTCAAATCCGTTGTCGGTCTGACGCTCGTCGTGCTCTCCAACAAGCTGGCGAAAAGATTCGGCGAGGACGGCATCTACTAAAATGGGCTAACCGTGCATCAACGCGCAACACCATTCGTAATCATTTCGCATCACCGTACACTACCGTGCATCGCAAAGAACAGGTATCCATTACGCTGGGGAGGGGAGAGCATGATTGAATCGTTCGGCGACCGGTTGTTCAACAAGTTGAATTATGTTGTGCTCGGCCTGGTCGCGATCGCTACATTTTTTCCGATCTATTATGTGCTTGTTGTATCCTTGACGGACTCTACTGAATATTTGACCAAGGATTTCGTGCTGTTTCCAGAAAGCTTCTCCTTTACCGCTTATCAGTATCTGCTATCGACGACCGCCTTTGTCCGCTCGCTGGGCAATAGCGTCTTCCTGACGGTCGTCGGCACGGCGTGCAGCCTTGTGATTACCGCTTCCCTGGCTTATGCCCTGTCCCGCAAGCGGATGCGTGGACGTCGTGTCATCCTGCTGATGATTCTGTTCACGATCCTGTTCAGTCCGGGCATTATTCCCAATTACCTGCTCGTGCGGGAGCTGGGATTGATGAACAGCATCTGGTCGCTGATTTTCCCTGCACTGGCTAGCGGCTGGAATGTTATTCTGATGAAGGGCTTTTTCGACAGTCTGCCCGCTGAGCTGGAGGAGTCCGCAGCGATCGACGGGTGTAATGACCTGATGATCTGGCTTCGTATTATTTTGCCGCTGTCGCTGCCATCCATCGCCGCCTTCGGGCTGTTCTATGCGGTGGGGTACTGGAATCAGTTCTTCAATGCGCTGCTGTATCTCAATGATTCTGCCAAATGGCCGATTCAGGTGCTGCTCCAGAATTTGCTGATCTCGTCCTCCAACAGCGAGCTGACCTCCTCCTCCTATGTGGAGACGCCGCCGACGGAGATGCTGAAGATGGCGGCTGTCGTCATCTCTACGCTGCCGATCCTATGTGTCTATCCGTTCCTGCAAAAGTATTTTGCCAAGGGTGCGATGGTGGGCTCTATCAAAGGGTAAGGGGCCAGGTTAACTTATCATTCCAATCATGAAAAGAGAGGGGTATACTATGAAAAACAGAAACACGTGGTTCGGTCTTGTTCTTGCGTGTACGCTCGTGTTAAGTGCATGCGGTCAGAGTGGGGGAACTAGCAGTGGCGCAGCGGAGGGTGGCTCCGCCCAGCCTGCTGGCGGAGAGGCCCCGGTTGAATTTACCGTCATGACGAATTTTTTCAGCCAGCAGCCGATGTCGGATGACAATCTGGTGAAGGCGGCTGTCGAGACGGCGACGAACTCGAAGATGAAGGTGCAGTGGATCTCGTCCAACAACTACACCGACAAGCTGAATGTGACGCTCGCTTCGGGAGATATTCCTGACCTGATCTACATTAATGATCCCTTCTCGACCATGTTCCGCACGATGACCACGCAGGGCGCCTTCTGGGAGCTGGGACCGTATATTGCCGACTATCCGAATCTGGCGACCGGTATCAGCGAGACGGCGTGGAACCTGACCAAGATGGCCGATGGCAAAAACTATGCCATACCGCGCCCGCGTCCATCTGAGGCTGACAGCTTCTTCCTGCTGCGCAAGGATTGGCTCGATAAGACAGGACTTCCGGTACCAACGACGACCGATGAGCTGTATCAGGTTATGAAAGCGTTTGTAACGCAGGACCCTGATGGCAATGGCAAGCCCGATACCGCGGGCTATGGCGCTTACATCGAGCCGGCGCGCGCGGATATGCCGTATGGCTCGCTCAGTTATATCGAGCATAGCTTTACAGGTGTCAATGGCAACTGGAAATGGGACGGCAGCCGGATGACGCATAGCTCTCAGTTGCCTGAGGTGCGCGACGCGCTGGAATTTATTAAGCAGGCCTATGATGAGAAGCTGATCCCGGCTGATTTTGCTTCCTTGAAGGGTACGCAGATCAAGGATATGTTCCGCGCGGGCAAGCTCGGGCTGATCGTCGAGAAGGCGGGCACACAGCGCGACTATCTGGATGAGCTGAAGAAGATCGTACCGGAGGTGCAGGCTACCGATTTCTATCCGGTCACCTCGATTAACGGCTACAATCCCAAGGGAGCAGGCTTCTCTGGCGTCATGGCTATTCCGAAGTCTGTGCCGGAGGACAAGATGAAGCGCATCCTCAAGGTGCTGGACACCTGGATGAATCCCGATGTGTTCAAGCTGAACACCTATGGCATCGAGGGCGTGCATCATACGCTGGAGAACGGCGAGCCCGTCGTCAATACCGAGAAGATGCTGGCGGATAGCGTGGCTGATCTGAATCAGATTCTGTATGTGGCCGATCCGTATGCGAGCTCGATGAAGCCGTTCTTCTCCGAGGAGTCCAATGCGTTATACAAGTCCATACAGGACGAGCGCGCGAAGACGAGCGTGGCTGATATATCGATCGGTCTCTACTCACCGACGGCGCAGAAGGCGCTGCCCGAGTTGGAGAAGAAGATCGTTGATCTGAAGACGAAAATTATACTCGGTCGCGAGCCTCTTGAGGCTTGGGACGAGCTGGTCGCCAAGCTGGCGGCCGATGCCGACATGGTGAAGATGAGCAAGGAGATGACCGAGGCTTACAAGAAGCGCACCGAATAGCCTGATGCATCCTCATGCTCAAGCTTCCAGCTTGGGACGTGGACACACAGCAGGGCATCTGCATAGCCTGGCGCCGCAGCATAGGCGCCAGGCTCAACATAGGTGTGAGGCGCTGACGCTGGGTATAAGACACTGATGATTATGTGTAGAGAAGGGCAGGAATGGGGAATGGGTGACATCAAGAGAACGGGGCTAAGGGGATGGACGGCCAGGCGAAGGCAATCACGGCGGTTTTTCTGGAAGAGCCTCGTGCTGCTCTTGATGGTGACCTCCATTCCGGGACTGGTGACTGGAACGGTCATCTACTGGTCGTCTACGAGGCAGATTGAGTCCGAGCTGCAACGGCTGCACGCCAATCAGCTACAGCAGCGGGCGGACAATATTGATGACCAATTCTCTTACCTGGAGATGCTCTTTTCTCAATGGTCGTTCGACTCGCAGTTTGACAACAAGCTCAAGCGGCTCGATTTTGTCTACAACTACGAGCAGATTCATGACATTTACCGGACATTGCTCATTATGGAGGGCTCTCATCCACTCGTGTCGAGCGTGGAGCTGTACCTGGAGCAGCCGCGTTCGCTCGTATTTCGCAAGGAGGTCTATCTCGATCTGGCCGCACGAGCAGAGCGAACCGATGAGCTGAGGGATTCGAGGGAGCCAGAGGGATCGAAGGGATCAACGGAGCAGGGAGGCAACAGGTACGCCAGATGGCTGGATCATGCCCGCATCGAATATTGGACCGATCAGTTCCAATCGTTCACGGGCAAGGAATGGCGATCGCCGGGCATGACGCTCATTACGAAGGTTCCGGGCGGCGGGGCGGAGTCCTTCGGTTATATTGCGGCTGTTATCGACTATGAGTGGCTAAGCCGACTGATGAATACGTTGACGCCCTATGAGGGCGGTACGACCTTTCTGCTGAGCGGGGAGGACGGACATTTCCTGAGTGCAGGCACAGCAGGCGAGCTGGAGCAGGCGATACGCGCGGCCTATCTGGAGCAGAGGGTGAAGACGCCAGATGAGTCCGCATCCGATCCGCCCCGCGGCTCCAGCTCCTTCCTCTACGAGTACAAAGGCGCGGTCTATTCTGTGTTCACCGGATCATTCTCACGACTGGGGGAAGCATGGACGTATGTGTCGGCCGCTCCGCTGTCAGCCATTACGGCGCCGCTGTTGTTCGTCTCGCGGCTCATGCTGTGGGTCAGTGGCTGCGGCCTGCTATTGGCATTGCTGCTATCCTGGGGCGCATCGCTTCGCCTATATTCACCGGTCAGCCGGCTGATGGGCATGCTGGCCAAGGAGGGAGAGCAGCGCAGCACGGCGGACAACCGCGATGAGTTCGACCTGATCGAGCGCCAGTGGAAGCATCTGACGAGCGAGCGGCAGGAGCTGATGGGCAAGCTGGCCGCTCATGTGCCGCAGATGCGCGAGGGCTTGCTCCTGCAGGTGGTGCAGGGCTATCTGTTCTCGCAGACAGAGCGCGAGCTGCGGGAGCGGCTGCGCCAGTATGGCTGGGAGGTGGAGGGTCGGCAGCTAGTGGTGGTGCATATTCAACTGGCAGGCTTCTCCCGGCTGGAGGGCCGGTTCCTGCCAGGTGATGAAGACTTGGTGACCTTCGCTGCCGTCAATATCATCGCCGAGCTGCTGGAGCCGCAGCAACTGCCGTTCCAGGTGCTGAACTTCCACGATCTGTCGCTCGGCCTGCTGCTTGCCTTCCCGGAGGAGCTGCCGGATAAGGAGCTGCGCTCTGAGCTGGCGGAGCTGGCCGAAGAATGGATCGAGGCGGCCGAGCGTGCGCTCAAGCTGGAGATGACCGTGACGATGAGCAAGTCGTCCACGCAGGTTAGGCATTTGCCGTTGCTGTTTGAAGAGGCGCGCCATGCGCAAAATTATGTCGATGTGCGCGGCGGCAGCCAGATTATCGATGTGGATGGACTGGAGAAGCGCGCGACGGCTGCCGGGGATTTCAGCTATCCGTTCTCGCTGGAGAAGGAGATCATTCATGCGGTTCGCATCGGCTCGGAGGAAGAGGCAGCAGAGCTGATCGAGAGCTTCCTGGGCGAGCTGGCAGAGGGCGGGGCGCCCAAGCTGGTCGTACAGCAAGGGATGCTCCAATTACTGGGCAGCCTGCAATATGCCATGCTGCATTCCGGTACCAATCCGATCCGGCTGTTCGGGGGCAGCAATCTGTTCGAGCAGCTTGCTGCCTGCAACAGCCCGGAGGAGATGCTGGACTGGTTCCGCCGCAAGGTTGTGGGGCCGTATGTGCGCGAGCTGATCAGCAAGCAGGATCATCACTTGAAGCAGATGGTAGAGAAGACGATGCTGCTGATCGGTGATCATTATATGAGCTTTGAGCTGTCGCTCGATTGGTGCGCCGAGCAATTCGGTACGAGCGCCTATACGCTAAGCCGTGCGTTCAAGCAAGTGTCTGGCACGACCTTCATCGACTATCTGACCCATCTGCGACTGGAAAAGGCGAAGACGGCGCTGCGCGAGACGGATCGCAAAATTCATGATATTGCGACGGGAGTAGGCTATCAGCATACCTACTTTAACCGCATCTTCAAGAAATATGAAGGCATCACCCCAAGCCAGTACCGTGAATTGAATCGCAGCTACTAGCCGCCAGGCGGCGCAGCCGGGACGGGGCTTCCGGCTGCGCCTACGTGGCGCTTGTTGGGGGAGAGCAGGCTGATGGCTTTGATTCGCCCTTGGCAAGGGAGGTATCCCCGCACGGGGTTAAGCAGGGGTTAATTAGAGAAGCAGCTATCGGAAGCTGCAGCAGTACAGGAGGGATGGAGTATGGCCTATATAGAGGCGCAAGAGAGTGTATTTGCCAAGACGGGCGGCCGTGTGAGCGAGGTGCTGGAGACGGTGGCGGGACGGTATATCGGCAACCACCCGCCGCATCCGATGACATATCGCGCTTACAGTAAGCGCGGTATTCGAAGGCAGGAGGATTATCGCTATGTGTTCGATCTGGCAGACCGGTTGGAGGATGCTTGCATCGGTCAGTATATCTATGCATGGTCCAAGCTGTGGTGCGAGGCAGAGACAGAGCTGCGCTTCGCACTGGAGACGGACAGTCCGGCGAGGCTGTATGTGAATGGAGAGCTGTTCTACAGAACGACGCTGATGGACGAGAACATCCCGGACTACCGGGCGACGCTGGTCATCCCGATGCGCAAGGGCTGGAACCATCTGGTGCTGCGCTTTATCTATACATCGACAGGCTGTGGAGGCACCTTCGGCACCGCGACCTACAAGAGCATGCCGCTGCATCTGCTCATGCCCTCGCCGGAGCGCGAAGGACAGGAGGGATGGATCTACTCCGAGCCGCTCACCAAGGAGCTGGCCTTCATTCCCGCAGCGGGGCTGTCGGAGGCGAAGACGGGTGTCCGCTGGTATCCAGATACGAGCTGGAGCGCGCAGCAAGCGGCCGGGCAAGGGGCGATTATGCGCCTCTACGGTACTGCGGCGAACGAACTGAAAGGAGCAGATCAGGAGGGTGCAGCAGATGGCGGTGGTGATGTGGCAGATGACGATGACGGTATGATCGCCTACGGCTGGACGCAACTGCGCGGGCTAGGGAACCAACCGGCTGGCGTTCGTCTGGCGGGCACCGCTTATGGGCCGCTGACGGTATATGTAGATGGGCAGGCGCAGGCTGAGGTGGAGGAGCCGGGGCCGTTCACGGTGGAGGTGAGGCCGCGGGCCAGCCGCACTGACCTGCTGCTACGCTGTGCCAGCGGGCCGGCGGGCTGGGGCTTCGAGCTGGAGCCGCTGCCATCCGGGGTGGAGCAGACGACGCCAGTGCCGGTACATGGCGCCGCAGATGGCTGGCTCTATCTGGGGCCGTTGCCGCTGGAGGAACGCGGGCCGGAGCATGACTCGCCTGCCGATCGTCTGTGCACCGTGTATCCGGGGCTAGCTGGCGGGGAGGTGTTCTGGCGGCTGGATGCGCCGGATACCTGGGTTCGCATCTATGCCGAGAATCCATTGTTCGGCAAGTGGAACTATCCGCTGGGCGTGACGCTGTACGGGCTGCTGGAGACGGGGGCGGAGCTTGACCGGGCGGAATATATGCAGTATGCCAAGCGACATATTGAGCTGTGCACGAGCCATTACCGCTACGCGCTATGGGATAAGGAGCAATTTGGCGCCTCGGCGGTGATGCATACGATGGCGACGCTGGACAGTCTCGATGATTGCGGCTCGTTCGGCGCGGTCATGCTGCTTGCGGATCAGCGTGTCGGCATCGCTCATTGCGATGAACTGGCCGAGCGGATCGCCGCATATATCAGCAGCGAGCAGGCGCGCAGACCAGATGGAATGCTGTACCGTACCCCTGATCCACAGCGCCTTAATGTCGGCACTGCCTGGTGCGATGATCTGTACATGAGCGTACCTTATTTATGTCGCTATTACCGCGTGAGCGGCGACATTGGCTATTTGCACGATGCGGCCAGACAGTTCAGACTATATAAGGAGACGCTATATGTTGCGCAGCAGCAGCTCATGTCGCATGTGATCGATTACCGCCGTGGGAAGGCGACCGAGATCGCCTGGGGGCGGGGCAATGGCTGGGTGCTGTTCTCGCTGTCGGAGCTGCTTGCCGAGCTGCCGCAGGAGGATTCGGAGCGCGGATGGCTGCTCGCATTTTTCGTGGAGCTGTGCGAGGGATACCTTCGGCTCCAAGGGGAGCACGGGCTATGGCATCAGGTGCTGGATGATTCGCAGTCGTATGAGGAGGCGTCTTGTACCTCGATGTTCGTCTATTCCTTTGCCCGCGCGGTGAGGCTCGGGTGGATTGACGGGACGGTGAGAGAGGCTTGCATTCAGGCGGTCGAGCGCGGCTGGGAAGGGCTATGTCGCCGCGCGATTGACCGGACAGGCAACGTGTACGGCGTATGCCGCGGCTCTGGCTACTCCTATACGGCGGCCTATTACAGAGATGATCTGCCATGGCTGTTGAACGATACGCATGGGATTGGCATCGTGCTGCTTGCCGGGATGGAGAAGGAACGGCTGGATCGCCATCTGGCTGCAGGCCGACAAGGAGGGGCGGAGCAGTCGGTTGTCGTCCGATAAGGCTTCTGCACGTCCTAGTAGACTTGAGCGGATAGTGGGGGCGGAGTGGCTGGCGCTGCTCGCCCCTGATGATTGTAAATTAAAGGTATACCACATCCTTCCCTCCTCATATCCACAGGAATTGAGCATGAATTCTGTCTTTTTCATTACTTATCCACATTTTATCCCCGTTATCCCGTATTTTATCCACATGGCATTTTAGATTGTCCACCATATTCTTAAACTTATCCACATAGCATCCCATGATTCTTCGTGTTCCACTGCAGAGCTCCGGCAAGGTTATGCTATAATGACAGACAGAGCAATGTCGTTCGGAGCATGAGATATGAAGAAGGGGAGATCAGATTGAAGCAGAATCGATTGGGCAATTCGGATGTGCTGGTCGGCGAGATCGGCCTGGGATGCATGTCGCTGGGCGCGGAGGTGCAAGCGGCTGTAGCGATCATCCATGAGGCGTTGGAGCTGGGGGTCAACCTGCTGGATACCGCTGATCTGTATGACAGCGGACGCAATGAGGAGCTGGTGGGCAAGGCCATCCAGGGCAGGAGGCATCAGGTGGTGCTGGCGACCAAGGTCGGCAACCGCAGAATTCCTGGACAGCAGGGCTGGAGCTGGGACCCTTCCAAGGCGTATATCCTGTCGGCTGTCAAGGACAGCCTGAGAAGATTAAATACGGACTATATTGATCTGTATCAGTTGCATGGCGGAACGATCGACGATCCGATCGATGAGACGATCGAAGCCTTCGAGCAATTGAAGCAGGAGGGCTGGATCAGAGCCTACGGCATCTCCTCGATTCGTCCTAATGTCATTCGGGAATATGCTAGTCGTTCAGATGTGGCCAGTGTGATGAATTCGTACAGCATCGTTGACCGTCGCGCAGAGGAGAGTGTGCTGAACCTGCTGCAGGACAGGCAGATTAGCGTCATTGCCCGCGGGCCGCTCGCAAGCGGGGCGCTGGCTGCCAGGCGGGAGCCTGTCAAGGGCGTGGCAGGCTACGAGCTTGATGAGCTGCGCCAGCTTCGCGAGCAGCTTGCCGAGCTGGAGCGGCCAGGGCGAAGCCTGACGCAGCTTGCGCTACGCTATTCGCTGCATCATCCTGCCGTAGCGGCTGTCGTTCCGGGAGCCAGCTCGTGTGAGCAGCTTCGTGATAATGTCGCGGCTGCCACCTCCGATCCTCTATCCGCCGAGGAGGTGGAGCTGATCCGCCGAATCAGTAAGGCCGCTGTGTATGAGCAGCATCGATAGCGGCTGCTTCGGGCTACTGCGGAGAATATCAGGATGGGGCGCAGGGAGGGCAGTGAGAGCCAGATGATGACATGGAAGGAGATTGCGGCAGCATGGAGCAGTCAAACGGTGCGGCTGCTCGATATACGTCACGCCAGCCTGCAGCCGGGTGAGCGTGTGGCCTACCGTCTACCGGCATTTGCGTTCGTGCTTGTGACTGACGGAGAAGCCAGAGTGTCTCTAGGCAAGGCGGAGCAATGGGGTACGGCTCCTGTTGTACTCCATGGGGGCAAGGGAGCCACGCTGCATATCGAAGGAGTGCGGAGCTCTTTTGACTATGAGCTCATATTGTATAAGCCGCTGGATGAGCAGCAGCGAGTTGGTCGTGACATGGAGATGGTTTCAGGGCAAGTAGGGCTCGATAGTTCCATACACGAATATAGCTTTCAGTCCAGTTACCCGCTTTCCTTGCAGGCATTAGCAGAGCGGCTGCGTCGCTGCTGGCAATCGGGCGAGGAGCTGGAGAGAGTCCAGGCAGTCGGGCTGTTCTACCAATTTGTCTATGAGCTGCTCCAGCAGCTTAGGCAAGCTGGAGCACAGGCCGAGCCGCCAGATCTCGCCTCGCAGATCGCCAGGCATCTGCATGAGGTATATGACCAGACTCTAGGGATGGATATGCTGGCTGAGCGCTTTCATTACAGTACCCGCTATCTGGCGAGGGTGTTCAAACGCAAGTACGGACGCAGCCCGCTCGATTACGTCATGCAACTGCGGATGGAGCAGGCCAAGTCGCTGCTCGCCCGCTCGGATGCGCCGGTGTCACATATTGCCCGCAGCGTCGGCTACACAGATATGTATTATTTCAGCAGACTCTTTAAGAAAAATACCGGGGTTACGCCCGCACAATTCAAGCTGCGGAGCCTTCATACAGGTTCAATCTGTACTAAAAATACATCCGAATTGTTAATTGCTCCCCAGGCAAGCAAAGGCTATATTAATAAAGAGAATCATTATCAACAAACCATAGCCTGGAGAGTGGATGAGATGAATACCCGTTATAATCGCATATTGACCGCTGTGCTGCTGCTCAGCCTTACGATGCTTGTTGCCGCATGCGGCGGAGGCGGAGCCAAGACAGAGACGGCAGGAAGCGGCAGCCCAAGCGGCCAGACGCCTGCTCAGCAGGAGGAGACGACAACTGCACAGACTCGTACATACACGGACGCTCGGGGTCGTGCAGTGGAGATTCCGACACGGCCTGAGCGGGTCGTCGCGCTGACGTATGGCGGTTATCTGCTGCCGCTTGGCATGAAGCCAGTCGGATCGGATCAGATGGTGCTGGATGTATACCCGAAGGAGATGGCGGATGTGCCTAGCATCGGAGATGGGCTGGGCAATGTGGAGACCATTACCGCACTCGACCCTGATCTGATCTTGCTGCCGGAATATCATGAGCCGAGTGTCTATGACAGCCTGCAGCAGATTGCCCCTACGGTAGCGATCTCCTGGGGCGGTGATGCGGATGTTGTGCCGACCCTGCGCGCGATCGGGGATGTGCTGAATCGCAAGGAACAGGCGGAGGCCTGGATTACGAAGTTCGAGGACAAGCTCGAGACACTGCGCGAGCAGGCGGTCATCCACGTTCCAGCGGGGACAACGGCTGTATCCTTTATTCTGTACAAAGGCGAGGTGCTGTTGGGCGGAGAGGGCGGCACGCTAGGCAAGCTGATCTATGGCGACCTTGGCTTTGCGCTGCCAGAGAAATTCAAATCGATGGCGGATGGCGGCGGGGTTATCTCGCTGGAGACGCTGGTTCATCCGGGAGCAGATTATTTCTTCACCCAGATGAATGAGGAGGAGCTCGCGCAGATGGAGGCGGAGTTCCAGCAGCCGATCTATCAGACGGTTCCTGCCATCAAGGAGGGACGCGTCATCAATGTAGCGCGGAACAAATGGAATTTTGGACCGTATCTGGCCGAGCAGGCAGTTGATGAGTTGTTCGAGAAGCTGAACGCCTCCTTCAAGTAGGCAGCAATCCATCTGTAAGACTGTGCGTGCTCACGCAAGCACTGTTCAGCAGTCCTGTTGTTCTAAGCGGTCTAACCCATGAGTAAGACGCCTTGACCCGCCTGTGAGCCGTGTCCTGCAAGGGAGCACGGCTCACTGCTTCAATGGGCCTTCAGGCGTCTTCTTTGCAAGATGTAGCGTGGTGATGCAGGGCCACAAGGGTATTATGCCGTTACGCCGCCGCCTGTGAGCCGCAATCTGCCGCCACAGAGTGGCGCAAGGGCTGTGGCCGTGGTCTCCCGGCTATTGCTTGCAGGGCAGGAGGATGGGAAGCGCTCGTTAAGGCGTACCGCTCACCCAGTTCCCACTCTTGTTCAAGGTATACTGGATGACGGCTCCGCTCCAGAAATGGAATTTGAGAATGACGGTGCCGTTGTTTACATCATTGAAGAAGTTCTGCTTCAGCACAATCTGGTTGTTGCCATAGGATGGCTCGAAGGTATAAGCAAACTCCTTGAAGGAGGTCCAGTTCTGCGGTCCGGCGTTGCTGCCATTCGGGTAGACGGCTTCCATCGTCGCCAATTGATCTCCATTGAAGGAGGTCGGGATCGCGAAGCTGCTCGTCTGGCCGGACGCGGCAGACAGGGAAGGCGTGTTATACACGATGACGTTAAAGAGCCAGCTCGCTCCCTTGCTGAAGGAGGCTTTGATGACGGTCTTATGTCCGAGCGGCTTGCCGGCAGTCAGATGGTTCAACAGTCCGGCCTTGAAGGTTAGTACACCGGAGTTCAAGGTATAGTCGGTGCCCGGATTCAGGTTGGCTCCGTTAACGGATAACCCCAGGAACTGATTGCCAGGCTCGTTCAGAGCCAGCGTAACAGGGGCGTCGGAGGCAGATTGTCCTTGCTTGATGAAGATCAGATCGGTGTTGGCTGTTGCTGAGCGGCCAGTCCAGCTTGCCTTCATCATGTCGAACAGTTGCTGATCTTTCCACTGGAACGTCAAGCGATTGAAGTGCTGCCCATTGTCCCATAGCATATGTGTGAGCTTCTTGAGCTGAGCGTAGTAGATCATATATTCAAAAAATTTCAGCTTCTCTCCCTGCTCAATCGTACCCGTATGCTGATCAAAGCCCAGCAAGCCGAACTCCCCGACGACCACCGGAATGCCGCGGGCAGTGAAGGTATTGTGCACCCGGTCGAAGGAGGAGATAATGTCGTCTCGGGTCTGCTCATCAAAGCGAGTGACTCCAGCAATATTGACACTGAATGGCCAGAAGCCATAGTAGTGCACCGTAGCGATCAGATTCGGATCATTAAGCGAAATCATGGAATTGTACAAGGCATCCAGATGCTGCTGCTCGGATGAGGTGTGCATCGTAGGGAGTACAAGCGGCCGTGTGGCGTTCCCTCCTCCAGAGGCGCGAACGATGCTGTGGAAGGAGCTGTTGAGCGTGTCCAGCATCTCTTGCTGGCCATACCAGCCCCAACTGCTGAATTGTGGCTCATTAATGCTCTCGAACATCAGCTTGTTGGAATGGTTCTTGAAGCGATCCGCAACCTGCTCCCAGATTTTATTGAACTGGTTCAATACTTGGGTGCGTTGATTGCCCATATTGTTCACCCAGCTCCATGAATCATGATGAATATTAATCATGACATATAGTCCTTCATTCAGCGACCAGTTCACGACCTGCTCGATCCGGTTCAGGTAGGCAGGCTGAATCGTGTAGCTCGGTGCTGTCCCCAGCTTGTGCTCCCAGGTGATCGGGATGCGGATGCTCTTGTAGCCCTGATTAGCAATCTGCTGGATCTGCTGCTGGGTGACGATCGGATTGCCCCATGCTGTCTCGTCCTCGCCGGACGGATTGGAGGTGCCGCCCAGCCCCACGGAATCGAAGCTGTTGCCTAGATTCCAGCCGGGCTGCATCGCATCCACATAGTTCTGCATCGGACTTGTACTGAGAGCTTGCACTGGGCTGCTTCCTGCTTGTGGCGCTGCGCTGGCCAGCCCGGATGCAAGCAGGGACAGAAGCAACAGTGTCATAAGCAGCATGAGTCCTTTTCCTTGGCGTTTCATTACGTAAACCCCCCTCGAAATGTGAAATATACTAAAAAATGAAAGCGTTACCATCATAATATACTATGAAGGACAGTGGATTTCTACCTCAGAAATTAGTGCTAATTTCATGTAATAATTGGATGAAAAAGTAAAGTAATAAGCAACTCCATACGAAATGAACGTTGCCCATGTCAGATTAAACACAGCTAGCAGCCCCGCCGAATCGGCGAGGCTGCTAGGCTACAGGCATTATTTCACAGACTCATGTTGCTCATGATCGCTCAGAGCCTATTGTGCAGGTGAGGGGGCACCTCTGATCGTGTGAACGACTTGTGTGCCTTGCACATCAATGAAGCACTCATTTCACCGGTGGGTGTCGGTCACAGGCTCTGCTCTGCTTACTTGAGCTTCGGAATTTTAAGCACGGTACCGATCTTCACATTATCCATATCGACAACATGGTTGTAATCGGCAAGAAAGCTTGCATATTCATTGGAGCCATAATATGTTCTGGAGATGCTATACAGCGTCTCGCCCTTGGCGACTGTATGATCGGACGTCTCATATTCATCAGCGCTGTCCTTCTCGAGCTTGTCCACAACGGCTCCGCTGCCTGTGGATGTGCCGGTGCTGGACGAATTGCCTGTGGAGTCGTTCGACTTGCTAGACCCGCTTGTACTAGCTCCTTCAGTTGTTGCGGCGCTGTCCAGAGCCGGGATCGTCAAGTGACTGCCCGCTTTCAGTCCAGTATTAACATCCAGGTTATTCTCCTTGGCGAGCAGCTCGACATGGCTCTTCGACTTGTAGAATTGCTGCGAGATGCTCGATAGCGTGTCGCCCGCCTGAATAAGATAGGTCGCAGGCAGCGTCACCTTGGAGTAGTCTGGCTTGGATGATGAAGAGCTGCTCTTGCCGCTGCCAGCCGGCAATGCCGGAATATTCAGCGTATCGCCCACCTTCATGTCATTGATGAACAATATGTTGTTATGCTCTGCGATGACAGAGAAATATTCCTTGGAATGATAGAACTTCTCGGAAATAATGCTCAGCGTATCCCCCTTCTGAACAACGTAAGTGGTAGGCAGCTTCACCTGCTGCTTGCTCCCGCTCGAGGAGGTGGCAGGCTGATCGTCTGCTTTTGTGCCTCCTTGGGTATCGACTGCGGAAGGGTCAGTCGTTGTATCTTTTGCTGGAACAGAGGAGGTCTCTTTGGGTGCAGCTACACGGACGACAGCCTTCGAGCCGGCGGCTCCGCCTGTGGACGGTAAGCTGGTGCTGGATGTCTTGGCTGGCGTCTTCTCTTCCACCTTGACGGGTGTAGTCGGCTCGCTGGCTGGTGTATCTGGAGTAACCGGCGTAGTTGCAGGGTCACCGCCCTGAGGTGCCGAGGCATCGTCAGCGACGCTTGGCGAATCGCCGGAGGTTGACTCGTCTGATCCGTTCAGGCTGTTATCTGGGCTGACTGTTCCCGTTATGGAGTTGCTTCCGTTATTCTTGCCTGCAGCAGCTACATGACTCCGATTGGAATCCACCTGATTCAGGTACTTGTTGTATAATACTCCGCAAATAATGACAAGAGTGACCATGGTTACGGCATACAAGGAGACAAGGATCTTCTTCTTGAGCGAGCCCTTGCCTCGAGAGCGTTTGGTTCTGGTTACATTTTCCTCATTCAAGGCTTAATCTTCTCCCTTATCTCGTCATTCATTCCTATTCTATCAATTGGTCGAAGCATGTGGAATGGGCCCATTCAGCCATTTCACTGCTGACTTCTGGCCTTCTTGCTCGACCTGTATTCCTTCATTTCGACAAATTGATGGAGAACCGGAATGTTGAACTGCCGTGTCTGTCATAATCTTCAACCAGACATCTATGCAGTATTCTATATGACAATTGTACTATATTGTTCTAAACAAAAACTAGACAAGTAGGTAAAGGGAACCAGTTATTTGACATAAGATTGGATTTCTTGGGGAATGAAGGTCGAAAATCATCAAAAAGCACACCCCAGAATGCTGCTTGATCAGCATTTCCGGGGTGTGCTGGTAAAGTGTGCTTTATTACATACAAAGGGTAGCTCGCAGCCCTATGGATATAGAGGACTTGCTGTTCATTGCTCTCGTGCTATTGGCACTTGTAGTCGGCTGTGACCACCCGCACAGCGGATAGGCGGACGACCAGCGGAACAGCCGACATACAGCCAATATTCACGCTTACTTCACGGCTCTAGTTGCTTGCACCATCCCCATAGACAGCCTGGGTTAAGCGATAGATCATTGCGGCTACCTCGGCGCGGATGGCAACACCTTGCGGATTCAGCTTGCCTCCACTGCCATTAACGATGCCGCTATGAATCAGCGCAGCAGTGCCCTCGCTGGCGTAGCTGGAGATGGCGGTTGCGTCGGAGAAGCCGCCCAACTGATCCGCTGCTCCAACTACCGGCTTGCCGGCTGCGGCAAGCGCACGGTAGGTCATCACGAACATATCCTCACGGGTAATCTCTCCGCTCGGATCGAAGCGATTGTCGCCCTTGCCGCCAGCTATGCCCAGCTCACGCGCTGTCATGATGGCGTCGTGCCAATAATCGGTAGCCGCTACATCTGCAAATGCGGTGCCGCTCTTCCCTGCACGCAGGTCAAGTGCGCGTGTCAGCATGAGAAGGAAATCACCACGTGTCACCTGGGCAGCAGGGCTGAAGTCTGTAGCAGAAACGCCGTTGATGATGCCTCTGGCAGCGAGAGCATCAACAGCCGTGCCAGCCCAGCTATAGTTGCTCATATCGTTGAAGTTGCGGTTATTATAGATGACACTGTAGCTTCCTGGACCATCGGCGAGGAAGGTCAGTGTGCCTGTCTTGGCATCGTAACGTGAGGACACGAGCGGCGTAGCCTCGCCTGCGTCATTCAGTTGTCCGGCAACGAGCGGTGCGGCTTGCTCGCCTGCGGCAAGCTTGTAGGGCAGTGTCACCGTGAGCTGACCAGTCGTTTGACCCGGCTCCACTGGCTTGCCATCCATCTGGAGCTTCAGCTCGAACGTTGGTTTGTCTGTGGCATCCGTACCGGCCACAGGCGCGATCTGCAGATCGACATATTCAGCGGAAGAGTTGGCCATACCAGCCAGCCAGCCCGCAGGCAATGTCACTACGCCGAGATCGGTCTTAATCTGCAACTGCTTGCCGTCAGCCGGCTTGCCCAGCGTAGCAACAGGCAGCTTCACGATCCAGGAGCTGGCCTGATCTTGCCCGCTACGGTCAAGGACAGCCGTGCTGCTGCTCTCCCACGCTTTCTCCACCGCCTCAGGCGTTAGAGTGACGGTAGCAGTATGCTCGCTTATGGAAGGGGCATCGATGACGATAGCACCCGCTTGATTGCCCGGTGCAGTGCCTTCTGTGCCTGTACCAGCGTTGCCCGGGCCATCTGTACCTGTGCCTGGGGTCGAGCCGCTAGTGCCAGTCGAAGGATAATATGGCGCTTGCTTGGATGGCACGACAACCTTGCGTGTGACCGTGCCTGTCGAATTGTCCAATTGCCGTGTAACGACAAGTGTCAGTTCAACCTCTGTATTGCGGCTTGGCTGTGTGATCTTGCCGTCCACCGAGATAACCTTCGGTTGGCTTGTGCCCGTAATTTCCAGCGAGTAGCCTGCCGGCATCTCCGGCAGTGTGAGCTCCGTTGCGCCCAGTGCCGGGGCCGCAATAACCAGTCCGTCTGCCAGCTCCTGCGCGGATTTTTCGCGGGATACCATAATCCAGCTAATCTGCGGGTCGGAGCTGGATGCTCCGGCAAGAGGCGAACGACGAACCGTGACATCCAGCTTGCCGCCTTCTACAGTAAGGTTGCGGAAGTCGAGCACATCCTTGGCGCTGGTGAAGGTGTACGTCTCATGCACCTTTTGCTCGTTAATGATAATATCGGCCTTGCGCTTACCGTTGGACCATTGAGACCATGGATCGTACAGGCCGACGTAGACGGAATAGACCCCATCTTCGACATCGAAGCTGTAGGACAGGTCGTCGCCCGCGTTGCTGGTCAGGTAGCGCAGATTCGCGAATATATCATCCGATGCGCTGCCTGAAGTGTTCGTTGCATCACCAACGTAGCCCCAGGTTTGGCCAGCAGCAGGGTTGTACTGCTGGTCAGGCGTGCCGGCATTCAGAACCGAGTCGCCCATCAGCTTGAGCCATGCTGCGTACTCAGTAGCCGAGCCATCATCTGTAGTCGGCGCGCCGCCAGAGTCAACGAAGTAGACCGTGTTATATGGCACGACGTCCATAGCAATCGAGATTTCCTTATTCGCCATCTCAGGCAGTACGCCACGCACGGTGACGCGTCCCGGCTTGTTGAAGCTTGCCGCGTCGAGCGTCCAGTTCACCGCGGTCAATTGCTCGCTACCGCCCTGACCCTTTTTGATTCGAATCTGTGCTGGCAGCACTGGAGGCTTGCCGACCTGTACGGATGCAGGCAGCGTGCTCACAATCTCGATGCTGCCCATCGAGTCCAGCAGCGGCAACTGCCATTCATCATACCATTTCAGCATCAACTGATTGTTCGGGCCGAACTCCAGCGGCAGCCAGATATAGCGGGAGTCGCCAAGATCGGACTCCTTCCAGCGGTCTCCCATATAGACGAATTTGCCGTTGGCCGGGTCGACCGGAATGACATAGGTGCTCTGCGAGCCATGGGTGGTCGATGCCAGCGGTCCGATCGAAGGATCGCGCATCGGCTGCCATGTCCCGAATAAACTGTCGGCTACGGTATAACGTGCCGGGTTGGGCGACCAGCCTGTGGCACCGGAGGTGATCATATAATATTTGCCGTTGTACTTGAACACGGCTGGCGCCTCACGCTGTGCTCCGGGGAACACACGCACGTAGTCCTCGCCATATACCGCCTTGTACTCCGCATCGCGCTCTTCCTTGCCGTCCTTGTGCCAGCCGGTCACATCCGTATAGGCATCGTTCAGCTTGGAGATGTACATGGTCATGTTTTCCTCGCTGGAGTAGATGATATAGGCAGTGCCGTCGTCATCCTTGTACAAGGTCATATCGCGTGCCATGCCTGGCTGATTGGGTTGTCCGTTATACTCGGCGTCGGCCGGTGCACGGTCGAGCCGCTCGCTCTTGCCATATACGAATGGCCCTGTCGGGGAATCGCTCAGTGCATAGCCCGCTTCGGCCTTGGCATAGTTCGCGTTCGAGGTTGTGCTCGGGCCATCAGTGTGAAGCCACATGACATATTTCTTCGTCTTGTCATTATAGATGACCTTCGGACGCTCCAGAACACGCGTCGACCCGATGTCGTTATAGATGTCGTCCTTGTCAGCACGCCCATCATATAGCTTGGAGATGAGCGGATCAGACTCGAACTCTTCCATCGATTTGATTGCAGTCAGCGCAATCCCTTCATCCTTCCAGTTATACAGATCCTTCGAGCTGTAGACATGCACACCTAATGTCGGGGAATACCCGGTGGTTTTATCCTCACCATACCAATAGTAGGTTTGCGTGTTCTCATCATACAGGATACCGCCGCCGTGTGCCTGAATCGGCGCACCGTTCGTATCCTTCCATACCTCACCTGGACGGAAGGAGCTATAGACCGGCGCCGCCTCGAGCGCGCCCTGCGCCTTCAGGATGCTGCTGCGCCAGGTATACAGCTCGTTCTGTACCGTCAGCACATCGGTGTTATTCTGCTGAGCGGTATCCAGAAATTGCTGAGCATCTGCGAGTACCTTCTTCAGCGCTTGGACGGAATAGACGGAATAGTCGGGATTGTTCGCCAGCGCTCCAGCCGAATTGATCATGTCTTGCAGTTGGCTGTACTCCATCACATTGTGCTTGCGGATAATGATATAGTTGATGAGTGGGTCGTTCCATTGATTCGGAGTCCCGGTTGCGGGTCCCTGCACGGCCACATTCAGCGTTCCGTCCGTCACGGACAGGCCACGGTAGACGAATTCGCGCAGCACCTTGCTGCCGATGGCGTAGTCGCCGCTTAAGTTTTGCCCTTCGGCAATCAGATTGACACTCCGATCGCTCCATGGGTTGAAGAAGCCGAAGGTCACATCATATTTACCCTCAGGCAGCTCAAAATCATATTGGATGGCTTTATCTCTTGTCTGTGAGCCAGTATAGTAGCGCAGCGTCCCGGTCTTGCTGGAGGCGTCCGAGGTAGACGTGGAGGTCGTGGTTGTCCGCAGCCCCCACTGCTTGCCTGTAACGCTATCTGCACCGAACGACTGCTCGGTCGAGCTGGCGAACAGGCCGAGCTTATCGCCGCTCTCTGCTGTGGCCGGGGTTGTATCCCCTGCATTGACAAAGTACAAGATATAATCGTTGGCTTCCAGCTCCGCTTCCGTAGGGCCGTCGGCAATCAGCGCCTTCAGTTGTAGCGGCTCTGCTTCAGTGGCCTCCTGTTCCTCCACAGGCAATTCTTCCGTTGCCTGACCTTCCTGACCTTCTTGATCTAGCTCTTCGCCAGCTTGAACTTGCTCTGGCTGCTCCTCCAAGTCCGGGGCTTGAGCCTCCTCCTGCGAGGCTGCATTTGTCTGATCTGTACTTACTGTTTCCTCTTGCGCCTGTTGTGTCTGAGCAGCAGGCTCCGCGGCTGTAATCGCCGGAAGAGGCAGGCTGAGCACCATAGTGATGGACAGCAACAGGGCTACCCATTTTTTACGTGTACGCGGCGATGATGATTTTGATTGATGTTGTTCCATGACAGTTCACTGGACCTCCTTCATCGTTCGTCTCCGAAGCTTCAACCATCCGTTGCCGCCCTCGGTGCCGTCATCCCGTCAAGGAAATGCGGTTCCGTATGTAAGCGTTGTCAACAACATTTAATTTTCATTACTTTGCGGGGCTTGAGGGCTAATCGAGTGATACAGCAGGCTGAAGCGCCCGGAGAGACGCTAACAATTTTCTCTCTAAACATAACCAAAGCGCTCTACAACAGACAATTGAACATTTCTGATATTCATGAACTATTGCAACGGGAAGGAGTTGAACATATGTTGAGGCAGTGAAGATTTGCTGGAGAAGGCCATAACGGGGGGGAAACATCGCATTTTAGACACATATCCGCGATGTTTGTATGACAGCAGCGGCTGCTTATATTGCCGCTGCTGTCAACAGAATCGGGTAAGAATGGAATGCTATAGATGCGAACTGGCCGAATACCGCGCGCGAATCGAATCGATATACTGCTTCGAAGCCGTCATCTCAGATCGGGATGCCGCTTCCATAATAATGTGGACATGCGGCTTATATTGCTGCAGCCGTTCCATGTACAGCTCATAGTTCATCTGCCCCTGACCCGGCGCAACCGTGACGAGCGTGCCTTCTGGCGTCATCAGCTTGTCCTTCGCATGGCATGCGATAATGCGATTGCCCAGCAGCTCAAAGGCCTGCTCGATCACTTCATCCTGCCGGGAGAAATTATCCTCGTTCAGCAGATTGCCCGGATCAAGGACGACGCCAATGTTAGACGAGGGGACCTCCTCAAGCAGTCTGTTAAGCGATTCGGCAGTGCCGATCAGATGGCGGTCAGCGGCCTCCATGCCGACGAATACGCCCCATCGCTCCGCCTCGGCCGCCAGCTCCTCCAGCGTCTCTCGCATCGCGAGCCAGTCCTCCTCCGTGTAGTCCCCGCCCGGATTAACACCGCTCTCAGCGGCAACGATCGGACAGCCCATCCAACTGGCGTAACGGAGCAGCTCCTTGAAGCGTGCCACATTCTCTCGGCGCTTCTCCACATTTCTGTCGAACAGGTGCACATAGCAGCCGAGCACGGATATGGATACGCCCTGCCGGGCGAAGGATTGCCCCAGCTCCTGTGCAAGCCCTGGGCTCAGCATACCGGACTTGCTAAAATCAACATCGCTGACCGCCTTCCACAGCGCAAGCTGCACATGGGAGAAGCCGGCTGCCGCCACCTCCTCCGCAAGCCTGCGGTACGGCAGGCTGCCAAACAGATGGGCAAGCACTCCTACTGACATGATGACTTCATCTCCTTCGGATCGGATTCATATGCGCTCTCTGCGCATCAGCATCTGTCTATCATTCTATGCTGTCCTTACGATTGTACACTAAAAATCGGGAGTCTGACGCGCAAATGTCGATTCTAATGAAATGAGCAGAATTCGCAGAGGATGGATCGGGAAGGTGTGGTAAGATAGAGCCAACGTCTTGCCCGCCATCTCGCGCGGGTTATATGGAGCCATGCAGGAGGTATACAAATGAGGATAGCATTAGGACAATTCATCGTGAGCTCGGGAGAGCTTGTTGTGGCTGATCCATGCCATGAGCTGAACAGGGAGAGCACCGTTATGGGTGTCGCATCACCCGTCAGAAACGGCACATGGCAGGCGGTGTCCGAGTGGATGGAGCTGGAAAATTGGGGCGAGGCTTGTGCTTCGCTGATAGCCTTTCATACGGAGCACGGTACAGAGGATGGAGACTGGGTGAAGTGTCCCTTCATTGTAGGTGCTGTCAGCGGACAGGCTGGTATCTTTGATCGGGAATCCTATCGCGTTTCCGGGACAGAGTCAGGTCATGAAGCCGCGGACAGCCAGTGGTACACGGACTGTTGTCATCTGATAGAGGCACGGGATTCAGGGGTGATTCCTGGTGGAGCGGTATCGCGCACCGGGATGGGAGCCGGGACGTATGGAGCGTATTACAGGGTGGATGCGCAGCAGCAGGTGGTTGGCGTGAAGATCATTTTCCTGAGACGGCCGGATAGATAGAGCTGGCCGCTCGGGTGGTGGGGGCCAGCTTCCGTCTCTCGGCACAGTCACAAGGATGAAGAGCAGCGTCGCAGTCAATCTAGCGAGCGAATAGATGATCCAGATGACGCGACACGATGTCCTTTATCTGCTCGGGAGTGATGAGCTCCGGTCGTGTGATCGCATGGACAACCAACCCATCCACCAGCGCATGCAGCCGTGCCGCTTCAAAATCAGCATCAAGCTCTCCGTAGGCAGCATGTCCCTGCTCAACCAGCAGACGGATGAACTTCTCCAGCCCCTCACGAATCTGCTGGTGAACTGATAAGCTAATCGCAGCTACGGACTCATCCGAGGAGGCTCGTCCCGCAAAGGCGAGCCAAATCTCGGCTTCGCCCCGCCTCACCTCATCCAGTGGCATCATTTCCCAGATCACTCTCTCCATGTCCTGTCGAATATCTCCAGTGTAGGGAGAGTTGAGGATGCGTTCGTTGACTCGGCGAGAGACCAGCTCCATAGAGAAGGTGAGCAATTCATCCTGCGAATGAAAATAATGTCTTACCGACCCAAGCGACATCCCGATCTCGCTCGCGACCCGCCGCACGGACACACTATCCAGCCCTTCACGGCGGATGATGCGCCAGGCAGCTTCGGCAAGCTGTTCCTTGCGTTGATGATGATCGACTATTTTTGGCATAGCTATAGTATATCTCCATTGTTTTTTTTCATAAATAGGCTATAATAAAAAACGGGTTATATAATACAGATGTACTAAAAAGGGTGATCGACTTGCTTGTATTTATTATTGCCTGTGAAGTGTTATTCTGGGTGTTTGTGCTCTCTGGGCTAGTCTGTCGTTACATGCTGCGCCTTCCTCGCACTGGAGCAGCGCTGTTGATCTGTACGCCGTTGATTGATCTGGCATTATTGGCAGCCGCAGTCCTTCACCTGCGCAGTGGCGCGGAGGCCAGTCTGGTGCATGGTCTTGCCGCCATCTACATCGGCGTCTCGGTCGCCTTCGGTCATTCCATGATTCGTTGGGCAGATGTACGCTTCGCTCAGCGCTTTGCCGGCGGGCCTGCGCCGACAAAGCAGCCAAGGTGGGGCAAGGAGCATGCCAAGCGTGAGCGAAGCGGCTGGTATCGACATCTCGCCGCCTGGGCGATCGGCTGCGGTGTCCTCTATATATTAATCAAGCTCGTCGGGGAGCCGGAGCGAACCTCGGATCTCCTTCAGATCATTCAATGGTGGTCCATCGTGCTCGGCATCGATTTTCTTATCAGCTTCAGCTATACACTATGGCCCAAGGAGGAGAAGAAGGGAGTATCCCATTAAGTGGTCTCCCGTTCTGCCTGTTTTAATCTCCGATAATCCGAAGGCGTGACGCCAAAGTTCTTCTTGAACATGCGATGGAAGTAAGAGCTGCTCATGTACCCGCTCTTCTGGGCAATATCGGCAACAGACAGGGTACTGTTCTCCAGGTAATCCATCGATTTCTCCAGTCTGACCGTATTGATGATGTCGACGATGGCATTCATCGTCTGTTGCTTGTACATCCGGCTCAGATAGACAGAGGACATATCCAGCTTGTCGGCGATCCAGTTCAGCGACAACTCCGCATTGTCAAAGTTCTCATGAATCAGATCATTGACTCTGCGTACCAGCTCGCTCTGCTTGGTGGTGCGCTTGCTGGACAGCTTGAGCTGAATATCATCGAACAGGGCAAAGAATACCTCGCATAGCTCCTCCAACGTCTCGAATCTGTCATAGGACGGAATCTGGATGCTGGCGCTCGCCTCTGCATCGAGATTATTGTTCTTGTATAGCGTGTGCAGCACATTATTAATCGTCATCGTCAAGTGGGAGATGGCGAGCTGCATCACATGAATCGGATAGTTGGCCGTCTCGCGAACAATCTCCTCAAATAGCTTCTTGGCCTCCTCTGTCTTGGAGGTCATGAGCGCGTCGGTCATCTTGCGCTCCTTATCCCCAGGGAATACGTATTCCCTGGTCTCTAATGCGGTGATCGCCTGCGCATCTATCATACTTCCCCAGCCGTAGAACAGTCGATGCCTGGAGGCATCCTTCACCTGTCGATACAGTACACGCAGTTGGCTAGGATCGGCTGCTTCCGGGCTGTACGTGATGGAGAGTCCGAGCTTCAGATACTCCTGCACGGCCTGCTGCACTTGTCCAAGCAATGCCCGAAGCAGTGCATCGTCAGGCTCGTTCGTGTCATCCACTCTGTTGATTAGCATAATGACGCTGTCCTCATCACTATCGATGGTCTCTGTGCGGTAGTGCTGCATGCACGTCTCTCCACTAATATTCATGATGGCGAATTTGTACACACTGATGTCATCTCCGCGTGTCTCCTTCAAGTTGTCGAACTGATCAATTTTCAGCATGACGACGCGGTAAGGAGCCTCCAGATTCAGTGTAATCCCGCTCTCCACGAGCCGTTGCATAAGAGAAGCTGTATTCATCGATTGCTTGCCCAGAATCAGGTTGCGCAGCATGGTCTGTTTGATCGTATAGGAGCTGTTGCGGCGCTCATTCTCCAACGATTGCACCTTGTCGACGATCTGATGAATCGGACGGTACAGAACGCGCGAGAGCAGCCAGGAGAACAGCAGACCCGCCAGCAATATGATGACAGCAATGAGCAAGGTATTATTGCGAATTGTATAGACGGCGTTCGTTACCGTACTGTATGGAGTCACTCGGACATATTGCCAGTCCAGCGAATCGGGAGCAGTGAAGGAGATGAGCGACTTCTCCCCGTCAAAGTTGGCGACAATATAATTCGAAGACTGATCCCTCACCTTGCTCTGAAGCAATTCCTGATCCTGAGCAGACAGCTCCTTCGGAAGCAGCGTGTCGGCCAACAGCAGCTTCGACTGATTGTCGAGAATGTAGGACATTCCCGCTGCTCCATTACGAGTTGCGCTGATGCCTTTATTCATCCACTCTGCCGAAATGTTCACAATAACGGCTGAGTTGATGGTCTGCGAGCGTCCGATGGCATCATAGCCGAGATAGGTGTAGGCGGCAACCTTGTTCTCCCCGACAAGTGTAGGGACGCCATACGTTCGCGGAATGGGGGAGAAGGGACGGTATTGCTGGAAGTTGTCCAGAATATCCAGGATACCCTGATCCGCAAGCTCGGACTTGCTGAACGTCCCCCCCTCTGCAGCCCGTCTAGCTGTATAGAAGAGTCCATTCTTGGAATTGTACACATAGATGGACTCGATGAACGGAATGGAACTAATATAGTTGTTCAATTCGCTCATAGCTGCCGTCTCATCATAAATATTCGGCTGTGTATAGAACATGAGCTTGGAGATCGTGAAGGTACGGTAAATCTGAAAGGAAAGGGCCTGAGCGCTCTCCGTCATACTGATCACTTCGCGGCTCGTCTGCTGCAGGTTGCTCAGATCGCTCTCGTAGGCCTTCTTCAGATCAATTCGGGTGTAGGTAACAAAATAAAATAGAGAAGACACCAGCAAAGTAACGACAATGCAAAGCGTAATGCTGAGCAGCAGTCGAGTATATAATTTCCTGTTGTGTGTAACGTGCAGTACTGCCATGCTCATAACCCCCTTTGCTTTGTACAAAACATACAATACGGTAGCCGTATATAGAAAGAATTCTACAGAATTGCTGGCCGATGTTGTACAGATGAAAAGATAGCGCTTACTACGATGATCCCCTCGTTCACAAGATGAACGGATGCGTATGTTTTATTATTATAATCATCAATCAAAAACCTGCGCAATGAAAAGAGCATACCTCAACTGAACGAACCAGGCCGACAGGGTGTGAACAATCTGTACATCAGTGAAGTAAGTTGCTGTTCACCCTCAAAAATCCTTTAGGGACAAGGGTTTTCTTCTATCGCTCAAGGATTCTCGGAGGTGGGTGCGGAGTTCTGGGCGGTTGTCATATCGGTGCAATTTGTTCACTGAACAATTCTCCATTTCGTTCACATTTCTTGAATAGTTGCTCTATCCGGGGGGTGAACATCTGTCGTACACTAAGTGCACAAGGCCAACGGGCCACACACGACAACCACGACGAGTGAAGCTGTGAAGGAGAAGGGAGAAGCATCCTCATGCTAAAAAAGAATGGATTCATTAAGGAGCTTGTGACGAATCGCTTGTTGTTTCTCATGCTGCTGCCGACAATATTATTTTTCCTGCTTAATTCGTACACGCCGATGTTGGGCATCTATTATGCCTTTACCCGGTTCGAGTTCAACACCAGCCTGTTCGATATGCAATTCGTCGGATGGGATAATTTCAAGTTTCTGGCCCAATCCGGCATCCTCATGAAGCTTACTATTAATACGATCGGTTACAATCTGGCCTTCATCCTGCTTGGCAATGTGCTGGCGATTGTACTTGCGATTCTGGTAAGCGAGCTGAGAATGCAATGGTTCAAGAAGCTGTCCCAATCCATTCTGTTCCTGCCTTATTTTGTATCCTTCGTTATTTTGAGCGTTATCGTCTATAACATGTTCAATTATGAGAACGGATTCCTGAACTCCACACTGGAGCGTTTTGGAGCTGAACCGGTGGATGTGTATAATACGCCATGGGTGTGGATCTTCCTCATCATTATCTTCTACCTGTGGAAAAACCTTGGATATAGCATGGTCATCTACCTTGCCTCCATCACAGGGATTAGTGAAGAGTACTACGAAGCGGCCAAAATTGACGGGGCAAACATATTCCAGCGCATCTGGTATATCACCGTTCCGATGCTGAAGAATACGTTTGTGATGCTGCTCCTGTTCGCGCTTGGAAGCATCATGAAGGGCCAGTTCGACTTGTTCTATCAACTCGTAGGCAACAATGGCATGCTGTATGATACGACAGACATACTCGATACCTATGTGTACCGTTCACTCAAGGTAACCTTCGATATTGGGATGTCCACTGCAGCGGGATTGTATCAATCGCTGTTCGGATTCGTCCTGATTATGACGGTAAACTATATTATCCGGAAAATTAATGACGAGTATGCGCTGTTCTAAGTGATTATTCATACAGGAGGCTTTATGCGATGAAAATAAAAGACGACCAATATATGATCTGGTTCCGGCTGATTGCTTACGTGGTCATAATCATTACCTCGGTCGCGTGCCTGTTCCCGTTCTTGCTGATCATCTCGGCGTCATTTACACAAAATGAGGCCATAATACGAGATGGCTACAACCTGATCCCAACCGTGTTCTCACTGGAGGGCTACACGACGATCTTCAAGTTTCCGAAGCAGGTATTGCAAGCCTATGGTGTGACGATTACGACGACTGTTGTCGGAACAACGCTTGGTCTGTTCCTCATGACAATGGCAGGCTATGTGCTCCAGCGCAAAGACTTTAAGTACCGCAACTTCTTCTCATTCTTTATCTACTTTACAACGCTGTTTGGCGGCGGACTGGTTCCTTGGTATATCCTGATTACCAAATATCTGCAATTGACGGATACGCTGACTGTGCTCATCTATCCAGGGCTTATGACACCGTTCCTGATTATTCTAATGAAGAACTTTATTCGTTCCGCTGTACCCGATGAAATCGTTGAATCCGCCAAAATTGACGGCGCTAATGATTTCATAATCTATAGTCGCATTGTGCTTCAACTGTCGCTGCCAGGCATTGCAACCGTAGGCCTGTTCCTGGCTTTGAACTACTGGAATGACTGGTTTTCTTCGTCCCTGTTCATTAATGATACGTCGAAGTACCAGTTGCAATACTATCTGTACAATGTTATCAACGCGATGAGCTTCCTTGCCCAGATGGGTGCAGGCACTGGCGTATCGCTCGGCAGCGACATGCCGACCGAGTCGATGAAGATGGCGATGTCGCTGATCGTTACCGGCCCGATTCTGTTCTTGTATCCTTTCGTGCAACGTTACTTCGTGAAGGGATTAACGATCGGGGCTGTCAAGGGTTAGGTTAGAACCGGGCGGGGGCGCTGCCCCCGTACTGGCTAACATAGATGAAAGAACCACCAAAAAAAGGGAGGATTCATATGAGAAAGACAACGATGCGCGCAGTAAACGTAATGCTCACTCTTATGCTTCTCATTTCCGTGCTGGCAGCCTGCTCAGGCGGCAACAGCGGAAGCACAGGCAGCACAAATACACCGAAGGAAAATAACACCCCTGCTAATTCAGGAAGCGCTTCCGAGGGCAACTCGGCAACGGGTATCGACACATCCAAGAAGGTGGAGCTGCAATTCTACATGCTGGGCGATGCGCCGAAGGACCTGGCTATCATTCAGGACGAGATCAACAAGATGGCGCTGCAGGATCTGAACGCAACGGTCAAATTCAACTACACCTCATGGACAGATTGGGATCAAAAATACAAGCTGTTGCTCGGCTCCGGTCAACAGGTGGACTTGATCTTCACTGCCGAGTGGACGCAGTACCAATCCTATGCGAAGAAGGGTGCCTTCCAGCCACTGGATGAACTGCTCCCTAAAGCAGCTCCAACGCTGTATTCCTTCGTGCCGGAAAATATGTGGGAAGCGGTTAAAATCGACGGTAAAATCTTCACTGTTCCAGCAACTTATAAGGAGTACGTAACAGATGGCTTCGTATGGCGCGAGGATCTGCGTGAGAAGTACAACCTGCCGAAGCCGGTAGACCTGGAAACGTTCGAGCAATACCTGGATGGCATCAAAAAGAACGAACCAACGATGACTCCGCTGTCCATGAACTCGGATGTGAAAACAAACCTGATGGATCGCTTCAGAGGCATCGCTCATGATCCGATCGGCGCGCTGCCTTACGGACTGGGCGTTCGTTATGAGACACCTAAGGAAGTATACAGCTACTGGGGCTCGGATGAGCAGAAGCAGGACCTCGTAACGCTCAAGCGTTGGCAGGATAATGGCTACATGGTGAAAAACGTGCTGGCTGTGAAGGATACACTGCAAGATCAGATCACGAGCGGCAAGGCATCCGCTATTCTGGGCGACAATCCTAACCGCTTCAATGACATGGTGATCAAAATCCAGACAACACATCCAGATTGGAAGCTGGCTTATCATCCATTCCCGCTGACGAATGGACTGGCGACTCCAGTTCACCCGATTCATAACGGATTTGCGATTCCGACAAGCAGCAAAAATGCAGAGCGCGCTCTGGCGTTCTACGAGAAGATGGTAACCGACAAACGCTACAATCAATTGACGCAATACGGTATTGAAGGCAAGAACTATGAAGTTAAGGACGGCTACTATTCCATGCTTGGCGATGCTAACTCCAATGGCTTCGCGCGCGAGGGCATGAATGGTTGGGCATGGCGTAACCCAGAGTACATGCTGTTCGACAAAAACTATGACGGCGTGAAGGCCATCTTCGACGAGCTGGACAAAATTCAAGTACCGGACAAATTCACTGGTTTTGCTGAGGACTACACATCCTACCAGGCAGAGCGCGCAGCGCTGGAGCAGGTCGAGAAGCAATATCTGTTCCCGCTTAATGCCGGTCTGGTCAAAAATATCGATGAAGGCTTGAATACCTTCATGGAGAAGGCGAAGCAAGCCGGACTTGACAAGATTCAGGAAGAGTACAAAAAGCAATGGCTGCAATACGTGCAGGATCAAGGAATTAAGGACGGCAAATAAGCAGATTAGCTCTAGCTCTCTAAAGGAGCTGGCTAATGAATGGCAAGCTCTCCACTGGCGATGTACGCTGGTGGAGAGCTTGTTTGGCGTGGAGGGGGAATCGATGAATATCAGGGTTGGTCATTGAATAAAGCCAGCATTTCTCTTACAATAAAGGAAAGCGCTTTCCTATAATATTAAAGGTCCGTTTCATGCGGTAGCTTAACAAGATAGGAAGTTGAATTCTGCAGGAAAGAGGAGTGGAACAGTGAGGAAGCCCAACTGGTATTATCGCATGCTGCTATCCTATTTTCCGATTTTTTTATTCACGGTTACGATTCTCGTCTTCCTGTCCTTCACCATACTCAATGAAATCTCGCATCAGGAGACGGTGAAGGCAGACCGGATCTCTACGGAATATGTAGTCGATGCGGTCGATCGGTCGTTGCGCGGCATGGAGCTGGGCATTCTGGAGGATATGGAGAAGAATGAGCTGTTCCGCCGTTTCCTGCAAGGCTCCGCGATAGAAAATGCGACGCAGGGTGTCTTCGAGGCGGCGTCCAGATTGCGCCAGTTGACTGTCAATGACAGTCTGATCCACTCGGTCTATCTGTATCGTCGGGCTGATCAACGTGTGTTGACGCGTAGCGGGCTTGAGGACCTAAACCACTTCGCAGACCGGGATTTTGTTGCGGAGGCGGAGCGGCTCGGCCATTACAGCCGCTGGTCTACGATTCGGGACTTTAAGGAGTTCAGTAACGAACTGCCTAAAGAAGTGATTACAATGTATAAGCCGGAGCCCTTGCCATTTGGTACGGATGGGTTGCTGTTTATTAATGCGGACGTATATGCCATCGGACAATTGATCCGTTCCATGAACAATCAGGAGCTGTCCTTCCTGAACATTCGAGATGACCAAGGTAAGCTGCTGTTCTCCACACGGGCGGTGGAGGGGGGCGAGATTCGCTCTGGAGAAAGTGTGCTGAATGTCGTGCAATCTGAATTGACGGGCTGGCACTTCGAGAGTGGTATTGTCGGAGGTCAGTTGTTCATGTGGGTGTCCGTCATCTCTTATGTGTGGATTGCGATCGGCATCGGAACCGTGTTGTTCGCCGGCTTCTACATTATCTATATTACGCGCCGCAACTATAAGCCGATCCGGGTCATGATGAACCGGATCGAGTCGATTCAGCTAAGGCATGATAGCTTCGGGATGAGGCTCGATGAGCTAAGCCAGATCGATCGGACGCTAGAGGGGCTCATCCAGCAGACGGTGGACTACGAGAAGCAGCAGCGGGAGAACCTGCTCGTCACGAGGCGGCAGTTGTTTGTTGATCTGACCGAGGGGATTGCCAAGGGCGATCTGCTGCAACAGTTCGCTCATCTGAAGCTGTATCCATCACATGGGGCGGCGGCCTTGGATAAGTGGGCTTATGTAGCTGTGGAGTTAAATGAGTATACCGCATTCACGCAAGACTTCACGGACCGCGACCAGGCGGCACTCAAGTTCGCGATCGTCAATGTGCTGCAGGAGCTGGCGCGCGGCGAGCAGATGGAGGGCTGGGTGGAATGGACGGGAGACCGCCGTATCGGCATTATGATCGGTCATCGGGGCACAGGGGGAGCGGCAGCGGTGAAGGCGGATATCGGCAAATTTGCGTCGGCGGGTGCCGACTGGATCCGGGAATATCTGCGAATGGGACTACTGTTCGGCATCGGGCCGCTCGTACCGCTTCAGGAGATGAACGCCTCATGCAGGGAGGCGACGCAGGTCATGAGGCATAAGCTGGCGCTTGGACGGGAAACGGTCGTGATGAGCGATGATCTGCCACGCCATATTGAGGGCAGTTGGTATCGTCATCTGCAGTTGGCGTCAAGCATCGTCCGTGAATTCCGATTGTCGACAGGGGAGTGGCGCGAGCAGTTGGAGCAATTGATGCAGCGGGTCAGGGAAGAGCGTCTGAAGGATGAGGAGATTCGTCTGCTGCTGCACACGCTGCTGGAGATGCTGGGGACAGAGCTGGGACACCTGTCGGAAGAGCTGAGAACGTATATCCAGGGGGAGAAGGCCGAGCAGTGGAAGCGAGCACTTGAGGAAGTCGGCACACTCGATCAACTGACAACCGTATGTCAGGACTATATGACAGAGCTGTACAGAACGTATGTGGCGATGTGTGAGACGAAAAACCATCGTGCGATGGTGACGGAGATGCGCGGCTATATCGAGGAGCATTTTCAGAACCCGGACTTGTCCCTGAATCATCTGAGCGACCGATTCCAGATCTCGCCCAAGTATGCGTCTTATCTGTTCAAGGAAGAATTCAATATGAAATTTGTAGATTTCTTAATTCGTCTGCGTATCATGCATGCGGAGCAGCTACTGGCATCGACGGCGCGGCCCGTGCAGGAGATCGCGACAGAGGTAGGGTATGCGAATGCCATTACATTTGGCCGAGTGTTTAAGCGGGTGGTAGGTGTTACCCCTGGTGAGTTTCGCAAGCTAGGAATGACCCCGTCTGAGCCCTATGCGAAAAAGGTGTAGTGCACGAAACCGGTTTATCCCGCCCGTCCGATCAGCAGCGTAAAGCCAAGAGCAAAAAGGTTTAGCGCGTGGAAACATGTTTATTGCCCGTTGTTCGCCAGCCATGTCATACTGTGGTCATTCCAGGCAGGGCTGGCTGCTTAGCGTTGAAAGCGCATACTATCCTAGTGTGTTCCAGAAATGGAGGCGGTAAGCGGATAGCTCACTTACGCTTCCGGCACAATACGGATCATAGGCAAGAGCGCTGCCGGGGATAAATTCGGATAGATAAAGGGGCTGGGACAATGAAGGACGTCCATCAACAAAACACCGCGACACCATCACGGAAGACCAAAGCCATGCCGGCAATCGCCATTGCACTAATCTGCTCACTGCTGCTGGCAGCGTGCTCCTCCAAGCCGGAAACGCAAGGGGGCGGCAGTAATGAAGGGGAGAAGGAACGGGTAACCTTGAAGGTGGAAATATTCGACAGGGGGAATTCACCCAAGGGCTACACGATTACCGACAACTACTGGTCGCGTTGGGTTCAGGAGAACTTCGGAGCTCCACGCGGCATCGACGTGCAGTATGTGCCGGTGCCTCGTTCCGAGGAGGTCGAAAAGCTGAATGTGCTGATGGCCAGCGGCGGCGGCGTTCCAGATATTGTATTCACCTATGACACCAATACGTTCAATCGCTATGCGAAGCAGGATGGATTGACCGACTTGAAGGAGCTGCTGGACCAGCATGGGCCGAACCTGAAGAAGCTGCTGGGTGACGATGTGCTGGACTATGGGAAATACGATAACAAGCAGTTCGCCATTCCAGCGAGACGCTCGAATACTGGCAAGTATGCCTCCTTCATCCGCAAGGACTGGCTCGAGAAGTTGAACCTGCCCATCCCGCAAAATGCCGACGAGCTGTACGAGACGCTCAAGGCGTTCAAGGAGAAGGACCCAGGCGCTACCGGGGGCCAGGTCATCCCGATGGGAATGACGATAGCATCTGCTCAGTACGAGCCGTTGCTGTGGAGCTTCATCAAGCCTCTCACGGAGGAGGAGCGCTACACGCTGACCCAGCAGCTAGGCTCGAACGAGTACCCTGTGCTGCTGCCAGGGTTTAAGGATGGACTGCGATTCATGAACAAGCTCTATAACGAGGGGCTGATGAGCCGTGATTTTGGGCTGGACAAGGACAAGAAGAAGCTGGGCGAGGATATAGCGACAGGCAAGCTAGGATTTTTCAGCGAGGATGACATCAATATTTTCTATGAGAATGGTTCCTATGATTCGCTCCAGAACAATGTGCCGGGTGCAGTCATCGAACCGATCGATGTATATAAAAATGAGGAAGGAATCTACGCCAAGCCGCAATATGCACCAAACGGGATGTATATTATGATACCAAAATCAAGTGAACGCGCGGTGGAGGCGATCCAATATCTCGACTGGATGGCTCAGGAGGATGTACTGTTCACGATTCAGAACGGGGTAGAGGGCGAGAACTACGAGCTTGTGGATGGCATCCCGGTGACAAAGAACGATCAGACAGAGGAAGCGATTAACCGGATGTTCAATGTCGGGGATCTGGCCATCGTATCCAACGGCAAGCAGTTCGGCAGTCTGGAGAAAAATCTGCAGGCTCGTGCGTATCAATTCCCGCAGAAGTTTCTGGAGCAGGTCACGAAGGCGCAGCAGATTGCCAATACGGATACGATCCCGCTCGTGCCGATGCCGCGACCGATCGAGGCGCAGACCAAATTCGGAACGGCCCTGCTGGATAAGTTCAATGAGATCATCGTGAAGACAACGATGGCCAAGCCGGATCAGTTCGACAGTATCTATGAGTCCATGCTGGAGGATTACATGCGCAATGGCGGCCAGGCGATACTGGATGAGCGCAAGGCGGTCTATGAGGAGATGAAATCGAAGTAGGCTCGCGGCACTGCCTGCGTAGTCAGGAAGGGGGAGAAGGCCGATGGGCACCTATATGCGGAGATATTGGCAGCTATATGCGCTGCTAATGCTGCCAATTGCTTATTTTCTAATCTTTAGATATGGCCCGATGTACGGGATTCAGATTGCATTCAAGGATTTCAACTTTTTTCAAGGAATTACAGGCAGCGAGTGGATCGGCCTGGATGCCTTCAGGGAAGTATTCGCGATGCGGGATTTCCATCTCGCATTGCGCAATACGCTGATGCTCAATTTTCTCGATCTGCTCGTCTCATTCCCGGCGCCGCTCATTCTGGCTGTCCTGCTGTTCGAGATGAGGCACCAGTGGTTCAAGCGGCTGTCGCAGACAATTCTGTATATCCCGCACTTTATCTCCTGGGTCATCATTGGCGGTATCGTATACCAGGTGTTCGGCACCCAGTCCGGGATGATCAACAATATGCTGAAGGCGCTCGGATTAGAGGCGATCCCTTTTCTGACGGAGAAGTCGAGCTGGCTGCTTACGTACCTGTTCGTCGGTGTATGGCAGAGCGCGGGCTGGGGCACGATCATATACTTGGCGGCGCTGACGGCGATCAACAAGGAGCTGTTCGAGGCAGCGCAGATCGATGGCGCAGGCAGACTGAAGCGAATCTGGCACGTGACGCTGCCGGGCATTAAGCCGACGATTGTCGTACTCCTCATCATCAATCTGGGGCATATGATTACGATAGGCTTCGAACGACCGTATGTTATCGGCAATCTGGCCGTCCGCGAGTACGCAGATGTGCTCAGCACCTTCGTCTACCGTATCGGCCTGCAATCCGGTCAATATACGCTCGCTACGGTCGTCGGGCTGTTCCAGGCTGTTGTCGGACTGGTGTTCGTGCTAAGCGCGAACTACCTGTCCAAGAAGCTGACTGATGAGAGCATTCTGTAGCACAGACCTGCAAGCGCGCAGCCCGGGCGCTGCCGGACCACAGGTTCGGCGGCGCCCGCGGCAGGCTGTGCTGCTGTAGAAGAAAGGAGTGGAGTGCCGATGAAAGAGCATACGGCCAATAAGATTTTTGATGGCGTCAATTTCGTGGTGCTGCTTGTATGCACACTGCTGTGTCTGGCCCCGTTCGTTCATATTGTTGCCATCTCCTTCAGCTCTGCGCCAGCGATCTTGTCCGGCAGTGTGAATCTGCTGCCGATTGAGTTCGAGCTGGATGCTTATCTGAAGGTGTTCACAGATCAGTCGATGATCCGCGCGCTTGGCTTCACAATTATGCTAACCGCCATCTTCACCGCGCTGTGCATGATGATGACGATTGCGATCGGCTACCCGTTGTCCAAGCGCAATCTGAAGGGACGTCAGGTGTTCATGTTTATCGTCATGATCACGATGTTTTTCTCGGGCGGCATCATTCCCGAGTACATTCTGATTCGCAACTTGAATCTGCTTGATTCGATCTGGGCACTGGTGCTGCCGGGGCTGATCAACCCGTTCTACCTGATCATTATGATCTCGTTCTTCAAGGGCATCCCTGAAAGCTTGGAGGAATCGGCGGAGATTGACGGCAGCAGTCATTTTCGCACCCTGCTTCACCTAATCATTCCGCTGTCGCTGCCCGTCATTGCGACACTGAGTCTGTTCTATGCGGTTGGACGGTGGAATGGCTTTACGGATACGCTGCTCTACATTAACAGTCCTGAGCTGTACCCGATCCAGCTCAAGCTGTATCAGATGATTCAGAACAACATGGTCACCGATCTGATGAAGCTGGAGGGTGCTCAGATGGGCAAGATGGTGCCGGAGAGTCTGAAGGCGGCCAGCGTCGTGTTCGCAACGGTGCCCATTCTCATCGTGTACCCATGGCTGCAGCGTTATTTTGTGAATGGGGTAATGCTAGGCGCGGTGAAGGGGTAGTGGGGCGGTTGTGGTGGGGCACTAAAGAAGTCTTTGTTCCCGGGGATTCCCTAATGAACGTAAGAATGGCATAACCCGGGAACAAAGGAATGTGGACTAAGCTTCTATGCTAGACTATCCAAAGATGACTACAAGTTCAGCGTCAACTCCGGCATTGGGTTTACCGCTTTGCCCAGTACATCGGTGCTTAACTGCCTTGGGCCCAGATGAGACGCTACGGGACAGAGGGTTCTTCCGATCCCTGTTAAAGCCCGATTCCTTTTATTTGTATGAGGACTATGGTGGGAATCGGTCTTTAAAGGCGAACACTGACGTTTCTCCAGAATCCCTCCGCCCCTCTGCTGAGCTCAGTTTTCTGTCAAGCACTTATTTTTTGATCGAGCCTTTTTTCCTTGCCTAAATTAACAAAAAGCATCGTAAGAATACTTCAAAAAGATTCTCGAACGATGCTTTTTGGCGTTTCACGCTTCCTGCATGTAATAGCTGCGGAACTCGGTCGGGGTGAGGGCGGTCCATTTCTTGAATAGTGTGCTGAAATAGCGTGAGTCGGGATAGCCGACCCGCTCGGCGACCTCGTATACTTTGATGGCGGGGTCAGTGAGCAGGATCGCCTCCAGCTCCTCGTCATCGATCGGCTTGAGGATGAAGCTCAAGTCGATGACGACAATGTCTGGCTGCAGCTTGCAAATCAGCTTCACTCCTTCCCTTCGATTGCATCCTTTGCGTATGACCGCTAGATCGGGACTGGGTCACTACATTAAATGAAAAATAAAATAAATTTTATAAAATTATGTACAAAATGTAAATAAAATGATATTCTGGGGAAGAGCTTATGTCAGAAATGGCAGAGTGTGTTCAACAGCTACTGGGAATGGAGCTCTTACATTACTAGCGCAGGCATGCAGCTTGGCAAAGGAAGTGAATGTATATGGGGTATTTATCGAATATATATTTCATAACAAAAGGAATTATTAAAATAAAGGGCTTCCCAGTCCTCACCCTCACTATGCTAATGATTGGAACTGCTTATGCACTGACATATCCCTATATGTCGCTATTCGGGGTGAATGAACTTAATATGACACCAACAAAGCTGGGCATTTTTATGTCGTTAAGCGCAGTATCGGGAATCATTTTAAGTTCGATTCTTGCGAGGTTGTCAGATCGTAATGTGCCTAGGAAAATTATTCTCATCATTAGTTTGTGTTCAGGCGGTATCGGTTACGCATTTCTTGCATTTGCACGTGATTATGGGACTGTACTAGTTATATCGATCGTTTTTCTAGGGGTGTCATCTGCCTCCTTTCCCCAGCTTTTCGCCTATGCGAGAGACCATGTTTCGACAGTGATGCACGATAAACTGGCAGTATCCACCAACTTTTTAAGAATGTGTTTCTCTGGGACATGGGTATTTTTTCCGTTTGTTGGTGCCCTTGTGATCGCGGCTGCAGGTTACCGGGGGTTGTTCATTGTTGCTTCGGCTTTTTATCTCATAAATGCACTATTGGTCATTCTGCAATTTCATATACAGCGCGTTTCCATAACGGATCATACAGAGAAAAGTAACCTTAATCAAACAAAAGCAGGTTTCTCGGTTCCCGTATTATTCAGTTTGTGCGCATTTACCTTGATAGAAACTGCTGGGGCGATGAGCATAATTGCTCTACCGTTGCTTATAACGATTTCTCTGCATGGCAGTGATTCAGACGTAGGTTTACTTTTCGGTGCATCGGCTGCGCTAGAGGTTCCTTTTATGTTGCTTTTCGGAATTATCGCCTTAAAAGTCAAAATGAGGAGCCTTATTTTGTTAGGGGCTGGTATTAATGTGGTTTACTATACTTTCCTCAGCTTAGTATGGGAAGTTTGGCAGGTCGCTCCTCTGCAAATTATAAGTGCTGGGGCGGTTTCTATATTAATGGGAATTGGTATTACTTATTTTCAAGAACTGATGCCTGGGAGTACTGGCACAGCTACAACGTTGTTTTCCAATACCTCTAGAGTAGGTTCAATGGTGGGCGGAGTAGCTACAGGATTTATAATGCAACAGTTGGGGTTGCCATTTGTATTTGTTTGTTGTGCGATCTTATCAGCAGCATCGTTTCTACTCCTTGTATGCATACGATTATTTACTGTCAAAATGTCAATATAGAACCACAACGTCAAATTAACTAATTCGTAAAGGAAGTGCGACTTGAAGGCAAGTATTGTCATACCCACTTTTAATAATAGAGAATTAATTGAGCCATGTTTATTATCTTTAAACCATCAGATACTTGACTCCTCAATTCATTTCGAGGTTATTGTAGTCGATGATGGGTCGACAGATGGTACCGGCCCTTTAATAGCCTCATTGGATCTCAACTATGAGCTGCGTTATTCCTATATTAATCGAAAATCAGGATCGTCCCGTTCTCAAGCAAGGAATATAGGAATTAATTTGGCCCAGGGAGATGTAATTATTTTTCTGGACGGAGATCAGGTTGTTGACCTGGGGTTTGTAAAAGAGCATTTGCGAATCCACCAAGTAAGGGATGATCTTGCCGTTATTGGTCTGAGGAAGTATCTATCCAAAGGGAAAGTTGATATTGATAAGATACGGTCTGGATTGATCACTGATGCACTACCCAGAGTAGAGCAACATGATGAAAGGTGGAATTTATTGAATAGATTCTCAGAGAATCTATTCAATATAAAAACGGCATGGCATCTATTTATGACTTGTAACGTTTCAGTACGTAAAGAGCATCTCGTTGCCGTGGGTTGCTTGGACGAAGGTTTTTTAAACTGGGGGCTAGAGGACTGTGAACTGGGATATAGACTTTCACAAATCGGTATAAAGTTTGTTTATGGTAGAAATGCATTGGTTTACCATCAGTATCATGCATCAGATTTTGATGAAAAGAGGTATTTGGAATGGCTGGAGAATTTCAAATATTTCCAATCCAAGCATCCAGTTATAGAGGTCGCAGCACAGAATGCTTTGATCGATTTTTTTGATCCTAAGGTCAGAAAATCGTGGCTTAGTTGCTATCTCCGTTTTGAGTTTGCCATACGGGCAATAAAAGGGCGCATACCTGAAGCTCAAAAAATTAGTATTTTAGAAGTGACTGCCCAAGAAGAGATTAATATCATTGATTTAATTAAAGCAGAAGCTGCTAAGGGAAATGTTGTTGTAATTGATGAAAGCGACCAAGATCACTTAGACATCGAAGTCCAATGCCTTGAACCTCAGAACGAAATACTATATTTTAAAGCCTCAGATGATAAGAGAAAACTCGAAATCTATCAACTATTAATCAACCAAGGTGTATATCCTCATTTAAATATTATTAATAAAGGGAGATACTAGATGAGCCAAACTAAAAAAGGAACTATATTTGTCGGTATGAGTTCAGGGTTCGGTCCTTTGCCAATGATTATGCCTATTGTGAAAAAACTAGAAGAAAGAGGATTTGAGGTTATTTGCAACATAGCTGAAGATAGTGCAATCGTTCTTAAAAGAGCAGGTTTTACACATTATGATGAAATACCGGTGTTAGAGCTTCCTGATAATTTATCTCCAAAAGGACCGAAATGGTATGACTTAGACCATTATTGGGGGAGATGGGGATATCTTGATTTCAATTATGTACGAGCCTCTGTTTTGAGTTACATAGGTGCAATACAGAAAATGAAGCCCGACTTGATTATTGCACAATTTAGTCCCCCTACTACGATAGCGGCAAGGTTTCTTGGTATACCTTTAATCTCCATGACGCAAGCTTGCTTCCATCCAGGTTGCCGAGGAGGAAGGGTTGGATGGTGGGAAGAGCAACCAGAAGAATATCGAAGGACTAGTCTTGTCGTAAATGAGGTTTTAGCGAGCTTCAACCTTGACCCAATCAATAAAATGGAGGAATTAAATGTTGGAGATATAACCATTATACCTAGTTTCCAAGAGTTCGATCCTACTGAAGATGATGATGCAGTCTATATAGGACCACTTCTTTGGGAAGGACCGAAGCAGCATGGGGCAGAGTTTGCTTTTAAGTCGAATGATAAGAATCGAATATTTGTATATACTGGTAATTTGCATGATTCAGCAGGACCCTCTGGTCTTACCATATTGAAAAATACAGTGGAGGCGCTCAACCATACAGAGTTTGAGGTTATTATTTCCACAGGTGTTGGGCAAAAGCTCGAAGAGGCTCCGTATACAGCCCCCAATATCACCTTAACAGACTGGGTATCCGCTAATGATTTGATTAAAGAGTGCGATCTGATGATTCATCACGGGGGCCACGGAAGTATTATGCTTAGTTTGCTTAATGAGGTCCCCTCAATAGCTATTCCGACTTTCTCAGAAAGAGAGTACAATGCCAGGCAATTAAAAGATCTCGGGGCGGGGGACTATATTTTGCCTAATGAATTGACACCCGACAAGCTTGTCTTACAAATTAGAGCGATACTCGGGAACCCGGAAATAAAACAAGCGGCTTCCTATTGGGCGAATGAAGTGAAAAATAGGAACTACGGAGGAGAAGAACAAGCAGCTGAACTTATAAGCAGAAAATTGGCCAAATTTTCCTAACCTATCCTTAGGTGGGATTTGGCCATTTAATAATCACAGGGAGGGGATATTATGCCTAAACAGGAAGACAAATATATTAAAGATAACATTATGGGTAGTAATAAGAAAATTCATGATGTAATAGGCGTTGGGCTGGGGCCTTTTAATTTATCATTGGCAGTAGCCATCCAGGAAGAGATTGAAACCAAAAATGAGATTATAGAGGCTTTATTCCTAGAACGAAAACGAGAATTTAATTGGCATCCTGATATGATGATTGAAGATACGACCATGCAGGTTGCATTTCTGAAAGATCTGATCACCATGAAAAATCCAAAAAGTAAATTCACTTTTTTGAATTATTTGTCCGAAAAAGATCGATTAAGTAGCTTTGTTAATTTAAGAGATTTTTATCCTACAAGAATGGAGTTTACAGATTATTATAATTGGGCAGCAAACCAGGTAAGACATCAACTGAAATTCGGGAAGGAAGTTATTAGTGTAACGCCGCAAAAAAACCAGGCTAATCAAGTGGAAATCTTGAAATTAACTGTCAGGGATATCTCTACTGATCGTTTGGAGGAATATTGGACATACAATTTAGTTGTAGCTACAGGTTCAATTCCATGGAGCCCTGTGGGCAATATTCAAGGTCGAAATGTATTTCACACAGCAGACTTTTTAAAATACATAAAAGAATATCCAGAAGCGGAAAAGGAGTATAAATTTGTTGTAGTGGGCTCAGGCCAAAGTGCAGCCGAAGTTGTTCAGTATCTATTGAAAAATTATAAGAATGCAGAAATAACGGCGACCATGAGACAATTTGCGTATAGGCCTATTGACGCCAGTGAATTTGTTAACGAATTGTACGATCCTAATGCTATCGATTTCTTTTATAACTTGCCTCTGGATAAAAGATCAGAATTGCTCAAAACATACCGTCACACAAACTATGCGTCAATTGATAGCGAGATAATTAGCAGTATCTATAAAATCGTTTACAGTGAAAAAGTGATAGGTAAATATCGAATGAATTTCAAATCATTTACTGAATTGCATGGAGTAGAGGTACAAGAAAACGGAGTGATAGTAAAGCTGAATAATTTAATTGATGGAACAACCGCATCATTAGTTGCTGATGCGATCATTCTGGCTACAGGCTATTATCGGAACCCGGATATTCCTATTCTCGACAAGCTTAAGGAATACTTTGTGAAAGATGATGATGGGAAAAATAAAATAAATCGTGACTATAGTTATGTTACGTCTCCTCAAATGTTGCCTGGGATATTTATTCAAGGTTTTTGCGAAGAAACCCATGGAGTATCCGATACAAATTTATCAAATGCCTCACACCGCGCCGCAGATATTTTAAATTCAATATTGCTAAAAAGATCTAAATATGGGTATAATTATATAGATTTTACAAATCTATTACAAGTAGGCGATTAGGGATGTATTTACATGGTACTAGTAGGGTCAATGAAAAGGGACATTTGGAAATCGCCGGGTGCGATGCGGTTGAACTGGCTCAAAAATATGGCACTCCTCTATATGTTTATGATGAGCAGTTGATCAGATCTAAAATCCGTTCATTTATTGATGCTTTTAAAAGGAATGATATTCCATTTCAAGTTGCCTACGCTTCTAAAGCTTTATCTACAGTTGCAATGTGTCAAATTGCAAGTGAAGAAGGACTATGCTTGGATGTGGTATCTGGAGGCGAACTTTACACCGCTTTAAAAGCGGGATTTCCATCGTCAAGAATACATTTTCACGGCAATAATAAAACAGTCGATGAAATTACCATGGCTTTGGATGCCCAAATTGGATGTTTTGTAGTGGATAATTTGTATGAACTTCATTTACTTAATCAATTGGCAACAGAAAAGGGAAAGGAAGTATCTATTTTGCTTCGTCTCTCTCCTGGTGTTGAAGCACATACTCATGAATATATTCAAACGGGACAGCAAGATTCAAAGTTTGGTTTTGATATTATCAGTGGTCAAGCGATTGATGCGGTTGGGAAAACTATGGAATTAGAGTATCTCAAACTGCTTGGTTTCCATTGTCACATTGGATCTCAAATATTTGAAACTGAGGGGTTTACACTTGCAAGTAAAAGGTTCCTCCAGATCGTTGAGGAAGTAAAGAATAAGTACGAATTCGAAATTAAGGTGATAAATCTCGGAGGAGGCTTCGGGATTAGATATGTGGACGGCGACAATCCACTACCGCTAGAGAGTTATGTTGATGCGATTGTACAGACGGTTAAAATGGAGTGCATAGGAAAGAATTTGAAAATTCCTGAGATATGGGTGGAGCCGGGAAGAAGTATAGTCGGAGATGCCGGAACCACTCTATATACGATAGGATCTTCGAAGAATATTCCAGGAATACGTAAATACGTTGCTGTAGATGGCGGGATGAGCGACAATGTCAGACCAGCACTGTATCAGGCTAGATATGATGCGTTTATAGCTAACCGAGTGAATGATGAACCTAATGAATTGGTTTCAATCGCTGGTAAGTGCTGTGAAAGCGGAGATATGTTAATCTATGATATAGAACTTCCTGAACCCAAAACAGGCGAAATATTGGCGGTAAGTTGCACTGGGGCATACGGCTATTCGATGGCAAGTAATTATAATCGAATTGTGCGTCCTGGAGTGGTATTCGTTAAGGATGGTAAGTCTGCTGTGGTAGTTAAGAGAGAAACCTACGATCAAATTGTGCAAAACGATAATGAGATTAATTATGAAGAATTTACCTGCCCTCTGTCAGGTTGAAGTGTTTCGGCTATGTTCAATGCAAGTCAGGGGGTTACTTAATGAGTGAATATTTGGAGAGAAGACACTCGGCATTAAGAGAGGCTGAAAGGAAAGCAGTGGAGCTTTTCAAGGCAATCGAAGAAAAAAATATAATACGAAGCAATAGAACCGAGAAACAAATAAATCGTGAAATATATGATTTAGCATTCCAGATGTATGGTATCAAGAAATATTGGCATAAACGTATTGTTCGCTCGGGCAAGAACACGTTGTGCCCATATGAAGAAAATCCGCCCAATCTGACAGTTCTTGAAGATGATATAATCTTTCTTGATTTTGGTCCTATTTTTGAGGATTGGGAGGCTGATTTCGGTCGAACCTATGTCATTGGAGAAGATGGCAATAAGCTGAAGCTATTAGATGACATTGAAAAAGTCTGGGATGAAGGGAAAGCGTATTTTCAATCCCAGCCGAATATTACTGGCAGTGAACTCTTTTCCTACATTAGTGGTCTTGCACGAAAGTATGGTTGGGAACTCGGAGGATCTCATGCCGGTCATCTGATCGGCGAATTTCCTCATGAACAAATTCAAGGTGATGAAGTTGAGAATTATATTCATACTAATAATAAGACCATCATGAGAGCTCCTGATCCAAACGGTCATCCGCGTGATTGGATTCTAGAGGTTCACTTAATCGATAGGAATCTGGGCATCGGAGGGTTCTTCGAACAGTTGCTCACCGTTGACTAGTGGCTACATTTGCTCAAACAAATAAACAAAAAGCATCGTGAGAATCCGTATAGGAGTTCCTTAAACGATGCTCCTTTGCATGGGCGCTTGTACCGTATCCGTCGCCGGCTACTCCTGCATGTAATAGCTGCGGAACTCGGTCGGGGTGAGGCCGGTCCATTTCTTGAATAGTGTGCTGAAATAGCGTGAGTCGGGATAGCCGACCCGCTCGGCGACCTCGTATACTTTGATGGCGGGGTCAGTGAGCAGGTCGGCTGCTTTTTTGAGACGATGATGCGTGCAATATTCCAAGAAGGTGTAGGAGGTCTTGCTCTTGAACAGCTTGCTCAGGTAGCTCTCGCTAATGTACAGATGATCAGCAATATCCTTGAGCGAGAAATTGCGCTCGATATGGCAGTTGATATAGTCGATGGCCGCTTGCAGGTAACGGTCATTGGGTCGTCCATTCTCATAGGAAGCCAGCCTTCCGTAGAGCTCGGGAATGCCGGACGCTTGTGTCGCCATCGCCAGATCGTAACGCTTCTTGCGGCGCACAGCGTCCGCCGCCTTGAGCAGGATCGCCTCCAGCTCCTCGTCATCGATCGGCTTGAGGATGAAGCCTTGCGCACCCAGGTCGATGGCGGCCTTGGCATACTTGAAGTCGCTGTAGCCCGTAATGAAGATGAATTCCGTATCCACCACTGTCCGCACCTCCTGCATCATCTCGATGCCGGTCAAGCCTGGCATACGAATGTCGGTGACGACAATGTCTGGCTGCAGCTTGCGAATCAGCTCCGCTCCCTCCCTTCCATCTGCGCACTCCCCAACGACCTCACAGCCGAAGGTATCCCAGGGCGTTGTCCATACCAGCCCCTTGCGCAATGTCAGCTCATCTTCAATGACCATCACCTTGAGCACTAGCTTCACTCCTCTCGTCGAATCTCCGGTAGGGCGCGCGGAAGCTGATGCGTGTCCCTTGCCCTGGCGCGCTCTCGATGCTCAGCCCGCAGGCTTCTCCATAGTAGAGCTGAATACGCTTGTGAACGTTGCTGATGCCAATGCCATCCTGATGCTGTCCGCTGCGGATGCGCTCCAGCAGCTCCGGCGGGATGCCAGCGCCGTTATCCGCAATCTCGAACTCAATCTCCTGATCTGCCGCGACTGCGGACATGCTGAGGTAGACGTTGCTGCTCTGATTCTCGAAGCCGTGAACAATAGCGTTCTCGACGAGCGGATGAAGCAGCAGCCGCGGGATGCGAGCGTCGCGGATGCCGGGATCGACACGAATGTCCAGAAATAGCCGGTCCTCGAAGCGAATTCGCTGAATGTACAGGTAGTTCTCGATCAAGTCCATCTCCGCGCCGAGCGTCGTCTCCTCCTCATCCACATGAATCATGCCGCGAAGCAGCTTTGCCAACTGGACGACGATAAGATTGACTTCTTTGGTCTTATTCAGCTTCGCATTCCACTTGATTAGATCGAGCGTATTGTAGATAAAATGCGGGTTCAACTGTGCCTGCAGCGCCTTCATCTCCGCGATCCTCAGCCGCTGCTGCTCCTCCTTGGCGCTGGCGATCAGGTCGATAATCTGTGAGACCATCGAATTAAAGCCGCTGCCGACGATGCCGAATTCATCCTTGCGGTTCGACTCGATCCGCGTGGATAGATCGCCCATCGTAATGCGCTTCATCGCATAGGCCAGCTCGTTCACTGGCTTGAAGACGTACTTCGATATTCTGTAGGCGCAATAGACGCAGATGAGCAGACTGATCAGCCCGGCGATGACGAAGAGCAGTTGAATGTAGCCGATGCTCTGTCTCACCAGCGTATCCGGGGAAAAGGCGACCGTGCGCAGCGTAAGTCCGGTGGACAGGGCGCTCTGCGACAGCCAGTTGCTGCCCGGCTCATCAGCGGCGCGGCGCAGCGTGCCCTCCCGCTCGGGGTAGCGGGTATCGACTAGCGTGAACCCGTGCTCGTCGATGACGATAAAGTCCATCGCGTAGGGGGTATCATCTGCACTGATCAGATCAAGCAGATGGCTGCGCGTGACATCGACGATCATATAGCCCAGCACCGCCCCCGAGCTGCTATGCACCGTCTGCACCAGACTGAGGACGACCCTTCCGCGCCCTGGCGCCTCATACGTCTGGGGGTAGACCTGCATCTCCCCTTCCTGGCGATGAGCCGTGCGGAAGATTCCCCAGCCGCGATGCTTCTGCGGATAATACATGGCGGGCAGGGGGCTGGTGGAGAAGTGCAGGCTGCCATCTGTGCGGATGATATAGAGCGCGGGCTTATGCTTCTTGCCCGCGAGCAGCAGGTGCATGCGCTGCTCGATGTTTTTGCGCTGGTTGTCATCGCCGCTGATCAGCGCTTGCCTAGCCTCCGGCAGATCGCTGAGTGTGCCCAGGATGGTGCGGTACTCTTCAGCCAGCAGGTCGAACCGCTCTGAGATGGCGGCCACCTTCTGCTGAGTCTGCATGCTATATTGCTCTTGAAAAAAGCGCTTGGAGAAGCCATAGGTGATCGCGCCGATAATGAGCAGCGGAATGACACTGACCAGCAGGAAGAAGAGGAGCAGCTTGGAGTAGAAGCTGATGGGTCGGTTCATGCGCGTGGCCTCCTTATGCGGCGGAAGACGCCTCAGAGCCGCAGTCCGGTGCGGCCTGCCATCAAGCGGTCAGGCCGCCGCCGAACGCGGCGGCGCTTCTAGGATGGGAGCTTATGAATGATATAGCCCTGCCTGGGGCCTCCATTAGCAATCGCGATGGTTCAGAGCCGCTGCAGCAGCTCCTGCTGAATCGCCCCATTGCTGGCGGCGAGATCAGTGATGGCCAGATTGGCATCCAGCTTGTTCCCTTGCCAGTCGCTGGCTTGCCCGCCCGCCTCCTCCAGCAGCACCAGGCCGGCAGCGATGTCCCAGATCTTCAGATCCTGCTCGAAGTAGCCGTCCAGCCGCCCGGCGGCGACATAGGCCAGATCGAGCGAGGCGGGCCCCTTGCGCTTCATGTCCTGGCAAGCGGCATAGACCTTGCCGACCGCGGCGAGCATCGGCGCGCTCTTGGCGCGGTCATAGGGCAGGCCGAAGCCGATGATGCATTGCTCCAGCGCGGTATGCTCGGACACGTGCAGCGGCTGGCCGTTCAGGAAGGCGCCCTGCCCGCTAAGCGCAGTGAACAGCTCGCCGTTGAACGGGTTATAGATGATGCCGAAGCGTTGCCCCGGGCTGTAGTGGGCGACCGAGATGGCAACATGCGGGTAGCCGTGAATGAGATTCGTCGTGCCGTCGATCGGGTCGACAATCCAGCGCGAGCCGATCGCTCCGTAATCGTTGTCTGCATTTTCCTCGGAGATGAATGCGCTTTCGGGAGACAGGGCGGACAGCCCTTCCTCCAGTTGATGCTGGACGCTCATATCGATGTTGGTCACGTAGTTGGCAAAGCCCTTCTCCTCAATCTTCAGATGCTTGCAAGCATTGCGGACATATTCGCCGCATTGAAGGACGAGAGAGACGGTTTCTATCATCATAGCATGCATTGGCGTTCTCCTCACTGTCATATTTTACATCAGCACGCTGCGGCCGCCGGAGAACTTGTTGAACAGCAGCAGGGAAACGACAGTCGCTGCCGACAAGATGGAGGCCAGCGCGGCGGCCGTGCCGAAGCTATCCTTGAAGATTTCAGTAAAGATCGCGACCGAGATGGTGCCTGTCTGCCCGGAGAACAGAATAATCGTCGAGCTGAGCTCATTAATCGTCTGTACCCAGCTCAGGATGGCACCGGCGAACAGGCCGGGCAGCATGAGGAATGCGGTCGTCTTGAAAAATGTGCGCATCGGCGGCACCCCCAGACTAATCGAGGCCTCCTCAATGCTCGGATCGATCTGATACAGAATCGCCGTGCTGGAGCGCAGGATGAACGGCAGCTTGCGGATAACATAGGCGATGATGATGATCGCTGCCGTGCCCGTCAGCATCAGCGGGCCTTTGTTGAAGGCCATGACCAGCCCGATGCCCAGCACGGAGCCGGGGATGACATACGGGAACATGGCCAGGGAATCGAGCAGAGACGTCACCCATGATTTGCGCCGCACAACCACGTAGGAGAGCAGAAGTCCGACAATAATCATGATCAGGATGGCGATGCTGGCGAAATAGAACGTATTGCCGATATTGCGCGCCAGCTTGAAGCCAATCGTCCTGTAGCTATCAAGACTGAAGCCGCTGACGAACAAGGGCCCGCGCGTCTTGATGAAGGAGGTGATGAAGACCACGATCTGCGGCGTAACCGCGAACAATGAGATCAGGAACGCGGCGGCTGTCATCAGCGTGCGCCCAAGCGGCTGGAGCTTCTGCACAGCAGGCGGGCGCAGCGCGCTCATGCGATAGTTCTTGCGCGAGATGGCATACTTCTGCACGAACAGCACCAGCAGCGCACACAGGACAATCACCGTACTGAGCGTGCTCGCCAGATAGACATTGCCGCCGATGTCGCTCATATATTCCTCGTAGACCACGACCGGCAGTACCTTATAGCCCTCGGCGATCAGCAGGGGCGTCCCGAAGTCGGCCAGTGAGGTCATGAAGACCACCAGCGCACCAGCGCTGATCGTAGGCATAATGACCGGGAAGGTAAGCGTCAGCAGCTTGCGCATGCGGGACATGCCCAGATTCTCAGCCGCCTCCTCCAGTGAGCTGTCCATATTGCTAAGCGCCCCGGCAACGTACAGATAGACGAAGGGGAACAGCTTGAGCGTGAAGACAAGAATCATGCCATAGAAGCCGTAGATGGTCGGCAGTGTAATGCCGATCTGCTCGAACATCCGGGTGACGAAGCCATTGCGCCCGAGCAGCAATATCCAGGAATAGGCGCCAATGAAGGGCGGAGAGAGCAGCGACAGAATAATCATAATGTTGATTGCCGCCTTGCCCCACACGTTGAAGCGCGTCATCACATAGGCGAGCGGCACCCCGATCAAGGTAGCCAGTAACGTCGTGACAGCCGATACGGTCAGGCTGTGCTTCAAGGTATCCAAATAATATTTGGTCTGAAAAAATTCCTGAAAGTGAATGAGCGACAGCTTGCCCGTCTCCGGGTGGTACAGACTCTTGAGGAAGAGCGAGGAGAACGGGTAGACCAGAAACAGAATCATCAGCGCCAGCAAAATAATAATGACGAGAAGCCAGAAGGAGGGCAGTCTCAGCTTCAGACCGGAGCGCGCGGAGCGTTCCGGCGGAGAGATGACGGGCTTGCTCATCGCAGCGCCTCCTTCGTGTCACAGTCGAACAGATGCAGGCGCGCGGGGCTGAAGGCCAGACTGACCTTATCGCCCATGCTGCGCAGATGATCTGTATCCTTGGCGTATTCATTCACCTCAACGACCGTGCCGCTGTTCAGCATGACCTCATAGCTGATATAGTCGCCAAGGAAGGTCACCATGCTAATCACACCCCGCAGCTCGCCATCCACACGCTCTGTCATGTACAGATCCTCGGGACGGATCGCAGCATCAACCGGGCCGCGGCGTTCCTTGGCAATCGTCACATTGAGCGAGGCCATGCCTTCAATGACCACCGTGCAGGTACCGTCTCCAAGCGGGAGCATCTCGGCCTTCATGAAGTTGGATGTGCCGATGAAGCCTGCGACGAAGGAGGTGGCCGGCTTCGAGTAGATCTCCTGCGGTGTGCCGATCTGCTCGACGATGCCGGCGTTCATGACCGCTACCCGATCAGACATCGCGAGCGCCTCCTCCTGATCATGCGTCACATAGATCGTCGTAATATTCATGTCCTTCTGAATCTTCTTGATGGCGATCCGCATCTGAATCCGCAGCTTGGCATCCAGGTTGCTCAGGGGCTCATCCATCAGCAGGATAACGGGATGAATCACGAGCGCCCTTGCTAGCGCAACCCGCTGCTGCTGTCCGCCGCTAAGCTGAGACGGGTCGCGATCCTTATACTGGCGGATATGCATCAGCTCCAGCATCTCGTCCACGCGCTCGGCGATGATCTTCTTGGAGAGTCGGCGGGCCTTGAGGCCGTAAGCCACATTATTTTGAATCGTCATATGGGGAAAGATGGCGTAGTTCTGGAACACCATCCCGATATTTCGCTTGTAGGCTGGAATATCATTGATGACCTGATCATCGAAGTAGATCTCGCCGCTCTCGATGGAATTGAAGCCCGCGATCATGCGCAGCAGGGTCGTTTTGCCGCAGCCGGATGGGCCGAGAATCGTGAAAAATTCGCCTTCCTTAATGGAGAAATCAATGCCGTTAACTGCAATATGGTCGCCATACTTCTTGGTTACCTTGCGAATCGTAACACGGTGGCTCATCTATACCTTCACCTCTTATCTGGTTGGGGAGGCGGCTTCCGGCGATGCAGGAGCCGGGATGCCGCGGCAGACTGTGGCAGACTGTGGCAGACCGCGACACCTGCTTGCCGAATATTCGCACCTCCCGTTATTATGAGCTTGAAGCGATCTGCAAGCAGGGCAAGACGGATTGGCGGGCAGCCAGCCTGTACTCGCCGCATTCCGTTAGGCTTGATGCCCACAGCCTGCTGAACATGTTATTGCCCGACGACAAATTCCTTCCACTTCTTCGTGATCATCTCTTTGTTGGCAATCACCCATTCCATGTCATACGGAATCTTGTTGAGCTGATCGAGCGGTGCCATGCCCTCCGGCTCCGATACATCTGTCCGCACTGTGCGACGGTAGATCCCGCCAATCTGTGACTGCGTCTCCTTGCTGAGCAGGAAATCAACGAATTTTTGCGCGTTCTCCATGTTTTTGGCATTCTTGACGATAGCAAGGCCAGAGGTCAGCAAGGTGTTGCCGTCGCTCGGATAGACGATCTTGAGGTCAGCCCCGGATTCGAGATATTTCAGCGCGCCTTGCTCGTAGGTAACACCGACACTGTACTCGCCGTCCGATACACCCTTGAAGGTGCCGGAGGAGCTGCTGATCAGCTTGCCGTCGAGGTTATCCACGAACCGCTTGATCAGGTCCATCCCGTCCTCGCGAGTCGGCTTGGACAGGATCATATTAACGACCGCCGTGAAGGAGGAGCCGGACTTCACCGGATCGGCATGGGCGATCTTCCCCTTCCACTTGGAATCCGTCAGATCCTCCCAGGATCGAGGCGCATCCTCATCCTTGACGAGCTTCGGATTGTAGACGATGACCATCGGCTCCAGGTTGAACCCGTACCAGGTATGGTTCGGACTCTTCGCTTCCGGGATCAGACTAGCCAGCTCTGTGCTCTCGTAAGGCTCCAGCAGATCGTCTACGACGGCATAGCCATCTACGAAGCCGCCCCACAGCACATCTCCTAGCGGGTTCGCCTGTTCAGCCCGAATGCGGGCGACCAGCTCTCCCGTGCCTGCACCAACCAGATTAACGGTAATGCCGGTCTTCTCCTGAAATTCCTTGACGATCGGGTCAGACCAGTCGGCTGCGTGTGAGTAATACAGGGTGAGCGAGCCGGAGCCCTCCGTACCGGCGGAATCGCCGTTGGAGCTGCCGCAGGCGGCCGTCAGCATACTGATTACAAGCAGCAAGGCGAGCAGGGTTGCCATTCTTCTTTTCATAGGGGTGCCTCCTCTGTTTTAACTTCTCCAGCATGCTGTATCCTTCGCTTCCTCGTGCGGTAGTTTGGCTGCTGCCACTAGCGTAGGGAGCATGCTGATCTGCGCGACGCCGACGCCGTGTTTCCCGAGCCGCTGCTGTGGTTAAGAACGACGGTGACCGTTTGCGCTTGATGTTTACGCTTACATTTTTAGTGTATGATGTTCTTGATGGTCTTTCAATGAGGCGATCTGTCACTTTTGTTTGTAAAAACGGAAGGTTCCGGTAAAGGAATCGGACACTATAGCTGTCGAATACCTCATTCTAGAAAGAATTGCATTCCGATACAAATTTAGAAAGAGGGGTGTCGCATGAACACAGTGGTCATTGTGGACGATGAGCAATTTGTGCGTAAGGGATTAGTCAAGATGATGGATTGGGAGGCTCTGGGCTTCCATGTCATTGGTGAAGCGGACAATGGGGAGGATGCCTTCGCGATCATTCGGGCGAACAAGCCGGATCTGGTCGTCACAGACATCCGAATGCCAGCGATGGATGGGCTGGAACTCATCCAAGCGGTAGCGGAGGACGGGCTGGATACCGAATTCATCATCATTAGCGGATACAATGATTTTCGCTATGCACAGCGGGCGATCCGCTTCGGTGTGATGGATTATGTGCTCAAGCCTGTGGATAAAGAGGATATGACTGAGATACTGAATAAGCTGCGCGGCAAGCTGGAGGAGAAGCGGAGAGAGCAGGAGCGACAACGGAATGAGCTGGGCCAGCGGCAGATCGAAGCGCTGCTGCGCGGGGAGCTGCGCGGCGAAGAGCTTGCCAGGTGGAGCGCACCTTGGGTAGAGGCGGGGGCCGAGCAATATGTGTATGTGCTGGTCGAGCTGAGCAGTGACCAACCATGGGAGCAGGAGACAGCGAGCGATACGAGTCAGATTCGCAGCAGGCTTCAGGAGGTATTCCGACACACGGCTCGCTCGCCGCTCGCTCCGATCATCTATGAGCATCGCAGAGCCTACGGGCTGATCATCCCCGATCTGTACTGGCGAGCAGCACATCATCAGTTGGCTGGCTATCTGCAGGAGGTGCTTCACCAGCTCAATCAGGAGCCGGGCTGGCAATACCGGGCGTATACGGGAGAAACCATCCATTCCCTGGAGCAGTTGCGGCATTCCTACCGTAGCGCCAAGGAGGCGGTAGCGTATCGCTTCGTTCTGCATCAGCAGCTATTACTGCAGCCGGCGGATATCGAAGGCATCTCGCTCGTGTATAAGCCTCTGCAGGAGCATACACATCGACAGTTGATCGAAGCCGTGGAGGAGAATAAGCCGGAGCATATTATGCAGTCTGTCCAGCGTATCTTCGCCGAGTGTGTGGAGGAGCGCTTCTCACCGGAAGCGATCAAGACAGCGATCGTTCAATGCGTGGCATCGGTTATCAAGTCGATCCGGGAGTTCGAGGGTGATGACCAGGAGCTTCGGCATATAGAGGCGATCATTGGCTGGCATGATCATAATATTACCTGGACAGGGCTCAGGCGGTTGTTTGAGCAATTCATGTGTGAGGCTGCGGAGATGATCAGCGGCTTGTACCGGACGGCTGGTCAGCGGGGGATCTATAAGGTGAAGTCCTATGTCGATCATCATTTCCACAAGAACATTAATCTGAAAAGTATTGCCGCCCAATTTTATATGAACTCTGCTTATCTTGGACAGCTCTTCAAGAAAAGCTACGGCGTATACTTCAATGAATATTTGCTGCAGTTGCGGATTGACGAGGCTAAGAAGCTGCTGAAGCAGGGCGATCTGAGAATCTATGAGATTGCTGATCGGGTAGGGTTTAATTCGGCGGATTATTTCGTCATCCAGTTCGAGAAGTTGGAGAAGATGACGCCGACAGAGTATCGGAATCGCTGGAAGTGACAGGAGGAGCAAGAATGAAATTGCTGAATAATGTCAAGCTGCGCAACAAGATGCTGGCTGTCTATTTTCTATGTGTATTCGCGCCTATTCTGCTGACGAACCTGATCTTCTACAATGTCATTGCCGACAATGTAAGGGATCAACGAATTCAGGATATTGACCGAGCCATTGCACAGATTGGCAATGAATTCAGTCAATTGCTGGACGATGCGGTCGGGCTGTCCTCTTATTTTTACACGGATTTTCGAATCAATGAGATTCTGGAACGGGATTTTGTCTATGCAGAAGATTATGTCGAGGCCTATGACGGCTATCTGCGACGTGTCATGAACAGCTATAACCCCGGCGCGGTCTCCTATCAGAACATGTTGATTTATGTGGATAATACGACACTGCTGCATTCAGGCAATATCGGTTATCTGTCAGAACAGATTCGTGCAACGGACTGGTACCGGGCGGCGGGGGTCAGTGCCGGCTTGCAGCCTGTATTTGTACGGACGGAGGGGGGTGGCGGTCGGTTCGCGACCTTCTCCCTGCTGCGCAAGCTGGACTATTTCCCTGAGAGGATGCATAAGGAGAAGCTGCTCAAGATTGATTTCAGAACAATTGATCTGGAGGAATTGTTCACCAATCTTAACATTCAAGGTGATATGTATCTTATTAATCCGAGCGGCTATATTGAATATACGACCAATCGCGAGCTGGACTGGCGAGCCAGCAGCAAGCAGCGGTATGCTCAACCTGAATCGCCGTCCACGATCGAGTTCGCTCTCGATTACAGCGACATCAGCTATTTGCAGGGCTGGCGTATTATCGGGACGGTGAACTCAGATGAGGTGTCCAAGGAGGTGTGGAAAACCCGCGACTTTATCCTCTGGTCGGCTTGTCTGATGGTGACGCTCCCTACACTGATCATTACGATTACGACCCGTTCCATTACGCGAAGAATCGTTAAAATATTGAGGCATATGAAGAAGGTCAAGAGTCAAAATTTCGAGATTATACAGGAAGCGGATGCCCGCGACGAGATCGGCCAATTAACGCTGGAATTCAATCGGATGACCCAGCAGATCAAATCATTGATTCAGGATGTATATCTTGCAGACATTCAGAAGAAATCGTCAGAGCTGGAGCGGCGCAAGGCGCAGTTGAATGCGCTGCAGAGCCAGGTGAACCCGCATTTTCTGTTCAATGCGCTGGAGACGATCCGCATGCGCAGCCTGCTCAAGAACGAGGAGGAGACGGCCAATATTATCCATAGCATGGCGAAGATTCTCCGCAGCTCTCTGACCTGGAGCAAGGACCGAATTACAGTCCAGGAGGAGCTGCAGTTCATTCGCTGCTTTCTCGACATTCAAAAATACCGGTTCGAGGACAAGCTGGACTATCATATCCAGGTTGATTCGGATGCTTACCTGTGTACGATACCAAAAATGATGTTCCTGCCGTTTGTTGAAAATGCGTGCATTCATGGCATTGAGGCATTAAAGCACGGGGGCGTGCTGGAGATTCAGATTGAAGTTATTGGGCAGGAGCTGGTATTCGCCATCCGGGATAACGGGGTTGGCATGACGATGGAGAAGGCAGAGGAGCTGCGGCGATATGTACAGACAGATGAGGTCATGGGCGAGCGCATCGGCATCCAGAATGTCATCTACCGCAGCAAGCTGATCTATGGCGATCAGTTCCGATTCGAGCTGCATAGCGCGCCGGGCAACGGGACGCATGTTCGATTATCGATTCCCAAGGGAGAAGGCTCCCGCAGAGAAAGTATATCCAGTCATGGAGAGATCATATAATTTGTAAAACATAAACCATAATTTAACCGGTAATCAAACCATAAGTTACTCTCTATACTAAGAGTAAGCAAGAAATAGATACAGAGAGGGGAATGAACACATTGAGTAAAAGCAAGATTATGCTGCTAAGTCTGGCGGCCGTCATGCTGTTATCTGTTGTGACAGCTTGTAGCGGAACCCCAGGGAAAGACAACAGTACAGCGTCCAAAGCAGGGTCATCGTCGACGGGCTCCGAATCGAAGGGTAACAATTCGGCGACCTCAGAGGATAAGGTCACCTATACGATTTATAATGGTGTGGCGAACACGAAGGACATCAATACGAACGAAACGACGATCGGCAAGATTCTTGAGGATCAGACGGGCGTCAACTTCAAGCTTGAATTTCTTGTAGGCGACTTGAATACGAAGATCGGCACGATGATCGCATCAGGCAAGTACCCTGAGGTACTGATCCCGGATGCGGCGATTGAAGAGGTTCTCAATGCAGGCGCTTTCATTCCGCTCGACGAGCTGATCGAGGAGCATGCTCCTAATATCAAGCGGGTATACGGGCCGTATATGGAGCAGATGAAGGGCAAGGACGGCAAAATATATTTCTTGCCGATTGCTGTTCAGGTAGGCGACTATGTGCCTGACCCTGAGCCAGCGGCAGCCTTCTGGGTGCAGCGCCGTGTGCTGGAGGAAGCCGGGTATCCGAAGATCACCACCCTTGATCAGTATATGGAATTAATCGAGAATTATGTGGCGAAGCACAAGGATGAGAACCTGACAGGGATGGTTTCACTGACGCATGACTGGAGATTCTTCGCCACCTCCAATCCGCCGATGCATCTGATGGGTTATCCGAATGAAGGTAATGTCACGGTCGACCTGAATTCACTGGAGGCCAAAACCTATGCAGGCACCGAGGCAACCTACAAATGGATGAAAGCGCTCAACGAGCTGAATGCTAAAGGCCTGTTCGATAAGGCATCATTCGTGGATAACTATGATCAATATATTGCGAAGCTGACCTCGCATAAGGTACTGGGCTTCTTCGACTACAGATGGCAGGTGCAAAATGCGCTGAACCTGCTGAAGGATGCGGCGCGCAAAGACCCGTCCCTGAGCCAATACAACTACTTCCCGCTGCCGGTAACCTTCGATGAGAATACGAAGGATGCTTACATTGACCCGCAAGGCGGGCTGGTCAACAACCGCGGCATCGGCATTACCGTTAGCGCGAAGGACCCGGTTCGGATTATCAAATACTTCGACAACATGCTCAAGGAAGAGAATCAGATTCTGACGAGCTGGGGAATCAAGGGCGAGACCTATGAAGTGAATGAGGAAGGCCGCTTCTATCGCACGCTGGAGCAGATCAACATGATTGACGAGTCGTTCAATGAGAAATTCGGCTTCAAGCAGTATGGCTGGAACTGGCCGAGCTACAATGCGACCTCGTCGTTGTCCGATGGCAACGCCAAGAACGTATTGTTCCAGCCGGAAGTATTCCAGATGAGCCTGATCGACAAGGACAAGGAAATTCTGGACAAATACGGCGCGCAAACATATAGCCAGATGTTCGCTGCACCTGTGTACCGTCCATGGTTCCCGGCATGGGGCTTTGCGAAGGAGCAAAACTCGCCAGAGCAGATGTGGGAAACGAGCAAGGATGAGCTGACGAAGAAGTATTTCCCGAAAATGGTACTGGCGACGCCTGACAAGTTCGAGGCGGCATGGGAGGAATATACGAAGGAATTCGCCAAGCTAGATACGGCAGGCTACGAGAAGTGGACTTCCGATGAGGTCAAGAAGAGAGCAGCAGCGGCAAAATAATGCAGCATAGCGGCAGGCCGGGCCCAAGGGTTCACCGGAGCAACCGGCCTGCCGCTTACCCTTAAGTGGAGCAGCGGAAGGAGAAGATTTATGGAGACCAATACTGCGCCTACACCATCCAGTGCTGCGGCGGCCAAGAAGACAAGCCGAATCGGCGTCTTCTTCTCCAAGCTGATGCGGCAGCGGGCTCTGATGCTGATGTCCGTACCGTTTGTCATTTGGTTGCTGATATTCAAGTACGTCCCGATCTGGGGTTGGACGACAGCATTTCAGGATTATAAGTCCCATCTGAGCATATGGGAGCAGACGTGGGTCGGCTTCAAGCATTTTGAGTTCTTGTTCGGCGATGATCGCTTTCTGCGCGTCCTGCGCAACACGCTTGCGATGAGCAGCATTAACCTTGTATTCGGATTTGTGACCGCCATTACGCTGGCACTGCTGTTGAATGAGCTTCGTCATATGGCCTTTAAGCGGATCGTGCAGACGGTTAGTTATCTACCACACTTTATCTCTTGGGTAGTTGCGGCGAGCATTATCCAGACCACCCTGGCACCGGAAGGCATATTGAACCAGATTCTTCTCTGGATGGGTGTGATCGACAGAGGAAATGAGATCTTATTTCTAGGCATTCCCCACCACTTCTGGACGATCTTCGGAGCAGGCTCGATCTGGAAGGATGTCGGCTGGAACACCATTGTATATTTGGCTGCGATGACGACGATTGACCCCGCTCAGTATGAGGCGGCAGAGATGGATGGCGCAGGCAGAATCAAGAAGATGATGTACATTACCTTACCTGGCATCAAGCCAGTCATTATCGTATTGCTAATTATGAATATCGGTTACTTGATGGAATCGGGCTTTGAGCCACAGTATTTGCTGGGCAATGGGATGAATATCGATTACTCTGAAAACATTGACATTTTTGTCTTGAAATACGGGATTGCGCAAAGCAACTTTTCTCTTGCGACCGCAGCGGGGATATTTAAGACGGTCGTCAGCTTCATTCTTCTGTTTTCAGCGAATCATCTTGCCAAGCGGATGGGCGAAGCCAGACTATTTTAGAAATGGAGGTGCAGCGCATGGCTGCGAAGGGTGCACGAAATACCATTAAAATGCCGCTCGGCGACAGAATATTTGATCTGTGCAACTACGGGTTCATGATTATACTGATGTTTGTTACGCTGTATCCGTTTCTTAATGTTCTGGCGGTATCACTCAATCAGGCGCAGGATTCCATCAAGGGCGGCATTTATCTGTGGCCCCGGATATGGACGCTGGATAATTACGCCTATGTTCTGAAGGAAGCGACGATCTTCCATGCCACGATGATCTCGGTGCTGCGTACTGTAGTGGGTACGGTATTAACCGTATTTTGCTCGGCGATGGTCGCTTATACGCTGACGAAACAGGAATATGTATTGCGTAAATTTATTACGATTGCCTTTATCCTGACCATGTACTTTAACGGTGGACTGATTCCTACCTTCTTGCTGATGCGTGACCTGGATCTGCTGGGCAGCTTCTGGGTGTATATCTGGCCGGGTCTGATCGGCGTGTTCAATCTGATCATTATCCGCTCCTTCATTGAAGGCTTGCCGGAGAGCATCCTGGAGTCAGGGAAGATCGATGGTGCCGGCGAGTTCCGTACCTTCTTCAGTATCGTGCTGCCGCTAACGACACCTGTGCTGGCAACGGTAGCCTTGTTCTCGGGTGTCTACCAATGGAACTCATGGTTCGACGTGTTCTTGTACAATTCCTCAGACATTGATCTGAGCACGCTGCAATATGAATTGCAGAAGATCCTGCAGAACTCCAATACGACGACCAGCTCCACAAGCGGGATGGTATCGGGGATGACGGGCGGTTCGCAGAATATGGTGACACCGCTGTCCGCACGAGCCACGATGACGATTGTCGCCTCCGTGCCGATCATTATGGTCTATCCGTTCCTGCAGAAATACTTTGTTAAGGGTATGATGGTCGGTGGTGTGAAGGGCTGAGTTGGGGTAACGTTGTAAGCAACAAAATAGGGCATCCGGGAATCAGTGTGAGCTGATAACCGGATGCCTTTGTTGTGCCTAGACTCCCCTCAGCACTTCATCTGCCAGCTCCAGCGTAATCGGACAATGGTCGCTCCCCATAATATGCGCGTCGATGCCTGCCGATTGCAAGAACGGAGCGAGGCGCTCAGATAGTAGAAAATAATCGATCCGCCAGCCAATATTCCTCTCCCGTACCTTGGGCATGAAGGACCACCAGGTATAGGCGTCTGCCTGCTCCGGGTGCAGATAGCGGAACGTGTCAATAAATCCGGCATTCAGCAGCTCGGTCATCTTGCCCCGCTCCTCTGTGGTGAAGCCAGAGTTGCCATGGTTGGACTTGGCATTGCGAATATCGATCTCCTGATGCGCGACATTCAAGTCGCCGCAGAGTATAACGGGCTTCCGTTCATCCAACTGCTTCACATAGCTGCGGAAGCGCTCCTCCCATTCCAGCCGCAGCTCCAGCCGCGACAGATCACGCCGAGCGTTCGGCGTATAGACGTTCACCATATAGAAGTGCTCGAATTCGAGCGTAATGATCCTTCCCTCCTCCTCGCTGTCTTGCTCCAGCCCGTACCAGACGGATAACGGCTTGATTCGCGTGAAGATCGCTGTGCCGGAATACCCCTTCTTGACTGCATAATTCCAGTACATCTCGTATTCAGCAGCCAGCTCCATACAGATCTGTCCCTCTTGTAGCTTGGATTCCTGGATGCAGAACAGATCGGCGTCCACCGACTGGAAGTAATCGTAGAATCCTTTATTCACGCAGGCGCGCAGGCCGTTGACATTCCATGATGCAAGCTTCATATGTTCGCTCTCCCTAGTTCATTTATCCTATTATTATATACCGATATTGCAAGTGAAACCTATTCAATCTTGCTCGTTCTTATCCATTATTGCGGTATTATAGAAATTTTGCAGAGAACACGGACAGCAAGATATGTTAAACATAAGACAATTTTCATGCTTTTATTCTACGAAATCTATGCTATTATCGTAATAAAGCGTTTACATTAATAGATCAAAAGCTTGTGACAAAAATCATGTGATTTGGGAGGAGGCGCACATGTCGTATAATGCTCATTATCCTACCAATAGGGCATTAAAGCAGGAACGAATCTACATTCGTTATCAAGTATCTGAATGGCAGAACAGTTGGCCACTCCATACACATGATGGTTATGAGATTTATTTTTTTCTGCAGGGCAACGCCAACTTTGTGATTGGCAATGAAATCTACGTGTTGCAGCCGGGGGATATGCTGTTGTTCAGCGGCGATGTGCTCCATCGTCCTAATCCGGCGAAGGATCAGCCGTATATACGAAGCTATGTCAATTTTACAGCAGACTATATTCAGGAAATGGCGGGGGATGATCTTCATGTGAAGCTGTTGAATTTGTTTGCGCACCCCAACGGACTACTTCTGAGGTGGGATGAGCATAGTAAGGAGGAATTGGACAGTCATTTTGCCACCATGTATAGCGAACGGGAAAAGGGGGCAGCCGGACATGAATTCATGCTGCAAAGCCTGATGGTTCAACTGCTGCTCAAAATATACCGCAAGTCCAAGGATGTCTACTCGCTGCTTACGGCTCCGGCACAATCACAGAAGGAATCCAATGTAAGCCGTATCCTGATGTATCTCAATCAGAACTACAGGAGCACGATTTCGCTGGAAGAGCTGTCCGCAGCGATGCATCTGAACAAATATTATATGTGTCACTGCTTCAAGGAAGTAACAGGCATATCGATCAACAACTATGTTACCCGCAAACGGATCGATGAAGCGAAGAAGCTGCTCAAGCTCTCCGATAAGTCCGTTGGGATGATGTCCGAACAGCTCGGATTCAGCAACCCGGTTCACTTCAGTCGGATGTTCAAGCAATATGCCGGCGTATCTCCTCAGATGTATCGCAAGACGCATCGGTAATTCTAATGTTGAAGGAGCATGATCTCAATGAGAAAAATTATTCCAACCCCAGTGCTTGCAGCAGTTCTCATCCTCTTGATGGTTTTCGTAACCGCTTGCGGCTCCAGTCCTGCCAAGCAGGAGTCAGCCTCAGGCTCGAAGGAGTCAGGCAAACAGGTTACGCTTGATTTTCTGTGGTTCTCCGACGGTGTGGAAGGCGATGTCATCAAGAAGCTGATCAAGGAATATGAAGGCACCACACCGAATGTGAAAATCAACCTGATCGAGGTTGCATTCAAGGACCTCAACACGAAGCTGAAAACGATGATCAGCGGTGGCAGCCCGCCAGCTCTAGCCAGAATGACCGACACAGGCGGCTTCGCCAAGCAAGCGCTTGATCTGACGCCTTATGTTGGCTCGGCAGAGGAATTCACAGGGCAGTTCATGGATTCGATCCAGCCCTATTATGTAACGGACGGCAAGATTATTGCAGCACCGATGGATGTGACAGCCAATGGGTTGCTCTATAACAAGACCTTGTTCGACAAGGCAGGCGTATCCGTGCCGACAGACCCGAACAATGTATGGACATGGGACGAATTCGAGGCATCGCTGCGTCAGGTAATGGATAAGGGCGGCGCTAAGTACGGTCTTGTATGGGATGTAACCCCTCACCGCTGGTCGACGCTGCTCTATCAGTTCGGCGGCAGCATGATTAGTGCAGACGGAACGAAGGCGGCAATCAACAGTGCGGAAGGCGTGCAAGCGCTCGATTACTTCAACAAGCTTCACAAGGACGGGATTATGCCAGCATCGGTGTGGCTGGGCAGCGAGAACCCGAACAATCTGTTCCGTTCCGGTACAGTAGCGGCTCACCTGGCAGGCAACTGGATGCTGAGTAATTACAAGGACATTACGGCTTTTGAGTGGGGCGTTGCTTATATGCCGAAGGGCAAGATTCGTTCCTCCGTTCCTGGCGGGAAGTATCTGATGGCGTTCCAGGGAAGCAAGGTGGAGAAGGAAGCGGCTGAATTTATTAAGTGGGCGACATCCAAGGACATTAATGGCCGTTACAATCAGGAATCGCTCTTTATTAGCCCGCGCAAGGACAATGATAAGCTCGATTATGCGTTCGGCAAGGAGATGTTCGAGGTGTTCGCTAATGAACTGGCCAATACCCCGCCACTTGCTGCTAACGACTGGTCGCGTCAGACGGTTATTCCTAAGTTCTCAACCGATCTGAAGGATAATATCGTAAGCGTGCTGTTCGACAAGAAAACCTCGCAGGAAGCGCTGGATGAGACCGCTAAGCTGATCGACAAAGCGCTTGCCGATGCGGAGAAATAAGCGTCCATCCGTGGCGTTAACAATGAAGAAGGGCAATAGGATTGAATGAGGCAGGCATCGGGAGCGGGGCGTCCCAAGAAAGCTGGCACCCCGCTTCCTGTCGCCTCGCCACTAGCCCATAGCCACAGAAAGGAGAGGAAAGGGTGTCTCAGACTATAACCAGCTCCAAGAGCAATCCACGTTCCTCGATGGGCAGGGACAGACTTAGACGCATGCTGGCGCCGTATCTGTTTCTTCTGCCCAATCTTGTCATCTTCACGACGTTTATTGCCATCCCGGCAGTTGTCGGATTTATCTACTCATTCTATGAGTATGACGGACTTAATGAGATGGAGTTTCTGGGCTTACAGAATTATATCGATGTGCTCGGCAATAGCGAGTTCTGGGCGGCTCTTGGCCGTTCCGGCCTGTATGCAGCCATAGTCGTACCTGGTATCTACGTACTGGCGCTCGGTATTGCCTTGCTCTTGATTCGCGAGATCAGGCTGAAGGGGCTCTTCCGTGCCAGCATCTATTGGCCGACCATGATTTCTTATATTATCGTAGGCTTAACCTGGAAATGGATCTTCGGCGACACCTTCGGCATCTTGAATTATATGCTGACGTCGATCGGCCTGGAGCCGGTAGCATGGCTAACCGATCCATTCTATGCGAACCTGTCGGTTATCATTGCGACCTTATGGTCGAGGGTCGGGTTTTTCATGGTTATTTTCATTGCGGGTCTGCAATCGATCCCGGTTGATCTATACGAAGCGTCCAATCTGGACGGCGCATCGAAATGGCGGACCTTCTGGAGTATTACGCTGCCGATGTTGAAGCCGACCAGTGTGCTGGTGCTGATGGTGTCGCTGATCGATGCTGTCAAGGCTTACCCGCTGATGTATGCACTGACAGGGGGCGGCCCGGGCAAGGAAACCACGTATGTGGTGCAATACATTTATGAGATCGGCTTCACGAAGCAAGAGCTTGGCATGGCCAGCGCCATGTCCGTCATCCTGTTCGTCATTATCGGGGTGTTCTCGGCCTTGCAATTCCGTCTTGCCAAGGGAGGAGGCTCCGAATGAGCAAAGCAAAGCTAGGTACTTATGCATTACTGGTGTTGCTGTCGCTGGTATGGTTATTTCCAGTGCTATGGACGGTGCTGTCCTCCTTCAAAAATAATACGGAGCTGTACAGCTTTCCGCCGGCCTTTCTGCCCGAAGTATTCTCGCTGGAGCATTTCGTGACAGCTTTTGAGAAGGGCAACTTCGGCACCTACTTCATGAACAGCACGATCGTAACGGTCGTATCCACGCTGTTGCTGGTGCTGATCAATACGATGGCCGGGTTTGCTCTGGCGAAATACCGCTTCAAGGGGGATACGCTATTTCTGATCGGCTTCATCTCCACGCTGATGATTCCGCTTGAAGTCATTATGATTCCGATCTTCAAGGTCATCTCCTCGCTCGGTCTGTACAACAGCCTGCTGGGTATCATCATTCCGCCGGCTGCCACGCCAACCGGAGTGTTCCTGGTCCGCCAGTATCTGCTGTCTGTACCGGATGACCTGCTCGAGGCGGCACGGATCGACGGAGCGGGCGAATGGAAAATCTTCTGGCGTGTCGTGTTACCGATTGCGAAGCCGATCATTGCCGTATTGGCCATCTTCTCCTTCATGTGGCGTTGGGACGACTTCCTGTGGCCGCTCATTGTCATCAGTGATCCGTCCAAATATACGCTCCAACTGGCGCTGTCTAACTTTATTGGTGAATACAATGTCGACTGGGGCAGCTTGCTGGCGATGTCCACCATTACGATGATTCCTGTGCTCGTGGTCTTCCTTATCTTCCAACGCCACTTCGTACAAGGTATCGCAACATCAGGGATGAAGGGATGATAACTACAATGACGACGAGAACCAGCAAAGGCAACTGTCTTGTCTATACACCGTTGCAACTGCGGCACCAGGTCATTAACCGCTGGCTGATCAGTGATATTCTGACCCGCAGCGTGCGCTTCGAGCCGATGACGATGGAAGGGGATATTAACGATTGGCTGATCAAGGGCTTCTCGATTCATGAGAACCCATGCCGCAAGGAGTTTGTGGCGGACAGGCGGGCTGCTGTTCCCGAGCTGCCCGCTAACACCCGGCCATTGCCAGGAGAACGGATCGCGCGCTGGGAGAGCGAAGCGTCCTGGGACGTCTACTTCCCGTGGGGCAACTCGCGCGTGGAGAAATCCGGCTTCTACTATGTTCCGACCCACATGCTCCGGTATGCGTCCACGGTGATCACAAGTCCTGTGGCGCATACAGCGGTATTCCATCTGAAGACCTGTGGCAGCGTGGCGCTGTGGGTGAATGGTCGTCTGGTGAGTGATTTCACTCCGTTCACTCGCAACATCGAACAGCAGACACAGATTGAGATTGAGCTTGCAGCGGGTGATAATCATTTCTTCGTCTGTCACGAGGACCTGGCAGAGCGAGATACGCTGTACCACTATACGCTCGAATATACTGGCCCGGAACAGCTAGAGATCTGCCTGCCGCTTGCTGATCAGGCGACGGCAGATGAGGTGCTGGCTATGGAGCGCGCGCTGGAGGGGGCTTGCTTCCCTCAGGACAGTGTAACGGACGAGCAGGTTGTGCTGCATTTTGCCGAGCCGTTCAGCAGCCGTATGGCGTTCGATGTGGTGTACAGCAGCTTTTTTGACGGACAGTACACGCTGAATCGCGAGCTGGAGGCGGGGCAGCGCGAGCTGGTGCTTGGACATACCGATCATTTCGGCGTCGATTACAAATACTTTGACCTGACCGTTCGTGCGGGCGATGTTACTGTCGGCAAACGGTTCGGCATCGAGGTGCATAACAGCCGCTTCCAGCCTGCCGATAGTGCGGCGTTGACGGTAGCGGAGCGCAAGCAGATCGCACTGCAATGTGTAGCCGAGCTGGGCATCCCGAATATTCATACGGCGATTGCCAAGCTCAAGACAGGCGGCTCGCCGGCAGTGTCGCAGCAGATGATTCGGGATGGTCTTGTGGGCATCCGCGAGCGCAGAGATTGCGCGGACTTTTACCTTATTACTCTATTCCGACTATGGCGTGATTACCGCGATAGCGGGCTGCTGGATGAAGCCTTCTGGGCGGAGGTTAAGGAGACGATCCTTGGCTTCCGGTACTGGATTGACGAGCCAGGCGATGATGTTATGTGGTTCTTCAGCGAGAATCATGCGCTGTTGTTCCATAGCTGCCAGTTGCTGGCGGGACAACTGTTCCCAGGCGACGTGTTCACGAACAGTGGCGAGACGGGGGCTCAGAGACAGGAGAAGGCTGAGCGTCAACTGATCGATTGGTTTGAGCGCTTCCTCGCAGAGGGCTTGGCCGAATGGAATTCCAATGCGTATATTCCGATTGACTTCCTGGGGCTCATCCAGCTCTATGACTTGGCAGAGCTGCCTGTGCTGCGCCAGCGGGCGAAGGAAGCCATGGACCTGCTGTATGCCTATATGACGGCTGAAGCGCATGAGGGCTATCTGACCTCGACGTTTGGCCGCAGCTATGAGAAGGAGCTGATCGGCAATCAGGCTGCCGGGACGACCTCGCTGCTGTGGGCCGGCTATGGGGTAGGCAATGTCAATAGCACCAGCTTCAATGTCTCCGTCTATCTGTCGGAGTATGCACCGCCAGCGGAATATGGCGAACGCACCAAGCTTCGTCCAGAGGAGGAGCTGGAGTTCCGGCTGGAGCAGGGCAAGGACGGATATGCCAAGCTTATGCATTACCGGACGAGCACCTATGCGATGTCCAGCATCGCTGATTTCCGTCCTGGCCTGAAGGGGTATCAGGAGCATGTGCTTCATCTGGCCTTTTCTCCAGTAGCGCAAGTGTGGGTCAATCATCCGGGTGAGTTATTCGCCCATGGAGCGGGGCGTCCGTGCTTCTGGGCAGGCAACGGCTATCTCCCGAAGGTCGGGCAATATAAGGGGCTGGGTGTTCTGTTATTCCAGGTGGATGAGCAGCATGATGCGGATTACACCCATGCGTACTTCCCGGCCTATGCCTTCGAGCGTGTAGAGCGCAAGGACTCCTGGGTATTCGCAGAACGCGAAGGCGGCTATGTCGCTCTCTATGCGGCGAACGGGCTGATGTTCACAGAGGAAGGCGTGAACAAGGGGCGTGAGCTGGTATCAGCGGGAAGGCAGAATGTATGGCTGATCCGGGCGGCTGACCGCCACGAGTTCAGCTCATTGGAGCAATATATGGACAGTATGCTCGGTATGGCGTCCGACATCTCATCTGAGTCCTTGCAGGTACGGGTGAACGACCCGTTGCTAGGAGAGGTATGCTTCGGCTGGGAGGAGCCTCTGACGGTGAACGGGGAGCTGGTTCAGATCAAGGATTGCGGAGTAGAGGGCAGCCTGGTGCGTCAGGTGAGACAGGGCAGCCAGGTATAGGTAGGGGAAGGAAAGGAGGATGGCTTGAAATTGAAAGCAGACACGATAACAGAGGCGATAGAGCGTGTATCCCATGCGATGAAATCGATGAAAAACGAGGGGATGGATGAGATCTATCCGGTTGGACTGATTGATATTCACCTATGGGAGTGGCCGCAGGGCGTTGGCTTGTATGGGATGTACCAGTATTACCAGGAGACGAAGGATGAGGGAACGCTGCAATTTTTGCAGGAATGGTTCGATGCGAGGATTAGCGAAGGGCTGCCGGAGAAGAATGTCAATACCTGCTCTCCGCTGCTGACGCTCATCTCGCTGAGCGAGTTGACGGGCAATCCCGAGTATATCCGCATCTGCGACGAGTGGAGCCGCTGGATTATGGACCCGGAGAACGGACTGATTCGCACTGGGGATCATGCGTTCCAGCATATGATTACAGGCGATCCGAATGACGGGCAGATTCTGATTGATACGTTGTTTATGACGGTGCTGTTCCTGGCACGGGCGGGCGTCTACTTCGGTCGGCCGGACTATGTCGAAGAAGCGAAAAAGCAATTCTTGATTCATATCAAATATTTATATGACCGCCCTACGGGCTTGTTCTTCCATGGCTGGGACTTCAACGGAAGGCATAATTACGGCATGGTGCGCTGGGGACGCGGCAACGGCTGGTATACATGCGGCATCGTCGATTTTCTGGATATGGTGGAGCTGGAGAGGGGCATCAAGGACTATCTGCTCGACACGATGCGGAGCCAGGTTCAGGCATTGGCTGAGCTGCAGGCAGAGGATGGCATGTGGCATACGGTGCTGGATGACCCGACCTCTTATGTGGAGACCTCCTGTGCTGCTGCCTTCGGCTATGGCATCCTGAAGGCGGTACGCAGAGGATATCTGAACCCGGCCTATCTGACAGTCGGGCAGAAGGCACTGCAAGCCGTACTGGAGCAGATCGATGTGAATGGTGTGGTGCAGCAGGTATCCTATGGAACGCCTGTGGGGCAGGATGCGCAATTCTACAAGGACATCCCGATCTCTCCGATGACCTATGGTCAAGCGCTGACATTGCTCATATTAATTGAAGGGCTTCGTCATGCCCGGCAGCCCGTCTAAGACGGGGGGATGACGGCGGGGGCTGGCCAGAAAGCCCCTTTCCCATTGGTTTTACCCAAGCTAAACCCCCAAGAATGTTGAATGTACAGCAATCTTGGGGGTTGGCTTTATTGTTTATCAGGCTTAACCCTGACTTTTCGGATAGCTCCCTGTTGTTTCGGGTGTATATTGAACTATGGGATTAAATGATAGATTTTGATGGTGGTTACTTTCCCGTCTTGCACCTCAAATGTCATGGTATTAAATTGATCTGGGTTGCTTCTCTCGTAATTGGCCTGATTCGGATCTTCATCGTTGACTCTTAAATCGGAATAAACTTCTTGCAATTTCTGTACAGAGTCGCCTACTTCAATTCCATCTGGAGTTGCGAACCCGCTTTTAGACGCAATCATCGTCATGATCCAGAACGATTGCTTGTTTCCTTTTGGGGAGAACAGCTCCAATTCAAGTCCATCGTAGGTCAGCTTTTTGAGTAAGCTTCCGGTGTGGGTGTCAAATTTCATTTCTTCGACACTTTCGCTTAGAGGAGTGCCCAGAATACGGGTCAGATCAACTTGATCGTCCCAATCATGTAGGGCAATTTGTTGATCGCCAATCTTAAAGGCGAATTCGCCAGGGGGATTCTGGTCGTCTGGCGTTTCGGTGATTTCAGTTTGAGCTTGCTCAGTAATATTGACATTGTTGTTCGTGGTGACGGGCTGTTCTGTGGGCGGATTATTGCAGCCCAGAATGATGAGGAGACAGATGAAAGCAGGAATACGCCATAGTAGCCTCAAAACAACTCACTCCTATTCATTACCAAGGAAGGTGACCGATCCGGGCAGTTCGAGGACAAGCAATCAAGGAGTAACGGTGTCAGGAAATCGATGGGGCTGACTAATCACGTCGATTTGACTTGTCATCAGCCACTCCCCTCAATTCCTTGCCGCTATCGTTCGAATTAATCAAATTTCTTGCGCAATTGCTCGAACCCGGCCTTGGACAAGCCATCCTCCGCATCACTGCGGAAGGCCATGCCGAACTTGCTGTCTACGTTGATCACGATCATCTCCACATCGGCATCTCCCTTGAGCAGTACGGCGTCCATCTTGTCGCCTTTCTCTTCATAGTTGATGCTCTTGACTACCTTTGGATTCGGAAATGTATTCGTTGCTTCGTCACCATTCGCCTCGGATGCTTTCAGTCCGAGCTCGAACAACGGTTTCATTTCCTCATGCACATTGTTCTCCACGAATTTCTTGCGTGCTTCCTGATCGCTGCCGTTCACAAATACATGGACATAATCGAGAGCGAGCTGCTCGCTTGCGCTTGTCTTGCCGCCACAACCTGTCAGAACGAGGACAACCATCAGCATAATCATGATGCTCTTCTTCAAGATAACTCCCCCAAATGGATTATATATGGTCATCAGGCCATTCCAACATTATCTCCTAAAATCCACATTTTGTCTACGCAACCAAAAGTCCTGAGTTACTCCTTGTATTATTCAAATTCCCGCTTGAGGGGCTCAAAGCCTGCAATGGACAGCATCGAGCCGCTATAATTATCAAAGCCGAGCGCCGTCTTGCCCTCGATGATCAGCACGATAACCTCCTTGCCACTGTCTCCCTTGAGCCATACCGCTACACCGTTTGCCACACTCTGAACATCGGTAATGCTCTTATATACCTGAGGGTTGGACAGCGGCAAAGCCTTAATCGGCCCATCTGGCATCTGAGTTTCAGTCGTATAGAGTGGTTGATATTCCTCGTGAACATGTTCCTTCACATAGGCCGCGCGCGCTTCCTCCGATGGCTCGTTCAAAAATTGCTGTACATAATTCATAGCGAGCTGCTCGTTGCTGCCTAGCGAATTACCTTCTGTATCGTCTGCGCCTGCAGGGCTATTACTGCAAGCCGCCAGCAACAGCAGGAGCATAAGCAGGGTAGGTACCAACATCAATGTTCTCATCTCGGGTCTCCTCTTCGTATCCTGTTCGATCTAGACATGATGACTTTAAATACCCCACTATTATGTCGAATAAACAGGCTGCTGTCCAATCTGCGCTGGGGTAGAAGGAGAATCGGTCGAGATGAGGGGGGAATGCTGCAACGGGGCAATCCATTTATTGCTTTTTCCTATTAACGGCATGTAGTTCCATCAATAAACAAATATATGAATAAAAATACATAAATGGTTGACATGATATAAGGTGGTCTGTAATATATAGGTAGTGATGGCGATGTACACGCTATCCAGTTTCTGAGAGATGGGGAGTTATGTATACCGGTGCATAATGACCAGAACCACAGAAATTTTTTTTGCAACTATATTGATAATGATTATCATTATCTTGATGTCTGTGGGTTGTCCTCTCTATGATGCTAGCCTGAAGGGAGTGAAGGAGCGCAGCGGTTCATGAATCAACGAGAATAGGTAGTAGGCATGCGTTGTATCCACGGTTGAAATTCGCTATGCGATTCAGATGTAAACTACGAAATGATATTCAATAAGGGAGTGTATCTAAAATGACAAGAACATTTAAAAAATCGTTTACGATGTTGATGCTGGTGCTCGTGCTGGCGCTGGCTATGGCTGTGCCTGCGTTTGCTGCTTCGCAATCCTATACGTTCCTGCAACCTGATGGTTCGCCATCCCATGCCTCCGAGTATATTGTAGGTGCCGCAGAAGTCAATGGCGATCAGATCCAAATCACGCTGAGTGGCAACTACTACCCGCAGCTTGTTGTATCCGATAGTGGACAGGTCGCTACGAGATCCGTTGTAGGCGGCAACACCGTATTCACCTTCACTGGCGATGCTAGCGGAGACAATGAGCTGGAGCTTTCCATTCAAATCGTTACACCAGTGTTCACGCACAATGAAGTTCGCACTGTCGTTTTACATTGGCTCTAAGCCAATGGCTTCGTGAGGTGCAGCAGCACCAAAAGAAAAGCGGCCACCCAAGCCGCTTTTCTTTTGGTGCTGCTCATATGAGGGTAGCGTGGCTGCAAGATGACTATGATCGCAAGAGGAGTGTGCTCGTTGAAGAAGCATAGGAAACCATCGCTCGCTTTGTTGCTGGCTGTTGTGCTGGCGTTATCATCCGTTGTAGTGCCGCCCGAGCCTGCAGCATCCGCTGCAAAGGTGATCGTGCCGGGAATTTATAACGTCGATTACCAGATTCTAGAGAACAACTCGAGTAAAGAATCGACCGCTCACGGCTTTATGTATGTTAAAGACAGTGGACGACTCATCGTGGAGCAGGACCATGTACGGTTCGAGCATGAGGTTCGCAATAGCAATTATAAGCATTTTGAATATTTGGGGTACCGTCTGCCGGGCAGTCCCAAAGCGCAAATTAACGGGGATGCCAACAACGGCTATACGATTATCGGTCTGGACGGGTATGAGCAGGTTGCGGTTCGTCCCTCCGAGACGAATACGGATCATTCCATTGTGACTTGGGAGCTTGAAGATCCGTTCACCAGGCAGGATATACTCATGCATATCAACTGGAAAGACCCGGGAATGGAATATAACCACTGGTATCATGCACAGTTGGCGCTGGATACGGCAGGCTTGCCTGTAGTGGAGACGGAGGAGCCTGGAGTCCCGAGCGACGACGCGCTGAAGCAACTGACGGTACAACTGGACGAGGCCCAAGCGCTGTATGACGGCACGGCAGCGGGAAGCGGCTTGGGCGAGTACCCGGAGGCGGAGAGAGGGACATTCGCCGAAGCGATCGAGCAAGCCAAGGCTGTTATGGCCGCACCAGGCTCCACTGACCGTGTGCTTGCAGCACTGGACCGTCTCAAGGCGGCCATGGAGAGGTATAAGGCTTCCGTCCACTCTGCCGACAAAGGCGCGCTGATCGCCCTGTATAATGAGGCGAAGGCATGGCATGAGGCTGCCTCTGCGAAGGTGATTGGAACAGCCGAAGGCCGGGCCAGCTCGCCTTATTCTGTTGCTGCCTCGGGTGAGTATAATATGAATGCCCTTAGCGGGGTCATGACGCAACTGAATGTGGCTAAAACGCTGATCGATAATGTCAAGGCGACTCAGGAAACGGTAGATAAACGAGTGAATACGTTCAAGAATGTATTTTCCCGCTGGAAGGATGCCTACTATGTGGAGACGGAGGCGATCCCAATCTACATCCTGGACTCGTTGGATACGCCAGGGCTGTCGCGTTATGCCGCTGACTTCCGTCCTCAGGCGACGTATATGGAGCTGCACAACAAGACGACGTATCCCATTGCAGACACGGTGCGTGCGAATGTAACCTTCACGACCAAATCTGCACCGCAGGAGGTGGTCAAGTCCTATGCCGAGCTGGATGGTGGATTTACCACAGAGGGGCTGTCCTACGCGCACGAGAGAGATCAGGGGCTTTATGTTGCTCGCAAATCCACGGATCAGGATCATGTGTATCAGCTACATGTAGCTGGGACAGGAGTAAACCTCGACACGGAATGGGTCGGCCTTAGCTATGTGAGCTATAAAGTTGGAGAGGAGCAGCGCGAGGTCTATATCAGCTATAATGCGAGTCAACTGGAGGCGCTACAGGAACGATCCGGCCAATTAGCGCATCGTGCTGCTACGGCAAGGGCGCTTCAGGGCAAGGAGCAGGAGCATGGTGCAGCCAAGGAAGCACTGCTGGAGGCGACGCGCGCTGCACAGGAGACGACAGCCAATCTGGCTGCAACCCGTCAGGAGCTGAATGCTGCGGCTACGGAGCTGCAGGCGGCATGGACGGCGTTCGAGGCGGTGACACAGCCGCAGGTGTACTACTCTGTCGCACATGCATCTGCTGCGGCCTTCTCCACCATGGATAGTTATTTGGTGAAGCCGGCGGAGATCGAGATGCAGGCCGATGGGAATGCGCGAGTGACACTGACGATTGGGTCCAGCTCTGTCGTGACTGCATTCAAGATCAAGCAAGGCGAGGGCGAAGAGTACACCGATGCGGAGATCGTTAGTACAAATGAGGCGGACAACACCAGGGTCGTATCCTTTGTGGCAGACGTGAGCCAACTGGTTGCAGCCAAGGTTCGTGTGGTGACGCCCGATCAAAGCGAGGGTCGCGAGTATGACATTCGATTAAACGTTAACGGCGTGGACAATGAGTCGCTCTCCGCAGCCGTTGCAACTGCTACGATCGAGCTGCGCGATGCCAAGTCAGGCGATGAGCCGGGACAGTATTCGGCAGAGGCTGTGGAGGCGTATAGAGCGGTAATCTCCGAAGCTCATGAAGAGGCCGTCCGTCTGGATGGCTCCGGCGAGCGAAGTGCTGCTCTGCTGCGCAAGCTGCAGGACGCAGGCATCACATTCGCAGCTTCTGTGAACAAGGACTACACGAAGCTTCATGCAGCGATTGCTGCCGCCAAGTCGGCTGTGGCGACGGCAATAGAAGGAACGAGTGTCGGGCAGTACAGAGAGGGCTCGAAGTCGAGGCTGCAAGCTGCGATAGAGGCGGCTGAGGTCATAGCGGGCGAGCACTCGGCAGCGCAAAGCGATGTGGATCGGGCTGCCGTAGAGCTTCAGAAGGCACTGATTACATTCCAGGCATCCAAGCAATTGCGATCGGGCAGCTACACAGCCCAGATGGTCTCTTCTGTAGAGAACTTGGCTGATTATGTCAAGCCAGCAATCGAGATTGCTGTGGGAACAGAGGGCTACCGTGTTACAATGACGCCACAGCCGGGAGTGACGCTCAAGGAGCTGCGACGTGCAGCTACTGCCAAGACGGCTGGATGGGCAAGCATACGGCAGAATGAAGCATCGTCCGTATCGCTGCCGATGTCATTCCAGATTAGCGATTTGAGTGGCGAGTATGAGCTGGTGATGGAGCAGCAGCATGATGGGAAGACCGCTGAGTGGGTCTATCCGGTACAGTTTGCCTCGATCACCCCCAAGTCCAGCGTATATTATCCAAGTCCTTCCACAGGTGTAATTCATACTGATGGAGTCGACTCGCCGAGCCCCGACAGCAAGCCGGCAGTGGACAAGGACACAGGGGTGTCCGATAGCGACGTGAAGAGCGGTTCTGTGGAGCCGGGAGAGGGAGGGGTGCAGCCTGAGTCCCCAGGAGGCTCTGTGGGGGCAGGGGCGGCCTTTAGCGACACGGTTGGTCACTGGGCGGAGCCGGAGCTGATGAAGGCGATCGCTCTTGGCATTACGAGCGGTTATGCGGATGGCAGCCTCCGGCCGAACGGGTCGGTGACGCGCGCGGAGTTCGTCACCATGCTGAGCCGAGCATTGCGGCTTGAAGGCGAGCCTGCAGCGGTTCGCTTCGCAGATGCATCCGCCATCCCGGCCTGGGCGCAAGGCCATATCGCCAAGGCTACCGCAGCGGGTCTGGTCAGCGGTTATAGCGATCAGACCTTCAGACCGGACAGTCAGATCAGCCGAGCGGAGCTGGCGGTGCTCATTGCTAGGGCAGCGAAGCTGGAGCTAGGAGGGCTTGCCTTGCCAGGCTTCGCGGATGCGGAGGAGCTGCCGTCATGGGCGCAAGCCGAGATTGCCGCAGTTGCACAGGCGGGACTAATGCAGGGCAAGGGGAAGCAGCGATTCGATGCCCAGACTCCTGCGACCCGCGCCGAAGCGCTGACGATTATTATTAAGCTATTGACGATGAAGATTGGAGAATAGAGCGTCCTTGCGTGTTCAGGCTCAGCATACGCTGAGCCTGAACAGCAATTGGAGAAGCAGAGTAGTGGCATGGAATTTCGTTAGGTCGGTGCCATTGACAATATGTTCTGGAAGGTGTAATATAAGATCATCAAGTGATAATGATTATCATAATCAAAAGGGAGGAACCGGCTAGCCGCGCTGCGCTAAGGTATCCTTCCTTGGATTAGATATTCAGAGACTGAGGCCAGCGTTAAGCCCCCCTTACGCTGGCCTCAGTCTCTGAGAGGCGAGGGACAGTCTCCTAGCATGGCATAGGAGAGCTGTCCCTTGTTGCATGATCGCGCATGCTGTAGTCCGGCGCCACACAGAAAAGCCCTGCTTGTAGCAAGCTGCGTCAGCGCGCAACCTGCTACGGCAGGGCTTATTCCTTATCATGAAGAGCGAGCTTCAAGCCTGCTCACTGGCAACTCAGGAGGAATGGGTGGTTGGCTTATCCTTGCTCCATGGTGTGCCGAGCAGCGGCAGCGCCCAGCGGTCAAGACCATACCAACCGGCATTTTTCCAAGCCAGCACGAGCCAGGTCGCCAGAATGAACAGCAGCGGGTTCGTGCTTACAGTACCTGCGAACAGGAAGCTTACATTCATCAGTCCGCCGAAGAAGGCGGCGATGCCGGTCAGCAGCCCCAGAATTAGACCTAAACCAACCAGTACTTCCCCAAAGGCCACCATATACGAGAAAACCTTGGCATTGGGAATAACAACATTCTCCAGGAAGCTCGCGTACCAGCCAGCAACATCCTTGCCTTCCTCTGCTTTGGCGAGTGCGCCTTTCATAAATCCTTCAATAGCTGTGCCTGCATTCTTGCCCGTCCAGGCATCGCTATTGACCTTTTTCCAGCCTGCAGTAATCCACGAGTAGCCCAGATAGAGTCTAACCAGCAGCCAGATCCACCCGGCTTGTGTACTGCTAAAGAGAAACCGCGAGACGGGGTTCTCTGGAATATATACATTCTTCGACATGATGTACAACCTCCCGATATTTAATATGCTCTAAGCTTACCGTAATCATTTTCCACCGACCATGACAAAAGTCATAGCCAGATCGCCCTTTCCCAACATATGGCGCTATGTATTCAATCATGCCTGCATGGAACAGAATTTCGCAGCGATACGCCCATGGCAGCAACGCCGTCTGCAACAAAGACACCCCCAAACACGCCGCAGGGCGAGTGGGGGTGTCTGTATGGAGAGAATTAAACGACGCCTTGAGCTACCATTGCGTCAGCAACTTTGATGAAGCCAGCGATGTTGGCGCCGACGACCAGGTTTCCTGGGTAGCCGTATTGCTCAGCAGCCGACACCGAGCCTTGGTAGATGTTTTTCATGATGCTGTGCAGCTTGGCATCGACTTCCTCGAAGGTCCAGGACAGTCTCATGCTGTTTTGCGACATCTCCAGTGCAGAGACGGCTACACCGCCAGCATTGGCTGCTTTCGCAGGCCCGAACAGTACCCCATTGTTCAGGAACACATCAATCGCGGACAGAGTGGAAGGCATATTCGCTCCTTCACCAATCGCTTTCACGCCGTTGGCAACGAGCTTGGAAGCATCCTGCTCATCGATTTCATTTTGTGTAGCGCAAGGAAGCGCAATATCACAAGGGATGGACCAGATATTCTCACAGCCCTCTGTATAGGTTGCCTCTGGATGCAGCGCAACATACTCGCTGATGCGTTTGCGCTCTACTTCCTTCAGTTGCTTCACGGTTTGAAGATTGATGCCGTTCGGGTCGTAGATGTATCCGTTGGAATCGCTGCATGCAACGACTTTAGCGCCGAGCTGCTGCGCTTTTTCAATTGCATAGATAGATACGTTGCCAGAGCCGGAGACCACGACGGTGCTGTCCTGGAAGCTCAGACCTTTGGATTCAAGCATCTCGTTCACGAAGTAGACGCAGCCATAGCCGGTTGCTTCGGTACGGGTCAAGCTGCCGCCATATACGATGCCCTTGCCGGTCAGAACGCCTGCTTCATTCGCGCCGCGGATACGTTTGTACTGGCCGAACATATAGCCGATCTCTCTGGCGCCAACACCGATGTCGCCTGCAGGAACGTCAATATCTTGACCGATGTATTTGCTGAGCTCTGTCATGAAGCTTTGGGTAAAGCGCATAATTTCATTGTCGGATTTGCCCTTAGGATCGAAGTCGGAGCCGCCTTTGCCGCCGCCGATCGGCTGTCCAGTCAGGGAGTTTTTGAAGATTTGCTCAAAGCCGAGGAACTTGATGATGCTGGCGTTAACAGACGGATGGAAGCGGAGGCCGCCCTTGTAAGGTCCGATGGCGCTGTTGAACTGAACACGGAAACCACGGTTGACTTGCACTTTCCCTTTGTCATCTACCCACGGCACGCGGAATGTAATGATGCGCTCCGGCTCTACGATGCGCTCCAGAATGCCATGCTCCATGTATTTCGGATGTTGCTCAAATACGGGCACAAGGGAGTCGAGAATTTCTTTGACTGCTTGATGGAATTCGCTCTCGAATGGATTGCGTTTGATGACCGTGTCGTATACCGATTGTACATATTGTTGTGCAGCAGTTTTGTTTTGCTCAGAAATAACGGTTGTCACTTATCCAACACTCCTTATGGCAGATTATCTCAATGGAATAAGCAGCTTTGCATTAATCGCATGATAATTTGCATTTGTATACACGAATTCTAAACAAAGTTCGTCAGATTCGCCAATAAAAATATTTTTAAGCCCCGATTAAATAAGTCTATCTCAAATAATGGAATGAAATGAACAAATTAGCTCACATGAAACCCGATTCTTCGTGAATTTACCCAAAATATCCAAAGAAATCGACGATTTTAAACATTGTTCATCCATAAAAATCGAGAAAATTGACAGAATATTTTAATTATATGTTAATATTAATTACTCGAAACAATATATAAATGTACATAATTAGTCATAAAACCTTATAATTATGAGTAAATTTGTTTTCGTATTACAAGTTATATAAACTGACATATTGCCTGATTCCTCTTCTTTTCTTCCTAAAATTTAAGGTACTTTAAGTGTTTGGGTATTTTATATGACATACTTGGCTGATAATCTAATCTGCTGGTTGGTTTGAATCAGGGTAATGACAATGAACCTGGGACAATGTATAAAAGCAGTGGAAGAATCCACTGCTTTTACCCAAATCATAACGTCTAATTGAGGCTTTGAGCCATACTGGTGCTGAACTAGAGGTTAACAGATGTAACATCTGTAGTAGCTAATATTGCTATCAGTCTCCTGAAAAATTAAGGAATCAAGTCGATGGCCTGCTGGGGAACGAAGGATTTCTCGCCATTATACACGATGACGCCTTCGAGCTCGAGCTGCTTTCCGTTCAATTCTGCGATGCTGGTATAGACCGGAAGCCGTAGCTTCGTGTCGCCTTTTGTAACAACAATGACCGGATTTTTCGGATCGCTATTGTCCCACTTAATCTCTGCTCCCTTGGCAGCAAATCCTTCTCTTGCCGGGACGAACAGGCGCTTCGTGACGGCATCCAGGTCAAGGGAGAGCGCATGAGCCATATAGCGGGCGATCTCGGTATTTTCTCTGACACCTGTCCAGCGCATATCGCCAGGAAGGTAGGTATATAAGGTAACATCCCCGCCCGTATGTCCGCCCGATGTCCAGCCGATTCGTGCGCGGTTGCTAATCATCGGACCGATGACGTAGTTCAGGCGTCCAGCGCTTGCCTCCCGAATCGCTTGCACTTCTTCCTGTGTCAGATCAGAGATGCCATAATATTTGGACATGACTTCTTCTACATTCGAACGATCCTCATTCAGCATCGATTCGACACCCTCGCCGGTCAGCTTGGCACGCTTGAGCGGGGCGATGAAGGTAGACAACGGCTCTGTGTCATACGTTTTCGTCGTATCGCGATTGCCAATTGTAATGCCGCCATTGCCATGATCCGTTGTAGCGATTACGATCGTGTTTTGATCCTTTTTGGCGAAGTCCAGGGCAGTCTTCACCGCATCGTCGAAGGCAAGTACATCACTGATAATGCCGACGGGATCATTGGCATGAGCCGCCCAGTCGACCTTGCTGCCCTCGACCATCAGGAAGAATCCCTGCTCGTTCTTGGACAGCACCTCGATCGCCTTGCTGGTCATCTCCGCCAGACTTGGCTGCTTGGAAGCGTCGCGGTCCATATCGTAAGTCAGGGCTCCGGTGGCGAACAGCCCCCATAGCTTGCCGGAATCGGAGGCCTTCATCTCTGCGGGTGTCGTGACATAATCGTAGCCGGACTGCTCGATCACCTTGAGCAGGTTTTGCTGGTCCTTGCGTCCTTCGGGCATGAAATATTTGCTGCCGCCGCCCAGTACGACATCCAGGCCGTTATACACCTGCTGTTTACTCAAGGCGTCATAATTGCTGCGATCCGGGTAATGGGCGCTGAAGTCGGCAGGTGTGGCATGCATGACCTCCGAGGTGGAGATAATGCCGGTGGATTTCCCTGCAAGCCTTGCCGCTTCTACAATATTAGCCACAGGCTTCTTCTCGTCCCCAGGCTTGATGGGAGCGAGGCCTGGCATATCATTTTTATCGGGCAGCACGCCTACATAGCCTGTGTGCGATTTGTGTCCTGTGGCGAAGGCTGTGCCTGCCGGTGCGGAATCTGCGATGGCTGCATCGGCGGAGTATGTGCGAACCAGACCGCTCGCCATCTCATCGAGCGCGAGTGGCGTCCCGCCCTTGTACCAACGGGCAAGTGTCGTTCCATCCTGGCTCATGCCGTCCGGGATCAGCAGGATCACATTCTTGACTGCTGGTGCTGTTGTAGCTGCGAGCGCAGGCCCGGACACGGTGGCCGAGGAGGCCAACGCGCCGGAGGCGATGGCAAGAGACAGCATTATTTTAACGGTTCTGGCATGGCGTTTCTTCATTGCTTGTAAACCCTCCCATATCATTTAGAATCTTGCTCCCCTATGCTAGCAATCTTCTATTACAGGAGTATCAAGCGAGTGTTATTCGGAAGTAAAGGAGCCGGACAGGGACAAAAATAAAACAAGTCCGCGGCATATAGCCGGGACTTGTTGCCCATCATTTCTATAGAAGAACGGAATTACAGAAGTTCCTTGCGGAGCTGCTCTGGCGATTTGGGAGAGAGATGACCAAAAGGAATGTCGAATACCGTCTTCGCTCCGCGCTGCCCTTCATTGCTCAGACGATATGCGGCGCGTGCATACGCGACGAGGACACTGGCCGTGAATTCGGGATTGCTCTCCAGCTTCAGACCGAACTCGATAATCTGTTTCGTGCTTTCACCTGTGATGCCGCTGCGGATTACAAAGCCGCCATGCGGCATTGTGCCATGCTCTGCCCGGAGCTGCTCCTCGGATATAAACGTTACTGTCGTGTCATAGTCAGCGAAGTAGTTCGGCATGGAGACGATCGTTTGGCGAATCTCCTCCTCATTGGCTCCCTCTTCAGCGACGACGAAGCAGTTTCTGTGGTGCTTCTCACGTGTTGTCAGCTCAGGCGTCTCGCCGGAGCGGATGCGGTCGATTACCTCTTGTACAGGAACCGTGTATTGGACGCCAGCCTTCACGCCTGGCACGCGGCGGATCGCATCAGAGTGGCCCTGGCTGATGCCTGTGCCCCAGAACGTATAGTCCTTGCCTTGCGGCAGGATGGCTTCAGAGAGCAGGCGGTTGAGAGAGAACAGGCCCGGGTCCCAGCCAGTGGAGATGACGCTCAGCGTGCCGGCCTTCTGAGCTACTGCGTTAACCGCGTCGAAGAACTCAGGGATTTTGGCATGGGTATCGAAGCTGTCTACTGTATTGAACAGAGCGGCTAGCGCAGGTGTCTGTTCAGGCAGGTCCGTAGCCGAGCCGCCGCACAGAATCATAACATCAATCTGTCCTTTGTACTTTTCCGCATGGGCAATATGCTCGAAGCGTGCTTCGCCCCCCTCGGAGACCATGCTTTCAGGCTGACGCCGCGTAAAGATTGCGACCAGCTCGATGTCATCATTCTGGGCAATTGCTTTCTGGACACCCTTGCCCAGATTTCCATAACCGACAATACCGACTCTAATCTTTGACATTGAGATTTCCTCCTAATGTTGTACAAGTCTTTCACCATTATAATGGGAATAACACATCACATCAAATGTAAACTAATGCGAATGCAAAAATAAGGCCTGCCAAGCAGACTAAAAGGGAGCTTGAGGCGCGACTTCCGCTTCGTTCTGCGACAGCAGCAGTGGCTTGCCGCGGCACTCATTGTGCCAGGGAATACGCTCGCGAGGAATTGTTGTAAACATTTTCATCTGACACTATAGGTTGAAAACATTGACGCATGTGAACAAGCCCTATAATATTAATCATATGATATGGAAAAGAGAGGGGCTTAATTGTAATGAAGAAAAGAGTATGGTTCGCGCTCATGTTGTCTGCTGTGCTGGTGCTGGCAGGCTGTGGAGCCAAGAATGAAGGCACGACCCCATCGAATGCGAGCACAGGAGGCGGCAGCGGCGCTGCCGATAGCAAAGTATATAAGGTAGCCATCTCACAGATTGTAGAGCACTCCGCGTTGGATGCGACACGTGAGGGCTTCCTTGCTGCTCTGAAGGATGCAGGCATCGAGGGCGATAGCTTGAAGCTGGATTACAATAATGCACAGGGTGACCAGACGAACAACCTGTCGATCGCGCAGAAGGTGGCGAGCGGCTATGATCTGGTGCTCGCGATCGCGACGCCGTCGGCTCAGGCCGTGGTGCAGCATGTGAAGGAGACACCTGTACTGTTCGCCGCAGTAACGGATCCGGTGGATGCTCAGTTGGTATCGAATCTGGATGCACCGGGCGGGAATGTATCGGGCGCTTCCGACACTAACCCTGAGGCGATCAAGCAATTGATGAAGTTCATTGGCGACCAATTCAAGAATGTGAAGAAGGTCGGCATTGTGATTAACCCGGGCGAATCGAATGCTGTCGTCATGGCTGACATTGCCGAGGCAGCTCTGAAGGAGCAAGGCATCGAGCTGGTGCGGGCGGCAGTAACGAACACCTCCGAGGTGCAGCAGGCTGCACAATCGCTCGTTGGCCGTGTCGATGCGCTGTATGTCACATTGGACAACACAGTCGTTAACGGGATCAGCACGGTAGTTAAGGTTGCCAATGATAACGATCTGCCATTCTTCGCAAGCGATCGTGATACTGTAGAGAATGGAGCCTTCGCTACGGTCGGCTTCAAATATTATGACCATGGCTACCAAGTGGGACAGATGGCTGTCGACATTCTGAAGAATGGCAAAAACCCGGGCGAGATGAAGGTTGAGCTGCCGAACAAGCTGGATCTGATCCTGAGCATGAAGTCAGCTAAGGAGCAGGGAATTGAAGTAACCGACGCCATCAAGGCGCTGGTCAAGGACCCTGCCAACAACATTATTGAATAACCGAATTCATCATGATGTACAATGTGGAGTGTTCTTTATATTGAAGCAGGATGCTCCTACTGCATCAGGGCTGCCTCGTGACGGGGCAGCCATTTGAGCTTATAGTGACAAAGGAGACAATGGAATGGGACTGATGACTGCAGTTAGCAAGTCTGTCGAGCTTGGCCTCCTCTATGCGTTGATGGCGCTGGGGGTATATATAACCTTCCGGATATTGGACTTCCCTGATCTGACAGTAGACGGCAGCTTTACAACGGGCGGCGCGATCGCTGCGCTCATGATCTCGGGAGGCTCCTCGCCTTGGCTGGCTACACTGTGTGCATTTGCCGGGGGCTTGGCGGCTGGAGCATGCACCGGGCTGCTGCATACGAAGGGCAAGATTAACGGCTTGCTCTCGGGTATTCTGATGATGATTGCACTCTATTCGATTAATATCCGCATTATGGGCAAGCCCAATATTGCAATCCTGAATGCAGAGACAGTATTCACTGGCGTCAATCTGATGGTCATGATGATTGTGGTGGTGGTTGCTGTCAAGCTGCTGCTTGATTTGTTCATGCGTACTGATCTGGGAATGGCGCTGCGCGCTACCGGCGATAATGAGCGGATGATCCGCAGCTTTGGAGCCAACACCGATACCACCAAGGTGATCGGCATCAGCTTGTCCAATGGTCTAGTGGCGCTGTCGGGGGCATTTATCGTGCAGCAGGCAGGCTTCGGTGATGTCAATATGGGCGTGGGGATGATCGTGGTCGGCTTGGCCTCCGTCATTATCGGCGAGGCAATCTTCGGTGCGAAGACGGTGTTCCGTGCTACGCTGGCGGTGCTGCTGGGCTCGATCGTCTATCGTATTGTTATTGCATTAGCGCTGCGTGTGGAGTGGCTGGATGCAAGTGATGTGAAGCTCATTACAGCATTGATCGTTATTGTGGCGCTGGTGTTGCCTACCGTGCAGCGATCGGTCAAGCAGAAATCAGTGGCGCGGAGACGCTCGGCAGAGCTGCTCTCCAACTCGCAGCAGAAGGGAGGAAGCCGCTAATGTTGCAGGTCAATAACGTGTCCAAGCTATTCAATCCTGGTACACCGGACGAGAAGATTGCGCTGGTGGGCATTGAGCTGAATCTGAAGCCTGCGGATTTCGTTACAGTGATCGGGAGCAATGGGGCTGGCAAATCGACGCTGATGAATATTATATCTGGCGTGATGAAGCCAGATGCCGGCTCGCTGCACATTGAGGGCAATCCGGTCGCACATCTTCCCGAATACCAGCGGAGCAAGTGGATTGGTCGCGTGTTTCAGGACCCGATGGCGGGTACGGCGCCTCGTATGACCATTGAGGAAAATCTGGCGATGGCTTATTGCCGCGGCCGCTCGCGCGGACTCAGCCTTGGCATTAACGCGCGCAAGCGCAAGCTGTTCCGCGAGCAGGTGGCCAAGCTCGGAATTGGGCTGGAGAACCGCTTCGGTGCTATGGTGGGTACGCTGTCTGGCGGAGAACGTCAAGCTTTGAGCCTGCTGATGTCCACCTTCACACAGCCGAAGATTCTGCTGCTTGATGAGCATACGGCTGCACTTGACCCGGCTCGTGCGGAGCTGATTACACGGCTGACAGAATCGATCGTGCGCGAGATGAAGCTGACGACGCTGATGGTCACGCATAACATGGAACAGGCCATTCGCCTCGGCAATCGCCTGATTATGATGGACAAGGGGCGCATCATCCTCGACATCGACGAGAACCGCAAGAAGGATCTTACTGTTGAACGTCTGCTCGGCGAGTTCGAGCAGATCAGCGGCAAGAAGCTCGCGGATGACCGCATCGTGCTCGGTTGAGAAGGTGCGTTGAAAGCCAGTCTGTCCGGTAGTACACCACAAAAGAAGCAAGTCGCATACGGGAGTGTCACCCGAAACTGCGCTTGCTTCTTTGGCTTGGATTATCATAGCTCGGCAGATGCGATATGACTAGGGCATCCGATTGTGCCGAGGCGATTATGGCTGAACGACGATCAGCTCGACGGTAGCTTGCGGCGGCATGCTCCTGGTGGTTGCGGGACCGTAATAGGCCTTCACTTGGGTCCCTTCCTTCAACTCTTCAGGCTTGACCTGCTCGCCATCAGCTCGGACAATCATCGTCTGCTCGTTCAGATTCATCACTAGAACGTTATGCAGCTCCTCTAGCGATCCAAGGTGAACCTGCCAACCATACTCGCTCTTCTTCACTTGGCTGATCGTATCCTCCTTGATCAGACGCTGCTGGCCGACGACCACCTTAACCGCTGCGGAGCCGCCAGGATAGCTCATGGTTGAGATCGGGCCATAGAGCGTATCCACATGTGTCCCAACGGCGATGTCCTTCGCGGTCTTCGTGACCCCGGATTCATCGACGATCTCGGTATCCTTCGTAAGGCTCAGCACCATCCAGTCCGAGCCGCCATTGCCGCGAATCTCCAGCTTCACTGTCCCGTCAACCTCAGTCTTCCCGACTACAACACCACTGAGCTCGATTGGACGCATCGCTTCATCCTCTCCTGGCTGCTCCTCCTGTGATGCAGCAGATGTCAACTGAATCTGCTTGCCGCTGGCCTGAACCTCATAGCCGAGCAGGCCCGCCGTATCCCGGATCGGGACATAAGCTTTGCCGTCTATATATACCGGCTGCAGCGTGGATGGCTCCCCGTTCACCGTAATTTTAATATCGGAACGGAGCAGTCCGCTCACCTTTTCCGTCAGCCCGGCCGCTCCCGCTGCTGCAGTTGCCCCCAGCATGCCGATAGCGGTCAGAATAATGAATGTTTTTTTTGCCTTCATCTTCATCGTTATGTCTCCCTTCGAAGTAAGTTCATGAGTGCCACTCGCTTATCTTGACGGAAGGGACACTCAGAAGGTTGCAGGTCGCCAACGAGTCAGCCCTGATCTCTATTGAATCTTGTGCGTGGTTTGGCTGAGCTGCTCATAGAACAGCGGCTTACTGCGGTTGAATAGCCGAATGAGCAGATGAATGGCGAACCAGGCATCCAGCAGAAATACAGCGAGAGCCAGCAGCACATAGAGCAGCCCGGTGACGGCGGACCCCTCGAAGCTGCTGAACAGGAACAATACGTTGGCCCCGCCCAGGAAGAGGTAGAGCAGTCCGCCTCGAATCGCCAGTTGGCGCAGCGTCGCAGGCTGTTCGAGCCCGCTGATTCGTATGCGCACGACCAGCTTCCCAAGCGTCATTCCATTCATGAGGGAGGGAAGTACGATAAAATAGAGCGCCGTCAACACAAAATAAGCGCCTGGAAGCTCCACAATGATCACCACGATAAGCAGCGGAAACAACAGCATCCAATCCAGCATGAACGCGATGCCGCGCCTTGTATAGCTGACGCGCTTCTGGGAAAGATCAACTGCATGGTCAAGCTGGTCGATACGCGGCAGCAGGGCAGACAACCATGATGCGAGCACGAAGCCGAGCATTCCCCCGAGCGTATTCATCATCAGGTCGTCGACATCGAACAGTCGATAAGGGTAATCGAAATAGCCATACAGCGCGGTCACTTGCGTCACCTCAAAAAACAGCGAGAGGCCGAAGGAGGCGAGCAGACAAGCGAGCCAGCCGGTGCGGAAGTAATAGCGCAGGAACATGCCGAACGGCATGACGAGCAGCACGTTCAGCATCACTTGCCAGAAGGCGCGCTCCTGCAGCAGCCGCAAATAGGTGGCGGGCTGATCCGGTTCGAGCCGCGTCTCCTTAATAATATCCTGTATAAAGTGAAACGGAATCCACTGCATATAGGACGCCACATCCGGCGGGGCGTTATGACGGGTAGTGGGCAGCGGCAGAATCACGAGATATAAGGCATTCATGAGATAGAGCAGCAATAGGTACAGCATCGTCGCCCGCAGCTTATGGATATAGCCGTGCCGCCTGTATTGCACGATCAGGAAGGGCAGCGTGAACAGCAGCGCTGCAATGGGAAAGGTCAGAAAAGCATAGGAAATCGGGTATAAATAGAACTTGAACATAGTACCGCCTCTTTAGTTAACTGTGAGCTTCACGGATCTTGGCGCGGAGAAAGGGCACCATCTCCCCAAGTGGTTGGGCTCATGGATTTATGTTGAGCCGCAAGGCTGCGTCAGTAGAGCCGCCTTGTGCTGCGGTCGCAGCAAAGTTATGTCTATCATAGACCCACCCTTTAAATATTGTCAAACAAACCAGCCATTCATACCGTTGATCTGACAACTATAATAGGGCTCAATCTCCAACCACAATAGGGCTCAATCTCCAACCACGCGAGATTGAGCCCAACCAGCTCATGGCTATTATAATCGAAAATCTGCTCCCTTAGGAGTTAGGAAGACACACGCTAGCGGAACAGCTCCAGAGGGATGGAGAACTCAGGCATCCCCTCTGAATAAGGAGTGTACTCATACAGGGAGAAAAAGACGATAATTTTGTCGCCGCGCAGGTAGAAGCCCTGGTCGTCGCTGATCGTCTCGAACGGCTCCAGCATGTCGTAGCCGCGTTTTGTCAGCTCCTGCTTGATCTGAGTATTGATGATCTGCTTGTATCGGCTGTTATTAAGCGCAGCCTCTTGCAGTGTCAGCACCTTGCCGCTGTTCAGGTCGAAGGTGAACCCTTGCTTGCCGTAATTGCCATGAGCGCCACCTGTAAATTCATAATGATCAAAGACGATGCTCAGCTTGCCGTCCTGATTGTACGTAATGGTGTAGTTAACATCATAGTACAACTGCGTGCCTTCGATCAGATCGATACTGCTGCTCTGTGCGAACAGCTCCTTGCCTGCTTGCTCAAATTCCTTGGCTTGCTTCTCCAGGAAGCTGTTGATCTTGCCCTGTGCCTCCGGCTCGCTCATGCCGCTTAGCTGCGGGTATTGAATGGCAAAATGGCGGTCAGATGTCGAATGATCGATGTCCTTGTTGCTAAGGATGAGTGAGTTTTCCACAATCGGATTGATGGTGATCAACTGCTCCTTATGATTGTACACGATCTCATAGCCCATCTGCTCCAGAAGGAAGCGGAGCGGAAGGTAAGCGGAGCCGTTCTTGACGATGACCGGTTTGCCGCTTATCCTGTGTCCGTTCACTTTGAATTCGGTGCTCTGATCCTGCATTGTTATGGTCTTGGTCGGACTGCTGGTCGTAATAATCTTCGTCTTGCTATCCCAGGTTGTGGTCAGTCCGAGTTCATCAGCCAAGAACCGCAGGCCAATATAAGTGTCGCCTTCCGCAGATACTCCTCCGGGCACCTGCAGCGTCTTTCCGTCTACCTTGATCATAAGTATTTTGCTTGTCCAGGCAGCAGCAGTCGAGGCGGCATAGGTCGGACTAGCTGCAAGCGGCAAGGTGGCGGCGCCAAGCAGAAGCGCTGCGGCAAGCGGCGCAGCGATCCATGTCCATGGTTTGCTTCGTTTCACAGTTCTTCCTTGCACTGTCGGTCACGCTCCTTGTTGTCTTGAATATTGGGGGGTGGAGACGGTATTGATCTCTACATGAAAAGAGACGTAGCTGCGGCGCACAAGGTTCATAGGGTGGGTTCTTCATGGGAAGCCGCGGGCGTCCTGTTGTCTGTCTCCATCATAGCTAATGTCGGCGCTCAGAGCAATCTTGCCGCACGTATCTCTTGCGCCAATGCCATGCGGACAGTGCAAAGAGCCAAGGGGCGGGTACGATGCCCTTCCCTTGGCTCTGCTCGATGCTTGCAACGTGTTCTCTCGATAAGCTGCCGCCGCTGGCGCAGGCTAAGCATATACGGAGGCGGAGATGGTGATTGGGCCGTTGGCTGTGGCCAGTGCAACTGTCGAACGGCCGAAGAGCTGGATGACATGATGGCCTACTGGGACATTGGTCAGGATCGTCTGGAAGGCTGTCGTATCGCTCTGGGTAGCGGTGGTGACACTCTGGAAGGCGGAGCCCGAAGGGATGCCATCGACCGTTACGGTGTAGACGAGAGAAGTAGGAGCAGCATTAATGGAACCGATGGTTGATAGGATCTCCAGGAAATTAGTCGGCTGGGCCACATAGATGCCCAGTGTGACCAGCAGCGTATCTACGCCTACTGGAAGATTAACTGCCGGTGGGACAGGAAGGCCTGCCTGGTTCCCGACAAGACCACGGTTATAGTTGATCAAGGTTGGCATGGGTAATCTCTCCTTTCGTTGGGGGATGCTATATTCTATGAGAGATTAGTAGGGGCGGTATAGATGAATAGCTGTACAAGCCTTAATTCCCACGCTTGTCCCTGCGATTGTGCGCTTACAGCTTCGGCACCTAGCGGCCGGGGCGATGCCGGTGGCCTCGTAAGATTAGTGAGAACGCCAGACAGACCTGATCGGAGTGATCAGGTCTGTTACGACAATTAGTTAGCGGTTGCTATGGCGGGTCAAGCCTTCTGTAGCAGGGTGTGCGGGCTATTTTGAGGTATCCGACGAGTTATTAATAAATTCGGCCATGTCTTGAATGAGCTGGAAGGACACATTGGCTGGCTCGTAATATTCGCTGCCGACGGATAAGCCCTTATATTCTGCAAGCAGATGGTTCACATTCGGATAGGACTTGAAGGTGACATCGGTGCGATCCTTCAACGCATCCTTCCAGGCAGTGAGCTCCTTCAACGGCACCTGCCAGTCATTCTCACCCTGCAGCACGAGCAGTCGACCCTTCTGGCTGGCAGCCGTCTCCGCTGCCTTATAGTCACGCAGCGCGTACCACCAGTAGGCAGGCTGCAGCGGGAACTGAGCGGGTAGCTTGTCGGTGGAATATTGGCGGTCGTTGATCACGTTGACAGCAGATTGCCAGAACTGCAACGCCTGCTCCTGAGCAGCGATCGTCTCTGCTGGCAGCTTAAGCTCCTTGAGGCGTGCCAGCAGCTCCTGCTGCTGCTCTGCGAGCAGGTCCTGGAACCGTCCAGCCGGAGCCGCTAGCATGATGGAGCCAGCGATGCTGTCGCTTCGGTCTGCCTCGACAATAAGTGGGACAGCGAAGCCGCCCTGGCTGTGACCGGCGACATAGATGCGGCTGCTATCGATCCCTGGCGTGTTAGCAAGCAACTGGACAGCAGCAAGCGCATCCTGAACGGTCTCCTCCTGAATGGTGATCTTCTGGTTGGACGACATCTTGACGGTATGCTCATACGTGACCTTGTCATACTGGAGTACCGCGATCTGCTGGCTGGCGAGTCCTACAGCCAGGTCGCGGAATACTTTGGCGCTTCCGATCGAGGAATCACGGTCATGCGGCCCTGAGCCGTGCACAAGCACAACGGCCGGGAATGGACCAGTTCCCTTCGGCAGCGTGAGCGTGCCCGGCAAGGCCATGGAGCCATCGCCAAGCTTGATCTCCTGTTGGGTATAATTGCCCTTATCATAATCGGGCTTCTGATACTTGCTTGGCACCGATGGCACGAGATTGAAATCATCCACCAGCCCGTCCTTACTGACACGGATCGTGAAGACAAAGGCTGTCTTGGCCGACTTGTACGTAATGGCCGTATTGGTGTGCACGCTATTGCTGGTAGTCTCGCGCCCAAGCTCCTGCTCCGGCTTGCCCAGATATTGCTCGAAGCCGCTCCACATGACGCCGAGCTGCTGGGCCGAGCCGATGGCTTGCTTCATCGCTGGACTTAATGCTGCATAGGCTGAGTCGGCATCGCCTGCGAGCAGCGCGGCAGCCAGCCGGGACGCGGCGTCCTGCTGTCCGGTCTCGTTAAAGGCGCGGGCGAGCAGATCGGCCGGAATATGGGTCTGATGCTTCACAACGTGCAAGGGCTGCCCAATCTCGAAGGGCTGTCCATTCAGTTGGGCTCTGCCCTCGGCGACGAATAGCACTAGCTTGCTGTCTCCCAGTGTGACTGTTGCGGTACGCGTAGCTTCATCCCAGGTGACCGTTGCTCCGATCTGCGCGGCTGCAGGTCGCAGTGGAATGCCCTGAGCTGCAGATGAAGCCGCAGCCGCAGTGTTCAAGATGGGAGCAGCGCCGAAGGCGGGGGCGGATGCAGTCAGCAGAGCTACAGCGAGCGACAATGCTGCGGTCTTGCGCAGCATGCGGGAATAGTTGTTCATTATGGAACTCCTCTCCAAATTAACTTATACGTAGTACGTTTGAACGAGCATAAAGTTCCACATTAAAAAGCCTAAACTTTAAATAACGAAGTCTGCTCCTGCAGGAGCGAGGAGCTCTGCTTCAAATTCTGAGACAGCTCGCTCAGCTCATTGGATGCGTGCAATTGTCTGCTGGCGAGCTCACTCATGGTGTTCATCTTTCCATTCACATCTGTAGAAGTCGATACCAGATTATCTACGGATTGGACGATCAGGTTCATGCCGCGGCTAATCTCTCCGATGGCAGCAGAGATGTCTGTCATCTGTTCGGACAGAATCCCCGACTGCGCCTCTAACTGCTCAAAGGTTGAGCTAGCGTGCTCGCCAGCCTCCCTCGTCTGCAAAATGACTGCGTTGAAGGCGGACATCCGCTGGGCGCTTTGCTCCAAATCCTGCCGGGTCAGATGCAGCTCGGCGGATATATTGCGAGCAATCTCGTCCGTCTGGGTAGACAGCTTGCGAATCTCCTCGGCGACGACTGCAAAGCCGCGCCCGTGCTCGCCAGCTCGCGCCGACTCAATCGAAGCGTTGAGCGAGAGGAGATTGGTTTGCTGGTTAATATCCTGTATGCCGGTCAGGAAGCTGCTAATTTGCCCATACCGTTCCTGTGTCGTGCGGAAGGAGGCGATCAGAGAGGCAAACTGCTCGATCGTCTCATGTACCTGCGTCATCACCGTATTCATCCGCTGCAGGCCGGTCTGCGCCGATTGGCGCATCTGCTGCATATCCTCATTAATCTGTTGGCTGGAGGCGTCGATCTGCTGAGAGCTTGCGGACACCTGCTCCGTAATGGAGGAGATGGAGGCTGTCTCGTCATGCTGGGATTGAAGCAGCGTCTGGCTGTGGTCGACCCCGTCCTTGACCTCCTCGGACATATTCTTGTTCTGCTTCGATTGCCCATCCATCGCTTCCGAGATACGCAGCACCTCCTGACTGACATGATGAGTAGACCGGACCGTCTGGCGCAGATTATTCCCCATCTCCTGCAGCATCTGGTCGATGGCGCCAAATTCATTGTTCCGGGAATAGCTGTCGGCATAGGTGAAGTCGTTGTCCTTGTAGGCATTGATTCGCCGCGTGATGCTGCGCAGGCCGCGCCGGATGTTCATAGCCACCCGGTATGACATCAGGAAAGGCAGGATGGCGAGGACAATAATGTTGACAATGATGACGACAGTCGTCATGTCCACCCGGTCGGACAGCGCCTGCTTCGTAACGGCTATATCATTTGTGAAGCGCTCGTCCAGCTTTTCTGTAGAATACTGCAGCATCACGGTATAGGTTTGCAGCAGACTCTGCAGCAGATCACGCTTATCGAATTCACTCATATTGGTGCCGATCTTCTCATGAATGCTGACCAGATTATTGTAAGCCATCTGAATGACGTTGATCTGCCCAGAGTATTTATGCATCCCGTCTTCAGCGATGAACTGCTCGTCCAGCGCCTGGAAGTCCTGCGCTAGATTATCCAGCTTCTTGGGAATCGCCTCAAGCGTCTGTTGTATGTAGGCTTCGCGGGAGTTGTCCGATTCGGGGCCGGAACCGGTGCCGTGAATCAGAGACACCATATACAGCATCGTCTGGAGCATGCTGTTGCTAATCTCGCGATAGCCGCCCTCCCGCTCCGCCAGCAGGTTGGTTACCTCAATATCGTCTGAAACCACCCGATTGAGCGTAGTGATGGTGATGCCGGATGCGATGTTGACCACGGTGATGATGCTCACGACGACAATCAATTGCTTGACGATGCCGCCACTGAACATGAGGGAAACGCGGGGAAGCTTGAACTTGCTGAATGTTGCGGTGTTAACTTTCATTTTCTCCACTCCTTCGATGAACCCCGAGGAAAGGACAGACATGCAAAAAAGCCACCCGGAAAAGGATAGCTATGCGTCAATCTCGCACTCGGCAGCCTGGCGACCGTAGCAGCATTCCCCTTAGGCCCATGGCTTTGCGTACATGCCTTTCGACATGCTTGCCCTTTTCAGTTCAAGATATGTTCTCTATATGCCCAACGGTACGTCGACCTGAGCCTGTCCGCTCCTGTCTCTGCTGACCCCGTCTCCTTGCCGTTCTGGCTGAATGTCTGGTTCTTGCGAACGATCCAGGTAGGCACCTAGTCAGCAATACATAGATTATACGAGAGTGTGCAAATTTTGTAAATAGATGTCGGATCATGGCAGGTTTTCGCGCTCGCCTGACGGCTAGGGCTCAGGGGAGAGCCAGCCTCTCAGACCTTGCCTGGTGAACCCTAGCTGAGGCTCCCCTGTAGCATGACTCAGCAGCTAGTACCCCGAATTCTCTCCCATCAGGCTATCCAGCATATCGTGATGCACGCGCTGCAGCGGCTTCTCGGCAGGGCCTTCAATGACCTCTCCCGTATACGAAAATCTGGAGCCGTGGCAAGGACAATCCCATGTGCGGTCACCGGCATTCCAGTTCACCTCGCAACCGACATGCGTACAGGTCGTGTCGACGACGTGGAGCTGGCCTTGCGGGTCTCTGTACGCCCCTTTGCGTTCACCATTCAGGGTGATAACAGCGCCTTGATCGTTGGACAGGGCGCCAATGCTCGTATCCGGCATCTCCAGCTTGCCTTTGACCAGATGCTTGAGCACATTGAAATTCTCGACGAAAAACCGCTTCAGACTGGGATCTGCATAGAAGCGGGACGGCGAATACATCGCGATATACGGATTATCCTTGCCGAGGACGATGTCCTTCAGCACATGCGCGGCGGCTGTGCCATTGGTCATTCCCCATTTTCGGTATCCTGTTGCAATCAGAATGTCGGGACGGGAGGCGGTAATCGCTCCCACATAAGGCATCTTGTCCAATGTAATCAAGTCCTGGGTCGACCATTGATACTCGATGCGATCCAGTCCCAGCACTTCCTCGCCGAACGCCTCTAGCGCCTTGTAATGCTCACGGGTATCCTTGCCTTGTCCCGCCTTGTGGTCGTCTCCGCCAATAAGCACGAGGCTTTCCCCATCTGCCGAGACCGACCGCAATGACCGACTGGGCTGATCTACGCATAGGTACATTCCCCCTGGGAATTGCGTTGTGGTCTTGCAGGCAAGCACATAGGAACGGCTGGCGTACATGCGGGCAGAATACAAGCCCATCCCCTCGTAAAAAGGAAAATGCGAGCAGGCGATTACACGTTTTGCGGTTATTTTATGCCCATCCCGCGTCAGCACTGCCGTCTCGCCTCCGTCCTCCTGGACGTTGACGGCAACCGTATGCTCATAGATGTGCGCCCCCGCCTTCCGCAGAGCATCAACCAGGTGAGCCAGATATTTCAATGGATGGAATTGCGCTTGCCCGGTCATGCGGAGTGCGCTGGTGATGCCGATCGGGAATGGAATGCGATCCACCAGCTCACCGGCGATGCTCAGGGTGGTATACGCTCGATATTCCTTCTCCATCTTGCGGGCCGACTGTTCTGTCGTTGCATACAGATAGGCATCCTGCTCGCTGTAATCGCACTCGATCCGGTGCTTCCCGATCATATCGCGTATATGCCCCATCGCTTCAGCATTCGCTTCATAGTAGAGTCTAGCCGTCGTCTGTCCAAAGTGCTGGATGAATTCATCGTAAATGAGGTGATGCTGGGCGGTTATTTTGGCTGTCGTATGTCCTGTCGTGCCATTCAGCAACCGGTCGGCTTCGATTAAGGCGACCTTCAACCCTTCCTGAACGAGCAGGTAAGCCGTTGTAATTCCAGTGATGCCCCCGCCAACGATGACGACATCCGCCTTCTCATCCTTCCGCAGCGCTTCGAATGCGGGCAGGCTCTCCGTCGCCCGCCAGTATGGCTCCAACAATGACATGCAGATCCCTCCATTAATCGTTTCATTCTTACTATAGTTTACAATTTATGGAGTGTTAAACAGGCAGGACGATAAATAATGTGGCACGGCGGCATCATCCTGGAGCTTCACCGATGCAGCTTGAAGCGTCATCAGCGGCCCAACATGAAAAAACAGACGGAGCCGGATGGTTTCCGGCACCAGTCTGTTCTTCGGTCATTTCGGGAGACGGCTTCCGCGCCGCGCAGCTTATGGGGAAGCGGACAGCAACTCGCCCGCTTCGTTCTTCCAGCGCTCGACATAGCTGCCGGTGGCCCATTGCATCATGATAATTGACTCGGCATCCTTGAGCTTCAGGGTAAGCGCCGGCTTATCGGCAAGCGCCGAGCCATTGAGATAGAAGGCGACCGTATCGTTGGTTACGACAGCCACGGTCTCACCTGCGGGGGAGGAATAAGCATCGGTAGCCTTGGGCACACGTTCCCATATTTCCTCCCACGGGGCGCTCAGCCGGTCGAAGGATGCGACCTTCTCTGGCGGAGCGGCAGATAGCTCCCGCAGTTGCATTTCATTCGTTCCCTCGACTAGCGCTTGTGCTGTCCAGCGTCCCGGCTTCCGCACCAGCGTCCACTGGCGGGGGCTGAGACCTATGATCCGGTCCGCGGAGAAGAAGTCGGTCAGCGGAATATTCAGCTCGGAGGCTGCGGTGAAGGCCAGCGTGCGGTTTACTGCGAGCTGTTCGATATTTTTGATCCAGACGTAGGAGCGCGCGCCAGCTCCTCCAGATCGGCTCTCCACCTGCTGTTCTACAGCCACATACCGGTTGCCCGCAAATGAGAGTCTCTCCATCGTGAGCGTGTCCAGTTGAGCGATATTGGAGGTCAGCTTGCTCTTGACATCGCCTGGACTCTGCTCCAGGCGCTTCGACTCTGAGGACTGCTTACCTGCCGGGGCAGCGGATAGAATCTGAACCTCCTTGCCGCCATGCGACTTCTTCTCGGTGTCAATCTCCCAGAAGCCCATCTTGTACGGCATCAATATTCCCTCACTGCTGGAGATTTCCTTCAGCTCCCCGTTGTCAGGCGCAACGAGTACGGTGCGGTACTCGCTATACGGGTAATGATCGCTATCTCCAGTGTGGTCAGACCGCAGGCCGATCAGCAGCGCTGACTTGAAGACCGGCTGCTGGTCAGGCACGCTGCCGTCAGGGGTGACTCGCGCAGCGTTCCCCAGCTTCGGCTGCTCCGCCAGGGGGGAGCCTGGTTGGCCAGACCCAGCGTCAGGCAGCCCATTCGTCAGCACCAGGAGCAACACGAGCGCTGCAGCGGCCACTCCGCCCAGAAGCGGTGCGCGCAGCCAGGTGCGCGAGCGCCGCGGCTGCTGCTCCTCCAGTTCGCTGACGCGTCGCAATATGGTTTCCTGTAGAGCCTTATCAAAACCACGATGCTTCAAAGGAGGGGCTTCAAGCGGTTTAAGCTTATCTTTATCGCTCGGATGCATGATGGTGTCGCTCCTTTATTTGGGATAGTTTCGTGCGTGCATGATGTAATCTGGACTTGACCGTGCCCTCGCTGACCTGAAGCACCTCGGCAATCTCCTTGAGAGACAGTTGGTTGTGCGCATACAGGATCATGGCCTCGCGGTTTTTGGGCGGAAGCTGCAGCACCATATCCCACATCTCGCTGGTGGCCTCGGTCTGCAGCGCTTCCTGCTCGGCGGACAATCCGGTCTTCGAATCGCTTGCGAAGTAATCCACGAGCGTAATTCTGCGGAAGTAGGCAGAGCGCTTATAGTCCAGCACCGTATTGCGGGTAATCGTAAGCAGCCATGTTTTGATGGAGGCCTCGCTGCGGAAGGTAAAGAGGTTTTTGAATACCTTGATAAATACCTCCTGTGTAATATCGTCGGCAACCTCCCATTTGCGGGTCATGCTGTAGGCGTAGTTCCAGACATCCTTGCCGTAGGCGGTCATCAGCTCGTTAAGAATCTCGGTCTTGTCTTCACTATCGTTCAGCGCTTTTAAGTAATCAAATTGGGTATCGGAACTCAACACGGCCACCTCTATCTATAGACGATGTATTCGTCTTCTCGGTTCAATTATGAAGAATGAAATGGAGCGTACCTCTGGCAATGCCGCTTGCCCCTGTACTGATTATAGGCTAACAGGCAGCAAATTCAAAATAAGGGAGGAGGCGTTCCATCCATCTTTGAGAGGAGCCAAGCTACTGTAGCATGATGCGGTACACCTCCATGGCGCGTGCCCGAGATGCCTTCAAGTCAACGATTGCATCGGGCCTGGGGAGATGAATCTCACGGTCAGACAAGTGGCCAAGCTCGGGCAGCCAGCGGCGGATGTAGTGGCCATGTGGGTCATGGGCGGCAGATTGAGAGCTCGGGTTCATAATGCGGAAGTAGGGAGCCGCATCGTAGCCAAGGGAGGAGCTCCACAGCCAGCCCCCGCGGTTGAGGATATGGTCGTAATCCGACAACTGCAAGCGGAAATACTGTTCCCCAAGTGTAAAGGGACAGAGCAGGTTCTTCGTCAGAAACATCGCCGTCACCATGCGGAGACGATTAGGCATCTCGCCCGTCTGGTTTAGCTGCGCCATAGCGGCATCGATGATCGGGATGCCTGTCCTGCCTTGCGACCAGGCAGCAAAGTGCGTCTCCTGCAGTTCGGAGAAGTCATACTGCTGCTCTATTGTGAAAAATCGCTCATTATGAATCGCCTGATACAGATAAAAATCACGCCATGCCAATTGGCGAATCCACGCTTCTCCGCCAGGCTGCAGAGACGCTGCCTCATAGGCCTCGCGGACGGAGAGAGCCCCGCTGTTCACATAGCGGGAGATGCCGCTAGTGCCTGGCTCGGCGAAGGCATCCCGGCTCTGGTCATAGCGATGCAGCCGCTCGTGGATGAAGCTCTGCAGAGCCTGTGCTCCGCTGCATACTGTCCGGCCGCCTGCCAGGACGCGCTGCCTGGCTGCAGAGCAGGCAGCCTGAATGGGGACAGGCAAGCCGAAGGCCTCAAGCACACTGGCCTCCAGCTCAGCAACCGTATGCAACTGCTCCACCGTGATGCGTGCTTGCCCCGGGTAATGCTGTTGCATGAAGCTGCTCCACTTGCGGTAAAAGGGAGTGAACACCTTGTATGGCTCGCTGCGTCCCGCATAGTCCTGCAACTGAGACAGTGGCGCAAGCGGCAGGTCATCCAGAAAAACAGCAGGAATCGAACGGATGGTTGCCGCCTGCGTCAGGGCGGCATCCCGTTGCCTGGCGTAGGGCGTATAGTCAGCATGTGCGACGAGGCCTTGAACAGGGTAAGCATCCATCACGGCAGCGGCGACTGCGCTTGGCTGTCCCCAGAGTAGGTGCAGTGTCTGTCCCGCCTGGGCATAGGCATGCTCCAGCAGGACGGCGTGCTCCAGAAACTGCTGCCCACTATGTGCCACCAGCCGCTCGGCGGTGAGCAATTGCGGGTCGAGGATGAGCAGATGAATGCCGGGAAGTCCGCGGCGATGAAGGGCGTCGAAGGCGCGCAGATCGTAGGTTCGCAGATCCTTGCGGTGGATAAATACATACATGAGCGTTGCTCCTCCTGGTTAAGATGGTGCCTGATGGCTGCAGGCGCGGTGAGAGCGGGCAGCCGCGATGTAGCTAACCGCCTATAGGGTGCGTTCGCACACAAAAAGAAAACCGCAAAGCCTGAGGCTGCTGCGGTTTCAATATAAACAATGCAAAGAATTAGTCCGTATCTCCGCTGGTGTCAAGCACTTCATCCGAAGGCTCGTCAGCATATTTTTCAAACGTATCAGTGTCCATCACGCGGCGCGCGGTCACGTAACGCTTGACATAGTAGGATTCGCTCAGCTTGCTGATGGTTACACCTTTGCTGGACGAGGAGTGGGCGAACTTGCCGTCTCCTACATAAATTCCTACATGGGAAATGCCTTTTCCGCTTGTGTTGAAGAATACGAGGTCGCCAGCTCTCAGATCATCCTTGTCCACTTTCTTCCCAATCTGAGCTTGGGAGGACGAGGAACGTGGCAGATCAAGCTTGAACTGTTTGAACACATACGAAGTAAAGCCGGAGCAGTCGAACCCTTTGGTTGTCGTGCCGCCGTACTTGTAAGGTGTACCGATCAGTTCGTCAATCGCATCATCCATCTTGGAGTTTGCAAATGCGGAGCCTGCCGAGAAGGACATAAGGACGAGCAGAGCTAGCAGGGACAGAACGGCTTTCTTCAAAACAAAAAAACTCCTTCCGATGCCTGCGAGGTTAGCTGTGGGGTTCGGTCGAAGGCTCCCTATGATACCCTCAGGCCAGCGCTCTATCTTCTCTTGCTGGTCGGGATCAATTCACCCAGAGTGGTTCCCCCGCTCCCTGACCGGTTCATCAGGGATTCGGCAATGTGTTAGTCGGCGGGGCGGGCTGCAAGGCAACATTGCGCTGCGGCTCGCCCACGCCAGGCGTGCAGAGGTACAGATGACTGATGTGAATGAAGAACGGACCATCTGCACTTATGTACTCGCTATGTATTCGCTTCAATCGCCACTTTTCCTGCTTTGTTCACACAATGTTCACATTTTTCCTGCAACTTATTGCGGCTATTTGACGTATTATGCCGCCAGCAATCAGTGATTTGGCATCATCGTGGTTGATTCGCCGGCCGCGCGAAATTTGTCGAATCGCGCTGCTCTGTCACCCTCCGGGAGAATGCAAAAAAGTTGGATGAAAAACGATCGTTTTTCATCCAACTTATTCATTTGCGATCGGTTAGACATCCGTCCTGCTTAATAAAACGGCGCTTCCTCCGTGTTACTCGCTGTGCTGACGGCTCTGCCACGCCTGATATTGGGAAGCCATCGTCCACACCTTGAGCAGCGACCGAATCAGATAGAAGGCCTGGTGAAGGATTAAGGCGAGCAGGCCCGCCCAGATCATCGATACAGCGGAGGCAACCAGCGACAGCAGCAGGCTTACTCCCAGCAGAGCAAGCGAGATAGCTGCCAGTGGCAGCAGCGACTGCAGGGCGGAGGTTATCGATGCGCTCCAGCCTTTGCGGGCGACGATGCCGAACTGCGCGGCGCGGAACAGCAGATGGAGCAGCCCGCCCCACAAGAGCCAGCCGCATAGATAGGGCAGAGCGTTCAGCAGCAGTTGTTCGCCAGAGCCGCTCGTATGCAGCAGTCGGGAGGCGACCGGCAGCAGCCACCATACCGGGGCAAGCAGCAACGCCATCTCCGCGGCATAGAGCGCCATCATGGGCTTCCAGACTCGGCGGATGCCCCGAAGAAAGTGCGTGCCCCGGTCATCGCATGTATGGTGCAGCGAGTAGGCGAGCCCGGCCTGAATGAACGGTGTGAGCAGCATACGCGCGGCCAGCAGCCCGCCCAGCATCCATAGATAGGGCTCGATGATCTCGGTCTTGGTTAGTTGGAACTGCGCCTCCAGCAGAAACAGACGGACGGAGCTGTTGTCCGACATCGAGTCCGGGTACCGCTTGAGCAGGGGGATGACTACAGATTGTACAGCGCGGTAGAGGAAGAAGCCCCACAGCAACTGATACAGGAACAGCATAATAATGACAGGGAAATGCTTCAGCGACAGTCTCCAGCCTTGCAGCAAATGCTGTTTCATCTCTCTCACCTCACCAGCTCAAGGAGCCTAGCAGCCCCTCGATCACTTTGACGATGCCCAGATTCCAGCGGGTGCTCGAAGACTCCAGCACCTCGGACTTCAGGAAATTATTGATACGCTTATTGTCCAAGACCATCGTGTGCTGCGGGTCAACGACAGCGAAGGCGAGCGGCGCGGTATGCAGCAGCTTGAATTGAATGTGGCTGCTTGCGCCATCCCAGGCCTTCGAGAGCGCCGTCCCGTCCTTGAACTGGAATAGAATGGGGATTTCTCCGTAATCTCCGCCGTTTTTGCGAATGACGACGATGGATTCATACATGTCAGTGCGCTGCTGCTCGGCAGGCCGTACCTCGATCGATTCCACCGAGAAATCTGCGGTCAGGCTGCCATAGACGTATTGGCGGAAATAATCATCCCATTTCTTGCGTGTAACCTGTTCAAGGGTTTTCTGAAAGTCGGCTGTAGACGGGTGCTTGAATTTGTATTTTTGAAAATACGTTCGCATCATTTTGCGCATCGTCTTCTCGCCAATCTGCTTCTCTATATCGACCAGCACCAGCTTGGCTCGCATGTATACATTTTCCGCATAATGCTCATGATCGCGGTAGGACCATGAGAGCAGCTTGAGCGGGGCCGGATGGGTCAGGTAGCTGGCCTCGACCAAATGCTGCGGGGCAACGCCATATTCACTCTCCATGACCTTATCCTCGGAGTAGGAGGTCAAGCCTTCATCCAGCCATGCCTCTTCGAATTCATTGGTGGCCACCATCCCATACCAGTACTGATGGCCGATCTCATGAACAATCACCCGCTCCAGCTCATAGCCGGGGTTGTCGGTGTCGGCCTCAAAGGCGGTGACGAGCGTCGGATACTCCATACCGCCAGCGCCATTGCCTCCCTTGGGGGGCACGACGATCGACAGGGTGGAGTACGGGTATTCGCCATACCACTGGGCATACTTGGCCAGCGCCGACTTGGCGGCATGCAGGTAGCGGTCCTTGAGATTCTCGTGCAGCGGGTCGAGGTAGAGCTTGATTCGGACGCCAGGTACGCCCGGAGCAGAATACGGCTCCTCGGCATAGATGAAGTCCGGCGAGGCCGCCCAGGCAAAGTCATGCACATCATCTGCATAGAATTGGTAGGTTTTGGTCTTCCCGTCATCGGTCGCCGGCTGACTGGGAAATCCGGTGGCGGCCACGGTATAACCCGAAGGCACACTAATCTTGACGTTATAGATGCCAAAATCGCTATAAAACTCCGAATTGCCGTGATACTGATGAATATTCCAGCCCTCTTGAGCGCGTCCGCGCGTACCGGCTGTCTCGAATTTGGCTAGCTTGGGGAACCATTGACCAGCCATAATGAAGTCGCCCGCATAGCCCATACGGGCAAAGACCTGCGGGAGCTTCACCTGAAAGCCAAGGCTCAGCGTAATGGAGGCGCCTGGAGGCACTGGCTCCGGCAGCCGCAGCTTCGCCAGGGTACGATCCTGCTCATTGCCATCGTCGGGCTGTACATAGTGAAGACGGGGGAGCAGGCTCTCGCCCTCGGTCGTCGTCAGCGATTCCAGCTTCATGAAGCCATAGCTGCCAGCGGTTGCCTTGTCCTGCCGCAGCTTGCCGCCAGACTCACGCATGAAGGTCGTTCGTGGAGATTCGAAGGCATTCGGGTACAGATGAAAATACAGCTCGGACACCTCCCGCTTGCCCGGATTCGTCCAGGTGACGGTCTGCTGCCCATGCAGCAGCTTCTCATCGTTGTGCAGATGCACATTAATATGATACTCTGCAACGCGAGTGCTCAGCGGCTCCGGCTTGGGCGGGGGCACGGGCTGCTCGGTAACCGTGGCTTCAGCCATACGGGAGGCAGGTGGGGCAGGCTCCGGCTTGGCTGCGGCCGGGAGAAGCTCAGGCTTCGGGTGGAGCATGGTGCTGTCGGCAAGGCTTGAGGCGGGCGGGGCTGCGGGCGCGAAGGCATACGTATAGGCAGACTGCCAGGCGTCGCCAAACCCCTGCTGGAGTGAAGCTCCGATGAGTATGGCCATCAGGATGGCGGCTACTATTCCTTTGGTTCGGCGTGGGATCATTCGTCTATTACCTCCCGTTGACAAGCATCTACAGCATGTATATGTTGGCTTTTCACGGAATATTAGCTAAAATGGAATTATTGTGAGGACAGCCTGCGGCCTGGACATTCAGGAACCGCAGTGGCATATACAATGCAAGGGGAAGGGTGTGTCTGTTATGACGGAGCAAGGCAACCAGCCGGAGAAGAAGGAGAAGAAGTCACTGGCGCTCAATGTCGTCAGCAAGAAGGAGCATAAGGGCTTTGGCGCAGGCTCGATCGATCTTAATTCGGTATCCTGCATTATAATAGATGGCGATGAAGCTTACATCGATATTGGCGCGATGCATGCGAAGAGCAAGGTGGAGCGCGGCATCAAGTTCAGCACCAACCGTGAGGACGTTCCGAATGGACGGCAGTGCTGGATCGTCTGGGTAGCTGTTGATCGTACAGAAGAAGGCTCCTACTATGCCGGTGCGACTGCATGCGAGATGTGGATTGATTCCGAGGCGCGCCGCGGCTGGAAGATTCTCGCTGATCATGTCAATCGTCTCGACTATGCGATCAAGCGTCGCATTCTCGTGGATAACCTCGGCGATAAGGAGCAGGGACTGCTGCGTGATCTGCTGATGAAGCATAATGAGGAGTGGTGGAGCCGCTCTGCAGCGCTCCAGGAGGCGCTCGGGGGCTGATCAGCGTCATCATCTGCCAGACTCGTCGGATGTACCAAGCTGAACACAGATGATAGGACAGGCATAAGCCGTGATTGCTGCCAGATGGCGCGATCACGGCTTGTTTGGGAGAAAGAGCAGACCCTGAGATGGCGTGCAGTCACCGCTCGTCGCACACCGGGTTGACATAGCGGCTGGGAATATGCAACAATTATTCATACCAACGGTCGGTATGAATGGGAGTGACGAGATGGCACGAAACAAGTTTCCAGAGCAGACGCTGGAGCACATCCTGGATGTGTCGGCAAGGCTATTTACGGAGAAGGGGTACGAGAAGACGAGTATACAGGATATTATCGCCGCGCTCGGCATGTCCAAGGGAGCGATCTACCATCACTTCAAGTCGAAGGAGGACTTGCTGGCGGCGGTCATGCAGCGGCAATTTGATGCTTCGGCGGCGCTGCTGGAGCAGCTTGTGCGCGAGCTTCAGGCTCCGACAGCACGTGAGCGTATGGTGCTGCTGCTGGAGGGTCTGCTGGCCGACGACAAGACGCATGCGCTGGATGCGGTATTGGGCGCGCAGATTCATCAGCCTTCATTTGTTGTGTCCGGGATGAAGCAAGGCGTGATGCAGGATGCCCGGATTATCGCTGGGCTGATTGAAGAGGGGAATCGGGACGGCTCATTGCATTGCCCATTCCCGGAAGCATGTGCAGAGGTCTTCATGCTGCTGATGAATATATGGGCCAATCCGGTGCTGTTCCAACGACAGGAGCAGGATACCGAGCGGCGGCTTGTCTTTCTGCAGGAGCTGATGAAGGGGATGGGGGCTGATGTGATGAGCGATGCGCTGGTCGCTCGCATGCTGGAGCGACATCGAGCTATGGGGGGATACGCCACATGAAGGGTGCTGCACAGATGATACGCAAGGAATGCCGCTTCGAGCAGATCGACCAGTTGGAGCTGTCATGGCTGACAGGGGAAGTGTCCATCCTCCCGGCAGAGGGGTCATGTCTGGAGGTGGTGCAGCGAGCAGGGCGCGGATTCCCTGAGCGGCTGCTGCTGCGTTGCGAGGCGAGCGGGAGCCGTCTGTCCATTACGGATGGCAGACAGCGGTTGCTGGGCGTCGGACTGCATATGCAACCGACGATACTGGAGATTCATGTGCCGCGCCGTCAGCTCCGCGAGCTCGCGGTTAAGTGTACAGGGAGCCGACTCCGCATCGAGTCATCGCAGGCCGATCAGTGTGAGCTCCATCTGAGATCGACCCGGGCAGAGCTGTCTGGCTATGCCGGGCGGCTGAATATTCGCGCGACTGGCGGACAAATCGAAGGCGAATGTCTTGACTGCGAGCAGCTCGGATTGCAGGCCATCTCTACGAGCACCAGGCTGCAGGGCAGCTTTGCGGAGCTACAGCTCAACTGTACAGGACGCGGCGTCCTCGTCGGCTCCGATACCGCCCCTCGGCGAATGGAGATAACCACGACCGGAGGCAAGGTAGAGGTAGCGATACCGGACAATGACGGCTTCACGATTCATGCCGGCAAGCTGCCAGGGAAGCTTCATAGCGACTTTCCCCTGGAAGTGTCCGAGAGGGAGCAGGGGGTGAGTCCTTCGCGGGGAACAGGGCGCGTCTATAAGAATGGCTCGCGAAGCTATATAATGAATGTACGCGGTGGACAGATCAGGCTTGTCCGAAAGTCATAGACAATCTGTAGAAGAGAGGGCGAAGGGATGAAGGAGGAACGCGGTGAAGGCACGATGACGGTTCGTCAGGCAGCAGAGCGCGGCGAGCTGCAGCCGGGGATATGGAGAGTGCGGCTTATCTATATGGCGGTCACCTTGCTCATCATGGCTGCAGGTCTTGCCTCCAGGCGGTTCAGTGCGCTGCTGCCGGATTGGCTGGCAAGCCATCTGGGCGATGCATTGTGGGCAGCGATGGTGTATTATGGTATCCGTTGCCTGCTGCCGCGACATCGACCAGTATCCTGCCTGATGCTCGCCCTCTGCTTCAGTTATGCGATAGAGTTTAGCCAGCTGTATCAAGCGGAGTGGATTCTGGCACTGAGGAGGACAACACTTGGCGCGCTTGTGCTGGGACATGGCTTTTTATTGGCGGACCTTGTCCGTTATGCGGTAGGTATCCTGTGTGCTTATGCGGCCGACGTGATCGCAAGGCGACTGAATGAAGGTTGAGACGGGCATCAGAGAGATGGACGGGGGAGATCCTTGCTCTTCCAAAATATTTTATGAAAAACCCTTGCTTTTTTTTCGTATATGCGGTATATTCTTTATTACGGTGATGCGATTCAATCGCCGAATGCTCTACAATATAGAGCACTTATATGCGGTCGTGGCGGAATTGGCAGACGCGCTGGATTCAGGTTCCAGTGGTAGCAATACCGTGGAGGTTCGAGTCCTCTCGACCGCACCACTTACAAATGAACGAGCTCTTGAATGGTCCTTGTGACGGTTCAGGAGCTTTTTTGCATGTAAAGGCTCCATTGTAGAGCTCCTTACATCTGCCGACGGAGGCTTTCGAACCGTAGTCTCATCTTTTATCGTAACCCTATTTACTTCACTCTTAACATATGTTACTTTTAACATATAAGTAGAAGGCTGTGAACATACAATATGGCAAGGGTGCGAGGTGCTTAGATGTCCATACACTATGCGATACTGGGTCTGTTAAGCTGGCGGCCAGCTACGGGATACGATCTGAAAAAATTATTCGAGGCATCCCCCACACTGCACTGGTCTGGCAACAATAATCAAATCTATAAATCCCTCGTCAAGTTATTGGATGACAGGCTGGTAACGAACACCATCCATCATCAGGAGAGCGCTCCCTCTAAGAAAATATATAGCATTACAGAAGAAGGGCGAGCGAGGTTGAAAGAGTGGGTGCTGTCCGAGCCGGATCTTCCCGAGCTGAAGCATACCTTTCTCATTCAACTGGCCTGGGCAGATCAACTAAACGATGAGGAACTATTGGGAGTTCTTGCGAACTATGAGCAGGTGATCAGGCTGCAACTCGTCTACCAGCAGGAACAAAGAAAGCGCGGCATCCCATCACCGGATCGAAGCGAGCGGGAAGCTTTCTTATGGAGCAAAATCTCAGATAATCTGGTGTCCTATTACCAAAATGAACTGGAATGGTTGCAAGGGGTCCGTCATGAACTGCTGGGAAGAAAGCAAGTAGAGGAGAGATCAACCATGGAATACAAGGTTGTGAAACATGAAGGTGGAAGCTATGTGGAGGTGCTGTCGTCGCCAGTCCCGCTTCGTACCGAGCAGGATGCCGTGGATCTCGTCGCGTTGTGTATGGAACATCAGGTAGAATTGCTGCTGCTGCATCGCAATGTTCTCGCGGAGGATTTCTATGCACTGCGGACGGGCATAGCGGGACAGATGATTCAGAAATGGATCAACTATCATGTGAAGACCGCAGCCGTCGCTCCGATCGAGCTGATTCAGCAAGGCAAATTCAAGGAGATGGCAGCAGAGTCCAATAAGAGCAACCATTTTGGCATTTTCGAATCAGAGGAAGAGGCAGGGCGCTGGCTGTTGCAATAGGCTCCTATTCAGGGGATGCTGCTTCGGAAGGTATTGCGATATAGAGTCGGATGTGTATATAGGGCCTTGCTGCCCACATTGAAGCACCCCTAGGACTAGCGGGGTGCTTCTTTTTGGTCTGGGCTGGCGTCAGTCTAGTGTGATGGAGCGGCGTTTTTCGGTATGTTCTCATCCAGCGCTGCCATTGCTTGTAGCATTGCGTCAGGCTTGCAATGGTCTTGTAGTCGGATGTTTTGCCTGACACTGGTATGACTTCTATTGTTCTTGGGACACTTGCATCACATTTATTATGGTTCTTTGGAACTTCATATACTAGGCATTAAGAATCAAAATCAATCGGATTTATGGTCATCTATTCCAGTCTATTTATAATAGAAGATACAAGGTAAGTACGGGGCAAGACATGACCAGGTGCCATGATGATGGAGCACAGCAGCAGATCTCTAGCAGACGCACAAAAATACGACCAGTATAGCGGGGAATCGTCCATGAAAAAAATCATCTACGCAATAATGAGCTTATTCATCCTGGCGGGGGCTGCAGCAGTGCCTGCTGTAGTGTCCGCTTCGCCGCAGGCTCTGTTGACGGCTGCTCCGGCAACGGTCACAGCGGATATATTGAATATTCGGGACGGAAGCAGCCTGGAGCATACGGTGGTTGCCAAGCTGGCGAGAGGCTCTGCTGTAACGGTGCTGGCAGTAGATGGAGACTGGTATATCGTTCGACTTCAGAATGGGAAGACCGGCTGGGCCTTCAGCGACTATGTGAGCATGTCGCAGCCTCTGAAGAGTACGGCGGGAACGGGGAATGCGCCGGGGAGCGGGCTGGGACAGTTCTATCGACTGACCTATAATGGCGCCGAAATTTCCTTCCCTGATGCGCAGCCATTTATGGATAGTCAAAGCCGGGCCTTGGTGCCGGTGCGATTTTTGGCAGAGCTGATGAATTTCGAGGTGAAATGGGCTGATCAGGGAGGCGTGAGCACCATTATCCTAGTAAGAGACGGCCTGCAGGTGGAGTTGGCCCTTGGTGGGACGGCGGCTGTCGTCAACGGGACGGAGCGGTCGCTTGATGCGGGAGCCGTCATGATCAACAAGCGCACCTATGTGCCACTGCGGTTCATGTCGGAGCTGGCGGAAGTTCAGGTCGCCTGGGACGCTGCAACCAATACGGTAGCGCTGACCAGCAAGGCTACTACTGTCAAGCAGCAGCAGGATGCGGTACCTGCTGGAACCTGGTCGATCTTGTCTGCGCCGCGCGCAGGTGTGGATCAGGCCAAGGCATGGGCCAGGGCGAAGGGGGCCTCCGAGCTATTTGTGGACTTGGCTGATGTCGTCTGGAGCGAGGCCGCTGCGGCAGGGGTAGACCCGCTGCTTGTCTACGCCCAGGCTGCCAAGGAGACCGGCTACGGCAAATTCGGCGGTGTGCTCGATGCCAGCTTCATGAACACCTCAGGGCTGAAGACCAATAACGGTGGCGCGGACAATGAGCAGTCGGCGCATCAGCGCTTCGACAGTTGGCAGGCTGGAGTTCAGGCTCAGGTGGATCATCTCGCGCTGTACGCGGGTGCTCCTGGCTATCCGAAGGCCAATTCGAACGACCCTCGCCATTTTCCTTATCTGCTGGGAGTGGCGACCACTGTCGAGCAGTTAGGGGCGAAATGGGCGATCAGTCCTACCTATGGTCTGGAAATTGTACGTATGATGACAGAGGTTATAGAAGGCTAGCTATGATATACAGCTCCGAGGGCGATATGCTCTCGGAGCTTTGTTGTATACACCGATGCTGGCTCCTGCCATCGATTGGCTGAGAAGACGGATAGGCAGGTGGGTGAATATGCAGTAAAATATAGGGACTATGAACATCAATACGATACACGCTCGGCTGTGATCGTTGGGAGAGGGCATGGATGCAGCTTAGAAAAGTGAAAATTATCGGCACGGGAAAATATTTGCCGGGGCGCATGGTAACCGATGAGGAATTGGATCACAAGCTGAATGCTGCTGCGGGCTGGGTTGGCAGCATGACTGGCGTCGGGACAAGACATTATGCGGAGGATGGCGAGACGGCCTCTGCGATGGGAGCCCAAGCGGCAACCGCTGCACTGGAGGCGGCCGGTCTGGGGTTCGCGGACATCGACTGTCTCGTATGTGCGAGCGGCACGAAGGAGCAGCCGCTGCCCTGCACCGCCGCACTCATCCAGCAGGCGCTGGGGCAGGAGCATTCCGGCGTCCCTTGCCTGGACATCGACTCGACCTGTCTGAGCTTCATGGTCGCCATGGATGTGATGTCCTATATGATCGCGGCTGGACGTTACCGGCATGTGCTGATCGTCTCCTCCGAGATCGCTTCACGCGGACTCAACTGGGAGCACAAGGAGAGCGCGGCGCTGTTCGGCGATGGGGCTGCTGCAGTAGTGCTAGGCAGCGCTGCGGCTTCGGAGCGCTCGGCCATTCTGCATACAGAGCTCAATACGTATAGCAGTGGGGCGCGGCTGTCTGAGATTCGCGGCGGCGGCTCGGCTCTGCATGCCAAGCATCACACGGCTCAGACAGCTCCTGACTATCTGTTCCAGATGGACGGGCATGGAATCTTCCGTATGGCTTCGCGGCTGCTCCCGCCCTTCGTGGACAAGCTACTGGAGCGCTCGGGTACTGCGATGGAGGACTTCCAACTGGTCATCCCGCATCAAGGCAGTGCGATGGCGATGCGTCTGCTGCGCAAGAAGCTGGGCATCGGCGAGACGCAGATGATGGACATTACCCGCCATCATGGCAATACGATCTCCGCCTCCATCCCCATGGGACTGCATGAAGCGATCATCCAGGGAAGGATCAACCGCGGTGACCGGCTGCTCCTGATTGGCACGGCAGCCGGTCTGACGCTGGGAGGAATGGTCATTGATTACTAAGCCGCTGCGGGTGCTTCTGACCGGAGGACGCGCTCCGGTCACGCTGGAGCTGGCACGGATACTGCATGATGCAGGCTGCGAGGTCTATGTGGCCGAGAGCGCAGCCTATCATCTGTGCCGGGTGTCCTCCGCCGTCGCAGCCAGCTTCCGCGTGCCTCCGCCCCGCACCGAGCCAGAGGGCTACATTGCGGCACTGACAGCGCTGATCGAGCGCTGTCGCATTCATCTCCTCGTCCCGATGTGTGAGGAGATTTTCTATATCGCCGAGGGGATAGCACGGCTTCCGCAGCATTGCCGGGTGCTGGCGGTCAGGACGGAGCTGCTGGCGAAGCTGCATCACAAATACAGCTTCGCCTCCCTTGCGGAGCTTCACGGATGCCGTGTGCCCAGCACTCGGCTTATCACCGGGGAGACCCAGTGGCGGCATGCCGTGCGGGAAGCGCAGGATGGCACGCTAGTGCTCAAGCCGGCCTACTCGCGGTTTGCAGCGCGGGTCATCATGCCACAGCAGCTCCGATGCTCTGCGGGGGGCCCAGCCTGCACTCCTGCTCCGCCCGAGCTGTCGCCCGCCCGCCCGTGGGTAGCGCAGCGCTATGTGCCGGGGCGGGCGATCTGCACGTTCTCGCTGGCAAGTGAAGGGCAACTGCTCGCTCATGCGGCCTATGAGAGCAAGTATAGGACAGGTGCAGTGGGTGCCAGTGTGCACTTCATGCAGTTGAATCATCCGGCGGCGCTGGCATGGGTTCGCCGTTTTGTGGAGGCGACCGGGCTGAGCGGGCATGTGGGCTTTGATTTCATCGACGGCGAGGATGGTGTGCTGTATGCCATCGAATGCAATCCCCGCGCTACGAGCGGTCTGCATCTGTTTCGGCCGCTAGCTGGGCAATATACGGCGGCGATCCTGTCCGGGCAGCAGAGTGATGGGGGATTGCTGCAGCCTCCGCCGGGCAGCAAGGCGATGCTGACGCTGCCGATGGCTGCTTGCGGTCTCCGGCTCGCAGCACAGCCGCGGCAGTGGCGGGCTTGGCTTGACGCGTGGCGCGGCACGCCCGATGCCGTATACCGGCGTGGCGACTCGCGCCCGGCGTGGGAGCAACTGCGCATCGTAGCGGATGCGTGGCGACGCAGCCGGAGCAGCGGGCTGAGCATGACGGAAGTGTTAACGGACGACATAGAATGGAACGGTGAGCGATGACAGAAGTATTGGTAACCGGAGCGACCGGATTCTTGGGCGGGTATGTAGCCCGCAGGCTGGCGAAGCTGGGCTGGCGCGTCACAGGGATGGGACGGAGCTTGTCCGCAGGCCGCGACCTGGCTGAAGCGGGCATTGCCTTCGTCCCTGGCGATCTGCGTGATGCTGATGCTGTACACGCGGCGTGTAAAGGGCAGCGCTATGTCCTGCATTGCGGTGCACGATCTGCGCCATGGGGGGCGTATCGTGAATTTTACGGATGCAATGTGGACGGGACACGCCATGTTGTAGATGGCTGCCACAGACAGGGTGTCGAACGGATGGTGCATATCTCGACACCTAGCGTATATTTTGATTACCGTCCCCGCCTTGGCATTCGTGAATCGGACCCGCTGCCGCGCCGCCCTGTGAATCATTACACGGCGACGAAGCTGCTGTCTGAGCAGTTGGCGCTGCAGGCACATGGCGAGAGACTGCAGACGGTTGTCCTCCGTCCGCGCGCGATCTTCGGGCCGGGCGACCAGGCCTTGTTCCCGCGGCTGCTGAAGGTGAATAACGGCAGAGGCATTCCGCTGCTCAACAAGGGAGAGGCGTGGATTGACCCGACCTATGTCGGCAATGTGGCGGATGTGATGCAGCTCTGCTGTGCTGCGCCGGCTGCAGCGATGGGTCAGGTCTATCATATCTCGGGAGGGCAGCCGATGCTGTTCCGTGAGCTGCTGTCCGCATTGTTTGAACGGCTGGACATCCCGCTTCGCACTCGCTCCGTATCGTGGGGGGCTGTATATGCGGCGGCAGGGCTGCTGGAGCTGGCGCATCGGCTGATGCCGATGCTGGGCGAGCCGCCACTAACCCGCTTCACAGCCGGTTCGGTCGCCGTCTCACAGACGCTGGATAGCTCGCGGGCCCGCGAACAGCTCGGCTATGAGCCGCAGGTGTCGACATTGGAGGGGCTGGAGCGCTTCGCCAGATGGTGGAGGGAGCAACGATGATCACCCGTCTTCCTGTCAAGCTGACGCTACGGTCAGCCGGCTCCTGCCTCCATCCCGAGGCGCTAACCTTACGCGGCGGTACACTGCGCCCTGTAGAGTTCCCGGCAGGCTATGCCTGTATCGAGCATCCACTGCATGGGATGATTCTATTCGACACGGGCTATAGCTCTCGCTTCTTCGCAGAGACGGCGCGGCTGCCAGCTTCGCTATATCGTCATATTACGCCTGTCCGCTATGAGGATCGGCAAGGCGCAGCCAGCCAGCTCCTCGCTGCTGGCATCGAGCCGGAGCAAGTGCAGTATGTGGTGCTCTCACATTTCCATGCCGACCACATCGGCGGCGTCCGCGACTTCCCGCAGGCGCAATTCATCTATGCTTCCGCGGCCTACGAAGCAGTGCTCCAGCTTCGCGGGCTGCGCGCTGTACGTGCGGGATTTCTGCCTGGTCTGCTGCCGGATGATTTTGCTCGCCGCTCTCTTCCCTTCAGTGATGGAGAGGCTGTCGAATGCTTTGATGCAGACTTTCCCCTGCAGCGGGGCTGGGACCTGCTAGGAGATGGAAGCCTGCTTGCTGTCATGCTGCCTGGGCATGCGGCGGGCATGATCGGGCTATTCGTCTCCGATACGCAGCACGATTATCTGCTGTGTGCGGATGCGGTATGGTCCAGCCGCGCTTATCGGGAGCAGCGTCTGCCGCATCCGCTCGCAGGCCTGATCATGTCCAGCCGCAGGGACTATCAGCGCAGCTTCGCGCTGCTGACGGAGCTGCATCAGCGTTATCCGCGGCTGCGCATTGTGCCTAGCCATTGCCGCGAGGCACTGGCAGCCTGGGGATCGGGGGAGAGCGAATGAGCGGAATCAGCAAGGCAACGATATTAAGCTATTATGCGCGCACGATGCTGCGCCGCCGCTGGAGCAGCCGCAGCGCGCTAGAGCAATGGCAGGAGCGACGCATCCTCCGCCATGTCGCCAAGGTGCGAGCGGCCTCCCCCTTCTACCGTGACTGGTGGAGTGGCATAAGGGACGAGGACTGGCGCAGCTTTCCTGTCATCGACAAGGCGATTATGATGGAGAACTTTGATCGGCTGAATACGGTGGGCATTCAGCGGGATGAGGCGCTGGAGCTGGCGCTGCGAGCGGAGCACACCCGCGACTTCCAGCCAACGCTGCGGGGCATCACCATCGGCCTGTCCTCGGGCACCTCGGGAAGCCGTGGGCTGTTCCTGGTGAGCCCACAGGAGCAGGCGGCCTGGACAGGCACGGTGCTCGCCAAGCTGCTGCCGCGCGGGGTCTGGCGTCAGGAGCGGCTTGCCTTCTTCCTGCGGGCGAACAGCAATCTTTACGAATCGGTTCGCAGCGGACGGCTGCAATTTGAATATTTTGATCTACTGGAGCCGCTTGAGCTTCATATCGAGCGGCTTCAGTCTTATCAAGCCGGGGTGTGGATTGCGCCGCCATCGATGCTGCGGCTGCTGGCGGATGCCAGGCGGCAGGGGCGGCTTACTGCCCGGCCACACCGACTGATCGGGGTGGCCGAGGTGCTGGACCCGCTCGACCGCGAGGTTATCGAGCAGGCATTTGCCCAGCCGGTGCATCAGGCTTACCAGTGTACAGAGGGCTTTCTGGGGGCGACCTGCAGCCATGGACGGCTGCATCTCAATGAGGATGTCGTCCATATCGAGAGGGAATATGTCGACCGTCAGCAGCGGAGGTTTGTGCCGGTCGTGACCGATTTCTCGCGTTTCGCCCAGCCGATCATTCGCTATCGTCTGAACGATCTGCTCATCGAGGCGGAGCGGGCCTGCCCGTGCGGCTCTCCTTATCTCGCCATTGAACAGATCGAGGGGCGCTGTGACGATCTGCTCTATTTTCCTGCGGAGAACGGCACGATGCTGCGTCCTGTATTTCCAGATTTCATCACGCGTGCGGTAATTGGCGCCTCTCCTGCGATCGAGCATTACCATGTCATCCAGCATCATCCGAAGAGTCTGGAGCTTCGGCTGCAGGTGCATCCCGAGAGCGCCGAGGAAGACGTGCGAGCGCAGGTTGGCGTAGCGTTATCGAGGCTGCTCGCGAGAATGGGCTGCTGCCTGCCGGTTATTCACTACTCGCCATACATGCCGGTGGCCAGAGGAACCAAGCTGCGCCGGGTGGAGAGGAGATTTCCGCTGTGACGGTTCAATGCACACTATATGACGAGCATACGATTGCGGATATGGTATGGCCGCAGACTGCATATGGAGCCTATGCCCGGGCCTATCTACTGCCGCTGATTAGAGAAGCTTCGGCTTGCTATATTCATAATGTCGATACGCAACTGCTGATCCTGTCGGTAGACGGCATTCCGCTGCCTGTAACGGTGAATGACGGGCAATATGACAACTCATACGTCTGTTCACCGTATACTCATTATGTAAGCTATGCCCAGGAGGAATTGGCGTTGCTCGGCAGCAAGACAGCAGAGCGGGTGCTGTCCCGCCTACTGGATGGGGTAGGTGCGCTGATGCGGCGCGCGGGCTTCAATCGGGTCGTGCAGTTGAATAACTGGCTAGTATCGACCAACTTGTACCCGGCACTGTCGACGGAGCAGTGGATTGCCGCCGTCGATTGTCTGCGCGCCGCCTATCCGCGCCATACGCTGCTCATCCGTTCCTTGAATGAGCAGACGACTGGAGCCGAGCTGGCTGCGTTCACGCAATACGGCTGTCGGCTGGTGCCGAGCCGGCAGATTTACCTGCTCCGCCCGGAGCCTCCCCGAGGTACGGCTTCCGGGGCTCGTGGCACTGCAGGTAAAGGGGGCGATCTACTCACAGGGGAGAGAGCTGTCATGGGCAATGTATCAGGCTCTCCGATGCTGTCCGTTGATAGACGGCCTGCCGCAGGGCCAGCAGAACAGCAGTCCAAGGCTATTCATGCATCAGGTAAGCTCCAGCCCGGGGAGGTGACCCGCATACCGCTGCCAGATGCGAAGGCGCGGTGGCTGGTGAAGCGGGACACAGCCCTGATCGCCAGGCATGGCTATGAGATCGTCGGGCCGCAAGACATTGCAGAGCAGGATATACCACGAATTGTGCAGTTGTACGACATGCTGTACATTGCGAAGTATTCGACGCATAATCCGCAGTTTACCGCTTCGTTCATCCGGCTGGCGCGGGAGCAGGGCATCCTCCAGCTCTACGGGCTGCACAAGACGGGCAGACTCGATGCGGTGCTCGGATTCTTCAGCCGCGAGGGGGTCATGACGACGCCGCTGTTCGGCTACGATACAGGCGTGCCCCAGCAGATCGGACTGTACCGCATGCTGTCTGCTGTGCTGATTCGTCTGGCAGGCGAACGTGGGGAGCTGCTGCATGAGAGCTCGGGAGTGGGACAGTTCAAGCGCAACCGTGGAGCTGTCCCTGTATTGGAGGTTAGCGCAGTCTACGACCGACATATGCCGCTGGGCGTGCGGGCCAGTTGGTCGGTGCTGGAGCAACTGTTGAACCATGTCGGCGTGCCGCTTATTCGCAAGCTGAAGCTTTAAGCTCTAGGCTGTGATTGTTAATCGATGATAAGAGAAGGGGGAGAGCATGATGGGTGAAGCGGGACGCGTAAGCGATAAGGTAGCCGACAAGGTAGCGCTCATAACCGGAACCTCCAGCGGCTTCGGTCTGTTGTCCGCTCTGGAGCTGGCTAGTCGTGGCTACATGGTTATTGCCACGATGCGTGATGTCGCTCAGGGAGGGGAGCTGCTGCGGAGGGCGCGAGAGTCGCAGGTAGAGCAGCGGCTGCGGTGTATCGCGCTGGATGTGACGAATGAATCCCAGATTAACGAGACTATTGGAGCGGTGCTGGCGGAGTATGGTCGCATCGATGTATTGGTCAATAATGTCGGCTATGCCGTGGGCGGCTTCGTCGAGGAGGTGCCGCTTGCCGAGTGGCGACTTCAACTGGAGACGAACTTTTTCGGCCTCGTTGCGGTGACACAAGCGGTGCTGCCTGCTATGCGCGCGCGCCGCTCCGGGCTCATTATTAATGTGAGCAGTATAAGCGGCAGATCGGGCTTCCCCGGATATGGCCCCTATGCCGCCTCGAAGTTCGCTGTCGAGGGCTTCAGCGAGAGCCTTCGTCATGAGATGTCAAGCTGGGGCGTGAAGGTGGTGCTGGTCGAGCCAGGCTCCTTCAAGACACCGATCTGGAACAAAGGGCTGCAGAATATGCATACTCGTCCCGGTTCGCCCTACAAGGAGCAATTGGATGCTGTCCTCACCTACTCTCGCCGCTCCGCTGACACAGCGCCTGATCCCATCGGAGTGGCAAGGCTGATCGGCCGCATTACCGCGATGCGCTCGCCCCGATTACGCTATGCGATCGGCCAGGGGTCGCGGCTGCTGCTATGGGGCAAGGCGCTGCTCCCGTGGAAATGGATGGAGTGGGCGATTGCTGCGGGCCTGAAGCAATCCCCTGGCAGCAGGAGGGGGTAGCTCCCCTCCCTGGACGAGACGAGGTAGCTCCGCTTCCCTGGACGGGGCGAGATTCACTCGTAGTAAGATTAGCGCGAAGCGACACGAAGGGAGCTGACCTATGAATAGTTGGTGGAGAATCATATTATTTCTGATTGGCTCGGCTGTGCTTACCCGCTTTATTCCGTTCTCCTCTTTCTTTCGCAATCTGAATACGTTGATTCATGAATTCGGACATGCACTGGTCACGCTGCTGCTGTCTGGTCGTGTACTGCGTATCGATCTGAACCCGGATCATAGCGGTGTGACCTACTCCATGCTCCCCTCCTCCTCCTATTGGGGGATCATGTCTGTAAGCCTGGCAGGCTATATTTTGGCGGCGCTGATGTCGGTGCTGCTATTCTACCTGTATTACAAGAAGCTGGCGAAGGCGGGACTGTGGCTCCTTACCGTGATTGCCGTGATTAATGTGGTGTTTTTTGTCCATGAGGGCTTCGGCTTCCAATGGCTGCTAGGTCTGATCGTACTGAATGCTGCGGTGCTGTTCATCGGCTCCAGACGGGGACGCGGAAGCTTCGGTGAACTGATGCTACGAGGCTACTATCTGCTTATCGCCTTCCTTATTCTTGAAGAATCTGCGCTCAGCCCGTTGGTGCTCGTCTTCTATTCCTTAACCGAGCCCTCCGCAGCCGGCGACGCTGCCAATCTGGCCGAGCTGACCTCTATCCCGGCATTGGTCTGGTCGCTGCTGTTCACGCTGGTCTCTGTCTATTGTGCGAAGTTATCGCTCGGATGGCTGGCAAGGAGCTGGCGCACTCGGCGCAGCGCAGGCTCGGCCGGGCCTGCTGAAGGCTATCCGTCGGAGCTGCTCCGGGGCCGCCGGATGTAGCAGTCAGCCTAAGCTGCAAACTGTCTGCTAAGGTTGAGAAGAGGGGACTTGAGTGATCGAGGTTCGAGAGTATCCTGGGGAAGAATAAGCACGCATAACTAGCCTAGCATAGACCTGTGTGGGGTCTGCCGGGCTTGCCATGCGTGCTTAACGTTGCGACAGTTATTCCAGCAGCAGCGCCTCAGCAGCGCTGCCCTTCTCATAGATGATCGTGCCTGTGTCGTGAAAGGACTCGATGGGCCCGCTCTGCGCGCTGAGCAGCAGCTCGACGATCCGGTGTCCCCACTCATACTCATTTTGCGATACAGCGGCGGTAACCTGACCATTGTGCAGTGCCTGCTGTATCTCCGGCGTCATGCCGAAGGTGAGCGCAGATCGGCTCAGTCCCTTGGCCTTCCAGATGAGGATGGCATTCGAGCTGGATATGATGTCGAGTGTAGCCAGCCCGTCAAAGTGGGGATGGTCGTCAATCATCAACTCCATATCGCTCAGCGCCTTCTGATCGCGGCCCTCGTTGTACTGCACATCCAGCACCTGAATCCGCGTCTCCTCATTCAAATAATTAAGCAGGCCCTCCAGCCGCTGGCGCATCGACAGCATCTCGCTCATGCCAGTCTCCACGAGCACCATTCCTTTGCCCTTGAGCAGCTTGTCCATATATTCACCCATCATACGGCCCGAGAGAATATTGTCTGAGCCGATATAGGCGAGCCGCTGACTCTCTGGAGCGTCCGACTCGAAGCAGATCACCTTGATGCCCGCCTTGACCGCTTTGTTGATGACGGGTGTTAATGTCACCGGATCGACAGGGTCGATCGCGATGCCGTCCACCCCTTGCTTGATCAGATTCTCCATCATCCGAATCTGTTGCTCCAGGTTCGCCTCGTCCGGGGCGCCGACGATGAGGCGAACACCTAGACGCTTCGCCGTCTCCTCGGCCTTGCGCGTGATCATCTCATAGAGACTATGCTGCATCGGATAGATGATGGCGAAGGTATGGCTGTATGAGCTGGCAGGCTGGGCCCGCCGTTCCACCTCATTGCTCCCGCTGGCGCCGCCACTGTAGATGGGCGGCGCTGTATTGTTGCTCGTGCAGGAGGTCAGCAGCAGGGCAAGGAGCAGTGGAATCGCGAGTGCCAGCATGCGGAGCCGCACAGGGTTCGCACAGGCCAGGCGGCTGCGCCCCGTCGTATTATTCCGAGACTGCCGATACATGAGGCCAGGCCCCGCTTTCCTGAGCGCTGCGTCCATCCTGCCCCTGCTTGCGGAAGTCTTTGGCGGTCATGCCGGTCGTTTTCTTGAACAGATGGGAGAAATAATGGGCGTCATTATAACCAACCATGCACGCAATCTCGTAGGTTTTGGCGTTCGTCGTCAGCAGCAGCTCCTTCGCATGACGAATGCGCGTCTGGGTCAAATATTCGATAAATGTCGTGCCCGTCTCCTGACCGAATATTTTGCTCAGATGGCTCGGGCTCACGCCCACATGGCTGGCAGCATCCTGCAAGGTCACATCGTCGCGGCTATACTGCTGGTGAATATACTCCTTCACCTTATCGATGATGACCGCGTACTTGCCTGCGGATTCATTGCGCAGCGAGATCAGCTCCTCCGCCAGTCGTCTCAGGAAGGTCGTCGCTTGCTCATAGCTGGCCACATTGCGAATCTGCGCTTGCCACCGATGCAGCCGCTGCTCCAGGGTGTCCGGCTCCTTGAGCGTCTCATGGACGGCGTGAATCGATTCCAGCGTCAGATCGTTCAGCAGATAATAGCCATACAACGAGGAGCGCCAGTCTACCTGCCTCAGCGGTGCGGAGAAGGAGGTGATGAACTCGTCGCATTGCTGCAGTGTTCCGGTACGGAGAAAGTGGAATAATCGTCCGCGCTCGAGCATGACCGCTTGCGTCCACCCTCCACCATTGCGTTGCAGCTCCCGCTGGTTAATGCCGATCATCAGCAGGAAGGTTTTGTCCTCATCCGCCTCCATATAGGAGACATGTATGCCCTGCAAGCGACTGTGCACCTTGCCTCTGCCAAGCACGATCCAGCCTCCGGCCTTCTCCTCCACGATAGGGAGCACCTCGCTTCCCACGCGCGACAGCAGGGTCTCTACCTGCAGGATCGACTCGCCCTGCACGATCCAGACCGCCTCCGTGCGACTACGCCGGAACACATGCACCAGATGATGATCCGGGATGGCAGCAGAGATGAACTCTTGGGCTTGCTGTACGGTCTCCGGGCTGACCGGATTGCCTGCCGGATTATCAGGGCGAATATCCGTGATCGCGGCGGCATAGTAGGGCGCGCTCAGCTTGAGTCCGACCGCATCCGCCTCATGGAGCGCATCCGCTGTGGACAGCATGCCGCAGCACAGGTCATTCATCAGTTTATCGAGCTTGAGCGAGAGGTGGCCGTTGACCATCTCCTCCATCTGCAGCAGCCGATCCTTCTGGATTCGCTCCTGGTCGATACGCGCCGAGATGGTATGCAGCAGCGCGAGCAGATCAGCGGAGCTGACAGGCTTCAAGCAATATTCCTCTACGCCGAGTTGAATCGCCGTCTTGGCATAGGTGAACTCGTCATGACCGCTTAGAATGATAATCTTGACCTCGGGCATCCGTTGACGAACGATCCGGCACAGCTCGAGCCCATCCATGAACGGCATCTTGATGTCGGTAATCAGTATATCGGGCTGATGCTTCTCGATTAGCGGCAGCGCCATCTCTCCATCAGGCGCGTCTCCGCATAGATGAAAGCCCTCCTTCTCCCAGGGAATGCAGTCTCTGATGCTCTCTCGGATCAGAATCTCGTCATCCACTAGCAATATCTTTTTCATCCCAGTTCACCCCGTTCGAGATGGGCAGCCGCACGATAATGCGGGTTCCCTCTTGATATTGACTTTCTATCTCCAGTCCATACACTTCGCCATGGAACAGTCGCAGCCGTTGGTGTACGTTACGCAGCCCGAAGCCCGCGCCTTGATCCTCGCGGCCTGTCTCCTCGGAACCGGATTGCTGATGGAGTCCAGCCCGCACGATGGCTAGCCTCTCCGGCTGCATGCCCGGCCCATTGTCTTCGACATAGATCAGCAGCTCGCCGCGGCTGCCTGCCTGGCACCCGATGCGAATCAGCCCCATGCCTCTCCGGTTCTTGATGCCATGATAGATGGCATTCTCAACCAGAGGCTGCAGCGTCATCTTGAGGATCGGGACGCGGTGGACCGCGGCTGGCACATCAATCTCATATTGCAGAATATCACGGTAGCGCATCTGCTGGATCGTCAGATAGCTGCGAACATGCTCCAGCTCCTCCTGGAGTGTGATCCAGTCCTTCCCCTTATTCAGACCGATGCGGAAGAACTGCGATAACGCCTGCACCAGCTTGATGACCTTCTCATTCTGACCCACCTCGGCCAGCCATAGGATGGAGTCAAGCGTATTGTACAAGAAATGCGGGTTAATCTGTGCTTGCAGCGTGCGCAGCTCCGACTTCTTAATCTGCTCCTGCTCGTGAATGCTCTGTGTCAGGAGCGCCTTGATCTTGCCGAGCATAATATTGAAGCTGTTGCCCAGATCGGCAATCTCGTCATAGCCTGTCGGAACGACCTTCGCCTCCAGATAGCCAGAGGCGGCATGGCGCATCTTGTTCTTCAGAATCTGAATCGGCTTCGTCAGCTTGGAGGTGATATAGAAGTAGAGCACGATAATAAATACAATGCTGAGCGTGACGCTCACAAAGATGAGACGGCGAATGCCAGCGGCTTCCTTCATGACCTCATCCAGCGGTACCTGCCCGACAATCGTCCAGCCCGTCTCCTGTGAGGTGGTGAAGACGATGAATTGCGGCTTGCCTGGCGACGGGTCTACATATTGACCTTCGACTTCGTCCAGCCTCTGAGCCTGCGGGATGAGCGGCTGAGCCAGTGTGCCGCTTGTCAGCCGATCCGGCTGAAAGATGAGACGTCCATCTCCGTTCAGCACGTAGAAATAACCGGTGTCGCCGATCTGGACATTGTCGCAGAACTGCTCGATAATCGCATCATTCAAGTCAATCAGGATAAAGCCGATGACCTGATGGGTAATGGGCTGCTTGACGGTGGCTACAATCGTAATGACCTTGCGCCCGGCATAGTCCGAGCCATCGATGTTGGTTGTCGCCTCCTCTGCTCCCGGAGTCAGGTGCAGGATCCGCTCCGGGTTATTGTATAGATGATTAAAGCTGGATATTTTTAGCGGATCTGTATCCAACTGGAAGACGCCCTTGCGTTCGCTGATGCCTTTGCCGTAAATATTGATCATCGTGACGTTGAGTACGCTTTCATTATACTTGTAGGTCTCACGATAGAGCTTATAAGCCTTCAGAATCTCTTTGGCATCCTCATATGTCTCACTTTGGGAAAACAGGAAATGGCGGACATTCTGATTGTTCTCCAGCTCAAGCAGCCGGCTCGTATCGCGAAACAGCACATCAATATCACGACTGAGCTGGTCGGCCACGAGGGCATTGGCGGCTTTGCTATGATCCGATATGATATGAAACGATTTCTGATAGGAGACGATCCCTACCGTAATGAGAGGAATTGACGTCAGGATGACGAACAGGACGAGCATCTTCGTTCGAAAGCTGGAATACAGACGGCGAAAAAGCTTCATAGTTTATACCGTCCTCTGCTGTGAGGTCATGCAAGGATAGCGATAGCAGCGCAGACACAGGCCCATATACTGAGCTTCATGCGATGGGATGCACCTCACCTCCTTGCAAACGTGAGTGAACATGTTTACACCGTTACTATACCAAAAAAGCCTCCTATCAGCCAGAAGCAATACTCCCCCATAAAAATTTACAGTTTTATCACAAAAAAACGAAGTAAACCATAGATAACGTTTTCATTTTCGCAAAAAAACACATCAAACTCTTATCATCCTCCGTATCAAACGATTGAAAGCGATTTTATAATGAAAGCACACCAGTTGACGGTGAACACAAGGGAGGTTTTTGATGTGGTAAATATGAAAAAAGGCGGAATGATGCTTCTTTTAGCACTTGCAATGACAACTGTAACAGCTTGCGGAAGCGGAGGCAGCACAGGCGGCAATGCGCCGTCCACAGGAGAAAAGCCAGCTACGACAACAGAGACAAAGAGCAATGAAGCAGCGGCTGACAAAAAGATCGTGCTCGGCTTCTCCCAGGTAGGTGCGGAGAGCGGCTGGCGTACAGCGAATACAGACTCCATCAAATCGGCTGCATCGGAAGCAGGCCTGGAGCTGAAATTCTCTGACGCGCAACAAAAACAAGAGAACCAGATTAAAGCGATCCGTTCGTTTATTCAACAAAAAGTAGACGTGATTGCATTCTCCCCTGTAGTTGAATCCGGCTGGGATACCGTATTGAAGGAAGCGAAGGATGCTGGTATTCCAGTCGTTCTGACAGACCGTTCGGTTGATTCCCAGGATGATTCCCTGTATGTAACCTTCATCGGCTCGGACTTCGTAGAGGAAGGCCGCAAAGCAGGCGAGTGGCTCGTAGAGAAAATGAAGGACGAAACCAATGTCAATATCGTGGAGCTGCAAGGAACAACAGGCTCCGCTCCGGCGATCGACCGCAAAACGGGCTTCGAAGAAATCATCTCCAAGGACTCCAAGTTTAAAGTTGTCGCTTCCCAAACCGGTGACTTCACTCGTGCCAAGGGTAAAGAAGTAATGCAAGCGTTCCTGAAAGCGCAAAAAGATATCGACGTCCTGTACGCTCACAATGATGACATGGCTCTGGGCGCCATCCAAGCGATCGAAGAAGCTGGACTGAAGCCAGGCGAGGACATCATCATCATCTCGATCGACGGCATCAAGGATGCATTCGTAGCGATGACAGAAGGCAAGATCAACCTGGTAGTGGAGTGTAACCCGCAATTCGGACCACAGCTGATGGACATCATCAAGGATGTTGTTGCTGGCAAAGAAGTGCCGAAGCGCATCGCAGTTGAAGAAGGCGTGTTCCCGATGGAAACGGCTGCTGAAGCACTGCCGAAAAGAACCTATTAAGATTAGCACTGCCAGGAATGCTGGCTCCAGCCTCTTATAACAGAGGCTGGGCAGCACTCTTGCAAGCAGGCGGAAGATAAGCCGCATCGTGCATGCTAGGTCACGCGCGGGCGGCTTTTTTTGAAATTTCCACGCGAAATAGAGTTCAAGTCTGCCTACAAGAAGAGGCCAGCCAATTGCGCGTGTATACGAGAGAAGCAGGACAGGCGGAGGTATGGAAAGGAGTGCAGAGAAAATGAAAGAAGCGAAGCCTCTATTATTAATGAAAGGCATCTGCAAGGAGTTCCCCGGTGTTAAGGCGCTGGACAATGTTAATTTCCGGCTGTTCCCTGGAGAGGTGCACGCCCTGATGGGAGAGAACGGCGCCGGAAAATCGACGCTGATCAAGGTGCTGACCGGTGTATATGAGATTGATCAGGGGGATGTGACACTGGATGGTCAGGCCATCCATATCAGCAACCCGCTTGAAGCGCAGGAGGCTGGCATCAGCACGGTGTACCAGGAGGTTAACCTGTGTCCGAATCTCTCGGTCGCAGAGAATATCTTCATCGGTCGCGAGCCGCGCCGCTTCGGGGCGATCCGCTGGAAGGAGATGAATGTCCGCTCCAAGGAGCTGCTGAAGCGGATGCAGGTGGATATTGATGTGACCTTGCCCCTGCAGTCGTATTCGATTGCTATCCAGCAGTTGGTTGCGATCGCGCGTGCGCTGAATGTCTCGGCCAAGGTGCTCATACTGGATGAGCCAACGTCGAGCCTGGATGAGAAGGAGGTCGAGCAGCTATTCCAGGTGATGCGCAGGCTGAAGCAGGAGGGGATGGCGATTCTGTTCGTCTCGCACTTCCTTGACCAGATCTATAACATCTCCGACCGGCTGACCATTCTGCGGAACGGGCAACTGATCGGTGAATATGAGATCGACAAGCTGACACAGATCGAGCTGGTCACCAAGATGATCGGCAAGGATCTGGAGCAGCTCGATGATCTGCCGAAGAAGGACAGACAGGCGCTGGCCAAGGCTGAAACCTTCCTTACTGCCAAAGGGCTGGGAATGCAAGGGGCAATCGAGCCATTCGAGCTGGAGGTCAAGCGAGGCGAAGTGGTCGGATTGGCCGGATTGCTCGGCTCGGGGCGGACGGAGCTGGCTCGCCTGTTCTTCGGAGCAGACCGCGCAGACCGCGGAGAGCTGCATATCCGGGACAAGCGCACCCAGCTGAGCAATCCGCGCCAGGCGATCGCACAAAAAATCGCCTTCTGCTCGGAAAACCGTAAAACGGAAGGCATCGTCGAGGATCTGTCGGTGCGGGAGAATATTATATTGGCCATGCAGGCATCCAAGGGCTGGCTGCGCTCGATCCCGCGCAAGCGTCAAGATGAGATTGCTCTCGAATATATCAAATTGCTCAACATTAATCCGCCGAACCCGGATCAGTTGATCCGCAACCTAAGCGGAGGCAATCAGCAGAAGGTGCTGCTTGCCAGATGGCTGCTGACAGAGCCGGATCTGCTCATACTCGATGAGCCGACGCGCGGCATCGACGTAGGCGCCAAGACCGAAATTCAGAAGCTGGTGGTCAATCTGTCCGCCAAGGGAATGTCCTTCATCTTCATCTCTTCCGAGCTGGAGGAGGTGCTGCGGGTGAGCCACAAAATCGCGGTATTGCGTGACCGCCGCAAGGTGAGAGAGCTGGAGAACGAAGGGATTACCCAGCAGACGATAATGCACGCGATAGCAGGGGGGAACTAGACAATGACCAAATTAACCAAGCATCGGTTGTTCTGGCCGTTGGTCGTGCTTGCCATACTGCTGCTGATCAACGTCATGTTTACACCGGACTTCTTCTCCATCCGTATGCAGAACGGTCATTTATATGGAAGCTTGATTGATATTCTTCACTTTGGTGCGCCGCTCATTCTGGTTGCACTCGGTATGACGCTTGTTATCGCGACCAAGGGCATTGACCTGTCGGTAGGATCGATTGTCGCTATTACCGGAGCCGTCGCTTGTCTGGATATTAGCCGCAGCGCGGATCAGAATTCAGTGGTTGTCGTGCTTGCCGCTGTCGGCATTGCCTTGCTGCTGTCGATTGTACTGGGCGTATGGAACGGCTTCCTCGTCGCAGGGGTCGGCATTCAGCCGATCATTGCGACCCTGATTCTGATGGTCGCCGGTCGCGGGATTGCCCAGCTTGTAACAAGCGGGCAGATTCTGACCATCTCCAGCTCCCCCTATAAGCTGATCGGGGGCGGGTACTGGCTGACATTGCCCTTCTCCATCCTCATCGTAGCGGTGCTATTCGCAGCGACCGTGCTGCTGACGCGCAAGACAGCGCTGGGTCTGTTCATTGAGGCTGTAGGGTGCAACCCGTCCGCGAGCCGTCTGGCGGGCATTCGCTCCAAGCTGATGATCTCGCTGGTATATGTCGTCTGCGCATTGTTTGCCGGTGTGGCTGGCCTGATGCTGACCTCGAACGTATCGAGCGCCGACGGCAACAACGCGGGTCTATGGATCGAGTTGGACGCGATTTTGGCGGTTGTAATCGGCGGCACAGCATTGACAGGTGGACGCTTCTACCTGAGCGGCACGCTGGTGGGCGCGCTCATCATCCAGACGCTGACGACGACCATCTATACGGTCGGCGTACCACCTGAGATTACACTCGTGGTGAAGGCGTTTGTTGTAATGGCAGTATGTCTCATTCAATCCCCGGCTTTCCGGGAAAGGCTGGTTAAGCGCAAGTCCTCTCGTCAACAATCCAGCCGGAAAGGAGTTGCGGCATGATTCAACGTCTTATGCCCAAGCAGCAGTTTATACCGATTGCTGCAACTATTGCACTGTTTCTTGTCATGTTTGCAGCAGGCTCGTACCGGTATACCGGATTTTTCTCCTTGCAGGTGATTTTGAATCTGTTCATTGATAATGCGTTCCTGATCGTGACGGCTGTTGGCATGACCTTCGTCATCCTCACCGGGGGCATCGATCTGTCGGTCGGCTCGGTCATCGCCTTGTCAACGATGATCTCGGCAAGCCTGGTACAGCAGCAGGGCTGGCCGCCGGCTATCGTCATCCCGCTGGTGCTGTTCATCGGCTCCATGTTCGGATTTATTATGGGCGCAATCATCCATTATTTTAAGATTCAACCGTTCATCGTGACATTGGCCGGGATGTTTCTCGCCCGCGGCCTCTGCTATGTCATCAGCATCAATACAATCTCGATTAACCATCCGTTCTATACATGGGTCGCTCAGACGAAGGTTCCGCTGCCGGGCAACCACTTCATCTCCATCAGCGTCATCATTGCGCTGGTCGTTGTAGCCGCTGCCTTCTTTGTGGCGCACTACACCCGACTGGGCCGCAATATGTACGCATTGGGCGGCGGCGAGCAATCTGCGCTGCTCATGGGTCTTCCCGTTGCACAGACGAAGATTGCTGTCTATACGATCAGCGGCTTCTGCTCCGCGCTGGCAGGCGTGATCTTCACCTTCTACATGCTGTCAGGCTATGGCCTGCATGCCGTAGGCATGGAGCTGGACACGATCGCTGCGGTGGTAATCGGCGGCACATTGCTGACGGGCGGCTTCGGATATGTGATCGGTACGCTGTTCGGCGTGCTGATCCAGGGCATCATTCAGACGATGATTATGTTTGAGGGAACGCTCAGCTCCTGGTGGACAAAGATCGCGATCGGCGTCCTGTTGTTCCTGTTCATTCTGCTGCAACGCATCATCGTATCCAGGCGACAGACGGCCAAGTCCTAGCTGGATTCGTCTGCAGGCTCTGCTAAGTGAGAGAGCCTGCTGGACATGTCCGTAACAACCAGGTTGCGGGCATGTCCTTGTTTGCATTTGTAGGCTATAATAAGGTAACAGGAGGGAGATGAACGTGAGAAGAGCGTTGCGCTTCATTTTGTTTCCGCTTACATGTTTGTTGATATTTGTGTATTTAACTGGCTGCCAGTCCACGGCCGAGGTAGCGCCGATGGAGGTGATGCCTGTCGTATCCGATCTGCCCTCTGGCGAGCTGCGGATGGAGGAGCAGGAGACGCGCCGGATCGTTGTCGGCTTCTCGCAATTAGGTACGGAAAGCTATTGGCGCATTGCGAACTCTCGCTCCATCCAGGAGGCGGCCAAGGAATATGGCATTGAACTGATCTACCGCAATGCGGAGCAGTCACAGGAGAAGCAGTTCGAGGCGATCCGCCAGTTCATGAAGGAGAAGGTGGATGTCATTGTATTCTCTCCTGTCGTTGAATATGGCTGGGAGCCGATTCTGAAGGAAGTGAAGCAGGCCGGCATTCCGGTCATTATCGTTGACCGATCGGTCGATGTCACGGACCATTCGTTATTTGTGACGCTGATGGGGTCTGATTTCTATGACGAGGGTCGTAAGGCAGGCAAATATCTGCTCGACAAGCTGATGGAGCAGGTTGGGCCGATCGGCATAGCGGAGCTCAAGGGGACAGTCGGCTCGACGCCTTCCATCGAACGCAAGCGCGGCTTCGAGGACACGATTGCCGAGCGCCCTGATCTGAAGATCGTGAAGAGCGAATATGCGAATTTTACGGTGGAGGACGGCAAGCGGGTCATGGCGAAAATGCTGCGCGAGATGGGGCGCGACATTTCGGTGCTCTATGCCCATAATGACGACATGGCGCTTGGGGCGATCGAAGCGATCGAGGAATATGGCCTCAAGCCGGGCAAGGATATTATCATCATTAGCGTGGACGGCACCCGTGCCATTTTTGAGCTGATGGTCGAAGGCAAGGTGAATTGTGTGGTCGAGTGCAATCCGCTGCTGGGCCCGCAGTTGATGATGGCGGTCAAGGAGCTGATGGAGGGTCGCAGTCTGCCTAAGCGAATCGTCACCAAGGAAAGTGTCTATACCGAAGGAATGGCTGAGAAGGAGATTGCCGACCGCAAATACTAGCGCTCGGCAATCTCCCTAGAATGTGCGAAGCAGATGCTGCCGCTTCCCCTAGCTTTCCCACCACCGCTTCAGGTGCTGCCACCAGGAGCGGTTCTTCGGCATGTCTGCTGGCGCCCGCGGCTTCTGGGCTGGCTCCGGCTCGGCCTCCTCTGTCAGCGAGGCGCAATACTCCGTCGGCTCTGTCCCGGCCACGAACGCCTCCAGACGCTGCTGCTGCGAGCAGTCCTTGGTCGCCAGCTTGCCAGTCAGCGGGTCGATATAGACGCTGACGACCCCCTCCGGCACGGGGAACAGCTTGGGCGGCACCGCCTCCAGCGCGCCTTCGAGGAAGTCGGCGAAGATCGGCGCAGCCTTGTGCGCCTCCGCGGATGTGATGACGCGCCCTTTGTCATAGCCCACCCATACCGCTGCTGCGAGCTCCGGGGTGTAGCCGACCAGCCAGGCATCCGCCGCAGTTGTGCCGGTCTTGCCCGCCACTGGCCGCTTGATCGAGGCAGCCACTCTGCTTCCCGTGCCGCCAGTCTCGAACACGCTCTCCAGCAACGAGGTCATAACATAGGCCTGTGCCGGGGCAAGGACTTGCTTCCGGGTCGGCTTGGCCTCGTACAGCACTTCGCCACGCCCGTTCTCGATGCGCAGAATAGCGGTCGGCTCGGTGTGCACGCCTTCGGCGGCCAGCGCGCTATAGGCGGAAGCCATCTCAAGCGGGCTTACCGGGAACGTGCCGAGTGCAAGCGAAGGGACAGGAGCGAGCTCACTCTCGATGCCAAGCCTGCGTGCGGTCGTAATTACTTTATCTGCTCCGACCGCCATCAGTGTGCTGACAGCATAGATATTGTCCGAGCTGGCGATAGCTGTTCGCATGTCGATCTCCCGTTCAAAGTAACGGTTATTGTAATTATGCGGCTCATAGGTGCGGCGTCCCTCGTCATAGGAGAATACGGTGGGCTCGCTGCGGAATCGGCTGACGGGAGTCATTCCCCCCTCCGCCAATGCCGTCACATAGACGAGCGGCTTGAAGGAGGAGCCCGGCTGTCTGGTTGTCGCGAGCGCGCGGTTATACTGGTTTGCCTTGTAATCTCGTCCGCCGACCATGGCCTTCACATAGCCGTTCCGGGGATCGATCGCAACCAGTGCGGCCTGCAGCTCGCCCTCGGCGGGCAGCCCCTTGGCAACGGCTGCCTCCGCCGCCCGCTGCGCGCTCTGATCGAGCGTCGTATAGATGCGGACGCCGCCCTCGTTCAGGAGCTGCTCGTCCACGCCGAGCTGCTGAACGGCTACCTGGCGGACATAATCGCGGAAGTAGGGGGCGAAGCCCTCGCTCATCCCCTCTTCGAGCGTGCGAAGCGCCAATAGCTCGGCATAGGCGCTCTTAGCCTGCTCCTCTGTAATGGAACCGTCCTCGGCGAGTATGGACAGCACCAGCCTCTGCCGATCCTTGGCCTTTTTCATATTGTTATACGGAGAGTAGTAAGTCGGACCCTTGGGTATCCCTGCAAGCAGAGCGCTCTCGGCCAGTGACAGCTCGCGCGCGGATTTGCCGAAGTAGAGCTGGCTGGCGGCCTCGATGCCGTAGGCTCCATGCCCATAGTAGATCTGGTTCAGATACATCTCCAGAATCTGATCCTTGGAATAGTTCATCTCAAGCTGAAGCGTGTAGACCGCTTCCTTCAGCTTGCGCTTCCAGGTACGCTCGTGAGAGAGGTACAGGTTGCGGGCTAGCTGCTGGGTGAGCGTGCTTGCCCCCTGCTTCTTGGAGCCGCTCTCCAGGTTCACGACGACTGCACGCGCCATCCCCTTGAGATCAAAGCCTGGATGGTCGTAGAAGCGTTGATCCTCCACCGCTACGGTAGCTTGCACCAGATAGGGCGAGACCGCGGAGAGCGGCACGGAGCGCCGGTTCTCACCCGCATGGAAGGTGTCGATGACATTGCCGTGCAGATCATACATTTGCGAGGACTGGCTGATGCTTGTCGCAGGCAGAGCCTGAGAGCGCAGGTAGAGGAGCAGCCCGCAGCCAGCGACCAGCCCTATGACGACGGTCAGTCCGATCAACTTGGCTAGCTTGACAATCCTGCGCTGTTGCCGGCGTTCCTTGGGAGCGAAGAGGCGCGATGGTCCGCGATGGCTGCGGCTGAACAAGGACTTGCGTATCATGATCTGCTCCTTCCGTCTGACGAGGCGGCTGTGCAGGTTGCTCGGCAGACCCTTCCTTTTATTCTATTAGTATGGAAAATCATGAGACTTCCTATTCATGTCCACGCTCTGTTCATAAGCGGCTATGTAGCCATGCTGATCCTGTACGCTGAATATTTGCAATTGTTCGGTTTCAGAGGTTGCTTTTTGCTGTCGTTTTACTATAATTACGGAAGACACAATGACGGAAGGAAGGGATAATTTCTTATGGAACTGTGGTATACCGAGAAGCAGACGGAGTCGTTCGGCATTACAGCCAAGGTCAAGGAAACCTATGTTAGCGAGCAGACGGAGTTTCAGAAGCTGGATATGATCGAGACCGAAGAGTTCGGCACGATGCTCGTGCTGGACGGCATGGTGATGACCACAGTCAAGGATGAGTTCGTCTATCATGAGATGGTTGCGCACCCTGTGCTGTTTACCCACCCAAGCCCGGAGCATGTGCTGGTAGTAGGTGGCGGCGACGGCGGCGTTATCCGCGAGATTATGAAGCATCCGAAGGTGAAGAAGGCTGTGCTGGTCGATATTGACGGCAAAGTAATCGAGTATTCGAAGAAATATTTGCCGATGATCGCCGGCGAGCTGGACAACCCTCGCGTCGAAGTGATCGTCAATGATGGCTTCATGCATATCCACGACCATAAGAATACCTATGATGTCATTATGGTAGACTCGACAGAGCCGGTGGGGCCTGCGGCCAATCTGTTCACGCGCGGCTTCTATCAAGGCATCTATGAAGCGCTCAAGGAAGACGGCATCTTCGTGGCGCAGACGGATAACCCATGGTTCAAGTCCGAGCTGATCCAGAGCGTGAACAAGGATGTCAAGGAGGTGTTCCCGATCGTGCGCGTGTACGGCGCGAACATCCCGACCTATCCGAGCGGCCTGTGGACCTTCACCTTGGGGAGCAAGAAGTACGACCCGCTCGAAGTGGACGAGTCCTCGATTCCCGACATTCAGACCCAATACTACTCTCCGCGTCTTCACAAGGCGGCGTTCGTGCTGCCCAAATTTGTTGAAGATCTCGTGAAGTAGCCAGAAGGAGAGACCGATATGAAACTTGATCAGCAATATTCAGGCAATGTATTCATCCTCAGCTCCGAGGATTATGAGGCTTCCAAGGCCGTCATCTATGGCATGCCGATGGACTATACCGTATCCTTCCGCCCAGGCTCCCGCTTTGGCCCGGCCCGAATCCGTGAGGTGTCGATCGGCCTGGAGGAATACAGCCCCTATCTAGACCGCAGTCTGGAGGACATCCGTTACTTCGACGCTGGCGATCTGCTGCTTCCGTTCGGCAATGCAGCGCGCAGCCTGGACATCATCGGCGAATTCGTGCGCGGGGTACTGGCTGATGGCAAGATGCCTGTCGGACTTGGCGGCGAGCATCTCGTCTCCTGGCCGATCTTCCAGGAGATGTATGCGAAATACCCGGACCTGGCGATCATCCACTTCGATGCGCACACTGACCTGCGCGAGCAGTATGAGGGCGAGCCGCTGTCGCACTCCACGCCGCTGCGCAAGGCGGCTGAGCTGATCGGCGGCAACAATATCTATCAATTCGGCATTCGCTCCGGGTCCCGTGAGGAATGGGCGTATGCGCGAGAGCATATTCATTTCCATCCGTTCGAGGTTGCCGAGCCGCTCAAGAAGGTGCTGCCATCGCTGGAGGGACGCCCAGTCTATCTGACGATTGACATCGATGTGTTAGATCCATCATGCGCTCCAGGCACCGGTACTGCTGAGGCGGGCGGAATCACCTCCAAGGAGCTGCTGGATGCTGTGCATGCCATTGCCCGTTCCGGTGTGAATGTGGTAGGCTGCGATCTGGTGGAGGTTGCCCCGGCCTACGACCCGACAGAGCAGACGCAGATTGTGGCGTCCAAGGTGATTCGGGAGATGCTGCTTGGCTTCATCAAGTAGATCGTTAAATTCTGTGCACTTCCGCCCTGTGTAGATGCGATGCTCTTGCATTTTGCGAAAAATCGGGTAATATAAGTGCTAACATACATTATTGCAAGGCTATAGTGTGAACAGCAAGGAACGGGAGAGTATGCTGCAGCCGTCTGCACAAGCGAGCCGGGAGGGTGGAAGCCGGCGCAGAGCTCGGCATATGCGCACCCGGGAGTTGATGGCTTGAAAGGGAGCTGCGCCGTGATACCTGCTTGCGCATCAGCAGGAAACTATTGGCAGGCGCATCGTCTTCCCGCGTAGAGCGATCCGGTCATTCCGTTATCATGCTTGAGAGGATTGGCGCGTATACGCGCTGATGCCAGAAGAGTGGTACCGCGGTTAACCCCGTCTCTTTGACAGAGACGGGGTTTGTTTGTTTTACGAAGCTGTATCGGCTACAAGGCATGCAGATGAATGCTGCGGAACACTGTAGGCGTCAGCCCCTCCTGTCTCTTGAACAGCTTGATGAAGTAGCTTGGATGATCATAGCCGACCTGGACAGCGATCTCCTTAATCTCCGCCTGCGGATGCCGCAGCAGCAGCTCCTTGGCCTTGCGAATGCGCAGCCGGGTCAGATATTCGATCGGGCGCACGCCGAGCGCCCGCTGGAACAGCACACAAGTATGCTGCGGACTGACACCTAGCAGAGAGGCCAGCTCCTGTAACGTAATCGGACGGCTGTAGTGCTGCTCCATATAGTTGAGCACCGGGGTTAAGGTGTCCATCTGCTGATTGCGCGAGCGCAGCTCGCTGCGGGAGCCGTATCGGTACAGATCGAGCATCAGCGAGTAGAGCGAGGCCGAGACCTCCAGCCCGGTCGTCGGGTGAGGGTGTGTCAGCATCAGATTCATCTCCTGCAGATGCTTGAGAGTGACGTCCGGGTCGCTGAGGTAGAACACATCTGAGCGGTATAGCTCCAGATCCTGCAATATCTCGGAGGCACGATGACCAGAGAAGGTGACCCAGCGGATCGTCCACGGCTCCGCCACAGGACGGTACGCATGAGGCTCATTGGGCAGCAGCAGGAACCCCTGTCCCTGAGAGACGGTATACTCACGGCCTGGCAGCATCAGCTTGCCCTGTCCGCTCAGCGTCTGCAGCCACTGGTAGTGAGCATACCCATCGGGGCGATCCATGGCCGCCTGGTTGATCCAGCCGCCGAGGCTGGTGAGATACAGCGGCAGGCGGTGCTCGAGATCTGTGCGGATGGGAAACAGGTTGAAATTGATAGCAAGCACATCCCTTCTATAGCCTGGGTCGAAGACTGTAATATCATCATAGCGGGGAATCGTTCGGAATGCCAACCGATAAGCGATCAGGTGTGCGGTCAGGTATGTACTAGACGATAGAAAGCGGGAATGGATGAATGGCACGACAAAAGCAGCTCGTCCGTATCCGGCTGGAGAGCCGGCAGGAGGATGAGCGGACGGTTCATGAGTATGACGGTGAATGGGTAATCAAGGAGCGCTCCGGTTATCTGCTGTATGAAGAACATGACGAGGGCGGGCATCCTGTGAAGACGACGATCCGTGTTCACCCGGATGAGCTTAGTATTGTCCGCAGGGGCGCAGTCGTATCGGAGCAGCGGTATATTAAGGGGCTGCGCCAGGCTGGAGAATACAGCACGAAGGGATTGCGGTTCCGGCTGGAGACGGTGACCGACCTGCTGACCATTACAAGTGCAAAGGCAGCGGACAGCGGACTGCTTCCGCTGCCGCTGGACATTTCCTGGAGCTACACCTTATGGATGGATGAACAACATATCGGCCGGTTTGAGCTCCGGCTGTACATTGAGGAGGCTGATCAATCATGAGCATAACTGGAAATCAAGGCGTATTAGAAGCAACCTATTCACGGCTGAAATCGGCGATCGGCAAGGCTGCTGTCGCTGCGGGGCTGGCGCAGCAGGAGGAGCTGCCGGCATTTGTGCTGGAGGTTCCCAAGGAGAAGGCGCATGGCGACTTGGCTACGAATGCGGCGATGCAATTGACCAAGCTGGCGAAGAAAAGTCCACGGGCCATCGCAGAGGCCATCATTGCTCATCTGGAATTTGCCGAAGCGGGGATCGTATCGGCGGAGATTGCCGGGCCGGGATTCATCAATTTCCGTCTGGACAAAAGCTTTCTCTATCCGATTATTCAGCAAGTACTGCAGGCTGGCGAGCAATATGGGCGGACAACGACGGGTACAGGACAGAGCGTCCAGATTGAATTCGTCAGTGCCAACCCGACAGGAAGTCTGCATCTGGGTCATGCCCGCGGTGCGGCTGTAGGCGATGCGCTGTGCAATGTGCTGGATTTCGCAGGCTTCCGCGTATCGCGCGAATATTACATTAACGATGCCGGCAATCAGATCAACAATCTGGCCTATTCGATCGAGGCCAGATATAAGCAGCAGCTTGGGCTGGAGGCGCAGATGCCGGAGGATGGCTATTACGGTGAAGATATTGTCGGATTTGCCAAGGAGCTGACCGAGCAGGAGGGAGATCGGCTGCTGGCGCTGCCGGACGAGGAGCGGTTCCATTACTTCCGCGAGTTTGGTCTGAAGCGGGAGCTGGACAAAATCAAGCGGGATCTGGAGCGGTTCCGCGTACCGTTCGACGTATGGTACAGTGAAACCTCGCTCTATACAAGCGGCCTGGTAGAGGATGCGCTAGCTGCGCTGCGCGAGCGCGGCCAGGTGTTTGAGGAGGAAGGCGCGACGTGGCTGAGCACGATGCCGTTTGGCGACGACAAGAACCGTGTACTGGTCAAAAATGACGGCTCCTACACGTATCTGACGCCGGATATTGCGTACCACCGTACCAAATACGAGCGCGGCTTCGATTGGATCATTAATATATGGGGGGCAGACCATCATGGCTACATCCCGCGCATGAAGGCGGCGATGGAGGCGCTGGGGAATGACCCGAACCGTCTCATCGTGCTCGTCGCGCAGATGGTGAGCCTGTTCCAGAACGGTGAGAAGGTCAAAATGTCCAAGCGCACCGGCAAAGCCGTTACCGTCGAGGAGTTGATGGATGAGGTGGGCGTGGATGCGATGCGCTACTTCTTCACGATGCGCAGCATGGACTCCCATCTGGACTTTGACATGGATCTGGCGATCTCCAAGTCCAATGAGAACCCGGTCTTCTATGTGCAGTATGCCCATGCCAGAATCTGTAGCATCTTCCGCCAGGCGGACGAGCAGGGCGTGGATGTGTCGGCGCTCGACCAGGCCGATCTGGGCAGACTGGACAAGGAGGCGGAATATGATCTGATCCGCAAGATCGGAGAGCTGCCGCAGGAGATTGCGGAGGCAGCGGCTCAGTATGCGCCCCATCGGATGGTGCGCTATGTATATGAATTGGCTTCCCAGTTGCATAGCTACTACAGGGCAGAGCGCGTCATTACCGAGGACGCGGCGCAGACACAGGCGCGGCTCGCGCTGCTGGCGGCTGTTCGCACGACTCTGGCGAATGTGCTTCGCTTGCTGGGGGTTTCTGCGCCCGAGCAGATGTAACCTTAATTCAGGATGGCTCGGCTGCCTGTGCTTCAGGCGGCCGGGCCTGTATCCTATGGACGTGCGGAGTGATCCGCAGCCCGCAGCATCTTCATAATGTCCAGCTCGCCGGTTACCTTAGGGGCTTTGCTGCCACGCAGGGGCTGCATCGCCTGCTTCAGAATTAACTTGATCTCCGAAGGCCCCAGCTCGGGATAGCGGGCCAGCAGCAGAGCGACAGCACCGCTTACATGTGACGTCGCCATCGAGGTGCCGCTCATCTCATGATATTTGCCGCGCAGCCAGGCAGATACAATCCGGTCTCCTGGCGCATAGATGTCGATATGACTGCCCCTATTGCTGAACGGAGCAATGCGCCGCAGGCGATTGGTTGCCCCGACAGAGATGGTCTGTGAATAGCGAGCCGGGTAGTCGATGGCTTTGCGCTTGCTGTCATTGCCTGACGACGCAACAATAATAACGCCTGAATGATAGGCATTGGCAACAGCGTTAAGAAGTGCCTTGCTCCGCGACTTCATCCCGAAGCTCATATTAATGATATGGATGCGATTGCGGACACACCAGTCGATGCCCAAGATAATATCGGACACGTAGGCGCTGCCATTATGATCGAATGCCTTGACCGGAGAGATCGTCGACCGCGGGGCTACGCCAATCATACCCTTAGGCTGATTGGCCGCGGCGATCGTTCCGGCGATATGTGTGCCATGCCCGTTATCGTCATGCGGCAGCGTCGAGCGGTTGAGGAGATTGATGCCCCGTGTGAGCGATTGCCGCAGATCGGGATGGCTGAAGTCGACTCCGGTATCGATGACTCCGATGCGTATTCTATGTCCGGTCGTCTTGCTCCATGCTGCGGGCGCCTTCACCTGCTGGACACCCCATGGGATGCCGCCTGCGGGCTGAGGCGTCTTTTTGACGCTGGAGTGGACGGTAACCTCTTCGTCCTCCTCGACCCAGATCATGCTCGAATCGAGCTCAGGCGTGCGATCGGCCATACGGCAGGATAAGGCCTGAATAAGCGGCATGGGCTTAATTTGGTACAGTTGAGGATTCGACTTGGCGGACTCGGACAATATGCGGGTGCATTGCTCATACACAGCGGGATCATGGAAATGGATGATTTTCTGCCTGGCGGTATGGTTCTGTTCGACTGTGGCGGCCTGCAGCCAGTGGATAAATGCGGTTGAATCCAATTTGCAACCCTCCCGACGACCGTGCTGAGCTATTGTATGAGACATGGCTTACGTCGGAATGAGCAAGTAACCTGATTTCAAATAAATAGGCGCGCAGCCGTGTCAAATATCGGCTTCGGACATAGTATAAGAGTGAGAGTTTAGCCGGCCTCTCACCGGTACCGGAGCCGTGCAGATGCGTGTGCGCTTTCGGTAGGATACAGTCGAAGCGAAGGGGAAACCCTTCGCTTTTTTAATATATAAGCATGTGTACGTGCTGTTCGCCTTATATGTGCTTCTATATCTGCGCGAAACGAAGCGCAGCCTCCCAAGGACGGCGAGCGCCGTATCCGTCTGTTGTTCACTCGATCAAGGGTGAATACCTTGTTAACGGCGGCCGCTATAGCGCCAAGGTCATGAAAGCAGCAGCTACATACGTCTGGAAATCATTTTTGCAGTGGGATCAGATGGAGCGGATAGGTGCTTGCATTTTAACAGGAAATAGGTTTTACTATAGTGTGATAATGGATAGGGCATGCGAAGAAGCTGAAGCATATAGCATGAGAGGATGGGTGGAAATGAGCAGTGAGTTAACCTTGAAAATTAGCTCCGAACGGATTCAGGAAATGCCGATGGTCGATCTGGCGTTTGAAGTGTTGAAGGCAGCCAATACGCCTTACTATTACAGGGATCTGATGCTTGAAATCGCTAAAATTAGAGGTCTGTCCCAGGATGAGATCAATCAGGTGATTGCACAGGTGTATACGGAGATCAATATTGATGGCCGCTTTGCCTGTGTTGGCAGCAATATGTGGGGCTTGAAGCGCTGGTACCCGGTAGAGCGCTCCGAAGATCCGGTCGGCAACGCGAAGCGTCCACGCATCATTAACGATGACGATGATGATGAGGAAGATATTTTCGTGGACGAGGAAGAGGAAACCTACGTAGCGGACGACGAGGATTACGATCTGTATAATGAGGATAGTGAGGACATCTTCGACGAATCGGAGGAGGAAGCTGAGGTCGAGGGCGAAGGCATGATCGACGACGAGGAGATTGAGGAAGAATCCGAGGAAGAAGAAGAGTTCGGCGAGGAATCCGACGAAGAGTCTAGCGAGGAAGAAGACCGCTAGGCGCATAAGCGGCGTATCACGGCAGAGCTCGCTCCCGGCGTGGAATGACTGGCTGCATGGCGGTGGTCAGTCATCCAAGCCGGTGAATGGATGTCGCGTCTCTTCGCTGTACTGGCCGCGGGGGGACTGCGAAGCAGCCAGTTGCTAGGCAGCTTGCAGGGCATCCGATCATAGCCTAGGGGTCATGGTTTTGACCATGCCGCAGCGCTGTGCCCGTGACGTGCAGCACCGTTCTTACTATGCAAGCGTGGCGGCCAGATTTTCTCTGAATGGCGGCTGCCGTTAACCCTTGACAGAGCTGGTGCTACAGAGTAAACTATTGCATGGGCTACAGATTTGATTTTTAATATGATGGACAATTTTAAAAGTGCCCCGTGGCAGCGGGTGTCACTTTTTTTGTTTAATATATAAGGATTTATAAGCATTACAGCTTATACCTGACTTATATATCTACGCGAAACGAAGCCTAGCCCGTCAAGGCCTCTTGAGGCCTGCGACAGCCGTTTACACGTGGTGTTTAGATGGATATACAAAACAGCTTGGCCGTCTTCCGGGACGGCGTTCGCCGTTTTGGCATGCAATATAGTTGTTTCTGTCAGGCCGGCGGTCCGCGCTTGCGGCTGTTTGACCATGCACAAAAATGGGCAACCCTAATATTAACATAACGCTTGGAGGGTATTATTTCGTGACAAAGTACATTTTCGTAACAGGCGGTGTCGTCTCCTCGTTGGGCAAGGGAATTACGGCTGCTTCGCTCGGCCGGCTCCTGAAGAACCGCGGACTGAAAGTAACGATTCAAAAATTCGATCCTTACATTAACGTTGACCCCGGAACAATGAGTCCTTACCAGCACGGCGAGGTGTTCGTCACGGATGATGGGGCGGAGACTGATCTTGATCTGGGACACTATGAGCGGTTCATTGATATTAATCTCTCCAAGAATAGCAATGTAACAACCGGTAAAATCTACTCCACCGTCATCAGCAAGGAGCGCCGTGGCGAATACCTCGGCGGTACGGTGCAGGTTATCCCGCATATTACCAATGAAATCAAGGAACGGGTCTTCCGTGCGGGCAAGGAAGCAGGCTCTGACGTCGTTATTACAGAGATTGGCGGCACTGTAGGAGATATTGAGAGCTTGCCGTTTCTGGAAGCTATCCGTCAGATCAAGAGCGATATTGGGCGCGACAACGTCATGTATATCCACGTTACGCTGATTCCTTACATCAAGGCTGCCGGCGAGGTGAAGACGAAGCCGACCCAGCATAGTGTTAAGGAGCTGCGCAGCATCGGCATTCAGCCGAATGTGATCGTCTGCCGCACCGAGTATCCGATTGCCGAGGACTTGAAGCGTAAGATCGCCCTGTTCTGCGACATCGACGCCAATGCGGTAGTGGAGTGTGTCGACGCATCCAATCTATACGAAGTGCCGCTCAACTTGCGCGAGCAAGGGCTGGACGACATTGTTGTCAATCACCTGAAGCTTGAGGCCGGGCAGCCAGACATGACCGAGTGGGAATCGCTCGTACAGCGCGTGAAGTCGCTTGAGAAGACGACGGAGATCGCGATTGTCGGCAAGTACGTCGCGCTGCATGATGCTTATCTGAGTATTGTGGAATCACTGGGACATGCCGGCATTGATGCCAACTCGGATGTCAAGCTGCGCTGGGTGAATGCCGAGGAGCTTACCGACGACAATGTGGCTGAGGCGCTCTCTGGCGTTCATGGCATCCTCGTTCCGGGCGGCTTCGGCGATCGGGGCATCGAGGGCAAGATTGTTGCGATTCGTCATGCACGCGAGAATCAGGTACCCTTCTTCGGCATCTGTCTGGGGATGCAGGTGGCGGTCATCGAATACGCCCGCCATGTTGCTGGACTCAGAGGAGCCAACAGCTCGGAGATTGATTCCTCCACCTCGTACCCGGTCATTGACCTGCTGCCGGAGCAAAAGGACATTGAGGATCTGGGTGGTACAATGCGCCTGGGCTTGTACCCGTGCAAGATCAGCGAAGACACGTTGGCGTGGCGCGCTTATGGCGATGAGCTGGTCTATGAGCGTCACCGCCATCGCTACGAATTCAACAACGAGTACAAGGAGCAGATTGAGAAGGCTGGCCTGAAGTTCTCTGGCACATCCCCTGACGGTCGCTTGGCGGAGATTGTGGAGCTGCCAGGGCATCCATGGTTCCTGGCTGTCCAGTTCCATCCAGAGTTCACTTCTCGCCCGAATCGTCCACAGCCGCTGTTCCGCGATTTTGTGCGTGCTGCGCTGAGCTACGCTGGTCAATAACATTCACAGCGCGGTTATCCGCGCTGTTCCCTGCATTTTAGAGGTTCGATTGGCGTTCGGAGCCAAGCAGCAGAGCTGCTGAGGGTCCGAACGCCTTTTTGTAATCTAGCGGAAATGGTTTTTTTTAGGCGAAGAAGGAGATTGGGTGATGGGGCGCGAATATAGTAACGATTATGGAAGAGTTGACATCTTCATGCGGCGCCGGATAAATTTGATCTCCATGCTTCACCGGTAACGCTGGCAAATCATGAGCGTCTAGGCTTGCTTGGGATTTGCACCTTGTGTCGCTCACTTGTAGGAGGGCTAAAGTTGGAAAAGAAGAAAGTGTTGATTGTGGACGATCAAAACGGCATTCGTGTGCTACTCGTGGAAGTTTTCAGCAGCGAGGGTTACCAGACCTTTCAGGCTTCCAACGGCAAGCTTGCATTGGAGATCGTAAGAACGGAGTCTCCGGATCTGGTGCTGCTGGATATGAAGATCCCGGGCATGGACGGCCTGGAAATTCTGAAGCATATCAAAGCCATCAACCGCGACATCAAGGTGATTATGATGACAGCATACGGCGAGCTGGATATGATCAAAGAAGCGACAGACCTGGGAGCGGTCATGCATTTTACCAAGCCGTTCGATATTGACGAGATGAGAGTGGCTGTCAATATGCAGTTGAGGGACGGAGAGTCGAACAACTGTTATGCGATGGGGTCCTAGCAGACCCCTGAAGTTTTGCTCCAGCACCATGCGAGTCGCCCCTAGTGAAATCGTCCTATAGGCTTGCCTCACACCCGATCCCCTTATGTAAGCACCACGCCTGCAATCGTATTCCCTACGTCCCAAGCCAATGGAAAATTGTGAAAATGAGAAAAAATTAAATATATGTGAACGTAGCAAGTGGGGTATAATGAAGGCGTTCTCACGGTGCATTTTGCCAGCAAAAGCTATGCTTTTGCACTCAAGTATACGCTTACGTTCCTGATGACAGCATCGACGTCAATGACCGTAGTCACATGAGCGGCAAAGGCAGGTGATACCGAGGGTGCCGCAAGGGAAGTGACAACATGCTTCTCTTTACATAATCGCGTTACCTTGTGGTATAATGTCTCAGTATGACAAGTCTGTTCGGGCTTGAGTCAAAATGCATCTATAGGAGGAAGAGAACCATGCCATTGGTATCGATGAACGAATTTTTGCCAAAAGCAAAAGCCAACAAATTTGCAGTAGGTCAGTTCAACATGAATAACCTGGAGTTTGCTCAGGCTATCGTTGACGCTGCAATCGAAGAGAAAGCTCCATTTATTTACGGTGTTAGCGAAGGCGCACTGAAATATATGGGCATCGAGTTTACAGTTGCCATTGCGGAAGCGGCTGCGAAGAAATCCGGACTTCCAATTGCACTGCATCTCGACCACGGCAGCAGCTTTGAAGTAGCGATGAAATGTATCCGTGCGGGCTTCTCCTCGGTTATGTTCGACGGCTCCCACTATTCTCTGGAGGATAACATCCGCCTGACCAAAGAAGTGGTTAAAGCTGCACGCGCGATGGGCGTATCCGTTGAGGGCGAGCTGGGAACAATCGGCGGCGTTGAGGATGACATCAGCGTGGATGATGAGCATGCAAGCCTGGCGAAGCCGGAAGAAGCGATTCGCTTCTATGAAGAGACTGGCGTAGACTGTCTGGCAATCGCTGTAGGTACTGCTCACGGTATGTACAAGGGCGAGCCGAAAATCCATTATGATATCATCCAAAAAGTAGTCGACGCGATTCCAGTTCCTGTCGTACTGCATGGCGGTTCCGGCGTGCCTGACGATGCAATTCGCCAAGCAATCCAAGCTGGCGTTGGCAAAATCAACGTAAATACTGAAAACCAAGTGGCTTGCACGAACGCTATTCGTGAAGTTCTGGCTGCCAATGCGACTGTATATGACCCACGTAAATATCTGACTCCTGCACGCAATGCAATGCAGGCTGTTGTTCAAGAGAAAATTCGTCTGTTCGGCAGCAGCAACCAAGCTTAATCGCTGTACTCCGATCTTGAACGGCACAACGGCTATTTTCGTCTACGGACGCCAATATGTTTCGTACAGCCTGATAAGCGATTAAAGGGCCGGCGTTACTTCCGAAACAAATGAAATCCCGTCTTTGCCTGAGCAGCTCGCAGTCCTCGGGTCTTCTGGATATGCTATTCCGGGTGGATAAGGTACTGCCTGCGACGGGTCTAAGGCGGGTTTTCCTTTGTCTTCTTCTCAAGTGGGAGGATTATGAACGACATGGAAAAATTAATGATTCGAGGCGGTCGTCCGCTGCGCGGCACAGTTCAGATCAGTGGGGCGAAGAACAGTGCAGTTGCTCTGATCCCGGCCGCATTGCTGGCGGAGACAGAGGTTACTCTTGATAATTTGCCGCGCTTGAGCGATGTAGCCGTGTATAGCGAGATTCTTCAAGAGCTGGGCGGCAAGGTCGTCTGGGATGGCGCTACGATGAAGATTGATCCTTCTGCTCTGACATCCAAGCCGATGCCCAATGGCAAAGTTAAGCTGCTGCGTGCTTCCTATTACTTGATGGGCGCGCTGCTTGGGCGGTTTGGCGAGGCGACGATCGGATTGCCTGGGGGCTGTAATTTTGAGCCGCGGCCGATCGACCAGCATATTAAAGGCTTTGAAGCGCTCGGAGCTACGGTAACCAACGATCATGGCTCCATCCGAATCTCCGCGAAGGAGCTGCGGGGTGCGAAGATCTATCTGGATGTTGTTAGCGTCGGTGCTACCATTAATATTATGCTGGCGGCTTCCAGAGCTAAAGGCTCCACAATTATCGAAAATGCGGCAAAAGAGCCTGAAATTATAGATGTAGCCACCTTGCTTAGCGCGATGGGAGCCAAGATCAAGGGGGCTGGGACCGAAACGATCCGCATCGAAGGTGTCGATAGCCTGCATGGTTGCCGGCATTCGATTATTCCTGACCGGATTCAGGCTGGTACCTATATGATCGCAGCGGCTGCGACCCGAGGCGATGTACTGATTGATAATGTTATACCCAAGCATATGGAAGCTGTTACGGCCAAGCTGCAGGAGATGGGTGTCCAGGTCTATGAGCTGGATGAGGCCATCCGCATCGTCGGTCAGCCTGCCTATCATGCCATAGATGTAAAAGCACTTGTGTACCCCGGATTTGCTACAGACCTCCAATCCCCTATGACCAGCTTGCTTACGCAAGCCGCCGGCGTCAGTATTTTATCAGACTATGTATACAGCAACCGATTCAAGCATGTCCCTGAGCTGATGCGTATGGGAGCCAATATACGTATTGAGGGGCGATCAGCGATTATTGAGGGTGGACCGCTCAATGGGGCGAAGGTTCGCGCTGCCGATCTGCGTGCGGGCGCTGCACTGACCGTTGCGGGGTTGACGGTGACCGATGGGGTAACAGAGATAACCGGAGTGGAATATATCGATCGCGGCTATGATTTCCTGGTCGATAATCTGCGTAATCTGGGTGCGGATGTTTGGCGCGAGAGCGAATAGAGTTGCATAAATCCGGCAAAGCTGGATGAAAATCAAATAAAGTGGTGAGAACATGACGGAACTGCAGATCGCAGATCTGGAAGAATTAAAGCTGACGGAGCTATATAAGCTCGCCAAGCAGTATCAAATTCCTTATTATGGGCAATTGAAGAAGAAAGAACTGATCTTTGCTATTCTCCGTGCCCAGGCTGAAAAGAGCGGCTTGATGTTCATGCAGGGCGTGCTCGAAATTTTGCCGGAGGGCTTCGGCTTCCTGAGGCCGATCAATTATCTTCCAAGTCCCGAGGACATCTATATTTCGGCTTCCCAGATTCGCAAGTTCGACCTGCGAACGGGAGACCTGGTATCCGGCAAGTGCCGGGCGCCTAAGGAGAATGAACGGTATTTCGGATTGCTGCAAGTCAATGCGGTCAATGGAGAGAACCCGACGCAGGCTGCTGAGCGGCTTCATTTCCCTGCCCTAACCCCGCTATTTCCTGAGAAGAAACTGGTTATGGAAACTGCCCCCAACAAACTGTCTACACGTATCATGGATCTGTTGGCTCCTGTTGGCCTGGGACAGCGCGGACTGATTGTTGCTCCGCCAAAGGCGGGCAAAACCTTGCTGTTGAAGGAGATCGCCAACAGTATCTCCACCAATCAACCGGATATTGAGCTGTTCGTTCTGCTGATTGACGAGCGGCCAGAGGAAGTGACCGACATGCAGCGCTCGGTGAAGGGCGAGGTGGTGGCGTCCACGTTTGATGAGCTTCCTGAGCATCATATCAAGGTAGCCGAGCTGGTGCTGGAGCGCGCGTTGCGTCTTGTAGAGCACAAGAAGGATGTTGTGATATTGCTGGACAGCATCACACGGCTGGCGCGGGCGTATAACCTCGTCATTCCACCATCGGGCCGCACGCTAAGCGGCGGTATTGATCCGGCAGCCTTCCATCGTCCGAAACGTTTCTTTGGCTCGGCGCGCAACGTGGAAGAGGGAGGCAGCTTGACCATTCTGGCAACCGCTCTGGTAGAGACCGGCTCCCGTATGGATGATGTCATCTATGAGGAATTCAAGGGAACCGGCAACATGGAGCTGCATCTGGATCGCAAGCTCGCGGAGAGAAGAATCTTCCCAGCACTGGATATTCGTCGTTCCGGGACACGGCGCGAGGAGATGCTGCTGACGAAGGAAGAGCTGGAAAAAGTATGGGCGATCCGCAAGTCGATGAATGATTCGCTCGAATTTGTAGACGGATTCCTCAAGAAGCTGGCGGACAGCAAGACTAATGCGGAGTTTCTGATGGCGCTCGACACGTCGAGCGTTGCAGAGAAGAGTACGCCTTCCCGTCCGTCTGCTGGAAGCAGCAGCTCGACTGGTCGCAGGCCGACTCGCTCCACTCCGGTATCTTAGGGAAGAAGGTTGGACAACATGAATCTGGTATACGCAGATGAGCAAGGCAATGTCTTTGACCATCCAGACTATCTGGCTCTTGGCCGGAGTGCGGAGATGGTCATCGAGCTGATGGAGGATGAGCTGATTCCGCTCCCTGATGGGGCGACTCTGGTGGGATTGCCATATACAAGACCTGTGGGGCTGAACATGCACACCGGCAAGATGGAGCTTCTTCCTGGCAAGCTGCAGGCTGTTGGCGCGCTGCTTCCGCAAGGATTTACGCGGCTGGCGCTGCCAGGCTACGTCAAGTCCGACAAGACGCAGAAGCTGCCGCTATTTGGCTACTCCGCTGTTGTCTGGAAGGAAGGGCGGTTCTATGTAGCTGCGGAGCAATCCGATGATCCCGAGCCATGGAATCCGCTGCATTGCGACCGCACGGAGCTGGGTGTGCAGGTGGAGAGGATCTTGGGGAAATACCCGGAGAATCGGCTGTTCCAGCATCTGTCCAATTGTGCGCTCGGCTACGAATGCCTGACGGCCTCCAATACGTTTTTGAACCGATTGGAGGGGGCGGTGCCTGTATCGTATTCCTGCAATGCGGGCTGTTTTGGCTGTATCTCGGAGCAGCCGGATGACAGCGGCTTTCCTGCTCCGCAGACACGGATGAACTTCAGGCCAACGGTAGAAGAAATTGTTGATATTATGCTAGAGCATCTTCAGGTGCCAGAGGCGATCATCAGCTTCGGCCAGGGCTGCGAAGGTGAGCCATCTACGCAAGTGAAGCTCATCGTCGAGGCGATGCAGCGCGTGCGCAGCCAGACCTCGAACGGATACATTAACATTAATACCAATGCCGGACTGACAGATCATATCCGGGCCATCGTCGATGCCGGGTTGGATCTGATGCGTGTCAGCACGATCAGCGCGCTGGACGAGCATTACAACGCCTACTATAAGCCGCGGGCCTATACGCTGGCTAATGTGGAGAAATCGCTGAAATATGCGACCTCCAAGGGCGTCTATACCTCCATCAATTATCTGATCTTCCCTGGCGTGACGGATCGCGAGGAGGAGATTGAAGCGATGATCGGGTTTGCCAAGCGAACAGGGCTGCGTCTCATTCAGATGCGTAATCTGAACATCGATCCCGAGAGCTATCTGGAGCTCATTCCGAAGGCACAAGGAGAAATCTATGGGATGAAGCAGGCGCTGGAGATTTTCAGATCCGAACTTCCAGATGTCGTAATTGGCTCTTACACCCATAAGCCGCCGGTAAAGGCGTAGCGCAGCAGGCGACCCGCGAAGAAATCATTGCAAGAGCTCGCCCACCTGTGATATAATCCCCTATGTTGTTAGATTGAACTCTGGGTCCACGAGTCGACTCAGGGCAGAAAGAGGTGAACGAGATGAAACAAGGTATTCATCCGACGTATCATGTTACGAATGTAACATGCGCATGCGGCAACAGCTTCGAGACTGGTTCGATCAAAGCGAACCTGCGCGTAGAGATTTGCTCTGTTTGCCACCCGTTCTTCACAGGAAAGCAGAAGTTTGTGGATGCTGGTGGACGCGTCGATCGTTTCAAGAAGAAATACGGCATTTAATGATCTGCCTCAATTTAGCAGAATACAAGAGCCTCCCTCAGCGCCATCCTATGGGTATCGAAGGGAGGCTTTTTTATGTTCATACGACGATCGCTTCGGCCTGTTGCTCTGCTGCTGCTTGCCACACTCCTTGCAGGTGTGCTGGGAACGGGATGCACAAGCTCTGGCAGAACGAAGAACGGTGTCAATACGTATGGTCATGACGGATACATGGGTTTGTCGAACAGCAATCCTAACCTGCCGCTCGGCAATTCCAATTATTACAGCTACAGCAATGATATCAAGTTCATGAAGGAGCAGCTATCCAGGCTGCCGGGCATTGAGCAGATGCGCTTCGTGATTCACGATCCACAGATTGAGGCGCGAATCAGGCCGCAGCCTGGCATGAACGAGCAGGATGTGGAGCGGTTGCTTCAGGATGCCGAAGCGATCCTTCGGGAGAACATGCCCCGATACCAGATTCGGGTAGTACGTATGAAGTGAAGAAGTGGTTGCGTTGTGGACAAAGATCAGCTATACTTAGATTTACCGTGCTAGACGGGGAGGTAGCGGTGCCCTGTAACTCGCAATCCGCTGTAGCGAGGTTGAATTCCTGTCGTAGGTTTTGTTGATGTGGGGTTTGGTGCTTGTGAACAGTGTTGACGGTCGGGTCCTCCGCAATGGACACCTGTGAACCCGGTCAGGTCCGGAAGGAAGCAGCCGTAAGCAGTTTCGTTCATGTGCCGGGGGAGTGCCTGGCCTGAGCTGGAATCAAGAGTACCGCCTGGATCTCATTAATCGAGGGCAGGTGCACGGTATTACGATTCATATCGTGGCAGATTACACCTTTAGCGTTTTGAGCGCCCAGCGCTCGAATACGTTAGAGGTGTTTTTTCATTTATTTGAATCCATATGCTTTAGAAGGATTCTGTGTGCTTGAAATAGAATATAATGTAAGGTTTAACATGGATAAGACTTGTATCGGTAAGGGGGACCCACACGATGATTGACGAATCATTTGAACAAGCGATTCCGATAAGGCCGGAAGCGCTGGCCAAGCTATGGGATTCGCTGCTGTTTCCAGCAGCCGTTATGTTCAATGCTGACTTTGTCATCACCGAGCTGAACCGCCAATTTTTGGAGCAGACAGGACTGGCTTCAGATCAGGTTGTCGGACACCTGTTTGCGGATGTTTTTAATTGGGCGAGCCCTACCCCTCATCTGCCGGCGGGCCTGTCTGGGAATCGGGTATGGCTTACGGTGGCAGGACGAGAGGTTATGGAGTTTCAATGCTTTCTGTTTCGTCTCGATCTGGGAGAGGGCGGCGTAGCTAACCTGGCTCTACTCTCCGGGGGAGCTGTGAGGACGCGCAATTTATTACAGCAATTTGCACTGACCTTTCTCAAGGATGAGAACCTGGGTGTTATTCTGATGCAGCCGGATTTTCGGGTCAGCGACATCAGTCCATTGGCTTGCCGAGTGCTGGGCGTGTCACAGGAGGAGGTCATAGGCTACTCGATGGATGAGGTATTCAGGGGAGCTCCCGGCGAGCACCAGATGCTTAAGCAAATGGTGATTGAGGAGATAGCGGTACATAACCATCCGCTGCGGCGGATGAGGGGAGATGAGCGGTGGGAGCTGCTGATGGACGCCAACCTGCTGCGGGATGAGCGGGAGAAGCTGTTGGGGGCTTATGTTATCTTTAAGGATGTATCGAATCTACGCTCGCTTGAGGAGCAGGTGCAGCGCAGCGATCGGTTATCGATGATTGGGCAGATTGCTGCGGGGACAGCGCATGAAATCCGTAATCCTCTGACAGCTATCAAGGGCTTTTTGCAAATGTTCAAAAAAACGCTGCGTGAGAAGCAACTCGATAAAGAATACGGCTACACAGAAATTATGCTGACCGAAATTGATCGAATCAATAATCTGGTCAGTGAGTTTCTGCTGCTCAGCAAACATAAGGATATCGTCTATGATCTTGTAGATCTAGGCGCTGTCTTGCGCGAGATCATGCCGATTGTTCGCAGCGAGGCGTTGCTGCATGGAGTTGTCCTGCAATTCGATGCGGAGTCTCCGTTGCCCAGAGTAGTGGCCGACCGGGAGATGCTGAAGCAGGTATTTTTGAACATATGCAAAAATGGAATCGAAGCGATGAAGCGTGGTGGAACGCTGGCGATCGGCAACCGGATTGAACGTGAAAACGGAAGTGGCAGATGGGTTCATGTCGATATTCATGATACTGGCTCCGGCTTGTCACCGTCTGTGGTGGACAAGATGTTCGATCCGTTCGTCACGACGAAGGAGGGCGGCACCGGACTCGGGCTTTCTGTATGTCAGCGGATTATTCATGATATGGGCGGGCATATCCGGGCAGTCCCAAGGGAGAAGGGAACCACATTCACCGTCAGCATTCCATGTCCGATGGAGGAACGAGTCGCAAAGGGGGATCGGGCAAGGCAGTATGCTGATGCTGACTAATGAAGAAATGAAGCTGGAGCGAGGAAATTATTAGCACTCTATGGGAAGCCCGCGGGGCGATGTGGTCGCTTCAGGCTATGGCTGCGTAGGTAAGTGGCCGGACTGCTCATGTGCGGTTGCAGCGTAGAGGGTTCAAAAGCGGTTTTCGCATCAGTTGAGGATAGTGTATAATAGATTTATCGGACGTAAGTAGAGAAGCTGAGGAAAGGAAAGATTGGCGTGTCCCATATTGCTTTGTACCGCGCCTGGCGTCCCCAAACCTTCGGGGATATGGTAGGACAACGTCACATAATCCAGACGCTGCAGAATGCCATAGGGGAACGGCGTATTTCCCATGCTTATTTGTTTAACGGTCCTAGGGGCACAGGCAAGACGACTGCGGCCAAGGTGTTTGCCAAAGCGATCAACTGCCAGCATGGTCCGTCTGTGGAGCCCTGCAATGAGTGCGAGGCCTGTGTGGGCATTACGGCCGGATCGATCATGGATGTCGTGGAGATCGATGCAGCCTCCAACCGGGGGATCGACGAAATTCGCGATATTCGCGACAAGGTTCGGTACGCGCCCTCCGAGGTCCGTTACAAGGTTTATATTATTGATGAAGTGCACATGCTGACTTCGGAAGCGTTTAACGCATTGCTGAAGACGCTGGAGGAGCCGCCGGGGCATGTCGTATTTATACTGGCTACAACCGAGCCTCACAAGCTGCCTGCCACGATTATCTCCAGATGCCAGCGCTTTGACTTCAGACAAGTAGCGCTGGAGGAGCAGACAAGCCGTCTTCAGCAGATATGTGACGAGGAAGGGCTGCAGGCGGAGGCGGAGGCGTTGTCCTATATTGCGCGCCTATCTGATGGCGGCATGCGCGATGCGATCAGCTTGCTCGAACAGGTGGCTGCGTTCTCCAAAGGGCATATGACGCTGGACGATGCGGTTGAAGTGACAGGCGGTGTTGCGGCTGAGCAATTCGCCAGCCTCGCGGAGGCGATCCTGCGTCGCGATGTCGCCGCACTGCTGCCATTAGTCGAAGGGTTGATGCAAGCGGGGAAAAGCCCGGATAAATGTATGGAGAATCTCGTCTACTACTTCCGTGATCTGCTGCTGCTCAAGCTGGTGCCAGAGGGAGTGCAATCCACCGAGCGGATCGTTCACACGGAGCGTTTTCGGGAGATGGCAGAGCAGTATGAGCGTGAACGGCTGTTCCAGATGATCGATATTCTTCATCAGTATCAAGTGGAGCTGAAGCATGCGGTACAGCCGCAGACGCTGCTTGAGGTGGCGCTGCTCAAGATCTGTACTGCAGGCAGCTCAGCTCCGGCGGGCGGAGCCAGCGCTCCACCGGCAGCCTCCTCTGGCGAGCTGGCGCGGCTGGAGCAGCAGGTGCGCCAGCTCGAGCAGAAGCTGGAGCAGGTGCTGCGCAGCGGCACGGGCGCGGGCGGCGGAGCCAGTGCTGCGGGCGCAGCGCCCGCGGTGCAGCCGGCCGGAGGTGGCGGGCGCCCCGGCTCCTTCGGCGCGCGCGCTGTAGGCGCCGGGGCGGGAGCGCGGCCGAAGGTGCGGCTGGAGCCGTATCTGGCTGCTCGCGGCAGCCAGGAGTTTCAGCAGATGCGTATGCAGTGGAATGAGGTGCTGCAGCGGGTCAAGGAAGCTGGCATCTCGATTCATGCTTGGCTCATCAACGGTGAGCCGGTATCGGCGTTGCCTGATTGTGTATTGATTGCGTTCAAGAATGAGATTCACAGGGAAACCACAGAGAAGCCGGCGAACCGTGAGCTGATCGAGCGGGTGCTGCAGGCCGTGATGAAGCGTGAGTTCAAATTTGCCACCATTATGCTGAAGGAATGGCAATCGGCTGTGGAACACCGCCCTGCCGCGGAGCCGGAGGAGCTCGTGATGGGCGAGCATCCTGCTGAAGCTGCTGCGAGTCAGCCTTCAAGGCCGGAATGGGTGGAAGAGGCTGTCAAGCTGTTCGGTGAAGAGCTTGTAGTAATCTCTGACGAATAGCAAGGATCATGCATATCCAACTACTACTTATGAGGTGATAACAATGAATAACATGAACCAAATGATGAAGCAAGTGAAAAAAATGCAAGAGCAAATGCTGAAGGCGCAAGAGGCGCTGGGCCATAAAACAGTTGACGGTTCCTCTGGCGGAGGCGTGGTCTCCTGTACAGTGAATGGTCACAAGAAATTGTTGAGCCTGACGATCAAGCCGGAGGCAGTTGACCCGGATGATGTCGAGATGCTGCAGGATCTGGTGCTCGCTGCGGTTAACGACGCGCTGGGCAAAGCGGAAGAGATGTCCAATGATGACATGAACAAATTCACCGGAGGCGTGAAAATTCCAGGGTTGTTCTAGAAGGAGCTGTACCTCTTGCATTATCCCGAACCGATAGCCAAGCTGATAGATTCTTTTTCCCGCCTGCCAGGGATTGGCCCGAAGACAGCCGCTCGTCTTGCGTTTCATGTGCTACGAATGAAAGAGGATGATGTGATTGATTTTGCCAAAGCGCTGGTTAGCGTGAAGCGCAATCTGCACTATTGCTCGGTCTGCTGCAATATTACGGATGTCGATCCATGCCGTATCTGTCAGGACAAGACGCGGGATCAATCGGTCATCTGTGTGGTGCAGGAGGCCAAGGATCTGATCGCGATGGAGCGAACCAAGGAATTCATGGGTCAATACCATGTGCTGCAGGGCGCGATCTCGCCTATGGAGGGAATCGGTCCAGAGGAGATTCGGATTAGCGAACTGCTCACACGCCTCAGTGATGAGCGTGTACAGGAGCTGATTCTGGCAACGAATCCGAATATTGAAGGCGAGGCGACCGCGATGTATCTGTCGAGGCTCATCAAGCCGTTCGGTATACGAGTCACCCGAATCGCGCATGGGCTGCCAGTAGGCGGCGATCTCGAATACGCAGATGAGGTTACGCTCTCCAAGGCGCTTGAAGGCCGACGCGAGTTAGGTTGACTAGGAAGCTAGCCGTATTCCCCAAGTGGGGAGTACGGCTATTTTCTAGTGTATGAGTCATCCCCAACGACCTTTCTTGCAATCTTGCGACTGCTGTTCTAATCCGAGATTGGGGCTCATAGAGTAAGAGTGAGATTTGGGAAGAACGGGACAAGCGGGGGTGAGCTTATGAGCTGGTGGGAATCTTGGCGCAAGGGGAGAACAGGGGGAAGGGAGCTTGTCGAGCGGAGGCTGAAGTCAGACGAGCTGCTACTGGAGATTCAGGAAGCGCACCGCGATTGGGTGAATGCACAGCGTCATTTTGAATATGCGCTCGGCAAGGATCAGGTGGACTATGCTATTTTTGCCATTGAGGCGGCGGAGAAACGGTATGAGATGCTTCTGCGGCAAGCCAAAGGATTGAATCGTCCTCAAGTCGGAGAACAAGGGGAGGAAGCGGGATGAAGATGGTGTGGCTGACGATACTGGCAGGCTCGCTGGCGTTGCTGGTATTGATGTGGATTCGAAGTAGATTGTCTTGGTTGACGATTCAACGTTTTTTGCTGCATTTGGTGGCCGCAGCCCTTCTCCTGTATGTACTTAATTTCTCCGGTTGGGTGTCGGGCTTCCACATCCCGCTGAATCCGCTGACGGTTGCGGTGGTCGTCATACTGGGCGTGCCAGGCATCTTGCTTATTCTGGCGTTGCAATGGCTATTGCTGTAAATCAATTTCTAGCCTAGGGCGTGTCTGAACACTCTGAACGGAACAGATCTGGCATAATTTTCGTTCCAGGCAAGGCGCTTTTTCGCAGGCGTACCGGGGGTGCGCCTGCGAAAAAGCAACGCAGCATGGGGCAAAAAGGCGGGGAGAGATGCCCTTGAACGGGTTTTCAGACACGACCTAATCTCTAAAGGCGGCTTTATTGCTTTTAGAGATTTAGTTATGTCTAAGTGGGGTTCACCTTATATCGTCATCTATATTGACGTAAAACGAAGGCTTGCTCCGTCCAGCACGGTGGAAGTCTTATAGTCTTGTGTATGAACAATCAGCGAGATAGCTCACATCAGGCCTTGTATATTCAAGCGGAACGCAGGTTAGTCCGTCAACAGGAAGGTGAGTCGAATGCCCTCGGTAGAGAGCAGTGGCAAGAATTGAAATAAATATATGGTCTACCGTTGACAACGATAGAAAGAGTATGTTATATTACTTCTTGCGCCTGAGAGAGCGAGACGATGTAAGAAAAAAGATTTAAAAAAAGCTTGCAATCAACTAGGCGAATGTGTTATATTAATAAAGTCGCCGCTGAGAGATGCGGAGATGAAGGAAGCAAGAAAATTTGTTCTTTGAAAACTGAACAAC